>ERZ827168.116-NODE-116-length-126992-cov-25.676154_pt1 | contig 126992 bp, 110 predicted proteins | sample MGYA00519868_ERZ827168 | MGnify/ENA primary metagenome ERZ827168 (study PRJEB31778, sample SAMEA3449271) | human gut metagenome | biome: human gut; feature: human-associated habitat; material: faeces | place: United Kingdom | collected 2010/2012 ... | reverse complement strand
CTGCTTGGCAGATGCCGATTTTGTAGTTTTCTCAAATTACTGTCTTATCGGCACAAGGCTAAATGCCCCTGCCTTTTTGCGTATATTCGGTTTATTCCTCCGTATCGGAGATCAGGCCGTAGCCGCCGTTCTTGCGGCGGTAGACGACCGAAAAGGCATCCGCGTCTTCGCTGTTGAGGAAGGCATAGAACTCATGCTCCAGCAGGTTCATCTGCAGGATGGCCTCCTGCGGCGTCATCGGCTTGATGGAGAAGCGCTTGGTGCGGACGATGGTGAAATCGCCGCTTTCCTCTTCTTCGTCCACGGGGCCGACACCGGTATCCGTCCACTCGATCGGGCCGGCCTTGAGCTTCTTCTCAAGACGGGTCTTGTTCTTGCGGATCTGGCGCTCGATGGACGCGCAGGCGGAGTCAATGGACGCGAACATATCCCCGGTCGTCTCGCTCACCCGGTAGAACATACCGTTGTTTTTGAGAGTGACCTCGGCGGTGTAGCGACCGCGTTCGCGGCTGAAGGTGATGAAGGCTTCGCTGTCCCCGCTGCGGAAAAGGCGTTCGATCTTGCCGACCTTTTTCTCGGCGTAGGCGCGGAGTTCCTCGCTGACTTCCAGCTTCTTGCCCGTGATGGTGAATTTCATTCCATCCAACTCCTTTCGTGGTTGTGAGCATATTATACCACACAAAAAGGAATTTGCATAGACAAATTGTTAATTCTGTCCGACTTTCTTCTTTGCCGCGAGACGCTGGAAGAATTTCACGATCTCCACGATCGGGATAACGAGGAAACCCATGCCGATAGCGATGATATACTCATTAAATTCCACACTGGTGAAATCGAACGCCGCAGCGATGAACGGCACCTCGCACACGAGCGTCGTCAGAAGCAGCGCCGCGAAAGACGAGACGAGCAGCGCCCAGTTGCGCGAGCCCATCGTGAAGAGACTGCCGCGCTGCGAGCGCATGTTCAGGCTGTGGAAAATTTCCGCCATGGACATGGTGAGGAACGCCATGGTCGTGCCGTCGGGGCTCAGGCCGTTTGCCGGGATCTCCCACACGCCGGATTCCATGAAGTGGCCGATGAAATAGGAAGCGAGCACGAGCACCGATACCATCAGACCCTGATACGCGATATCCCCGCCCATGCCGCCGGCGAAGATGCCGGCCTTCGCGCTGCGCGGGCGGCGCTGCATGATGTCCTTCTCGGCGTTTTCCATGCCGAGCGCGAGCGCCGGGAAGCAGTCGGTCACAAGGTTGATCCAGAGCAGGTGCACCGGCTCGAGGATCGTGAAGCCCAGGAGCGTGGCGACGAAGATGCTGATGACCTCGCTCATGTTCGAGCCGAGCAGGAACTGGATGGCCTTGCGGATGTTGTCGTAAATGCGGCGGCCTTCCTCGACCGCGCCGACGATCGTGGCGAAGTTGTCGTCCGCGAGCACCATGTCGGCCACGTTTTTCGTCACGTCCGTACCGGTGATGCCCATGCCGACGCCGATGTCGGCGGACTTGATGGAGGGCGCGTCGTTCACGCCGTCGCCGGTCATGGCGGTGACGTACCCGGCATTGCGCCAGACGTTGACGATACGCGTTTTGTGCTCGGGCTGCACGCGGGCGTAAACGGAAATTTCCTTAAAGACCTTCGCGAACTCCTCGTCGCTCATCTCGCTGAGCTGCGAGCCGGTGATGGCGCGGGTATCGTCCGTGAGAATGCCGAGATCGCGCGCGATGGCAACGGCGGTGTCGATATGGTCGCCGGTGATCATGATCGGGCGGATGCCGGCCTCGCGGCATTCGCGGATCGCGCCGTAGACCTCCGGGCGGCAGGGGTCGATCATGCCGAGGAAGCCGATGAACACGAGATCGTGCTCAAGCGTTTCGGCCTCGTAATCCGCCGGAACGCCGTCCCAGGGGCGGAACGCCGCGCCGAGAACGCGCAGTGCGCGGTCGGCAAACTCCTTGGCATGGCGGCGGACGTTCTCCTTATATTCCTCCGTGATCGGGAGGATCTTGCCCTCGTACCAGTAGCCGGAGCAGCGCTCGAGCAGCATTTCCGTCGCGCCCTTGGTGTACTGCACGGTCCTGCCGTTCTCGTTGTGGACGGTGGACATCATTTTGCGGCCGGAATCGAACGGCGCTTCGCCGATGCGGGGGAATTTCTCGTCCAGCTCATCCTTGTAGAGCCGGAGATCGTGCGCGTGGTTGACGAGCGCGGCCTCTGTCGGCTCGCCCTCGGCGGAGTGCATGCCGAGACCTCGCTTCGCGTCGCTGCAGAGCGCCATGGCCTTGGCGAGCAGGACGGGGTCGTCCGTCCATGTGTCGGTGACGGTCATGCGGTTCTGCGTGAGCGTGCCGGTCTTGTCCGAGCAGATGATCTGCGCGCAGCCGAGCGTTTCGACCGCCGTCAGACGGCGGATGATCGCGTTGCGGCGGGACATGTTCGTAACGCCGATGGAAAGAACGACCGTGACGACCGCGGCGAGACCCTCCGGGATGGCAGCCACGGCGAGCGAGACCGCGATCATAAAGGAGTTGAGAATGACTTCAAAGCTGAAGCCGCCCGCGCGCAGGAGCTGCACCGCGAAAATGATGACGCAGATGCCGAGCACGAGCCAGGTGAGGATCTTTGAGAGCTGGCTGAGCTTGATCTGCAGCGGGGTCTGGCCCTGCTCGGCATTGGAGAGGGCGTCCGCGATCTTGCCCATCTCGGTGTCCATGCCGGTGGCGGTGATGACGGCGGTGCCGCGGCCGTAAACGACCGTGGAGCCCATATACACCATGTTCTTGCGGTCGCCGAGCGGGACATCCTTCGTGTCGGGCGCAAGGTTGATGATGTCGATAAACTTGCTCACGGGGACGCTCTCACCGGTGAGGGCGGCTTCCTCGATCTTCATGCTGGCGCTCGTGAGAATGCGGCCGTCCGCCGGGATCGCGTCGCCGGCCTCGAGGATCACCACGTCGCCCACGACGAGATCCTCGCTGTGGATGGTGACCATCTTCCCGTCGCGCAGCACCTTGGATGTGGCGGCGGACATCTGCTGCAGGGCTTCAATGGCCTTTTCCGCCTTGCTCTCCTGATAGACGCCGAGCACCGCGTTGATGATGACGACGGCGAGGATGATGATGACATCGGCAAAGCTCTCGCCCTGCACAACGGCCAGCACGCCGCTGATCGCCGCGGCGACGAGCAGGATGATGATCATCGGGTCGCCCATCTGCTGGAAGAACCGCTTGATGAGCGAGTCCTTCTTGCCCTCGGCCAGCTTGTTTTTGCCGTAGGCCGCGAGACGTTTTTCCGCCTCGGCGCTTGTGAGACCTTCGGATGTGCTGTCCACGTCGCGCAGTACGGCTTCGGCTTCTTCGCAATAGAATCTCAAAGAAAACCCCTCCTTGATGAATGTTCGGATGTGTTTTGCGTCGATTGACAAGGGCACACGCGGTTCTGCCGGGCGGAAATGCCCTCATACTGCGTCAAAGCCCTTGAGAATACACAAAGTATTCTCTGCGGCCTTTTCCTTGTCTGCGAGCATTTCTGCTCCGGCAGAACTGCTTCGCATCGGACAGCCTTGGATTTTCGAGGGATTTTTGTTCTTTTGGACGCAGGCGGGCTGTCGCCCGCCAAGGACAAAAGGGCAAAAAGCACCGAAAAGACTGGCTGTCCGACGTGTGTGCTCTTGTTAATCGACGCTTTCAAATGATGAAAAGACCCGCGGACAGAAGCGATAACACGGTTCTGTCCGCGGGTCTGGTCATTTCATGCAAACCAGGCGGTAGACCCGCCGAGTACTGTTGATTTGCAGCCGCGAATGGCGGCAGACTACTCCCCCTCGGAGTGCCTGTATTCTATCGTGGAAACGGCGCGCTGTCAAGGGACAGAAAGCCGGTTTCCGCCGAAAAATTCGGCTTCGGCGGCGTCGTGGGTGACAAGTAAAACGGTTTTGTCATCGGAGACGGCGCGCACCGCGTCCATGGCGGCGCGGCGGTTTGCCTCGTCCAGCCCCTTGAACGGCTCATCGAGCACAAGCAGGTCAGACTCCGCGCAGAGAGAGCGCGCGAGCGCGCACCGCCGCCGCATCCCGCCGGAGAGCTCCGCGGCGGGAACGGCAAGACTCTCGCCAAGGCCGAGCCGCGCCAGTAGATCGCGCGCCTCGCGCTCCTTTTTCCGTCCGGCGGTGAGCAGAACGTTTTCGAGCGCCGTGAGCTGCGGGCAGAGCCGATCCTCCTGAAATACCGCGGCGCGGCGCGCCGGAACACCGGCGATCTCGCCTCCGTCCGGCGTTTCAAGACCGAGAATGAGCCGCAGCAGCGTCGATTTCCCGCCGCCGGAAACGCCGGTGATGACGGTCGTTTCGCCGAGCGGGAGCCTGGCCGAAAAATCGCGGAAAACGACCGTTTCGCCGTAGCTTTTTGAAAGATTTGTTATCAAAATGGCGTTCGTCATACCGCGCGCTCCAGAGCGTCAAAGATTTTGCCGAGAAGAAAGAGAAATACGCGCTCAAAAAGAGCGCTCACCGCGACGATCACGACCGTCCACGCGAAAAGATCGGCGATCTCCAGATACGCTTTGGCGTCGTAGAGCTTGCCGCCGACGCTTCGCGCCACAACGCCGATGACCTCCGCCGCGACGCCCGCTTTCCAGCAGAGCCCGAGCGCGACGCGGCAGCCCGCGAACAGGGCGGGGCGCAGCGCCGGAAGGAAAATGCACCGGACGCGCCGGCCCGGAGAGAGACGGAACACGTCCGCCATTTCCAAAAGGTTTCGGTCGGCGGCGCGGATACCCTGCAGCAGATTTGTATACAATACCGGAAAGACCATCAGAAAGGCGATAAACGTCGAAAGCCGCCGCGCCGAGAGCCACAGAAAAGCGATCACGATGAACGACGCGACCGGCACCGACTGGATCGCCGCGACGTAGGGCCGCAGCAGCGTTTCGATAAACGGCACGGCGGCGGAGAGCGCCGCAAGGATCCCCGCGAGCGCGAGCGCGAGCAGAAAGCCGAGCGAAATGCGCGAAAACGTGAAGCCGAGCGTCGCCCGGAAGTCCGCCGTAACGATAAGCTCACAGAGCCGCCGCGCGACGGCAATGGGCGTTACGAGCAGCAGATCGTTCCCGAGCGCCATGGCACCCGCCTGCCAGACGCAAAGCGCGAGAGCCGCGGCGAAAAATCTCGCCGCGGCGCTGTCGGAGTTGAATTTTTTCGCGCCCTTACGCACCGAACCAGAAGTCCTCGCCCGGCAGCGCGCCGCCGACGGCGGAAGGGTTGAGCGCGAAGAGCGTTTCCAGCGTGCCGGTGGCCGCGGAGATCATTTCCTCGCCGGTCAGACACACCAGATTGCAGTTCGGGATGGCTTTCGCCGCGATGGGCGCCTTGACGATGTTGAGCGCGCCGCAGATCTCGCCGGCATCCGCGGGATCGGCGTTGACCCAATCGACGCTCTCCGCCATCTCCGCGAGGAACGCCTCGACTGCCTCGGGGTGGGCTTCGGCAAACTCGGTACGAACAACGACGCCCGCCGTCACGCAGCGGCTGCCGTTATCGAGCGCGTCCCACGCCTCGGAAAGGCTCACCGCGGCGCGGAAGCCCTCGCCGAGCTGCGCGGCAGCGGCGGTGACATAGGGCTGCGGCAGCATCGCAATGCCGCCGTTTTCGGCCTTGAGGAGCGCGACGACCTCGCTCGGCTCGCTCTTCCATTCCACGGTCACGTCGGTGTCGAGATCGAGCCCGTTCTCGGCGAGCAGATACCGCAGGAAATATTCCGGCGTGCTGCCCTTGCCGGTCGCGTAGACCGTTTTTCCCTTGAGATCGGCGAGAGACTGCACGGTCTCGCCGTTGAACTCCGTGATATACAGCACGCCCAGCACGCCCACGGCGCAGAGCTTCACGCCGCCGGAGGTCTTATTATAAAGTACGCTCGCAAGATTGAGCGGCACCGCGGCGATGTCCACGCCACCCTGCAGAAGCTGCGGCGTCAGCTCGTCCGCCGCGCCGTAGAGCGCGTATTCGTAGCTGTTCGCCGCCGTGCCGGCGTCGGCGTCCGAAAAGATCTTCGCCATGCCCATGGCCGTGGGGCCGGTGAGCGCGGCAAGGCGTACCGTGACGGCCTCGGCCGCCTCTTCCGCCGCCGCGACCGGCGCCGCGGTCGGCTCGGCCGGGGCTTCCGTTGCCTCAACGGGCGCATCCGTCGCCGCGGGCGCGCCGCAGGCGGCAAGAGCGAAAAGGAGCGCCAGCGCAAGGGCGAGCGCGGTAAGTTTTTGGATTTTCATAGATCGGGTTCCTCCGCTTTTGACATTTCGCTGACAGTATAGTATAGTATACCCGAATTGTAAGTTGCTGCGGCAACAAAGCGGGGTGAGACGCACGACAGATACGGAAAGATCGGCGCTTTTGCGCTGCCCGCTGTTCGCGCGCATCGCTCCCAACGACGTTTTTGCGCTGACAGAATGTCTGGGCGCGGCCGAGCGGCGGTATGAGCGCGGCGAGGCGCTCTGGCTCACGGGCGACGCGGTGAGCGCATGCGCGGTGGTCCTCTCGGGCGGCGTGCGGGCGGAGAGCCTTCTGCCCTCCGGCGAGCGGAGCCTCACGGCGGTGCACGGCCCCGGCGCGCTCGTCGGCGACGTGCTCATGGCGACGCGCGACAAGAAAAGCCCCGTGGACGTGATCGCGGCGCAGAATACCGCGGCGCTTTTCCTGCCGTACCGGGCGATGATGGCGTCGTGCGCGCACGCGTGCGAGCGGCACGCGCTGCTGCGGGAAAACCTGCTCGCGGAGATCGCGGAAAAGTACTGGCGGCTGCGCCGCCGGGCGGAATATCTCGCGCGGCATTCGCTCCGGGCGCGGATCGCGGCGTTTCTTCTTGACGCCGCCGCGGACGCCGGGGGAAACACGTTCTCGCTCGGCATGCGCCGGGAGGACCTTGCCGCCTATCTCGGCGCGAACCGGAGCGCCCTCTGCCGTGAGCTTTCGCGGCTGCGTGCCGAGGGCTGGATCGACTGCTGCCGCGACAGTGTGCGGCTCATCAATACCGCCGCGCTCGCAAAGAGCGCCGCGGCGGAGAATCGGAGCGGAGAAAAATGAACGAAACAGAAAATCAGAAAGAGAACTTTCGGCAGCGCTGCGCCGTCTTACAGGATGAAAACGCTTCGGAGGGGTTTACGGTTCCAATGGAAGAAACGGCAACGAAAAAACGGGGAAACAAAAAAACGCGCATAGCGCTCGTGATCGCGCTCTCGCTCGTGCTGCTCGCGGTCATCGCGCTCGGCGGCGTATCGGTGTATTACCGCTCGGCGTTTCTGCCGGGCACGGTCATCAACGGGTACGACTGCAGCGGCGTGTCCGAAGCGGGGGCGTCGGAGTTTCTGCTCGGCACGGCAAAGTCGCACACGGCGCAGCTGCGCGACGCGCAGGGCGATGCCGTCGTCGCGCTGCCGCTCGAGAGCTTCGTGGACACCGACGGCTTCACCGCCGCGCTGGAGGAGTATTTTGACGCGCAGCATGCCGAGGCCGGCCTCTTCGGCTGGATGACGAAGGGCGAGCGGAGCCTGGAGACGGGCGTTTACACCGTTTCGGACACCGCCGCGGCGAGCGAACTGCTCTCCCGTGTCCTTTATGACGAAACGCCCCGGCAGGCGCCGGTGGACGCGCGCATCGTTCTCGGCGAGGACGGCTACACGGTCGATCCCGGTTCAAAGGGCAATCTCGTAAATCTCGCAAACTGCGTTTCCGCCATTGCGGAGCAGCTGCCCGCGGTGCGCGATCTGCGCGAGGAAAGCCCCGTGATCGAGGCGAAAAACGCCGTCATCCGGCAGAACGTTACGGCGGAGAGCCCGGAGCTTCTCGCGCAGCGCGCCGCGATCGACGCCTATCTCGCCACGGAAGTGACGCTTGATTTTCAGGACGGGAACACCTATACGCTCACGCCGCAGGATATCTGGCGCATGAGCGATGTGACGCTCTCGGACGCCGAGGGGCAGACGGTGTGCGCCCCGGTGCCGGAGAAGGTAAAGGCGCTTTCGGACGCGCTCGCGGACGAATACGCGCTCGACGGCGTTTACGCCAAATTCCACAACGCCGAGAAGACCCGCCCGTATATCTACTACCGCGTCGGCGATACCGGCTGGATCCTCGACCGTGACGCGCTTGCTTCCGACATCGCCGCGGCGCTGGAGACCGAAACCGACGCGACCGTTACGCCGAGCTACGATACCTCGTGGTACTGGAAGCAGGAGTACTGGTTTTATAATTTCACGGACACCTTCGTGGAGATCAGTCTGGATAACCAGTATATGTGGTACTATGTAGACGGCAAGCTGCTCGTGGAAACGCCGGTCGTCACCGGCAACATCGCCGCCGGGGACGATACGCGCCGCGGCTGCTTCCGCATTGCGAGCATGACGACGGACACCTACCTCGTCGGCCCGACGTGGAACGACCATGTGGAATACTGGATGCCGTTTGACGACCAGATCGGCCTGCACGATTCCTCGTGGCGCACCGAGTACGGCGGGGACATTTACCTGACCGACGGCTCGCACGGCTGCGTCAACACGCCGCTCGACGCCATTGCGACGATCTACAACAACATCACCGTCGGCACGCTCGTGGTCGTGTACTGATGCTTTATGCTGTGCGTTATTGCAAAACTGGATAAGCGCTCCACAGAAAAGCTGACGGCCATACAAAAGGCGGCCGCGCCCGATGCCGATGGGAAACCGCTGCACGGGCATATCACGCTCGCCGCGTATATGGGCGAAGACGAGGCCGGGTTCATGGCGTTCTGCGCCGCGCTGCTGAAAGACGTTTCACGTTTTTCGGTGAAATATACGCATCTCGCGGTATTGGAAGAAACGTCCATCCTGGCGGCGCTCGCGGAGAAGACCGGCACGCTCGCGGCGCTCCACCGGCGCATCGCGGAGGTCTATGGCAGCAGTCTGAACGAATGGACCGGCTCGGACGAAGTGTGGCTGCCGCATACAACGCTGCTGTATGATCCGAAGGCGGATCTGCTTGCCGTGTGCCGCAAAATGGCGGCGGACTTTGCGCCGTTTACCGCCGGGATCGTGGGCATAGAGTTTTCGCGCGTCACGCCGCCGGGCTATGAGATCCTTGGCCGCGCCGACCTGCGCGATTGACGAACAGAATAAAGAAAAACGAACGCCGGAGCGCGGCAATGCCGCGCTCCGGCGCTTTCTGCGCGGAGAGAGAAAAATCTCGATTACCAGTGCGCCCGATCCGCCCGGCAGCGGATGACTGTACGCGTCTGTACCCGTCACGGGTTGGTACGCAGAAGAGTGTGAATGCATATACACCCTCCGTTAATTTTTCTTGATATCGTGTAAAGAAAATGCTAAAGTATTTTTGCACAAGGCAGAAATACTGCGCGCCGCGCCGGCCTGTGCCGCCGCGGCGTTTTTATCCCCAAAGGAGAGAGAGTCGGGATAGCCATGGAGAAAAAGAAAAGAGTCAGCTTCGGTATGTTCCTTGTGACGATCGGCATTGTGTACGGCGACATCGGCACATCGCCGCTGTACGTGATGAAATCGATCCTCAAGGGCAACGGCGGCATCGCGCACGTGAACGAGGACTTTATCCTCGGTGCGCTCTCGCTCATCATCTGGACGATCACGCTGCTCACGACCGTCAAGTATGTGCTCATCGCCATGCGCGCGGACAATAACGGCGAGGGCGGCATATTCTCGCTGTACGCGCTGGTGAAAAAGGTAGCGCCCTGGCTCATCTTCCCGGCGATGATCGGCGGCGCGGCGCTCCTTGCCGACGGCGTTCTCACTCCGGCGGTCACGGTGACGACGGCGGTGGAGGGCCTGCGCAGTATCCCGGCGATGAACCGCTTTCTCGGCAGCGGGCAGGCGCGCGTCGTCCTTATCACCCTCGTCATCATCAGCACGCTCTTCGCCGTGCAGTGGGCGGGCACGAGCAAGATCGGCAAGGCGTTCGGCCCGGTGATGCTCGTGTGGTTCTCGTTCCTCGGCATCATGGGTCTGCTGCACGTTTTCGACCGCCCCGGCGTGCTGCGCGCGTTCAACCCGGTGTACGCGGCGCGCATTTTGGTTTCGCCCTATAACAAGGCGGGCTTTATGATCCTCGGCAGCGTGTTCCTCGCCACGACCGGCGCGGAGGCGCTCTATTCCGATATGGGCCACGTCGGCCGCGGGAACATTTATGCGAGCTGGCCGTTTGTGAAGGCGTGCCTGATCCTGAACTATCTCGGCCAGGGCGCGTGGATACTGACGCACACGGCTTCCGGCACGCTCGCCGCTATTCCCGACATGAACCCGTTCTTCCAGATGCTGCCGGAGGCGCTGCGCGCCCCTGCCGTCGCGCTCGGCGCGCTCGCGGCGATCATCGCATCGCAGGCGCTCATCACGGGCTCGTACACGCTCGTGTCCGAGGCCATCCGGCTCGATCTCATGCCGCACCTTGAGGTGCGCTACCCCTCGGACACAAAGGGGCAGATCTACATCGGCGCGGTCAATACGGTGCTGTATCTCGGCTGCGCGGCGGTAGTGCTCTACTTCCGGACGAGCGCGCGCATGGAGGCGGCTTACGGTCTCGCCATCACCGTGACGATGCTTATGACGACGCTCCTTCTCGCGGTGTATCTCTGGAACATCCAGAAAAAGCAGGCACTCGCGGTCGGCATCGCGCTCGTGTTCGGCGCGATCGAGGCGGTGTTCTTCCTCTCGTCGCTGAGCAAATTCGCCCTCGGCGGGTATGTCGCGGTGCTCATGGCGCTCGTGCTCTTTCTCATCATGGTCGTATGGCGGCGCGGCACGCAGCTCGAGCAGGAGTACGCCACGCGCCTGCCGGTCGGCGATTATCTCCCGAATCTCGATACGCTCCATAAGGATACTTCGCTCCCGCCGCTCGCGGACAACCTCGTCTTTCTCGATAAAGCCGGGGACATGGATACCATCGACCGCGACATTCTCTACTCCATCCTCGACAAGGACCCCAAGCGGGCCGCGGCGTACTGGTTCATCAGCATGAACGTTACCGACGAGCCGGACACGAGGCGCTACAGCGTCGAGACCTACGGCACGGACTACATCTTCCGCGTCCGGCTCGATCTCGGGTTCAAGTGCCACCAGCGCGTGAACGTGTACCTCCGGCAGATCGTGCGCGATCTTATCGAGAGCGGCGAGCTGCCGCCGCAGGAGCGGAAATACTCGATCTACGGCAAGTCGGACGTAGGCTCTTTTAAATTCGTTTTCCTGCACAAGGCCGTGCCGTCCAAGTCGGAGCTTTCCTTCCTTGACGAGCTGGTGCTCAACACGAAGTATGCCATCCGGCGCGTTGCCGGCTCCAAGGTGCGCTGGTACGGGCTGGACACGTCCTCGCTCGTCGTGGAGACCGTGCCGTTCATCGTCGGCGGCAAAACGCCGCGCAGCAGCCGGCTGGAGCGTGTTTAATAAAAAAGTTGTCAACGGGGACGGTTCCCGTTGACAACTTTTTGCTTATTCAGGCGGGTGATATTCGGAGGGCGGAGCAAGTGTTCGCAGCTGCGCAGCAGACGATGGAGGATATGTACCTATCCGCGAAGAACATCAAAATGTAAAACGTGTCAATGGGGAATCCTGGCTGACGGCATTTGCGGCGGAGAGTGTTCCCCGTTGGCAACTTTTAGCGTATTTGGACAATCCATGCAAAGAAAAGCCAACCCCGCGACCTTAAAAAAGGTGACGGGGTTGGCTTTTTTACGGCATTTCGTCCGGTGTATACCCAAGTCGGAGGGAGATCTCCCGCGCGGTACGCTTCAGCTCAGGGAGGAGCACGGTTTCGATGCGCCGGTCGGTGACGCGCTCAATGTTGTCAAACGCGCTGATCGCCCCGGCCACGTTGCCGGAATAGTCATAGATCGGTACGGCGATGCACCGGTGGCCGATCTCACATTCCTCGTCATCCACGGCGTAGCCGCGCTTGCGGATGAGTGCAAGCTCTTCAAAGAGCTTTTCTGGGGTGGTAATCGTATTCTCCGTCAGCCGTTCAAGCCCCTTTTCGGCAATAATCTCCTCAACCTTGCGGTATGAAAACGAGCTGAGCAGCACTTTGCCGGAGGCTGTCGTGTGGATAGGGGCGTTTTTCCCGATGCGGAGCATCGTTTTCATCATCCAGCGGGGATTATCCACAAAATCCAAATACAAAACGCCTCGATCCTGCTCAATGGCGAGGAGCGTTCCGGCGTTCATGACGTTGGCCGCGTGGTTCAAAAACGGCGAGGCAATGCTGCGCAGCGAAAGATTGGATTTTACCGAATCGGCCAGACGGCAGATCTTCCATGTGAGCGCGTAACAGCCGGTCACATCATCATGGTAGGCGTAGCCCTGCGCGCACAGTGTCTTGAGATAGCGCAGCAGCGTCGGCTGCGGCATATCGAGCTTGTCAGCGAGATCTGTCAGCCGGTTCGGCAACCGGTTTGCCGCCAGACATTCGATGATTCGGAACAATTTGTCTGAGGAAAGATTGCCTCCTTCTTTTCCAGCCATCACTTTCCCTCCGTTCTGTCGATTTTCGTTGTTTTTATATTATACGATTTCCACAAAATTTTCAAGAGATTTTTGGAACCGTTTATCCTTTTTAAAATCCTATTTCAAAAAATGAAATTAAAGTACACGGCAAAATCCGCTATGAAAAAAACAGAGTTTCAAAAAACAGAACAATTGCACTTTAGCACAAAAAATCGCTACAGAGCGGTATGTTTTTTGGACTGGTAATTTGCCTGTACTGCTGTATAATTAACGCAAAAATTCCGGCGGTATGAATAGTTTATTCTCCGCTGAGATAGAAAAGGAGCGGGAAACGGATGGACATGTTGTTTCTCAGACCCTCCACGCAGGAGGAGGCTTTGGCGCTGCTGACACAGTATAAGCAGGATGCCATGATCGTTGCCGGCGGTACGGACGCCGTGCTGCGGCTGACACAGAAAAAGACCGCTCCTGCCGTCATCCTCTCGCTGGACGCTATTCCGGAACGGCACGAGATTGCCGCCTCTGACGATACGGTGCGTCTGGCGTCCGGCGTCACCTATAACGAGCTGCTTGCAAGCGATGTCCTCCGGTTGTACCGGGGGCTGCGCGAGGCGGTGCTGCATCTGGCGAGCCCCGCCATCCGCGCGGTGGCGACGCCGGTGGGGAATATCTGCACGGCCGCTCCTGCGGCGGATTGTACAACTATGCTCTTCGCGCTCGGCGCGAGCGCCGTTCTTGCGTCAAACCGCGGCGAGAGGCGCGTTCCGCTGGATGCGTTTTTCGTTTCGACCTACAAGACCATACGTGAGAGCGACGAGCTTGTCACGGCCATTGAGATCCCGGCGCTCCGGCCGGGAGAGGGGACAGGCTACTGCCGGCTTTCCCGGCGCAAGGCGCAGGATATCGGCAAAATTCTCATCGGTTGCCGCGTGCGGCTCGACGGGGAACGTATTGCGGAAGTCTCCCTGAGCCTCGGCGCGCTCAACCCCACGGTCGTTCACGCTGCGGAACTGGAGGGGCTTCTCGTCGGTAAAACACCGGAGGAGGCGCTTGCTCTTGCCGCAGTGACGTATCCCGCGGAGGCAAAGCTTCGCGAGAGCTATTACAAAACCTACAAGCAGGACGCCGTCTGCCCGGCAGTCGTCCGGGCGCTTTCGATGGCGCTGGCCGATGCGAAAGGAGAGAGAGCATGAAAGTTTCATTTGTTCTCAACGGAAGAAGTGTTTCCTGCGAGGCGGAGGCCGACGAGGTGCTCGTTGACACGCTGCGCAATACCTTCTGTCTGACCGGCACAAAAAAGGCATGCGGTACGGGCGACTGCGGTGCGTGCACCGTACTGCTCGACGGCGTGGCCATTCGCTCGTGCATTTATCTCACCGCCATGGCTGAGGGACATGAGATCACAACGATCGAGGGCGTGGGCACGCTTTCCTCTCCCCATCCGGTGCAGCAGGCGTTCGTGGATGCAGGCGCGGTGCAGTGCGGCTACTGCACACCCGGCATGGTGCTCACGACGATCGCGCTGCTAAATGTTAATCCAAACCCGAGCGAGGAGGAGATCCGCGTGGCGCTTTCCGGCAATCTCTGTCGGTGCACCGGGTATGAAAAGATCGTAGAGGCCGTCCGGCTCTCGGCAAAACGCCTGCGCGGCGAAAAGAAATAAGAAAAGAGACAAAAGCAACAAATCCAAGAAGGGGGACAACAACAATGGAAGTCAAACACTATGAGGGAAACGGCCGGCTGAGCGTTGCTACGGAGTGCAACGGCATCATTCACATGACAGGCCGTACCTGCATGCCGGGCTATTACCCGGACATTCCCAGCGGCGATGACGTGAAGTCGCAGACCGCCGGTGTGCTGAAGATCATTGACAACGTGCTTGCCAAGTATGGCTCGGATAAGGAGCACATTCTGTTTGCCCAGGTGTTCCTCAAGGATGTTATCCGCGATTTTGACGATATGAACGAGGTCTGGGAGAGCTGGGTCACGCCCGGCTGTGAACCTGCCCGCGCCACGGTGCAGGCCAAGATGGCAAAGGAAGAAGCGCTTGTGGAGATCGTCGTGACCGCCGTTCGCAAGGACGCTTGACAGGAGGCGCTTCCATGCACGAATTACACTATGTCGGCCAGCGCATGCAGCGCCCCGACGCACTGGCGAAAGCGACGGGGGCGGCACAGTATACCGCTGATCTCGTCGTTCACCGGCGGGATGTGCTCCATGCCAAGGCACTCTACCCGCCCTACGGCCACGCGAAGATCCTTCGCATCGATACATCCAAAGCTGCGGCGCTGCCGGGCGTTGCGATCGTGATGACCGCAGACGATCTTCCCGGCGAGAACGGCTACGGCGGCATGATCCACGATAAGCCCGTCATTGCTAAGGACGAGGTGTTTTATGAGGGCGACCCCGTCGCTCTCGTGGCGGCGGAAGATCTCAAGACTGCCGAGAAGGCCGTGTCGCTCATCGAGGTCGAATATGAACCGCTGGAGAGCTATGACAGCCCCGCCGATATGCTGCGCGAGGACGCGCCGGTGCTCCACCGAGAGTACCCCATCCCGCGCAAGGGAAACATTTCCGACGAGGTGCTCATCCGCAAGGGAGACGTGAAAACGGCGTTCGAGGACGCGGACGTCGTTGTGGACAACTGGTATAAGACCCCGATGCTCGATCACGCCTATCTCGAGCCGGACTGCGCGCTCGCCGAGCCCGACCCGGTGCAGGGCGGTATCACGATCTATAGCCCGCAGCACGCGGTCCAGCTGGCGAAAAAGGCGCTGTGCGGAGCTTTCAACATGCCGCAGAGCAAGATCCGCGTCATCAGTCAGGTCGTCGGCGGCGGCTTCGGCGGCAAGGAGGACTCCACGTTCGACGCGAGCGTCGTCGCGGGCGTGCTCGCGATCAAAACGGGGCGGCCGGTATTTTACGAGCTGACGCGCGACGAGGTATTTAAAAACACCGGTAAGCGTCATGCTGCCGCCATCCATCACCGGCTGGCTGCGGATAAGGAAGGAAACATCCTCGGCATTGAGGTCGATTCCATTATCGATAAGGGCGCGTGGAAGTCCATTGATGCCATCCCCTCGCGCACGGCACAGTACGCCGGCAGCGTTTACCGCATCGATAATGCGCTCACGCATTCGTGGTCGGTGTTCACAGACCATCCCTACGGCTGCGCGTTCCGCGGGCTCGGCTGCCCGCAGGCGACGTTCGCCGTAGAGTCGCAGATGGATGCACTGGCCGAAAAACTCGGTATCGATCCGATCGACCTGCGCATGAAAAACCTCCTGCGCCCGGGCGATACGACGATCTGGGGACAGGAAATGCTCGAGGAGCGCGGGTTCGGCATTGCCGAATGCCTTACCCGCGTCCGCGAGGCGATTGGCTGGGACAAGCCTCTCGCGCCGAGCGAAGATCCCGACGTCCGCCGCGGCAAAGGCGTGGCCTGCTATATGTACGGCACCGGTACCGGTTATATCACCGACGGCGCGCACTGCTTTGTGCAGGCGCAGCCGGACGGTTCGCTGAATATCGGTATTTCCTCCAATGAGCTCGGCCAGGGCTTCCTCATCGCCATGCGCCAGATCGCTGCGGACACGTTCGGCGTTCCGATCGAAAAGGTCTATCTCGACTTTTCCGATTCCGCCGCCTCGGTGGAAGCGGGCGCGACGGTCGCTTCAAGAACGACCGTGTTCCTCGGCAATGCCGTGATGAACGGCTGCAATGTCCTGCGCGAACGGTTTCTGCCGGTAGCGGCGCAGATGCTCGGCGCGAAGAAGGAAGACCTCGACGTGGATAACGGCTTCGTGTTCGACACGACCGACGAGGCAAAGCGCGTGCCGTATGCTTCCGTGATTTCCAAGGCGTTTGCCATGCAGATCCCACTTGCGTGTGTCGGTTCGTGGTATCCGCCGAAAGCCTATGCCGACGAAAACGGCCAGGGCGTGAAAATGCACACCTATGCCTTTGCCGCGCAGGCAGCGATCGTCTCCGTAAACGTCAAGACCGGCGAGGTAGCGGTGGACGACACGGTGCTCGCCGTGGACGTCGGTCACGCCATCAACCCGGATACGGTGGAGGGACAGATGCACGGCGGCATGGCGCAGGCCATCGGCTGGTCGCTCATGGAAGAGGAATTCATGAAAGACGGAAAAATGCGCAACCATACGTTCCACGACTATCTCATCCCCACGGCGATGGATCTGCCGAAGCTGCGCACGATCATCGTTGAGCATCCCAACTCCCTCGGGCCTTACGGCGCGAAGGGAATCGGCGAGCCGCCCATTGTCGGCGCGGCGCCCGCCATTCACAATGCCATTCGCAACGCCGTCGGCGTGAGCATTAACGAGCTGCCCATGACGCCGGTGCGTGTGTTGGACGCGCTGCGCAAAGCGCGCGCGGAGCAATAAAAAAGAGAGAAAAAACAAGGAGGAAAAATCAATGGACGGTATGTTAGCCCTGACGATCGTGTGTGTTGTATTCGCGATCGGCGACTTCATTTCCGACAAAACGCACGCCATCATCCCCGTACTGCTCTTCGCCTCGGTCACGTTCCTGATCCTGTTCTGGACGGGCGTTGTTCCGACGACTCTGTTCACCGATGCCGGCCTTATCGCCATTTCCAATATGATGACCGGCATCTTCATCGTCAATATGGGAACGCTTCTTGACTTCAAGGAGTTCGTTTCCCAGTGGAAGACCGTGGTGCTTGGCCTCGCGATCGTTATCGTGGGCGGCATTCTGATGTTCTTCGCCGCCCGCCCGGTTCTGGGCAACAACTTCGCCGTGGCTCTCGTCGGCCCGATCACCGGCGGCTGGGTTTCCGCCGTCGTCGTCAACGACGCCATCAAGGCGCTCGGCTCTCCCGATTCCCTCAAGCTCGCCGGTGTTCTGGCCACGATCATTGTCGCGGTGCAGGGCATCATCGGCTACCCTCTCGCCGCTGCGTTCCTGCGCGGCGAGGCCAAGCGCCTCGTCAAGGGCTACAACGCCGGTACCGTGAAGTGGACGCGCACCGTCTTTGAAGGCGACGAGGCTGCGCAGACCGCCGTTGTCAAGAAAAAGCTCATTCCCCCTCTGGCCGCCAAGTACCAGACCCCGTTCGTCCTGCTCGGTAAGGCCTGCCTTGTGTCCCTGCTGTCGTTCTGGATCTCCAATCTCACCGGCGGCGCCGTGCACAGATATGTTGTCTGCCTCATCATGGGCGTCGTCGCGCAGGAGATCGGCTTCCTGGAGCACGACGTTATGAAGAAGTCCAACTGCTACGGCATCGGCCTTGTGATCTGCATGGTCTCCATCCTCGTGTTCCTGACAGCCGTTACCCCGCAGGATGTTCTGAGCCTCCTGCCCGTTGTCCTCGGCGCGTTTGTCATCGGCCTGCTCAGCATGTTCGTGATCGCCGCTGTCGTCGGCAAGATCTTCAAGTTCAGCTGGCAGATGGCCTGCGGCATCGCCTGCTCCTGCCTGTTTGGCTTCCCGGGAACGTTTGTCGTCTCCAGCGAAGTCTCCAAGCAGATCGGCACGACCGACGACGAGCGCCAGATGCTGCTCGACAACATCATGCCCAAGATGCTCGTGGCAGGCTTTGTCTGCCTGACGATCACCTCGGTGGTCATCACCGGCGTTTTCGTCAACTACCTCGTGGTATAAATAAGCATTACATTCATGACCCGCCGTTTCCCCGGCGGGCCATACAAACGAAAAGGAGTATACACCCGATATGAGTGAAGCTATTCGCAAGCAGTACTGCGTCGGCGGCGTCTGGAAGGACTCCAAAACGGAGAAATGGATGCCGGTGACCGACTCGTCCACGGGCGAAGTCATCGCGGAAGTCCCCTCCTGCACGCAGGACGAGGTGCTCGAAGCGATCGACGCGGCGGACAAGGCGTTTAAAGAGTGGAGTCAGGTCTCCATTTCCAAGCGCACGCAGATGATGTTCAAGTGGCGCAACATTCTCGTTGAACACCTGGACGAGCTGACGTATCTTTGCGCCAAGGAGCTGGGCAAAAACCTGAGCGAGGCGCGCGGCGACGTGCTCAAGGCCATCGAGCCGACGGAGCTTGCCTGCGCTACGCCGTTTGTTTCGCAGGGCTCGGCCTCACTGCAGGTCACGACCGGATTTGATACGGCCACCTACCGTATGCCGCTTGGCGTCGTGGCGGGCATCGTGCCGTTCAACTTCCCGGCGATGATCCCCTGGGGCTGGATGGTGCCGCTCGCGATCGCCACGGGCAACACGGTCGTGCTCAAGGCAGCCTCGCAGACGCCGCTCACCGCCATGCGTATCATGGAACTCTTCTATGAAGAGGGCGGCTTCCCCGCGGGCGTTGTGAACCTTGTCACGTGCTCGCGCGGCGAATCCGAGGTACTGCTGACCGACCCGCGCGTCAAGGCCGTCACGTTCGTCGGCACGACCGAGGTCGGCAAGCATATCTATTCGATTGCCGCGGCGCACGGAAAGCGCGTGCAGGCGCAGTGCGAGGCGAAAAACCACGCTCTTGTTCTCGAGGACTGCGATCTGGAGAGCACCGTAAACGCGATCATTAACTCCACCTATGGCTGCGCCGGCATGCGCTGCATGGCGCTGCCTGTCATCGTGGTGCAGGAAAGCATTGCGGACAAATTCGTTGCCCTGCTCAGGGAAAAGGCAATGGCGATGAAGGTCGGCTGCGCCTATGACCCCGAGACGAAGCTCGGCCCGGTCGTGAGCGCCAAGCACAAGAAGTCTATTTGCGACTGGATCCAGCGCGGCATCGACGACGGGGCGGAGCTCGTGCTCGACGGGCGCGATATCGTAGTGCCGGGCTATGAGAACGGCTTCTTCGTCGGCCCGACGATCCTTGACCATGTGACGCCCGATATGGCCATCGGCCAGCGCGAGATCTTTGGGCCGGTCACGCTCATCAAGCGTGTCAAGACGTTTGAAGAGGGGCTGGCCGTCATGAACGCCAACCCGTTCGCCAACGGCTCGGCCATCTTTACGCAGAGCGGCTACTATGCCCGCCAGTTTGAAATGCTCACCGACGGCGGCATGGTCGGCATCAACGTCGGCATCCCCGTGCCCTCGGCGTATTTCCCGTTCTCCGGCAACAAGGACTCGTTCTTCGGCGACCAGCATGTGCTTGGCCTGGACGGCGTACGCTTCTATACCCGCGCCAAGACCGTCACCAAGCACTGGTACGATGAACACTCCCGCAAAAAGACCGTTGACACCTGGGAAGGCACGGTCGAGAGAAACTGAACACCGCGAAAAAAGCTCCCGATGCAGCTGCATCGGGAGCATTTTGCACTTGGCAAAGCGAGGCTTCTTTGCTGTGTCAGTTCTGATAAAAGACATCCTCCTCCGTGCGGGGCGCGAAGCGCACGAGCGCCGCGGCGTCAAGATTGCAGCGGTGCATGTCCACGGCGCTGATGCGGCGGTTTTCGTAGGTCGTATAGTAGTAAATGCCGCGCTGCGCGCTGCAGCAGGAGGTATAGATCGTGATCTCGTGCTTGCCGGGCGCGACCTCGCAGCAGCCGCGCACCTGCTCCACAGCGCCGAGAATGTGGAAAAACTGGCTGACGCTCTCCGTTTCGGAAGAGCCGGAAACGGCATTCGCGCGCGTGAACGCTACGCGTACGAAGCGCGAGCTCGACGAGAGGTCACCCGGCAGACCGAGCGCGCCCATGCCGCGGCTGTAGGAGCGCAGATCGAGCGCGGGCGCGAACGTGTTTTCCGGCTGCCGCGGGGAGAGCGATTGATAGTCGTTCAGCCGGAAGAACTGCTGCGGGAACGGCGGGTTGTTCGTCAGGACCCCGGCGGGGTTATCATAGACGTGCAGACCGTCCGCGGTGGACTCGATCGTGACGCATTCGTCCTTGTCCGCAAGCAGCCAGTGGAGCTGCGCGGCGGGAAGGGCGGCGGAAAACGGTGTGCCGGTGAGATTCGTCTTCCCGAGCAGCACGCGTGCCTCGGAAACGGAGGCGCACTGCGCGAGCACCCACGGGATGAATTCAAACTGCGCGACGTCGCCCTCGCCGCCGCGCGGCGCGGCGTAGGCGGCGTTGCCGACAAAGTTCAGCCCCGCCATGCAGAGACCTTTTTCGTTCATCGCGTCGTAGTAGAGCGGATAGCCGTCCGCGACGTGCGCCATACCGAGCAGGGCGAAGTGTTCCGAAAGCGCCTTGCCGCCGCTAAAGGCGAGCGGGAAGCGCCGGGGCGTCACGACGATCTCGTCGCCGTAGGAAAACTCGTAGTCAAGCGTCCGGCCAAAATAGAATCCGTCGGTTTTATATGTCGCGGCTGTGCACATGATGCAATACCTCGTTTCCTTTCGTATTGCCTCCCTTTACGCAAGGGGGCCTTGGACAAAAGACGGAGGAGATCTCCCTCTAACTTATAGTATACCTCAATCGAGCGCTTTATAATAGGGACAGATATCGGCATATGTCCCGTCGTCGAGATAATTTCTTACGGCAATGGACAAGGGGAGCGCTCTTTTTAAAAAATATCAGGCATTTTCCGCTCCGGCAGTGAGTTTGCCGAAACGCGTGAAGAACATCGCGGCGGTCGTGCACACGGCGAGCGTGTCCGCGACGGGCTCGGCGAGAAACACGGCGAAGGCGGCGTTTTTAAAAATGCCGAGCCGCGGCAGGAGCAGGATGAGCGGGATGAGCAGGATCACCTTGCGCAGCAGCGCGAGGAAGATCGCCGCCTTTGCCTGCCCGAGCGCAACAAAGCTCTGCTGGCACGCGATCTGGATGCCGAAAATGCCGCTCGCGGCCATGTAAATGCGCATGGCCCATGCGGTGTAGGAGGAAAGCTCCGCGTCCGGCGTGAACATTCCGGCAACGGCGCCGGGGAAGAACATGCACACCGCCCACACGAGCATGGAGCCTGTGAGACAGCTTATGAACAGGATGCGGAACGTTTCGCGCACACGCTGTCCGTTCCCCGCGCCGTAGTTGAAGCTCATAATGGGCTGCGCGCCCTGCGTGAGACCGTGCAGGAGCTGCATGCAGAGACTCATCGTGGTCGTAAGGACCGTCACTGCGCCGACGGCGGTATCTCCGGCGAAGCGGAGGAGCGTCACATTGAAGCTCACCGCGACGAGGTTTTCCGTGATCTGCATGAGGAACGGCGAGAGCCCGAGCGCGAGACAGGGGAGAAGGAGCTTCATGTCCGGCAGAAGGTTCTTCACGCGCAGCCGCAGCGTAGATTTTTCCGAGCAGAGGAAACGCACGACCCACGCGCACGAAACGGCCTGCGAGAGGATCGTTGCGAGCGCCGCGCCGCGCACGCCCATGCCGAACACGAACATGAACAGCGGGTCGAGCACGATGTTGAGCGCCGCGCCGATCGTCACGGTGAGCATGCTCGTTGTGGAAAAGCCCTGCGCGGTGATGAAGGCGTTGAGCCCGAGCGAGAGCTGCACGAAGATCGTGCCGAGACTGTAGATCGAGATATATTCGAGCGCATAGGGGAGCGTTGCGTCGCTCGCGCCGAAGAGGCGGAGGATCGGCACGGCGAAAAGCTGCATGATGAGTGTGAGCGCGAGCGAGATCGCGCAGAGCGTGAAGGTACACGTGCCGATGATGCGCTCCGCACTGTCCGGGGCTCCCTTTCCCATGAGCATGGAAACGCGCGGTGCGCCGCCCGCGCTCACGAGCGCGGCGAACGCCGAGATGATCATGATCGCCGGCATCGTCACGCCGACGCCGGTGAGCGCCGCCGCGCCGTAGACCGGGATGTGGCCGATGTAGATGCGGTCTACAATATTATATAGAACGTTCACGAGCTGCGCCGCGATCGCCGGAAGCGCCAGCTTCCAGAAGAGCTTGCCGACCGGAGCGGTGCCAAGCGCGGGATCTCTGCCTGTTTTTACGTTCATGTCAAACTTCCTTTTCTGTCAAAAGTCAAAAGCTCCCGGGATCGGGAGCCGTTGACGCTTATTCACCCGTATGATCGAGAAATGCGGGAATGTCCATGGCGTGTTCAAATACGCGCACGCCCAGCAGACCCACGGTGCGCCACGAGTCGCGGTAGCCGTTCTTTTTCCGGTCGGGGATGTACACGAACTCCTTCCCGGTCTTGGCCGGATCGTTTGTAAAGCAGATCTTCCGGTACGGCGCGGCGAGATACTCCGCCAGCCCGCCGTTTTTGGAAAGGCTCGTTTCGTCCGCCATGAGCAGGATCTCATATCCCTGCGCGCGGCAGGCGTTGAAGCGCTGCAGACGGCGCTCCCAGGCGGCGAGAAATTCCTCGCGGCTTTTGTAGTGCGTGCCCTCGATGACTGCCTCGCCGAGTGTGAACATCGGGTAGCTCCGCTCCGGCGCGTCCATGGGGACGGGCGTCATGGCGAGATATTCGTCCAGATGCGTGCACAGCTTTTCAAATCGGTGGAACGCCATATTGACTGTGGGCATGGTAAACTGCATCCCAAGATCGTGCAGCAGCAGTCCGCCGTTGCAGTCGCTTGCAATAAGGAGAAACCGGCGGTTTTTCACTCTCCGGCGCAGCCAGAGCAGATACGGCCACCGCCGCCACGACCAAACCGTGCGCAGAATGCTTTTGAGCTTCTCTTTCATCGTATCCCCCAACGTTTTCTTACCGCTTACCATACCACAGCTACGGCGCAAATGCAATCAGGGCGCACTTGCAAAGAGCCGTGCGGCGCGGTAAAATGAACGCGATAATACTTTTTCCGGGAGGAACGGAATATGGACCTCAGCAAACTGCAGAACGGCAGCGACGTGCGCGGTGTGGCGCTCGCTGGCGTGGAGAATGAACCGGTAACGCTTGACGATGCGGCGGTGCGCGCCATTGCGGGCGGCTTTGCGCGCTTTCTGCGCGCGCGGCTCGGAAAAGAGAGCTGCCGCGTGAGCGTCGGGCGCGACTCGCGTCTTTCGGGCGGGGCGATCGCCGAAACGCTTTGCGAAACGCTTGCCGCCTGCGGCGCGGAAGTGACCGATCTCGGTCTCTGCACCACCCCGGCGATGTTCATGACGACCGTGACGGGGGAGAGACCCTTTGACGCCGCCGTTATGATCACGGCGAGCCATCTGCCGTGGAACCGCAACGGACTCAAATTCTTCACCGCCGCGGGCGGCGCGGAGAGCGCGGATGTGCGCGAGATCCTCCGCCTCGCCGCGGAGGAGACGCCGCTCGCCCCCGGCGGGAGCGTGGCGCGGGGCGAATTTATGGAGACCTATGCCGCCATTCTGCGCGAAAAGATCATCGCCGCGGCGAACGGGAACGAAAAGCCTCTCGCGGGCAAGCATATCGTTGTGGACGCCGGAAACGGAGCGGGCGGCTTTTTCGCCGAGCGCGTGCTCGCCCCTCTCGGCGCGGACACGGCCGGCAGCCGCTATCTCGACCCCGACGGGCGCTTCCCCAACCATGTGCCGAACCCCGAGCTGCCCGAGGCGATGGACAGCATCCGCGAGGCGGTACTCGAGAGCCATGCCGATTTCGGCGTTATTTTCGATACCGATGTGGACCGCGCCGGGGCGGTGCTCTCGAACGGCGAGGAGCTCAACCGCAACCGCCTCATCGCGCTCATCTCCGCCATACTGCTGCGTGAGCACCCCGGCACGGCGATCGTGACCGATTCCATCACGTCCACGGGGCTTGCGGAGTTTATCGCCGCGCACGGCGGCGTGCACCGCCGCTTCCGCCGCGGCTACCGCAACGTTATCAACGAGGCGCTGCGGCTCAACGCCGCGGGGCAGGACTGCCAGCTCGCCATCGAGACCTCCGGCCACGCCGCGCTCAAGGAGAATTATTTCCTTGACGACGGCGCGTATCTCGTCACCCGCTTTCTGATGGAGATCGCCGCGGGGCGCTCACTCGAGAGCCTGCTCGAAGGGCTTTACGAGCCGGTCGAGAGCCGTGAGTTCCGGCTGAAGATCCTTGCGGAGGACTTCCGCGCCGCGGGCACAGCGGTGCTTGATTCTCTTGCGGAGTACGCGAAGGAGCAGCCCGGCTGGAGCATCGCGCCGGACAACTGCGAGGGCGTGCGCGTAAATCTCGATAAAGCGCACGGCGACGGCTGGTTCCTCCTGCGCCTTTCGCTGCACGATCCGATCCTTCCGCTGAATATCGAAAGCGACCGGGAGCATGGCGCGCGCACGATCGCCCGCGAGCTCGCGCCGTTCCTCGCGCAGCAGACAGAGATCGACGCTTCCTCCGCGCTGGAATTTACATTGTAAAGCCGCGTAAAGGATGTTTGTGTTTCCCGCGTGAACAAACTACACAAAGCGCCACAAAAATGCGCTAATGTTCTATTGCATTTTCCCGATGAAGAGGCTATAATGTAAGGCACAAATTCCCGTACAGGGGATTAATTTTAGGAGGAAGATAACCCATGAAGAAAGCACTTGCTCTCATTCTGGCTCTGGTCATGGTCCTCTCGCTGGCTGCCTGCGGCACCCAGGCCGAGACTCCGGCCACCGAGCCGACGGAAGCCCCTGCGGAAGCGCCCGCCGAGCAGCCCGTTGAGTCCGAAACCCCGAAGGATTACTCCGGCTACACCATCCGCATCTACTCCAACTCCAACTCCACCGAGCGCACCACGTGGCTCGTGAACGAGGCGAAGGAAGCCGGCTTCACCATCAGCATTGACGACAACAGCGTCATCTCCGGCGACACGGCCGCCATCCAGGCTGCCAACGAGAAGAAGGACGGCGACATCCTCTTCGGTCTGAACGAGACCCGCTGGGGCCAGGTCGTGGACGGCGTCTACGAGAACCTGTCCCTCGTTGACTGGACTCCGTCCTGGGCGGAAGAAGTCGGCGAATACAAGTATGACGGCCAGGCCTACGGCCTCGTCATCCAGAACGTCCTCATGCTCTACCGTACCGACGAGCTCGGCACCAACGGCGAAGAGCTGCACTTTGCGCACTGGGCCGACGTCGTTGACAGCGGCTACACCTGGTACCGCCAGAACAAGGTCGGCGGCACGACCAACGCCAACATCAACTCCGCCATGCTCTACCCCTTCACCGATCCCGCTTCTCCCGCCGGCGGCATCTCCGTCGATGGCTGGAAGACTCTGTGGAAGTACTGCGCCGAGGGCAAGTTCGGCGGCGACGACTGGAAGTACGGCTTTGATCCTCTGAACAAGGGCGACGTTGCCGTTTCCTCGTTCTACTCCTCTTCTCTCTACGGCAAGCTGGACGCCGCGGCGGAAGGCTCCGAGCACCCCATCACCGACTGCTGGAAGCTCGTTGACATCGACGACGGCACCTACTACATCGCCGAGTACATCGGCATCCTGAACAAGGAAGGCCGCACCGAGGAAGAGACCGAAGCCGTCAAGGCGTTCGCCGAGTGGTTCGGCTCCGCCGAGACCCAGGCTGCCTGGGCCGAAGAGTTCGACTCCTTCCCCTGCAACCAGGGTGCTGTTGAGCTGGTCTACGGCTCCGACGTCCCCGAGATCTACCTCATCAAGAACTTCGCCCTCACGACCGTGGAAGGCACCGACATGACCTACGCCGCTTACGTCGCTGCCCACAGCTCCGAGTGGACGAACATCATGACCAACCTCGGCTTCTACTGGGCCGATGCCAGCAACGCTCCTGCCGAGCCCGATTGGGACAATCTCGACTGGGCGACCCTGACGCAGAAGGCTGAGTAATTTTTCCGGTTCCGCGCCGCTCGCCTCCCCTGTGTAAGGGGAGGTGGCTCGGCGCAGCCGAGACGGAGGGGTTGTAAAAGTCCGGTTTCCGAGAACGACAATCCCTCAGTCAGCCTGTCGGCTGACAGCTCCCTTTGCACAAGGGAGCCTGTTCAAAGAGCTGTATGGCGAGCCCCCGCGGCTCGCCACACTTCGTATTTTCCGAAAATATCCGCCAACCACCCACAGTCCCTGCAAAAGAGAGGAAGGAATGCCACTGTGATCCGGCTCAATAACATCGTCGTCAAATTCGGCGACTTCACCGCGCTGCACGACATCAACGTCCAGGTAAAAGAGGGCGAATTCTTCACGTTCCTCGGCCCGTCCGGCTGCGGCAAAACGACAACGCTCCGCACCATTACCGGCTTCATCGAGCCGGCGGAGGGCCAGGTGTTCGTCCGCGATAAGGACATCACCCATGTGCCCATCGAGGACCGGAACATCGGCATCGTGTTCCAGAGCTACGCGCTCTTCCCGACGATGACCGTGTACGACAACATCGCGTTCGGTCTGCGCGTCAAGAAAATGAAGAAGGCCGAGGTGGACGAAAAAGTCCGCGCTATCGCCAAAAAGGTCGATCTTTCGGACGAGCAGCTCAGGAAAGCCGTGTCGCAGCTCTCCGGCGGCCAGCAGCAGCGCGTCGCCATCGCCCGCGCACTCGTCACCGAGCCGGCGATCATCTGTCTGGACGAGCCGCTCTCCAACCTGGACGCCAAGCTCCGCGTGCAGCTCCGTCTGGAGCTCAAGAAGATGCAGAAGGATTTCGGCATCACGAGCATCTACGTCACCCACGATCAGGAGGAGGCCCTTACGCTTTCCGACCGCATCGCGGTGTTCAACAAGGGCGTGATCGAGCAGATCGGCACGCCGAACGAAATTTACAATCACTCCGCCACGGAATTCGTGTGCAACTTCATCGGCGACATCAACCGTCTCTCGGACGATATCGTGGAAAAGCTCAACGCCAAAGGCGCGCAGCTTGACCCGACACACCACCACTACATCCGTCTCGAGCGTGTCCATGTGAACGACGCGCAGCACGAGGCCAACGGCGCCGTTTCGCTTTCCGGCACCGTGGAATCGAGAGAGTATTACGGTCTGTATATAAAGTATTACATCAACGTCGGCAGCCAGACGCTCAAGGTCATCGAGCGCAACGACGGCGCGCATCTGCACGATACCGGCGACGCCGTGACCGTCACCGTCCACCCCGACGATCTCATGAGCTACGCTCCCGACGGGGAGGAGGCCGAGAAATGACACTGCGGCCGAAGCCCTTCCAGCCGATCAAAATGCTGCAGATCATCGGCGGCGTTTTCTTCGCGTATCTCTTCTTCGGGTTTATGCTGCTGCCGTGCCTGAACACGCTCACCAGCATTTTCACCGTCAAGAACGCCGCCGGGGAAACCGATCCCCTCGCGGTCATCCGCTTCTTCCTCGCCGGGTCCATGTCCCAGTATGTGTGGAACTCGCTCAAGCTGGCGCTGTGCCTTGTCATCACGGTCAACGTCGTCGGCATTTCCATCGTGCTGCTGACCGAGTACTTTGACATCAAGGGCGCAAAGATCCTCCGTCTCGGCTATATGACGACGCTCATCTACTCCGGCGTCGCGCTCGTCACGGGCTACATGTTCCTGTACGCCAGCGACGGCATCATCACCACGCAGCTCAAGGACGCGTTCCCGAACATCAACGTCAACTGGTTCACCGGCTTCAACGCGGTGCTCTTCACGATGACGTTCGCCTGCACGAGCAACCATGCGCTCTTCCTGCGCAACGCCATCCGCGGCATCGACTACAACACCGTCGAGGCCGCCCGCAACATGGGCGCGAAGCCCTTCAAGGTGCTCTGGAAGGTCGTGTTCCCGACGCTTCTGCCGACGCTCTTCTCGCTCACGGTCATGACGTTTATCACGGGCCTGTGCGCCATGAGCGCGCCGACGCTGCTCGGCTATGACTCCATCAACCCCGAGATCGTCCGTCTGGCCGGTTCGTCCGTGGCGGACGAGGCGTTCCCGCAGGCGCGCGCAGCGCTGCTTTCAATCATTCTCGCGTGCTTCACGATCCTCCTGCTCACCGTTCTCTCGTCCTATGAGCGCAAGGGGCATTACCTCTCCGTTTCCAAGACGAAGGCGAAGCTCCAGAAGCAGAAGATCACGAACCCCGTGGCGAACGTCCTCGCGCATATCTACGCCTACGTCCTGTTCATCATCTACATGACGCCGGTCGTGATGATCGTCATCTTCTCGTTCCAGACGTTCAGCGCCGTGCGTATGCGCAAGCTTGATCTTTCGCAGTGGACACTCGTGAACTACTTCGGCAAGCAGGACTATTCGTATCTCACGTCCCGCGGCACCTACAAGATCCGCGAGGGCTCGATCTCCGGCGTGTTCTCCAACGAGGCGACGCTCAGCGGTATCCAGATGAGCTTTGTCATGTCCGTCATCGCCGCGGCGCTCGCGTGCGTGATCGTCGTTGTGGCCTGCAACTACATCTTCAAGCACAAGAAGACCGGCACGATCCTGGAGTACGCGCTGCTCTTCCCGTGGCTGCTGCCGACGATCCTCATCTGCTATTCTTACCGCACGTTCTTCAACAGCAGCGACGTCTGGTATGTGTTCGGCCAGAACCTGTACTATGCCGACCGCGTGAGGATATTGATCGTTATCGCGTATACGGTAGTAAAGCTTCCGTTCTCGCTGCGCATGATCAAAGCGTCGTTCTACGCGATCGACGAGGAGCTGGAGGACGCCGCGCGGAATCTCGGCTCCGGGCCGGTGCGCACGTTCCTCAAGGTGAAGCTCCCGATCATCCTGCCGAGCGTGCTTGCGGTGTTCGCGCTGAACTTCAACGCGCTCTTTACCGAGTACGATATGTCAGCCACATTTGCGAGCACCTACGGCACAACGTACGCCATGGTCATCCAGAGCATGTGCCGCGAGGAGGGCCTGTACGGCTACAATGTCAACGCCTCCGGCCGCCGGTGCGCCTCCACGGTGTTCATCATGCTCGTGTCGGGCCTCATTCTGTATCTCGTATACGGCGTGGGCGCGCGCGATCTCGGCGAGCGGCTCGAAGCGCGTGACCGCCGCCGGAAACGCATGGATCGGATAAAAACCGTATTCCACAAAAAACAGCCGGCGGAGGCGGCAAGCCCCCAATGATCAAAAACATCCTCTTTGATATGGGCAACGTGCTCATCCGGTTCGAGCCGAAGCGGTATGTGAAAAACGCCGGTCTGTCCGAGAGCGACCAGCAGCTCCTGCTGCGCGAGCTTTACGGCAGCATCGACTGGGTGAGGCTCGACCGCGGCACGCTTACCGAAGCGGAAGTCATCGACCGGTGTGTTTCGCGTGTCGGCGAGCATCTCCGCGGCGCTGTCGAAAAGCTCGTCGGCCACTGGGACCGGCCGGAGCTGCCCGTCGAGGGTATGAAAGCGCTCACGGACGAGCTTTATGAAAAGGGGTACGGGCTGTACCTTCTTACGAACGCGGGCCCGCGCCAGCGGGAATACTGGCCGCGGTTCCGGGCGGGCGAGCACTTCCCGGAGGAGCGCGTGTACCGCTCGGCGGACGTGCATCTCCTCAAGCCCGATCCGGCGTTCTTTGAAGGCGCGCTTGAAAAGTTCGGTCTGGACCGCACGGAGTGCGTGTTCATTGACGACTCGGCCGCGAATGCCGAGGGCGCGCAGCGCGTCGGGCTCGACGCCATCGTCTTCTTCGGCGACGCCGCCCGCCTGCGTAAACAGCTTCACGCGCGCGGCGTGGATGTAAGCGAATAAAAGAGAGATGCGGGAGCTGCGGCTCTCGCATCTTTCTAAGAGCGGTTGGCGCCCCCTCGATCAGCCTTGCGGCTGCCGGCCCCCTGTTAGGAGGGGAAAGTCGATTTGCGGAAAACTGTCTTGCCTCCCCTAACAGGGGAGGTGGCAAAACCGAAGGTTTTGACGGAGAGGTTTATCCCATCCCCGCGCGGAGCAGATTATAGTTAGAATAACCCGGCGGCAGGAGGCCTTAAATAAAATATCGCATAATTCGGTTTATTCTTAATATTCGATTCGTCAAAACGCCAAAAATCCGGCAAAAATCTTTGCCGGATTTTTACTTTGCCTTATAGCCGCTGCATGCCATATTCTGTTATTATAGAATAACGAGAGAGAGGAAACCTTATGAATCGCTACGCGGTCGCCGCCGTGCTGTCCGGCGCATTTTTCGGTCTGACCGGTCTCTTTACCCGCACGCTGACCGGCGCGGGACTGAGCACGATGGGCATTCTTTCCATCCGCTGTTCCGTGGCCGCGCTCTGCTTCTTCTGCACCGCTCTCGGCGATATCCGCCAGCTCAAAATGCACAAGAAGGACTTCTGGCTCTTCGCTGCCGTCGGCATTCTCGGGCAGGGCATGTTCTCGTTCTGCTATTATAACGCGATCAACATGATGTCCATCTCCACGGCGTGCATCCTCATGTATCTCTCGCCGGTGTTTGTCACCATTATGGCGCACTTCGTGTTCAAGGACGGCATTTCCCGCCGCACGGTGTTGGCGATCATTCTCTGCATCGCCGGGTGCGCGTGCGTGTCCGGCTTCGGCGGCACGATGACGCTGCTCGGTCTCATCTGCGGACTGGGATCCGCGATCGCGTTCGCGCTCATCAATATTCTCACGCGCGCTCTCCTTGGCCGCGGCTATACCGGCAAGGCTGTCAACTTCTGGATCTGCGCGTTTGCCGCGCTGTTCGGCATCGTTATGGATCTGCTGCTCTTCCGTGAAGGGTTTTCCCGCCCGTTTACGGTACTCTTCTCCGGCTGGAAGATCTTCCTTGTGGGCATCACCATGGCGCTCACGACGGGCTTTCTGGCCTACCGGTTCTTCTCGCTGGCGCTGCACGGCTGCAAGAGCGGCACGGTGTCCATTCTGGCGAGCAGCGAGCCCGTGGTGGAAACGCTCGTGAGCGTATTCGTGTTCCGCGAGCCGTTCGGCGCGCTCTGCGTTGTCGGCATCGTGCTCGTGTTCGCGGGCATCGTTTTGCAGAATACCGCATCCAAAACAGAAGCCTCCGCGCAGTAATTTATCCGTTTCCCGAAAGAAGGGGTCGTTATGAGTTCCCGGTTTTATGACATGTCCTATCCGCAGTACACGGTGCACGACGTTTCGGTGCTGACCGGTCTCACGCCGCAGACCATCCGGTACTACGACAGCATCGGCGTCGTTGTGCCGCAGCGCGGCGCGCAGGGCCAGCGGCTGTATTCGTATTACGATGTGCTCAATCTTGTCCGGCGCAGTCTTTATAAGGCGCAGGGCTTCTCCCTGCAGGAAACCGAGCAGGTGCTCTCCGGCGCGATCACGCCGCGGCTCGGCGCGCTGCTGGAGGAAAAACGCGCCGATATCGAGGAAAAGCAGCGCGCGCTCCGGCTCGCGCAGCTCAATCTTGACCGTCTGTCCGCGCAGCTCGACCGGCTCGGCGTCTGCCGCGGGCGGGTGATGTATCTCGAGCGCCCGGCGTGCTGGCATGTACCCTACAGCCGCGACGGGCATATCTGCTTTGAAGAGGCGAGCCGCGCAGCGCACTCCAGGTGCGGCAGCGCGTTCGCGTTTTCGTTCTCGTTGCCCGCCGTGGGCGAGGCGGACGACTGCGTGGACTGGGACGTGACGATGCCCTCGCCGTTTGCCGAGGAGCTGGGGTTCACGGATCTGCCGGGCGCGGTGTTTGTCCCGGCGCGGTACTGCCTGTACACCGTGGTCGAAACGCCGGGTATGGACTTCCTTCGCCGCGAGGCGCTCCGGCTGCTGTACGATTTTGCCGCGCAGCAAAATCTCACGCCGGAGGGGACGGTCTATGGCCGCGACATCGTAAACGCCGCGTCCGACGGCGCGGTGCTTCGCTATTATGAAGTGTGGCTGCCCGTCCGTGAAACGCAGGGCTAAAGCCGCTATAACGCTGCGATTACCGGAGAGCCTGCGTTTTCCGGCGATCGCGGCGGTTTTTGCTTTTCGGATGCCGTCTTTTCGCACAAAAAGCCCCCCGAAAATCGGGTGAAAAAACTATTTGCCTGTCCAGCGGCAAAATGGTTTATGATAAAACCATCGGAAAGCAGTTCTTCCGATAAAGCCTCTCTTTCTTAAAAACCGGCGCCGGAGCGTGATGAACTCCGGCGCCGGTTTTTATATGCAGGGAAGGAGCTGTCAGCGCTTGCGCAGGGCGAGGGGCGAGCGCTTCCACTTCTGCGGACGAGGAAGCTGCTCGAGCTGCGCACGGAGAGGTTCCGGCGCATATTGCAGCACGAGATCAAATAGCTCCGGGTCATACTGAAAGAAGACCATGGTTTTGACATAACGGTTCGTATTTTGAATGAATCGCCGCCGTTCGTTGACGGACAGATTTCGGCTGCTCAGGTAGACCCAGTAAGTATCTACGGCATTTCCGACAGAACCGACATCCACGTCCGCCATACCGCAGCAGGGAAGGTCATCCCAGGCATAGCAATACTTTTTCCAGCCGATATACATTATGCACCCACTGCGATCAACAGAAACTTTTCCACTGGAAAACGTAAAAATCAATGCCTTGAGCATCCATATCGCACCGAAAGCATGAACTACAATAATAATACAATCGTTAAAGGTCAGTCCGTCTTCACTTAAAATTTTTGTATAAAAAAAAGTTAAAAATAGAAATATAACAAACAATGCGACAAACAGGTTAAAATAGAATTTTGTAATAGGAAATTTTTTCATTGGCACCTCTCCTTCGACAGTGCTGTCGCACCGGCATCTCAATCAATGGGGCGTGAAGGTTTCTGCATCGGTCTGAGTGTTCCGGAAGATATGCTGTCCTTGCGGAAGCGGAAAAACGAAAGCAGAAAATGCACACACAAAACCGCATTGCCAAGCAGATACGGAAGAAAGGCCGGTGTTCCGAAAGGATCGGATGCAAGGCCAAGGAGGAAAAAGGCCGCGGAGCCCACAGCGTTGCGGAGAAGCCTTTTGAGCAGACGATAATTGCGATATTGGTAATAATACGCTGCGAGCGGGGCCTGACAGTCGACAGCTTTGCCGTCTACCGCCAGCACGAGGCTCGGACCCGTAAAAGACATTCCCTCATACGGAATCCGTTTTCCCATTTTCCGCTCAAACTCATAAAACACCCAACTGTCGCTGTTGGAACCGATTTCCGGAGACATTAGAAAATACCGAACATCTCCGGGCTCGCCCTGCTCAAACCAGTAGTTGGTTCCAGACAACTGCCGCAGGAAAAACCCCTTTTGTGCCATATCGTGCAGCCAGTTTTCCGTTCGGATGGTCTGCGCCAGCGTCGATCTGCGGCGGACGGATATCGCCGGTTTCTGCATAATTCTCCCTCCGCTTTTTGAAACATGATTATTGGCTAATCCTTCGGGCACGGCGAAGTACCTCCCCTTGGTGATTCCGGAAGGACAATCAAAGGCGCTCATTCAGCCGGACAACAGAAAAAAGCTCCGGCTGCTTCAGTTTGGGGAGCTGATCGCGGAAGCGCTGCAGCAATCCGTATTCGGTATTTATGTAAAAGCAGCAATTGTGATCGCTGAATTCTCCGCCGTCATCCAGCTCCATGTATACCTCTGCGAGAACATGTCCCAGCCGGTCTTTTCGCAGAAAGCGCAGGGACAAACAGGCGGTGGAGTTGTCGCCCCTTTCCTTGTTCGCCCAGCGGCATTCTTCGACCTCGCCGCTCAAAAATCGCGTTATTTGGCGGAACAGCTCGTCGATCAGGGAATCCGTCATATATACGGCCGTTTTCGCGGTGATGACCGGCGAAGAACCTGTAATTTCAAATTCGGCGAAATCCGTGTCCTGCCATATCTTCTGTATGCTCAAATAATCGTCCATCAGGATTTCCCTCTATGGTTTCAAAATGCTCCATCAAAGCCCCTCATCCGCCGCCGGAGGAATTCTTCCTATCTTCCTCCGAAAAAAGGCTCCATCGTATGATGGAGCCTTTTTGATTCAGCAAAGCACGCTGCCGACAGGGATGCTGTTATCAAGCATGACGAGATGCAGCTCTTCCTTGCCGTTCACCATGCGCACGGCGGAGAGCAGCATACCGCAGGACTCGAGCCCCATCATCTTGCGCGGCGGCAGGTTGACGATCGCGGCGACCGTCTTGCCGACGAGCTCTTCCGGCTTATAGTGCATCGCAATGCCGGAGAGGATCTGGCGCGTTGTGCCCGAGCCGTCGTCCAGCTCAAAGCGCAGCAGCTTCTGCGACTTTTTCACCGCCTCGCACTTGAGCACGCGGCAGACGCGGAAGTCGCACTTTTCAAAATCGTCGAACACCACGTTCGGCTTGAACGGCTCGATGGGATCCGCCTTCGGCGCCTTGAGCGCTTCGAGCGCGGCGAGCTCCTTTTCCATGTCGATGCGCGGGAAGAGATTCTCGCCCTTCGTCACGGATACCGCGGCGGGGAGAACGCCGTACTTTTCCGCGGCCTCCCAGCTCATGGCGGCCTCGTCCGCGCCGATCTGCGCGGCGAGCTTCTCCATGCTCTCGGGCATGAAGGGCTTGAGGAGCGTGCCGCACACGCGCAGCGTTTCGAGCAGATTGTAGAGCACACGCGCGAGACGCGGCTTCTTTGCTTCGTCCTTCGCGAGCACCCAGGGGGCGGTCTCGTCGATGTACTTGTTGGCGCGGGCGATCACGCGGAACACCTCCGCGAGAGCGTTCTGCATCTGGAACTTTTCCATCTGCGCGGCGTACCTGCCGCGAAGCTCGCCGAGCATCCAGAGAAGCTCCGCGTCCTCGACGCCTTCCTCCTGCGTCTCCGGCAGCGTGCCGCCGAAGTATTTGCCTACCATGGCCGTCGTGCGGGAGAGAAGGTTGCCGAGATCGTTTGCAAGATCGGTATTGATGGTGGAGATCAGAAGCTCATTGGAGAAGTTGCCGTCCGAGCCGAAGGGGAAGCTGCGCAGCAGGAAGAAGCGCAGCGCGTCCACGCCGTAGCGCTCGGCGAGCATGTAGGGATCGACAACGTTGCCCTTGCTCTTGGACATTTTGCCGCCGTCCATGATGAGCCAGCCGTGGCCGTAGACCTTCTTCGGCAGCGGCAGACCCACGCTCATAAGCATCGCGGGCCAGATGATCGAGTGGAAGCGGACGATCTCCTTGCCGACGATGTGCACGTCCGCGGGCCAGTATTTATCGAAATCGTGGTACTTGTCGTTCTCGTAGCCGAGCGCGGTCGCGTAGTTGAAAAGAGCGTCGATCCAGACGTACACAACGTGGCCGGGGTCGAAGTCCACGGGCACGCCCCAGGTAAAGCTCGTGCGGGAGACGCAGAGATCCTGCAGCCCGCCCTCGCAGTCGATGAAGTTATGGACCATCTCGTTCACGCGGCTCGCGGGCTCGAGAAACTCGCCGCCGGTCAGAAGCGAGCGAACGCGGTCGGCATACTTGCTCAGACGGAAGAAGTAGGCTTCTTCCTCGGCGTACTTGACCTCGCCGCCGCAGTCGGGGCAGCGGCCGTTTACGAGCTGGCTCTCGGTCCAGAAGCTCTCGCACGGCGTGCAGTACATGCCGGAATACTTGCCCTTGTAGATATCGCCGTTGTCGTACATCTTGCGGAAAATGCGCTGGATGCTCTTGACGTGGTAATCGTCCGTGGTGCGGATGAAGCGGTCGTTCGAGATGTTCATCAGCTTCCAGAGATCGAGCACGCCCTTCTCGCCGGTGACGATGTTGTCCACGAACTGCTGCGGCGTGACGCCGGCGGCTTTGGCCTTGTCCTCGATCTTTTGGCCGTGCTCGTCGGTGCCGGTGAGGAACATCACGTCGTAGCCGCACAGGCGCTTGTAGCGGGCGATCGCGTCGCTCGCGACGGTGCAGTAGGCGTGGCCGATGTGGAGCTTCGCGGAGGGGTAGTAGATCGGCGTTGTAATATAAAAGGTCGGTTTTTCCATAAGACTTCTCTCCTGACTTTCTTTTATGCTCAGCCCTGCGGGACGTTGCGGGCTTCGATGTCCTCGGTGTGGTAATTGTAGGTGCTGTAGGCCTCGTATTCCTTGCTGATGGGGGTGGCGGTGTTGTAGTCGTCGCCGTCGTTGAACACCAGCCGCCACGTTGCCGCCGCCATGCCGACGGAGAGCGGATTGCCGTTGGCGTCAAAATACGTGCCGGTCTCGTCGAAGACCTCCCAGTTGTTGAACTGCATGAGCACATACTGGTGCTTCACATCGGTGCCGAGGATCTGGACGCAGCACTCGTTCGTCTCCTCGTCTACCCACGCGTGGATCTTGACGGGATACTCGGCATCATTGCGGAACTTGAAGTCCGGCCAGCCCCAGCTCACCGTGGCGTCCATGCCCCAGGGGAGATAGCCCACCTGGAACTGGTGGCAAGCGCGCTCGACGATCTCAAGATTGGCGTAGAGCACGGCGTTGTAGAGCGTGGAGCTCACCTGGCAGATGCCGCCGCCGTATTCCTGCCGGACCTCGCCGTTGGCGTAGGCCGTGGCGGGCTTCCAGCCGTTGGCCTCCGTGCGCTCGCCGAGCGTGTCGTTGAAGGAGAGCGTCTGTCCGGGGATGAGCACCAGCCCGTCGAGCAGCTCGCACGCCTTCTTCACGTTGGAAATGCGGTTGTCGCTGCTGCCGGAGAGCGATGTGCGCACCTCGTTGCAGTAGTCGCGGTTCCAGAGCCGGACCATCGTCCAGTTTTTGGAGAGCTCGTCGCGGAAGAGCATGTCGTTGATCTCCTCCGTGGTGTGCTCGGGCTTCGTGACGGTCATCGGGATCGTGACCGTGTCGCCGTAGGACGCCGCGGCCCAGGCCTTTTCGGCTTCGGCTACGTCAAACGTCCGGCCGACGGAGGACTGCGTCACGATGAACGGCTCGCCGTGGAAGTCGATCTGCGAGGGATCGGTCTTGCTGCCCGCCGCGGGCGTTGCCTCCGGGGAGGCGGAGGCCTCCGGCGTGTCGGACGGCGCGGGGGTCGCGGTGGGTTCGGGCGTTGCGGCGGGCTTTTCGCCCTTGCCGTCGTCCTTGCCGGGGTCGGTCGTTTCAATGTCGGGGTTATAAACGATCTCCGCTTCGGCGACCTCGGAATAAATGTCGTTATAGAGCGACTGGAAATCGAACGTCTCGTCCGTGTTCGGCGCGCTCTCGTAGGTGAACGACGTGCTGCCGCCGGAGAGGAACGCATCGCGGAAGGAGTTGAACACCGAATCGGTGTCGAGCGTCATGCCGCTCGCGCCCTTGAGAAGGGTGATGCTGTCCTCGCCGACGACGATGCTGCTCTCGAGAAGCTGCGCGTCGATATCCACGGCCTTCGCCTCGATGATGGAGCGCATCTTCGCCTCGTCGAGCGTCACGTCAAAAAGCTCGCCGTCGTACGCAAAGCCGCACTTGCCGAGATAGCGGCACTGGACATATTTCACCAGCGCGCCGAAGAGCCCGTCGCCGCGGCCGTAGTTCCAGGCGGCGTCCGCCGCGGTGTCGGCGGAAAAGCGCATGCCCGCGTCCGCGGAGGACATGGCGAGCGTATTGCCGAGCGGGAGGTTTGCCGTGACGGAGTAACCGTCGTAGCGCTCGTGGCCGAGCACAAGCAGCTTATCCCGCGCCTCGTTGCGCGTCATGCCGGAGAGATCGGTGTCGGCGATCGTCACGCCCGGATAGATCGTATCCACTTTGTGCACGAGCAGCGCGCCTGTCACGACGAGCGCGAGCAGAAGCAGCAGCACGACGCACACGATGATGACCGGCAGCTTCCAGCCCCCGCGCGGCGCGGGCGCATCCGGCGTGATGGGCGCTTCGCTCGCGCGGCGGGAGCGCTTTTTCGGCGCTTTCTCCTCCGGGTCTTCGCGCTCGGCCCGGCGCGCGCGCACCGGCAGCGGCGGGAGATCCGCCGGGGGCGCGGCGTATTCGGCCTCGCGTTTCGCGCGCTTTGCGGCGCGGGAATTTTTCTCCCGTTCCGCCGCGGCTTCTCGCTCACGGCGCTCCTTGCGGCTGAGTGTGCGCGGCGCGGTCTCCGGCTCGCCGGTCACGGTCTCGTCCGTATCCCGGTCGGCGGAATCGTAGCTCTCGCCGACGATCTCCGGCTCGGGCTCATATTCGTTATATTCGGTATTCCCCGTCTCCTGCGGCTCTTCGTCCGGGAAGGGGATGTAATTCTCGTCGTTACGGATGATGGGTACCGCCTTTCTCTGTTTGCGGCTTTCGCCTCAGTTCAGTTCATATACGGCTCGGACGCCGTCGGCAGCGGGACCTTCTGTCCCTTCGCCTCAAACGCCTCGCGGATCCACGGGTTGGCGTTGAATTTCTCTTTCGTCTGCGATTCGAGCAGCACGCCGATGAGGACGTTGGAAACGAGGAACCCGCCGGGCGTGAAGTGCCAGCGGCCGTTGTCGCATACGGCCCAGCCGTTTTCCTGAAATACCTCCAGCATCTCTTCGAGCTTGTCGAAGCTGCTCTGGTACACGCTCCGGTACTCCTCGCGGGAGATGCCGGCCGCGGTGCGCATGCCGAGCATCAGATACTCGCTCGCGCGGTCGAACGGCGTGAGTTCCTCCTCTTCGGCGATAATACCCTTGTCCCCCAAAACGCCGGAAATATACTCGCGGACGTTGTGGGTGTAGGTATAGCGCAGCAGCCCGATGTTGGAGGCCGCCGCCGCGCCGAAGCCGATGTAGTCATCCAGCCGCCAGTACTTGAGATTGTGGCGGCTCTCGTAGCCGGGGCGGGCGAAGTTGGAGATCTCATACTGCCGGAAGCCGTGGCGCGAAAGGAAGTCCACGGCGTAAAGGTACATGTCCGCCTGATCGTCGTCGGAGGGGAGAATGTCGGTGCCCTCATACTCGTCGTACATGGGCGTGCCTTCCTCAAGACGCAGACCGTAGCAGGAGATGTGCGCGGGCTTGAGCGCGAGCGCCTTGGTGAGTGTGTCGGCCCAGTCCTCGCGCGTCTGGCTCGGCAGACCATAGATGAGATCAAGACTCACGTTGCGGAAGCCGGCCTTGCGCGCGCGCTTGACCGCCATTTCCACCTGCCGCCAGTTGTGGCGGCGGCCGATGAGCCGGAGAATGTCGTCGTTGGCGCTCTGCGCGCCGATGGAAAGGCGGTTCACGCCCTCCTTGCGCAGCATGCGCAGCTCCTTGCGCCGGACGCTGTCCGGGTTGCACTCCACGGTGATCTCGCTCTGCTTCATCAGCCGGTTCGTGACCTTCAGCTCCTGCAATATCTCCACGATGCGCCGCGCGCCGTAGTAGCTCGGCGTGCCGCCGCCGAAATACACCGTGTCGATGAAGTAATCGGTCATGCGGGGCATCGTTTCCTGCAATTGAATGAGCAGCGCATCCTGGTAATAGGGCATGAGCTTGTCCCTGCCCGGCAGACTGCAGAAGTCGCAGTACGCGCACTTCGATGCGCAGAACGGTATGTGAAAATATACGCCCAGGCGTTTGTCTTGGTCGCTCATAGTTCCTCCAGAATGTGGGTGGTGGGTGCGGGGGAACCCCTCCGTCAAAACCTTCGGTTTTGCCACCTCCCCTGTTAGGGGAGGCAAGTGGGTTTGCAGAATACTAACTTGGCTCCCCTAACAGGGGAGCTGGCGCGGCGCAGCCGCGACTGAGGGGTTTGTTTGAATTCGTCAGAATAGTTTGCAGACAAGCTCGCCATACTCCGCCGGATCGTCCGGGGTGATGCCGGCGACGAGCTGCGCCTGCGCGAAGAGCACCTTCGCCATAACGGCGGCGCGCTCCGGGTTCTCCTGCCGCGCGGCGTCGAGCGCTTTGACGGCGGGGTGGTCGAGATTGAGCTCGAGCACGCGCTGCGCGCGCATCGCGTTCGGGTCAGCGCCCGGCATGGCGTGGAAGTACCGCTCCATTTCGAGCGTGATGCCGCCCTCGACGGAGAGGCACACGGCGTAATTCTTGAGCTTGCGGGAGATCTTCACGTTCGCCACGGCGTCGCCGAGCGTCTCCTTGACAAAATCGGTGAGGGGCTTATACTCCTCGTCGGTCTTGTCGGCGGCGGCCTTCTCCTCGTCGGACTCGAGACCGAGATCCTGCGAGCAGACATTGCAGAACTTCTTCTCGGCGTAGCTGCCGAGGATCTCCGCGACGAACTCGTCCGCGTCGGTCGAGAAGCAGAGAATATCGAAGCCCTTGGCGCGCACCTGCTCGGTCTGCGGGAGCTTCGCGGCGCGCTCCGGCGTTTCGGCGGCGGCGTAATAGATGTATTTCTGGTTTTCCGGCATCGCGTCCACATACTCGCGCAGGGAGACGAGCTTTTCCTTCTCCGCGCTGCGATAGAGCAGAAGATCGGTCAGCAGATCGCGCTTCATGCCGTAATCGCCGATGATGCCGTATTTGAGCTGCGTGCCGAACACGTTGAAGAACTTTTCGTACTTCTCACGGTCGCACTCCATGAGCCGGGAAAGCTCGCCTTTGATCTTCTTTTCAAGATTCATGGAGATGAGCTTGAGCTGGCGGTCGTGCTGGAGCATCTCGCGGGAGATGTTCAGCGAAAGATCGGGAGAATCGACGATGCCGCGCACGAAGCGGAAGCACTCCGGCAGCAGGTCAGGGCACTTTTCCATGATCATCACGCCGTTGGAGTAGAGCCGCAGGCCGGGGACATAGTCGCGGGTGTAGTAGTCGTAGGGCGCCTTCGCCGGGACGAACAGCATCGCGCGGTAGCTCACGGTGCCCTCGGCGTTCACGCGGATGACGGACACGGGATCCTCGGTGTCCTTGAACTTTTCCTTATAGAAGGCGATGCAGTCGGCGTCGGAGGCTTCCTTCTTGCTGCGCTGCCAGATGGGGATCATCGAGTTGATGACCTCTTCCTTTGTGACGGTGCGCACGCCCATCTTCTGGATACCGGCCTCGTCCACCTCGCCGGTCTCATATTTTTCGGTCGTCTCCACATCGGTGCGGATCGGCCAGCGGACATAGTCCGAATATTTCTTCACAAGCTCCTGGATCTTCCAGGGCATGAGATACACGCTGTAGCAGTCGTCCTCGGTGTCGCTCTTCATGGTGAGGATGACGTCGGTGCCGACGGTCTCCTTTTCGCAGGGAGTGACGGTGTAGCCGTCCGCGCCCTCGCTCTCCCAGCGGTTGGCGGTCTCCTGCCCGTAGGCGCGGGAGATGACGGTCACTTTGCTCGCGACCATGAATGCGGAATAGAAGCCCACGCCGAACTGACCGATCACGTCGATGTCCGCCTTGTCCTTCTCGGCGGCGTCCAGATCCTTCTTGAAGGCGAGCGAGCCGGACTTCGCGATCACGCCGAGATTGGATTCCATTTCCTCGGCGGTCATGCCGATGCCGTTGTCGGAGATCGTGAGCGTTCCGTTTTCCTTGTCGCCTTTGATGCGGATGAAGAAATCTCCGCGCTCCATGCCGACATTCTCATCGGTCAGCGAGCGGAAGCAGAGCTTGTCGATAGCGTCCGAGGCGTTGGAGATCAGCTCGCGCAGAAAGATCTCCTGATGCGTGTAGATGGAATTGATCATCAGCTCCAGCAGCCGCCGGGATTCCGCCTGAAATTCTTTTTTCGCCATTTTTTTATCCTCCGTATGCTATGGACTCTGAGCAGACCTTGAGAAGGCCTATACTCAGACACTATATTATACCGCGGCGTTATGTAAAATTCAACCGAAAAACTCGCCCGCCGCAGAGGAAAAGAGGCTCCGCGGGGGAAAACCGTGTTCCCGCTGCCGAAACCGGCGCACAAGAAGTTTTATTTTCGGCAGGACAGGGCCGCGTGTTGCCGCGGCGAGAACTGCTATATCCTGACAGAGTATCCGCTGGACAGATCGCAGCCGGACTGGACGACCTTCGGGGAGCCGTAAAACCGGCAGGTGAATAAGAGCAAGAAAAATTTTCGCCCGCAGACATTGTCTGCGGGCGAAAACCGTTTGGATTTTTATTGCTTTTCCGGTATCTGCGAATGGCCGGCGTTTACGAGAAGGTCATGCCGGATGTCCCACAGGCGGTTCGAGAGATCGACGTAGTACCCGTGCGGGTTTTCAAACCGGCGCACCTCGGGCCAGAGCGTTTCGAGCTGCTCGGCGCAGCGCTTCCGGATATCCTTGAGCGACGGGAGATCATAGACGAGCTCGCCCGCGCGGAACACGGGGACCATCATGTTTTCGGCGCGGAAGTTCGTGAGCGTTTTGCGTTTCCATGTGTTTTCCGGGTGGAAGATCGTGAGCGGCTGCGTATCGTCCGGCGTCTCGTCATACAGGCAGAGATAGTCCGCAAGCGCCTTGCCGTTCGTGCGGTCGTAGAAGCGGTAAAATTTCTTGAAGTGGGGGATCGTGATCTTGGCGACGTTTTCGCTCACCTTGATCTTCGGGACGACCTCGCCCGATTCGCGCTCCACGGCGACGAGCTTGTATACGCCGCCGAACACCGGCTCGCTCTTGGCGGTGATGAGCCGCTCGCCGACGCCGAAGGAGTCGATACACGCGCCCTGCAGCAGCAGGTCCTGGATGATATATTCGTCGAGCGAGTTGGAGCAGGTGATGGTGCAGCTCTCCCAGCCCGCCTCGTCGAGCATGCGGCGGGCCTCCTTCGTGAGATAGGACATATCGCCGGAGTCGAGCCGGATGCCGCATTTGGTGATGCCCATCGGCTTGAGCACGTCGTTAAAGGCGCGGATGGCGTTGGGAATGCCGGATTTGAGCGTGTTGTAGGTATCTACGAGCAGCACCGCGTTCGTCGGGTAGCTCTCGCAGTAGGTGCGGAAGGCCTCGTATTCAGAATCAAACATCTGCACCCAGGAGTGCGCCATCGTGCCGAGAGCGGGAACGCCGTAGAGCTGGTCGGAGATCGTGCAGGCGGTGCCGGAGCAGCCCGCGATATACGCCGCGCGCGCGCCGAGGATCGCCGCGTCCGCCCCCTGCGCCCGGCGGGAGCCGAATTCCATCACCGCGCGGCCCCGCGCGGCACGGACGATGCGGCTTGCCTTCGTTGCGATGAGCGACTGGTGGTTCACCGCGAGCAGGAGATACGTCTCCACGAGCTGCGCCTCGATCGCGGGGGCGCGCACCGTAATGAGCGGCTCGCGCGGGAACACCGGCGTGCCCTCCGGCACGGCCCAGATGTCGCCGGTGAACCGGAAGTCGCGGAGATACTGCAGAAACTCCTCGCAGAAAATGCCCCTCGAGCGGAGATAGTCGATGTCCTCATCGGAGAAGTGGAGATTGGTGATATATTCCACGACCTGCTCCAGCCCCGCGGCAATGGCGAAGCCGCCGCCGTCCGGCACCTGCCGGAAGAAGAGGTCGAAGTAGGTGATGCGGTCCTTATATCCGTTGCGGAAGTAGCCGTTGCTCATCGTCAGCTCGTAAAAATCGCAGAGCATCGAAAGATTCTGGGCATTGCGAACGTTCATGGCAAAGTGTCCTCCTGCCGGTAGTATCCATATAATTATACACGCCCGCCGCATTTTTGCAAGGCGATTGACACGCGCGCGGAAAAATATTATTTTATAGTGTGTATTATAAACTATCTATAGATACAGGCGGGAGACTATGGAAAACGCGCCGGGAAAAGAGAATACGTTCCCGCGGCTGTACGCCGGTTCCGGACGCGTGCCGGAGGAGACGGCGCGGCGCGTCGTCTTCGCGTCGTGGGCGCTGCTCGAGCCGACGGAGGGACACACGGATGCGCCCGCCGCGGCCGCCGTACGCGAAGAGCTGATGCGCTGCGTCGCCCGCGGCGAACCGCCGGTTTTGTGCCTGTACGCCGGGGAGGACCCGGCATGGTTCGCCGCAAAGGGCGGCTGGCTCGCGGAGGACAATCTCCGCTGCTTCCTGCGCTATGCCGGGCGCGCGGCGCGCGCGTTCGGCCATCTGACGGACGAATACATCACGCTCTTTGAGCCGAACGAGCTTGTTTGGAAAAAAAGCGCCAACCGCAATCTCAATCTGCGCTTCAAAATGCTTTCGCACATGGCGTGCGCCCATGTGCGCGCCGTGAAGCTCGTGCGCGATACGCGCGCGCAGCGGCAGCTGCCGGAAACGCGCATCGGCTTCGTGCTGCGGATGTACCCGGCGATCGATCTCCGGCGGGGGCTGCTGCGCGGGGACAACGCCGCGACCGCCTCGGCGTATGAAATACTGCCGCTGCTCGCCGTGGCGCGGGGCAATTTTCTCCCGCCGCTGCGCAATACGCTCCGCATTCGGCCCGGAAGCTGGGCGGATTTCCTCGCCGTTTCCGGCGGCGGGGACAAAGAGAAGCGGCGCTACTGCTGCCATGCCGCCGCCACGCTTGCCGAAACGGAGATCTGGGAGGTCATGAATGACCGGGAGGACACATAAAACGGATACAAAGGATTTTCTGCCCGTCTCGCGCGAGGATATGCTCGCGCGCGGCTGGGACTGGTACGATATACTGCTCGTGACGGGCGACGCTTATGTCGATCACCCGTCGTTCGGCGCGGCCGTCATCGGGCGGCTGCTCGAGAACGCGGGCTACCGCGTGGCGGTGCTCGCGCAGCCCGCGTGGAACGACGCCTCCGCGTTTGCGGCGATGGGGCGGCCCGAGCTCGGCGTTTTCATCGGCGCGGGCAATCTCGACAGCATGGTCGCGCACTATACGGCGGCGAAAAAGCGCCGCAGCGAGGACTTCTATTCCCCCGGCCGGAAGGCCGGGCTGCGGCCCGACCGCGCCTGCACCGTGTACGCCAACCGCGCGCGGCAGGCGTTCCCCAGCATCCCCGTCCTGCTCGGCGGGATGGAGGCCTCGCTGCGCCGGTTCGCGCATTACGATTACTGGGACGATAAGGTCCGCCGGAGCGTCATTTTTGACGCGCGCGCGGATATTCTTGTCTACGGCATGGGCGAGAGCGCAACGCTCGAGGCCGCAGACCGCCTGCGCGACGGCAAGCCCCTGCGCGGCATCCGCGGCACGGCGGTCATTGCCGATAAAGCGCCGGAGGGCGCGGTGCTCCTGCCGTCGTTTGAGGAAGTGCGGGACGATACGAAGAAATACGCTCTCGCCACGCGCGCGGAATACGCCGAGCACGACCCCATCCGGGGAAAGACGCTCGCGCAGGCGCACGGCGATAAATTCCTTGTCGTCTACCCGCCGGCCATGCCGCTCAAAACGGAGGAGCTGGACGCGGTCGCGGCGCTGCCGTACACGCGCGAGCCCCACCCGATGTACGATCCCCTCGGCGGCGTTCCGGCCATTGAGGAGGTGCGCTTCAGCGTCATCCACAACCGCGGGTGCTTCGGCGGGTGCAACTTCTGCTCGCTCGCGTTCCACCAGGGGCGGATGGTCACATCCCGCAGCCACGAATCCGTCATCCGCGAGGTGGAGCAGATGACGCACCATCCGCTCTGGAAGGGGTATGTTTCCGATGTCGGCGGCCCGACGGCGAATTTCCGCGGCCCCAGCTGCAAAAAGCAGAGCAAAGACGGCATGTGCCCTCTGAAGCACTGCCTTGCGCCGACGCCGTGCAAAAATCTCGTTGCCGACCACCGCGATTATCTCGCGCTGCTGCGGAAGCTGCGCGCCGTTCCGGGCGTCAAGAAGGTGTTTGTGCGCTCCGGCGTGCGGTTTGACTATGTCCTCTGCGACAAGAACAGCCCGTTCCTCTCGGAGCTTGTGCAGTACCACATCTCCGGCCAGCTCAAGGTGGCGCCGGAGCACTGCGTCGATACGGTGCTCGGCTATATGGGCAAGCCGCCGGTCGCGGTATATGAACGGTTTCTCGATAAATACCACGCGCTCAACGCGCGCTACGGCAAGGCGCAGTTCGTCGTGCCGTATCTCATGTCCTCACACCCGGGCAGCCGGATGGAGGACGCGGTGGCGCTCGCGCTGTATTTAAAGGCGCACAACGCCCGCCCCGAGCAGGTGCAGGATTTTTACCCGACGCCCGGCACGATCAGCACCTGCATGTACCACACGGGCATCGACCCCATCACGATGAAGAACGTGTACGTCCCGACCGACGCGCACGAAAAGGCGATGCAGCGCGCGCTTTTGCAGTATACCGACCCCAAAAACGCCCGGCTCGTGCGCGAAGCGCTCGCCTTTGCCGGACGCGAGGATCTGATCGGTTACGGCGGAAAGTGCCTCGTGCGCCCGGCAAAGGGCGAAAAACCGTCTGACCCCGGCGAAGGAAAGGAAAAGGACCATGGAAACAAAAAGCATCCTCCTGTTCGCGTATCTGCTCGGAATGAACGCGGCAGCGTACATCCTCATGGCGGTGGACAAGACAAACGCCATGCGAAAGGCGCGGCGCATTCCGGAAATAACGCTCCTTCTGATCGCGGCGCTCGGCGGAAGTCTGGGCGAGTGGCTCGGCATGGTAAGCCTGCATCACAAGACAAAGCATAAGAAGTTTCTCATCCTCGTGCCGGCGTTCCTGTTTATCCATATCGCGCTCGGCGCGTGGCTGCTCTTTTTCCGGGGATAAGAGAATATGTCGAAAACAGTCGAAATTACGGATTTCTCTTCTCCCGCGCTGGACGTTTACGCCCGCCTGACGGAAAACCAGCTCGTGAGCCGCGCCGACCCTGCAAACGCGATGTTCATCGCCGAGAGCCCGCTCGTCATCGGCCGGGCGCTCGACGCCGGGTATGAGCCGGTGTCGGTGCTCATGGAGGCGCGGCATGGAAACGGCGCGGGCGCGGAGATCTTAGCGCGTCTCGGCGCGGACGTGCCGGTATTTACCGCGCCGGACAGCGTGCTCGTGAATCTCACGGGGTTTCACCTGACGCGCGGCATGCTCTGCTGCATGCGCCGCCGGGCGCTGCCGCCGGCGGAGGCGCTCTGCCGGGACGCGCGGCGCGTCGCGGTGCTCGAAAACGTGATGAACCCGACGAACATCGGCGCGATCTTCCGCAGCGCGGCAGCGCTCGGCATGGACGCCATGCTGCTCACCGAGGCCGGGAGCGACCCCTTGTACCGCCGTGCTGCGCGCGTGAGCATGGGTACGGTCTTTCAGGTGCCGTGGACGTATCTCCCGGCGGGGGAGCGCTGGCAGGATACGCTGCACGCGCTCGGCTTTGAAACCGCGGCGCTCGCGCTGCGGGACGACAGCCTGAGCATCGCCGATCCGCGTCTTGGAAGGGTCGAAAAGCTCGCGCTCTGTCTCGGCACGGAGGGCGACGGGCTCGCAAACGATACCATTGCAGACTGCGACTATACCGTGCGCATCCCCATGTCGCACGGCGTGGACAGTCTGAACGTAGCCGCGGCGAGCGCCGTGGCGTTTTATCAGCTCGGCACGCTCTGCCGTAAAACGGAAGAATTTTTATGAAAAGAACCGCAAAGATGCTCACCGCGGCGCTGCTTGCGCTGGCGCTCGCGCTGCCCGGCACCGCCGCGGCGGCGGACGATACGCCGGCGGTGCGCATCTCCGAAATGATGTATAAAAACCACGCGACACTCCAGGATGCCGACGGCGATTTTTCCGACTGGTTCGAGCTGGAGAATACGTCGAACCGCGTCGTGCGCCTCAAGGGGTGGAGCGTGTCGGACGGAAAGACCGTCTGGGATTTTCCCGCGGACGCGACGATACCGCGCGGTGGGGTGCGCGTCGTTTTCGCCTCGCGCAAGGATAAGACCGCGGCGGGCGAAAGCCACACGTCGTTCGCGCTCGGCGAGGGGGAGACGCTGTATCTCATCGCGCCGGGCGGGACGATCGCCGACCGCGCCGCGTGCGATCCCGAGCTGCCCGCCGACCATGTGCTGCGGCGCGAAAACGGCGGCGAGCTCACCGAAAGTGTCTGGGCGACGCCGGGATACCCGAACACCGCCGCGGGGTACGCGGCGTTCTGCGAGAGCCGCAAAACGGAAAGCCCGCTCGTGCTCTATGAGGCGGCGGTCTATAACGACACGTTCGCTCTCAAGGGCGAGTATTACGACTGGGTAGAGATAAAGAACGTATCGAAAGAGAGCGTGAAGCTCTCCGACTACTGCCTTTCGGACGACCGGCGGGAGCTGGAAAAATGGTCGCTTCCCAACCGGACGCTCGCGAAAGGACAGTCGATCCTCATCTACTGCACCGGCGAGGAGAACCCGACGACCGGCAACGGCCTGCGGGCGAATTTCGCGCTCAACGCTTCGAGTGAAACGCTCTATCTCACGAAGAAGGGCGAGAGCGCGGCGGCGGACTTCGTCTGGCTGCACGATATCCCCTACGGGTACAGCATGGGCCGCACGGACGCCGAAAACGGCTTTTTCTATCTCCGCAGGCAGACGCCGAACAAGCCGAACGAGACCGACGCTTACCGGTATATCTCCGAAGCCCCCACGGCGAACCGCGAATCGGGGGTCTACGAAGCGGGGCAGACCGTGCGCGTGAAGCTCGCCGCGGCGGGCGATATTTACTATACGACCGACGGCTCCGTCCCCACGGAGGAGAGCACGCCGTACACCGGCGCGATCACCGTGGATAAAACGACCGTCCTTCGCGCCGCTGCCGTGGAGGAGGGCGGCGCGCCGTCGCGCGCGCTCACGCTCAGCTTCTTCATCGGCGAGGAGCACACGCTGCCGGTGCTCAGTCTTGTGACCGACTCACCCCGACGGTTTTCCGAAACATATAACGGCACCGTAAAATACCGCGAATGCGCGGCGAATCTCTCGCTTCTCGCCCCGGAAGGCGGCTTTTCCATCGACTGCGGCGTGGAGCTCAAGGGACGCACCAGTCTTTTCAACCCGAAAAAGAGCCTCGGCGTTTCGTTCCGCGGCTGCTACGGCGCGGAGACGCTCCGATACGACATCTTCGGTAAAGGCCCGGCGGAGTTCACCGAGCTTTCCATCCGCGCCGGGCAGGACTATATTTCCACGGTGTTCCGCAACGAGCTCATGCAGGAGCTGTGCGCCGAGCTCAATACGACCGTGACGCAGCGCAGCCGCTACTGCGTGCTGTACATCAACGGCAAATACTGGGGCATCTACTGTCTCAAGGACGATATCACGCGGCAGTTTTATGCCAATCTCACCGGCACGGCGAAGGAAGATGTGACGATGCTGCCCTCGCCGGTGGCGCAGAATACGGCGGTGTATACCGAGGCGCTCGGACTCTGGCAGGACACCTCACTCACACGCCGGGAAGCCTATGAGCGCTTCTGCGAGGCCATGGATATGGACGGCTTCATCGACTGGGTGCTGCTCGAGGGCTACTGCGCAAACGTAGACATCAAGAGCAATCTCCGTTATTTCCGCACCGGCGACGGGCCGTGGCAGATCGCCTTTTACGATCTCGACTGGGCGTTCCAGACGAGGAGCAACTGCTTTTTCAATCTCATCGGCTCGGAGCAGACCGCGCAGATCGCCTCGACGATCCGCTGGCTCTTCGGCATCGACGACTTTAAGGAGCGGCTTCTCACGCGGTACGCCGAGCTGACGGAAACGACGCTCTCGGACGAGCACGTCACGGAGAAGATCGACGAATTCCGCGCGCTGCTCGCGCCGGAGATCGCGCGGGAGCGTGTGCGCTGGGGCGGCAGCGAGGAAGGCTGGAACAAACAGGTGGACGCGCTGCGCGCGAACATTGCCGACGACTACGCCGCCCACACCGTCCGGAACCTCTGCAGCATTCTCGGCGTGGGCGAGGAGGAACGCATGGAGTATTTCGGCTTCTGACGCCGCCGTCCGGCAGACGCTCTGCCGCCTTGACAAACCGAGGGCGGCAGAGTAAAATCCAATCAAAAAAAGACGCCTGAGTGCTCCGTAGACAGGTAAAAACGCTTCGGAGAGAATAGGAAATCCGGGGAAGATCCGGAACGGTACCGCCACTGTAAGTGCGGAAGCTCCGCCGGGGCGAAAGCCGGTCATTGGGGAGACCCGAGAAGGCTGCACGGAGCTGAGGATGCACAAGTCAGGAGACCTGCTCAGAGATGCGTCGCTTCCCCGGCTATGGGGAATACATCATGCCAGCGGAAAAACGGCCGCGGCGGTCCTTTTGGACCGCCGCGGCTTTTCTGCGTGGGGAGGATCTTATGGACCGAATCATGATCTCCGGCGTGAGCAGCGGCTGCGGCAAGACGACGGTCGTGTGCGCCGTATTGCAGGCGCTGGTGAACCGCGGCTTGAAGACCGGCGCGTTCAAATGCGGGCCGGACTACATCGACCCGATGTTCCACAGCCGCATCATCGGCGCGAAGAGCGCCAATCTCGATCTGCATTTCTTTTCGGAAAACACGCTCCGCTTCCTGCTCGCGAAAAACGCCGCGGGGTGCGATGTGAGCGTTATCGAAGGGGCAATGGGCTTTTATGACGGCGCGGGGCTCACCACATGGAAAACGAGCGCGTATGAGCTCGCCCTCGTTACGAAAACGCCGGTCGTGCTCGTGGTGAACGCGCGCGGCGCGGCGCTCTCGGTGCTCGCGGTCATCGAAGGGTTTTTGCGCTTCCGGCCCGAGAGCGGTATCCGCGGCGTTATACTCAACCAGTGTACCACCATGACGTATGCTTCGCTCTCCGCCGCCATCGAGGAGCACTTCGGCATCCGGTGCTTCGGCTTTCTGCCGCGGCTCGACGAATGCGTGCTCGAGAGCCGCCATCTGGGGCTCGTGACGGCGGGGGAGATCCGAGATCTCCGCGAAAAGATGCAGACGCTCGCCGCGCAGGCGGAAAAGACGCTGGATATCGACGCTCTTCTCGCGCTCGCGCACGAGGCCGAGCCTCTGGACTATACGCCCGCCGTGCTGCCGAAGAAGGAGAAGATCCGGCTGGCCGTTGCGCGGGACAACGCCTTCTGCTTTTATTATGAAGACAGTCTCGACGCCGTGCGGGAGATGGGCGGCGAGCTCGTACCGTTCAGCCCGATCACCGACGGCGCGCTGCCGGAGAATATCGACGGGCTTTATCTCGGCGGCGGGTATCCGGAGCTGTACGCGAAGGAGCTTGGCGAAAACGCCTCCATGCGCGCGTCCGTCCGCGCGGCGCTGGAGCGGGGCGTGCCGTGCATCGCCGAGTGCGGCGGGTTCATGTATCTCACCGAAGCCATCGGCGATGAGCCCATGGCAGGCTTCCTGCCGGGGACATGCTTCGATACCGGAAAGCTCACCCGCTTCGGATATGTGACGCTGCGCGCGAAGAAGGACAATCTTCTCTGCCGCACGGGAGGCGAGATCGCCGCGCACGAGTTCCACCACTGGGACTGCACCTGCCCCGGCGACGCCTTTGCCGCCGAAAAGCCGACGGGACGGCGCTGGGAGTGCGCTGTGGCCTCCGATACGCTCTATGCGGGCTATCCGCATTTTCATTTCTATTCCAACCTGGAATTTCTTTACAGCTTTTATGACGCCTGTATAAAGGAGAAACACCGCCATGATGGAAAATATTAAACCCATGGACATTGAAAAGCGCAGCTTTGCCATCATCACCGAGCTGCTCGGCGATACGAAGCTCGAGGAGGAAAACGAGCTTGTCATCAAGCGCGTTATCCACACGACCGCGGATTTTGACTATGTGCAGAATCTTGTGTTCTCCCCGCACGCCGTGACGAAGGGACTCGACGCGCTCCGCGCGGGCTGCCACATCGTCACGGACACGCAGATGGCGAAAGCGGGCATCAACAAAACGATCCTCGGCCGTCTCGGCGGCGAGGTGCACTGCTTCATGTCCGATGCGGACGTCGCCGCCGAGGCGAAGGAGCGCGGCGTCACGCGCGCGATCGTCTCCATGGAGAAGGCGGCGCAGCTGCCGGGGAAGTGCATTTTCGCCATCGGCAACGCGCCCACGGCGCTCATCGCGCTGCACGGCCTCATCGAAGAGGGAAAGCTCGACCCCGCGCTCATCATCGGCGTGCCGGTCGGGTTCGTGAACGTGGTGGAGAGCAAGGAGCTCTTCCTCGATTCCCCGGTGCCGCACATCATCGCCCGCGGCCGCAAGGGCGGCAGCAACGTCGCCGCCGCCATCTGCAACGCGCTGCTCTATCAGATCCTGCGGTAATATGGAACAGTACATCGAAAAGGACGGCAAGCGTCTCCGGCTCGGATATACGACCGGCTCGTGCGCCGCGGCGGCGGCCAAGGCGGCGGCATGGATGCTGCTCACCGGCCGGAGGAAGGAGACCATCACGCTCGATACGCCGAAGGGCATCCGGCTCGAGCTCGCCGTGCGTGAGATCACGATGCGCGCGGACAGCGTCTCCTGCGCCATCGAAAAGGACGGCGGGGACGACCCCGATGTGACGAAAGGCACGCTCATTTTTGCTTCGGTCCGCCGGACGGACGAGCCGGGCGTGCATATCGACGGCGGCGAGGGCGTCGGCCGCGTGACAAAGCGCGGACTCGACCAGCCGGTCGGGAACGCCGCCATCAACTCCGTGCCGCGGCAGATGATCCGCGAGAACGTGGAGGAGGTCATGGCGCTCACGGATTCCTCCGGCGGGCTGGACGTGGTCATCTCCGCGCCCGGGGGCGAGACTCTCGCGAAAAAGACGTTCAACCCCCGCCTCGGCATCGTCGGCGGGATATCCATTCTCGGAACGACCGGCATCGTGGAGCCGATGAGCGAAGCGGCGCTTGTGGAGACCATCCGCGTGGAGCTGCGGCAGCGCCGCGCGATGGGGAAGGAATACGCCCTGCTCACGCCCGGCAACTACGGCTCGGACTTCATCCGGCAGAATCTCGACGTCGATCTGAATACCGCGGTGCAGGTCTCCAACTTCCTCGGCGACGCGCTCGATATCTGCCGCGCGCTCGGCTTTCGCGGCGCGCTGCTTGTCGGGCATGTCGGCAAGCTCGTAAAGACCGCGGGCGGCATGATGAACACCCACTCCAAATACGGCGACTGCCGCATGGAGATCCTCGCCGCGCACGCCGCAGCGGCGGGCGTGGACGCGGAGCACATCCGCGAGATACTCGACTGCGCCGCGTGCGACGACGCGGTGCGCATCCTGCGCGAATGCGGTCGGGATGCCCCGGCGCTCGCGCGCGTCACGGAAAGGGCGCTCTTCCATCTTTCGCACCGCGCGGACGGCATGGAGATCGGCCTTTTGATGTTTTCCAAGGAATACGGCGTTCTGGGGCAGAGCGAAAACGCTCCGGCGCTTCTCAAAAAGATCATGGAGGAATGAAATCGTATGGTACATTTTGTCGGAGCCGGCAGCGGCGCTGCCGATCTCATCACGGTGCGGGGAGCGAAGCTGCTCGGCGAGTGTGACGTGGTCATCTACGCCGGAAGTCTCGTGAACCCCGCGCTGCTCGCGTACTGCCGGAAGGACTGCCGCATTTACAACAGCGCCGAAATGACGCTCGAGCAGGTCATCGACGCCATCCGAAAGGCCGAGGCCGCGGGGGAAACGACCGTCCGTCTCCACACCGGCGATTCGAGCATTTACGGCGCGGTGCGCGAGCAGTTCGACGAGCTCGACAAGCTCGGCATTGCCTACGACGTATGCCCCGGCGTGAGCGCGTTCTGCGGCGCGGCGGCCTCGCTCAAAACGGAGTACACGCTGCCCGACGTGAGCCAGACCGTCATCATCACCCGCGCGCCGGGCCGGACGCCGGTGCCGGAAAAGCAGTCCATCGCGGCGCTCGCCGCGCATCAGGCGACGATGGTGCTCTTCCTCAGCACGAGCCTCACCGAAAAGCTCCAGCGCGAGCTGCTCGCGGGCGGCTACCCCGAGAGCACGCCCGCGGCGGTCGTATACAAGGCGACGTGGCCCGAGGAGAAGATCTTCCGCTGCACCGTCGGGACGCTGCATAAGACCGTTACGGAAAACGGCCTTACGAAAACGAGCCTCATCATCGTGGGTGAGTGCATGGGGGATAAGTATCTCCGCTCGCTTTTGTACCATCCCGGCTTCACCACGGAGTTCCGGGAGGCCACGGAATGAACGCCGCGCTCTTCGCCTACAGCCGCCGCGGCTGCGCCACGGCGCGCCGCGTCATGACGGCGTTGGCGGACTGGGACATACAGCCGTATACCATGGAGCGGTTTGCGGAGGACGGCTTCGCGCCGCTCGGCCGTCCGGCGAGGGAGTTTTACGGGCCGATCTTCGGGGGCGTGCAGGCCATGATCTTTGTTTCGAGCGTCGGGCTCGCCGTGCGGGAGGTCGCGCCGCATCTCAAAAGCAAGGCGACCGACCCTGCGGTGCTCGTGCTCGACGAGCTGGGGCAGTATGTGATCCCCGTGCTCTCGGGCCATATCGGCGGGGCGAACGAGCTGGCCAAAGCGCTTGCCGCCTCGCTCGGCGCGCAGGCGGTCATCACGACGGCGACCGACATCAACGGCCGCTTCTCCGTGGACGCGTGGGCGGTGCAGAATGGCTGCGCCATCGCGAGCCTGCCGCTCGCGAAGGCCGTGTCCGCCGCCGTGCTCGAGGGGGACGTGCCGTTTCTCAGCGACTTTCCGGTCGTGACGGATCTGCCGCGCGGGCTCGCGCCGGGCGATGCCGGCGCGCTCGGCGTATACGTCGGCGTCTATGAAAAGACGCCGTTTGCAAAGACGCTGCGGCTCGTCCCGCGCGTCGTGCGTCTCGGCATCGGCTGCCGGAAGGGAACGGACGAGGAAACGATCCGCGCAGCGGTGAACGAAGCGCTCGCCGCGCACGGCATCGACCGGCGCGCGGTGAAGTGCGCCGCGTCCATCGATCTCAAGGCGGAGGAGGCGGGGCTTCTCGCCTACTGCCGCTCGGAGGGGCTGAGCGCGGAGTTTTACACGGCGGACGAGCTGCGCGCGGTGCGCGGCGAGTTCACCCCTTCGGAATTTGTGAAAAGCATCACCGGCGTGGACAACGTGTGCGAGAGAGCCGCGCTCCGAAACGCCGAAACGTTATTGGTAAAAAAGACCGCCCGCAGCGGCGTGACCGTGGCGGCGGCGGCAGAACATTGGGAGGTGCGCTTTGCGTAAGCTGGCTGTTGTGGGCATCGGCCCCGGAAACTATGAAAATATGACGATCCGCGCCGACCGCGCGCTGCGCGAGTGCGACGTGATCGTCGGGTATACCGTGTACGTCGATCTCGTGAAGGAGCGCTACGCGGATAAGGAATTTCTCACCACGCCGATGCTGCGCGAGGTGGAGCGCTGCGAAATGGCGCTTGAAACGGCGCGCGGCGGAAAGACCGTTGCGATGATCTGCTCCGGCGACAGCGGCATTTACGGCATGGCGGCGCTGCTCTATGAGCTGCGCGGCGAGGCAGCCGAGCCGGAGATCGAGGTCATCCCCGGCCTCACCGCCGCGTGCAGCGGCGGCGCGCTGCTCGGCGCGCCGCTCACGCACGACTTTGCCGTCATCAGTCTGAGCAACCGGCTGACGCCGTGGGAGAAGATCGAAAAGCGGCTCGCGTGCGCCGCCGAGGCGGATCTCGGCATCGTGCTTTATAACCCCCGCAGCAAGGGCCGCCCGGACAATCTCCGCATGGCGTGCGATATCCTGCTGCGGTATCTGCCGGAGGACCGGCCCTGCGGCGTGGCGCATTCCATCGGGCGCGAGGGCGAGGCGGGCGAGTATATGACGCTCGGCGCGCTGCGCGATGCCGATGTGGATATGTTCAGCACCGTGTTCATCGGCAACGCCATGACGAAAATGATCGGCGGCGCGATGGTGACGCCGCGCGGCTACCGCCGCAAAGAGGTGCCGGATGCCTAAGCTCTGCGTATTTGCCGGTACGACCGAGGGACGCGAGATCGCCGAGTTTCTCGCCGGGCAGAGCGCGGACGTGACCGTGTGCGTGGCTACGGAATACGGCGAAATGCTGCTCCCGCAGGGAGAGGGACTGCACATTTCCGCGCGGCCTCTGCCGCGCGAGGAGATGGCGGAGCTCTTCCGCCGCGAGCGCTTCGATCTTGTCATCGACGCGACGCACCCGTACGCCAAGCGCATCACCGAGAGCATCGCCGCGACCTGCGCCGGTACGGACACGGAGTATCTCCGGCTCCTGCGGCCCGACACGGCTGCGCCGGAAAACGCCGTCTTTGTCGAGGACGCCGCCGGAGCGGCGGAGTATCTCGACCGCGTGGACGGGAACATCCTGCTTACGACCGGCAGCCGGGAGCTGCACGCCTTTGCGTCCGTCCGCGATTTCGCTTCGCGTGCTTACGCCCGCGTGCTGCCGATGGAGGATTCGCTCCGCGCCTGCCGTGAGGCGGGCCTGCCGCCGGCGCACATTCTCGCAATGCAGGGGCCGTTTTCCAGGGAACTCAACGCCGCCGTGCTCCGGAGCATCGGCGCGGCGTATCTCGTAACGAAGGCCTCCGGCAGCGCCGGAGGATTTGAAGAAAAGATCGCCGCCGCGGCGGAAACGGGCGCGGTGCCGGTCATCATCGGCCGTCCGCCGCAGCGCGAGGGGCTCTCCGCCGCGGAAACGGTGGAGCTTCTCTGCCGCCGGTTCGGCTTTTCCGCAAAGCCGGAGGTCGCCGTCGTGGGGCTCGGCCCCGGCAGCCGCGCCGCGCTCACCGGCGAGGCGCGCGAAGCGCTGTCCCGCGCCGAGTGTCTCGTCGGCGCGGCGCGGATGATCGAAGCCGCCGCCGCGCCCGGACAGGCGGCGCACGCCGCCATCGCGCCGGAGGATATCCGCGATTACATTCTTGCGCACCCGGAATACCGCTCGTTCGCGGTCGTTATGTCCGGCGACACCGGCTTTTTCAGCGGCACGAAGAAGCTCCTGCCGCTGCTCGCCGGCTGCCGCGTCACGGTGCTGCCGGGGCTGAGCTCACTCTCCTGCCTCTGCGCGAGGCTCGGCACGTCTTACGAGGATGTGCTCCCCGTTACGCTCCACGGCCGGAGCGAGCCGATTTTGCTCCCGCTCGCGCAGGGGCGGCGGGTCTTCGCGCTCGTCGGCGGCGAAAACGGCATGGGAAAGCTCTGCCGCGCGCTTACGGAAAACGGCATGGGCGCGGCGCGTGTTTCGGTCGGCGAGCATCTGAGCTATCCCGACGAGGCCATCACCACCGGCACGGCGGAGGAGCTTTCGGAAAGACAGTTTGAAAGTCTCGCCGTGGCGCTCATTGAATACGGCGGCGAACCGCTGCCCGTAACGGCGGGGCTGCCGGACGAGGCGTTTTCGCGCGCCGAGAGCGTGCCGATGACGAAAAGCGAGATCCGCGCCGTGTGCCTCTCGAAGCTCGCGCTGCGCGAAGACTCCGTTGTCTGGGACGTCGGCGCGGGCACGGGCAGCGTCACCGTCGAAGCGGCGATGGCCGCCCGGCGGGGGCGCGTATACGCCGTGGAGCGCAAAGACGCCGCCTTTGATATCCTGCGCGAAAATCTCCGCAGGTTCCACACCGACAATGTGACGCCCGTTTCCGGCACCGCGCCGGACGCCTGCGCCGATCTCCCCGCGCCGACGCACGCCTTTCTCGGCGGGACGACCGGCCATATGAAGGAGATCATCGCGCTGCTGCTGGAGAAAAATCCGCGCGTGCGCATCGTGGCGACGGCGGTAACGCTCGAATCCGTTGCGGAGCTTACCGAGTGCGTGAAGGCGTTTCCGTTTCGCGAAACGGAGGCGGTGTCTCTCACCGCCGCGCGCAGCCGCAAAGCCGGCGCGTACCATCTGATGACCGGCCAGAACCCGGTATACATTTTTACCATGCAGGGGTGAAGAACCGATGTACCATCTCATCGCGCTGCTGATCGGCTTTTTTGTCGATCTGCTGCTTGGCGACCCGCACAGCATCCCGCACCCGGTCGTGTGGATCGGGAAGCTGATCTCGGCGGCGGAAAAGCTCGTGCGGCGCCTGTTTCCCAAAACCGTCCGCGGCGAGAACATCGCCGGAGGCGTGCTCTGGGTCATTGTCGTGCTCGTCTCGACCGCCGTTCCGGCGCTGCTTCTGTACGCGGCCTACCGTCTCCATCCGGCGGCGGGACTCATCCTCGAGAGCATCATGTGCTGGCAGATCCTCGCGACCCGGTCGCTGCGCGACGAGAGCATGAAGGTCTATGCCGCACTGAAAAAGGGCGTGCCGGAGGAGTACCGCCGCGCCGTTTCGATGATCGTCGGGCGCGATACCGCGGAGCTGGACGATCTGGCCGTAACGCGCGCCGCGGTGGAGACCGTGGCGGAGAACGCTTCCGACGGCGTCATCGCGCCGATGCTCTTTCTCGCGCTCGGCGGCGCTCCGCTCGGCTTTTTCTATAAGGCCGCCAACACCATGGACTCCATGCTCGGGTATATCGAGATGCCGTATAAGAACATCGGCCTTGTCCCGGCAAAAATGGACGACGTGCTGAACTATATCCCCGCGCGGCTCTCGGCGCTTTTGATGCTCGCGGCGGGTGCGCTGCTCGGTATGGACGCGAAAAACGGCTGGCGGATCTGGCGGCGCGACCGCCGGAACCATGCCAGCCCCAATTCCGCACAGACGGAGTCCGTGTGCGCGGGCCTGCTCGGCGTGCGTCTCGCGGGCGATGCGTATTACCACGGCGAGCTCCACAAAAAGCCGTACATCGGCGACGCGCTGCGCGAGATCGAATACGAGGACATCCCCCGCGCGGGGCGGCTGCTCTACGCGACGGCGGCGCTCTCGCTCGTTTTGTTCGGCGCGGTCCGCTTCCTTCTGGTGATGTAAATGCTGTACGATACGAAAAACCCCCACGGCGGGGATATTTACGCCGGAAACGTCCAGCTGGACTTTTCCGCCAATACGAACCCCTTCGGCACGCCGGAGAGCGTGCTCGCGGCCGTTACCCGTGCGCTGCCCGAGGTGCACCGTTACCCCGACCCCTACTGCCGCGCGCTGCGCGCCGCCATCGCCGCGGCGGAGGGCGTGCCGGAGGAATACATCCTCTGCGGCAGCGGCGCGGCGGAGCTCATATACGCCTTTGCCGACGCCGTCCGGCCGCAGCGCGCCGCCGAGCTCGCGCCGACGTTTGCGGAATATTCGCTCGCGCTCGCGCGCACGGGCTGCGCCGTGGCGCGCTATACGCTCTCGGAGAAGAACGATTTTGCGCCGGACGGCGGCATTCTAAATTTTCTGCGGGAGACGAGGCCGGAGGTGTTTTTCCTCTGCAACCCGAATAACCCCACCGGACGGCTGGCCGATGGCGCGCTGCTTAAAGAAATTCTCGCGCTCTGCGAAAAGCTCGGAACGTACCTTTTCGCGGACGAGTGCTTTCTCGATCTGACGGACGGCGGCGAGAGCCTGAAGCCGTTCCTCACGCGCTGCCCGCGGCTTTTTATCCTCAAGGCGTTCACAAAAAGCTACGGCATGGCGGGCGTCCGGCTCGGCTACGGTCTCTGTGCGGACGCATCGCTGCTGCACGGTATGTCCGAGACCGTGCCGCCGTGGAACGTCTCCACGCTTGCGCAGGCGGCGGGCGTCGCGGCGCTGGGGGAGACGGAATTTCTTGAAAAGACCCGCGCGCTCGTGCGCGCGGAGCGCGCGTGGCTCGCGGAACAGCTTGCCGCGCTCGGCTTTCGCGTGATACCCTCGGACGCGAATTATCTTCTGTTCCGCGCCGCGCCCGGACTGGACGCCGCGCTGCGGGAACAGGGGATCCTCATACGAAACTGCGAAAATTACGCGGGGCTCTGCCCCGGCTGGTACCGCATCGCCGTGCGCACGCGCGCGGAAAACGAGGCGCTCATCCGCGCCCTACGGGAGGTCTGACCATGGCGAAAAACATTATGATCCAGGGCACGATGTCCAACGCGGGCAAGAGCATCCTCTGCGCCGGACTGTGCCGCATTTTCCGGCAGGACGGCTACAGAGTCGCGCCGTTCAAAAGCCAGAACATGGCGCTCAACTCCTTCATCACCGCCGCGGGCGGCGAGATGGGGCGCGCGCAGGTCGTGCAGGCGGAGGCCGCGGGCATCGCGCCGGACGTGCGCATGAACCCCATTCTTCTCAAGCCGACGACCGACGTCGGCAGTCAGGTGATCGTCAACGGCGTCGTGCAGGGCAACATGCACGCGATGGAGTATTACCGCCGCAAGCGCGAGTATATCCCCGCGGTGATGGAAGCGTATAACTCGCTCGCCGCGGAGAACGATATCATCGTCATCGAGGGCGCGGGAAGCCCTGCGGAGATCAATCTCAAGCAGGAGGACATCGTGAACATGGGCCTTGCGAAGCTCGTGGACGCGCCGGTGCTCCTCGTCGGCGACATTGACCGCGGCGGCGTGTTTGCGCAGCTCTACGGCACCGTGGCGCTGCTCGAGCCGGACGAGCGAGCGCGCATCCGCGGCACCATCGTCAACAAATTCCGCGGAGATAAGAAGATCCTGGAGCCGGGACTCAAAACGCTCGAGGAGCTGTGCGGCGTGCCGGTGGCGGGCGTCGTGCCGTATGTCCATCTCGATATCGACGACGAGGACAGCCTCTCCACGCGCTTTGACCGCGGCAGCGAGCGCCGCGCGATCGACATTGCCGTCGTTCGTCTGCCGCGCATCTCGAACTTTACGGACGTGAGCCCGTTTGAGCGGTACGAAAACGTGTCCGTGCGCTACATTGAGCGCGCCGCGGAGCTCGGAGCGCCCGACATGATCGTCCTCCCCGGCACGAAGAGCACTATCGCCGATCTCAAATGGCTGCGCGAGAGCGGGCTGGAGGCGGCGATCCTGAAGGCCGCGGACGGGGGGACGCTCGTTTTCGGCATCTGCGGCGGATACCAGATGCTCGGCCGGAGCGTTTCCGACCCCGAGCAGGTCGAAGCCGCGGGCATCACGGACATCGCGGGCATGGGCCTTCTCGATATGGACACCGTTTTTCGGGGCGAAAAGGTACAGACGCAGACGCGCGGAACGTTCTCCGGCGTGACGGGAGAGCTCGCCTGCCTGAACGGTCTTTCGTACGAAGGATATGAAATCCATATGGGACGCAGCCGCGAAGTGCGCGGCGTCGTCACCGGCGGCGGGAACGTGTACGGCAGCTACATCCACGGCATTTTCGACGCCCCCGGCGTCGCCGACGCCGTGCTCGGCGCGCTCTGCCGCAAAAAGGGGCTGAGCCCCTCTATTCTCGGCGCTTTCGACCCCGTGGCCTACCGCGAGGAGCAGTACGACAAGCTCGCGCAGGTCGTGCGCGAAGGGCTGGACATGGAGCTCGTGTACCGCATCCTCGACCGGAGGGACTGAGCGCCTTTCCCCAGGTCGTTTTTTCGGGAATTCTGCGGGAACATATATTGCAAAGCTATCATGTTTATGCTATATTTGCTATACATGGATGAATCTCCCGTAAAATTGAATAGAAACATCCGAATGAAGGAACCGTGTGAGAATCACGGACTGTAACGGCAACTGTAACGAGGAGCGACCCCGTTATGCCACTGGGAAACCGGGAAGGCGGGCGAGCGAAGAAACGGAGTCAGGATATTTCATCGGATGGATACCGCTTCCCGGCGGATTCTTGTCTGGAACGGTATGTTTCCGATTAAAACGCTATTATTCTGAAAATACCGTCAGAGCAGCCTTTGGGCTGCTCTGATTTTGTTTTTCCGGGAGGAGCGTCTGAATTTTTGTGAGATTTTCCCATGAGATCATTTAGGAGGGCATCAATATGCACAAAACAATGTCCAGGATCGTTGTGTTGCTGCTCGTGGTCTGTCTGGCGCTGGGGAATGTTGTCCCGGCGCTCGCCGCGGACGACACCGGCAGCGCAGGCGCCGTGACGCCGACCGCGGAGACCTCTCCCGCGGCGACGGCGGAAGCGACTGCGGCTCCTGCGGCCACCCCCGCGGCGGAGACCACGGCCGGAACGGAGACAACTCCCACAGCCGCGCCGACGCCGACGGCCGAAACGACCGAGACTCCCGCAACGGAGGAGCCGACCGCCACGCCGACGGCAGAGCCGACCGCCACGCCGGAACCGGCAGTTCCCACGGCGGTGAGCTATCCCGCCGCGCCGATGGACGAGAAGGACATGAGCGGCAAGATGTTCGTCGCCAAGCAGGGCGCCGATAAGGTCTACCCCATGTTCAAGATCGAGACGGCCTCCGCCGTTAAATACGGCGGCAAAATTTACGTCACGGTGCAGGTGAACCCCGCGGCGAGCGGCGCGTTCACTTACTCGTACCTCTATTTCGGCACGCGCACGGATCTCGTCGCGCAGCTTGACGCGGGCGGCGCGTTCGGCGTCGTGGCCGGTGTGGCCGGAACGAGCACGCAGACCTACCACTTCACGCTCCCCGAGAGCGCTGCCGGCACGCGCGTACCGGTCTGCATCCTCAAGAGTGATCTCACCGCGAGAAGCCCCTATAACTCCAGCGAGCTTGAGCTCATCGTCCCCGCCGACATTCCGGAAGGCAAGCTCGACCCCGTCCCCGTGGCGGCGAGCTATCCCGCCGCGCCGGTGGCTGAGCAGGACGTGAGCGGCAAGGTGTTCGTCGCCAAGCAGGGCGCGGACGCGGTCTACCCCATGTTCAAGATCGAGACGGCCACCGCCGTCGTGGTCGGCGACAAGCTCTATGTCACGGTGCAGGTGAACCCCGCGGCGAGCGGCGCTTTCACCTATTCCTATCTCTATTTCGGCACGCGCACGGATCTCGTCGCGCAGCTCGATAAGGGCGGCGAGTTCAGCGTCGCCGCGGGCGTGAACGGCTCGGCCACGCAGGCCTACCACTTCACGCTGCCCGCGAGCGCCGTCGGAACGCGCGTACCGGTCTGCATCCTCAAGGGCGATCTTACCGCGAAGAGCCCGTATAACTCCAGCGAGCTCGAGCTCGTCATCGCCGAGGATATCCCCGTGGGCAAGGTAACGCCCGTCCCCACGCCGGCGGAATACGCCTCCGCGCCAATGGCCGAAGAGGACGTGAGCGGCAAGATGTTCGTCGCCAAGAAGGGCGCCGATACGGTCTACCCCATGTTTAAGATCGAGACGGCCACCGCCGTCAAGTACGGCGACACGATCTACGCGACGGTGCAGGTGAACCCCGCGGCGAGCGGCGCCTTTACTTACTCGTATCTCTATTTCGGCACGCGCACGGCGCTTCTTGAGCAGCTCGAAAAGGACGGGCCGTTCAGCGTCGTCGGCGGTGTGAACGGATCGTCCACGCAGACTTACCACTTCACGCTGCCCGCGAGCGCTGCCGGCACGCGCGTCCCGGTCTGCATCCTCAAGGGCGATCTCAGCGCGAAGAGCCCCTATAACTCCAGCGAGCTTGAGCTCGTCGTTCCCGCCGACATTCCGGAAGGAAAGCTCGACCCCGTCCCCACGCCGGTGGATTATCCCGCCGCCCCCTGCGCCGAGCAGGACGTGAGCGGAAAGATGTTCGTCGCCAAGCAGAGCGTCGATACGGTCTATCCCATGTTCAAGATCGAGACGGCCACTGCCGTCAAGGTCGGCGACACGATCTACGCGACGGTGCAGGTGAACCCCGCGGCGAGCGGAGCCTTTACCTATTCCTATCTGTACTTCGGCACGCGCACGGCGCTGACCGCCCAGCTTGATAAGGGCGGCGCGTTCGACGTTGTCGGCGGCGTGGCCGGAACGGCCACGCAGGCCTACCACTTCACGCTTCCGGCGAGCGCTGCCGGAACGCGCGTACCGGTCTGCATCCTCAAGGGCGATCTCACCGCGAAGAGCCCGTATAACTCCAGCGAGCTTGAGCTCGTTGTTCCTGCCGACATTCCGGAAGGGAAGCTTGACCCCGTCCCCACGCCGGTGGATTACCCCGCCGCTCCCAGCGCCGAGCAGGACGTGAGCGGCAAGATGTTCGTCGCCAAGCAGAGCGTCGATACGGTCTATCCCATGTTCAAGATCGAGACGGCCACCGCCGTCAAGGTCGGCGACACGATCTACGCGACGGTGCAGGTGAACCCCGCCGCGAGCGGCGCTTTCACCTATTCCTATCTGTACTTCGGCACGCGCACGGATCTCGTCGCGCAGCTCGATAAGGGCGGCGCGTTCGACGTTGTCGGCGGTGTGGCCGGCTCGGCCACGCAGGCCTACCACTTCACGCTTCCGGCGAGTGCGGCCGGAACGCGCGTTCCGGTCTGCATCCTCAAGGGCGATCTCACCGCGAAGAGCCCCTATAACTCCAGCGAGCTTGAGCTCATCGTCCCCGCCGATATCCCCGAAGGCACCGGCTCGGGCGAGGACCCGGATAAGAAGCCGGAGGCCGCGCCCGCGATCCCGAAGCTGCCCGACGATCTGAAGGAAGCCGGCATCAAGGTTCTGAAGGCCGAGGACAACGCGGAATTCAAGATGCTCACCGCCGCGAAGACCGGCATGGTCGTCGCGGGCGAGAAGCTGCTCATCCGCTTTGAGACCGCCAACACCTCGTTCGACAAGCTGTACTTCGGCTCCAAGGACGATGCGTTCAAGTCCCCCTATGTGCAGGGCACGGCGCGCAGCGGCGGCGGCTGGGTGTTCGAGTTTGAACTGCCCGCGTCCTACCGCGGCACGCCCATGCCCATCGCCCTCGGCAAGCCGGACGGCGGCTGGTATACTACCAAAGACCTCGTGATCTCCATCCCTGCGGACGGAGACTGCGACACCGGCACGGAGATCTCCGATGCCGAAATGAAGATGGTCGCCGCCGGCGGCTTCAACGAGTCGAGCTTCAAGATCAGCTCCTCCACCGCCGCGCTCATCGGCGATACGATCTACTGCACCATCACCGGCGAAATGACCGGCGTCCACGCCGGAAAGCCCGCGGTGAAGCTCTATCTCGGCAGCCGCGACGATAAGGACAAGTCCTCCGCCGTTTCCGGCAGCGTGAACGGTCTGCAGACGACCTTCTCGTTCGGCGTCTCTGCGGACAAGCAGGGGACATCCATTCCCGTTGTCATCGGCTTTGCCGACGGCAGCTGGGACGAGAACCAGGACTTCTTCCTGAACATCCCGAGCTTTGGCCGCGCGTTTGACCCGAGCTATTACACCGACGGCGTGTACGATCTCTACGGCAACGCCTACCCCTATCTCGACAAGGTCGACAACCGCGGCTTCCCCGTGGACACGCAGTCCACGCTGACCGTTTCCGGCGACACCGTCACGATCAAGTGGGTCACCCGCGCGAGCGATACCGACAAGATCTACATGGGCCTTGTGACCGACCCGATGGCCACCCGCGAGGCGAATGCGATCGGCAACGCCGACTATGAGCCCATCGGCATGAACTACAAGGTGTTCTATATCACGCTCCCGAAGAGTGCGCTCGGCGACAAGATCCCCTTCGTGCGCCATTCGCCGCTGTGGTATCAGGATACGAACGGCTGGCTGGAGAAGCAGGATTATCTGGTTCTCACCGACTATCTGCCCCGTCTGACGGACGATACCGAGACGCGGCTGGACGATGCCGGTATCCGTCTGCTCGCCGGCGGCAGCCGGGTGGAGCAGAGCTTCAAGATTTCCTCTTCCTCCGCGGTGCTCAAGGGCACGACCATCACCTGCACCATCACCGGCAAGGCGGCCGGCAACAATTCCTCCAAGACGCCGGACAAGCTGTATCTGGGCGACCGCAACGATAAGGATAAATCCGGCTATGTCACCGGCACGCAGAACCCCGACGGCACCACGACGTTCGTTTACACCGTGAACGCCGAGCGGCAGGGCTCCTACACGCCCGCGACGGTCGGCTTCTCCGATAACTCGTGGGATACCTCGCAGTCCTACTTCCTGAACGTCCCGAACTTCAACGGCACGTTTGACGCCTCCGCCTTCACGGACGGCGTGTACGACCTCTTCGGCTACGCCGACACGAAAAACGGCGTCATCCCCGTTGACGCGGGCGCGACGCTGACCGTGTCCGGCGATACGATCACCATCCAGTATGTCACCCGCACCAGCGGCTACAGCAAACTGTACTTCGGCTCCGTGAGCGACGACGAGGCGACGCGCGAGGCCAACGCGGTCTCCGCCGGCATCCTCAATGCGGACGATCCCTACAGCTACCGCGTGTTCTCCGTCACGCTGCCGAAGAGCGCCCTTGCGGAAGCCATCCCGTTTGTGAGCTGCAGCAAGAGCGGAGCGTGGAGCACGAAGCAGGATCAGCTCCTGCTGCCGCGCTTCCTGCCGCGCCTGAGCGGCGGTTCCGACCCCGTCGATCCGGTCGATCCGAGCGACCCGAGCTCGGTCATCAAGGACGGCACCACCTACACCACCACCGCCGAGACCGGCGCTGCGATGTTCAAGGTGCGCCGTGTCGTCATCACGGCGAAGGACGGCAAGTATCAGCTGACGCTCACGCTCAACGGCACCAGCTACGATTACCTCTACCCCGGCACCGGCACGCAGGCCGACGCGGCCGGTAAGAGCGCGTGGGCTCCCGCCAAGGTCGTGAGCGGCACGATCGACGGCGAGACGCGCGACAACTGGCACACCTACACCATCACGGTGGATAAGCTGACGAACCCGCTGGCCGTCACCTCTCACAGCCAGAAGAACGACAAGTGGTACGACCGCAGCATCACGCTGGACATCGAAAATCTCAAGCGCACCGCCGAGGACGGCAAGTATTCCGCCGCGGCCGAGTGCGACGCGGCGATGTTCAAGATCATCGACACGAAGCTCAACGTTGTGAACGGCGCGATCATGGCCACGCTGACGCTCAGCGGCACCGGCTACGATTACCTCTACCCCGGCACGGGCGACGAGGCCGAGAAGGACAAGGACAACTGGGCGCCCTTCGCCGTGGACGAAAACGGCAAGTACACCTACACCATCCCCGTGTCTGAGCTCGATAAGCCCCTCATCATCTCCTCGCACAGTCTGAAAAACAACATCTGGTACGACCGCACGGTGACGTTCCGCTCCGATTCGCTCAAGAAGATCGGCGACGCGGCCGACCCTGTCACTCCGACACCCACGCCGACCCCGACGCCGACGCCTACCCCGAACCCCACCAATCCGGACAACGAATCCGATCACGAGACCGACACCAGCGGCTCCACCTCCCGCGTGGATAACAGCACGACGCTCAAGGACGGCGTCTACGCGCCCGACAGCTTCTCCTTCTCCGGCGGCTCCGGCCGCGCGCGCATCGTGTGCGACAAGGTCACGGTGAAGAACGGCCAGGCGTACGCCACCATCCGCTTCGTGAGCAGCAGCGGCAACCCGCCGCAGTACTCCTATGTGAAGGCCTCCGGCAACACCTATTACTCCAACGACGGCAGCACCTTCACGATCCCCGTGGAGCTCAACAAGAACAACCGCGTTCTCGGCATGACCACCAAGATGTCCTCCGCGCACGAGATCGAGTACATCATCTTCGTGCAGCTCAAGACGAACGCGAACAACCAGAAGGACAACACCGACGGCAAAACGCTCAGCACCGAAGCGCCCGAGATCATGGGTCTCACGTTCCGGGAGGAGATCAAGCTCGAGCACGCGCAGTATCTCAAGCTCTTCCGCTATGAGGGCAACATCGTCCTCGCGGAGATCGACGTCATAAGCGACACGGTGCTCGACACCGACGAGGCGAAGACCGAGATCGCCAAGGCGGACAGCGCCGCCGCGTCCGACGGCACGGAAGAAGCCGTCGCCGAGGAAGAGAGCGCCGACAACGCGCAGATCAAGGCCGACTACGTCGCCGGGCTCTATAAGCAGAACGTCCTGCGCTATCTGTTCGTTCCGGAAGGAACGGAGCTCCCTGCGGGCCTTGAAAAGCAGCTCATCATCGTGACGCTGCCGGCGAAGAGCATCTATCTGATGGACGAAACGCCCGTCGATACCTTTGAAATCTTTGAAGCGCTGAACCTTGTCAAGGTGTTCGGCGCGGAGACGAGCGAGAACGAGATCCTCAGCAAGGGTCTTACCGACGGCAGCGTGCTGTACGGCGGCAGCTGGGATAAGCCCGAGTACAAGAAGCTCGTGCAGAACAAGACCGATCTCGCGATCACGTCCGGCAAGCTCCTGCCGCTGAGCGGGGAAACGCTCACCGAGCGCAAGCAGACCACCCCCGCCGACGCGGAGAGCCTGACGGCGGTGGAATATCGCGACCGTCTGTACGATCTGGCGGACCGCTTCGCCGTGCTCGATATCCCGATGCTCATCGACCGCTCCGCCGACGAGGCCGACGCTCTCGCGCAGGCCGACTGGCTGCGGCTCTACGGCATCCTCTTCGGCGACGAGACGACCGCCGAGCGCATGATCCGCGAAATTACCTCCCGGGAGGGTTAATGCATGAAACACACGACAAAGAGAATTTCGGCGCTTCTTCTGGCGCTGACGCTGCTTTTGACCGTCATGTCCGGCTGCGGGAGCACAACTCCCGCAGCCGCCGGGGCGACCGCCGCTCCGACGGCTGCCGCGGCCGAGGCCCCTGCGGCGGAAGACCCCGCCGCAGCTCCGGCTGACGCGCCGGTCATCGAAGGGCTGACCTTCACCGAAGAGTCACCGCTCAAGTACGCCACGGTATTCCGCCTTTTCCGTTATGAGGGCGGGTACACGCTCATCCGCATCGACAACGGCGGCGACTTCCTCGTCGTGCCGGAGGGCGCGGCGGTACCGGCAAAGATGGACAGCTCCGTCACGGTGCTGCAGCAGCCGCTGGACAAGATCTATCTTGCGGCTACCTCCGCCATGTCGCTCTTCGCCGCCGTGGACGCGCTCGACCACATCCGGCTCACCGGCACGCGCGAGTCCGGCTGGTACATCGACGCGGCCGTTGAGGCGATGCAGCGCGGCGATATCGAGTTCGCCGGCAAGTACAGCGAGCCCGACTATGAGCGCCTGATCGACGAGGAGTGCGATCTGGCGATCGAGTCCACGATGATCTACCACACGCCCAAGGTCAAGGAGATGATCGAGGATCTCGGCATCCCCGTGCTGGTGGACCGCTCCAGCTATGAGCAGCACCCGCTCGGCCGCACCGAATGGATCAAGCTCTATGCCGCGCTTGTCGGCAAGGATGCCGAGGCCGCGGAGTTTTTTGACCAGCAGGCCGCCATCATCACGCAGCTCGAGGGCTTTGAGAACACCGGCAAGACCGTCGCATTTTTCTTTGTGAACTCCGACGGCTCCATCGTCATCCGCAAGCCCACCGACTATATTCCCAAGATGATCGAGCTTGCGGGCGGCCGCTATGCCTTTGAAAACTTCGTGACCGACCAGACGAACACCTCCGTTTCCGTTACCATGGAGACGTTCTACGGCACCGCCGTGGACGCCGATGTGCTCATCTACAACGCTTCCATCGACGCGCCCATCTCGAGCATCAATGAGCTGCTCGCCAAAGACGCCCTGTTTGCCGACTTCAAGGCCGTGCAGGAGGGCAACGTCTGGTGCACGGGCAAGTCGTTCTATCAGGCCACGGACATTGTCGGCGAAATGATCCGGGACATCCATCTTGCTCTCACCGGCGGTGCGGAGAGCGACATGACGTTCCTGACCCGCGTTTCCTGAAAACTATGACAGAAAAAACCGTCAATACGAATACCGCCCCGGCGCAAGCCGGGGCGTATCTCGTGCATCAGGCACGGCGGCGCGCCCGGTATGCGCTCGTGTTTTTCGTGCTCATTGCCGCTTTCTGCCTCATCACGGTGCTGAACATCAACATCGGCAACATCCCCATCCCGCTCGAGCGGATCGTGGAGATCCTGTTCACCAAGACCGGCAATCCCACGGAGGTGAACATCATCTGGAAGATCCGCCTGCCGCGCATCCTCATGGCAGCGATCCTCGGCGGAGCTCTCTCGCTCGCGGGCTTCCTGCTGCAGACGTTCTTTGAAAACCCGATCGCCGGACCGTTCGTTCTCGGTATTTCGAGCGGCGCGAAAATGGTCGTCGCGTTCGCGATGATCTATTTCATCCAGATCTTCGGCGTCGTGTCGTCGTATACGCTGATCCTTGCGGCGTTCGTCGGCTCGCTGCTCTCGGTCGGATTCATCCTGCTCTTCTCGCGGCGCATCCCGAGCATGTCCACGCTGCTCGTCGCGGGCATCATGATCGGCTACATCTGCACCGCCATCACGGACTTTACCGTGACGTTCGCGGCGGATTCCGATATCGTGAACCTGCACAACTGGTCCAAGGGCAGCTTCTCCGGCATGAACTGGAGCAACGTCGGCGTGGCGGCCACGGTCGTCGGCATCACCGGCGGCGCTACGTTTCTCATGGCCAAGCCCATCGGCGCGTACCAGCTCGGCGAGGCGTATGCCCAGAGCATGGGCGTGAGCATCAAGGCGTTCCGCACGGCGCTGATCGTGCTCTCGAGCATCCTCTCCGCCACGGTGACGGCGTTTGCCGGACCGATCTCGTTTGTCGGCATCGCCGTGCCGTTCCTCATCCGGCACTGTCTGAACACATCCAAGCCGCTCGTGGTCATACCGGCCACATTCTTGGGCGGCGGGGTATTCTGTATGCTGTGCGATCTCATCGCGCGCACGGCCTTCGCGCCGACGGAGCTGAACATCAGCACCGTCACGTCTATTTTCGGCGCGCCGGTCGTTATCTACATGATGCTGCGCCGGAAGGGAGGACGGAAATGACGGATACGCCCTATTTTGTGATCGACGATCTCACGATCGGCTACCATAAGGTGCCGGTCATCCGCAATATCTCCGTCAAAGTACAGAAGGGCGAAATCATCGCGCTCATCGGCCCGAACGGCGCGGGCAAATCCACGCTGCTCAAGACCATCGCGCGCGATCTGGAACCGATCCGGGGGAAGATCTTTCTCGAGGGACGGGATATGCAGACGATCACCTATCGCGAGCTTTCCAAAAAGCTCGCCGTGATCCTCACCGAGCGCATCAAGGTCGAGCTCACGACCTGCCGCGACGTTGTGGCCACCGGCCGGTACCCGTACACCGGCCGGCTCGGCGTGCTCCGCGGTGAGGACCAGCGCATCGTGGACGAAGCGATGGAGACCGTCCACGCGCTCGAGCTTGCCGAGCGCGACTTTAACGCCATCAGCGACGGCCAGCGCCAGCGCGTGCTGCTCGCGCGCGCCATCGCCCAGCAGCCGGAGATGATACTGCTCGATGAGCCGACGTCGTTCCTAGACGTGCGCCACAAGCTCGACCTGCTCACCATCCTCACGCGCATGGCGCGCAAAAAGAACATTACGGTCATCATGTCGCTCCACGAGATCGATCTCGCGGAGAAGGTGGCCGACCGCATCCTCACCGTGAAGGGCGACACGCAGTTCGGCTTCGGCGCGCCCGGCGAGGTGTTCGAGGAGCAGGCCATCCGGAAGCTGTACGACATCGAGGACGGATACTTCGATCCGCTCTTCGGCAGCATCGAGCTCAAAAAGCCTGCCGGCGACACGCCGGAGGTGTTCGTGCTCGCAGGCGCGGGGACGGGCATATCCGTGTACCGGAAGCTCCAGCGCGAGAATGTCCCGTTTGCGACCGGCGTGCTGTACGAAAACGATGTGGACTACCGGCTCGCGCGCCTGCTCGCCGCGGAAACGGTCTCCGTGCCGGCGTTCGCCGCGCCGGACGATGCTGTATATGAAAAAGCGTTTGAAACGATGCGCCGCTGCGGCAGGATCCTCCTCGCCGGAGATGCTGCCCGGACGCCGAACGCGCCGCTCCTCGCGCGCGCGAAGGCCGCGGGGCTCACGGTACTCGACGCGAAAACGGAAGGATGGACGCTGTGAAAGGGAATAAAGGAATGTTTTACGCCGTGGGCGTCGGCCCCGGCGATCCCATGTGGATGACGCGCGAGGCGTGCGCCGTGCTGGAGGCCTGCCCCGTGATCGCCGCGCCGCAGACGGCTTCGGGCGAGATGCTCGCGCTTTCCATCGCGCAGGGCGCGGCAGAGCTCGGCGGAAAGACCATTCTGCCGCTCTCGTTCGCCATGTCGCGCGACGCCGCCGTCCGTGCTGCGGGGTATGCGCATGCCGCGGAAGCCATCGCGCCGGAGCTCGACGCCGGACGGGACGTCGCCATGGTGAATCTTGGCGATGTGTCCATCTACGCCACGGCGTATTATGTGCTCGACGAGCTGCGCCGCCGCGGATACGATACGCGCATGGTCCCCGGCGTTGCGAGCTTTTCCGCCGTGGCCGCGGCGCTCGGCCGGAGCCTCACGGAGATGGAGCTGCCGCTGCACATCTATCCCGCCGGAGCGTCCGATCTCGATGCCGCGCTTGCCCAGCCCGGCACCAAGGTGCTGATGAAGTCCGGCAAAGCCATCGGCGAGACCGCCGCGGCGCTCTCGCGGCACGGTTTGGCGGAGGATTCCGCCATGGTCGCCGACTGCGGCCTGCCCACGCAGCAGGTGTTCGAGACGATGACCGGCCTGCCGGAGAAGATCAGCTATTTTGCCACGGTGATCGTGCCGGACAGCAAAGAATAAGATCAGCCCCGCCGCCTTTCGCGGCGCTGCCCGTCATAAAAGAAAATCCTCTCTCTGCACAGCGCAGAGAGAGGATTTTTCGTATGTCCTTATTTGAGATCGGGATTGGAGACCTCGGTATAATCCGGCGTCGGGGCAGACATCGGAGCCGCCGTCGCGGGAGCGACCGGCACGGCCGGATCGGCGGGGTTGACCGGCGCGGCGGGCGTTGCCGTTGCCGCGGGGGCGTCGGCCGTTTCGCGCAGCAGCTCACCGGCGGCCCAGCCGTAGCGGCCGTCGGCGGTGCGCAGGAGCACCCAGCCGTTCTGCTTGGCGAGGATCTCCACCGTGTCGCCCATGTTGAGCGCCATGTTCTCACCCCAGTCCATGCCGGGGCCGTAGTGAACGGCAAGCATGTACGGGATGACGGCGGCGGTCTTTGCCTCGTCATACCAGAACTCATCCGCCGGACGGTAGACGTAGCCGAGCATCTCGGCGGTGATCGTGTCGCGCAGGAGCGGGGCGGGCGTGGGCGTCGGTTCCGGCGTGGGCTCCGGCGTAGCGGTGGGCTCCGGCGTCGGCTCCGGGGTGGGTGTGGGCGCTTCGGTCGGCGTGGGCGTCGGCGTCTCGGCGGCCCGCTGCGCGCGCAGATCGTCAAGCTGCACCTGCACGGCCGTCAGCTCCTGCGAGAGCGTTTCGGCGCGGGAGTTCGCGGTCTGCAGACGCATGTAAAGCAATACGATGATAGCGGCAAACAGGAGAAGGAGCACAACGAGTGCGATCAGAAACGGCTTGAGCGGGTCGCGGTATGTCTCCTCCGGGGACTCGTCTTCGTATTCCGGATAATCTCGGGGCATGGTACAGCCTCCTTATCACTCACGAGGAATCTTTGTTATTCTATCAGACTTTGCCGCATTGGTCAAGATTTGGCGGCAAATGGGCTGATTTGGCAGATAAAACGGCCCTCCCGCCATGAAAGCGGAAGAGCCGTGAAGGGGGTAAGGTTATTTGCGCAGCGTAACGGTGAATTCGTCGTCGCCGTTATCGGCTGCGGTCACGGTATAGCCCTGGCTTTCGCCGAAGCGCGTGACGTTTTCGACGGCGCACTTGTTATCGACAAGCACCTGCAGCTCGCCGGGAGCGTCCGCCTTGATGGCCTTCTGCGCCATGATGACCGGCTGGGGGCAGGCAAAGCCTCTCGCATCAACGGTTTTCATGGGCTTATTCCTCCGCCTTCTTCGTGAAGAGCAGGGAGACCACGAGCACCACGACGAAGCCGACGATCACCGCGATCTTGCCGTTGCCGGTCGGGCCGTCGGCAGAGGAGGCGAGCTTCAGGTTGTGGCAGAACGCCGCGCCGCACATCATGCCGAGAACGGTGACGGCGCTGTCGCTCTCGCCCTGGCCGGCGAGAATGAGCTGACGCAGCGGGCAGCCGCCGAGCAGGACGCAGCCCCAGCCCATGAGGGCGGTGCCGAGAAAGTTCCAGAGACCATCGTTGTGCGCAACGGGCTGGCCGGTGAAGCCGGGGTTGAACTTGCCGAGAATGAGATTGCCGACGAGCACCGTGAGAATGATCGTCACGAAGCCGGCGACAAGGCCGAAGTCCTTGAACATGACGGCGTTGCGGATGCCGCCGACCATGCACATACGGCTGCGCTGGCAGAGCGCACCGACGACGAGACCCGCGACGAGCGCGAGACCCCACGCGGCATGCATGCTGCCGGGACCTTTTTCGGAGAACTTGAAGATCGCCGGAGCGGCGAGCCAGAGGACGAACAGCAGCACATAAACGACCGGGAAGGCGGCGCCTTCGGCGAGCGTCTGCTTATAGCTGCGGCCGAGCGTGAAGCCCTTCTTGAGGAACACAACGCCCACGAGAATGCCCACGATGAAGCCCACAAGACCGACAAGGGCGTTCCAGTCGCCGCCGCCGATACGGATGACCATACGCAGCGGGCAGCCGAGGAACATCAGCGCGCCGATCATAACGAACACGCCGAGAAGGAAGCGGATCATCGGGGAAGAGCCGCCGCGGCCCTTGAATTCCTTCGCCGCGACCGCCGCGATGAGCGAGCCGAGCAGGATGCCGACGATCTCCGGACGGAAGTACTGCACGACCTCCGCGCCGTGCAGACCGAGAGCGCCGGCCGTGTCGCGCAGGAAGCAGGCAATGCAGAAGCCCATGTTGCCGGGGTTGCCGTGCGCGCCCAAAACGAGCGCCGCAATGCCGATCACAAGTCCGGTGACGAGGATCAGCCAGTTGTTTTTGAACCAGTTGCTTTTCACAATTTTTCCCTCTCTCTTTCAAAACTGTGTTTTAACGGCTTCATTATACGACGTCTCCCCGGAAAATGCCAAACGGTAAATCGGATATCGCCTGTGGCTCTATCGGAGAAACAGATAGAACGAGTCGTCAATGCAGCGTCCGGCGGTCAAGCAGAAAGTCAATGAACGCGCGCGCGGACTTTGTCGGGCGGCGGTCGCGGGATCGGATCATGTAGATCTCGCGCTCGTTGTTTTTCCCGACGAGAGGGAAGGAGAGAAGCTCCTTTGTCGCGCCCGCGGCAAGACCGGAGACGACGGCGCAGCCGAGCCCGCACGCCACGGCGCGCAGCACGGCCTCGCTGTTGTCGATGCGCGCGACGATGTTGAGCGCGCCGGAGTCAATGCCGTTTTCGGTGAAGAATTTCTGCCCGGCGAGCTGCGTGCCGGAGCCGCCCTCGCGGAAGATGAGAGGCTCGCCGAGCAGCGCGTTGCCGGATTCCCCGGCGTCGAACATGGCGCGGTAGCGCGGCGTGTCGGGCGTGACGAGCACGAGCGGGTCGGTGGCGATGCAGTCGTAGGTAAGCTCGCGCGTGTTCAGCACCGCGCCGACGAAGCCGATGTGCGTTTCGCCCTGCAATACGGCGGCGTGGACGGCGGCGCTGTCGCCGCTGCGGAGCAGAAAGCGGAAATCCGGGTTTTCCCGGTGAAACTCGCTGATGAGCTGCGGGAGGATATACTGCATCGGGATGGACGACGCCGCGAGCGATACCTCGCGGGAGGTCTGCTCCTCCAGCTCGCGGGAGAGCTCGGCGCAGCTCTGGAGAATGGTGTGCGCATGGTCGTATACGCGCCGCCCCTCCTCGGTGAGCGTGATGCGCCGCTTGCCGGAGCGGACGAGCAGCGGCACGCCGATGTCCTTTTCGAGCGCGAGAATGTGGCCGCTCACGGTGGACTGCGCGAGATAGAGCGCCTCCGCCGCGGCGGTGAAGCTGCCGCGTTCGACCACGGCGCAGAAGGCCTCGAGCTGTTTGAGATTCAGTGTCTGCATGGCGCTCTCCTTATTAAAGCTCGCGCAGGTACACACCCGCGATCTCGGGAAGCCCCGGTTCGTTTTCGATGCGCTCGCGTTCCTCCGGCGGCGCGGCCCACGCGATGCCGCAGTCGGCGGTGATGCTCCGCGGCGCGGGGATGAGCCGTCCGGGAATGTTTCGCTCCTGGCAGAGCTTTTCCGTCGCCATGGCAGCGGCGGTCGTGTGGAACGTGAAGATCACGTATTCTTTCTTTTCGCGTACTCTCATAGGGCAATGTCGCGGACGGCATCCGCCGCCTGTTCCGCTTCCTCCATCGTATTGAACCAGCCGAACGAAAAGCGCACCGCGCCCTGCGAAACGGTACCGAGCGCCTCGTGCATCCGCGGCGCGCAGTGCGCGCCGGAGCGCACGGCGATGCCGTATTCGTCGGAGAGAATTTCCGCCGCCTCGCCGGAATCCATGTCGCCGATGTTCAGCGTGACGATCGGCGCGCGGTCCTGCGTGAAGTCGCCGTACACCGTGACGCCCGGCAGGGCGGATACCTTATTATAAAAAGCGCTCATAAGCGCGGTCTCATGCGCGTGGATGGCGGCGGGGGTGATCTCGCAGAGAAAATCCACCGCCGCGGACAGCCCCGCGATGCCGTGGCCGTTGAGCGTGCCGCTCTCGAGCCGCGTCGGATATTCCTCCGGCTGCTCGCGCCGGTAGGACTGCACGCCCGTGCCGCCGGTCTTGAGCGGGCGGATCTCCACGCCGGGCGCGGCGATGAGCCCGCCGGTCCCCTGCGGCCCCATCATGCCCTTGTGTCCGGTGAAGCAGAGGACGGAAACGCCGTCGCGCTGCGCGTTCAGGTCAAAGCTGCCCGCCGTCTGCGAGGCGTCGAGGATAAACAGAAGGCCGTGCTCGCGCGCAAAAGCGCCGATGCGGGATGCGTCCAGCGCGTTGCCGGTGAGATTGGAGGCGTGCGTGCAGACGATCGCGCGGGTGTTCGGCCGCAGCGCGCGGGGGAGATCGGCATAATCGATGCAGCCGCGCGCGTCGGCGCGCAGGAACGTGACCTCCACGCCCTCCTGCTCCAGCCGATAGAGCGGGCGGAGCACGCTGTTGTGCTCGAGATCGGTCGAAATCACGTGGTCGCCGGGCCGGAGAAGCCCGAAAATGGCGGTGTTGAGCGCCTCGGTCGAGTTCTGCGTGAAGCACACGCGCGACGGGTCCGCCCCGCCGAAAAAGGTGCAGAGCTTTTCGCGCGCGGCGTATACCACACGCGCGGCGGAAAGCGCGCTCTCGCTCGCGCCGCGGCCGACGTTGCCCAGCGAGCACAGCGCCACGCTCACCGCGCGCACCACGCCCTCCGGACGGCGGAGCGATGTGGCGGCGTTGTCGAGATAGATCATAAAAAACCCCTCCCGGAGATATTATCCCCAAGAGGGTAGCACGTTTGCCTTATTTCGTCAAGAAATCCGATAGTAAAATCGGAATTAAGAATGATCTTTCGTTTCCAGAAACGCGGCGTGCAGACAGCGGAGGGTTTCAAGGCTCTGTGCCTCTGGAACATGCACGGTAAGGCGCCCGTCGGTGAGAAGCACGGCGTCCGGGGAGAGCCCCGCCTCCCGCAGCGCCGCGGCCGCCCGTTCGGGGAGAGAGGCGAACGTGTGCAGATGCGTGCCGACGAGCGAGACGAGAGCGCCCGAGCGCGTCACGGCGGTGAGACGGCCTTCGTCCTCCGGCAGCGGCAGAGGGCGGATGACGGTGCCTGGCGCGGGGACAAGACTGGAGAGCACCGTGAGCGGGACGGCAAAGCGCAGCGCGAGCGCCGCGCTGCGCTCGTGCAGCACCTGCGAGCCGAGCGAGGCGAGCCGGAGCATTTCCTCGCTGTCCACGGCGCTCAGCCGCCGCGCCTCCGGAATGAGCCGGGGATCGGCGGTGAATACGCCCTCCACGTCGGTATAGATGCGGCACTCGTCCGCGCGCAGCGCCGCGGCCGCGGCCACGGCAGTCGTGTCCGAGCCGCCGCGCCCGAGCGTCGTGATGTCGTTTCCGGGGCTCACGCCCTGAAAACCGGCGATGAGGACGACCTTCCCCTCGTCCAGCTCACGGCGCACACGCTCCATCGAGAGACGGCGGATGTGCGCGTCGCCGTATGTCTCATCCGTGCCGACACCTGCCTGCCAGCCGGTGAGCGACACGGCGGGCAGGCCCATTTCCTCAAGCGTCATCGCCATGAGCGCGACGCTTGCCTGCTCGCCGGTGGCGAGCAGCATGTCGAGCTCGCGCTTTGAGGGGCTGCGGCTGTAGTGCGCGGCGGTAGATAAAAGCGCGTCCGTCGTTTTTCCCTGCGCCGAGAGCACCGCCGCGACGGAGTGCCCGGCGCGCACCGTGTCGGCGATGAGGCGCGCCGCGCAGCGGACGCGCTCGACCCCGGCGAGCGAGCTTCCGCCGAATTTTTCCACGAACAGCATATCGATAAAACCTCCGGAATGGCAAAATGGGATTTGACACTCCATTGTATTCGCCCGCCGCGATGCGCGCCATTTTGGACAATAAAAAAGGCTCCCTTGGGTAAAGGGAACCTTTCATGGGCAGAGCATAGCCCTGCCCATGCGAGGGGAAATAGGATCGTTATTGGCTCCCTTGTGTAAAGGGAGCTGTCAGCGAAGCTGACTGAGGGATTGTAACCTCTGGAAAACGACAATCCTTCCGTCTTTTGCCTTCGGCAAAATCCACCTCCCTTTGCACAAGGGAGGCTTTAATTAGGTCTTATCCCGCTAAAATCTCCGCGCGGATGACACCGTCGGCGGCGACGAGGCGGTTCATGAGCGTTTCCATGCTCTCGCTCATTCCGGCGGTCTCGGCGCTGATGGTGATCGTGGCGCAGCCGCTCACCGGAATGCTCTGATTGATCGTGAGGATATTCGCGCCGCACTGGGCGAACACGCTCAGCACCGCCGAGAGCAGTCCCGTCTGGTCGCGCAGCATCACCTGGAACGTCAGAATGTGGCCGTGGCGCAGATCCTGAAACGCCGTGATCGAGTCCTTATACTTATAAAATGCGCTCCGGCTGATGCCGACGCGGTTGACCGCGTCGCCGACCGTGCTGCACTCGCCGGTCTGCAGAAGCTCCTTCGCTTCCATGACCTTGAGAAAGATCTCCGGCAGCATGTCCGCCTCCACCAGATAGTAGGTGGGGAGATTTCGGTTCGCCATATGTGTCCCTCCGTGAAAAGCATTTGTTTTCGGTGTGCAAATCATATCATCCGCGGCGGAAAAATGCAAGTGCAATTTCCGCGCAGGGCGGACATTGAAAAATTGCAAAAACCGTGTATAATACTTTTATTCATTGAAAGAGAAGGGGAACGCCCATGAAAGCCATCGTATCCGTATTTGCGCGCGACGCCAAGGGAATCACCGCGTACATCACCGCCGCGCTCGCCGAGCAGAACATCAACATTCTCGACATCAGCCAGACGCTCATGCAGGGCTACTTCACAATGATCATGCTCGTCGATCTTGCCGAGTGCGAAATGCCGTTCGATATGCTCTCGCAGCATCTTCGCTCCGTCGGCGAGGCGCGCGGGCTTGCGGTGCACGTGCAGCGGCAGGATATTTTCGACGCCATGCACCGGATTTGAGGAGGGCACCATGAGCTATTTCCTCAATACCGACGAGATCGTCCAGACCATCCGGATGATCGAGCAGGAGCATCTTGACGTGCGCACGATCACGCTGGGGCTGAGCCTTCTCGACTGCGCCACCGGCGATATCAAGAGAACCGCGGATAAGGTCTACGAAAAGATCTGCCGCGAGGCGCACGACCTTGTCCCCGTGGGCGAGGCCATCGAGCGCGAATTCGGCATCCCCATCGTGAATAAGCGCGTGTCCGTTACGCCCGTGGCACTCATCGCGGGCGGGTGCGGGGAGGACCTTGTCCCCATCGCGGAGGCAATGGACCGCGCCGCGCGCGAGGTCGGCGTGAACTACATCGGCGGCTTTTCCGCCCTGGTGCAGAAGGGCTTCACGACCGGCGACCGCAGTCTCATCGCCTCCATTCCCGAGGCGCTCGCGCGCACCGAACGCGTCTGCGCGAGCGTGAACGTCGGCTCGACGCGCGCGGGCATCAACATGGACGCTGTGGCGGAGATGGGCCGTGTCATCAAAAAGTGCGCGGCGCTCACCGCCGACATGGACGGACTCGCGTGCTCGAAGCTCGTCGTTTTCTGCAACGCGGTGGAGGATAACCCGTTCATGGCGGGCGCGTTCCACGGCGCGGGCGAGGCCGAGAGCGCGGTGAACGTCGGCGTTTCCGGCCCCGGCGTCGTCTATCAGGCGCTGCAGGAGTGCAGGGGCGAGAGCTTTGACGTCGTGGCCGAGACGATCAAGCGCACGGCGTTTAAGGTCACGCGCATGGGGCAGCTCGTCGCGCGGGAGGCGTCCCGGCGGCTCGGCGTGCCGTTCGGCATCGTCGATCTCTCGCTCGCGCCGACCCCGGCGGTGGGCGACAGCGTGGCGCGCATTCTCGAAACCATGGGACTGGAGGTCTGCGGCACCCACGGCACGACCGCCGCGCTCGCCCTGCTGAACGACGCGGTGAAGAAGGGTGGCGTGATGGCCTCCGGTCACGTCGGCGGGCTCTCCGGCGCGTTTATCCCGGTCTCGGAGGACGAGGGTATGATCGCCGCGGCGCGCGAGGGAACGCTCACGCTCGATAAGCTCGAGGCGATGACGTGCGTGTGCTCCGTGGGGCTCGACATGATCGCCGTGCCGGGCGATACGAGCGCCGAAACGCTCTCCGCGATCCTCGCGGACGAGGCCGCCATCGGCATGATAAACAATAAGACCACCGCCGTCCGGCTCATCCCCGCGCCGGGCAAGACCGTGGGCGACACGGTGGAGATCGGCGGGCTGTTCGGCGAAGCGCCGGTCATGCCGGTGCACGCGGCGTCGAGCGCGGAGTTCATCGCCCGCGGCGGCCGCATCCCCGCCCCGCTCCACTCGCTGAGGAACTGAATTATGCCCTGCCGGTTTTCTGCCATTTGGATACCATTCTGACCGCGAAATTTTCCGTTTGCTTTATGGATAACTTGTAGAAATGGTGAAATACCATGGAAAAGAAAAAACCTGGTACGGTGACCGTTCCAAAGGAGAACGTGAAAGAGCTTCTCGGAAAGGCAAAAGACGGCATTGTTAAGGCAATGGATCAGAACGGCGACGGCACGTTTGATATGAAGGATGTGTCTGTAATTGCCGGATCGATTGGAAATGCGGCAAAAGATACGATCTCCGCCATGAAAGAAAGTGCAGAAGAAAGAAGCCGGATCGCGGAACGGAAAGCGCTCTGCCCCATTTTTGCTGATGATCTGGACAGCGCCGATTTTGCATTGACCAAACTGATCCGCATCACCGACATCGATAAAAAGCGAGCGGAAAGTGAAGTTTGCCGCGATTCTATCGGATATGTTTCCGCGCAGAAGGATCTTCGGATCGTGAACATTTACCGAAAGTCCGCGGAAATGTTCGGGCTGTCCTTTTACCCGGATATGGACAGAGAGATCTATTATGTTGACCCTACCGACCGCAACAGCTATATCGCACTGGAGGAATATTTCAGTTATCTCAAGCTCGTGCGTGTCGGCGAATTGCAGAAGACCGCACAGGATCTGGGCGCGAAATACTTCAAGGTGACGCTCAAGGAAAACAATATGTCTCATTCCAAGAAAGAGACGAAAGCAAAGGAAAAGGCCAAAATCGTATCGGTCAAGGAAAGCGCCGAGGGGAAGATGGACGTTACCACGTCCGAGGCTTCCAGCCTTGAAGTTGCGGCGGAGATGCAGTGCGTCGGCCATCCGCCCAAAGCGCCGGTGCTGAATTATCTGCGGAAAGATCCCGCCATTCAGTCGCTGATCGCGCTGCGAATGGATCAGGCGTCTCCGCATCATTTGAAATATACTCTGAAGCTCAGCAACTCTTCCGGTATCAAAGAAAAGGACGCTGTAAAGATCGACGCAGCCTTGAAAGCATTGAAAATAGCCGGCAGCGCGTCGCTTGTCAGTGAAGCGCGAAGCGAGTCCCGCCGGTTTTTTGAATACGAGATCGATTTCTGATAAACGCAGCGACTCCCACCGCCTTTTCCGCGGTGGGAGTCGCTGCATTTATATCCCCAGCGCGGCGAGGGTGAGGATACCTAGGTTGGCGTTCCAGATGCTTTCAAACTGTGAGAGCGGGAGCGGGTTTTCGCCGAGGCCGCATTCGATCGTGTAGCCGGGGCGGTCAAAATTCTGAATAAACCAGTCCTTATATCCGGCAAAGCCGGAGGCGTAGGGCGTGTCCTCACAGGCGTAGCCGCTCACGGCGGCGAACCGCTCGGCGAGCGCGCGGCTGCCCTCCGGCTCAAAATTTAAGTACTTCCAGTAGATGACATTGCCCTGCGTGTGGTACGCCAGCACGAGCGAGGGGTCGAGCGCTTCGGTAAAGGCGGCAAGCGCAGCGGCCTCCGGCGCCGTGAGCGGCGCTTCGCCGACGAAGTCGCGCGGCGCGGGGCGGTCGTAGCCCTGTGCGAACTTGATCGCGCGGGCGGTGTCCCACCCGGCGGGGTACTGTAAATTGAGATCGATGCCCGCGATGTTCGCCTTCCAGCCGTCCGGATAGGGGACTGCGGGGAACTCTGCGGCAATGGCCGCGGTGCGCTCCTTCGCTTCGCCCTCCGGCAGAGCGCCCGTCACGAGATCGACACCGTCCGGATCGACGAGCGGCACGAGTGTGAGAGAGGCGCGGAAGAGGATGTCCTCCGCCGGGTAGCCGAACACGGTCTCGCCCGCGGCGGCCGCGCGGAGCAGCGTTTCAAGATATTTCATCAAAAGCGGCGTTGTGATCCACTCGTTCGCGTGGTGCGCGGCGCTGTAGAGCACACGGCGCAGCCCGTCGCCCGCCGTGAGTGCCCAGATCGGGCGGGAGAGGGCGCTGCGCCCGATGCTCTCGGCACGAAGCTGCGGATACCGGTGCGTCAGTCCGTCCACGGCGCAGTCCATGAGCGCGCTGCACCACGGGATATCCGTCGGCACGACGGAAAACGGCAGCGGTACGGTGATCCGCTGCCCGGGCCGCAGCGCGAACGGATCGAGCGCCGGGTTTGCCGTTTCGATCGCGCCGAGCGAGGCGTCGTACCGCTCGGCGAGCGAGAAGAGCGTATCGCCGGGCCGCACCGTGTGCACGGCGTACCCGCGAAGCCATGGCGCGAGCGCGCGCTCGGTCTCCGCGCCGAATATGCCGTCCGGCGTCAGGCCGTGCGAGCGCTGGAAGGCCTGCAAAGCGCTTTTCGTCGCCCCGCCGAAAACGCCGTCGGGCGCGGGAGCGCCGTACTGTGCACGGCAGAGCGACAGCTGCAAAAGCGCGACCTCCGCGCCGGTGGAGCCGGTTTTCAAAATCTGCATGACATTTCCTCACGATGAAAAAATTTTGGCAGGCATGAGAGAAAAACGGAAGGATACCATAGTAAAAACAGAAAATGTGAAACAGTCGATGGAAACAGAGGACAAATTTCTCGCGGTTCTTTTCCTTCTCGACAGACATACTGAATAGGCCGCCGCAAAGAAGCTGCTTGCGGCGCGAAACATGCAAAAGCATGGGAAGGAAAAGGGTGGCAGTCCTATGAGAAAGATAAAATATGTATTCGCCCTGCTTGCCGCGCTGCTGGCGCTGACGACCGCGGCGCTCGCCGCGGAGCCGGGCGACGCGCTCGTGCCGGTCGGCGAGGCGGTGGCGATATCGCTGCGGTGCGACGGCGTGGTGGTGTCCGCGCTCGCGGATATCGCCTCGGAGGGCGGCGCGTGCTGCCCGGCGGGAGAAGCGGGCGTGCAGGCGGGTGATAAGATCGTCGCGGTAAACGGAGAGCGCGTGACGGGCGCTGAGGACTTTCTGCGCCGCGCGGCGGCCTTTTCGGGCGAGGGCGTGACGCTCTCCGTCGAGCGCGGCGGCGAGACGAAAACATTTGCCGTTACGCCGAAGCTCGGCAGCGGCGGAACGTATCAGATCGGGCTCTGGCTGCGGGACGCGGTGCGCGGGCTCGGTACCGTGACATTTTATGATCCCGCTACCGGGGAGTACGGCGCGCTCGGCCACGGCGTCGGTCTGCCGGAGACCGGCGAGCTGATGAGCGCCTCCGGCGGGGAGATCTACCGGGCGGACGTCACCGGCGTCGTTATGGGCGAGCGCGGTGCGCCGGGAGAGCTGTGCGGCGGCGCGAGCAGCGCCTCGCCGATCGGCTCGATCGAGGAGAACACGGTCCGCGGCATTTTCGGCACGAGCCGGACGCCGCTCGGCACGCTCCCGGCCATGCCGGTCGCCGCGGAGAGCGAGATCCGTCTCGGCGAGGCGACGATCCTCTCCACCGTCAGTACCGGCGGCGTGCGATCGTATGACGCCGTGATCACGCGCATCGCGCGCAGTGGCGACGGCGGGAAGCTCACGCTCACGATCACGGACGGCGATCTTCTCGCCGTGACCGGCGGCATCGTGCAGGGAATGAGCGGCTCACCCATCCTGCAAAACGGAAAGATCGTCGGTGCAGTCACACACGTGCTCGTGAACGACCCCACCAAAGGATACGGCATCTCCATGGAGAATATGCTCGAAGCGGCTTCGTAAGGAAAAAGACGGTCTGCGGACCGTCTTTTTCCTTTGTACGCGCAGCCTTTTATGATAGGATAAAAGAAAAAGGCGGTGCGGCTATGGGCATGTCTCTGACCGGCATTCATGTTTTCGGAACGGCGGCTCCGGAGGATGCGGAGCTTTCCTTTCGCTCATTTTCTGCGGGGTGGTTCACCTGTGTGAACGACTTTTCCGAGACGGACCCGGAACGGACGTACGAGGCCGCGCGGCGCATTTCCCGCGCGACGGATGCGCCGGTCCTGTATTTCAACGTATTTGACAGCGAGGCGATATGGTTCGTGTTTTTCCGCGGCGGGAAGGTCGCGGCAAAGTACTCGGACGATGAATTTTCCGCGAACAAAGGACTGTACGGCATTCCGGCGCTCGTCGGGTACGAAAGCGGGGGAAAACGGCGCCTCTCCGATATCCTCAGCTGCGCGGATACGGAACGCAAGATCGCGCTGCTGGAGGAGTATTTTGGCGTCTGTCTTACGTTCGTTCCGGAAATGCTGGATGAGCCGGAGGCACTCTGCCGCGAACGGAGCGAGCGCCTGTACCGCGCGTACCGCGAAGAGGAAAAGCTTCTGACCGGCAAAAGCGCCCCGATAGCGCTGCGGCTTGCGGCCGAGTATCCGGGAAAACTGTTTTTCTATAGATTTCAGGACGAGCGTATCACGGTCAAACCGCACTTCTTTCTGCACGGCTACGCCGGTGATCCGGACGAGGACGAGCGGCATCGCATTCTGACGCCGGTGCATTTTGCGCACGGCGCGCTGGAACCTTCCGACTGGGAGACCTTTGCGCAGGGACGGATACCGCGCTGTCCCGATACGCGGTTCGTCCTGCAATGCGGAACGCCGGTTCGAGTGACCTTTTCCGGGGAATGTCCGCCGGAGTACCGCGGAAGGACTATGGCACTCCCGGCGGGGGCGTATCCGGAGGCGTTTCTCCCGACGGGTGAGCTGCTCATCCTCGGGGAGCACCGGATCTATGTGGTGGAGCCGGCGACGCTGAAGATCGTTGCGAAGCTGCCGCACAAAGGCGATGTGGCCGATGTCGTGGGGAATTATATTCTCACAACGGCCGGGAGCAGCTTTTACTGCTACGGATACGATCCAAAATCAAAGATCTATGTCTACGAACTGATACGTCGGTAACTGCACGGCGTAAAAAAGGCCCGCACCGTTTCGGTGCGGGCCTTGCATCATTGTATGCGTTTTGCTGTGCGGAGCGACGCCATTTTGTTTTTCCGGCAGCCGTCCATGGGAAAACCCTCCATCGGAAAGCGTTTGAAGAGCCATGCCGCCGGCCGGTTTTTTCTCATACAGCACGATCCGGCGCGCCTTCCCGGAAGAAGATCCCGCGCCCGGTTCGGGACCAACGCGGCGAAAGACACGGAATTTCCGGCGGAGAAACTGCGCAGAGTGGAATACCGGCGAAAAACAGGCGATGGGATTCGACGGGACACTGCATATTTTGATAAGATATTATGTAAATCATTGCAACCGCTTGTCGAAATCGTCGGGAAGGCGGCGAACAAATATTAAGACAGTTTCGACAAGTTTTTCCTGCGACGCGCCGCTGTTTTGTGCTAAATTAGTCAAGCAATGTAGCCAAGCATAAAAAAACATCAGCAAACTGCTTGCAGTTCATAATTATGGAGGCAATATTATGGAAACCAAGATACGCGTGCTGATCGCCGACCCGAACGAGGATTTTCAGCTGTTGATGAAGAGCCTGCTTTCACAGGAGGGGGATATGGAAGCGGCGGGGACATCCTCCGACGGTTCGGATGCGCTTGCCAAGATCGAAGCGCTGCACCCGGACGTTGTGCTGCTGGAGCTGGTGCAGCCGCGGCTGGACGGACTGGGCGTGCTGCGCAAGCTCGCCGAGAAGGACTCCGCGCCGCCGGTGGTTGTACTTACCGGGTTTGTCAACGCACATGTCGTTGCCGAGTGCGCGGAGCTCGGCGCGGCATACTTCCTCTCCAAGCCGTGCGACACGCCGGAGCTGATACAGCGTCTGCGGCAGTGCGCGCAGACGGGCAAAAAGCCGCTGTCCGTCACCGGAGCAAGAAGTTCCGCGGCGATCGCGCCGGAGGCGAAGGCGGACAACGCCTCGCTCGAGAGCGTCGTTACCGACATCATCCACGAGATCGGCGTTCCGGCGCATATTAAGGGGTATCAGTATCTGCGCGAGGCGATCATCCTCACGATCAACGACATGGACGCCATCAACGCTGTGACGAAGGTGCTCTACCCGGAGGTCGCGAAGAAGTTTTCCACGACGCCGAGCCGCGTAGAGCGTGCGATCCGCCACGCGATCGAGGTCGCATGGGACCGCGGTGATGTGGAGACGCTGCAAAAGTTTTTTGGCTATACCGTTTCCGGCATTAAGGGCAAACCGACGAACAGCGAGTTTATCGCCATGATCGCCGACTGTCTCTCCCTTCGGCGCAAGCAGGGAAAAATGTAAGCATGTCAAACGAGACCCACTTCGTTGGGCTCTCGTTTGAAGGGGCTGCGGCTCGCCGCAGCGCACTCGCTTCGCTCGCACGTTTGCGAGCCGTAAAGTATTTTCTCCGACGCACATGTCGCCGGAGAAAATGGTTAAAACTTTATTTGCGCCTGCGGGCGCAAACTCTGCGAGGCTTCTATGGCGGATTGAGCAGCCCCGTCCGGGTGTGTACCGGGCGGGGCTGCTTTGTGCTCAAGCGTGCGGCGGAAAGGGAAATCGCTCTTGCCATGCGCGGGCGCAAAATATATAATTGAAAGCGGATATCCCGCATAGAAAAAGATGGGGGATAGGATGCCGCTTTGAAGAAAGTCCTTGCTCTGTTTGCAGTGCTGCGGCGAGCCGCTCAACATGAACGCGAGCGTGCGGCACGGTGATCCGGCAGCAAGCACAAAACTGGGTCATCAGCGCCATTCGCGGCATCCGGCAGGAGACCGTATAAAATCGCCGCGGCACAGACCGCGAAAGTGAGGGGAAAACCATGTTTGACGTTGCTGCGCTGGGCGAGCTGCTGATCGACTTTACATGCCTTTCGACCGACGAAAACGGCTATCCGACCATGGCGGCGCATCCCGGCGGCGCTCCGGCAAACTTTCTCGCGGCGCTGGCAAAGTACGGCGCAAAGACCGCGATGCTCGGCAAAGTGGGGGACGATACCTTTGGGCGGCTCCTGCTCGATACGCTGCGGCGCACGGGCATCGAAACGCGCGGCATGATCGCCGCGCCCGATGTGTTCACAACGCTGGCCTTCGTCACGCTGGACGCGCGGGGCGAGCGCGAGTTCGCCTTTGCCCGGAAGCCCGGCGCGGACACCTGCCTCTCGTTCCCGGAGATCGATCTTTCTCTCATCGATGAGGCGAGGGTCTTTCACTTCGGCTCGCTGTCGCTGACCGATGAGCCGTCACGCTCCGCCACGCGGCAGGCCGTCGCCTACGCGAGAGCGAAGGGGAAGCTCGTCACCTATGACCCGAATCTGCGTCCGCCGCTCTGGAAGGATCTCGCGGAGGCAAAAGAGCAGCTCCTCTGGGGGCTGGGGCAGGCGGATGTGGTGAAGATCAGCGAGGAAGAGGTGCGCTTTCTTTTCGGACTGGAGCCGGAAGCGGGCGCGGAGCATATCTGCCATACCTTCCCCGTGAAGCTGGTGTTCGTCACCTGCGGCGCGGACGGATGCTATTTCAAAAACTCGCGCGCCGCGGGCCGCGAACCGGCGCTGCCGGGACTGAGGATCGCCGATACCACCGGCGCGGGCGACATTTTCGGCGGGAGCGCGGTGTGGAAGCTGCTGCGATATGGCGTCTCGCCGGAAGAGCTGGGTGAGAGCGCGCTGCGAGATATCGTCTCCTTTGCCTGCGCTGCCGCGGGACTTTCCGCGACAAGGCCGGGCGGCATTTCGAGCATCCCGGAGTATGACGAAGTCCTGCGGGCGCTGAACCGATAAAATTGACCCAGAGAATCAAAAGGCATTCCCACCGCCCGACAGGACGGCGGGAATGCCTTCTTTTGTAAAAAAGAAGACCACCGGCTTGCGCCGGTGGTCTTGTCTTCCGAGGAGCGGATCAGCAGTAGTACTCCATCGGGTAGGTGAGGTATTCGACCGGCTCGAGCTGGTCGCAGGTGACGTATCCGGCAGGAGCGCGGAGCAGGGACGGGATGCGGTTGACGACCGTGGCGCAGGTGTGCTCGACAGTCGCGGGCTTCACGACATGGAACTCGGTCTTGGGCTCGCCGAAGATCTCCCAATCGCACATATCGCCGTCGTCCGGGCCGTAGACCTTGCCGATGGTCTCTTCCTCGACGGTGATACCCTGCATGGTCTCGATGGTGACGACCGCGGACATGCCGATGGCGTGGCCGGCCTTGATGTCCTTGCCGAGCGTTTCGCTGTAAATGTCCTTGTCGATGATGCAGGGAACGTGCTTCTGGGAAATGCTCTTGATGGTGAGGCCGAGCTTATTGCAGATGGCTTCGGAGGCGTTCCAGGCGTAGGACGGCTCAAAGTCGGTCGGGTGAGCGATCTTCGCTTCAAACTCTTCCGGCGTCAGGCCGCAGCCGTGGGCCTCGGCGAGCGCGATGCCGTACTCGTCCACGTTGTAGCTGTAAGCGCCCTTGATCTTCGTGATGTTGTGGCAGCCCGCCGCAACGAGACCGACCATGTTGATCCAGAAGATATCCTGCATGCCGCTGCCGGTGATGGTGCAGCCGTTTTCCTTCGCAAGAGCGTCAAGCTTGTTGATCATGGCCGCGGAGGTCGTCCAGGGGTAAATGGCCTCTTCGCAGGTCGTGATGACGTTGATGCCGCGGGTAACGCACTGCTCGATGGCTTCGTAAATGTCGCCGATGAAGCTGCGGGTCGTGATGATGGCGACGTCGGCGTCGCACTCGTCGAGGACCTTCTCCGCGTTATCGGAAATGATGACGCCCGTCTTGACGCCGAGCTCCGCCCAGTCGCCGATATCCTGGCCGACGGACGCGCCGTGGCCGATGCCGCCGACGATCTGCGCGCCATGCTCATACGCATAGCGAAGGGTGTACTTGCTCATCTTTCCGCAACCATACTGCACAACTTTAATTTTATCCATTATAATAGCTCCTTTCTGTGCTATAAAATACTATAATGGAGTATACAGTCTGTTGCAGGTAGAGAGTCAAGGGTTTTGTTAATTAATTTTTTGTGAAGATCACGGGGACCTGCAGACGCAGGAACATGTTGCGCTTCTTATTATCGAAAAGATTCAGCTCCGTCATCTCCTCGCAGATATAGTCGCCGTTCAAAATATAGTGATTGGCGCGGCAGTATGCAAGAAGGCGCTCTGCGCCCTCGGCCTCCTCGTCGAAGTCGTCGAGATAGGCGCAGGCGAACATGCCGCTTTCGATGACCTCGATGCTGTCACCGTAATCGCGCAGGTGCTTGTCGCCGAAGATGAAGATCTTGTCCGCGATGAGCGCGCCGCGCGCGAAATCATCCTGTTTCACGCTTGTTCCGAGACTATACGACAAAAGCTGCGGCAGATTGCGCCCCATCAGCTCCCGGCGCAGCGCGAGGACGGCCTTTTCGTAGGCGACGATGCCCTGCTCGTAGAAGTTTTCGGCGCACGGAATGTACAAAATGTGACGCTGATCGATGAATTCCAGCGAGATCGTTCCGCTGACCGGCGACTTCCGGTAGCGCTCGATGGACTGGATCGTCCGCTCCACGGCCTCGTGCATCGCCTTGAGATCGCGCATCTGCTGGTGGATCTGGTTGTTTTTCTCAATGAGCTTCTGCTCGATGAGCATGATGTCCTCTTTCTCGAGCAGCGTCTGGATATCGGCGAGGCTCATGTTGAGATTCCGCATGTACCGGATGATATCGAGCCGCGAGGTCTGGCGGATATCGTAGTAGCGGTAATTCGTCTCCTCGTCCCGGTAGCTCGGCTGCAAAAGTCCCATCCGGTCGTAGAGTCTGAGCGTGGCGATCGAAACGCGGTTCGCCTCCGCCATTTCGCCGATAGACAGCAGATGCGCGCGTTTTTCGTGGTCCATTTTCGTCCCTCCGTATGGCAAAAAACTCTAATCCTGCTGTAGACTTTTGTACCCGAAAACGGCGCGTTTGTAAAGCCCCTTTTTCTCTTTCAACAAAGAAAAACCGGAGACGGAGAGATCATCTCTCCGCCTCCGGCGTATAAATAATATATGTATCAGGGCGTGTCCCCGGTGAGGACGGCGAGCTCGGCGCGCAGCGCGTCGTAAAACTTTGCCATATGGCTGCCGTCGGCGAGCGCGTGGTGGACGAGCAGCGTCACCGGCATCTGCAGGCGGCCCTCGGCGTCTGGCGCAAACGCGCCCCAGGTGATGCGCGGGTTGGATTCCTCACCGCCCGCCACGGGCTGGATGAGCGCGCTGTAATGCAGCCACGGGAGCGTGGAGATAAAATACATGCTCTCCACGTTCGCGTCCTCGCGCAGCGAGCCGTCCAGACGGCGGCGCTGCCGCTCGGTCTCGGCATAGGCGATGTATTCCGCAAAGGGCTTATCGTGGTGCAGCGTGCAGTAGCAGTATGTCCCGTCCGCGCAAAGCTCCGTGTGCGACGTCGGACAGGTATCGTATTCGATGATGACGCCGTCATGGATGCGCCGCCGCAGCTCCGGCACGCGGTCGGCGGCCTTCGCCGCGGCGTGCAGAAACGTGAGATAAAACGAATATCCGCGCGCCTTGCAGAAGGATACGATATCCGTTACATCAGCATCGACCGTCACGCCGGCATAGGGATACGGCATTGAGAGGAAATACCGGAAATGCTCGATGCGCTCATAATGCTCCATGTCCAGATAACGAAAGCTCATACCTTCTCCTTCCGCGCCCGAAGGCGCAGCAGCGCGCGTCCGGCGGGCTTTTCCACGAGATACGTGAGCGCCGCGGAGAGCAGGAACGCGGCGGCAAAGCAGAGCAGCGTGTATTTCGTCTGCCAGGCGCGCCCCTCGCTCATCTGCGGGAACTCGGAAACATACGCAGGGATGTGAAACTCCTTGAGCTTCACGGCGAGAAACTGGTGCCAGATATAAAAGTTATAGGATATGGCGCTCAAAAACCGGACGGCACGGTTTCCGAAAACACGGTCCAGACGCTCCGGCGCGCGGCCGGAAAAATAGAGAAACGCCGCGCCGCACACGCCGAGCGGCAGCCGCCAGAGAAGCTGCGCCATTTTGATCTCCGCGTCCCCCGCCGCGTTCTGCTGCCAGAGGACGGCAAACGCGCCGAAGAGCGCGAGAAGCGCGAGCGGGAAGAACACCCACCGGCGCGGCGCGTCCGCACGTTTTTCAAGAAGGTGCGCCGCGAGCATGCCGAGGGCATAGAGATCGAGCATACAGGGAAGCTGATTCAACCAGAGCGACAGCTCGTGCGCGCGCAGCGCAACGAGAGCGCGGCTTGCGAGCGCCGCGAGCGTCATAAGCGAGAATGTGAGCGCCGGATGCTTTCCGAACGCGCGGGCGAGCAGCGGGAAGAGGAGATAAAACTGCATCTCCACCGCAACGGTCCAGAGCGCGGCGTTGAGGCTCGTCCAGTAATACGTGTCCATCGAGAACGTGTGCGTGAACGTGAGATGCGTGAGAAGATCGCGCCAGAGCGGAGCACTCCCGACGGCGCGTCCGCGCGCGAGCGCAAACGCCGCCGCAACGAGCACCGCGAGCAGATAGCACGGCAGTATCCGGCAGAGCCGCCGGTAATAAAACCCCTTCACGTCCGCGATCCGTCCGCCCGCGCGGACGAGCGGACGGTAGAGCAGAAAGCCGGTGAGCAGCAGCGTGAGATCCACGAGCATGTACCCGCGCCGCACGATGCGCTGAAGATCGAAATAGTGTCCGGCGATCCGGAACGACGGATCGAGCCACGACTGCTGCCAGATATGGAACCACGCCACGGTGAAGATGCAAAGAATGCGGAGAACGTCCGCCGCGGCGAAGTACCGGCGGCCGGCGTTTACAGAGAGAGGATCTCGCATTTGAACTCCGTTCCTTTCACGGTGATCATGCCGTAGGTCTGCCGGCTCATGCCCGCCGAGCCGGGGTTAAAAAGCGTTACATCGCCCATGCGGAGGAAGTCCGCCTCGTGCGTGTGGCCAAAGAGCGCGAGCTGCGCGCCCGAAAAGTGCGCGGCGTTCGCCAGACTCTCATACCCGAGCTTTACGTTGTACCGGTGGCCGTGGGTCATAAAAATGCGCACGCCGTCGGCGTTGAAGAGAAGGTTCTCCTCCGCGTCGCTGCGGGAATAGGCGTCGCAGTTGCCGCGCACATACCGCAGGTCGAGCGACGGGAAATACGCCGCGATCGCCTCCGCGTCGCGCACATAGTCGCCGAGATGGAGCACCATATCGGGCTTTTGCTCCTCAATGGCGGCGAGCATCGGCTCCTTCACGCCGTGGGAGTCGGAAAAAACGGCAATACGCATAAAGCACTCTCTTTCTCCCCGCTGCATATACTCCTTACAGGGGGTGGAACGGATGATGGATATGGAAAAGCTGGGCGCGGAGCTGCTCTCCGGGCGGCAGGGCGGCGCGATCCGCGATATGGCCAACTCGCCCGAGGCGAAAAAGCTCGGCGCGGCGATCGATCCTGCCGCGGCGGAGCGGGCGGTGCGCAGCGGCGACGCCGCGCAGCTCAAAGCGCTCCTCACGCAGATCCTCTCGACGAACGAGGGCAAAGCCCTGGCCGAAAAGCTCTCGCGCTTCGAAAACGGAAAATGAGCGAGCTGGAAGAGCGGCTCAACGCCGTGCTCTCCAATCCCGAGGAGATGAGCCGCATCGCGGCCATGGCGCAGAAGCTCATGGGAGAGCTTCCCTCGGAGAGCGCCGCGGCGTCTTCTGCGCCGGAAGCGGCGGGCGGCGGGCTGCTCGGCAGTCTCGCCGGGAGCCTGCCGGGGCTTTTGTCCCGCCTCACATCGGGACAGAGCGGAAACGGGAAAAAACAATTGGCCGACGCGCTCGCGCCGTATCTGAGCGCGGAACGGGCGCGCCGTCTCTCCCGGGCGCTGCGCATTGCGGGCGCGGCGCGCATCGCGGGGGCGGCCTTTTCGGAATGGGGGCGCGGCGATGGCCTATAACCGCTATAACGGCAGCACCGGCGAGCGCACGCGCGTGGAAGAGCCTTTGCCGCCGGAAAAGGCGCAGAGCGGCTCACCGCTGCCGCGCGAGAGCGCGCCGGAGCGTCCCCCACCGCCGCCGGAGAACGAAAAAACGCCGCCCTCGCCGCTGCTGTCTCTTCGCAGCGGGCTGGACGGCATCTTCGAGCGGCTCGACCCAAAGCGGCTGGAGACCGAGGACCTTCTGGTGCTGGCGATCTTGTGGCTGCTCTACCGGGAGAGCGGCGATTGGGAAATGCTCATCGCGCTTGGCGCGTACTATTTTGATCTGTAGGGACGGCTCACGGTTTCGTGCTGCCGTCCTCTTTTTTGCCCTTCTCCGGCGCCTTTGCCGAAGGGTCGGACGGGAAATGATGGCCCGCGAAAACATACAGCCATATGCCGAGCGCGAGCGCCACCGCACCGAGCAGCAGCCAGAAGCGCTTTGCGGCGTTCGCCGCGAGCAGCACCGCCGCTGCGCCGAGAATGCCGCTGGCGGCATAGAGCACGGCGACCGCCTGCTTCTGCGTGAGCCCCAGCGCGAGCAGCCGGTGGTGGATGTGGCCGCGGTCGGCGTGGAACGGGCTCTCGCCGCGGCTCACGCGCCGGACAACGGCGAACACGGTGTCCGTAAGCGGCAGCGCGAGCGTGAGCACCGGCACCGCGAACGCGACAAGCGTGTACATTTTAAAAAGGCCGAGCACCGACGCTGTGGAGAGAACGTAGCCCAAAAGCAGCGAGCCGGAGTCGCCCATAAAGATCTTGGCGGGATTGATGTTGAACGGGAGAAACCCGAGACACGCGCCGCCGAGCGCGGCGACGAGCACGGAGATCTCCGTCGCCTGCGGGAGAAAGAGCGACACTGCGAGCATCGAGGCGCACCCGATGCCGCACACGCCCGCGGCGAGCCCGTCGAGCCCGTCGATGAGATTTAAGGCGTTCGTCATGCCGACGATCCAGAGAAGCGTCACCGGCACGCTCAGCGCGCCGAGCGCGATCGCCTCGGCGGAGGCGTCGCCGGGGTTCGTGAGAATGCGGATCACCACGCCGTGCCGGATGGCGACGATCGCGGCGATGATCTGCAAAACGAGCTTGACCCAGGGGCGGAGCGAAACGAGATCGTCCACCGCGCCGGTCACGACAATGATGACGCTGCCGAGCAATATACCCTGCACCGGCTCGTCGATGCCCGTGAACGGCAGCACTCCGGCGAGAAAGCCGGCAAACAGCGCCAGCCCGCCGAGCCGGGGGATCGGATGATCGTGGATGCGCCGGGACTCGCCCGGCTTGTCCATCGCGCCGATCTTGCAGGCAAATTTTCGCACGGCGGGCGTGGCAAGCAGACACACCGCCGCCGCGGCGAGCAGCGCGAGCAGCACACGCACCCGCAGCCGCAGAGCCAGAGCAGGAAGCATTCCCTTCCGCCTTTCTTTTTTTCAGACACCGCCGCGCTGCGCGGCGGTGCCTGAAATTTACTGAAAATTAGATTTGGACGAAGCCGATCTTCTTATAGACCTTGCGCAGCGTGCGGTTGGCGGCATAGGCCGCCCGCTCCGCGCCGTCGCGCAGGATATCTTCGAGATACGCCTTGTCCTTCATGAGCCGTTCGGCTTCCTCGCGGATGGGGCGCAGCGTTTCCACAACGGCCTCGCCCACGGCGGGCTTGAACGCGCCGTAGCCCATGCCGTCAAATTCGGCCTCGATCTCGTCCATCGTCTTACCCGTACAGACGCTGTAGATCTGCATAAGGTTCGTTACGCCCAGCTTTTCGGGGCAGGCATACACGCAGTGGCCGGTCTCGGAGTCCGTCACGGCGCGCTTGAAGCAGCGCATAATGTCGTCCGGGGACTGCATGATATAGATGCACCCGCCGGGGTCCTTGTCCGACTTGGACATTTTGTTCTCCGGGCTCGTGAGACTCATGATACGCGCGCCCGTGGGCGGGATATAGGGCTCGGGGATGGTGAACACGTCGCCGTAAATGTTATTGAAGCGCATGGCGATATCGCGGCAGATCTCCACATGCTGCTTCTGGTCGCCGCCGACGGGGACAAGGTCGGTCTGGTAGAGCAGGATGTCCGCGGCCATGAGCGCGGGGTAGGTGAAGAGACCGGCGTTGATATTATCCGCATTTTTGGAAGACTTATCCTTGAACTGCGTCATGCGGGAGAGCTCGCCGAACATGGTGTAGCAGTCAAGCACCCAGCCGAGCTGCGCGTGCGCGGGGACGTGGCTCTGGATGAACAGAGTGTTCTTCTTCGGGTCAAGACCGCAGGCGATGTACTGCGCGAGCTGCGAAAGCGCGCGGCGGCGCAGATCGGCCGGCACCTGCCGGACGGTGATGGCGTGCATGTCTACGATGCAGTAGTAGCATTCATATTCATCGGAGAGCGCCACCCAGTTTTTGATCGCCCCCATATACGAGCCGAGCGTAAGATCGCCGGAGGGCTGGATGCCGGAGAATATGATTTTTTTGCGGGCAGCTTCTTCCATGATGATTCTTTCCTTTCATAAGCATTTTAAAGATGCGGAACTATGGTTTCCGTACTTTTTAATTATGGCATTATAACACGCCGGTTTTGGCTTGACAATACAGAGCCTATCCAATAAGATGGGAAAATGACAAAAGACCTTTGGGAGGTTTATCCGTATGGACAATACATGGTTTGAGAAAATGGAAGAGCGCATCCCGCGCGGCGAGGTACGCACCCGCTTCGCGCCGAGCCCCACGGGGTATATGCACGTGGGCAATCTGCGCACGGCGCTCTACACCTGGTGCATCGCCCGCCACGCGCACGGCAAGTTCCTGCTCCGCATTGAGGACACCGACCAGTCCCGCCAGGTAGAGGGCGCGGTCGAGGTCATTTATAAAACGCTGCGTGACTGCGGTCTTGACCACGACGAAGGCCCCGACGTCGGCGGTCCGGTCGGCCCGTATGTGCAGACCGAGCGGCGCGACACCTATCTTCCCTACGCCAAGCGCCTCGTGGAGCGCGGCCACGCCTATTACTGCTTCTGCGACAAGACCGAATCCGAAGAGGATTCCGGCGACTTCACCCGCAAGGACGATCCCTGCCGCGATCTTTCCGCGGAAGAGGTGCAGCGCCGTCTTGACGCCGGTATGCCGTGGGTCATCCGCCAGAAGATCCCCCACGAGGGCGAAACGACGTTCCACGACGAGATCTTCGGCGACATCACCGCGCCGAACGCCGATCTCGACGACCAGGTGCTCATCAAGCGCGACGGGCTCCCGACCTACAACTTCGCAAACGTCATTGACGATCATCTCATGGGCATCACCCACGTCGTGCGCGGCAGCGAGTATCTCTCCAGCGCGCCGAAGTACAACCTTCTGTACGAGGGGCTCGGCTGGGACGTGCCGAGCTACGTCCACTGCTCGCCCGTCATGCGCGACGCGCACAACAAAATGTCCAAGCGCCACGGCGACCCCTCGTACGAGGATCTTGTCGCGCAGGGCTTCCTCACGGAGGCGATCGTGAACTACGTCGCGCTCCTCGGCTGGGCGCCCGGCGGTGAGCGGGAGATCTTTTCGATCAACGAGCTCGCGGAGGCGTTCGATATGTCCCGCATCTCGAAGTCCCCGGCCATTTTCGATATCGAAAAGCTCACGTACTTCAACAGCGAGTATATCAAGGCCATGTCCCCCGAGGCGTTTGCACGCGCCGCGGAGCCGTGGATCCGCAAGGCCGTCAAGACCAAAAGCTACGATCCCGCCCTCATCGCCGCCATTTTGCAGCAGCGCACCGAAAAGCTCTCGGACATTCCCGAAAAGCTCGGCTTCTTCGATACGCTGCCCGAGTACGACACCGCGCTCTACGTCCACAAGAAGTCCAAGTGCGACGAGACCGTCGCGCTCGACATGCTCAGAAAAATGCGCCCGCGTCTCGCGGCCATCACCGACTGGACGGAGGAGGCCGTGCACGACTGCCTGATCGGCGCGGCGGCGGAATTCGGCTGCAAAAACGCCCTCGTCATGTGGCCGGTGCGCATCGCTGTTTCCGGCGAGGCCGTGACGCCCGGCGGCGCCGTGGAGATCTGCCATATCCTCGGTCGGACCGAAACGCTCGCGCGCATCGACAAGGGCATCGAAAAGCTGGAAAAATGACAAAATAAGGTCGAAGAAATTCGGCAAAACAGCGCCTCTTTTCGCCATACTAAGCGAAAAGAGGTGCTGTATTATTATGAAGAAACGAACGACCATACGAATTATCTCCTTCCTCGCCGCCGCGACCGTCGCGCTCGGTGCGGCGAGCGTCATTTTCTACCGCCGCGCCGTGACCGCCGAGCGGGAGGAGCGCTACCGCGGGGAATACGCCTTTTCCGAGCTGTGCGCCGCGGCAGACGGCCTTTCCGCGGCGCTCGAAAAATCACAGTACGCCGTGAGCCCGGCCATCACCGCCTCGCTCTGCGCGGAGGTCTATTCCCGCGCGCAGACGGCGAGCGCGGCGCTCTCGTCGCTCTCCGTCCCGCTCATGGAGCTGGAGAATACGGCGTCCTTTTTCGCCAGGACTGGCGACTACGCGCTCTGGCTCCTGCGCGAGAGCAGCGGCGGCGACGATGTGAGCGAGGAAGCGCGCGAAAATCTGCGCGCGCTCGGCGACACGGCCGCGCTTCTCTCCGGCAATCTGGCGCAGCTCCGCTCCGATGTCGCCGGAGGTCTCGTGAGCACCCGCGCCGCCGCGGCGATGGACGACGCGCTCCCCACCCTTGGCGACAGCTTTCTCGGCATGGAGCAGGAGTTTCCGGAAATGCCGACGCTCGTGTACGACGGGCCGTTTTCCGCCTCCGTTGCCGAGCGCGAGCCGCACATGATAAAGGACGCGCGCGAGGTGACGCAGGACGCCGCAGCGCTCGTCGCAGCGGGGTTTCTCGGTATGCGGAGCAATCTCGTCTCCGCCGCCGGAGAGAGCGAGGGCAAGATTCCCGTCTACCGCTTCACCGGCGGGGACTATACCGTGAGCGTCAGCCGGAAGGGCGGATACGTCGTGCGCGCCCTCTCGCAGCGCGCGCCGGTGCGCTCGGCCATCACCGTGGACGCCGCGCTTGAAAAGGCCGCGGAATTTCTCGCCGCGCACGGCTGCCGCGGCATGAAGGAGAGCTATCATATTCTCAAGGACCACGTGCTCACCGTGACGTACTGCGCCGAGCAGAACGGCGTGATGTGCTATCCGGACATGGTAAAGCTCGCCGTCGCCATGGATACCGGCGAGATGCTGCGCTTTGACGCCGAGGCCTATCTCACCTCCCACACCGAGCGGGATCTGCCCGAACCGGCGGTGTCGGAGGAGGACGCCCGTGCCATGGCAGGGGAGGGGCTGACGGTCCAAAGCGAAAAGCTCGCCGTCATCCCGACGTCCGGCGCGGAGGAGATCTACTGCCGCGAGCTCATCTGCGAAACGGAGGACGGGCGGCATTATCTTCTCTATGTGAACGCGATGACCGGCGCGCAGGAGAAGATTTTGATCCTTCTTGAGGACGAGAGCGGCACGCTTGCACTCTGAAACCCCCTCAAAACAGTGGGAAAACTTGACAGAGGCGGATTCGTATAGTAAAATACACACACTATTATGGAATAGTATAAATTCCGAAAGTATGCAGTTTTATTATACAAAGGAGGTCATCCTAATGGGCTTCATTCCGGAAACCACCTGCCGCCGCTGCGGCCAGAAATACTCCGGACTGCGCAACCGCTGCCCGAACTGCGGCACGCCCCGGCAGAATCAGCCGAACCGCGTACCGCATACGACCGCATCCGCCACGCCGAACACCGCCGCTTCCCGCCGCGCCGGCGCCGATATCCGCTGGCAGCTCATCTTCGGCGGCATTCTTCTCGTCGCCGTGATCCTCGCCGTCGTCGTGCTCATCGCCGGCGGAGGGAAAGACTCCGGCCCCAGCTCCGGCAACCGCCCGTCCGTGACGAATAACCCCGGCAGCCAGATCGTCTACAGCGCGGCCGACCTGCCGACACCCAGCCCCTCGCCCATCCCGACGCCCGAAGCCAGCCCCACCCCGGTCATTGAGTCGATGGCGATCGCGTTCCTCAACAAAAATGTCAAGGAGCACTCTCTCACGCTGACGAACGCCGGAGAGATCACGATCGATCTCGATCTGAACGTCTTCCCGAGCTCGGACGACCTGCCCGTGACGTGGAGCAGCAGCAACGAGAAGATCCTCACCGTGGACGACCGCGGCGTCGTGACCGTTGTCGGCGCCTCGCCGAACATCACCGTCCACGCGGTGATCGTCGCCGAGTGCGGCGGTCTGCAGGACTATGTGACGATCTACGTCCCGGCGTATCAGGCGGCATATCTCACGCAGAACCTGTACGATCCCGAAACCTACGAGCAGGACAATCTCGAGTGGGACAGCATCATCTACGCCAAGCCCTCGGCAAAGCCGGGCTGATCGACGCAGATTTTTCCGAAAAATAACGCAAAAAACAGTTGACAAGGGGTATTATCTTTTGTATAATACCCCTTGCCTTGAAAAATTCGGACGATTAGCTCAGCTGGTATGAGCATCCGCTTGACGTGCGGAGGGTCACAGGTTCGAGTCCTGTATCGTCCACCAGAAACATACCGCTCCTTACGGAGCGGTATGTTTTTATATTGGAAAACAAGTCTCTTTTCATAATGCATCAGGCCGCCGGTTTCTCCGGCGGCCTGATGCGTTTATTTATAGCTTCTGCGGGTCGTTTTTCTTCACCCATTCCTCGGCGAAGCGGGCGAAGCGGCGCGTGGCAGGGCCGGCGCGCCCGCCGGCCGGTACTGCCAGCGCGATCGTCCGGCTCGAGGGCGGCGTCATCTCCCGCACGGCGATGCCGTCACGGTGGCCCTGAAGAAGAAGCTCCGGCACGATGCTCACGCCGAGCCCCTGCGATACCATGGCAAGAATGGCGTAATCGTCCTTCGTTGTAAAGCGCACGTTCGGCTTTACCCCGGCGGCGTCAAGCGCGCGGCGCGCGTCATCGTCCGAAGATTCGAGCAGCGAGATGAACGGCAGCGCCGCAACCTCTTTTACCGGGCAGACGTCCTTCTTTGCCAGCGGATGGTTCTCCGGCAGTATGGCGAGAAGCCGATCCTCCCGCAGGGGAATGCATTCGCACCGTAGCGCCGTCGGCAGCGTGATGAACCCGATGTCCACGCTCCCGTCCGTCAGCCAGCGATCTACATCGTGATAGTCGCCGTTGAAGAGCTTGAACTCCACGTGCGGGTAGAGCGTCTGAAATTCCTGCATCATGCCCGGCAGCCAGTGCACCGCCACGCTCGTGAACGTCGCAATGCGCACCGTGCCCGCCGAAAGGCCGCGCAGCTCCGCCGCCGTCTGGTCGAGCTGCTCCTGCGAGCGGAGAATGTCCCGCAGAAACGGCATGATCTTTTCTCCCTCCGGTGTCAGGCGCGCGCCCGTGCGGCTGCGCGTCAGGAGCGGAAAGCCGAATTCCTCCTCGAGCGCGGCGATGATGTGGCTCACGCCCGACTGCGTCAGCCCCAGCTCCTCCGCCGCCTTCGTCAGCGACGAGAGCTCCACTGTTTTTTCAAAAACTTCATATTTTTTCGTATCCATGAAAATTTCCTCTTGCAATTTAACGCATTAAGGTGTATAGTACGCCCATAACATTTTTATCGGTAATGCATTGCATTATAAAACGTAATGCGTCGATTGTCAAGGGGGAAGAAACATGAATTTATCGGAGCTTTTAATGTTTATCCTGTATCTGGTATTTATGCTGGGTATCGGCATCTGGTTTTTTGTGCGCAGCAAGAACGCCGGAGAGAAGGACTACTTCCTCGGCGGACGCGAAATGGGCGCGTGGGTGTCCGGCCTTTCGGCGGGCGCGAGCGACATGAGCGCATGGGTGCTCATGGGCATGCCGGCGTCCATCTATGCTTACGGCATGGGCAAGGCGTGGATCCCGGTGGGCCTGTTCATCGGCTATTCGCTCAGCTGGATCTTCATTGCGCCGCGGCTGCGCTCGTTCTCCATCGTGTGCGGCGACTCGATCACGATCCCGCAGTATCTGACGAACCGGTTCAAGGCAAGCTCCCGCGCGCTGCAGATCATCTGCGCGGTGATCTTCCTCGTGGCGTATACCGTTTATTCCGCGAGCAGCATCAAGGCGTGCGGCACGCTCTTTGAAACGGTGCTCGGCGTCCCGGCGCAGATCGCAATGTACGCGGCGGCGGTCATTATCGTGGGATACACGTTCCTCGGCGGCTTCAACGCCGTGTGCTGGACGGACTTTTTCCAGGGGCTGCTGATGCTCGGCTCGCTTTTCGCCGCGCCGATCGTCGCGCTGTGCATGATGCAGAAAAGCGGCACGACCGCCGGAACGCTGCCCGCAGGCTACTGGAACATGATGACCTCATGGCAGGACATTCTCTCCGGTCTCGGCTGGGGTCTCGGCTACGCCGGTATGCCGCACATCATCATCCGGTTCATGTCCGTGAAATCGGACAAGGAACTCAAAAAGGCCGCGAAGGTCGGCATCGGCTGGACGTTCTTCATTCTCATGTTTGCGGTGCTCGTGTCGGTCGTGGCGCACCTCTTCCTCGGCGACGGGCAGGAGAGCTCCACCATCTTCATCGCCATCGTGCGCCGCATCTTCACCGGCCCGTGGCTGGGACTTATTTCGGGCCTGCTGCTCAGCGCGATCCTCGCCGGCGCGATGAGCACCGCCGATTCGCAGCTTCTCGCCGCTTCGAGCGCGTTTGCGAGCGACGTGTATAAGCCCGTGATCCGCAAGGGACAGAGCACGGATAAGGAAATGCTCTGGGTCGGGCGTATCGTGGTGCTCGTGATCGCCGCGGCGGCGCTGCTCATCGCCTCCAACCCCGGCAGCGGCACGATCATGTCGCTTGTTGAGAACGCGTGGGGCATCTTCGGCGCGTCGTTCGGGCCGGTCATCGTGCTGAGTCTCTTCTGGCGCGACTTCACGTTCTCCGGCGCGGCGGCGGGTATCGTCGCGGGCGCGGTGGTAGACGTGCTGTGGCTCGTGCTCTTCAAGAGCACCGGCGTTTACGAGATCGTCCCCGGCTTCGCCGCCGGACTTCTCGCCGCGGTCATCGCCTCGAAGTGCTCGAGCGCGGAGAGCCGCGAGACCGCCGCGGCGCTCTTTGATCAGTGCATCGCGTATAAGGACTGAGAGGGAAGAGCCGCGGCGAAACAGGCCGCTTGCAATTTCTTTTCAGAAACAATATAATAACGAAAGACACGAACCAGCCATCCGGAAATGTAAAACTGTCATTCCCGCAGGCGCGGCTTCGTGTCTTTTTTTGCTCCGGGGTTTGCTGCCCCGACGGCGGGGCGGGGAAGATTCGGAGGACGGAGGGGGCATCAGTTTTGGAACAAAAAGAGCAAGTGGATGCATTTGTTTCCTACGGCTATACGCCCTTTCGGAAAGGACAGTGCGTCAAAAGGATCCTTTTCCTCTGGGCGTTGAGCGCGGGGGTGTGCTTTATCGGGGAACGGCACGTTTGGGCCGTCGGTCTCGCGGCAGGTGCGGTCTGCGTGAGCGTGTTTTTTGCGGTTCTGATCGTGCGGCATTCATCGACGAAGCGCGCAAGATTCCTCTGCGACGGCGTTTTCTCCCTGTATCTCTCCCTGCTTTTCAATTTGGCGGCCTACCGGCTTTTCGCTCTGGAGACGGGGGACAGCTGGATGATGGCTGTCGGTTTTCTGCTTCTGCTGTTCGGCTGCGTGCTGGCGTTTCTGTTTATAACGTTTCGCAATATAAAAAAAGGCGTGTTCTCCAAAGAGCCGACCGCAAAGCAGACAGCGATCCTTCCTGCGGCGGGCAGCGCGGTCGGAGTCCTTGCCGCACGGTTCCTGCTGACGGGCCAGCCGCAGCAAACGGTGTTTCGGCTGACCGGGGCGCTGCTTTTGATCCTTTCTCTTCTGATAAGCATCCCCGGCATCAACATTTTAAAGGCGGTGCTCTGCAAAGAATGAATGTCACAGCAGAAAACCGCTCTGAGCAACATAATACAGACATACGGAAAAAGGCCCCTGTAACGGTTTACAGGGGCCTCAGCCTATCGAAAAAGCCTCGCAGAGTTTGCGCCCGCAGGCGCAAATAAAGTTTTAACCATTTTCTCCGGCGACATGTGCGTCGGAGAAAATACTTTACGGCTCGCAAACGTGCGAGCGAAGCGAGTGCGCTGCGGCGAGCCGCAGCCTTTTCAAACGAGAGCCCAACGAAGTGGGTCTCGTTTGAGAGCTTGTCAAAAATACTTTTTTGACAAGCTCAAAGGCCCCTGTAACGGTTTACAGGGGCCTTTTCGTGAACGGAGCGGCGGGCTACCGACGGAGGCGTTCCTCCCGCCCGGATCAGCCGCGGATGTTGTAGTTTGCCGCGAGAAGGTTCATTGCCTTGAGAAGCTTGTGCGTGTAAATGAAGGGGCCGACGACGATCAGACTGCCGAGAACGCCCCACAGCCAGAAGGTGCTTGCGTCGAAGTCGTAGGCGATGCCGCGGCGGCGCAGCTCGTTTCCGATGCGGCTGCAGAGCTGGTGCGTCCAGATGACGGGATAAATGCCCAGCGTCAGCCACGAGAAGATGAAGAGAACCAGACAGTAGTGCATGGTCTTTCGTCCGTCATACCGGCCGGCGATGAGATTGATGTCCGAACTGATGTTGGACATCACCACGAGACCGTAAATGCCGAGCGTAAGGAAATTGAGCAGGATCAGCTTCAAAAGGCCGCGGTTCGTCTTGAGCTGACCGACCGGAGCTGCGCCCGCGGAAGGTGCTCCGTACGGACTGCCGCCGTAGGGGGCGGGACTGCCATAGGGGGCCGATCCGCCGTAAGGATCTGCGCTTCCATAAGACTCCGCGCTGCCGTACGAATCGGCTCCGCCGTACGGCGAAGGGCTATAGCCGGGAGCGGCGGGAGCATCCTCCATGACCGGCGTGCTGTACGAGCTCGGGCTGCCCCCGACGCTCATCCCGCAATTTGGGCAAAACGCGGAACCGTCGTTGACGGCAGTCCCGCAGTTGGGACAGTATTTCATTCTCATTTCCTCCCCGGTCATCGATTTCGGCAATTAACCCGGACGCCTGCGGAGGTTTTGACGCGGCGCACAGGGCGCAAAGCACAAAATATGAATGCTGATATCATAAATATAAGCGTGTTTATCCGTGCCGTCAAGCAAATATGCGCCGTTTTTCTATTTTTATCGTGCTTTTCCGCATGCTGCACGGATGCTGCACATATCAGAGCTTTCTGTCCGCACTGCGAAGCCACAGATCGATGATCTCGTCATGGCTTTTGGCGATCTCCTTCCAGCGCTCGACCTCTCTTGTCAGATAGGCGAGCTTCTGCCGGAGAGCGATGTTCTGGTCGATGAGATTCTGCCCCTTATTATCTACAGAACTGTCAACAGTAAAATGACCCGCTCACCACGACCGTCAACGGCATCACGTGGCCGCTGCTCATCGAGGGGCATCATTTGGCATAAAAAATGGGTGCGCTTGTCCCGACAGGACTGCGCACCCGATTTTTGCTTTTTGAAGTAATATAACTTTTTCGCTGGTCAGCGGTTTCGCAGATGGCGGAGCGCCTTGAGCGTGGAAAGGTCATATCAAAATGCCGTCGCAGTGGTCGATCTCGTGCTGGATGATCTCCGCCGTCCACCCGGCAAAGGTCTTGAGCCGCGTTTGGAATCTCTCATTCTGCCACTGCACCTTGATGGTTTGGAAACGCATCGTTTTCCGCGTGCCGGCAAGAGAAAGGCAGCCCTCCGCCGTCTCGTATGCGCCGGACTTTTTGACGATGACCGGGTTGAGCATGACCATATATTCCCCCTCGTTATCGAAGACGATGATACGCTTGTTTACGCCGATCATGTTCGCCGCCATGCCCACGCATCCGTCCCTGTGGGCGGACAGCGTGTCCAGCAGGTCCTGCGCCGTGCCGAGATCATCCGCCGCGGCGGGTTCGGCTTTCTGCGCGAGAAAGCTCTCGTCCCTGCAGATATCACGGATCATACCATTTTCTCCTTTGCCTCTCCTTAAAGTCAGCCGCGGCAGATCGTTCTGCCGCGGCTGGTCATTTTTATACGCCCCGCACCTTTGCGGAGACTTTCAGCGTAGCTTCGCCGGTATCACTCCGCGTCCTCCTCGTCCTCAAGCAGGAGCGGGAGCGTGGCTTCATACTTGGTTTCGGTGGCGCTCTTTTCCTCCGCCTGTGCGGTGTAATTGCGCACGATGGCCGCCGCCTTTTCGATCGGCAGGAGCGTACCGGCGCCCGCGACGCAGCCGCCCGGACACGCCATGCCCTCGAGCAGATACCCGTTGTACTTGCCGGCCTTGGCAAGCGTGAGCATTTTCCGGCAGTCCTTGAGCCCCTGCGCACACGCGGTTTTCACCTCGCGGTCGGGGTCGATGTGCGAGATCGCCTCGCGCACCGCTTCCGCAACGCCGCCGGAAACGGCAAAGCCGCGGCCCGCCGCCGTGCCTTCGCGCAGCGGCGCGGTCTGGGTGATCTCATTAAAGTTGATGCCCTTGGCCTCGAACATGCCCATGACCTCTTCAAACGTCAGGACAAAATCGACTTCGCTGCGCACGGTCGTGCGCATGGCTTCAAGCTTCTTTGCGCTGCACGGCCCGATGAACGCGACCTTCTCGCCCGGGTGCTGCTGCTTGCAGAGACGCGCCGTGAGCACCATGGGCGTGAGCGCCATGGAGATGCAGTTTGCCTGCTCCGGGAAGAGCTTTTTCGCCATGACCGCCCAGCTCGGGCAGCAGGACGTTGCCATGAACGGCTGCTCGGCAGGGACCTTCTCCAGAAAGTCCTTCGCCTCGTCGAGCGTGCAGAGGTCTGCGCCGACGGCCACCTCCGCCACATGCCGGAAGCCGAGCATCTTCATCGCGGCCTTGAGCTTATCCGGCGTCATGCTCGGGCCGAGCTGTCCGACGAACGCGGGCGCGACGATCGCAATGACCTTTTCACCGCCGCGCAGCGCCTGCGTGAGCTGGAAGAGCTGACTCTTATCGGAGATCGCGCCGAACGGACAGTTCACAAGGCACATGCCGCACGAGACGCACTTATCATAATCGATATCGGCGCGGCCGTGCTCGTCAGAGCGAATGGCGTCCATACCGCACGCCTTGGCGCACGGGCGCTCCTGCAAAATGATCGCATTGTAGGGGCAGACATCCGCGCACTTGCCGCAGCGGATGCAGAGATCCTCCTGAATGCGGCTCACGCCGCGGTGGCTGAGCTTGACCGCCTTTTTCGGGCAGATCTCGCGGCACGGGTGCGCCAGGCAGTTCTGACAGAGGTTCGTAACGATATAGCGCTTTTCCGGACAGGCGTTGCAGGCGAATTTCAGAATATTTACCAGCGGCGGCTCGTAATATTTCTCCGGTCTCGCGCTCTCCTCCGCACCCGCGGCGAGCGGCGCGTGCTGGTCGAGCGGACGGGGGCTCAGGCCCATTGCGAGACGCAGCCGTTCGCCGACGATGGCTCTTTCCAGAAAGATGCTGCTGCGGTGCTCGGCGACCTCACCGGGGACGATCTTATACGGCAGGTCTTCAATGCGGGAATAATCCCCACCCTCGTAGCCCATGCGGGCGACTTCGGTGAATACCTGACGGCGAATGTCGGTAATGGTGGAATAAATGCCGCGAATGCTCAATGAAAACCCTCCTTAGTTCGATTTATCTCGACGCGTTACGCAATATCTCGCTCCATGCCTCCGGCGACGCGGGGGAGAGATGCGCCGCATCTCCGTCCGCTTCCTGCCAGACGAGGCTCTCCTCTTCGACCCAGAGCCGGTATACGCTCTCCGTGCCGTCCGGCGCGTCGAGCGTGATCGTATAGTCGCAGTCTCGCTCCGGCGTGGGCGTTTCGCCCTCGTCGAGCAGAAGATACCCGGCGAAAAATCCGTCGTCCGGCAGCGTGACCGCGTCGTCCGAAGCGCCGTTTTCCGCGGTGGTGACAGTGACCGTAACGCTGCCGTCCGCCGCGGCGCTATCCGGCGCGGCGGCCATCATCCTGCCGCCTGCGGGCGCTACCGGTGCTTCCGCCGGGGTTTCCGTTTCAGCACTGTCCTCCGCCGCGCTGTACATGGCGATCTCCGACTCTTCCCTCGCCGTGCTGCTCGCGCCCTTCGCGGCGAAAGTGCCGGAAAAGGTCACTCCCGCCCAGATCGCCACGGCAGCCGCCGCGGCAAGCGCGCCATAGCGCGTCACAAGGCGCGCGATGCCCGCCTTTCTCTTCACCGGCTTCTCCGCCGGAGCAGCGGCTTCATGGACGCGCGCCATCACGTTCGCCGTGAAGTCCTCCGGTACATCGCCGAGCGCATCGTCCGTGCCGGATATCGCCTGCATCGCCTCATAGAAGTTCCGGCAGGCCTCGCAGCTTTCCAGATGGGCGCGAAGCTCCTTATCCTCTTCGGCGGTGATCTCGCCGTCGATCGCCGCGCCGATCAGCTCTTCATAGTATTCACAGTTTTTCACGCTTCACACCCCTTCCCTTGTTTGGACGGGAAACGGTCGGAAAAGTTCCCGCTTTCGAGAAGCGCCGCGCAGAGCTTTTTCCGCGCGCGGTTGAGCCGGGATTTGACCGTGCCGACCTCAAGCGAGAGCGCCGCGGCGATCTCGTCGTAGCTCAACCCCGCGCTCTCGCGCAGGGCGAGGATCTCGCGGCAGTCATCCGGCAGCGCGGCGAGCGCCGTGCGCACGGCGTCCCGGTCGGCGGCGCGCTCGGCCAGCCTCTCGGGGGAATACCGCTCGTCGGGAATGGCGATCTCGGTCTCTTCGCCGTCGTCGTCTTCCGTCTGGAGCGACACGATAACGGCACGCGTATTTTTGCGCAGCATATCGATGCATATGTTGTTCGTCAGCCGGTAGAGCCACACGGAAAACCGGCTGTCGCCGCGAAAATCCGCAAGCGAGGTGTACGCCTTGAGAAACGCCTCCTGCGCGGCGTCCTCGGCGTCGGCCTCGTTTTTCAGTATGCGCAGCGCGAGACGGTATACCTTTGTCTGGTTTTCCGTCACGAGCGGCTCATAGGCGCTCTCGTCTCCGGCGAGAACGCGCTCGATATATCCTTTTTCCTCGTCTTTTGTCATGCTGTCACCTCAGATCGCGCTGTATGCCGCGGACGATCTTCTCCGCATCGGCGAGCGTATTCATCGATACGATCTGCTGCTTATAATATCCCGCATGGGACACCCCGCGCAGATACCAGCAAAGCTGCTTGCGCGCTTCCAGAATGGCGATCTTCTCGCCCTTGAGCGAGCACGCCGTCGTGATCTGGCCGAGGGCTTCCTCCATCCGCGCGCGCAGCGGCGGGAGCGGCGGGACTTTCTCCCCGGCAAGAAGGGCGTTGCCCTGCGCAAAGAGCCACGGGTTGCCGAAGCTGCCGCGCCCGATGAGCGCCGCGTCCGCGCCGGTGTAGCGCAAAATGTGTTCGGCGTCCTCCGCGGTCCATACGTCGCCGTTGGCAAACACCGGGATGCGTACCGCGCGCTTTACGTCGCGGATGATGTCCCAGTCGGCCTGTCCGGCATACATCTGCGCTCTCGTGCGGCCATGCACCGCGATCGCCGCAGCGCCCGCACTCTCGCACATTTCGGCAAACGGCACGGCGTTGATATTGCCCTTATCGAAGCCTTTGCGGAACTTGACCGTCACCGGCACATCCACCGCGTGGACGACCGATTCGATGATCTTCGCCGCGAGATCGGGCGTTTTCATAAGCGCGCTCCCGTCGCCGGACTTTACGACCTTCCCGACGGGGCAGCCCATGTTGATGTCGATGATCTCAGGGCGGCAAAGGTCTATCACCTTGCACGCGGCCTCCGCCATGCACGAGGGGTCGCTCCCGAAGATCTGCACGGCGAGGGGCGTATCCCCCTCGGGCCGGACGAGCAGCGTTTTCGTCTTGCTGTCCTGATACATGAGCGCCTTGGAGGAGATCATTTCGCTCGTGGCGAGCGCTGCGCCGTGTTTCCGGCAGAGGAGCCGGAATGAGGCGTCCGTCACACCGGCCATCGGCGCGAGAAAGAGCCGCCCGGCGAGCTCCACGTTTCCGATTTTTACCATATGGTCTTATGGGCGCGTCGCCACAACGCGATGGATGGGAAGACCCATCTCGGTGAAGCGCGCTTCGTAATCGGTCATGGGCGTACCCTCCGGCATATCGGCAAGCGCCCAGCCGCAGCCGCGGAACGATTCGAGCGACCAGTCGAAAAGCGGCCCGTTGTCGGTCTTGAACCAGACCGCCCCGCCCTCCGGCAGCAGCGCGCGGTACTTATCGAGGAACTCCGGCGCGGTCAGACGGCGCTTGAACTGCTTCTTCTTCGGCCACGGGTCAGGGAAATTGATGTACAGACGGGAAATCTCACCCGGGGCGAACATCTCGGGCAGAAGCTCGGCGTCCCGGTCGAGAAAGCGGACGTTCGGTATGCCCTGCTCCACAACGCGCTCCATCGCTACGACCATCGCGTCCGGCACCTTTTCGAGCGCGAGCAGCAGCACGTCCGGCTCGCGGAGCGCCTGTTCGCAGGTGAAGCGGCCCTTGCCGCAGCCGAGCTCCAGACGGATCTCGCGGTACTGCGAAAACTCCTCCGCCCAGCGGCCTTTATGGTCTTCCGGCGTCCGGATCTGCACCGCGGCGCAGCGCTCCATCCGGGGGATCAGGTTCGGTTTTTTCCGCATTCTCATAAGGTTCACACTCCTGTTTCTTTCACACGCCATCATATCATAGCGACGAAAAAACATCAATCCGAAAAACCTTGCATGGAGCGGTTGTGTTTGGTATAATATCACGGCGAAAGCGCACGACCGGGTATAGCGAAGATGGTATCGCGCCTGCTTTGGGAGCAGGAGACCGCGCGTTCGAGCCGCGCTACTCGGACCAAAAGCCCCTTGGGATCCATGATCTCAAGGGGCTTCTCTTGTTCTATATAGAACGTTTCTGGAATGAAATAGTGTCGGTTTTCCTGTTATCGTGCTATAAATAACCGCAAAAGGTTGGGCAGGGGTTCGGCTTTTTTACTGCGCTTTCAGAGCACGCTCCCACTCGGCCTCTTTAAATCCGACGAGAACAAGATCGTCCCCGACCAGAAGCGGGCGTTTGACCAGCATCCCGTCCGCAGCAAGAAGCCGCAGCATCTCCTCTTCGCTCATGCCGGGCAGCTTGTCCTTGAGTTCCATGGACTTGTAGAGCAGACCGCTGGTATTGAAAAATTTCTTCAGCGGCAGGCCGCTGCGCTCGTGCCACGCCGCCAGCTCGTCACAGGCGGGATTCGCCGTCTTGATGTCGCGGAGCTCGTAGGCAATTTTGTGCTCGTCCAGCCACTTTCGCGCCTTCTGGCAGGTCGTGCACTTGGGGTAACAGATAAATACCATAGTCTTTCGCTCCATTTCTGTGTTTGGGTTTTATGATAGCACATTCCGTAAGAACGGGCAAGAAACAGGATAAAAAAGCCTCCCGTCCGACGCCGGCGCATGTCCACCGGAAACCGAACGGGAAGCGTTTTGGAAGATTATAGATTTGCGCTCTTGAAACGAAGCGCTATATGCTCGGCAAGCAGGGCGATGAATTCGCCGTTTGTCGGTTTTCCTTTGGCTCCGGAGATGGTGCCGCGGAAGATTTTCTGCTGCATCTCGAAGTCGCCGCGGTTCCATGCGATCTCGATCGCATGGCGCATTGCCCGCTCTACGCAGGCAGGCGTCGCAGAAAACCTTTTGGCGATCTCCGGATACAGCACCTTCGTTATTCCGGCGACGGAGCCCGCACCGCGGATCGTAAAAAGGATCCCTGCACGCAGGTATTGAAAGCCTTTAATATGCGCCGGTACGCCCATCTCGTGGAGAAGGTTAGTGACGGCGCTTTCCAGTTGTGCGGGCGCGGGAGCCGGCACCTTCGGCGCGGGGGCCAGTCCGGGGACGGCGGCGGGCGGTCTCGTTTCCGCCTTCGCGTACTGCCGCAGGCACTGCAGAAGCGCTCCGGGGTCGCAGGGCTTGGGGATAAAATATGCCGCGCCAAGCCTTGCGCACTCGGCAACAATGGCGGCGTTGACAAATCCGGTGAGAACGACTACCGGCGGCGCGCTCTCCGCTTCGGCGAGCCGGCGCAGTACGCTCAGCCCGTCGAGCCGCGGCTGAACGAGCTCCAGCAGCACCACATCCGGCCGCAGCGACTGGATTTGAGAAAGGGTCTCCGTCCCGCCGGACGAAAAGCCTGCCGCTTCCATGTCTCTCTCCTGAGAAAGCGCAGCCGTTATCGTTCGTTGGAGATCCGGATCCGGGTCGGCGATCAGCACGCGAAGTTTCATAATATCGCCTCCATATCGATTTTTTCCTTCAGCTGATCTACTACACGGATAAAATAGCATATTTTATGTCTTATTTCAACAATTCCCCCATAAAGATGCCGTTAATTCGTTCGACAATATTCGGCACGGGACAGCCGCGAACCGGCGCACTTACGCCGCCGCGGCGTTGGCGTTGATCTTTTCTATCGTCTGCCGGATACCTGCCCAGACGGACAGATCCGTAAACACCTCCACGATGCTGCCGTAGTCGGTGAACGGTGCTTCCTGCAAAACGGACAGATCCTTCATCATGCCGTTGCGGACGATGTACTCCACGATCTGATTGACAAAATAGATCTGGCGGCTGTCGAGACTCGCATCGTTCAGATACCGCGCGAACGCCTCCTTGGCGGCGTTCATGTCCAGCCCCACGATCTCGCGGACGAATTCGCCCAGCGGCTTCTGCCCGTATTCCGCCTCGTAGTCCTGCTTCGTGCCGGCTTCGCTCCAGAGGATCCGCTCCAGCGCCTCCACATCGCCGGACGTCAGCGGGATGTTGCCGCGGAGCTTGGCGATCGCGGTGTCGTTCGCGTGCTGCCGTACATAAAACTCGGCTTTCGCCTTGTAGTTTTTCAGATCGTCGTTTTCCAGCTCCGATCCCTTCCAGTCCACGGAAAGGATCTCGTCAGCGAAATTGGTAGTATAGATGGCTCCGTCAAAGGGAATGTACTTGATGAGATCGCGCAGACTTTTTCGGATGTGCTCAAACTCGTTGATCCCCGCGCGCTCGACATAGTCCGTGTGCAGGATCTTATCGATCAGCTCAGACTGTGCCGCGATCTCCGGGATATTCGCCACCGATGCAACAGCAGAGACTTTTTTGAAAAGGTCGCTCCGCGCTTTTCCGTACGTCTTTCCGGCGAGGTACGCCAGCTCAATGCCGTACAAGAGTGCATCGAACCGCAGCGCCTTGGCATCGTCCTCCTCCGGCGTGATGAGCGGTGCGAGCTCCTGTCCGATGAGCAGCGTATCCTCGTAGGTCAGGGCGTTGTAGCTTTTCGGATCGGCATACAGCTCCACATACTTCAAGTGCTGCCGGATGGCGAAATTCTCGCGGTTCAGCTCCCGGACTTTCCGCACCATATCGTCCACAAGCGTCTTGCGGAAAGCGACCAGCTCCTCCGTCTGATACGCCAGATCCTGCAGCTTATAAACGATCTGCGCTTTCAAATGGAAGATCGCGCCCTGCAGGGCGATCGTATTCGCCGTAGGTTTTCCTTTGCTCATGCGGAAAAACTCGAAATTTCCGCAGAAGTCGAAGATGTAAAATTTATCCTTGTCCCTGCCGTCCAGCAGTCCCGGACACAGGCGCGTGCCGCGCCCGATCATCTGCCAGAACTTCGCCTTGCTCATGACCTTCTTGAAAAACACCAGATTCAGCACCTCCGGCACGTCGATGCCGGTGTCCAGCATGTCTACGGAAATGGCGATCTGCGGCAGCTTCTTCGGGTCGGAAAACTCGTCGATGGCGCTCTGGGCATAGGTCATGTAGTTGTCAATGACCTTGGCAAAGCCGGGCAGGTGGGGATACTCCCTGTTGAAAACCGCAAGGATCTTTTCCGCGTGGGTGTGGTTCTTTGCAAAGAGGATCGTTTTGCCGAGCCTGCTGCCGTAGTCGATGGTCAGCCCGTGGGTCATTAGGGTGTGCAGCACCTGCCGGATCGTATCCTCGTTGAAGATCCACTCGTTCAGCGCCGAGGATGCGATGCTCTCCGGCAGCTCACCGTTTTCATCCTCAAAGGTGTCCTCGTAGGCCTGCTTGTCCGCGTCGGAGAGCTCGTCGTAGACGATGCCCTGCTCGATGAATTTCAGCCGGGTCTCCACGGACAGAAAATCCACCAGATACCCGTCACGGACGGCCTGCGCCAGCTCGTAGCCGTAGGTCGGCACGCCGTTTTCCAGCTCAAAGATCTCGTAGGTATTCTTGTCGATCTCGTCCTTGGGCGTGGCCGTCAGTCCCACCAGCGGCGCATCGAAATAATTGAAAATATCGCGGTATTTATTGTAGACCGAGCGGTGCGCCTCGTCGCAGATCACGAGATCGAAATGCCCGCAGGTAAAGAGCTTTCCCTCCTCGTCCTGCGCGCTGTCGATGACGTTGTACATGGTCTGATAGGTAGAAAAGACGCAGTGCGCGGTATAGTTATCCTTCTCCTCACAGAGATTTGTGACGGAAAGGTTGGGCAGCAGATTTACAAAGCTGCGTTTGGCCTGCGTGACAAGACTGCTGCGGTCGGCGAGAAACAGAATGTTCTTTACCCACCCGTGCCGGAGCAGCACATCGCACAGCGCAATGACCGTCCGCGTCTTGCCGGAGCCGGTCGCCATGACCAGAAGAGCCTTGCGGCGGTTTCGGGCAAAGGCATCGCAGACCGCTTTGATCGCGCCCTCCTGATAGTACCGTCCGGCAATGGCGCGGTCCACCATGGCGTTTTTCAGGCTCGTCCGCATGGTCTGGAGATTGAACAGCTTTTCCAGATCGCGCTTGGAGTAAATGGCGGCGCACCGGCGCTCGGGGTATAGATTGTCCGTAATGCGCGTTTCAAAGCCGTTGGTCAGGAAAATGACCGGGCGGCGGTGGTATTTCTTTTCCAGCAGGTCGGCGTAGAGCTTGGCCTGTTGACGGCCTTTCGCCACATCCACGCAGGTGCGTTTCGCTTCGATCACCGCCAGCGGGCGGCCGTCGTCGCCGTAGAGCACATAGTCCGCGTAGCCGACGTCGCTTTTGTTCGGCATGCCGGGCAGCTCCACTTCGTTGAGCCAGTCCTGCCCCTCCGTCCATCCGGCGTCGGCGAGCATGGTGTCGATGTAGAGCTTGCGGGTCTTGTATTCGGAAAGATCGAGCGGCTTCGGCACATAGGTCGGCTGCTGCGCGGCGCGGCGGGCGGTGAGCTCCTCCTTGAGCGCGGCGTTCTCCGCCATGAGCGATGCAAGGTCGGCCTCCGGCACTTCCGGCGCCGGGGCAGCGGGAGTCTCGGCGGGCTGCGTCAGCAGCGAGCGGTCAAAATGGCTCTCGGTATAGTTTTCGCCGTAACAATAAGCCACGAAGTCCAGAAACACATAGAGATTTTCCAGACACAGCGCCGCCTGCTCCTCGGTGATCTTTTTGCCGGTGTGGGCGGCGTTGTTGCCCGCGCGGCGGATAAAGTCCATCCGGCGCCAGATATCCGCGCCGACGATGTCGCGGAAATCCTCGGCGTTCATAAGGCTGACGAGCGTATCCTGATATGGCATGACCAGCGCTTTGTCCACGGAGTACATCCACTTCACGGCAAATTCCATCGCCCGCCGGCAGTTGAGCACGCAGGCGGAGGGATCGATATGTAAGATCCGCTCGGCGGCGACCGCCACGGAAGCGAAGGGTTCAAATTCCGCGGCGGAGAGGAATTTGTCAAAGTTGGTCATGTGGATTACCTCGGTCGAGAGAATTATTATCTGTACGTTGCAAGGTGTTATATTGCCTGCAATGGATCAACAAGCTTATTCTTTTTAGAAAAAATCATGTAAAGTATTTCGTAATCAGGAATGTGCCTATTATTGTAAGTATATACCATATTCCGTTAGATAATATGTTCTGAATAATTGGCCTAAACCACTGTTTGATTTTTGACTCTTTTATGGGCTCATTGATGATGGCATTGGTACTGTTTACGATATTGTTTTTGCCAGCAACAACGGTTGCACTTTCGTGTGCTTCGATATATGTTACAGATACTGGGGGGAGGTTATTCTTTTCGTCTATTGATGTATTGTTAAGAATAGTTACAAATTTTTCGAGGTCAGTTTTACTTGACGATCGAATACTCAAATTCAAAAGATAGCTTACCGAAATAATAAGCTTATTTTCATCATAAATGTAAACTTGGAAACTATTAATTTTAAAGTTTGAGCTGCCGTAAGCATGTTCAATGAACTCAGTAATACCGTCGGTTGAACATACTATATCGCCCACGTTAAAAAGAAAATGTGATGCTATTTTTAAATTGCTTAGCTGAAGCTTGTTAGCAGCTATAACAATCCAATCGTATGTATTTTTAATTTCTTGAAAAGATTTTGTCCCATATTTCCCTTTTATGACTTTAGAAAAATCAACCATATTTTTCCTTTCTTTAAACTCTCTCTATTTGTCAAAAATCGCTATTGTGTGTTTCAACTCCACCCATACTCTTCGGCCATGACGCAAAGGCAAGCCAAAAACGCTTGCTGCTGATGCGGCTCGTCCATGTTTTTGACAGCCCTGCACAGATCCCTTGCGGCTTTTGCGGCTTTTTGCACCTCTAGATCCTGCTTCATTTGACGGATGTATTCCTGCTGTTGCAGGTAGTAATATGGATTTACGTACTGCGGATTACAAAATCTGTCGTTGAAATACATAGTTGTGTCTCCTTGTTTTTATTTCTACACTATACGACCATTTTTATAATCCCATTATACGCCGGCGTATGTTAAAAAGAAATATATTTTAGCGGCAAAATCGGCGCATTATTATAATATTCGCACAATCTTTATTTTGGGCGCTTCTGCTTAATTACTTCCGGCAGAGAGGGAGCTGACAAAGTTGATTGCTCCATCGCTGCGCTTTATTTTAACATATGTGTTTTTTCAGATTTTACTGTATGGCTGATCTGATGGGACAAGTCCGGAAATAGCTTTTGTTCATTGATTCCTACTATGTCAAGTTGTTTTAGTATCTCTTCCTTTGCTGTCGATGGAATGATTAATGTCTCTGTTTGCGGCCATATTTTTTGAGAGTCGTCGATTTTAACTGGGTCAAAATCATAATATACCCGACCCAATGTTCCGGGATTTGTACTGACAACTCTGCCACGGCATTTCATGCCAAAAACGAAGAACGCACCATCTTGTGCTTCAAGTCGTTCATTTGTTTTCGCCGGCATAACTGCAAAAGCAGAAATTGTTAAATTGTGCAATAGCAAATCAATACTATCCGGCATCAAGCGATGTGCCCCTTTAATGTTTTTCCTTTTTATTTCTTCAAGTGCCTGATCCAACCACAGTCGCCTTGGAGAATAATCATATACGAAATCCATCACTAAATCTACTAATGGATCGGTCGACCATGAAACTGGCAAATTGGGAAACATATAAACAACGCCATCTTTATTCGTCTGTTTCTCCGATTCACATGCAAAATAAAGGGCAACCAACGGATTGGTGGTTGTATCTAAAAGACGCGTTGGCATACCAAAGTGCTGCATTTTTACGAGTGAGTCGAATCTGTTGCCTAAAAATTCATCAGGACGTACATGCATCATTTCTGTAAGTCTCCTGAAATTATTTTCACTCAAAATATTTCTGCATCAAGCTTTCAAACAACAGTTGCGCTTCGTCCAATGACTTCTGTACGGCAACTTTTGATTTGTCGGTCTGTTCTTTGAACTGAACAAACTTCCGTTGCAGTTCGATTGGTGGCAGATAAAGACCGATATTTTGCATTTCTTGTGCATTGATATTTGCCTGTCCGATAGCGGTTTTGCACATAGCAAGCAGCATTTGTTTAGAAAATTCTGTATTTAGGAACTCAGAAAGAAATTCCGGCAAAATACGCTCACTAACCCGAACTCTAATTACAAATCCCGCCAAAACCATCATATCGTCTCGATTATACACACACGTTTTCCCAACGAGCTCCTTGCTGTTAGTACGGTTGAAAAGTACATCGCCACGGCGTACAGTGCATTTGTCTAATTCGTTATCCGGAATATCAATACGCTTCGTATCGGATAAATCCAATTCACCGCCATAAGTAATATTGTTCATTCGAAGATACGGGTATTTGCCACCATCCACTGCTGGCCGACTGGAACCATAGCGTACATCGGAAACAACATCTCTTATAGTTCCAGTCTCCCATCCTTTTGGGTTAGCTGGATATATCCCAAACATTTCGACAAATCGGGCTTTGACTAGCTCGTCCAGCTTTTGAAGTTGCTTCTGGCGCGTGACTATTATGCTGGTGATCTTATCAAGCATCAGCACTACCGCATATTGCTCATCAGCAGATGGCAAAGGTACATGGATCGCTCGCAGGATAGACAGATTGATATTATTCTGCGCAACGCCACGCCCTAGACAGCTCACATAAGCTTTTTTTGATTTGAGGAAATAATACAGATAATCGGAAGTGATTTGTTTAGGGTCTTTAATCGTTATTCCTGCGATTGCTTGATTCGTGCAAGCATCGATATTTAGAATTCCAACCTCTCCAAGCGTTGCAAAAATCGTATATAAAATAGTTCCCTTTGGCAACCGCTTGGCTGAGGAATGATCTAATCCAGCTTGAGTAATAAATTCGTCTGCTTCATCTACAAACTTTCCTTTTATATTGCTAATTTTTATCCACGGTATAGTTCCATTATTCCAATACTCAGCTTCTGAACGGGATGGTGTTCCGCCAGAAACAATATTACATAGTTCTCCAAGTGGTATTATATTCATTTCTTCATCGTCCCAACAAATCTGAATCTATTTTTCATCGGTTTTCTCTTCATACATGTCCGTCGCAATATAAACCGTTTTATCCTCTCTCAATTTTATTGTTAGATAACAAAGGTTTTCTTGTAGTTTTCTGACTTGCTTAATGATGGCTTCTTCAAAGCTGGCTATATCTTTTTCATCTGATAAAAAACCTGGATTATCCTTTTGCTCATTCACTACGCTCATCAGCTCCTCGATATATTTAAAACTCTTAATTATTTCCCGAATAATGTTTATTTCGACATCATCAAAAATGTTGGGGTTATTCTGATACAATTCAGAAATGTAACATGCCGCGGGATGACAAACAAAATAAATTTCTTTCCATGATTTTTGGTAGTCAATTCTATGTTCTGTAAAGTGTTTAGAAATTTTGCAAAAAAAGGTTGATAAAATGAATCCTAGCTCAAAAAGAATAGCTTTCTTCTTCTGGAAATTATCATGATCTTGTTTTATCTGAATAATAGCAGTAACAGCAACCGAGGCAATAATACCAGTAAATATTGAAAGGCTAATGTCTTTGGCCTGTTGACAAATACTGCCTGAGTTGCAGATAAACGTTATACATGCTCCCGAAACAAGTACACAAATAAAACAAATGCAATATACGCTTCTCGTAAAATTATAGTATTTGTTTTTTAGCTCAACTAATAATTTCTCGGTATTGTTTTTCATGTTTGTATATACCCCTGTCGTGAGAATCAACAATATATCAAATTGACTCTAGTTTTTCTGCCTTTCCAAGCGATACAGTCTCTGCATTGTTGGGAGAGACTACCCGCTGCCCGGTCTGGGATTCGATTTCTTCCCAGCGTTTCCAGTTACTCTGCTACCTTATTTAATGGCACTCCGATTTCTTGGACGGAACAGACTGAATAATGCGGAGAAGCTGCTCCGTTGTGGCGACATCCGTCAGGCGGCGCTTGCCGTCGGCAGCTTTCATTTTCAACTGGTGACATTCTGTCACCAGTTCATTTCCTCCTTCCCGCATACGCTGTTTCAGCTTATTCCAGTATTTTCTTCCGGTATTGTAATCCGGGCTTTCCGTCAGTGCGGCAACCACATCCACCACGGAAAAGTACCACTCCTCCCGCGTTTCGTCCCACGCTGTACGAATTGGCTGATTTTCAAACATTTGCAGCTTATCGTTTTCCGTCATTTTCCTTCTCCCTGCTGCATTTTCTCAAGCTCGTCCATAGCGATGTTGATCTCGCTTTCCAACCTCCGCAGCTCTGCCATGATCTCGCTCGTCGGCGGATACTCCACAGGCTTGTACTCCGTTTTCTTGTACTTGTTGATGGACAGGTCATAGCCGTTTTCCACGATTTCTGCCTTGGGCACGAGGAACGATTTTTCCGTGCGCGGGCGGTCTTTTTCGGCATCCAGATTGCGGAATCTGGCAATGATGTCAGGAATGTCATTGTCCGCCACCGGGCTGCGCTTATCGTCCAGCGAGAAGCCGTCGGCGGTCATATCATAGAACCACACATTGTCTGTACCACCGTGGCCGGTCTTGGTGAAAATCAGAACGGCGGTGGACACGCCCGCGTAGGGCTTGAACACGCCGGAAGGCATAGAGATCACGGCCTCCAGCCGGTTGCCGTCTACCAGTTCCTTGCGGATGGCCTTGTGAGCGGTGGACGAACCGAACAGCACGCCGTCCGGCACGATGCAGGCGCAACGCCCGCCGATGCGCAGCATCCGCAGGAAGAGCGCGAGAAACAGAAGCTCGGTCTTCTTCGTTTTGCAGACTTTCAGCAGGTCCGTGGACACGGTATCCGCGTCCAGACTGCCCTTGAACGGCGGATTGGCGAGAATCAGGGAATACCTGCCCTTGTCCGGGTTCTGGTCGCTGAGACTGTCGCGGTACTCGATAAACGGGTTATCGATGCCGTGGGTCATCATGTTCATCGCGCCGATACGGAGCATGGTCCGGTCCATGTCGTAACCGAAGAACATGTGGTTCATATAATGATCCTTTTTCTGGCGATTGAAGAAGATCTCTTCCTTGCGGCGCTCTTTCAGATATTCGCCCGCCGAAACAAGGAAGCCGGAGGTGCCGCAGGCCGGGTCGCAGATCACGTCGTCGGCTTTGGGGTCCATCAGCTCCACCATCATGCGGATGATGTGGCGCGGCGTGCGGAACTGGCCGTTGAGACCGGACTGGCTGATCTTGCTGAGCAGGTATTCGTAAGTATCGCCGCGCACGTCCGCCGCCTGCGATCCGCTCATCAGACGGTAAATTTCGTCCAGCGCGTCCACGACCTTGGAGAGCAGCAGCGGCGTCGGCAGCTTGAAAATGGCATCGTCCATGTACTTGGAATAGGCGCTGTTTTTATCGCCGTGCAGATTCTTGATGAAGGGGAATACCGATTCCTGCACAACGGTATACATTTGCGCGGCAGGGAAGTCGTGGAACACGCTCCACTTGAGCTGGCGGCCATCCACGATGCGCTCACCGATCTGTACCTCATCGGCGAAAATGCTCTGATACGGCAGACCCAGCATGGCCGCCTCCTTTGCCCGGCGGTTGTCGGAATCGTCAAGATCGTGAATGAACATCAGATAGGTGATCTGCTCGATCACATCCAACGGGTTGACAAGGCCGCCCGCCGCGAAAATGTCCCAAAGACTGTCGATTTTGTTTTTCAGCTCACCGGTGATCATTTCTTTTTCTCCCTTGCGTTCTGTATTGTCAAGTATCAGGCGATATATGCGGCTATATTATACTTTGATTCACGCAGGAACGCAAATAAACAATTGGTTTGTTTTTCCCTCGCTCGTCAGAATTCGTCACGGCGGCGCGAAATGCGCATAATCTCCCGCGGTTGGTAAACAATAGGTTTGCCGGACATTAAAAACACAAGGGAGAAGATAAATATGAAAGCAACCGGAATTGTTCGCCGCATCGACGATCTCGGCCGCGTCGTCATCCCCAAGGAGATCCGCCGCACCCTGCGCATCCGCGAGGGTGACCCGCTGGAGATCTACACGGAGAAGGACGGCGAGGTCATTTTCAAAAAATATTCGCCCATGGGCGAGCTGAGCAGCTATGCCGCAGAGATCTGCGAATCGCTCTATAAGTCCACGGGCGGGACGGTCGCCGTATGTGACCGCGACAGCATGATCGCCGTATCCGGCGGCGGGAAAAAGGAGCTGCTGGAAAAACCTGTCAGCAAAGCGCTGGAGGAGATCATGGAAAACCGCCGCGCCGTGCGCACGGAATCGGGCAGCCGCGCGCCCCGGCCGGTCGAGTCGGCGGAGGATCACGCCATCGCGGTGGCCGCGCCGATCCTGGCCGAGGGCGACGTGCTCGGCTGTGTGATGTTCCTCTCGCACCCCGGCTCTCCGGCGGCGACGGATCTGGAATTCAAGCTCGCGCAGACGGTGGCGGGATTCCTCGGGCGGCAGATGGAGGGCTGACGGCGAAGACCGTCAAAATATTTTTTCGTTTGGGTGTTGACGGGCGGCACAAACTGTGGTAATATAACTCTTGCAATATCGCGGGGTAGAGCAGTTGGTAGCTCGTCGGGCTCATAACCCGGAGGTCATTGGTTCAAGTCCATTCCCCGCAACCATTAAGAAAACCCTGTAATCTCAACGGTTACAGGGTTTCTTCTTTTCTTACGCGCCGAGGAAAAACCGGCGTAAAATCCGAATTTGGGGAACATTTGGGGAACAGCTATCCTAAAATGCCCCTTTGTGCTGTGCGGTTCTGCGTGTGCGGAGCCGCTATTTTTTATGCCCTGCGGCGTATGAGAACATCCGTGATTGTGTCCGACGCGGCGGCCTTTGCTTCTTCGATCAAGTGCGAATAATAGTTTTCCGTTGTGGTAACGCTTGCGTGTCCCAACATCCGCGAGACGGTAACGACATCCGTACCACTCGCGATCAGTACCGACGCAGCGGTATGCCGGAACGCGTGCGGGTTCACGTGCGGCAGACCGTGGCGCTTGCTAAATTCGCTCATCCATCGTGTCCATGTCTGCGGATTCATTGGTTTTCCGTCGTCCTGCGTGAAGATATACCCATTTTCTTGCCAACGGTCGCCGTTCTTTAGGCGCGTTTCAAGCTGCTCACGCCTAAGCTGCTTCAAAAGTAAAATCGCTTCCTGCGGTATCTTCATGGCGCGGTGGTCGCTGGTTTTCGTCGTGTCCTCGTATACGCCGCGTTTGACGGAGTAGTACAGCGCCCGGTCAATAACGACTGTGCCGGTTTTCAAATCGATCTTTTCCCATTTCAGACCGGCGATCTCGCCCCGTCGTGCACCGGTAACGGCTATGAGGTAAATAAAAGCGCGATACTTCAAAGGCTCTGCGTCTGCTGCATCAAAAATCGCGTGCACCGTTTCCGGCTGGTAATAATTGGGCGGTTTTCTTTTCGGTCTCGGCGGAGAGGCTTTTGCGGCGGCATTGTACGGTACAAGCATCTCTTTTTCCGCTGTCGCCAGAATCGTTGATACCAGCCGGTGGAACTCCAAAACCGTCTTATCGGCAAGCGGGGACTCGTCCCGCTCAAAGGTGAAGAGCGCTTCCGGCTTCTTATTCAGCGCCTGCGCGATCTTCTCTGCGGTATCGCGGCTGACGGTCTCCGTAAACGCTTTCCGCAGCGTACAGGAGGAAACCCCGGCACGCTGCGCCACCTCTGTCCTTGTGAGCTTCTGCGCCTTTATAACGGCTTTTATATCCGTTCGCGCGGTAGCCGTTCCCTTGTCTTGTCTGCCGCCGGATTTTGACAGCTTGGTGTAAAGGTTGTTCAAGTGAGCGGGGCGGATATCCGAGAGCTTCAAATAGCCGATCTCCGGGAATATCTGCGCGAGCATGGCGTTGTAGCGCTCCAACGTGCTTTCCTTGACGCCCTGCCGCCGTTTCAGTTCAAGAACATACCCGGCGTATTCTTCAAACGTCTGGCGGTTATCCAACGCAAAGCCTTTCTTGATCTCTTCCTCAAAAACACAGGCTTGCCGCTGTGCTTCCCGCTCGGCTTTGGCCTCGCCCCATGTTTCGGGCGGGGTAAAGGTTTTGTAATGTCGCAACATCTTGCCGGATGCATCGCGCCCCACGGTAACGGTGATCCGGTAGGATGTGCCGCGCTTCCCGGTACGTTTCTCAATGCTCGCCATCTTCTTCACGCTCCCTAAGACTTTTTTCGCGTTGCTGTCTGCTGCGCAGCACATCCAGAAGCTCGCCAATGTATTCCATTGCGATATTACGCAGCACAGGAATACCGAGATCATAAGCGGGAACGTTTCCGGTATCCGATATATGCACGGTAATATCTGCATCGCTCGGCGCATTTGTATACGCCTTTACCGCCATTTCAAAAAGCGGCGCTTTCCCCCAGAAAAGCCAGGAAATTATATCGCTGACAAGCCTTTGCCGTTCTGCAATCCTTTCCACGGTCACGCTATCTTCCGCTTGCTCTTTGCAATTCTGCAAATCGTACAGAATCGACAACGCATCATTTGATAGACCAAGCCCACCGCACCCCGCAGCGTTGGCTACAGGGTCTTTCGCTGCTCCAGGAATACCCAAAAGCCAATCGGCGGATACGCCGCATTTTACGGCAATATCACGGATTCCGAGTGCATCCGGTATTCTCTCCCCCGCCAGATAAAAACCCATTGTCGCCCGTGAAAGTCCGAGAAATTCAGCAAAAGCCACGTTTGACAGCTTCCCTTGAAGCTCTAAAAGCCGCTCCCGAAACTCCGGGAATCTTGCATCTGCTCGCACCATTGACACCCCTTTCAAAATCTTGAAACGTTTTTAAACAACCGAAGATAAAACAAATCCAGCTTTGTCTATGCGTTGACTATAACTCGCTTTATATGCTACGATATTATCATCGTAAACGAAGCGAGCCAAAAAGTCAAGGATTTTAGGAGGTCTTTTTTTATGGCGAACAAGGAATTTCGGCTCTTTGCCCGTGGCCACGGTGTACCGCTTTGGCGATTGGCGCAGGCGGTCGGCGTCGGGGAAGCGACGCTCACGCGCTGGCTGCGTGTTCCGCTTTCCACGGAGCGGGAAGAGCAGCTACGGGAAGCAGTTTTGTGTATCGTGGAGGGCGAGGCAAATGGCTGATGTCGCGACTATCAATGAAACGCTGGAACGGGCGCGAGCCGAGGGAATCCCGTTGCCGGAAACGGCGCTGCGGCGCTGGGTGAAAAACGGAGAAATCCCCGCTGTGTACGCCGGGAAAAAGGCGCTGCTTTACTGGCCGAATGTCGTCCGGTTCGTGTGCGGAGGAATGAACAATGACACTTGATTTTGATCTTGCAGAGCTCGCGTTGACCGTGGAAGAGCTCGCGGCCATTCGACAGGCGCACACCGACGCACAAGAAAACGCTGCGTCTGGCGGGCTTCTAGCTGCTGCATGGCGGGAAGAGGCCGACCGGCTCGCAGAGCTGTTAGCGTTTCTCGAAGCGACACCAACCCCGCCTGTCCCGCCGAAGCTGGCGGCGTGGGCGATACGGCTTTCCGTTCGTGCCGGTCAGCTCTCCGATTTCGACGCACATTTTTCCGCCGAGGTGTTGGAGGCAGACGCCGCAGACGTTTTCCCGCTGCTTGCAGCGAGCGAATGCAGCGGTAATCTTGCGTCTGCTCTAACCTCCGCAGCGATCTACGTTCAAGGGGTCTTGATGCAACAGGCGGGCGGTGAAGAGCGTGGCTAACCGGAGAATGTTTGCCCTTTCCGTCGTTGACACGGACAAATTTCTTGAAATGCCGCCGAGTAGTCAAAGCCTGTATTTTGCGCTCGGTTGTCGAGCGGATGATGACGGTTTTTGTGCCAGTCCCAAACGTGTCGCCGCTCTGTGCGGCTCTGGTGCGGATGATATCCGGCTTTTGATCTCTAAGGGGTTCATCATCCCGTTTGACAGCGGGGTTTGCGTCATTCGAGATTGGCACGTGAATAACCATGTGCGGAAAGACCGGTATACTCCGACGCTGTATGCCGCAGAAAAGGCGCAGCTTGAAAGCTCCCCACAAGGGTACTACTCACTTGTCACAGACGGCGTTTCATCCGCCCGGTTGCCATCTGGTCAACCAAATGACAACCAAAATTCAACCAGCGGTCGACCCAGTATAGGAAAGGATAGAGTATATACTCGGAACAAGCCTGTTCCGAGGCGAGAAAAGGCATTTTCCGTTGATTCGGAAGCGTACAAAGCTGCATCTTGGTTAGCTGAACAGTTGGACAGCCGCAAGACTTCCGGCAAGCCGGAGAGCGAGGAAACAAAACAGCGTTGGGCGGCAGACTTTGACAAGTGCAACCGGCTGGACGGTCACCCGTGGGAAGAGATCGAAACCGTTCTGCTCTTCTGCCAGTCAGATCCTTTCTGGAAAACCAATATCCGCAGCGGTGCAAAATTCCGTGCGCAATACGATGCGCTTCATGACCGAATGGAGGCAGCACATGACCGAACCGGCTAATCTGGAGCTGAGCATTGCGGGGGCTATCTGCATAGACCCCCGCAGCCTTACCGCCATACGGGAAACGGGACTGTCTGCGGATGATTTCACAAACACCGCCTGTTCCTGCCTGTATGACGCTGCCATAGAAGCCACCGACAGAGGCAAGACATTTGACGCCGTTACACTTTCCGAAGCGCTGGCGGGTGTTGTAGATGCCCCAGACCGTTTCATAGCAGAGTGCATGGAGATATGCCCTACAGCGGCAAATGCTCCACTTCATGCAAAGCTGCTGCATCAAAAGGCCGTCGCCGCCCGATTCCGTCAAGCGCTGCAAACAGCAATAGCGGAGGAAGAGGGAACGGCGCTCGCCTCTACCGTTGCAGGGCTATCACAGGCTTTTCTTACAAAAGCCGAGGGGAAACGCTTTTCCCCGCTCTCGGAAGCATGCGCGACGGTTTACCGGCGCTTGGATGCACCTACACCGGAGGGACGAATAGACACCGGCTTTTCAAAGCTGGACAGGTTTTTAAAAGGCTTGTGGCCGGGACAGCTCTGCATTATCGGCGCTCGTCCCGGTGTTGGCAAATCGGCCTTTGCTCTGCATCTTGCAGCAACCGCAGCACAGAGCGGGAAGCGGGTGCTTCTCTTCTCTCTCGAAATGACAGCCGACGAGATCGCAGAAAGGCTGATCGCACGAAACAGCACCGCCACGCTCGACACACTCATAGACGGCACAAAAGACGTGCAGCGCGTCCGGGAGATCGGCGGCGTATGCAAGAGCCTTTCATCCCTCCCGCTCACGATCTGCGATCAGCCGGATATCTCCATTGCACAGGTACGCGCCAAGGCTCGAATGCTCCCGGATTTGTCGATGATCATCGTTGATTATCTGGGGCTGATGCAGACGCAGCGGCGGGATAATCGAAACCTTGAACTCGGCGAGCTGTCCCGCTCTCTGAAAAACCTTGCTTCCGAGCTGAAAATACCCATCGTTGCGCTGTCGCAGCTCAACCGGGGAACGGATGAAACGGAACAGCCGTCTTTGCGCTCCCTCCGGGATTCCGGCGAGATCGAGCAGGACGCCGGAAAAGTCGTTCTGCTTTGGAACATCGACCGAACGACCGGTACAGTCGGCGTATCCGTGGCGAAAAACCGAAGAGGGGCAACCGGCATTGTACAGATGCATTTCGACGGCTCACATATGCGCTTTTACGAGCTGGAAAGTGAGTACATACCGCCGAAGCCGAAACGAATTTTCTGATTTTATGCCCATTTCCTGTCATTTTATTCTGTTTTTAACGAATTTTCAGCAGAATACGGGCGTTTAATGCGCGTTTTTTGCCAAACGTTGTATGTCCGTTTTGTGCAGAACAACAAACATTTTTCAAGGAGGACTTATGATGAAAGTAAGCCCGGAACGTCACTCAATAAGTGTATTCGTTTTTGCTATGAACTCAAAGCGGGAGACATTGCAGTTATTGTAGATAACAACAGGGTTGCTTTTG
>ERZ827168.112-NODE-112-length-130975-cov-6.150863_pt1 | contig 130975 bp, 105 predicted proteins | sample MGYA00519868_ERZ827168 | MGnify/ENA primary metagenome ERZ827168 (study PRJEB31778, sample SAMEA3449271) | human gut metagenome | biome: human gut; feature: human-associated habitat; material: faeces | place: United Kingdom | collected 2010/2012 ... | reverse complement strand
TGGGACGAATCCGAGGCCGAGGAGCGCGCGGAATCGTAGGCCTAGTGGGGCGGGCAGCGGCGCGAGGCGGGGATGGGGGCGCGGCATGGCGGGCGCCCTGGGAGCGGGCGACAGTGGGCCGGGGTCCGGTAAGCGCGGGACCGGGGGCGGGCGGCGGCGGAAAGCAGCGCTGGGGAGCGGCGCTGGCGGCGCATGGGTGCAGAATGCGGGCGATGGCACATTTCTGGCTGCAGTGGGACGGTTGCTGCGAGGGTGGTTGTGCAGGGGAAGGGGAAATGAAAAAGAGACCGCATATGCGACCTCTTTACGTTAAAGCGATAAGTTTTGAACGCCTGTATGGCAAGCTCGAGCGTGAGCTGCGTCTTAGTAGTTCTCGGCGTGCACCTCGAAGTAGCTCTTGGGGTGAGCGCATACGGGGCAAACTTCAGGAGCCTTGGTGCCAACAACGATGTGGCCGCAGTTACGGCATTCCCAAACCTTAACTTCGCTCTTCTCGAAAACCTGAGCGGTTTCGACGTTCTTCAGAAGGGCACGATAACGCTCTTCATGATGCTTCTCGATTTCGCCAACCATGCGGAACTTGGCCGCCAGAGCTTTGAAGCCCTCTTCTTCTGCGGTCTTGGCGAAGTCATCGTACATATCGGTCCACTCGTAGTTTTCGCCATCAGCTGCAGCTGCGAGGTTTGCTGCGGTGTCACCGATGCCGCCGAGCTCCTTGAACCACAATTTTGCGTGTTCCTTTTCATTATCGGCGGTCTTCAGGAACAGGGCGGAAATCTGCTCCATACCTTCCTTCTTTGCTACGGAAGCGAAGTAGGTGTACTTGTTGCGAGCCTGGGACTCGCCAGCAAATGCTGCCTGAAGGTTTTTTTCGGTCTGGGTACCTGCATACTTGTTCTCGCTCATTTTGGGCTCCTTTCGCGAGATGATTGCTAGTTATGAAGGGCGTCTTTGCCAACGCGTGCTTCTGTACATTCAGGGCAGAGATGGGTGACGTTCAAATCATACGAAATGATTTGGGCACCAGAATCCCGCTGGATGGACTCAGTGAAATCCTCTAGCGAGACATCAACGAGCCTGCCACAATTCTGGCACACTAAATGGTCGTGCCGGGTGACGTTGTCGTAACGATCGGGAAAGCCGGGAACAGCCACTTTACGGATGAGGCCTTTGGCATAAAGACTGGCAAGGTTGTTGTACACCGTTGCCATGGAAACCTTTGTGCCCCGCTCCTTGAGGTGTAAATACACCTGTTCTGCCGTGGGGTGATCAGTGGAGGCATTGATGGTGTCAAGAATGATCTGTGCGTTCTTGTTCATTTATGCCCCTCCTTAAAACCTCGAATTAGAACAGTTCCAATTTACAGTGATATATGAGAGTAGTCAAGTATCATTTAGAGAAATTCAAATTCTGGTTAAGATTTGGGCGAACACGAGGGGTGCTTTAGACTCGGGCGGACACGAGGGGGATCTTTGGACCCGGGATGACATGAGTGGCTTTGGATGCGAGTAATCGTGAAGGGGAGCCTTGGATTCAAGCAACAGCGAAGTGCTGCTTTGGACTCGGGAGGGCATGAAGGGGCTTTGGGTGCATACAAGCTTGAAGGGGTGTTTTGGATACGGGCTGGCGGTTTCTGATGAGCGCCATCTGGCAGTATGCAGCTCTTGCCCCACTGCTTTTCGGCAAATAAATACGCCCTGATCATAATAAGGTGCACTTCTCAAACTCGGCCTTACCTTTTTCGATCGGAGTTCGAGAAGTGCAGCCCAAAATGATCAGGGCGTATAAGCAAAGCTTTGATTAATTACTGCAGCTCAAGTGCGCAGATGTTCTCTACGTGGTTGGTGTGGGGGAACATGTCGACAGGCTGAACCTCGGTAAGTTGGTATCCGTGCTTAACGAGATATTCAACATCGCGTGCCTGCGTGTTGGGGTTGCAAGAGATGTAGACGATGCGCTTCGGTGCCAAGCTGCAAGCAGAACGAAGGAACTGCTCATTTGATCCTGCGCGTGGCGGATCCATCAGCAAAACATCGAGCGATTCGCCTTCCTTTGCCAGTTTATCCATGAAATGCCCGGCATCTTCAGCGGTGAAATCGGCATTTTCGATGCCGTTGTGGCGCGCGTTTTCGCGCGCGTCTTTAATGGCGGATGCCACGTTGTCTACGCCAATTACGCGTGCAGCGTGGGCGGTTTCGGCACCAGGCAGCCCCTTTGCCGCCACCAGGCCGATGGTGCCTGTTCCGCAGTAGGCGTCCATGGCTGTTTCGGTGCCGGTAAAATGCGCCATCTCGATGGCCTTTCGGTACAGCACCTCGGTTTGCGTGGCGTTGACCTGGTAAAACGAATGCGATGAAATGCGGAACGTGAGCCCGCAGAGCTCGTCAATTATGAATCCTGGGCCATAGAGCGTCTTTTCGCCTTCATCGCCCAAGATCACGTTGGTTTGGCGGGTGTTTACGTTCTGCACCACGGTGGTGATGGCGGGGCAGCGTTTTTTCAGCTCGCGGCAAAAATTGCGTGAGGCGGGAAACTCCTTGCCGTTAGTAACGACGGTGACCAGCAATTCGCCGGTGGTGTGCCCTACGCGTATAACGGCGTGACGAATGAAGCCTGTGTTGGCGTCTTCGTTATAGGGCTCCATGTGGTAGCGCTGCATGAGCGACCGAATAGCCAAAACCGCCTGCTTGGCGTTTTTGTTTTCCAAGAGGCAGGAATCGGTATTGATGACGCGGTGTGTGCCAGCTGCGTACATGCCGCAAAGGATTTCGTGCTGCGGTGCGCCCTTGGCGCCGGCATTGCCCTTCTTGCCCCGAGGCTTCTTTCCGCCTTTAGTCTTCCGTCCTGGAACATAGGGCGAAGTGATCTTGTTGCGGTAGTAATAGGGCTCGTCCATCCCTGCGATGGGGTTGAACACGGTGCCCTCGCGTGCGAAAGGTTCGAAGAGTTCAATCATCTTGTTTTGCTTGCGTTCCAGCTGTTTCTCGTAAGGAAGGGAAAGCAACTGGCAGGCTCCGCATTGCTTTTGCGCAGAGCAGTGGGGCATGTTCATGGAAGGGGCTCCTTTTAGTGTGTGCACGTAAGAAGTGTAGCGGATGCAGCGCGCTTGCAGGGAAACGACATCACAATACGAAAGCCTTTGCTTTAGGTTTGCTTGGTTGCGGCGGGCTGTCTGCTCGGGTAACGGGGATGGGCTTGGGCGAATCGGCTCGGCATCGACGATAGCCGCTTAGGGATCGTCTGTTTCCAACGAAGCCCTTTGGGAGCAGGGGCGCCAACAGTGAAAAAGAGGCCCGATAGCGGCAGTGCATTATCGGGCCGTGTGCGTTTGCCTATTGCTCGCTGAAGGACTGTTCGGAAACGTTCCTGTGCCGTAGTCGGAATGTCTTTTCGGTAAGGCGCAGGCCAATAACGCAGCAGCCGTATTTCACGGCGATTGCTTTGATGGGCTGGGGCTGAATAGTTAGCGGCAAGTCACCGTTGCCGGGGCTGAAACGCATACGGGTAAAGAGCCCCGCCCGAGCGGCTTCGCGGGTGATGTCGTCTCGCGCCACCCCGAAGCCTGCGCTATTTTGCACTGCTGGCTGGAAGTCCCTACGGGCTCGTCGTCATCTACAACTAATTGTTAATGCCCTAAACCTTTTTTCCTTAATGCTGAATGGCCTGGCTGAATAGGCTGATTCATTATCGGTCGATTTGGGAATTCTGCTGAATTGCGAAAGTTTGAGCAAATGCTCCAATTCAGTTCGCAAAGGAGGGGTTCTCTTACAGAAGAGGTGTAGCTATGCGTTTCCTCAATGTTGTCATGTTGTTGGTGTTTGCCCTCGGATTGTTAGGCTGTGCAAACTCAAGCCAATCGGCGGATGACGCTTCAGGGAATACTCCATCGGGGCGGAACGTTTTTCTTGTTGACCAAGATCATAAAACGTTGCTTAGCTTGGGTGAACCTTCTGTGCTGCTTGGCGGGGCCGAGGAAAATTGGCGTTGTCTTGCTTCATACGATCTTGATGTCTCTTTTATTCTTGGGGAATCTCGCGGCTCCCTTGTTGCTCTTTCGGTTTCGGGGGAGGGCGAATGCGGTGTTTTCTCCGCGGCTGATCAGGATGAAATTCTTGAGTCGGGTTCGATGCCCAATCGTTGTGATGCGGGTTCTTCCTCTTTGAGAATTGGTTGTCTTGTCGATTTGGGCGAATCTGCCTGTTCCCAATTGGTGAATGACAACGGACTCCGGTGGCATCAACTTGCAGAAAAAGTCGCCTCTAAAATGGACGGGTTGATGATTGTGGCAACGATGGATTCGGGTGCTGAATATCAATGGGAGTTGGTCCAGGGCGAGTAGCAACAAATTGTATTGTGCGTAAACAGGTTTTACACAAACAGGAGAGACCAACTGTTTGACGATGACTATGCCGTCGAAAACGAGAAGGAGGTCAAAATGACTATTTCGAAAAAGGCAGCAGCATCAACGTTGGTATGCGTTGCAATTGCGCTTTTGCTTTCCTGCTTTGCTCAGCCCGCATTTGCGACTATGCCAAATTGTAAAGTTTGGGGCAATCAGAAAGCCTATACCTATGGGGGAATTACGATTACCCATAAAGCTGGAATAGAATCTATGTCCTGGTCCGGAAGTCAGAATTACATTACGGGTTGGGCTTATGCAAAAACTAATAGCTCGATTGCGGAAGGTAAGATTGGCGCTAGAGCTGAGCTTTATGATGGTGCTGGGTTGTTGATTAATTCGACAAAGCCGATTTGGAATGCCGCTGGCGAAAAAGACGTAGGTGTTGGCGCTGGTGCAGTTAGAAACGTTGGAGGGAAATATTACGCTGGGGGCATGGTGTACATTTCCGGAACGCACATTAATCACGATATCTGCGCCTATTCCCCGACGACGACATGTGATTTGCTTGAAGAAGGAGATGCCCTTATGAGTGTTTCCGAGTACAGCGTGAATAGCAGCAATCAGACTTATGGGTCTATGGTTTCAGCAAATTCGGTGGGATATGAACCAGACCTTGTTTCCGCTGTTGCCACGAATGGTAAAAGTGGCTATGTCGTAAACGAGCAGTGGGCGGATGCCTCTTTTTCTGGGGAGATTACCTCGATTCCTGTTTACGCCGAAGATGGGGAAACTCAGATAGGTGTCTTTGAGTTTTCTGATCCTCTGCGGAGTTAGTCTTATGCAAGAGGGTCGCCATTCATTGACGGCTGGCGACCCTTTCTTTTTTGGAGGGGCAATGAATATCAGCCAACTTGAGTATCTTGTTTCTGCGATTCATCTAGGGAGTTATTCCCGTGCCGCAAAAGAGCAGTTCGTAACTCCCCAGGCTGTTTCGAAGGCCATAAGGACTTTGGAGTCGGAACTGGGCTTGAAGCTGATTGTGTCATCGGGGAAAACTATATCGCCGACAGACGTGGGGTTGTTAATTGCCGAAGAGGCAGAAGCGGTTATCCACCATGCAGGCAAAATAGGCTCAATCGCTTCCTCGTATAGGTTACGTATTTCCGACGAGGGAAAAATGAGGTGCGCTATTGCGTCTTGGGGTGAAGGGGACTCCTTGATTCCTCCGTTTGTAAAGGGTCTGCTAGGAAATAGTGGTTGGGTGGAAAGTCTGATCGAATTGCCCAACGAGAGGTGCTTGTCCGGTTTGAGGTTGGGCTATATTGACTTTGCTGTTCTGCTTGATGCTCCGATGCTCGAGGGTTTTAAGCGAAAGTTTCTCTATTCTGTATCGCCTAATCTTCTAGTGAAGTCGAATAACCCATTGGCATTTCGGGATGCACTTTCGGTGCATGATCTGAGGACGGTCAAACTTGCTTTGCCGTTTCATGCGGAAGAAGTCTGCCCTTATTTGAAAGATTTAGCTTCTGATTATGGGGTGAATCTTCATTTTGAGATACTCGACAACAGTCGAGAGAGCATTGGGAATTTTTTTTCGGACAATGAAGATGCCGCCCTTCTCGCTATCAGCGGATCTGTTTGGGAGGTTTTGATACCTGACGTTGTCAGCCTCCCATTTGTTTCGCAAGAAGGGGTTCGCTTTCCGGTTTCGGCAATTTATTCGGATTCGAGAAGCGAAAATGCCGACAAGCTTTGTGACTTCATAACTTCAAATCTGAAAAACAAGTCAGATTAAACTAAATAAATTGGGAATCCCGTGCATCGGGCTAACACCAAATAATACTTTTACCGCAGGGCGTATTTGCGTTTGATGCGTTCTAGTTTCCGTTTCCAGGGTAGGTAGAGGGCGGAAAGGAATATCACGGTGGCTATGCTGTGGATCAAGTCTAGCGGCAGGCCGGCCAGGTAGGCTGCCAGCGCCCCTTGCCACGTTACCGGTACCAGGAATGCCACGATATACCAACTGTTCAGGATGAAGCCGTAGCCCAATCCGGACAGAAAGCCATAGCAGAGCAGAACGACGGTTCCCAAGCTGGGACCATGGGCACCAAGCCGTTCGCTCAACGCAAATACGCCGTTGTTTGCCAATACGCCGGCAACGTATCCTACCAATCCCCAGGCATACATCTGCCAGGGCGTCCACGGTCCCTGTCCGAAGAAGAAGTTGGAGCACAGCGCCGCAAGTGCCCCCACCATGAAGCCGCTGTGCTTGCCGAACACCGTTCCGGCAATGATGCAGATGGCACTCACTGGCTTGAAGTCGGGAATGGGTGCAAATAGGATACGTCCCGCTGCCGCCAATGCTCCTAGGGTTGCCGTGGGCATGATTTGGCGCAGGGCGGGTTTTCCCGTCTCGAACCCGCAGAAGAATACCGCCAGTGCAGCGCAACCTACCAGCAGCGTGAGCAACCCCGACTGTTCGATCTGCAAGTATGCGCACGTCAACAAAGCGACAAGGGGCGCTAGCAGGGCAACTGTTTCGGCGGCAGAGCGCAACATATGTTTTGCGGGGGCGCTCACTGGTGCTCCCAAGCGCGTGTGAAGTCGTTTTCGGTAGCGCGGTAGAACAAGTTGTTGTGGAAGAATTCGCTCGGTGTTTCGGTGCAAGCGTCTTCACCGTCGAAGAGCATGGTTATGGCGTCTGCTGCGCAAGCCGTAAAGGGCAGGTCGTGTGTCGCCATGACCATGGTGACTCCCTCTGCTGTCAGTGCGCGGCAGAGCTTTGCAACCATGAGCTTTGCTTCGGTATCGAGTCCTTTAGTTGCTTCGTCGAGAAGCAACAGCTTTGGGCGTGTGAGCAGCACTTTTGCGAACGCTAGCAGCTGTTGCTGGCCGCCGGAAAGATCATAGGGATGTAGGTTTTCCAGCCCCTGCAGCCCCAAGCGTTGCGTCATGGCGTCAATTTCTTCGTCCCCATAGCCGCATGCGCGTTGCCAGTCGCGCAGTTCTTCGGCAACGGAGTCGCACACGAACAGCGCTTTCGGATCTTGCGGAATGAACCCTTGGCTTTCTCGAAGCGGCGCTTTTATGCGGCCGCGTTCGGGACGCATTGTTCCCGCCGCAAGTGCCAGCAGGGTTGATTTGCCGCATCCGTTGCCGCCCACAATAGCGTGCAGGGTGCCTTTTTGCACGGTAAGGTTGCAGCCCTTAAGGACGAAGGGTGCTTTGCGCTCGTAACGAAACGAAGCGTTGCGAACTTGCAGAACTGGTTCGTTAGTGTGTTGAACTGGGGTTTCAGTGGGCGCTGCAGGGATGTATACCTTAGACGTGGGGAGTGCCGCTTCCTTAAGCTGGCCGTTTTGCAGGGCGAGCCTTTGCGTGGCGTAGGGTGCCATAAGCTCGGGGGCATGGGTGGTGGCAAGTACGGTAATGCCCAGCTCGCGGTTAATGCGGAAGAGGGCGTGCGCCAGCGAATGGGCGGCCACGGGGTCTAGCTGACTGGTGGGTTCGTCGAGCAGGAGCAGGCAAGGGGCGCAGGCGAGTGCGCTGGCAAGAGCCAGCAATTGCTTTTGCCCTCCTGAAAGATTGTTCACGTTTTGATGCAGCCAGCTGTTCATGCCGAAGAAGTGGGCAATCTCCGCAACGCGGCGACGCATGGCATCTTGGGAGACAGCCAAGTTTTCCAGGCCGAAAGCCAATTCGTGCCAAGGCTCAGAACATACCAGCTGGTTGTCGGGGTTCTGCATAACGAAGCCAATGGTGCTTGCCGATTCTTCGACGCTCAGAGTGGAGGAATCTTTCCCGAAGATTTTGATCGCGCCCGTGTGGATCCCGTTGGGGGCAAGCTCTGGCTTGCAGCAGCGCAGCAGCGTGGTTTTGCCGCAGCCTGTGGCGCCGGTGATCAGCGCAAACGATCCTTCTTCGATTTCTGTGCAAAGGGGCCCGATAAGGGGGTGCCCGTCTTGGTTCGGTTGTGCGGCGAGGCGTTCTGTTAGCAGCTCTGCTTCAGTGGCGGTTTGGTAAGAGAACGCGAAATTGTCGAATGTTAAAGCGGCGCTCATCGGCGCACCTTTCCTAACAGTTCCAGCATGAAGGGGAAGCACAGGGCCAGTGCATAGAGAGCAACAAGCGGGTTGCCCAGGCTGCCATGGAAGGCAGGAAAGAACCCGAAGCCGTCCATGAGGGTATAAGCGGCAGCGGCCGCCCCGACGGACAGCAGCGTGAGAGCGCCCAGCGCAAGCGCGTCGTAGGTGCGGAAGCGGTTCCGGCGAAAGGTTGTTCGCTTGCGGTTGGCGCCCCATCCGCGGCAGTGCATGGAATCGGCGGTTTCCAGCGAGTTTTCCATGCTCCACCCCATGAGCGTGGTGACAGTGCGCAGGTGATCGGCAAAGCGAATTGCGGAAAATCGCTGTGCGGGCTTGTTTGTGCCATTTTGCTCGGTGCGTTGTTTCTGGTGGCGGGCGCGTTCCGTTTTTTGCTCTTCTTTGGCGGCTGGGGCGGATTCTGCCTCTTCGGCAAAAGCATCACCGGAAACCATGCTGGTGCTGGGGTTGCGTGCTGCGGTGCAAGCATTCAATGCGTTGCTGATGGCATGCCCGCGTCGTACGAATTGCGGAATAAGACGCATGATCATGGAGATCATCAGGCTGATGGTGGGCAAGATGCCGCCCAATGTGCCCATTACCTTGTCCGAACCCAGAACGGCATCGGCGTTGGCGAACCATTGCATCACGCATAGGAGCAGTAGTGCCATAGTAGCAGCGTTGGCGTAGCCTTCGGCATACACCGCCTGCGTGCCTATGCGGAACAGCTCGGTAGTGCCCGTGGAGCTGAACAGCGGGTTTACCGCAACGATAACGGCGAGGAGGGGAAGCTGCCATGCGAACGACCGTGCAACAGCTCTACCGCCGCGCAGCCACGCCCCATAGAGCGCTGCGATGACAAAGGAAAGAGCCAGGAGTGTTGGATGGGGTGCGGCCATGGCAAGCACCAAGGCTACGGCGAAGTAGACCAGGGCAAGCGCGGGGTGAAAATTGTCGAAGGCGGTGGGCTTCATCTACTTAACGTAGTACCAGGAAACGGTGTCCCCGTCTTTGAGCACGTACTTTCCGCAGGAAACGCTTGGCGCGCTTCCGTTGACGGAGTACATCCAGCCGCTTTTCCCGCCGTATTCGAATTCCGCCAAGCCACCGATAGCGCTCACGTAGAGCCCGTACTGGCTGCTCTTCGTGCTAACCGAAAGGCCGGTGGCGCACAGGGCATCGTAGGCAGTAGCGCCCTTCTTGAAGGTGGGGTGGGCTCTGCCCGAAACACGTCCGTCGGCAGCGCTACTGGAAACGGATACCGACACCGTAACGGTGCTAGAAGCGGTGGAGCTTGCAGTTGTACCTTGGGAGCTTCCGTTGCCGGTCTGCTTGTTGGTCGAGACATTGTTGGAGGAGCTTGCTTTATTGCTGGAGCTGCTTGGGGTGCTGCCTTCGTTTTTGGTGCTTTTGCCTTGGTTGCCCGACGCGTCGTCGCCTTCGTCCTGGGTGTTGCCGTCTTGGTCGGCCGCTTCGTCCGATCGGCCCTCTTGCGGAACGTCGTTGCCGTAGTCGGTTGAAGCGGAGTCTGTCTGCTGCGTGGCTTCGGCCTGATTGCCCTGGTTCAGCGCGTCGGGCATAGCAAGCGCGAATGCCGAAATGCCAATAAGACAGCAGCAAGCAGCTGAGATTATGCCAAGCGCTATCTTGTGGGCACGGGTGAGTTTTTTCGGATCTTCAGCCATAACTCCAGCCTACAAAGAACGGCGACGGAACAGGAAGGCACCCACGGCAACCAGGCCGGCGCAGCCCGCAACGATACCTGCGATGGGCAGCCAGGGAGCGCCCTTTGAATCGTTGCCGTTGTTGGATGAGGTGCCGCGAGCGGAAGATGCGCTGGTAACAGCGCTGCCGTTTTTCTCTTCGTTGGAGGCTTCATTTTCGGCCAGTGCTTCAGCATTGCTTAGGGGCGCTTGGGCTGCAGCAGATGTATCGCCAGCACTAATGGGGGTTGCGGCAGGAGCATGTTTGCCCGCATTGCTGCCAGGCGCCTTGTTGCCCTGCTGGCTGTTGGTTCCAGGGTTTTCGGGTGTTTGGGTGCTGTCGGAATCGTTGCCGTTGCTGGAAGAGGCAGCGTTTGCCAGGGCAAACAGCGTGCCGGAATCGTTGGTCCAGTACAAGGTGCCATCAGCACCCATGACGATGGATTTGGTGCACCAGTTGGCCATGCTGCCGGTTGCATCGAAAAGCTTCGTGGCGGTGTTGGTTTCCAGGCAGTAGACCCAGGCGCCGCCGCCGCTGGTGTAGTCCGGCCATTTACCCTCAGCGCCGTTGCAGGTGAAGTAGGCATACGTGTTGCCGTCGGCCGCTTTGGCAACAAGAGGAGCGCTCTTCACTTCGAAGGGCAGGGAAACCGAGTGCTTGACCTGCATGGTTGCAGCATCAACGATGCTGAGCGTTCCCGTGTAATCAGCTGCGCAGCCGCCAACGAACAGATTGCCCTGGAATAGGGTTGCTGTGCTGGTGCTTTTGCTAGCGAAAGAAGCGGTGCCCAGTTCGGAAAGCGAGCCATTGGGGGCTACTGAAATCTTGTGCAGCGTGCCGTCGTTCGTTGTGACGTACGCTTCGGTTTCAGCGTTGTTCGAGATTACCGTGGAGCGAATTGCGGAGGACAGCTTAAGTGCGGAAACGGTTTTGCCCGTTGCAGGGTCGACGGCGGTAAGCACGCCAGCGTCGTTGCCGTACAGCAAAACGTTGCCAACCTTGCAAGCGCCGCTCCAGTAGAAGCCCGTGTTTGCCTCTTCGTTTGCCCAAACCCGTTCGCCGGTGATGGCGTTAATGCCGAAGAACGTGCCCGTTGCGGCGTTGTAGCTTGAATCAAGCGAATTGGCGGTGCCGGTGAACACCATGCCGCCAGAGGCGGTTACGGTGGAAATGTTCTGAGCGCCCGATGCGATAGCGCCTGATACCCAAAGCGTTTTCATTTCGGTTGCGGAAACGCCCTGCAGGCGGCCGTTGGAGAGGGGAATGATGATAACGCCATCGGTGTACGCCATGCGGCAGGCAGAAGCATCAATGGTGCCGAACAACTGAAGCGATGCGGTTTCCTCGCCTTTGGAGTTTAGGCGGTGCAGCACGGCGGTTTTCGGGGTCCAGTTGGCATTGAGGAGTGATGAGGCGAAGTAGATCGAATCGCCCAGCGTAAGGATTTCTGAGTAATTGCCGTTGCCGTAGGCTTTCTTCCAGGAAAGCGCCGCATTGTTGGAAGAGGTGGGAGCGGAGGTTGCCGCGCTGGTGTTGCCTTCGTTCTTTACGTACGAAGTGGTGTCGCTGCCCGTTGCCTTGTCGGGATGGGGAGCGTTAGGGCTGGTTGGGTAGTCCTCGAATTTGGTATTGGGATCGTTTGAGACGTAGCTCAGCTCGTAAGAAAAGCCGTCGGATTCAATCTTGTTGCCGTTGATGCCGTCGCTTTCCCAAGCTCCGTTAATGGTGCTCGACCAGTATTCCGAGTAGTTAGCGGGTTGGGTGTATGCGATGCCGTTTACGGTGATGCTGTTCACGTAGTATGCCGTGTAGCCAGGGTAGGGGGTGCCGTGAGAATAGTTGTTGATGTAGCCCTGTTCGACGGCCAAGTTCAGCATGTCTTCAACAGTTTTACCCTTTTCGATGCTGAAGGTGTGCGAAACCAAGGTGGTGCCGTAAACCGAGATCTTCAGTGTCGCTGAAACGGTATCTGCCTTGGTGCTGGATGCCTGGTTTGCGGGCTCGCCGCTGTTGGCTGATTGACTCGGTGCTTTGCTTGCACTGTTGGGGTTTGTTGCTTCGCTGGCGTCTGCCTTTAGGCTACTTGCCGTTGCGTCTTCTGCTGCATTGCTGGAGCTCGATGCTTGGACCCCGTTAGCATCCGGCGTGGTGTCTGCCCTGCTTGCGGCATCGTTAACGGCTGAAGAGCTGTTTGCGCTTTCGGTTGCTTGGCTTTGTTCTGCCGTGGTTGCCGCAACATTGTTGACTTCTCCCGCAAAGGCGAAGCCGGGGGTTAGAGCGGTTGCCAGGGCGATTGCCGTAAGCAGCGCAAGGGCGCGCTGTGCTATGCCGCGAGGACGGCAGGTGGTGTTGCTCACGTGAGCTCCTTCTGTCCAGGGTGCGGGCTGGCAGGCATTCCGACTTGATCGAGGGCTGCTCGAAGTTACGGTTACTGGTATAGCGAAGGGCTTTCACCTTCATTCCCCTGCGGCTTGTGAGCACCTGCGCAAAAGGCGCAGCCAGCCGTTACCAAAATTATGCGGTCACATTATAAAGGGGGTCTTCTTTGTGCGGCAAGTTGGCGCTGCGTGCATAGGCGATGGGATTCGTTCGCCCATGCCGACTACGCGCGTTATGGCCCGTGAGACATGTCTCCAAAAGCAAAACGCCCCGCATCAGGCCGAAAGTGAACTGAACCCGCTTTTTGGACACGAGAAATGGGTGCAGTTCAAAGTTTGATGCGGGGCGGGAGAAAAGGAGGGTCTGGGTTGCTAGGCGTTTGCGGGCTTTGATCCCTTGGCAAGAGCTTCAATGGCAGCGAGGTTTGCCATGGTGGATCGAATAACATCTGAGCGGGAAAGCGAGCCAACGAGCGTTCCGTCTTCGCTTATTACTGGTGCTTTCTTGATGCGCTTTTCAGCCAGCAGGCGGCATGCTTCGTCAAGTTCGGATCCGCTTTCAACGGAAATAGCGCCCTTGGTGGCAATGCGCATAACGTTCAAGTCAAGCAGTTCGGAAACGCGCTGCATGAAGTTTTCGTTGTCGGTGGCGCGGTACAGCATGAGAGTTGCGTCCAGAACGGCGCCTTCGCTGCGTCCGATGTACTTCATGATGTCGCCGTCGGAAATAAAGCCGACCACTTTCATATGTTCGTCGACCACGGGAACGCCAGAGGTTTTGTTGGTGGCAAGAATCTGCGCAACCTCGCGGATGGAGTCGGTGCTGTGGACGAAGTAGGGCTGCTTGTTCATAGCAAGGTCCACAGCGATGTGATCGTCTGCCTTGGTGGGCAGGCGCAGAGCATTGGCGCGCTCTGCGGCGGAAGGCTCCTTCTTAGTGTCGCGTACGGCGACAACGATAACTGCAAAGATTGCGATCATGATAAGCGCCGTGAAGGCGAATGCGATTCGGTCGCCTGCCATGGCCTGTTCGATTGCGGGCATCTCGGGGAACAGGAAGGTGGATGTTGCGGAAAGGGAAACCAAGATGGCTGTGCCCAACGACGCGCCTACCTGGTTCAACGTGTTCTGCAGTGCATTCGCGTGCTGGATAACACGGTTGTCCAGTGTGTTGATTCCCCAGGTGTTAAGCGGGGTGACCAGCGCCTGCATGCCAACGCCCAGGCAGGTGTAGATAACGATGATGAAGGGTACGGGCGTGTCGAGTCCAAAGCCAACCAAGCCGCAGCCGCCGATGGCCGCAACCAAGGCGCCTGGGATTACGATACGGCGAACGCCCAGCTTATCGAACAGACGGCCGGCGAAGAAGCCCATGATGGCGCCCAGCACAGCGCCAGGCAGCATGATAAGGCCGGTTTCGAGGGCAGATACACCGAGCAAGTTTTGCAAATAGATGGGGAGCAAAACGCCTGTGCCAACCAGCGCGGCCTGGAGCAGGGCAACCAGAACGACAACGATGGCATATGAGCGGCTCTTCAGCACGTCGACTTTCAACAGCGGCACTTCGAGGCGGAGCTGTCTGCGTACGAAGAACGTCAAGAGAATGGCACCGGCAACGATAAGGACGATCGGGATGGCTATGTTGGTTGCTGAAGTGATAGTGGCCAAGCCATACAACAACCCCAAAAGGCCCAGTGAGCACAGGGCAACGGATGGTTTGTCGAACGAAGTGGGTTCGAATTCGCCGTAGCTCTTGAGGAAGATGATGGCCAGGATGACGATAAGTACCGCCAGTGCGGTTACCAGCATAAAGAGCGAGCGCCAACCGACGGATTCGACCAGCAAGCCGGAAAGGGAAGGACCGACAGCAGGGGCAAAGCCGATAACCAAGGACACAATGCCCATGGCGCTGCCGCGCTTTTCGCGGGGAAATATCAGAAGAATCACGGTGAATACCATCGGCATAACTACGCCGGTGGCTGCTGCCTGGAAAATACGGCCCAATAGCAGGATGCCGAAGAAGGGAGAAAACGCCGCCATAAGGGAGCCCAAGGCGAATACCGAAACGCCTGTGATGAACAGCTTTCGGGTGGGGAAGCGGCCAATAAGGAAAGCGGAAAGCGGGATGATAATGGCTTCGACCAAAGAATAAGCTGAGGTGAGCCACTGAACGCCGGTGGCGTCTGCCTGGAGGTCGGCCATGATGGAGGGGTATGCGGGCGAAAGGAGCGTCTGGTTTAAGACAACCAGCGTGGCGCCTGCCAGCAGAATGGCAACGATAACTACTTGATTACGGGTGAGACCCATCTAGTTTTCCTTTCTTGTTCGGGGATCGGTAGGGATGGTTTTGAGCTGGCTGTTGAGGCTTGCGAGCTTACGGAAGGCTTCAAACCCTTCGATGACCTGCTGTTGCAGCTCGGCAGCGTCGGGGTTTTCCTCGAAGAGGGCAGAAAACTCTGCATCGATGGCGGCCGATTCGGCGCGGCCTTTTTCCGTGAGGTAGATACGGAAGCTGCGCTTGTCGTTTTCGTCCTGCCTGCGTTCGATGAGGTTGCGTTCTTCCAAGGGCTGGGCGATAGGCTTGAAATTTGAGGGCTTTACGCACAAGCGATAAGCGAGTTCTTTGATAGTTTGGCCATCCTGCGAGGCTATTTCGCCCAGCAGGTGAGCCTGATAGGGGTTTAGCCCGTGCCTTGCAACGATGCTCGAAAGCGTCGACTTGATGAGTAGACTCATAAAGCGGGTTTCTTCGAACAAGGTTCGGCAGAAGTTGATTTTTTCCATGGTTAATGATCCTCCTTTCTGCTTCAGAGAATAAGAAAGCGCCCCAGGTAGGGGCGCTTATGAGCTTGTTTAACACTATGGATAGTACTAAAACATAATTATATTTTAGAAATAATTATCGTTTCTTCACAAGTGGGAAAGCCCTGGATTTCCTCCGGGGTTTGAAAGCATCGAGGCTGACAGAAAAGTGGGAATCTGACACCTGTTCCTATTTTCCCACCTTGATTGCGCCTTTGTCGCAGCGATTGCCCCAGGCGTCGATGAGGGTATCGTCCTTGTATACGCACACGATTTCGCAGTGGTTGGCGCATTTCTGGCAGATGACTTCGCGGGTGGTGAACTCGAAATCGGAGATGTCGAAATTGAAGGGCTTGCGCTTCGAGGCAGGAGCGTCGGCCGCCAACAGTGCGGCGCCGTAGGCACCCATCAGATGGCCGTCGGGGTCAACTAAAACAGGTTGGTTCAATGCTTCTTCGAAGAAATGAACCACGCCAACGTTCTTGCTCACTCCGCCCTGGAAGACGATGGGCGACTGAATGCGCTTGCCTTTGCCCACGTTATTCAGGTAGTTGGTGGCAACGGCCTTGCACAAGCCGGCGATAACGTCTTCGCGGGGATAGCCAACCTGCAATTTGTGCACCAAATCGCTTTCGGCGAACACCGTGCAGCGGGCAGCAATGTTGGCAGGTTTTTTCGAAGTTAGGGCAATGGGGCCGAACTCTTCCACTTCGACGCCAAGGCGGTGCGCCTGGCTCGACAGAAACGAACCAGTGCCTGCAGCGCATAGCGTGTTCATGGCATAGTCGGTGGCAATGCCGTTTTCGACGCAGATGATCTTCGAGTCTTGTCCGCCGATTTCAAGGATAGTGCGCACATCAGGGTGCAGGTGGGTGGTGCCAACGGCGTGGGCGGTAATCTCGTTCTTTACCACAGTGGCATCCAAGATAGAGCCAACCAGTCGCCGTGCGCTGCCAGTGGCGCCAACGGCAACCACGCTGATTTCTTCGGTGTTTATCTGGCTGTGCAGGTCTTCCACTACACGGCGCGCTGCATCGGTAGGGTTGCCTTCCGTCCAAAGGTAGGAGCGGGCGATAATCGTGCCATCAGGCAAAATGATGACGCCTTTAGTGGAAATAGAACCGGTATCGATACCAAGGAATGCGTTGCTCATCAACGGGCCTTTCTCATTGCAATCATGTCGTAGAACGCCTCGAGTCGGGTGTCGAGGCCGGTATCGCTCGTTTGCGAATCGTAACTCAGGTACAAAATAGGGATATGGTAGTCGCTGCTGATGCGCTGCAGAACGGGCATCACGTCAATCTCGGGCGTGCAGCCAGAAGACTTAAGGTGAACAATGCCGTCGAATCCCTTTTCGGCATAACTTTTTGCTGCGGCGATGGTCATGGTGGAAGTGGGACCCATGTCGTAGCTTACGTATTCGCTCACGCCGCGGCGCAGGTTTTCCTCGTTGTAATGCAGGTTGCGGTGCGTGATGTTCAAGTACCGGGCGAGCGAAACGCCCATGTCGATGAACTTTTCTTCGATGTAGAGATTCGAATGGGAATCAACGGCAGTGAAGTATTCGCCCACAATCCCGATGCGGATCGGGTCGGCGGGTTCTTGCGTGGGCAATTCCCGAAGAACGCCCATGCCGCGTTTGTAGGCAGTGGTTATCTGGTTCAGGTTGGTAACGGTGCGCATGTCGGCAAAGAAATCATCGCGGGCGCGCTTGAACGATCCACGCTCAGCTTCGAAGCCGGCCTTTGCCAGGTAGGCATCGTTGTAGGAGTCTAGACATTCGATCATTTTGAAAAGTGCCAGGAACTGCTTTACTCCTTGCGGGATAGAAAGGTTCGGGTTCACTTTTTCTTTACAGATGGCGAGGTACTCTTGCATTGGCTTTCCTGTTACCGTGGCGAAGTTGAGCATCTCGAACTCGTAGCCCATGTCACGCAGGATGGATTCCTGCAGCTCGCCGTAATACCCCAGGCGGCAGGGTCCGGCAAATTGAACAAGAACGTCGGCGCCGCGCTCTAGCGCTTCGATGTAGTCACCCAGGATGTGCTTGAACGGAGCGCATACGAAATCGTTACTGTGCTGGGCGCCCCGCTCCAGCGTGCGACGCGTAGGTTCGGGCAACGATACGTAGTCGGCGTCAAGCACCTGCTCAACGAAGTACTTGAAGGCAATGTCGTAGTAGGAATAGCGAAGGAAGGCAACTTTGGTACGCGCGTGACGATCGGCTTTTTTCTTCTGCTTCTTCTTGTTGCGGTGAGCGCGAAGGGCCTCGGGTGTGCCGGGGATAAAGGAAATGGATGCATTGGGGATTTCATCGGAATAGCGGCGTTTGAGGGTGTCGGCTGCCTTCTGTACGGCATTCAATGCAGTCAGTTTGCGGTTCGGCTCTCCGCCTTGCTGGTGGTTTGATTCGTTATTCATGCAGGTAGCCACCCCTTTGTTGGTAACGGAGAATATCGACAAAGCTTTCCAAGCGTGTTTCCAAGCCAGCGGTTCCGCTCTGCGCATCGACAGTGAGCGAAAGGATGGGCTTGCCTTTGATGCAGCGCATAAGGGCATCGTTGGTCATGGAGTCGGGCCCGCAAGGGAAGGCGCTTACCAAAACAATGCCGTCTATCTGGTCGTACAGGTCCAGAATGGTGCCGATGGTCTCGCGGTTGACAATCCAGGGCAGGGTGTCGGAAAACTCAAAGCTTTTTTCCAGCGCTTTTTCGTGATTGTGGCGATCGGCGAAAAGAACGCAGGTTTCCATTTCTCTTAGCATGTCAACAAGCGGTGAACCCACAAAGTCGTCATGAATCACGTAGGGGTGTGCCGCCAACAGAATTCGCAAGGGGCGTTCGCCTTCGGGCATTTTAGAAACGCGTTTTAACAGAGCTTCCTGTTTGTGGGTGCGTTTCTCGTCGCTATTCGTCTGAGCACGAACGGCGGCAGCGTAGGCTTTCTTTGATTCTTTTCTTGTTGCCCCAAGCTTTTGGCCAAGGTCAATGTAGGCTTCCTGCTCCTTGATGTGGCTGTCTGCTCGATCAACTTCGCAGGAAATGATGCGGGGACGTTGCGTGGTGAAGGTATTGGCAACTAAATCTGGCAATGCCTGGAATTTGGTGCAGAAGCCTTTGAAGTTTCCCAAATTGTCGATGCTGGGAGCAAAAATGGCATCGCATTTTCCCAGAAGACTGGCAACGTGACCCATATACAGTTTTGATGCCAGGCAGCATTCGTCGATGGAGAGGTGCGCTCCTGTTTCAAGGGTGCTGCGGTCGGACTTATCGCTTACCACAACGGTCCGGCCGAGTTCTTCAAAAAAGGTGCGCCACATGGTTTTGTAGCGAAAATACAGTAGGGCGCGAGGTATGCCGACGGTTTGAACGTCAGCAAATTCTGCCTGCGCCTTGAGGTCTAAAGGGCTCATATTCCTCCATATTGATGAGGGCGTTGGGCTGCTTGGAACTGCCCCGTGCCTTTATTCTCTTCTTCTTGGGGCTTTGCTGGTTATGGTTTCATGTGGATTCCATCTTGCGTTATGCTTAAATACCCATTCCAATAACGTCGCTTCACGAAAGGAGCCGCATGACCAGGTACCGTGCCACAATCGTTTCGCCAAAAGGGGCGGCCCCTAAATCAAGCGTTATCGAGTTTGAAAGCGAGCATCGTGCTGGCTCTAAGCTGAACGTGCAAGACGCACGCTATAAAATGCTCGAACTCCATGGCTCCGAAGCGTTGGCATGGACTGTGAAAGATGTTGAAAAGGTGGCGGATTCCACTCCAGGTGATGCGCCCATGGAGCAGATGATGCTTGATTTCCGTGAGCCGGTTGAGCCTCCCAAGCGTAAGCGTCGTACGGTAAAGCGCGGCATTGCCGGTTAACTGTTGCGATAAGTATTGAGCGTAGCAAGAAAAGCGAGCTGTCCGATGGTTCATCGAGCAGCTCGCGTTTTTGTTTAAGCCTTTGCGCTGGTGTGAGGTTGGTGGCTATAGATGGTTTAGGATGGCCCGCCTTAACTCGTATCGTCGGCACAGTTTGGGAAACGCCAGGAGCCCGAAGGTGGTTGCTAGGGCCAAAACGACAAGGAGGGGTACGGGAGCGGAACCATCATTGGTTTTCGGCAATTTGGCGGCAACGGATTCCGCTGCTGTTTCGACTGGGTTGGTTGATTGGACAACCGAGTCTCTGTCTTCGTCATGAAGCTCTAAATTGCGGTGGGTGTCGATATTCGCGACATTCCACAGATCAACCGCATCGCCCGATAATGTTTCCTCTGTTGCTTGCATGTGCAGGATGGCGGGAGCGTAAGCAATCATGCTGTCTTCTTCGCTGCGCGTTGGTCCCGCTGCTTCCTTCAAGTTGAATGAAGCTCGGTTCGCTGTCAGGTCGGAAAGGTCAACATTCTCGTAGCGTTCGGGACGCTCCCATTCCTTGGCATCTTGGGTATTGGTGCCAAAGCCCTCTTCGACTCTGCCGTGTTCGAAGGCTACGGCAATGACGAACTCTCCCTGTTCGAGCGAAAGATCGTTCACGGCAAGCTCTTGCGATCCTAGGGTCGAAATGTCTTGTTTCCAAATGCGCCAGCCACTGAAGTCGTGGATGCGTTTGTTGGTTGGATTGTCGGGGTTGTAGGGGTTTCCGGCGCAGGCATTTGACTGTTCGTCACTGGCGCTGCTTGCCTCGGTGTTGGCTTCGCCGATGCTGCCGGGCTTGCTTTTGCTCTGCTTTGCAGCGCTATTGCCGCTGGTCTTTCCCGTTTTGCCATCTTCTTCGCTTGCTGCTTTCTCCTGTTCTTTTTCCTGGTCGAAGTTGGTTCGATACCACACGTTCATCATGCCGTCGTAGTCCTCGAAGCTCACGGGTGTGGCGATGCCGGTAAGGTGGGCATAGCCGTCTTCTGCGCAGGTGATGGTATCGGTCATGGTGAATTCGTCCGCCCAAGTGCTAGAGGTGGAACGATAGTCGATTGAGTAATCGAACGATCCTGCTTCGTTGAGGAGAGTTTCGCGCTTGTCGACTTCGCCTGAAATGGCAAGGGGGATGGTGTCGTTGTCAACGGTGCCCAGATCGAGCGTAGTATTGTCTCTGCTGATGGTTATTGTGAAGTGCGCCAGTACGGTGTCTTCATTTTCCTTACAAGGAAGTTCTTCTATTTCATACGTGTCGTAGGGAAGGGCGCCAAGGTCGTCGTTGACCTTTGCTGCCCCGCCGTGCGAATCGCGCTCGAACCAGATGCCATCTTTTGCCGAGGTGCCAGCGTTGGTGTTGCGGGAATGAGGTACCCACGAAGACGCGGTGTTGGCCATGCCGTTTTCATCGGTTACCAGCACATGTTCTTCTCCTGTGGTGTGCGAAGTGATGCGGAATGGCACATTCGCCAGGTGCTCCATGGTGCCGCTTTTCGCTTTCGTGAAGGCCAGGTCGCCTCGAATTACCTGCTCTTCAAAGGAAAGGGGAGTCCAAGCGCTGATGTGCTCTTCTACCCCTTCGCTGGTTAGCGATACCTTCCAGGGTGCATCGCAGCCGAGATACCCTGTTGGTGGCTGTATCTCCTCTACCAGGACGGTGCCTAGGGGAAGCGCTATAGCGTGGTTGGTGTCGTAGTAAAACTCATCCCCCTCAACGAAATGGTTTTCATCGAAGGCGAACCCGCCTGTCTCGTCTGTTTTGAAAACCCACGTGCGTTTAGGGGTTCCGAGGTAATCCATGCTTTGCTTCGTTGTCTTCTGGCTGGAGGGATTGACGCTCGATCTGTCCAGGATTCCCCAAAGGGCCCGTGGTTCTTGTTCTCCTTGATCGAAGTAGCTAACGCGGAAGAGCGCTCCTTTCAGGGTTGCCGATCCGAGGGGGTAAGGGGTGTTGGTTTCTGCGTCGATCTTTTGGCCGATGAGGTTGATAAGCGTGTTTTGCGGTGCATCGGAAATGCTTGCTGTGGTGGTGCTGCCCGAGGTAATAGCTACGCTTGTGTCAGGTGCGGGAGCAAAGCCATCAGGAGCCGTTTCTTCGCGAATGGTGTACGTGCCTGCGGGTAGCAACGGGCTCTTGGCTGTTTTCCCGTCGGGGCCCGTTGTTAGCTGGGCTACGCGCGACCCCTCTTGGTTGTACACGCCAAACACGGCTCCCTCCAGCGAATAGCAGCGGTTGCCTTCGCTGATAGAAGGATTGGAGGAAGTTTTGACCACTTCAAGGTATCCGCCGAAGTTCTTCTTGATGACGGCTTTCAGATACACTGTTTGATAACCGATAAGCCCCAGGCTGTTGCTTGGACCGCCAGGGCGCGCTGCGCCAGGTGGTGTGATATTCACGTCGTAAACCACCTCACCTGCTTCGACGTTTACCTCTTTCAGGGTGGCTACGTAGTCTGCTCGGGTGTTTGAGGGCGGTGCGGCGCTGGGCAGCGAGCAGGTGCCGGTGCCGGCATAGCCTTTGAGTTCACCGGTGAAATCAGAAATGGCAAATTTGGCGGGATGCACACTCCAGGTTGCGCCGATGTAACAGCTGCCAGTTAGGGTTTTGGGAATGTCCTTTGTGGGGTCAAATGCTTCGACTTCAGCGGTGTTGGCAATCTTGAACAGGGCATATATGCTTGTTGATTTTTCTATGGGCTTCGTGAAATCGAAGGTGGAGTCGTCGGAGGTGTCCACCCACCGCACGAATTCCCAACCATCTTTGGTAGGGGTGGCGGGTATGCTCCCGTAAGCCTGTTTGAACGAGCTGCCCCGAGCCACTTTTACGGTAAGGTCGTCGGTTTTCGCATCGTTGAAAGAGACGCGGACCTCGTAATCGGCTTCAACGAATGTTCCTGTGACGGTTGTGCTTTTCTCGATCTTTGTGGTTAGCCAATCGAACTCTTTCCCTGCTTCATCGTGCCATTTCAGGGTGAACCCTTGCGCCTCTTTTGACTCAATGAGCTTTGCCAGGGGTTGTTTGCCCGATTCGTCCGCCATATAAGCGGGGTTGGTGCCAACGGGTTGCCCTAAGGTGAAATCGGTTCCAGCAACCAGGGTGGGTAGCACCCCTGTATACCCTTCAACTTGAATGACGACGGTTGCTAGCTGCCCAGAGGTGTTTCCTGCCTGTGCCCAGCGGGGTGCGGCTGCTGAAGCAACAAGAAAACATGCCAGGGCAGCGACAAAGACGCACAGTAGTAAACGGTGATTCGCAGACGGGATTATCCATTCGCTGGTGCTTTTGCGGGGAAATCTTATTTGGTGGAAGGCATCCCCTATGCGTTGCCTTGTGGGCGTGATGCGGTCTGTTGGTTTGTCGCCAATGCGTCGCACGCGCGCAGCGGCACGATTCTTTGCTTTCATGATGCAGCCTTTCCTTGCGGTGTTGCTTGCCGCAAGTGTTGCAGCCGTTGCTTAAGAACATGCGAAGCGCGTGAGAAAACTGTGCGAAAGCGGTGCGAAATATAGGGGAAACCATGAAAAGGTTACGCGACCGTTAAATCATCGATCTCGAAAATATCTATTCTTATCAGGTGATATGCAACGAATACCGAAATATCTTATTTCTCCGATATGAATTATGGAATTAATACTTGACAATACCTACGGGGTTAGTAGGATTTGGAGTCAAGAAAAGGACTTCCTTCGAGGTTTCAAAGCTCAAGTTTGGTATTGCTTCGGTAAGGCAACGCAGTTTGCCAGCGAGCTAAAGGCCCGAAGGCGATTTGCCGTAGATGCGGCAGAAAGAAGGAATCATGGCAGTGTACAAGAGCGTTTCCGAGCTTATCGGCAATACCCCGTTGGTAGAGCTCTCCAACTACGAGAAGAACCACAACTTGAATGCAACTATCATCGGCAAGGTCGAGCTGTTCAATCCTGCCGGCTCCATTAAAGACCGCATTGCCAAGGCGATGATCGAGCAGGCGGAAGCCGACGGCAAGATCGATGCAGACACCGTGTTTATCGAGCCCACTTCAGGCAACACCGGTATTGGCCTTGCTGCGATTGCTGCTGCTCGTGGTAACCGAATCATCATCACCATGCCTGAAACGATGAGCGTTGAGCGCCGCAACCTTATGAAGGCTTACGGTGCTGAACTGGTTCTCACCGATGGCGCCAAGGGCATGAAGGGCGCAATCGCTCGCGCTGCCGAACTAGCCGAGGAAATTCCGAACTCCTTCATTCCCAGCCAGTTCACCAATCCCGCCAACCCCGCCGTTCATGAGGCAACTACTGGTCCCGAAATTTGGGAGGCAACCGAGGGCAAAGTGGACATCCTGGTTGCTGGTGTAGGTACTGGCGGAACGGTTTCCGGTACGGGCGCATATCTGAAGAAGCAGAACCCCGAGGTCAAGGTTGTTGCCGTGGAGCCTGCCGGGTCCCCTGTTCTTTCAGAAGGCCATCCGGGCGCTCACAAGATTCAGGGTATCGGCGCGGGATTTGTTCCTGATACACTGAATACCGAAATATATGATGAAGTTATCACCATCGCTGACGAAGAGGCTTTCGAGGCCGGCCGCGAGCTTGCTGCAAAGGATGGCTTGCTGGTGGGAATTTCCTCAGGCGCTGCTGTTGCTGCCGCTACTAAGCTCGCTCAGCGCCCCGAAAACGCTGGCAAGGTCATCGTCGCTATCCTCCCCGATACGGGTGAGCGTTATCTCTCTACGGCGATGTTCAACTTCGAGTAAGATCCGAAGCAGGCGTCTTAACGTACTGCTTTGGCAAGTGAGGCATGAATGTCCTACGAGCAAGAGAACAAACAGGCACTGGTCGCTTACTTCATTGAGGGCGCGAAGGGGAGTAAGCCCCTTGGCGCCCTTGGCGTTGAAGTGGAGCACTTCGTGGTTACCGCCGAAGGCGAACATCCCGTATCGTACGCTGGAGGCGAAAGGGAATTTGGCGTTCGTGATGTGCTGGCGCATTTAGCCGATGCTTACCCGCAGCATACCCATGGTCTTGAGGGCGACTTAATCGGGCTTGCTAGCGATGAGGCCTCCATTACGCTTGAGCCTGCTGCTCAGCTTGAAATAAGCATCGCTCCGTATTCGTCTATCGGTCAGATCCTCCGTGTGTACAGCGAATTCCGTTCTAAAGTTGATCCGTTTTTGGCGGAGCACGGATGCAAGCTGGTTACCAGCGGTTATCATCCTACGGCGCGTGCGCTTGAGCTTACGCTTATTCCGAAACAACGCTACCGGTTCATGAACGACTATTTTATGGAAATCGGTACGCATGGCGAACGCATGATGCGCGCTTCTGCTTCTACGCAAGTTTCGGTGGATTATTGCGATGAAGCCGATGCCATTCGCAAAATGCGTATTGCCCAGGCGTTGGCGCCCATCTTTGCAAGCGTCACCGACAACACTGCGGTGTTCGAGGCGGATCCTGCGCCCCGATTGGCGCGATTTGCCCTATGGCGCAACGTGGACAACGATCGATGCGGTTCGGTGCCAGGTCTTTTCAGCGAGGGTTATGGCTTTGCGGACTATGCCGATTGGATTCTTCGCACGTGCCCTATTTTCGTTACGCGCCCTTCTGCCGATGATCCTGCGGGGCCAAATTTGCGTGCGGTGTATGGGCAGTCTGCCTATGAGGCCTATGGTGACGCTCCCATGACCCGCGCCGATATCGAGCACGTGCTCTCTATGTTTTGGCCCGATGTGCGCTTGAAGAACTTTGTGGAAATTCGCCCAGCCGATTCGTTGCCTGCACCGCTTATGGCGGGATATGCGGCGCTTGTCAAAGGCATTTTCTATTCCGAGCGCTCTCTTTGCGCGATCGAGCAGGCATTTGGGACAACGGAAGGCGTGTGGCCCTTGAACGATAGCAGCGCCAATCAGGCACTGGAAGCTATCCAACGTCATGGTGCCGAAGCGGTTATCTGCGGCAAAACGCTTGCTGAATGGCAGGAACTTATCTTCGAAGTTGCAGATGAAGCGCTCAATGAAGAGGATGCGGCTCATTTGCACGACCTAGTGTCATTTGCCCGCAGCAGACGATAGCCCGTATGTCGGCATATTCGCCGTGCTATTATGGTCTTATTCCTATATGATTACAGGTTGTTTTGTGCATTACCCGTTGCTTCGGGCCAATGCATTGATGATGTTTACCATTCCGTCAGGAGGCACCAATGAAGATATCTACCAAAGGGCTCTATGCAGTGCGCTTCATGGTGTTTTTGGCGGGGCATGGCGGTACGGAGCCGGTGCCATTGAAGGAAATCGCTGAGGCTACCAGCATTTCGCGTAAGTACTTGGAGCAAATTGCTTCGAGCTTGGCGGCGGCGCAGCTGGTTCGTAGCGCTCGCGGTGCTTCGGGAGGTTATCGCCTTGCGCGCAGTGCCATGAACATTACTATGCTCGACGTGCTCACCGTAACGGAGGGCTCGCTTGCGCCCGTTGATTATCTCGATGAGCTTTCCGGGGAAGCGTCTCCCGGTGAATCGTGCTATGAGATCTTCGTTTGGAAGGGTCTGCACGATTTGGTAAAGGGTTACCTGGGCGGTATTTCTTTGCAGGATGTGGTGGATCGTTCCTCTCAGCTTGCGATAGATAGCTACACCATCTAGTAATAAAAGCGGCTGGCTTGTATGCGCTGGCCTGCAGGAAGGGAACGTCATGACGGTGGCGAATAGAAGTGCTGGCAAGATTTCGCACCTGCCTGTCATCGGCATCGTTCCTTCCCAGAACACCACCGAAAAGATGGTGAATTTTCCCGAGCGCTATGCTGACGCCATCATCAAGGCTGGCGGCGCCCCCTTGCTGCTGCCACTTTCGGGCAACTCCCATATTTACGAAACGCTTTTCCCTTTGATAGATGGTTTTGTTCTTACCGGTGGCAATGACATCGATCCAGCTCGCTATGGCGCTATTCGCGATAGCGGTAAAATCGACGAGCATACGCCTGAGCGTGAAGAGCTTGAGTACTTGATTTTGAGCTATGCGTATCGCTTTGATTTACCGTTGATGGGAATCTGCCGAGGCATGCAGATGATAAATGTGTGCTTGGGAGGCACCTTGTTCCGAGATTTGGGAGACCAGTTTTCCGGTGTGGTAAGAAAGGGCATCAACGACGATAAAGACGATTTGCCTCAACTTGCGCATTGGCAGCCAAAGCCCTACAGCGAGCCCACCCATCCAGTAACCATTCTGCCCAACTCCAAATTAGGGAAGTTGCTTGGCGTGCAGAATATCATGGTTAATTCTATGCACCATCAGGGGGTATGTGATCTCTCGACGCGTGTTGATGCTGTGGCGTATGCGCCCGATGGCCTGGTTGAGGCCATAGAGGTGCGTGACAAGAGCTTTATGATCGGAGTGCAGTGGCACCCTGAGTTTTTCACGGGGCGCCATCGCATGGAATGCGTATTCGATGCGCTTATCGAGGCAGCGGCGCAGGGTCATGCCCATTGCGGTGAACGTGGCAGCGTTGCTATTACGCGCAGTGAACCTGCGGGCATTCAGGCGCAATGGCCCGAAATTACGTTTGCGGATTGCATCTGATCGGTCTATAAATGGTCAAACCCCCTGCAGGCTGCTTTGCTTTCGCGCATGCTGCTTACCTTGCGATATGCGAATACAGACGTACGCGTTGCTCGAATTCTTGGAGCGAGATCCCCTGGGCATTGCTGATGCGGATGGCAAGGTAGTGGGCATTGTCTTTGATAGCGTAGATCATTTCCTCTGGGAAAGAAGAGCCGTCGAGCTTTCCCTCGCGATAGAGATAATCGATAACACCGATCAGGCCGCTAATGGAATACTCAATGATAATCCGCGCATTGGTGGTGAGTTCCTCCTCCTCGTCACAGAGTATGGTTTGCCACATGTTGGCTATGATGGTGCGGATTTTCAATGCCACGCATTCTTGGCCGCAGCGCTTCATCACAAGGCCAAAGCGCTGTGTACGCTGGGGCAATAGCATTTCCGTCAGCGCTTTGCTGTCGTTGCTGAGCATATAGAAAATGCCAAGTGGAAGGCCCTTGCTGTTAAGCAGCTCTTCCTCGATGACGGTGCACAGCAGCGCGTCGAGCGATTCGTAGTGGTAGTAAAACGTACCACGGTTGCAGTGGGCCTTTTGGGTGACCATATTCACCGTGATGTGCTTCAGGTCATTTTCCTCAAGCAATTCCCAGAATGCGTTTTTGATGCGTTCTATCGCAGCGTGTTCCTGTTGGTCTTTGCGGGGTCGTGCCATGATGGGCTCCTTCGTTGTGGGGCGATACGGGTTATGGCTCGTCCGCTAGGACGTGCGAGGTTTGCGCGCGTTCATGATGAGCATTTGCAGGCGGTTTTCGATGTTGGCGAAGCTAACGTCGGGATCGAAGTCGAGGGGCAGAATCTGCGCATCGGGATACAGCTCCTTCAGGCGTTTCGATATACCGCGGCCCACTACGTGGTTGGGAAGGCACCCGAAGGGCTGCAGGATAACGAACGCGCGGCAGCCCCGTTTTGCGTGGTGCAGAATCTCTGCGGGAATCAGAACGCCCTCACCGGCATCGAAGGTGTGGTGAATGATAGGGTCGCTTGCCTGCACCAATTCGGGCATACGGCACGGCGGTGTATACAGCGGGTGCGCCTTGGCAATTTTGTCGGTAGCATCATGCGCCAACTTGAAGAAGGCATCGGATATCGAATTGTTCAGCTTGGTGGGAAGCGGGCGATGCACCTTGTATTCACGTTGCTGAGATCGCTGGTAGAAGTACGTTTTGCGAATAACATCGGTCATGCGTGCTTCGATGATCTCCAACCCGTTGTTTTCCAAATACAGCTCCATATCGTGGTTTGCACCGGGATGGAAATTCAAGAGGTACTCGCCCACAATCAGCACGGTGGGGCGCGGCTTGCTTCGGTCGTATTTCACAGAAAGCATCGAAGCTATAGCTTTTTTGAAGCCCTTCTTCATGCCCCCGATACCGCCTTGGCGCAAGCCGCCTATGACGGCATCGATAGATTTGTCGAATGCTGCATCGGCGCTGCCAGGTTCCAGCTCGTAGGGACGTATCTTGCGCAGCAGCTCTTCCAGCGCGTCGATCATGGGCAAGCCGAATGCAATTTGCATAGCGGTTTTTAGGTTCATCTTGAAGCCAGGATGAACATTATGAGCGTCTTCCGCATCGTTGGTGATGATGGGAACTTGAGGATAGCCTGCATCGTCGAGCGCTTTACGCAGTAGTGCAGCGTAGTGAGTAAGACGGCAGTCGCCGATGTACTTGCCGGTGGCAATGGCAACCTTGTCGGGGTCGTATTTGCCCGATTCAAGTGCCGCCAGCGCTTCGCCGATCACGATTTGGGCAGGGAAACAGATGTCGTTATGGACATAGCGTTTCCCCAGGTAAATTGCGCGTTCACGGCCAATAGGAAGAGAAACGGTGTTCAGACCCTGATTGGCAAACGCCGCTGCCATAAGTTGGCTAAAAGCGTGCGAGGTATTGGGAACCAATACCGTTTTGGTGGCGGCGTCTTCCTTGGTGAATTTCTGCGGATAGGGATCGGCGAGCTTTTCTCCTGTGGCGCGAGCTAGGGCCTCGTCGATTTTGCGTTCGAATGCGGCTGTGCAGGCTGCGCATTGCGAGGGTTCGCAGCTCTGTGTGCTGCCGCAGCAAGAGGCATTCAAGCTTCCCTGTCGATTTGCATCGATAGCATAGGCTGTCTGATCAGGTGTTGCTGCTTTTTCTTTTTCGCGACGCTCGTTGACCGTTTCGATAAACGAGCGAACGCGGATACCTAAGGGTCCGCGAATGTCGCTTTCGTCCACCTTGAGCACCAGTGGTGTTTTGTCGCTGATCTCTTTCATCAGACGGATGATCTCGTCGGAGAGATACGCATCGTGGCCGCAACCGAAGCTTACTATCTGCACATATTCCATGTTGGGGCTTTGTGCTGCCAAGGTTGCCGCTGAAAGCATGCGGGCGTGGAAGTTGTTCGCAATGTCGATCAGGCTGTTCTGGAGCGGTACTTGCGTGGCGCCTGGAACGGAATCGGCGGTGATGACGGGAATGCCGTGCTCGGTAAACAACGTTGGCAGTTCGTGGTTGACCAAGTCGTCGTTATGGTAGGGACGTCCTGCAAGCACCACAGCGTAGGTGCCTTCGTTGCGGGCATGAGCCAGCACTTCGGCGCCGCGCTGCTGAAGGGCAGCGCTGAACGATGCCTGCGCGTTACGCGCCTGTTCAAGGGCGGCTAACGTTGCTTTCTCGGGAATTTGGAAGGTTTCCTTGAAGTACTTCACCAGCTGGTTGGTACAGTCCTCTTCTGTGAACCAATGGAATATCGGGTTATCGAAGGGGATATCCCAACGACGGCTGGGGTTGTCGGAATTCTGCACCACCAGGGCGTATCCCTTAACCACGGCGCACATTGACTGGCTGTCCTTCGAGGTGTTTTCAGAGGGTACCGTGGTAACGATTGGCATGAAAATGCGGTCGACGCCCTGTTTGTGCAGATCGCGAAGGTGGCCATGAACCAGTTTCGCGGGGAAGCATACGGTGTCGGATGTGACGGCAGAAAGGCCGTTTTCGTAGATGGCGCGTGTTGATTTATGGGAGAGCTTTACGGTAAAGCCTAGCGCTTGCAGCAGCGTTTTCCAGAAAGGCATGCTATCCCAGAAGAACAGTACGCGCGGAATGCCCAAGGTTATTCCTTGGGAAGGCATAACGGGAGTACAGGGCCAATCTTTGAATAGCAATTGCTCTCGTTCGTTGTACAGGTTCGGCACGTTTTCCATGGTGCGGTTTGCTTCACGTATTTGCTCACGTACTTTTGTGTCGGAAAGTTCGCCTACGATTTCGCCCTTAGTGCAGCGATTGCCGGTAATCCATGAAGTGCCATTGGAAAACGTGATGCGTGTGCGGTTGCAGCGGTTTGAACAGAACGGGCAGATCAGATTCGTTTCCTGCGAATAGCTAAAAGATTCCAGGGCATCCCAGCCGATAAAGGTAGAGGTTCGGTTTGCTTGCTCGCTTTCGCGGGCGATAAGTGCTACGCCTATAGCTCCCATAAGGCCAGGATAGGGCGCTCGAGTTACCTCTTGGCCAACGTATTGTTCGAATGCGCGCAGTACTGCGTCGTTCAGGAACGTGCCACCTTGGACCACGATGTGGTCGCCGAGCTTTTCTAGGTTGGAAACACGAATTACCTTGGTGAATACGTTTTCGATGATAGAGCGGCACAGACCCGCCATGATATCGTTTGGGTTCTTGCCGTTCTTCTGTTCGGTTACGATGCTGCTGTTCATGAACACCGTGCAACGGCTTCCCAGATCGGCGGGTGCGTTTGACTCGAAGGCAGCGCTGGCAATGCTTTTGGTGGGGATGCTCAACGTGGATGCGAAGCTTTCGAGGAACGATCCGCAGCCAGAAGAGCATGCCTCGTTTGCTACAACATTGGTGATAACGCCGTTGTCGATCCAGATTGCCTTCATGTCTTGACCGCCAATATCCAGGATGAATGAGGCATTGGGGTCGAATTGCTGAACCGCGCGCGAATGGGCAACCGTTTCAACGGTGTGGCAATCGGCGCCAAGGGCGTTGGCGAACAGCATTTCGCCGTATCCGGTGGTACCACACCCTGCAACTTCAAGTTCGCATCCAGCATCTTGGTATCGTTTGTGCAAGCTGCGCAGTGCTTCCACAGCGACATCAATAGGTTCGCCTTCGTTGGAGGCATAAAACGAGTCGACGAGTTCACCTCCTTCGTTGAGCAGGGCGAACTTAGTGGTGGTGGACCCGCAGTCCACGCCAAGGTATACGCGGAGTGTTTTAGGAAGGTTTCCCTGTTCAAGTGCGGTCTTTGTTTGGGACAGCTGATGGCGTTCGTTGAAGACGGCACGTTCTGAGTCGGTTTCGAAGAAAGGCTTGCCAGCATAGGCGCTTTGCGACGCGGCGCTGCCTGCCGCATCGTCTATGACCACGATGTGAGCCTCTTCCAGCGTCTTGATTGCTTGGGAAGGAACGAGGCGTGCCTGACGGCCGGCGAAGAGCTCTTCCAGGGCAAGCGCTGCGCCCACTGCAACGATGGTTTCGGGGTGATCGGGAATGATGATGTCTTTCCTGCCCAGCTCAAGGCGTTCGGCAAAAACGGCAATCAAGCGCGGGTTGAAGGTGAGGGGCCCGCCTTCGAATACAACAGGAGCTTCGATTTCCAGGCCCTGAGCCAAGCCGCCGATGGTCTGCTTGGCGATAGCGTGAAACGAAGATAGGGCGATATCGGCCTTCGGCACTCCTTGGTTGAGCAGGGGTTGAATATCGGTTTTTGCATATACGCCACAGCGGCCGGAAACGTTGTGGACGGCTTTTCCCTGTTGAGCGAGGTCGTTGAACTGTTCGGTGGGCACCTTAAGAAGTGTGGCGATTTCATCGATGAAGGCGCCTGTGCCGCCTGCGCAGCTTCCGTTCATGCGCATATCGGCAACTGACAGGCAGTTTGCCTCATTGTCGAATTTGAAGAAGATCATCTTCGCATCTTGGCCGCCGAGTTCGATGGCGGTGCGCGCGGTAGGATAATTCGCGCCTACTGCAAGGGAGTTGGCCACAACTTCCTGCACATAGGGTAGGTCCAGGGCTTCAGCTAAAGCCGCACCGCCTGAACCGCACAAGGCGGCGCGCATGGGAATGCCTCCGAACTGCTGGTCCAATTCGGCAAGCAGGCTCTTCAAGCAGTTTGCCTGCTGGGCATGATGGCGCACATAGCGGCGCATGAGCATTTCATGGGACGCTGCATCCATAACGGCTATCTTCGCCGTCGTGGACCCAACATCTATACCTACAAGGAGTTGCGATGATTGGTTGTTCTGCACGGGTGAAGCCACGATAGTAAAAACTTCTTTCTAACTAAAACAACCCTGTCGAGCAGGGCATAGTTAGTTTACCCAACAAAATGTTCAATTAAAACAGACATTTGAGCTAACTCCATTTATTTTTCGTTGTTGTGGATTTGGTTTCGATCGATTGCGCAGCCGGGGGGATCCTCCTCTCTTGCGCCTTGAATGTCCCGTTTTCCTGAAACACGTTCAAGCTGCTGAAAAGCCGATATAATAGAGGACAGGGATCACAATCTACCTTGCTGAAATGGAGGGGTCATCATGGCTACTGAATTCGAAAAGGGTTTCCGCGATATTTTCCTGGCAGGCGTTGGCGCTATGGCCATCACTGGCGAAAAGGCGAAGGAAGTGCTCGATACCCTTATTGAAAAGGGCGGCGTTACAGTTGAGCAGGGTAAGGACATCAACCGCGAATTGCAGCATAAGGCAACTGAAACCGTTGCCAAGGTTCGCGAGGAAAGCATTGCCGCTGCGATGAAAACCATGAGTGCCGAAGAGCGTGCCGAGTTTGCTGCAACTGTTGCTAAGCTTGCCGCAGAGCCCGCTGCCGAGGAAGCCGAAGAGGCGCCTGCAGAGGAAAAGGCGGAATAACCCCGCATGCTCAGAACGTGGCAGGGTGCTCCTGCCACGTTCTTTTTATATAGGGGCGAAACCCCTGGTTTATTTGGTTTATTTGGTCGGTAGTACGTTCTGGGGCAAGTTTCAAAGGCGGCTGCCTTTGCGGTTGCTCGTTTCGTCCCTATAGCGCAAAACGCGTCCATCTATTTGTTCCGATGCCGGTTGGCCCATTAGAGGAATTTCATGAACGAAAACACCTTGCTCAAACGCTTTTTTGAAGACGGTATCGAATTCGATCCCGATAAGCAGTTTGGTTTAAGCCATAAGGTCCGCATACGTCGTATACGCGAAATCGTGCTGCTTATGCGTAAGCATCACGTTATGGACGGTCTTTCGCCTACGGAGCTGCGTGACATCCTTGTCGATTTGGGGCCAAGCTTCATCAAGATAGGCCAGATGCTCTCCCTTCGTTCGGAGATCTTGCCGCAGGCGTATTGCGATGCGCTTTCCGACTTGCAGATGGACTGCGACCCTATGCCATTCGACGAAACGGTAGCGGTGCTTCGGGGTATTTATGGTGATAAGTTCGACGCGATATTCAAGGAAATTGATCCGAAGCCATTGGGAAGTGCCTCTATGGCGCAGGTTCACCGCGCGGTTTTGACAAACGGTGACGAAGCAGCCGTTAAAGTGCAGCGTCCTGGCGTGCGCACTACCATGGCCCAGGACATCGATGTGATGCGCGCGGTTGCCAAGCAAGCTTCGCGTTTCATGAAAGATAATCAAATGCTCAATCTGCGCGATGTAGTGGAAGAGCTGTGGGTTACGTTCCTGGAGGAAACCGACTTCTTGAAAGAAGCGCGCAACTTGGAAGAGTTTGCGTTGCTCAACAAAGACGTGGTGTATATTTCCTGTCCGAAGCCCTATATGGAGTATTGCACTGAAGAAGTCTTGGTCATGGAATACGTTGATGGCATCTCCATCCGCGACACGAAGCGTCTGCTTGAAAATGGCTACGACCTGGAAGAAATCGGCGTAAAGGTTATGGACAATTACGCCACGCAGATTATGGAGCATGGCTTTTTCCATGCCGATCCTCATCCTGGAAATATCCTGGTTAAGGACGGCAAGGTAATCTACATCGACTTGGGCATTATGGGGCGCTTATCTGTTCGTGATCGCGGCGGTTTTAAGCGGATCGTTGAAGCGGTAGGGTCAAAGAACTCCGCTGAACTGAAAGACGCCCTCATCACGTTTTCCGTAGCGCATGATATGAATGCCATCGATCATCCGCGCTTCTTGGCGGAGCTCGATAACGTTTTGGAAAGCTACGGTTCAACCGACGTTGCCGATATTGATATTGGTGCTTTGTTGGGTGACATCATGGTGCTTACGCGCCAGTGCAAGGTTACCTTGCCCGCTTCGGTTACCGCTGTTTCGCGTGGCATCATTACCATGGAGGGCTCGCTGCAGGATTGTCTGGCAAATGCCAATATTGTCGACATCATCAATGGACATCTTCAACGTTCTAAAAACATCAAGACGGAGATCGAGAATCAAACAAGAGATTTGCTGATTTCGTTGAATTCGGCAACTCACAGCCTTATTAAAGCTGCCGAGTACTCAGGGGACACGCTTCACATGCTTTCGCGCGGTCAACTGAAAGTGAATATGGAAATGCTTAGTTCCCCCGAGCCGTTGTACAAGGTCGGGCGTATCATGAACCGCCTTGCCATGAGTTTGGTGATTGCCGGCTTGCTGGTAAGTGGCAGCCTTATTATTGCGGTAGATATGCCGCGTTTATTTGGGATGCCCGTCCTTTCTCTTGTCGAGCATGTTTCTGCGTTCGTCCTTTCGGTTTGGCTTGTGTGGGACATGTTCCGCAGAACAAGATAGAGCTGTTCGAAGCGCCTTTTCGCCGCATGGGTTATTGATTGATGCGGCAGGTCCGATTGCCAGAATTGGCTGATGGATGGGCTCTGAGTGATCACGCTGTTGCCGTGGACGGCGTGCATTCGCCTTTGTGCTAGCAGATTGACATTTCCCTGTAATGATGTCGGTGGGGCAGCTCGGGTACAATGCTGTCAATGGTTATGCCTACGAAAGGGGCTTTTGATGAATCCTGACTCTCGTGTTGTTCGGGGAGTAAGTATCGCAGCTATCGTTTTGTCTGCTTTGGGTATTTTGGGTGGCTTGGTGATTGCCTTGTTTATGGGAATCGCTTCGACTTCCTTGAATGATCCCGCTGTGGTCAATGCTCTTATCTCGGAGCTGGAATCGTCAAGCACCTCCTCGGCGTTTGATGGCTCTTCGTCGTATTCGTCATACGATTATTCCGGCATGACCCAGGATGAAGCTATGGCTGTGGCTTCTGCAAGCATTTTCTTAATGGTGGGTTTGAGCTTGGGGTATGTGCTTTGCAAGGTTGTCTGCCTGGTTGCGGGCATCATTGCTTTGCGCAACTGCAACAACCCCGCTAAATTGGGCAGTGTCTTCGGCTGGTCTATCGCCGCTGCTATTGTGAGTTTTTTGGTCGGTGGCATGATCTCTATGGTGCTGTTCATCGTTTCGGCGGTGTTCGTCAGTCGCGTTCGCAGAGCCTATGCAGCTGCACCAATGGGGGCCTACGGTTACCAACAGCCCCAGCAGTACCAGCAGGGGTTTCAGGTTCCGCAGCAGCCTGTGAATCAGCAGGTGCCTCCGCAACCGCAGCAGCCGATGCAAGGTCAGGCTCCGGCTGCGCCTCAAGCTCCAGCAGCCCAGCAGCCAGCAGCTGCATCCCAGGCCCCGTCGGCCCCGCAGGCCCCATCGACCCTGCAGGCCCCATCGGCCCCGCAGGCCCCGGCCGCCCCGCAGCCTCCTGCTCAAAATGACCAGGGCGAAGATTCCAAGCAGCAATAATCTTGAGCAAAACAAAAAGCGCCGGCATCAAGCCGGCGCTTTTTTAGTGCTTTCGTTTCGATTGCCTTCGGGGCTTATTGCTTCCAAACCTCTTCGGCAACGTTTTTGATGAGGGCGATCTTTTTCCACTGATCCTCAGGCTCAATGATGTTGCCCTCTTCGGTGGACGAGAAGCCACACTGGGGGCTGATGCAGAGGTTGCGCAGTGGAACGTACTTGGCCGCCTCTTCAATGCGATGCTTCAGATCGCTCGGGTCTTCCAGGGCGCCGTCTTTGGAGGTAACCAGGCCGAGGACCACCTTCTGATCTGCAATATGGTGCAGTGGTCCGAAATCGCCCGCGCGTTCTGAGTCGTACTCTAGGAAGAAGCCGTCAACCTTCAAATTGGGGAACAGGATTGGCGCTACGGGGTCGTATCCGCCGGAAGAGAACCAAGTGGAACGGAAGTTGCCGCGGCAGATGTGAATGGTGACGGCCAGATCTTCGGGCTTGTCGCGTAAGGCCTCGTTGATTAGGTTGACGTAGTCGCGTTCCAGTTTGTCCAGGTCGAAGCCGCGTGCTTCATAAGCAGCGCGCTTGTTCGGGTCGCATAGCTCGCCCCAGGAAGTGTCGTCGAACTGCAGGTAGCGGCAGCCTGCATCGTAGAACGCCTGGACTGCTTTGCGGTACGCGGCGGCAATGTCTGCAAACAGGAGCTCTTCGTTGTTCTCGTAGCGAGCGATGGGCGTGTAATTCTCTTCGCGCACGCAGCAAATGAGGTGAAGCATGGTGGGGGAAGGAATGGTTTGCTTGACCAGCGTGCCACCTGCAACGCTGTTGGTGAAGGCAAAGTGCTTCAGGAAGGGGTGCTCACCGAAGTCAACCTTGTCGGTAATGACGACGGTCTTCGATTTCGGCTGATGGCCCTTGAAGTGAACCGACCAATGCTTTGCCCCTACCTCTTCGCATCCAAGAAGCTCGGTAAGGAAGTCCAAATGCCACATGGAGCGGCGGAACTCGCCGTCGGTTACTGCGTGAAGGCCGGCGGCTTTTTGCTGAGCCACCAATTCCTTGATAGCTTCGTTTTCGACGGCTTCGAGCTCGTCGTGGGAAATGGCGCCTTCAGCGAATTGGGCGCGTGCGGTCTTGAGCTTTTCGGGGCGCAGGAAGCTGCCTACGATGTCGTAATGAAACGGTGCAGCGGTATCGGACATAGGGGTTTCTCCTTCAAGTTGGCTAGGCACAACTGCCGTATTTACATGGGGTTTCGGGGCGAATTTGATGGTGCCCTTTGCACTTCATCGATTATAGGGGTGCTGCACCCTGTGTGGTTATAGGCATTGTTTCTAGCGAGTTATAGGCGGTTGGGGACGTGGCATGGTTCGCGGTTCGGGTGCGAATTGGCTACTTGCCAGGTTTTTGTCAAAAAATGAGCCCCTTCGATAAGAAGGGGCTCGGCCTTGGGGAAGGCATGTTGGCGCAATGGGGCTAGTCGAGTTTTGCGAAAGCCTGCTCGAGGTCCCAAATGATGTCATTAGCGTTTTCGGTGCCAATGGAAAGGCGGATAGTAGAAGGCGTGATGCCCTGATCGGCCAGTTCGGCTTCGGTGAGCTGGGAGTGCGTGGTAGAGGCAGGGTGGATTACGAGGCTCTTAACGTCTGCCACGTTTGCCAGCAAGGAAAAGATCTGAAGGTTGTCAATGAACTTCCAAGCTGCTTCCTTGCCTCCTTCGATTTCGAACGTGAAGATGGAAGCTCCTCCGTTGGGGAAGTACTTCTGGTATAGCTCGTGGTCGGGATGGTCGGGCAGGCTGGGATGGTTAACCTTGGCAACATGGGGGTTGTTCAGGAGGTATTCCACAACCTTTTTGGTGTTTTCCACATGGCGGTCTACGCGCAGGGAAAGCGTTTCAGTGCCCTGTAGAAGGATCCATGCATTGAAGGGGGAAATGCAGGGGCCTTCGTCGCGCAGCAGGATGGCGCGAATGTAGGTTACGAAGGCGGCAGGACCTACGGCATCTGCGAAGGAAACACCGTGATAGCTGGGGTTGGGGGCGGCGATAGGGGCGTACTTGCCGCTTGCCTTCCAGTCGAAGTTGCCACCATCGACGATTACGCCACCGAGGGAAGATCCATGGCCGCCGATGAACTTCGTCGCGGAGTGAACAACGATGTTAGCGCCATGCTCAAGGGGGCGGAACAGGTAGGGAGTACCGAAGGTGTTGTCGACCACAACGGGCAAGCCGTGCTTCTTGGCAATTTCGGAAATTGCGTCGATGTTGGGGATGTCGGAGTTGGGGTTGCCTAGGGTTTCCAGGTAGATGGCCTTGGTGTTTTCCTTGATGGCACCTTCAACCTCTGCGAGATTGTGGGCATCGACGAAGGTGGTCTCAACGCCGAATTGGGAAATGGTGTGCTCCAGGAAGTTGAAGGAGCCGCCGTAGATGGTCTTCTGCGCCACGATGTGGTCGCCTGCTTGGGCAAGTGCCTGAATGGTAAGGGTGATTGCCGCAGCGCCGGATGCTACCGCCAGGCCAGCAACGCCGCCTTCAAGAGCAGCGATGCGATCTTCGAAGACACCCTGGGTGGAATTGGTAAGGCGACCGTAGATGTTGCCTGCGTCCGCCAGGCCGAAGCGGTCGGCGGCATGCTGGGAGTTGCGGAAAACATAGCTGGTAGTTTGGTAGATCGGCACGGCGCGGGAATCGGAGGCGGGGTCTGCTTCTTCCTGGCCTACATGGAGAGCCAAGGTGTCGAACTGGAATTCATGATCGGGGTTGTTTACGAACTGGCTCATTGCGAGTTCCTTTCTGTATGGGGAAGCGTTTTTCGTTTGCGTGTTTGCTAGCAGAACGAAGTAAACAGCTTGAATTCCTGTGGGTCAATGGGAAAAGTAGGTTTTAGCAATCTGTATATCGGATAACAGGGATTAAGCACACTCTATAGCGGCTTTGACCTGGGGTAATGAAGATAATCAAGAGGCTTTTCGGGTTGGTTTGGTCAACTGGAAGCATGGGGAGAATGCAGTGAAAAGGCGTTTCGAAACACGGTTGAAACAAATCAGAGGGCTCTACGGATCAAGGCATTTGGTGCTTGAGGCCACAGATTGCTGGCGCCAAAACTAGTGGCAGCTACTGCTGCTACTGTCTGCGCAACGAGTTGTTGGGGATGCGTTCCTGCATTTCGGTGATATTACCCCAAAGGCGTTTAGGCATGAAGCTACGGTGCAATTCGGGGTTGTAACGGTCTTTGATGGATACGGCGTCGTAGAAGCGTTTCCAGGCATCTGCCATGAGTGCTTCGTCTGTGGTTTCCTCGGGCAGTGTGAGCGAGTCGCTTTTTACTAGAGTCCATGCGCCGTTGTGCGAAACCCCAGCGATGCCATGGGCTTCATCAAAGATGATAAAGGGCTGCGTATTGAAGCGCGCGGAAAACCAATCCATGAGGATGGGGACCACATTCGCCTTGGGGTTACAGGCGGCAAACCACACGCCGCCTTGCATTTCACGGAATCGTAGAAACTGCATCATGTAGTGTCGTTCGTTCATTACGAATCGGTGCAGTTTTACCATCGGCTCCACGCAGGGGTGGGCAATTTGCCCGAGTACATTACCCTTTTCCCTCATGGCGTAGCGCACGAAAGAACAAATTGCTGTACCTTTATCGGGCTCATCGGAAAGGAACGCCACTCCAATGGCGCTGAAAGTGCTGCGGCCGCAATCGCGGCACAGGCCGTCTTTTACGCGCTGGGCTATGGCGGGGCTAGTGGGAATGGTTATCGGTTGCTGTCCTAGGCGCAGCTGTAGGTTTTCTTCTGTGACGATTTCGCTTGGGACGAGCTTTTGGCGATATGTTTCGAATATGGCGCATAGCAGGCCCTCTAGAGTGCCGTCATAGATGAATGCATAGGAGCTGTCCCGTTTGGGATAGGGCATCACGCGCCCCATCCCGGAAGTGAGGAAACAGTACTTGTTTCTATTTTTCCACTCTGTGCATTGGGCAGATTCAAGCGCGTGGAGAACGCGGGTTGCGCTTCGGTTTTTGCTTGAGGCTGTAAATCGAATATGCTCATTTGGCCTGGTGCAACCTTAGCGCTACGGCTGCCGTGTTTGCCGCCGTTTATGGGCGCGGCAAGCTTGGCGCGCAAAGCGTTGGGATTGAATTCGGCGTCGCACCCCTGGTACTTTCCTGCGCAAGTTATGAAGTAACGGGCTCGCTTGAAGGCGATGCCGAGTTTGCGCAGCTCTGGTTCGCGTAAACAAGTGCTGCGCCGTGCACGGATGATGTTTCGGGCACCGCGCGGGCCAATGCCAGGTACGCGCAGCAACGTTTCAAGGTTGGTGGTATTCACTTCAACAGGGAAAATATCCAAATTGTTCAGTGCCCAGTTGGCTTTCGGATCAAGCTCGGGGTCTAAAAATGGATGAGCTTCGTCGATCAGTTCAGTTGCATCAAATTTATAGAAGCGCATAAGCCAGTCAGCCTGGTAGAGGCGATGCTCGCGGTTCAGCTGCACGCTGGCATTTGGCAGGCGCTTATCAGCGTTCACGGGCAAGTATGCGCTGAAGAACACGCGCTTCAACGAAAGCGTGCGGTACAGGGCGCTGGAAAGGGCGAGTATTTGGTAGTCTGATTCGGGTGTGGCGCCGATTATCATTTGCGTTGATTGCCCAGCAGGGGCAAACGCGCGTGCTTTGCGTGCAATGGGCGCCTGCGAGTAATAGGTGGTATTGCGGCGCATAAGGGCGCGGGTGTCGCGGTCTTCGGCGATAGAGTTCTTTATCTGCCGCATGGGTGCAATAATATTCTGTTTCGATTTGTCGGGCGCTAACAGTGCCAAGCTTTGGCGCGAAGGCAGTTCCATATTCACACTCATACGGTCGGCTAAATGCCCCAGTTGCTCCACCAATTCAGGAGAGGTGCCAGGCACGGCTTTGGCGTGGATGTAGCCACGGAACTTGTATTCGTTGCGCAGGATTGAAAGAGCGCAAATCATGAGTTCGGTGGTGTAATCGGGGCTTTTGATAACGCCCGAACTTAAGAACAAGCCCTCTATATAGTTACGACGGTAGAAGCCGATGGTAAGGTCGGCAAGTTCGCGGGGCTTGAATGCCGCGCGGCGCACTTCATTTTCAGCACGGTTTACGCAGTAGGCACAGTTGTAGATGCACGCATTGGTCATAAGCACTTTGAGCAGCGTGATACAGCGCCCGTCGGCCGTGAAACTATGGCAAATGCCGGCGTCTATCGTGTTACCCAGTTCGCCCTTTTTCGCGGAACGGTTAATGCCTGAAGAAGTACAGGCAACATCGTATTTAGCCGCATCGGCCAGTATTTCCAGCTTAGTTGCAATATCCATACGTACATCCGTTCGTTAATTCAGATCCTAAGAATATGCGAACACTTGTACGCTGTCAAATTGCTTGGAATGCTTTCTTGACGGCTGTTCTTTCTCTGTGGATAAGATAAAGAACAGCCGAATACCGTTCGTATGGCTTGTTGGGGGATCTTCTCTGGCCTGAAAATGAAGAGTGGTGATAAATAGCTGTTAAGCGCGTTTGCCTGTTAAATTGCGCGAATAAAGGCTCGACTGTCCGTTATTCAAATAGCGCAAATCCCACCTGGAACTTCTTTAAGACTGTTGTTGATAGGGGAGGTTTAAGCATTTTCTGTGCGGGTATAAATATTAATGGCTCTAGGTCGGGCCATGCTATGGCGGTTGAAGGCTATTCGATTCTTCGTCCTTCAAGTGGAGCAGGCGAAAACATCTATACACTGTTTGTTGCTGATGGATGGGATCAGGGTCGCTTTGTTAACTTCTACTACACTAGGTACACTGACACATATGGCGTTGCGTTTAGCAGATAGGACACTCAGTTTGCGGATTTGCTTGCCTGCTTTAACGTTGGCTGTTTTGCTGTCGTTCGCCTTTCTGACGGCTTGCAATTGGAAGGAAGCCGATGTTAGTTCCAGTGAGTGCGAGGAAGAAATGAGCGAAATGAAAGTAAACGATACCCCTCAAGACCATCTTCCCGTACTGAATTCAAAGGCTTTGTCCGAGCGGAAGGGAACCCCAGAAGGAATGAGCGGAGGCTTGATGTCTCATCAATGGGAGGTGAGTGGCCAGGTGGTTGCGTGTGACGAGGAAAGCGGCGCCGTTGCCGTATCCGTCGACAGCGACAACGATTACGCCCAGTATTTGAACAGCCCGATTCTGGTTTCCGCTGGGAACGAGGCAGGATTTGCCGTGGGGGATGGGGTCGTTATAACGTTCCTGCCTCCCGGCAGCGAAGAAACCGTTTTGCATCCAAGCAACCTGGTGAAAAGCCAATAAAAGAAAAAGGGGAATCGCAGGTAAACTGCGGTTCCCCTTTTTAGACGCCCATCCTGCGAACGGCCGCTATTCCTTTTCCGCGGATTCAGGTAGGAAGGCGCGGGCGTTGTAGGCAGAAATGCCCACGGTTGCGGAGTTGTGCAGCAGTGAAGATGCTTGCGGCGTGATGATGCCGCCGATGCCCAACGCCAACAGCAGCGTGTTGAACCCGATGGTGAAGCGATAGCCCTGGGCCATGCGCTTTTCCAGGATGCAAGAAAGTTTGCGCAGTTCAACCAGCGAATGCAAATCATCGGATACCAGCGAGATGTCGGCCGCTTCACGCGCAACGGCGCTGCCCGAGCTCATGGCGATGCTCACATGCGCAGCTGCCAGGGCGGGCGAATCGTTTACGCCGTCGCCCACCATAGCCACGCGGTGGCCTTCGGCTTGCAGCTGTTCCACGATCTCGTGCTTGTGTTCGGGCAGCAAGTCGGCCCTGAACTCCGTGATGCCGGTTTCCGCGGCGATGCGACGGGCGGAGCGCTCGTTGTCGCCGGTGAGCATGATCACGCGCTTGAAGCCCTCGGCACGTAGCTCTTCCACCACCTCGGCCACGTTTTCTTTCAGCGGATCCTCGATGTACAGCACACCCCACAGGGTGTTGTCCACCGCCAGGAACAAAGGTGAAGTTCCCGCAGCTTTTTCGTGGATGGATTCCAGTTCTTCGGTGGGAATGGCCACATGCTCGTCTTCCAGCACGAAGTGCTCAGAGCCGATAACGCAGCGTTTGCCGTTGATGCTGGAAGCAATGCCGTGGGCAACCACATATTCCACTTCCGCATGGCGCTCGCGATGCTCCAGCCCCTGCTTCAGCGCCTCGTTCACTACGGCGCGTGCCACGGGGTGGGGGAAATGCTCTTCCAAGCAGGCGGCCAGGCGAAGCACCTCTTCAGTGGGCATTTCGTTGTAGCTGGTTACTTCGCGCACGGAAGGTGATGCCTGGGTGAGCGTGCCCGTTTTGTCGAACACGACAACGTCGGCTTCTGCCATGTGCTTGAAGTAGCGTGAGCCCTTCACCGTGAAACCGCGCTTGGCGCTTTCGCTCTGCGCGGCCATGACGGCAATGGAGCCAGAAAGGCGCAGCGCGCAGGAGTAATCCACCATAAGCGCGGCGGCCGTTTTGGTGAGGTTGCGCGTGGTAAGCGCCACGATGCCCGCCAGAAGGAAGTTCCACGGCACCAGCTTGTCGGCCATGGCTTCGATGTGCTTCTGGTCGGAGCTCTTCAACGCTTCGGACTGTTCCACCATCGAAACGATGGAGCGTAGCTTGCTTTCCTCGGGGCTGCCGGAAATGCGTATGAAGATTTCGCCTTCTTCCACGGTGGCGCCGGCGTATACGGTGTCGCCCGTTTTGCGCACGATTGCCAGCGGTTCGCCAGTAAGCGAGCTTTGGTTTACGCCTGCTTCGCCTGAAATGACCTCGCCGTCGGCGGGAATCTGGCAACCAAGGCGCACTACCACGGTGTCGCCGTGCTTCAGCTCGCCAATGGCAACCTCGCGTTCAACATCGCCTTCCACTACGGTGGCGGTGCTGGGGATGTCGAACAGCGATCGCACCAGGCTGCTTTCGCTGCGGCGCTGGGTGTAATCTTCCAGGATTTCGCCCACCTTCAGAAGGAAGATGGTGCTGCCTGCGGTTGCGGGCTTACCTTGGATGAAGCCCATGGCAATGGCGGCGCCGTCCAAAACAGGCACATCAAGGCGGCCATGACGCAGAGAATCGAGCGCTGCTTTCCAGAACGGGATGGCGGAAATGATGGCCCATGCGGTGCGCAGCGGTGCCGGCAGGAACCAGCGGCGCATGGCGCGGAACACGATCATGTTGGCAATCTGCGTGAACGGATGACGCGGACGCGGTGCCAGCATCAGTGAGTTTTCGGGCTCCCAGGCTTTAATCTCCTGGTACGTAAGCACTTTGAGTTTACGTACGACGGTGGTGCGCGCCAAGGCGAGCTCGGCTTTGCCAGTTCCTTCGAAAGTTATGGAAAGTGAGCCTGCCTTTGGATAGGCAACGCATTTGGTTACGCAGGGGAGCGCCAAAAACGTTTCCTCGAGCGCGATCGCATCATGCTCAGGGATTTTCCCCTGAAGATCGAATCGGATCCTTCCGGGGATCTCGTGTTTGATCGCGAAACGCATGGCTATTACTTGCCTTCTGCTTCCTGGGCTTCGGCGAGTTCCTTGGCTGCCTCTTCCTCAGTTTCTTCTGCGCCCTTGTCGTAGCCGGCCTCGGCGAGGATATCGTCGAGTTCTGCCTTTGCTTCGTCTACGATGGATTCAGCCTCTTCCTTAACCTTCAAGCCCTGAGCGACAGTTGCTACAGCCGCCTTGCGTACCGGCTCGCTTTTCAGTGCCTTAACGCCGAGGGTTCCCAGCAAAAAGCCTGCTCCCACGAGAATTCCATGGTTCATTGTGTCCTCCTTAGAACTGCTTTGCATGGTGAAAGTTCACCACTCTTAACATTTAAAGTTTACCACTGCAAACATTGGCTGGTTGAAAAAGTTTGCTAGTGTTAACAGAGATGAAGGTTGGCGGTTCTAAGCAGGCACGACTGTTTGCATGGGAAAGGCAGCTCCAACGTGAAGTGTTCCAGGTAGGCTGCGGGCGCTAAATCAGCGAGTAATGGAAAACGCCTTGCGCGTCTTCTTCTCGATTTATCTGGCCTTTATCGGCAAGGTACTCCAAATACGAAAACGTCATGGCAATGCGTCGTACGCGCATGCCGAACTCCAGCTCATCGAACGCTCCATGGGAACGCTGTGCGGAGGCAGCAACTTCTTTCGCTGTTGCGGTTTCTAGCTGATTTATGATTTCTATTCGTTTTGCCAGCGGTTTTTTGAATTTTCCAATCATGTATTCGTAGAACGCATCGATATGATCTGCCCCGTAGAGCGGTTCATGATGGGACATGAATACCGTTTCGAAGTCCATCGCTTTGAGGCGGGGGAATGTGTTCAGAAAATGGTCGAGCAGATGGTCGTTGCGTCCGAATTGAACAAGGGAGGGCGCGGCGTCTACCACGTGGTCGCCGCTGAACAATATCTTTTTTCGTGCATCGCCAAAGCACAGGTGCTCAGGCGCGTGGCCAGGTGTTTCGATTGTGGAAATAGTCCAATCGCCAACCGAAATGGTATCGCCATCGTGAAGGATGGTCGCGTGGGGCGCGGAAGGTTGTTGCACCTGCATGATGTACAGCAGTGTGTCGCGGAATTCCTCCCAGCAAGTATCCAGCGCGTCAGGCCACCCGATCACGCGTGCGTAATCGCGGCAAAATCCTTCGTTTACCTGCGGCAAGGTGCCATGGTATACCGTGCGTCCCCCTTGACTCAAAAAATAGGGGAGGTTGCCAACGTGGTCGGCGTGAAAATGGGTTATAGCAACATCGGTATTGCTCCAGGGCACTTCAGCTCTTTTGAGCATGGCATCAAGGTGCTCTGTTCCAGTGAGCTGGGGGTGGCCGAGGTCAATGAACAAGCCCTGTTTGCCACGCTCAAAAAGCAGATACCGATCAATGCGATCGGCGAAGTAGAAATTCTTGACGTCGAAAACTGCATGCAAAAGCCCGGGCACTGGTTCTTCCAGCGAAACCATTTCGTACGTTACATCACCGAGCATATCGTCAAAACCGCTTTTGTCTGCGGTTGAACTGCTAAAGGTATCGGCTTTCGCGGTTGGCTGAATCGTGGGGATGGGTTGTGCTGGGCGCTGAGGCATGGGGATTCCTTTCATCATTCCCATGATACGGGTCATATGCTCTGTTTTGTGCGCAGATTGCTGCTATTCGCCCATGAGCAGCCGATTTTCGGTTGTAGCTTTGGCTTGCTGTCTCAATTTGCCCGCGGATTAGCTCTCTGCCCCGCTGCCGCAACAAATTTTCGCACGAGTTTGCAAGAAAATTGCGATTGCAGACGATTGGGGGCTCGTAAGCTTGGGGTTTTTCGGGCAAATCCCCTCGTTTGAGGGCTAAAATCGCCGTTTTGCGCCAAGTGCAATTTATCTAGTGATCCCCAATCGCAATTTTCTTGCAAATCGAACTGAAATTTTGTTTTGGTCTTTGTCTTGTGGGCGCTTCTGCATGGAGCGCCCCTGCAATTCAGGCGTGGCGCCCTATTCGCATGCGAGCGTACTGAATTTGCGCGTGAGTGGGGGGCGATTCCCGCCACTGGGGGAATTAGCTCGCTTGCCGATGAAGCGTGTGGCGGACGAGCGTGGATTGGCATGCTGGCTACCATTGAATGCAGTGGACATCTGCCAGAACCCGCTTAGCCCTTCTTCGACGGGTTTGGCCCCTGCCTGATGCTGGTGCATTGGGCAGGGTCTGTCCGCAAAACGCACACGAATCCGGAAGGAGACCTATGAAGATCGCTGTCCTGGAACCGCTGGGAATATCCGACGATAGCCTGCGTGGCCTGCTTGCCAAGGCAACTGACGGCCATGAAGTTGAGGTGGTAACGTATCCCGACCGTAAAGAGGACGAGGCTTCGCTGATCGAGCGCAGCGCCGATGCCGATATCGTGGTGGTGTCGAACATCAAATATCCCGCTTCCGTGATGGAGAAAAATCCCAACCTTAAATATGTGTGCGTTGCATTTACCGGCTACGACCATGTAGATATGGCGTATTGCCGCGAATACGGCATCCAAGTTTCCAACTGTGCTGGTTATTCCACGGTTGCTGTTGCTGATTTGGCGTTTGGTTTGACTTTAGACGTTCTGCGCAACATTTCTACCCTGAACGCTATTGTTCGTCAGGGTGGTACGAAGGACGGGCTGGTGGGGCCTGAGCTGGAAGGGAAGCGTTTTGGCGTTGTTGGCGCTGGCGCTATCGGTTCGCGCGTGATGCGCATCGCCCAGGCGTTTGGCTGCGAAGTGGTGTGCTACTCCCGTACCAAGAAGGACATCCCGGGCGTTGAGTTCATCGAGCTTGATGAACTGTTGAAGACATCCGATGTGGTAAGCCTGCATGTCCCGCAGACTCCTGAAACCACGGGTCTTATCGATGCGGAGAAGATTGCGCTTATGAGGCCTACGGCGGTGCTTATTAATTGCGCTCGTGGCCCCGTTGTCGATTCCGAGGCGCTTGCGGCTGCTCTCAATGAGGGTCGTATTGCTGGTGCTGGCATCGATGTTTTGGAGATGGAGCCTCCGTTCCCTGCTGATCACCCGCTTCTGAACAGCAAGAATACTGTGGTAACTCCTCATGTTGCCTTTGCTTCACATCAGGCAATGGAAAAGCGTGCCGTTATCGTGGCAGACAATGTTGCGTCCTACCTGGAAGGCAATACGGCAAACCTGGTTTCATAGCAGGTGGGAAAATAGGGGACAGGTACCAGATTCTCACTTAGACATAGTTCACAAAGGCAGGACCTCGCTTGTGCGATTGTTCGCAAGCGAGGTCCTGCTTGTTAGGCGCGAATTTGGCGCCTACCCCTATTTCCCCACTTGCCCCAATCCTTCTGTTATTGGCTCAGCCTAATACCGGCTATGGGAAATAGTGGGGTACCGAACGGGATCATCGACGCTCATAATTGCAGTCATGCACAAGCTTTACTTCGCATACGGATCAAACATGGACTTCGATCAGATGAAGTTCCGCTGCCCTGGGGCTGAATACCTGGGCGTAGCAACGCTGCCCAATTACGAGTTGAAAATGGATGCAGCGGGCTTCGCAACGGTAATCCCTGCGCCAGGCAAGCATGTGCAGGGTGCGCTCTGGGACTTGAGCAACGCCAACGAAAACAAGATGGACGGCTTCGAGGGCGTTTCTTCCCATTGCTACGAGAAAAGCTATGTGGAAGTTCAGTACGCTGGTAACCATACTGAAAGCACCATCATCTCGGGTGCGTTCGGCTTCGGCGAATTTGAACCCGCTGCTCAGGATGCCTACACGTTGGAAGCTCTCATCTATCTTTCTTTACGTGGACCCTTCTACGATTGGTCGTTCCGCGAAGATTACGTAACCAAGGTGCGAAACGGTGCCGCCGGTATTGGCGTCGACGCCCACACCCTTAACCAGTTGCAGAACATACAGATCATTCCCAACGCGCACGTTGCTTAAGCTGTAACGCCGCTCAATGAGCGGCGTTTTTTGCGTGCATGCGACCAAGCCCTTTGCCCTTGCGAACCCGCCGCTTCACTAACTCACAACATTTCGCTGCTATTCTTTGAATAAAGGTATTCAGGCGCTCTTCGGGGCGCCTTGTTGTTCGGAAGGGAAGCGTATGACGGTTTTGGGTAGCGTGAAGCGCCACTATGAAAAGGTTATCTGCGTTTGCTGCTTCTTGATTCTGTTTACCAATATCGGGTTGCCCTCAACTTCGTTTTCCGTATATCAGCCCTACCTTGTTGCTATCCCGGGGGTTGGGCATGCGGGTGGTTCGGTAATCCTGTCTGTGCGCACGTTTGTTTCCCTTGTTGCCATGTTTTTTGTGGCGCGCTATTACGGCTGGCTCAATTGCCGCATTGGTGCTTTTGTTGCCTCGATTTGCGTGGCTATCGGTTTCGGTCTGTATGCGCTTAACACCGAAAGTTATGCCGGCCTATGCGTTGCCTCGGTGTTTACGGGGCTGGGATATGGCTTGGGCGGCATGATCTGCTCAACCATGCTTATCGGTCGTTGGTTTGAGACGAATGTTGCAACGGTCGCGGGTATTGCTGCCGTGGGTTCGGGCGTTGCCGCCGTGGTTTTGCCGCCTATTGTGGTTGCGGTGGTGAATGCTACTTCGCTTTCTGCTGCATTTGCCCTGGAGGCCGCCTTGGCGTTGTTACTGGGGCTTTTGGTATTTGCATTGCTGCGCAATTTCCCGGAGGATATGGGTTTGAAACCCTATGTTTCAAAAAAAGCCGAAAAGGGCACGGGCAAGCCGAAGCGCGCTCGCGTGAACAGGGATGTGCCCCATTCGTTTTTGCCGGTACTGATGGTTGCCATGGTGTTTGTGGGCTGTGCGAGTGTGGGCGGCAATGGTTATCTGGGCGTCCTGTTCACCTCCGAAGGGTTCTCGACCGAAGCTGCAGCTGCCCTCATCGCCGTGAGTGGCGCTTGTTTGATGGTGTCAAAGCTCTTCAACGGGGTTGTCTTCGATGCCATTGGTACGCGAAATGGTTCGGTGTTGTTCTTCTTGCTCTTTATCGGAGGAGCAGGTCTTCTGTGCTTGAGCGATATGGGGTCGAGCTGGTTGGCAACAGCGGCTGCAGTCATGTTTGGCCTGGGACTTTCCTTGGGCACGGTGGGCATTTCGGTATGGTCTATCGAGCTTGCGCCAAAGGGCAGGGAAGTGCAGACCATTCGCAACTTCCAAATTTGCTATGCCCTGGGTGGCTTTATTTTCATGCTGCTGCCAGGCTTCCTCGCCGAGGCGTTTGGCACCTATCTGGTTTCCTATGCGGCGTTGTTCTTTATGCTCATTGCTGCCGCGGCAGTGATTGTGGGGTTGTACACCATCTGCGATCTAAAAGCCGCTCGCAATGGCAAGGATCGTTAGGCTGGAGTTCGACTCGCCTGCTAAATCCCCTCCGCTCCCTTCCTCGTCCATGGCAGGATGCGGGACTTGCCTCAAACGTAACAATGATTAACTCCGCTTTACATTTATGTAAGATTTCGCTTGCTAAGCTTGCATCCGCAATAAGGGAAACCATGCGGATTTGCGGGCGGCAGAAACTCGGATGAAGCTCGTCGGAAACTCTGGTAATTCCCTTTGCGCGTGATTGTGAATGAAAAGGGAGGAACAGAGAAAGACATGGATATCGCAACACTGGTTGTCGTTGTGCTGGTTATCGCGGTGGCGTTAACATTCGACTTCACGAATGGCTTTCACGATACGGCAAACGCTATGGCAACCTCAATTGCAACGGGTGCGTTGAAGCCGAAGACGGCGGTTATCGCGGCCGGTACGTTGAATCTGATTGGTGCTTTTTTGTCCACCGAGGTGGCAAAAACTATTTCGGGCGGCATCATCAATGAGCAGCAAGTTACCATCGGCGCCGAATTCATATTTGCTGGATTGGTAGGCGCTATTCTGTGGAACCTGATGACGTGGCTGGTTGGCCTTCCTTCAAGCTCTTCCCATGCGCTGTTCGGCGGCTTGGTGGGCGCGGTAATCGTGGGTGCAGGCGTTGAGGGCGTTAACTTTGGCGCTGTTGTTGCCAAGGTTCTTGTTCCTGCTCTTATTTCTCCTATCGTTGCCGGCTTGGCAGCATTCGTGGCGGTGAAATTAATATATTTCATTGTTCGCAAGCTGGACGAAAAGTATGTTGAGACGGGCTTCCGCCATGGTCAGACCATTACAGCATGCCTGGTAGCGCTTTCCCATGGCACCAACGACGCTCAGAAGACCATGGGCATCATCACCCTTACGCTTATCGCTGTCGGCTTGCAGCCTTCTGGTTCTGGCCCTCAGCTGTGGGTTATCGCTGTGTGCGGTCTTGCAATTGCCTTGGGCACCTATATGGGCGGCTGGCGAGTAATCCGTACACTTGGCAAGGGTCTTACCGAAATCGCAACGCCTCAGGGCTTTGCTGCAGAGGCTAGCTCGGCAACCACCATTCTGGTTTCTTCCCATTTGGGCTTCGCTCTTTCCACCACGCAGGTTTGCTCCGGTTCTATCATCGGCTCCGGCCTGGGCAAGAAGGGCGGCGCGATTGACTGGAAGGTTGCCGCTCGCATGCTCATTGCCTGGTTGGTAACGTTCCCTGCTGCGGGTGTAATTGGCGCTGCCGCCTGCGCTGTTGCCAAGATCAACGTTTGGGGCACGCTTGCTGTTGCCGCAATCGCCGTTGTTGCAGCGCTCATCATCTTCAGGCTTTCGCGCCGCAACCCCGTTAATGCGATGAACGTAAATGAAGGCTCCGAAGTCAAGGTGAACGCCAAGGTTGCAACTGCCTCGGCTGCAGCGTAGAAAGGGAATCACATGCAAGAACTTATGAATTTTGCAACGGTCCTGATCGTTGCGGTGGGCATTGCCGGTTGCATTGGCGCGATGTACGCATCAGGCCTGCGCCTGTGGGCAAAGAGCGGTGCTCCTGAGGGTGGAGATGGCTCCCCTAACTATCTGTTTCGATTCGCTTCGGTGGCATGTTTTGCGGCATGCGTGGTCGTAGTGCTGTTTGCACTGTGGCTGATGATTCCGATGTTCCATTAATAACGAGGGGATAAGAACTTGGAAACTTTGGAAAGTATTCTGGTAGGTATCGACGGCAGCGAGCGCGGTAAGAAAGCATTGAAATGGGCTGCTCGTCTAGCCAACCGCGAAGGTGCTCATCTGACGCTGCTTGCGGTAATCGATCCTGCATCAAATGAGCTCGTCGGCTCCGACCATCGCGTTTTGCGCGAAGCTGTGGAAAATGTGTTGGGCGAGGCTCAGGAATTTGTTCGCAGCGATTATCCCGAGCTGGCCATGGACGCTTCGTATGTGAGCGGCGATATCGTAGAGGCTCTAGTCGGTGCGGCTGAAAGCCACGATATGATCGTAATGGGCTCTCACCATGGCGCTTCGGTTGCGGAACGTGTATGGGGCGCAAAGGGCCTGCGTGTTTCGGTTTCGGCAAGCGTTCCCACGGTGGTTGTTCCCGCCGACTGGGATCCTTACAACGAGGCCAAGGGTATTGTGGTAGGCGTTGGCCCACAGGATGAGGTTAGCGACAAGGCTGTTGAGCTTGGCGTTCATTTGGCTAAGGTTCTTGAAGAGCCGCTCGAGCTTATTTCTTCCTGGGGCATCCCCACCTTGCTTTCGCGCTCTGCTGAATTCATGGGTGGTGGCTTGGCGCCGGTTGGCGAATCGTTCCAGCGCAACCTCGACGCACGTGTTGCGGCTATTCGTGCAGCAGAACCTGCCCTTGAGGTTGAAGGTCATTCAATTGAGGCTCCTTCCCCTACGCAGGCTTTGATGCAGCGCAGCAAGGATTGCCGTGTTCTGCTGCTGGGCACGCATGCTCGTTCCGCGGTAAGTAGGGCGCTGTTTGGCTCTACCACCTGTGGCGTTTTGGCTCACTTGCAGGTACCTACTGCAGTTGTGCCGATGGAATAACCTGTTTAATTGCAGAAAGTGCGTTGAGGCTAATGCTTCAACGCACTTTTTTGTTTTTGATCGGGATGGCCTCTGGGCGGGGGGGCGATGCCCGGCTGCTGGGGCGTCTGGGCGACTGGAGCGTCTGGGTGCTGGAAACTGGATGACTGGGGCGTGCCCAGCTACCGAAGCGATGTCTGGTCAGGCGCGGCATCCGACAAGGCGCAAAGCCCGGTGAGTAGGGTGCGGTATTCGGCCCAGCGAGCGGCGCGTGATGCCTGGCTCGCTCATGTGATGCTGACGCTACTCTTTCTTTCTCATCTCGAAGGAATCGGCGGGGTAGAAGCGACGGCAGTTTTCGCACGTGGTGAGCACCACGCGCCCCTCATTCACCAGATATACCAGGTGGGCAAAGGTTTCGCCCAGCGAATAGAATTTCTGGTCGATGGTCCATTCGTCCCAGTTGGGGTGCTTCCACGAGGCATTGCGTGCGATATCAATCAGGCTGGCATGGCCGTCGACCACCAGCTGGTACAGTTCTTCCAGTCGGTTAGCGTGGAAGCTTTTCAGAAAATCGACGCGCTCGGCTACTCCCGTGAAGGGACGGCCGTGACCGGGCAGAATAAGATCAACGTCCAAATCACGTACCTTGTCCAGGCTTGCCAGGAATTCCCTTAACGCATCGTACGAGCAAACCCAACTCATGATGGTGGGCGTGATGCGTTCCAGTACGTGGTCGCCTGCAATGAGAATTTTCGCCGTAGGTTCGTATAGGCAGATATGCCAGTCGTCGTGGCCGGGCGTGGTTATGACGCGAAAGCGGTAACTGCCGTTGTGGTACACGTCGCCATCGGCCAGGTAAAACAGATCAGGCTGGTTTTTTAGCGGAAGAAGCTCGGCAGAAACGCGGTAGGTAGAAGCGTCGCGTGCCTGCATGCTGCGTTCATCGTACGTGTTGGGGTGTGTAAGATAGCCGATGAGCGGGTTGAATACCGTTGCTTGCATGTTCATGAGGTTTTGCACTTCTTGAATAGAGTGCATGTTGGCGTATATGCGCATCCAGCGTCGCCATATGCGGTCGAGGTTGCTGGTGTGGTCGGGGTGGGAATGGGTAAGGACGATCTCCACTGATTCCCAGGTGCGGCCCAATTTGCGCAAGGCATCGTCAAGTGCTTTTTCGCAGTCGGGGTGGTCGAAACCTACGTCGACAATGGTGGTTTTATCATCACTCAGGATGAAGTACGAGTTCAGGTAATTCAGCGGGTTGTCGGGAAGGGGCACAGGCACGCGCCAAATGCGCGGAAACACCTCTTCAATTTCGCCGTTGTTATATTGGTCTGCGTAGTTCGCCGCCATGATGATTCCTAACGGAACGTGTTCATTGTTCTTGGAACCAGCGTAGCGCAAAAGTCGTCGAGTGGTACGGTAGGATGGGTGGCGTTGATGAATCGTGGGCGAGCGCTATGCCTGACCTGCGAGTGTGCGGGGAGGTGCGGTAAGTGGCAGCCTATAGCGAAAAGGCGGAGAAGGCAACGGACCTCCAACTTTCCGATGCCCATTTCCATCTGGGGTTCGTTTTGGATCTGGTCGATTTTGCTGCGGATGTCCAGCGTGCCAGGTCGCTCGTCTTTGCCGCGTCGGTTACCCCTGGCGAGTATCGAGATACCAAAAGGGCGCTTAGCCGCTCGTTCAATTTCACTCAGACGAACCTCGGCCCGGCCAACCAGGACGCCAAAGAGGCGCTTCGCTGCGCGCTTAATTCCAGCCAAGCGAAAGCTGAGGCAACCATAGGGGCCGCTAAGGGAGCGCTCCGTCGAGCGGCAGCTCCTTCGCAGCAAGCTGCTTATTTCCCCTTCATCAAGCTTGCGGTGGGATTGCATCCCTGGTGGGTTTCCGCAGACGAAGGCTGTCTTGCAGAAGAACTGCGTGCATTCGATAGCGCTTTGCCCGAAACACGCTACGTGGGTGAAGTTGGCTTGGACTTCTCGAAGCGCAGAATAGTAACGCGCGATGCCCAGCTCTGTGCATTCCGCCATATCGCAAATGCGTGCGCAAAGGACGGCGGCAAGGTTCTTTCCATCCATTGCGTTAAAGCATATGACGATGTTTTGAGCATTTTGGATAACTCTGGTTGTTTCGTGTCGTGCGCCTGCATCTTCCATTGGTTTAGCGGCTCGTTTCCGCAGCTTGCGCAGGCGGTGGATGCAGGTTGCTTCTTTTCGGTCAGCGCACGTATGCTCGAAACGAAAAGAGGGCGTGAATACGCAAAGGCGATTCCCTTGCGAAAACTTCTTTTGGAGACCGATGCCCCTGCCGCGATTGATCCTGAACGAGAACATCCTTCGGTACTTTATTCATACGACCAGATGAGGCTCCAGCTTGTAGAGACTCTAAAGCGACTCGCTCGAATAAGGGGCATTGGCGAATCGGAGCTTGCTGCCATAGTTCAGCAAAATGCGTTCGAGGTTTTTTGCTAGATCGTCTTCTTGCGGCGCTATCATGGGCGCTATGGAAAATGCTCTTTTAACAGTTGCCTCGCTTACCGCCATCATCGCGCTCGGTTTTGTCGTTGCGCGAACAATGGAGTTGCCCAGAGGCTTTACCGACACGCTTTCGAAAATCGTTTTTCGCATCACTTTGCCATGCGCGATTTTCCACGCTTTTGCCTCGAATGGCTTTGATGCCTCGTTGCTGCTTCTTGCCTTGGTGGGGTTGGGTTGCACGTTCATTCCGTGGTTGATCGGCACCTTACTTACTGCGCGCGAAGACCGAGATCATCGGATCCTGATGATGATGAATATATCGGGCTTCAATATTGGCTGCTTTGTGCTTCCCTTTGCCCAAGCGCTCTTTCCGCCGGCTGCGGCACTTGCTGTGTGCCTGTTCGATGCCGGTAATGCTTTGATGATGAGCGGGGGAACGTATGCGTTCTCAAGTGCGATCCTCGACAAGGGGGGATCCCATTACGAACGTGCCGTGTTGGCTGCGAAGCGCCTGTTTTCGTCTGTGCCATTCGACCTGTATTGTGCGCTCATTGTCATTTCGCTGATGGGCGTTACCATTCCTGAGCAGGTGGTTTCGTTTATCGAGCCAATTTCAAACGCCAATTCATTCTTGGCTATGTTCATGCTGGGTTTAATGGTTCAGTTTTCGTTGGGTAAAGGAAAAGTGTTCCAGCTGGTGCGCTTGCTGGGCTTGCGTTTCCTGTTCTCTGCCGTGATGAGCATCGGCGCAATGACACTGCTTCCCTTCGATCCCGTTACCCGTATGGTAATTGCCGCCTTGTTGTGGTCTCCCATGGGCGCACTCGGGCCGGTATACACCCTTTGGGCAAAAGGTGATGTGGGCCTGGCTGGTTTTGCCAATGTGGTCACGGTTGCGGTGGGCATTGTCGCCATGACGGCTGCCGCGATGATGATCGCGTAGCTTTTTGTTTGGTGCCGCAGGCGGTTTTTGCCCTGGCTTCAAAGGGGTATATGCTCTTCCACTGAACAAATTTTCACCCGGCGGGGGCGTATCATCAGGATTAGTTCAAAATGACATGCTTAAACGATTCTTCGATTGGCAGTCCGGTAGTGTACACGCCGTAGCTGTGGCTGCCATCTTTGGGAAGCGAAAGGCTGCCGGGGTTGAAGAGCCAAACTGTAGGATCTTCCGAGCAGGGTTCATTCGCTTTGACATGGGTGTGTCCGTACAAAAGTGCGGTATTGACTGGCATCTGGGGAAGGTTACCTATCGCTCCGTCTCTGTCGGGGCCGAATACGTGCCCGTGAGTGAGGAACAGCGTTCGGGGAGTTTGCATTTCGTACCCTGCATCTTCGTCGATGTATTCAGGGTCAAGGATGGTGGAATAGTCCGCCATGCAGGGGAAGTCGAGCACCATCTGATCAACTTCGGCGTCGCAGTTGCCGCGTACGGCAAGTATGCGATCGGCTAGGGGGTTGAGCAGGGCAATTACTTCCTTGGGGTCGTAACCGTTGGGCAGGTCGTTGCGCGGCCCATGGTACAAGATATCGCCCAGCAAGATGATCTTGTCGGGTTTTTCTGCGTGAATAGCATCAATGAATTTGCGGCACCACGTTGCAGAGCCGTGAATGTCGGAAGCAATCAAAAACTTCAAGGCAGCCTCTTTCCGTATACGATGGTCGGTCTAATTGTATCGCTCGCTGCTATTTTGCAGGCCAATGCAAAAAATGGAATATGGCGAATTTGCCTCTAATGCAGCTGTTGGGGCGGAAGTTTCTCAGACCTCTATTGCAGCTGTTCAGACGCGGGTTGCCTAGGTTTCTATCGTGGCCGTTTAGCCAGGAACTATCCAGGTGCCCATCGTTAAAGCGAAGTTTCATCTACAGAAAAATTGTTGACAGGAAGGATATTTCGGGAAAGAATAGCCATAGTTTCGTAAGCGAACATGATTCGCTGAGGAAATCACCAAACCGTTGAAGCGGAAGTCAAAGCGAGTAGGCGCGCACAGAGAGTCCGGGATGCTGGGATCCGGATCGAAAAGCCGTTCGCCAAATGGACCGCTGAGGGCGCATGCGAATGCAATTTGCTAGTAGGGTGCGACGTGAGGGCATACGTTAGTTGCCGGGGATATGTTGGTATCCTGCTAAGCGCACGATTTGTTTCGTGAACCAAGGTGGCACCGCGAGCTTTGTATTTTCTAAAGCCCGTCCTTGATCGTAGAAGTATCAGGGATGGGCTTTTTTTATTGCCCTTCCCGCGTAAGGAAAGGGCAATTCGATGGACACTACGCCGTTGCAGCCGGGCTTGGAAGAAGTTCGTGCTTTGGCCGCGCAGCCCAGTATTTGCCGCGTTCCTGTGAAACGCGAGCTTTTTGCCGACCGCATTACCACTATCGAAGCAATGCGTGCGCTGCGTGCTGCCAGCAATCATTGCTTCTTGCTGGAAAGCGCCGAGGCCGATCAGCGTTGGGGTCGCTACTCTTTTTTGGGCTTCAACCCCACGCTCGAGATTACCTGCCTGAATGGGCAGCTCAGTATTCGCCGCAATGTTGAAGGTGGCGAACCGTCGCGTGAAACGCGCCAGGTTGAGCACCCCGGCGAGGCTATTCGTCAGATTATTGCAGAGAACAAGAGCGCCAAGGTTGAAGGATTCCCGGCATTTACCGGTGGTCTGGTAGGCTACTTCTCGTACGACTACCTCAAGTACGCCGAACCCACATTGCGTCGTCCCGGTTTAGACCGTGAGGATTTTCTCGATGTTGACCTGATGTTGTTCGACCAGGTTATCTGCTTCGACAATTACCGCCAAAAGATCATCCTCATCGCGGGTGTTCGCACCGACGATGTTGAGGGTTCCTACGCTCAGGCGCAAGCAAAACTCGACGAGATCGAGGGCTTGTTGACGAGGACTGCTCGCTACGAATTTGCTCCCTTGCGGTTGAAGGAACCGCTTACGCCGCAGTTTTCGACCGAAGAGTTCTGCGAGAAGGTGAAAACCGCCAAGCGTCATATTTTCGAGGGCGACATATTCCAGGTGGTGCCCTCCAATCCTCGAACCGCGAAAGCGGAAGGAAGCCTGTTCGACACCTATCGCGTATTGCGCGGCCAGAATCCTTCCCCGTACATGTTCTACTTCACCAGCGAAGATGTGGAAATTGCAGGCGCATCCCCTGAAACGCTGGCGCGCTTGCAGGATGGCAGGCTGTTCACCTACCCCTTGGCGGGCACCCGCCCACGCGGCGCAACCCCGGAAGAGGACCAGGCCTTGGAGGCGGAGCTTCTTGCCGATGAAAAGGAACGAGCTGAGCACGATATGCTCGTTGACCTGGGACGCAACGACTTGGGTCGCGTATCGCAACTGGGTAGCGTAGCGGTGGAGGAATATCGAAACGTACTGCGCTTTTCGCGAATCATGCACATCGGATCAACCGTTACCGGTCAGCTTGCCGAAGGGAAAGACGCGGTGGACGTGATGGATTCCATTCTCCCGGCAGGCACCCTTTCCGGGGCACCCAAGCTGCGCGCCTGTCAGATCATCCAGGATTTGGAGGGCGCTAAGCGTGGCATCTACGGCGGCGCCATCGGCTACTTGGATTTCACGGGCAATCTTGATATCTGCATCGGGATCCGCCTTGTTTACAAGAAAAATGGCCGCGTATGCGTGCAGACCGGTGCTGGCATCGTGGCTGACAGCGTTCCCGAAAACGAAGACCGCGAATGCTACAACAAGGCGCGCGCTGTAATGGAAGCGCTGAAAACCGCCGAAGGGGGCCTGGCATGATCTACCTTATCGATAACTACGACAGCTTTTCCTACAACTTGTATCAGCTGATAGGCGAAGTGGATCCCGCTATTGAAGTTCTTCGAAACGATGCGCTTACGGTCGAAGAGCTTGAAGAGAAAAACCCCGAAGCAGTGATTCTTTCCCCTGGCCCTGGGCGCCCTGCTGATGCAGGCATTTGCGAAGAAGTGGCGCTGAAGCTGTCTGGCAAAGTCCCTATCTTGGGCGTGTGCTTGGGGCATCAGGCCATATGCGAGGCATTCGGAGGCACGGTGGGGTATGCCAAGGAACTGATGCACGGTAAATCGTCTTTGGTAAAGGTGGATGAGCAATCGCCCCTGTTCAAAGGCTTGCCAGCTAAGGTCTGGGTTGCTCGTTACCATTCGCTTGCGGCTGATGAAGGAAGTCTCCCTGAATGTTTGCAGGTTGTTTCCCGCGCCGATGACGGGGAAGTGATGGCTGTGCAGCATGCCGAGTTTCCCACCTTTGGTGTTCAGTTTCATCCCGAATCGATCCTCACTCCTGATGGCCGGGCGATGATCGAAAACTTCTTGGCCATAGCAACGAAGTAGTACACGGCGGTTGCGCCGATTGTCCGAAAGGAACCAACAATGATCAGGGAAGCAATTTTCAAGCTGGTAGATAAGCAAGACCTAACCTACGACGAGGCCTACGATGTGATCAACGAGATCATGTCGGGCGAAACCACGCAGGTGCAGACGGCGGCATTCCTTTCCTCCCTTTCCACGAAGTCGACCAAGAGCGAAACTATCGCGGAAATTGCAGGTTGCGCTGCCGCCATGCGCAGTCACGCTACCAAGGTTGATTACGATAAGCCTCTGCTCGAGATTGTGGGCACAGGTGGGGATAAAGCCGGAAGCTTCAACATTTCCACCACCGCAGCGTTCGTTGTTGCAGCAGGTGGGGCAAAGGTTGCCAAGCATGGAAACCGGGCAGCATCGAGCAAGTCGGGTACGGCAGATTGCCAAGAGGCTTTAGGCGTGAACATCGAGCAGAGTCCCGATCTGTGCAAAAAGCTGCTTGATGAAGTGGGCATGTGCTTCTTCTTCGCCCAGAAATACCACACGGCTATGCGCTATGTGGGCCCTATTCGCAAGGAGCTGGGCTTCCGCACCGTGTTCAACATTTTGGGTCCGCTCACCAACCCGGCATCGCCTGAAACGATGATTCTCGGTGTATATGACGAATCTCTGGTGCAGCCCTTGGCGCGTGTGCTGACGAGCCTGGGTGTGAAGGATGGCATGGTGGTGTACGGACAGGATTGCCTGGACGAACTTTCTACGGCATGCCCCACCACGGTGTGCGAATTTCATGGTGACGATTATCTGTCTTACGTGCTCACGCCCGAAGAATTGGGCATGAAACGCTGCACGAAAGAAGACCTTCGGGGCGGCTCGCCGGATGAAAACGCGCAGATCACGCGCGATATTCTTTCTGGCAAAGAAACGGGGGCAAAGAGCGATACCGTTTTGGTGAATGCTGCTGCAGGTCTTTATATAGCCGGCCTGGCTCCTTCCCTGAAAGATGGCATTGCGAAAGCGCAAGAACTTATTAACAACGGTAAAGCAGCTGAAACGCTTGAAGAGTACATCCGCGTATCGAACCAGGAGGCTTAGGTGACCATCCTTGATGAAATAGCGGCCTACACGAGCAAGCGTATGGCAGCCGAGGAGGAGCAGGTATCAACCGCTAGCCTTCGGCGGCAAGCCCTTGACATGGCATCGGCGGAACGCGAGGCGAATGGCGGAGCGTTCCCATTTCGGTTCAGCGCCGCGCTGGCAAAGCCGGATCTTTCGTTTATCTGCGAAGTTAAGAAAGCGTCCCCTTCGAAGGGGGTTATTGCCGAAGAGTTTCCGTATCTTGATATCGCAAAGAGCTACGAGGCGGCAGGGGCGGCGGCAATCTCCTGTTTAACTGAGCCGAAATGGTTCATGGGCGCCGATGCCAATTTGGCCGAAATAGCAGCAGAAACGTCTGTGCCTGTGTTGAGAAAAGATTTTGTGGTTTGTGAGCGCATGATTTATCAGGCCAAAGTGCTCGGCGCCTCTGCAGTGCTTCTGATCTGCGCTATTTTGAACGATGAGCAACTAATTGCTTATCGTGAGCTTGCCGAAAGCCTGGGCCTTTCGGTTTTGGTTGAGGCTCATGACGAAGAGGAAATTGAGCGCGCGGTTGAATCGGGTGCAAAGATCGTTGGCGTGAACAACCGCAATCTGAAGGATTTCAGCGTCGACTTCGATAACGTCCGCCGTCTTCGCGAGTATGTTCCTGAAGACGTGCTGTACGTGGCGGAATCGGGTGTGGCAAGCGCTGACGACGTTGCGGCTATCGCCCAGTTGGGTGCGGATGCTGCATTGATCGGGGAAGCCTTGATGCGTGCTGAAGATAAGCCGGCAATGCTGGCAGAATTCCGTGCTGCAGCGGAGGTGGCGCGATGAATCCGACAAGTCGTCAGCATCAGGCAAGGGAATGGCTACTGTCGCCGCAGGGTTTGGGGCATCCGCGTGTGAAACTGTGCGGGATGTTCCGCGAAGAGGATATATGCGCAGTCGCCCAGGCGCGTCCCGATATGTGCGGCTTTATTGTGAACTTCCCCCAATCGCACCGAAGCGTTTCAACGGAGCATTTGACGGAATTGTGCAAACTGCTGGACGAAGAGGATGCCAAGGTGGCAGCGGGCATGGCAACTAGCGGTAATCCGGTGAGCCTTCATCCGATATGGCGTGTAGGTGTGTTTGTCGATGAGTCACTCGATTCTTTGATCCGCATCGTTTCGGCGGGCGCAGTCGACTTGGTGCAACTTCACGGGAATGAAAGCAACGCCTACATTTCCGAGCTGAGGCATCGAACCCGAGTAGGAACCATCCAGGCTTTTCGTGTGAGTGGCAGCGAGGATGTTTTCCGCGCCGAAGGAAGCAGCGCCGATATGATCATGCTCGACAGCGGGCAAGGCTCAGGTAGGGCATTTGATTGGGGCAACGTTTCCCGTGTTCATCGCCCGTTTATTTTGGCTGGCGGGCTTACCTCGGAAACCATTGGCAAGGCGCTAACGGAAGTGAATCCCTGGGGTGTTGATATGAGCTCTGGCATCGAAACCGACAAGGTGAAGGATCCCGCAAAAATTGCAACAGCTGTTGATGAAGTCCGTCGATGGCGGTTGTAGTCCTTCCGGCGCTGATCAAGACGCTGATCGCTTCAAGGCCCCCGTTCCGCTGTTTGGTTTTGAATCTGCGATTCAAAACCTGCATGCGCTGCACTGCTTCATGCATCTAATTGAAGATTTGCTATCGCAAATCTATCAGGAATGGTGTTCAGAGGGCCCTTCAGCGTTCAACGCCTCGATCAGCGTGGACAGTTCTAGCGTGCTGATAAATCAGCGGCTTATCCACTTAAGTAGAACCATCAGGCAAAATGCCTGATTCATGAAAGGATACATTATGACGAAGGGAAGATTTGGCATCCATGGTGGGCGGTACATGCCTGAAACGCTGATGAATGCCGTTATCGAGCTCGAGGAAGCTTACGATCGCTACAAAGATGACCCAGAATTCAAGGCGGAGCTGAACAAGCTTCTGAACGAATACGCCAATCGTCCTTCGCTTCTGTACTATGCCGAGCGTCTGACCAAGGCGTTGGGTGGCGCAAAGATCTACCTGAAGCGTGAAGACTTGAACCACACCGGTGCGCATAAGATCAATAACGTGCTTGGGCAGGTTTTGCTTGCCAAGAAGATGGGTAAAACGCGCGTTATTGCTGAAACGGGCGCAGGTCAGCACGGTGTTGCCACGGCTACGGCGGCGGCGCTGATGGACATGGAATGCGAAGTGTTCATGGGCAAGGAAGATACCGAACGCCAAGCCCTCAACGTATACAAGATGCGCTTGCTGGGTGCTAAGGTGCATGCCGTGGAAACAGGGACGGCAACGCTGAAAGATGCCGTATCGGAAACCATGCGCGAATGGACCAACCGCATTGCCGACACGCACTATGTGCTTGGCTCCACCATGGGTCCTCATCCTTTCCCCACCATTGTGCGCGATTTTCAGGCGGTAATCTCGCAAGAGATCATCGATCAATGCATGGAAAAGGAAGGGCGCTTGCCCGATTGCGTGCTTGCTTGTGTGGGCGGCGGTTCAAACGCTATGGGTACCTTCTATCATTTCATCGAGCATCCTAAAGTCCAGCTAATTGGATGCGAGGCGGCTGGTCGCGGTATCGACACCTTCGAAACGGCGGCAACCATTAACACGGGCAGCCTTGGCGTATTCCATGGCATGAAATCGTATTTCTGCCAGGACGAGTATGGCCAAATCGCGCCAGTGTACTCCATCAGCGCTGGGCTTGATTACCCCGGAATTGGGCCTGAGCATGCATGGTTGCACGATACCGGCCGTGCTCAGTATGTGCCTGTCACCGACGACGAAGCGGTGGATGCCTTCGAGTATTTGAGTCGCTTGGAAGGCATTATCCCTGCTATCGAAAGTGCGCATGCGGTGGCTTATGCCTGCAAGATCGCGCCGAAGATGAACAAAGATCAAATCATGGTAGTCACGCTTTCTGGCCGCGGCGACAAGGACTGTGCCGCTATCGCTCGTTACCGAGGAGAAGATGTCAATGAGTAATCCCCGTATCAAAGCCGCTTTTCAGGATGGTAAAGCCTTTATTCCTTTTGTAACCTGCGGCGATCCAAGCCTGGAAACCACCAAGAAGATTGTTGCTGAGCTTGCGCAGGCAGGTGCTGCCGTTATCGAGCTGGGCATTCCGTTTTCGGACCCTACGGCAGAAGGGCTGGTAATCCAATCAGCCAATATACGTGCGCTTGGGGCAGGAACCACCACCGATAAGGTGTTTGATATGGTTGCCGATCTGCGCAAAACCGTCGATACGCCTTTTGTGTTCATGACCTATGCAAACGTGGTGTTCCATTACGGCATCGAAAAGTTTTGTGTTCGCGCAGCTGAGGCGGGTGTGGATGGCCTTATCCTTCCCGATGTTCCCTTTGAAGAAAAGGAAGAGTTTGCGGGTCCGTGTCGCAAGCATGGTATGGACCTTATCAGCATGATTGCGCCCACATCCGAGGAACGCATCAATACCATTGCGCGTGAAGCGGAAGGTTTCATTTACTGTGTAAGCTCGTTGGGCGTTACGGGTATCCGTTCGAGCATCACTACCGATCTGGATTCCGTCGTGGCGCGCATTCGTGCAGTTACCGATATCCCCATCGCCATCGGGTTCGGCATCTCCAATCCCGAGCAAGCGGCGGCCATGGCAGCAAAGAGCGATGGCGCCATTGTTGGTTCCGCTATCGTGAGGATCATTGCCGCGGAAGGCGAAAATGCCGTTTCTGCGGTTGGCGAATTTGCCCGCAAGATGGTGGAGGCTATTCGTGCATAGTTGCTGATCATTCGACAAATGCAAAATCCGTTCAAATGGACCCGAAGCTTGGCCTTCAGGTCCGTTTTTATTGGGAGAGGTCGGGTCGTTACGGCGCTCCCCTAGCCGGGGATTGCCACTGCCAGAATGCTTGGCTGCGAAAGCTGGTCCGTTTTCTCTGCATCGACTCGGAGCGCCTTGAAGGGGCAAGCATGGATTTGCCGTGGTTATCGAGCGATGAAACGGTGACAGCTTGGTCAAGAATGAGTGAAGAGCGCGTGGAAGGGGTGGCACTCTGCATTCAGGCTGCTAGGTTGGAAAGCCGAGAGAAAGGAAACGCATCGATGGCGAATTCGGTTCAGCAAAGTGGCGATGGTGCTAAGAAGGGCAAACTGGCGGTATTGTTCGAAGATCTTTCGATTGCTCAGGTGATTGCTGGCGCCCTAGCAGCTGCAACGGTGTTTTTGCTGTCTTCCGTTATCGGTGTTGCCGGCTCATTGATCGGCGCGGCGGTTGGCTCGATCGTTTCTGCCGTTTCCTCTCAGGTGTATAAGAAGATGCTGTCCGCTTCTGCCGACAAGATTCGCGATGTTGCGCCAGATGGAGCATCGGCAAATCAGGCGGATCCCAACGAAACGTGTTTGATGGAGCCTGTTTCGTCGAGTGAAACCCGCGTTATCGATTCGGGGAAGGTTGCCGCAAGTGCAACGAAGGTTATGGGCGCCGATGATATCCGTTACCAAGCCCACGCTTCGTCGGATAAGGTGGTAGATCCTGCGCTGCAACGTGCGCATGTGCGTCGTCGTCGCAAGGCTCGCGTTCAGCGGAGCGTGATCATTGTTTCTATCGTTTCCGCGCTGATTGCCATTGTGGTTTCGGCAGGGCTTATCCATGTATTCACCGATGGCCAGGGTATTGGTGAAAAGACGGAGCCTATATTCACGGCAAGTGAAGCATCTCAGGCAAAACAAGGCTCTTCGGCTGCCAACGGCTCAACGAAGGAAACAGCTGCCAATGAATCGACGTCCTCTAAGTCGAACGAAGGCTCGTCTCAGTCGGGGAAATCCTCGAGTGCCGATTCATCTAACTCCTCCACTTCGGCTAGTGGCAGCGGTTCTGGCTCGGGATCTTCGGACTCTTCTGCCCCATCAAATGGTGGATCATCGTCTTCTGACAGCAGTTCGGAGAATGCCGGATCTTCATCGAAGCCAGGTTCTGGTTCGTCGGGCAGTGGCAATTCGGGGTCTTCTTCTGGAAACGGCTCTTCTGGTTCGGGTTCGTCTTCTGGCTCTTCCGGCAGCGGTTCCCCCTCTGCTGGTTCTGGCAATTAATGGACACCAGGCATCACAGGCGTAATTGCTGCTCCGGCTCGCCTCTATTGTCTGATTAGGCTTTTGCGGCTTTCATTTCCCTTACGTCGGCGCTTGCGACATGCGGAAAAGGGTATGATGGTAGTTCTAAGGAAAGGAACGCCCCATGGCTCTTGTTGCCCGACTTCTTCAGTCGTTACCGCTTGTCATAGTGCTGGTCATTCTAGCTCTGGTTATCTATTTTGTGGTGTCGTGGGCTCGTTCGCCTGAGCGCGCAAAGGAAGTGCTCATCAAGTTTTTCACCGTGTTCAATTCGATTCTTTCGATTTTCTTCCTTTTGGCCACTGCGTATGCGTTCTTCGAAGGCAATCAGCCAGTATTGGAGCTTACGGTTTCGCTCCTGGTGGTTGCGGTGTTGGCCCTTGTTGTCACCCGTGTCTGCCGCTGGCGCTTCGTGAAGAACCACCCCCATTACATGGATAAAAGCCAGAGGGTTACGTTCTTGTAGAAAAGGCGACCCTGCCTGAATTGAGCCCCTGATGTTGGACCCAGAATGAAGATTCATTCTGGGTCTATTTTGCGTTAGGAGCAGGCCGAAGTAGGCGGTTGGTTGCTGGGACGACTGACCTGTTTGGCGTAGGCAACGCATTGTCCCCGCGATCGATTCTCTTCTTGAACGCCGTTAGACGAATTCAATAAAGTGTTGGGTTTTTGAGGGTTTGAACAACGGGATGCTTTCATGCGGGTAACCGTACCGTCTGGCTTTGCTGAAGCGCGCTGGGAGAGCGTCATACTGATGGTTATAAGATGGGTGACCGAATGCGAGCGAGCAAAGCTTGTCCGTCTATCGCCAAGGGGGGGGAATAACTGTGAGCACTGTTGACAAGAAACTCATGGGGCAAATGCTCCGATTTGCCAAAACCGTTGTAATTACCAGCGCGAACGCAAAGGAAGGCGCCTCGGTTTCCGATTGCGAAAAGCCCGGTAAACGAGATGCTCAATACCTACGTGCCATTATGGAGCGAGGGCTTCGCACCCTGCCCCTTGAGCAGCGTGTCCTTTCTGAGGCTGCTTTTGACAAGCGCGCATTCGACTTGGGCAAAGTGTTTGTTATTCGCCAGTTGGGCATTTGGGAAATGATGAGCTACGAAACCTTGCGCCGCGATAGCGAGTACGTGGCTTTTCCCGAATTGCTTGACGGCATGGAAAAAGAGGGCCTGGTAAAACGCGTTGTTGACACTGTCGATGGGAAAGACAACGACGTGGTCATGCTTACCGAAGCGGGCAAGCAGATGTTCTCCGAGCAAGAAGAGGCCCTGGAAAAGCGCGCCGAAGAATTGTTTGGTGATCTTACTGAAGGCGAGAAAATGCAGCTCTATGTGCTGCTGCGCAAGGTCCAGGGAACTCCAGCATATGAACCGGAATCTCCTTCCGATGTACGCAAACGAGCAGGAATTGCATAAGTGTCAGAGTAAAGCAGCGATCTTGTTGCTTTAGATAAGCCTGGCCCAATAAACTCGGGGCTAGGAGAAACAAAGGGCCTTAGGGGAATTTCCCTAAGGCCCTTTGTGGTGTTTGGAAAACGCGTTTTGCTAGTGCTTTTCAGCTTTGAGTTTGCGGCAGGCTTCTGCCATTTCGTCGACCATTTCATCGAAGAGCTTCAGAGCGTCTTCGACGGGTTCGGGGCTGAGCATGTCAACGCCAGCGCCACGCAGAAGGTCGATTGGGGGTTTGGAGCTGCCGCCTTTCAGGAAGCCCAAGTAGTCTTCGCGGCCTTGTTCCCCCAGGTCCAAAATACGCTGAGAGAGCGCAATGGCGGCCGCGAAGCCCGTGGCGTATTGGTATACGTAGAAGCGGTAATAGAAGTGCGGGATGCGCGCCCATTCGAGGGCGATGTTCTCGTCGAGCGCAATGCCATCGCCGAAGTACTGCGCGTTCAGCTCCTTATAGATGCCGCAGAGTGCATCGGCGGTGATGCCGGCGCCCTGTGCGGTGAGCTCAGCCACTTTCAGCTCGAATTCAGCGAACATGGTTTGGCGGTACAGCGTTGCGCGGAACTGCTCCAAGAAGTGGTTTAGGAAATAGGCGCGTTCGCGTTCGTTTTTCGCGTGGTCGAGGAGGTAGCGCGTAAGCAGAGCTTCGTTGCAGGTAGACGCTACTTCGGCGACGAATATGACGTAGTCGGAATAGCACACGGGTTGGTTGGCGCAGGAGAGATACGTGTGGATGGAGTGGCCCATCTCATGGATCAGCGTGAACACATCATCGAGTTTGCCCTGGAAGTTGAGCAGGATCACCGGGTGCATGCCGTAGCCGCCGGCAGAGTAGGCGCCACTACGTTTACCCGGCGTTTCGTATACGTCAATCCAACGCTCAGAAAGGCCGCGGCGCACCAAGGCCAGGTAGTTTTCACCCATGGGGCGCAGTGCTTCTAAGATGATGTCGCAGGCTTCTTCGTAAGTGAAGGTGAGCTCCACATCATCGACGATGGGTACGTACAAGTCGGAGAAACGCAGCTCGTCTACGTCTAGAAGTTCCTTGCGCAAGGCCACGTATTTGTACATGGCGTCCATATTGTTGTGCACGGTTTCAATGAGATTCGTGTACACCTGGGTTGGCACTTCGTTGGCAGAAAGCGCTGCTTCCAGGGCCGATTCGTAACGACGAGCTTCTGCAAAGAACTTCAGCTGCTTGTTCTGGGCGCCTAGTGTTGCAGCGAAGGTGTTGCGGAATTGGCGGTAGCTGGAATAGAGCGATTCATAGGCGGATTCACGCAGCGTTCGGTCGGCTGACATCATAAGGGGGATGTAGCTGCCGTGGGTTACCGGATGCGCAGCGCCTTCGGCATCGTGCGCATCGGGGAAGGTGAGGTCGGCGTCGTTGAGCAGGGAAAAGATGTTGTCGGGCTGGTTGGCCATGTCTCCTGCGGCAGCTAAGAGCTTTTCTTCGGCGGGGGAGAGCACGTGCTCGCGCCTGCTGAAGATGACATCCAAGCAGCGGCGGTACAGCTCCAGTTCTGGTTCCTGCGAGTAGAACCCTTCCATTTCCTGCTCGCTTAAGCTAAGTAACTCGGAGGTAAACCAAGAAGAAGCGCTGGAGAGCGAAACCCAGAGCGTCATAACCTGGCTCGAGTAGTCTTGGTAGCGCGATTCGCGCGTGTCCTCGTCGCTTTTTCGTTCAGCGTAGTTCACCAGCTTGGTGAGGATCAATCCTGCTTCATCGTCGAGCTTTAGATAAGCAAGCAGATTGGCTGCCGAAGCGCTGATCTTCCCTTGGAATGATGCGAACCGGGGAGGAAGTTTCTTTGCTTCTTCAAGCGCAGCCAAAAAGGCTTCGTCGCTTTCGAAGATGCTGGAAAGATCCCAGCGATACTGCTCGTCTATTTCTTCGCGGGAAGAATACGTTGTCATTGCGTGCTCCTTGCTTATGCTCGGCAGCCTTTCTGCTCGTTGAGTTATTTGGCTTCAGCGGGAGGGCTGCGGCTCTCAGCGGGAATGGCTGCCGAGTGATTTACCTTTTCGCAAGCAATACTACGACATTGGCTGCAGCATGCGTTGCTGGTACAGCCCATTGTCATAGAAACCGAGTTTTCGGTAATACCCACGTGTCCCCACGGCGCTGATAACGTTGATGCGTTGGTATCCCGCCCGAGAGGCAAGCTCGCAAGCACGGTTTACCAGCTGGGTGCCCAGGCCACGATGCTGGGCGTTGTTGATGCCAGCGTGCTGCAGCTTTTCCACGCGACCATAAACGTGCACCTCGCGAATCATCGCTTCTCCCGCCTGGAGTGGGAAGGGGAGGGTGTGTCTTTGTTCCGCTGTCTTAGATGTTGCCGCTTCGTATTCTTCGTTCAGCTGGGCTATCGCATTGGCGTGAGGCAACGAAAGACGCAAGAAACCCGCGATCTTCCCCTGCGGCGTTACCCATTGAAGGAAGCGTTCGCTGGTGGCGGTGGTTTCGTACTCAACCACTTCAAGCGAAAGGTCTTCAGCGGCAACGTTGGCAAGGCTTACTTCGCGATGGCGGATTTCAGCCGTGGCAAGGCCCTCAGAATCGATTCGTTGCTCAACCAGCTGGCGCAGGTTCACCTTTTTATTGCCCGCCTTGATGTCGGGTGCCGATATATCTCGAATCATGCGGGAAATGCGTGTAAACGCAGGTGTTGCGCAGGTATCGGAGACCAATACGTCTACTAGGCTGGGTTCAGAGTAAGGCTGCCAGGCGTGATCCTCGAAGCGTTCGCAGAGTCCGGTTCCCTCTACGAGGACACATGGATAGAGCTTCACCTCATCGGGCTGAAAAGCGGCATCGTTGCAAAGGTGCAGGTAGTCTGCTTTATCCGATTCCGGTGTGGCGCCCAGCAAATTCACCATGGCATGCACGTGGGTTTTGAAGCCGAACAAGCGCAGCAACTCGAATGCTCGTTGGATTTGCTGCGTAGAGGTATGGCGGTCGTTGAGCGTGCGCACTTTTTCGTCCAGGCTTTGGATGCCCATTTGGACTTTGGTGCAGCCCATGCGACGCAGTGCGGCCAAGTGAGTGGGCGTTATGCGCTCGGGCCGCGTTTCTATTACCAGGCCTACTACGCGGTGCTGCCCGTCGACATTGGCATCGTGCTCGGCTTCGAGCTCTTCCCACGTTGCCTTTTGCCATTGGGATACCGACGCCCACGCAGCGTTTTCGCCGTAGAGACGGTCGAATGCCTGGTTGTACGTTGTTTCTCGGTTGTCGATACGATGCTGCTCTTCGGCAACGAATGCCTTAAGGAGTTCCGGGTCGCAAGAGATCCCTGCCGATTCGTAGGCATGCTTGCGCGCAGGGAGGTTCCCGATCGCTTGGGAGCCATCGTTCAATGCGCGGAACAGTTCACGGATGAACCAGATCTGGTAGCTTTCCGGGTAGTCACTCCAGGTGCCGCCCAAAACGATGAGTTCGACTTTGTCGGTGATGTGCCCCATTTCGGTGAGGGCTTTAAGGCGCGCGGCAACCTGCAGGTAGGGATCGAAGAAGGTGCGTTCGGCGCGTTGGCATGCAGGCTCGTCTGCCAAGTAGCTTTTGGGCATGCGCAAGTCGTTGGGGCAGTACAAGCAGTTGCTGGAGCACTTCCACGGCTTGGTGAGCACGGTGATGGTAGCAACGCCTGAAGCGGTGCGGCGGGGTTTCATCTGCAGAGTGCGGACAAGGCGGCGCTGCTGCTCATCGCTCAAGCCCCAACTGCTCCAACGCTCGGGCTGGTTCTTTTGCACATCAAGATAGAAGGCCATGAGTTGGCGCTTCGAGAGAGGGCGTGCCTTCGCCGGTTCCGAAGGTGCGGGTGCATGGTTTTGTGCGTTCCCGCCGCCGTTCGGTTTATCGCAGTTGCCGAAGTGTCTCGTTTCAAGGATGCGTTTGTTGTGGCGGTTGATTATCTTTGTGAGTTCGCGCTCGTCAAGGCGCTCCTTTGCCTTGAGCGCGTCAAGTATGTCGAAAAGAGCTTGTTCCATGCGCCTGATTATAGGCGAAGGCGGAATCCGTCACAGCAGCGTGCGGGTGCGCCTTGGGGCAATGTGCCTCTTGGCGCCCTATGCGAACATCATGAACAGGTGGGCAAGAAGGAAGCCGATAAGGCCGCAGGCGGGGAAAGTAAGCACCCACGCAAGAACCATGTTGCGGGCAATTCCCCAGTTAACGCGTTTGAATGATTTGCTGGCACCGACGCCCATGATTGCCGAGGTGTTGCAGTGGCCGGTGGAAACGGGCATGCCAGTAAGACTGGCGAACAGTAGCGTGAAGGTGGTGGAGAAGTTGGCGGCTACGCCTTGGTACTTCTCGAGCTTGACCATGTCCATGCCAACCGATTTGATGATGCGCTTGCCGCCCACGATGGTGCCAAGTGAAATGGCGAGCGAGCAGATGATCATGAGCCACATGGGGAACCCGTTGGAATCGGGGGTCGGGTTGCCGAAGGAAAGGGCAACGCCCAGCATGGCGATGGACATGAACTTCTGGCCGTCCTGAGCGCCATGTAAAAACGAGAGAGCCACAGCGCATACGTCTTGGATGCCGGTAAAAGCATGGTTTGCTGCTTGGCGGTTTACATGCGTGCAGGCCTTTTCGATGACCTTGACGAACAGCCAACCAAGAAAGAAGCCCGCTACCAGCGAAAATACCATGCCATAAATAACCTTGGCCCATTCTGCGGGAACCACGCCTGCAAGGCCGTTCAGGGCAATAGCGCCGCCCGTTACGCCAGCGATAAGGCTGTGCGATTTCGAGCAGGGAATGCCGAAGAACCAACAGAAGATACCCCATAAAATGGCGCCAATCATGGCCGCCATCAGAGCATAGAGGGCCGCATCGGTATTGCCTGAGAAGTCGACCATCCCGAACATCGTTTTAGCTACGGCGGTTGAAATGTAGGTCATTCCTACAAGGCCCACGAAATTGAATACCGCTGCCAGCCCGATGGCAACGCTGGGCTTTAAGCAACGAGTGGAAACAACGGTGGCAATAGCGTTTGGCGCATCAGTAGCGCCCGATACGGCGGTAACGCCGATTACTAGAATCAAAATGACGAAGAGGCTGGGTTGAGCCATGGCCTGAGAGATGAAATCAACAAAAGAAAGCGCCATTACGTTCCTTATATTTCCTTGTATGATCGCAATTCAACATTGTAATTTTGTAACAGTCGAGGGTCGTATTTGACCAATTGTTAACAATGCTACCCCACGTGCGCCCTTCAAATGATTGCAAACTGGATGCTTTCAATAATTTCCTGCTATTTGGCTTATTTTGCCCATCGTTTCTCTTCAGATGTTGCATTTTTCAGTCGAGCTAGCGCGGGATCTTTGCCAAAGGTGAGGGCATGAGTGCTTGTATGGTCGATGCGCTGTGGTTCCGTGCTGCTGCTCGGCCTGATTGGCATTGAAGGCACACGTGTCTTTCGCAAGAATTGCTCCGTTGCGACGATCCGTTTCGCAGAAACAAAAATTCCGACTTCTGTGCAACTTTTTTGCGATTGCGGACTCCTTTCCGTCCTCCGCGAGGCGGAAATGGGCCGCTGTGCGTCCGATTTGCCGCTTTTCCGGGCGTCAATCCGCGTTTTGACGCCTCGCGGCAATTCGCAATCGCAAAAAAGTTGCAATTTTGGGCGTATTTCTGTTTTTGGGCACCCGGATCGGCCTCGTGCTGGTGCCATGGGCGGGGTAGCCTGGGCGCGGCGCCTTTGTTGATGACTTTGGGCAGCGTTGTGGGCGGGGCGGGCTCGGCAGCGCGGTGCGGGGATGCCTCTGGTGGCGCAACGTGGGCGGCTGGATGCCTTGGACAACGCGACGCCGTGAATGGAGTGGGCCTGGCGTGACTCCATTGGTGGCTTTGGAGACCCTGCGAGTCGGCGTCTGGAGCGGCGCTGCGGGACGGCAAGAAGTGTTTGCGGTTGCTGGCGTCCGTTCGCGAGGGCAAGTCCATTTGCTGGGCGGCATACTGGCGTTTTGCCTCTCCTCGGTCTCGGGCTTTTTCGCTTGCCGCATCCGTGGGCGCTCTTACCCTCATTCCATCGCAGCGCCAGCTGTACTGCGGTATCATGATAAGAACTATTTCAAAAGAGCTTTGAAGTGCATTTGCGTTCAAAACAAGCAGGAAAAGGCACCCAGCATACTAAAGAAGGGTAGGATTCATGGTTTCTCGCATTTATGTTGAGAAAAAGCCCGGTTTCGATGTCGAGGCGGGGCAGCTCTTGCACGAGCTGCAGACGATCTTGGGCGTGAAGGCGCTTACGAGTCTGCGCCTTGTTAATCGCTACGATGTCGAGGGCATTTCCGATGAACTGTTCAAGCAGTGCATCCCCGTGGTATTCAGCGAGCCCCAGGTAGATACCTCTTGTGAAAGCTGCCCTGAGGTCGAGGCTGCCCTGAAGGGCGAAAGCCCTGCGGGCCAGACGGTTTTCGCCATCGAGTTCCTTCCCGGTCAGTTTGACCAGCGCGCTGATTCTGCGAGCGAATGCATTCAGCTCATCAGCCAGGGTGAACGCCCTGCAGTTCGCAGCGCCAAAGTGTATGTGCTTGAGGGCGAACTTTCTGAGGCGGACGTTGCTGCCATCAAGCATTACGTTATCAACCCAGTTGAAGCGCGCGAAGCTGCGCTCGAGGCACGCGAAACGCTCGAGATGCAGGTGCCCGAACCCGAACCGGTAGAGGTTATCGAGGGCTTCACCGAACTCGACAACGCGGGTCTTGCCCAGTTCCGTGAAGAGCGCGGTCTTGCCATGGACCAGGCGGATATCGAATTCTTCCAGGCTCACTTCAAGGAAATCGGGCGCAACCCCACTATCACCGAGGTTCGCGTTGTTGATACGTACTGGTCCGATCATTGCCGTCACACCACGTTCGGCACCGAGCTTACCGACGTCAAGATCGACGACGAAACGGTGCAGCTTGCATTCCAGAAGTATCTTGCTATGCGCTCCGAGCTGGGTCGCGAGCATAAGCCGGTATGCCTGATGGATATGGGCACCATTGGCGCCAAGTACCTGCGTGCGCATGGCGGCCTTCAGGGGCTCGACGAATCCGATGAAGTTAATGCCTGCACGGTAAAGTGCAAGGTCGACGTTGACGGCGAAGAGCAGGATTGGCTGTTCCTGTTCAAGAACGAAACCCACAACCACCCCACGGAAATCGAGCCCTTCGGTGGCGCGGCAACGTGTGTAGGTGGCGCTATCCGCGACCCTCTTTCGGGCCGCAGCTATGTTTATCAGGCGATGCGCGTAACCGGTGCAGGCGATCCGACCGTTCCTGTTTCTGAAACGCTCGAAGGCAAGCTCCCCCAGCGTAAGTTGGTTACCACCGCTGCTGCCGGCTATTCTTCTTACGGCAACCAGATTGGTCTTGCTACCGGTCAGGTTCACGAGCTGTACCATCCGGGCTATGTTGCCAAGCGCATGGAAGTGGGCGCGGTAGTGGGCGCAACACCCGCTGACCACGTTCGTCGCGAAGAGCCCGCTCCGGGCGACAAGATTGTTCTGCTGGGCGGTCGCACTGGTCGCGACGGCATCGGTGGCGCAACCGGCTCCTCCAAAACGCAGAACGTTGAAAGCGTGGAAAAGTCCGGTGCAGAAGTGCAGAAGGGCAACGCTCCGGTAGAGCGCAAGATTCAGCGCTTGTTCCGTCGCGGCGAGGCATGCCGTCTTATCAAGCGATGCAACGACTTCGGCGCTGGTGGCGTATCTGTTTCCATCGGCGAGCTGTGCGATGGCCTGCTCATCAACCTGAACGCTGTTCCTAAGAAGTACGAAGGCTTGGATGGCACCGAGCTTGCAATCTCCGAAAGCCAGGAGCGCATGTCGTGCGCTCTTGCCGCAGAAGATGTCGAAGAATTCATCGGCTATGCGCACGAGGAAAACCTTGAGGCAACAGTTGTCGCTACGGTAACCGAAGAAAAGCGCTTGCGCATGGAATGGAACGGCGAGGCTATCGTCGACATCAGCCGTGCTTTCCTCGATACCAACGGTGCTCCGAAGTATCAGGACGTTCACGTTCAGGCGGGTGAGTCGTATGCTCCTGCATGGGAAGGTTCCACGCTTGAAGAGCGCATGACTTCGCTGGTTACCGACCAGAACATCTGCTCGAACAAGGGTTTGGGTGAGCGTTTCGACTCCACCATCGGTGCGGCTACCGTGCTTATGCCCTTCGGCGGCAAGCGTCAACTCACGCCTTCGCAGGCTATGGTTGCCAAGTTCCCCGTCGATGGCGAAACCACCACAGCAAGCGCTATGGCTTGGGGCTTCAATCCGTATCTTTCCGAGAAGAACCAGTTCAAGGGTGCCTATCTTGCCGTTGTGGAAAGCGTGGCGCGTCTGGTTGCTACGGGCTTCACTCGTGAATCGGCCTATCTTTCCTTGCAGGAGTACTTCGAGCGTCTGCGTGACATCCCCGAGCGTTGGGGCAAGCCTACCGCTTCCGTTCTGGGCGCTTTGATGGCTCAGGTTGATTTGGGCATTGGTGCCATCGGCGGCAAAGACTCCATGTCGGGCAGCTTCGAAGAGGGCGATACCGAAATTCACGTTCCTCCTACGCTCATCAGCTTTGCGGTTTCCACTGGCTCTATCGACCGCGTGGTTTCCCCTGAGTTCAAACGTGCTGGATCGCGCATCATCAGCATTGCGCCTGCATTCTACGATATGGATTCCCTGGTCCCCGAAGCGGACGGCATGAATGCCGCATTCAGCTTGGTTGAAACGCTTATCGGTGAAGGCAAGGTTTCCGCTGCGGCAACGTTGGGTTACGGCTGCGCTGCCGAGGCTCTGTTCAAGATGAGCGTTGGCAATGGCACAGGTGTAAAGCTTTCCGATGAAGTTGAGGCAGACGATCTGTTCAGCCTGGCTTATGGCAGCTTTATTGTCGAGCTCGCTGGCGATGCTGAGATTCCCGCCAATACCGATCTGATAACCGTTTCCGAACTTGGCTGCACCACCGAAGCCTACGAGTTTGCGGCATGCGGTGAGGTTATCAACATGGCGAAGCTGCAGGAAGCTTGGGAGGGCGGCATCGAGTCCGTATTCCCGTATCGCGGCAAAGGCGAAAAGGTTAAGCAGGTTAGCTGGTCGGAAAAGCTTCCTTTGGTTTGCGGCGAATCGTTCGCGAAGCCGCGCGTTGTCATCCCGGTATTCCCTGGCACCAACTGCGAATACGATACCGCTCACGCCTTTAAGCGCGCTGGTGCCGAACCTGAGGTCCTGGTGATCAACAACCTTACGCCAGCAGCGGTTGCCGAAAGCACCGATGCGTTGGTGAAGGCTATCAACAACAGCCAAATCGTTATGCTTCCCGGCGGTTTCTCCGGCGGTGATGAGCCCGACGGTTCAGCGAAGTTCATCACGGCTTTCTTCCGTGCGCCCGCCGTTACCGAAGCGGTACGTGAGCTGCTTCAGAAGCGCGATGGTCTGATGCTGGGTATTTGCAATGGCTTCCAGGCGCTTATCAAGTTGGGCTTGGTTCCCTATGGCGATATCGTTCCTGCAACGCCCGAGGCTCCCACGCTTACGTTTAACACCATCGGTCGCCATCAGAGTGGCCTGGTTCGCACGCGCATTGCTTCGAGTCTTTCTCCTTGGCTTTCTCACTGCACCGTGGGCGATATCCACACGGTTGCCATCAGCCACGGCGAGGGCCGTTTCGTGGCAAGCCCTGAAACGGTTGCTCAGCTTGCTGCGGCAGGCCAGATTGCAACGCAGTATGTTGATGAGGTGGGTAACCCTTCGATGGACCTTTCGGTTAACCCCAACGGTTCCATTTTGGCAATCGAAGGCATCACCAGCCCCGATGGTCGCGTTCTGGGCAAGATGGGTCATACCGAGCGTTCCGGCAACGGCCTGTACAAGAACGTTCCTGGCAATCTATACCAGCCTCTGTTTGAAGGCGGCGTAGAGTACTTCAAGTAAGGTTGTAAGATAACGGGATTAATCCCCGCTATTTCGAAGAAAGGGCTGGCACCCGATGGGTGCCAGCCCTTTCTGTTGCTGCGGTATGAGAGAGCTGCTAGCCCCAAACTTCCTTGGCGATTTCCTGCACCAGGGCGATTTTAGCCCATTGCTCTTCTTCGGTGAGCTTATTGCCGATTTCGCAGCTGGCAAAGCCGCACTGTGGGGAAAGGCAGAGGTGGTCGAGTGGAACGTACTTCGATGCTTCTGCGATGCGGGCCTTTACCGTTTCTTTGTCCTCAAGGCCTGGCTGCTTGGAAGTGACCAGGCCGAGCACGACGTATTTGCCATCGGCGATATGCGCTAAAGATTCGAATCCGCCAGCACGCGGCGTATCGAATTCTAGGTAAAATGCACGGGCGTTTTCCTTAGCGAACAGATACGGCGCGATGGGGTCGTAGCTGCCTTCGAAGGCATAGGTAGAATGGTAATTGCCGCGACATACATGGGTGTTAATTGCCAGATCGTCAGGTTGATCTTCGATGGCTGCGTTGTTCAGGCGCACACCAAGCTCGCAAATCTTCTGGATATCATCGGGCTTCAGGCCGATTTGCGCTGCAAAGGTGGTGTCGCAGTACATGCCCCAGGTGCAGTCGTCGAACTGGATGTTGCGGCATCCCGCTTTGTATAAGTCGGCAATTACCTGGCGATATGCTGCTGCTATAGCATCAGCGAGTGCTTCATCGGTGGGATAGACGGCGCGCAGGATTTCGGTCTGTCCGTCGCACCTATCAAGCGTTACTTCTGCGAAGGTTTGGATGGGGGCGGGTATGGTCTGACGAGCAACGTGGTTTTCGTCGGAAAGGGCATTGACGAATTTGAAGTGCTCAAGGAAGGGGTGGTTTTCGCCGCTGACAGGGCCAGTTACCACTGCGGTGTCGGCCGTGGTCTCCTCGTCGTGAAATTGATAGCCTTCGCGGCTGGCGCGGCGCTCGATGCCCTGGAGGCCCCACATGAAGTCGAGGTGCCAATAGCTGCGACGGAATTCGCCATCAGTGATTACCTTCAATCCAGCGGCTTTTTGCTTTGCCACCAAATCTCGGATCGCAATGTCTTCGACGGTCTTGAGTTGATTGGCATCGATGGCACCCGCCTCAAAATCAGCACGTGCTTGCTTCAGCACATCGGGCCGCAGGAAGCTGCCAACTATATCGCAGCGAAACGGTGCGTTTTCTCCAAAAGTAATAGCCATGTTGGTTTCCTTGTTCGTTTGATTTGAGGTAACGAAACAAAGTATGGCGGGAGAGTTTGCGATTGTGAAATACCAATAATATAGCAATGGCAATAGGTATTTCCTATTGTGGAATATGACGCTTCAGGGCTTCGAGATAGACGGAACCGTAACGGGTTCGTTGCGTTCCTTTGCGGTATATAACTCCAATTTCCATGTGCTCATCGATTTCGAGCGGCACCGATATGATGGAAGGTCCATTCAGCTCGGCTGAGATAACACCCGAGCAAACGGTGTAACCGTTTAGTCCTATGAGCAGGTTGAACAAGGTGGCGCGGTCGCGGACTCGGATGTTCTTGCTGCGGTCGAGCGTGGAGGTGAGCTCCTCTGAGTAATAAAAAGAGTTGTAGCTTCCCTGTTCGTAAGAGAGAAAGGGGTAATCTGCCATATCTTCAAGCGTTACCGATTTCCGTTCTGCCAGAGGATGGTCCGAGCAGATGAATACATGTGGTTCCGCTTTGAACAGGGATTCGAATATCAGGCTGTTGGCGTTGAGCATCCTGCAGATAACCTCGCGGTTTCGCGCGGAAAGGTACAGGATGCCCAGTTCGCTTTTCATATGGGCGACGTCTTCGATGATCTCGTGCGTTTGTTCTTCGCGAATGGTGAAGTCGTAGCTTGCTGAGTCGAATTCGCGGATAACGTCAACGAATGCGTTTACCGCGAAGGAATAGTGCTGGCATGAGATGCTGAAATGTGGAGCTTGCTGCGACCTGCCCTTGTAGCGTGATTCCAGCAGGTCGGCCTGTTCAAGCACCTGCCGCGCATACCCCAGAAATGTTTCGCCTTCCTCCGATACTGTGACGCCCTTGTTGGTGCGATCGAAGATGCGCACGTCCATTTCCTTCTCCAGATCACTGATGGCAGCGGTTATGGACGGCTGGGATACGAACAGCTTGCGGGACGCCTCGGTAATGCTTCCGCATTCCGCCACTTTAACGGCATAGATAAGCTGTTGCAGTTTCATTGTTCCCCGTTTCGTTTCGGTGCCTGAATCACATGATACCGTGATCCCGATGAGGGCTGTATTGTTTGCGATGCTGCGTTGCAAACGATTATCTGAAAATGGCTCAAACTGTATCGTTGCAATTTTGCAGCTGTTGGACTTCCAATGATCTTGACTGTTGCTTTTGCCGTGCAAGACGCCTCGATCAGCGATGTGCTTTGGTGAAATTAATCGAATATAGGATAATGAAAATAAGTATGCACATTGCTGGCCACCAGCATCCCTCGTGAAAGGAATCTTTGTGGCTGAATTCATTTATCAGATGTATCAAGCGCGCAAAGCTCACGGCGACAAGGTTATCTTGGACGACGTGACGCTTTCGTTTTACCCTGGCGCAAAAATCGGCGTAGTAGGCCCTAATGGCATGGGCAAGTCTACCTTGCTGAAGGTTATGGCTGGCCTTGAAGAGGTTTCCGCGGGCGACGCACGCCTTACTCCCGGCTACACAGTTGGTATTCTTCAGCAGGAGCCCCCGCTCGACGAAGAGGCTACGGTAATCGAGAATATCCGTATGGCATTTGCCGACGTGCTTGCTAAAGTTGAGCGCTTCAATGCCATCGGTGCGGAAATGGCCGATCCTGATGCCGATTTTGATGCCCTGATGGAAGAAATGGGCGCGCTTCAAAACGATATCGATGCTGCAAACGGATGGGATTTGGACAGTCAGCTTTCCCAGGCAATGGATGCTCTGCAGTGCCCCGACCCCGATGCTCCTGTAAAGGTGCTTTCCGGTGGCGAGCGCCGTCGCGTTGCGCTGTGCAAGCTTCTGCTTGAAGCGCCTGACCTGCTTCTTTTGGACGAGCCCACCAACCACTTGGATGCCGAATCGGTGCTGTGGTTGGAGCAATTCCTTCATCGTTATCCTGGTGCGGTGCTTGCGGTAACGCACGATCGCTACTTCCTCGACAACGTCGCTGAATGGATCTGCGAAGTTGATCGCGGTCATCTGTATCCCTACAAGGGCAATTACTCTACCTACCTGGAAACCAAGGCTGCTCGCCTGGAATCGCAGGGTCAGCAGCAGGCTAAGCTAGCAAAGCGTATGAAGAACGAGTTGGAATGGGTTCGTTCCAGCCCGAAGGCGCGCCAGGCAAAGAACAAGGCCCGCCTTGAGCGCTATGAGCAGATGGAGGCTGAGGCACGCAGCGCCAAGAGCGTCGACTTCACCGACATCACCATTCCCGTTGGTCCTCGTTTGGGCTCTAAGGTCCTTGAAGTCGAGCATTTGCACAAGCAGTTCGGTGATCGTGTTCTTATCGATGATCTTTCATTCAGCTTGCCGCGCAACGGCATCGTGGGTGTTATCGGCCCCAATGGCGTTGGCAAGTCAACCCTGTTTAAGATGATTGTGGGTAAAGAGCCGGTTTCTGGCGGCACGCTTGAGCTGGGCGAAACCGTACAGATTTCCTACGTTGACCAGAATCGTGAAGGTCTTGACCCGAAAAAGACGCTTTGGGAAGTGGTTTCCGACGGGTTGGATTATATCCGTGTAGGTGAAATCGAGATTCCCAGCCGTGCATATGTGGCGAACTTCGGCTTTAAGGGCTCTGACCAGCAAAAGCCTGCCGGCGTTCTTTCTGGCGGTGAGCGCAATCGTTTGAACCTCGCTCTTACGCTGAAGCAGGGGGGCAACCTGCTCCTGCTCGACGAGCCCACGAACGACCTGGACGTAGAAACGCTCGAAAGTCTCGAAGAAGCGTTGCTGGCGTTCCCCGGCTGCGCAGTAATAACCAGCCACGACCGTATGTTCCTTGACCGCATTGCCACGCATATTCTTGCGTGGGAGGGTACCGATGAAAACCCCGGCAATTGGCATTGGTTCGAGGGCAACTTCGATTCTTATCAGAAGAACAAGATCGAACGCCTGGGCGAAGAAGCTGCAAAGCCCCATCGCCTGCATCGCAAGCTTACGCGCGATTAGTGTTCAGCGGATAGTTTTTCGAACGCTCGAAAACAGAGGCAGCCTCCTTCGGGGCTGCCTCTTTATGTTGGCTGGGACTCCCGAGGCTGCTTTGGTTTGGTGCTAAGCAAAAACAAAGCCCAGCGGTGCAGTAGCGGCAATCGAAAAGCTTGAAGATACGAATAAACAAAAAGGCAACCTCGAAAAAGGTTGCCTTTTCATGTGCTAGCTTGCCGGGATTGAGGAAAGTGAAACTTACTTGGCCTTGCCCTGGTTTGCTACAGCGTTGATTTTGGCGTTGATGGTTTCTTCGTCGCCAACGTATTTCTTGTCAAGAACGTTGAAATCCTGGTCAAAGGTGTAAACCAGCGGCACACCCGTAGGGATGTTTACGCCTACGATTTCATCGTCGGAAAGCTTGTCGAACTGCTTTACCAGAGCACGCAGAGAATTGCCGTGAGCAACGATGAGCACGCGCTTGCCGGCGCGCATCTGGGGTTCGATTTCCTCTTCGAAGTAAGGCCATGCGCGAGCGATGGTGTCCTTCAGGCATTCTGCCAGGGGCATTTCATCAGCGGGAGCGTTGCGGTAAGGAGCCATAAGGCGAGGATTGCGCTCGTCGGCTTCCTCTAATGCGGGAGGACGTACGTCGAAGCTGCGGCGCCAGATTTTAACCTGGTCTTCGCCGTATTTTGCAGCGGTTTCAGCCTTATTCAGACCCTGAAGAGCACCGTAGTGACGCTCGTTCAGACGCCATGTCTTGTTGACGGGCAGCCATTCGCGATCCATTGCCTGAAGAATGTGGTTCAGCGTGTGGATAGCGCGCTTGAGGTACGAGGTGTAGCACACATCGAAGTCAAAGCCAGCTTCAGCAAGGGCGCGGCCGCCATCGGATGCTTCTTTGCGGCCCGTATCGGTAAGGTCGACGTCCATCCAGCCGGTGAAAAGGTTCAGCTTGTTCCATTCGCTTTCGCCGTGGCGGACCAAGACGAGTTGCATGGTCGAATCAGTCATGATTCCTTCTCTTTCTCGTAGTAAGCGGGTTGCCCCGAGTTTATTCGTAATGCGCGTTATGCGCTAAGCAAAGAGAGCTGAGAACACAGGCGCAACATATTCAGTATGACGTTTCGACGAACGTGTGGGGCACTGGTCGGGGAGCGTTACCGTGCTTTCGTTGGACGGTGCATTTGAGCTGGATGTGTCACTTCTCTGTCCCCTGTGCTGTACACGCAGCGTGGCGATGGGTTGGTATGATGGAACGAAAAGAATCTGCGCTTTAAGGAGCTTACGCATGAACGAAATAAAATGCCCACACTGCGGAAAGGTGTTCCAGGTCGACGAGCGCGGTTTTGCCGATATTTTACGTCAGGTGCGCACTGCTGAATTCGATAAGGAAATAGCCCAGCGAGAAGGCATGCTGCAAGAGCAGAATGCCCAGGCGGTAAAGCTCGCCGTTGCTAAGGCCCAACAGGACGCTCAGGCGGAAACCGCTCAGCGCGATGCTCGTATCGCTGAGCTGGAAACGCGCCTTGCTGCCGAAAAGCGCGAACGCGAACAGGCCGAAAAGTCATCTCAGATTGAACATGCCAACGAACTTGAAGCGGCGCTTGCGAAGAAGCAAGCCGAAATTGTCCAGCTGCAGGCGGACGTGAAAAAGCTATCGGCCGACCACGATGCGCAAAATCGCATTGCCAAGGCAGAGCATGAGCGCTTGCTCTCTGACGCAACCGCGCAGCGCGATGCGGAAATTGCGGCATTGCGCCAGCAGATTTCTTCCCAGGAAAGCGCCTTCAAGCAGCAGCTTGAATCGCAGGTTCAGCAGTACTCCCAGAAGATTGCCGTTGATAAAGCGGAAAGTGCTCGTGTGGCCGCCGAGGAATCGGCAAAGCTCCAGCAAACCATTGTTGCGCAGAAGCAGCAGCTGGAATCGCAAACTCAGCAGTTCAGAGCCGAAAAAGAACTTGCGGTAAGCGAAGCCCGTGCCGCAGCTGAGCGTCAGCGCGACGAGCTGGCTGCCCAGGTTAAGCTCCAGGAAGCCCAAGCGGCTCAGGAGCGGGCTGCCTTGCGTGAGAAAATGACCAACGAGCTTGCTGCAAAAGACGAGCTCATCAAGTACAAGGACGAAGAAATTGCCCGCGTTAAGGAAATGAAGGCGCGCCTTTCCACCAAGATGGTTGGTGAATCGCTCGAACGTCATTGCGAGACCGAATTCAACAAAATCCGTGCTACGGCGTTCCCACATGCGTATTTCGAAAAAGACAACGATGTGGTCGATGGCACCAAAGGCGATTTTGTCTTCCGCGAAACCGATCCCGCAACGGGCGAAGAAGTGGTTTCCATCATGTTCGAGATGAAGAATGAAAACGACGAAACGCGCACCAAGCACAAGAATGAGGATTTCTTCGCCAAGCTCGACTCCGACCGCAAGAAGAAAGGCTGCGAGTATGCGGTTCTATGCACCATGCTTGAACCCGAAAACGAGCTCTATAACGAAGGCATTGTCGACGTGAGCTACCGATATGAAAAGATGTACGTTATCCGTCCGCAATTCTTCATACCCATCATTTCCATTCTGCGCAACGCTGCGCTGTCTGCTCTGCAGTACAAAACCGAGCTTGCCGAAGTGCGCAATCAGAATATCGACATCACGAACTTCGAAAACTCGATGGAAGATTTCAAAACAAAGTTTGCGCGCAATTACGACCTTGCTAGCCGTAAGTTCCAGACGGCTATAGATGAAATCGATAAGACGATTGACCATCTGCAGAAAACAAAAGAGGCACTGCTGGGTAGCGAGAGGAATCTACGTCTGGCAAACGACAAGGCGCAAGACCTTACCATTAAAAAGCTTACGCGTAAGAACCCTACGATGAAGGCGAAGTTTGATGCGCTGAAGGAAGGGGAAAACGCCCTGCCCGAGGCTGCCGATCAAGAGGGTTAGAAAGCCAGCACACGCTTCTTCCGTTTTTGTAAATCTTTCCCGAATAGCCTGAAAGGGGAAAGCGACAGAGCTCGCTTCGGCTTAGAATTGCTTCGTTTGTTTAAGAGCGGAATTTCAGGAGCGCTTGGTGACCCAGAAAATGACAGGTAAGCAATGGCTCGCCCTCGCAGGCATCGCTGTTGCGGCGTTTGTGTTCAATTCTTCGGAATTCATGCCAGTTGGCTTGCTTACCGATATCGGAAAGACGTTTGGAACCAACGAGGCTACAACGGGCATGTTGGTTTCGGTATATGCGTGGGCGGTAATGCTTCTTTCCGTGCCATTGATGATTATCGCAACGCGCCTGGACTTTCGTAGGCTGCTCTTGGTGGTTATCGTGGTGTTCCTGGTTGGGCAGGTTCTTACGTCGTTGTCGACAAGCTACTGGATGCTCATGGCGGCGCGCATGGTAGTTGCTTGCGCGCATTCGGTATTTTGGGCTATTGCCGCGCCTATTGCGGTGCGTTTGGTGCCGAAAAACAAGCGCGCTCTTGCTCTGAGCGTTGTCGAGACGGGCACTGCTGTTGCGGCTATTGTTGGCTTGCCATTGGGCCGAGCTATTGGCTTGGCGGTTGGATGGCGCCTGACGTTTGCCATTGTTGCGGTAATCTCTGCGCTTTTGCTGGTGTACCTGCTTATCACTTTGCCTTGGGTTCCTGGCGCAGAGCCCTTCAGCATTGGGCAGTTGCCGGGGTTGTTCCAAAACAAGGGCTTGGTGGCGCTGTTTATTCTTACGGCGTTGTATGCATGGGGCTACTACACAGGCTATAGCTACATCGAGCCATTCTTGCTACAGGTGGCGGGGTTGGAAAACGACGTGGTCACCTTAGTCCTTTCCGTGTTTGGTGTTGCAAGCATCATTGGCAGTATATTGTGTTCAAAGCTGTATCCCCGTTTCCGTTTCCCGTTCTTTAGGGCTATCACCATCGGTGTGCCGGTAGCCTTGCTGCTGATGCATGCGGCGGCGGGTTTGGGCCTTGCGGCAATACTTGGTGTTGTTGTTCTGTGGGGCATAAGCGCGGCTTCGGTGAGCGTTGTGTACCAGGCAGAGATCATCAATGTTTCTTCCGATGAAGAGGAAACGGTTGCCATGGCGTTTTTCTCGGGCATCTTCAACTTCGGCATCGGCACTGGTGCGCTTTTGGGCGGTCAGGTGGTTAACACACTGGGCATCGCGAGCGTGTTTTATGCGGGCGGCATCATCGGCATGATCTCTATTCTGTTCTGTTTGGTGGTGGCCGTTGGACGCCTTAAGCGCTATTCCGTGAAATAGCCCGAAGCGCATGGTTTCCGCTTGGCGCTTTGAGGGGGGGGTGGAGCGCGACGGCTCCTGTGGGCACCGTCACGCTGTACGGTACGCGCCGCGCGTCCAGCACCATGCTGTGCAGTATGCGGTTGCCGCCCACAGGATCCGCCGCGAAGCCGCTCGCGATGCCACGCTGGGTCCGTCCTGACCAAATCGTCATGTTGAAGCTGCTCCGAGAGTCCAGAAACAAAAACCTCGAATTTTTTGCAACTTTTTTGCGATTAGGGATTGTTCCGAGCTTTCCAACCAGGGATTGAGGTGCAAAAGCGCAGGTAAATCGGTTTCATTGCGGCCTGTTTTCGCTTTGTGGGGATGGAAGTGAGCCCCTAATCGCAAAAAGTTGCAAAAACGCCGCAATTCTTGTTTTCACGATGGGTGGATTGCCTCAACGGGCAGATATCGCAATGGGCCGGGTGCGTAGGTCTTTTCTCATCAGGCTTTATTTCGTCTTTGTTTCGAAAATGTCCAGACTCTGTGACGATGCGAGATTAATTGATGTTGAACAATTGCAACTTTTGCCGAAAGGACGAATATAGAGCCATCGAACGCAAGGGACGTTCGGAATAAGCGCTTCGGTGCTTGCACGTTAGGACGAACTTTTGAATTACCGCAACCTGCATACAGAAATTATCAGCTCCATTATTTAGGGCTCGGGTTGCTTTGATCAGCTGCCCGAACCCTAATCGGGCAGCTGATGGTTTTGAATCCGGAGGCTGTTTAAAGAAACGGCTTCCGGATTTTTTATTCCCTTGACATCTGCTCCCTCGCGTCGTCTTCTTCAAACAGCCTTTCGATTCCAAACCTTGATTCATCGGTTCACGGATTGAAGGAAAAGAAGGAAACGAAATGTCAAGTACGGCAGCAACAGCAGCGGCAATGGCGCCTGTGGGCGTCGGATCGAAAGGGAAGAATTCAACAGCTGAAATTGTGGCAGCTTCAATGGTGGGAACCGCCATCGAGTTCTACGACAATTACTGCTACAGTATCGCGGCGGCAAGCTATTTTGGGCTGATCTTCTTTACCGATGTTGCGAAGTCCGATCCGGTGCTGGCAACGTTGCTTTCGTTCGTGACTTTCGCCGTTTCATTTTTGGCGCGTCCGTTTGGTTCATTGATATTCGGTCATTTTGGCGACAAGCTCGGCCGCAAGAAAACACTGGTGGTTGCCCTGATGCTTATGGGAATCGCAACCTTTGTGGTGGGTTTGCTTCCCGGGTATGAGGTTCTTGGCCCTACTTCCGTTGTCCTTTTGTGCGTGTGCCGTGCTTGCCAGGGTTTGGGCCTTGGCGGCGAATGGTCCGGTGCTGCCTTAGTGGCGACCGAAAATGCCCCGAAGGGGAAGCGAGCTCTGTATGGCGCGTTTCCCAACATGGGCGCCCCTATCGGCTTTTTCTGCGCATATGGCGTAAACCTGCTGCTTGATTCTTCCTTGCCTGCCGATGCGATGGTTGCGTGGGGTTGGCGCATTCCGTTCTTGCTTTCCGCATTGCTGGTGGTAGTTGGGCTGGTTGTGCGCTTGCGCATGACAGAAACTCCCGTATTCCAGAAAGCGCAGCGTGAAAACCGCACGGTAAAGATGCCTCTTGCCATGCTTCTTCGTCACAACTGGAGGCAGGTTGTGCTCGGCACCTGCGCGGTTAGCATTACCTATACGCTCTTCTATGTGTTGGGAACCTGGTCGCTTTCCTACGGTGTGTCAACCTTGGGCTTCACTCAGCAACAGTATCTGGGAATGCAGATGGTATCGGTATTCTTCTTTGCGGGTTTCATCGTTGTTGGTTGCTTGAGCGCTGATCGTTTCGGCAGGAAGCCCGTGGTTGCGCTTGCCACCGTGGCAACCTTGGTGTTTGCGCTCTTTGCTCCCATGCTGCTTTCGGTTCATAGCGCTTTGAACGTAATGCTGTTCCTCTGCATCGGTTTTATGTGCATGGGCGCTATTTTCGGGCCCACCGGTTCGTACTTGCCTGAGTTGTTCCCCGCCCGCGTTCGTTATTGCGGTTCTGGTCTCTCCTATAACTTGGCAGCAATTGTTGGTGGTGCCTTCGCTCCCACTATTGCTTCGGCGCTTGTTATGAATTTCGGCATCATGTCGTTGGGTTGGTACCTGGGAGGTATGGCGGTTGTTTCCCTTGTCGCCCTGTTCTTCTTCCGTGAAAGCAAGGATGTCAACTACGAGGAATAGCGTCAGGCATCGGCTTGCTTGATGGGGCGGGATCGTTTGCGGTGATGCTATTATGGTGTACATAAAAGTACCCAGTACTGGTTCAGTCGAAAGGTTTGCCGTGGCAACTACAGCTCAGAAACTCAAGCTTATGTATCTGGCAAAGCTCTTAGAGAGTGAAACTGATGACGAACATGGCCTTACCGGTCCGCAGATCATTCAGCGCTTGGCTGAGTTGGGCATCGCGGTTGAGCGGAAGACGCTCTATCGCGATTTGGATTGTCTGCGAGAATTCGGCTACAACATCGTGAAGTACCAGCGTTCACCTATTGAATATGGTCTTGCTTCGCGTGAGTTCCAGGAAAGCGAATTGCTGCTGTTGGCGGATGCGGTGCAATCTTCCCGTTTCCTTACCGAGCGTAAGTCGAGTGCGTTAGTGAAGGCCATTGGTAAGCTGGGTAGCAAATACTTGGCGGACGATCTAAGAAGGAACCTTCACGTTGAGGGGCGTATCAGGTCGCAGAATGAATCGGTGTTCTACAACATCGACGCTATTCAGCGAGCTATTTCCGCTAAGAAAAAAGTACGTTTCCGTTACTTCAAGTACGACAATCGGAAGAAACGAGTCCTGCAGCGCGATGGACGTTTCTATGAGGAAACGCCATTGCATCTGGTGTATATGGATGACTGCTATTACCTGGTTGCCTGGAACGATAAGCATGAAAGCACCACTAATTATCGCGTGGACAGAATGCTGAACATCGATGTGTCCGAAGAAGATGCAACGAGTAATGAACGAACGGCCGAATTTGATGCGGCGAAGTATCAGAAGAGGGTATTCGGCATGTACAGCGGCGAGGCAGTTGCGGTTACCTTGCTTGTGAAACCAGATGCCATCAGCACAGTAATCGACCGCTTCGGCGATGCAGCTGATGCCGAAGCGGTCGAGGATGGCTCGATGCGCGTGCGCACCAAGGTTATGCAGGCGCCTACATTCTATGGCTGGTTGGCGACTCTGGGAACCAGCGTGATAATCGAGCAGCCGCAATTCTTGAAAGAGGAGTACCGAACGTACCTCCAAGGGATTATCGAGCAGTACTGAGCACGTATGGCATTCATTGCATTTCCTCCCATTTCCAGGAATCAATAAACTCGTTTACGCGAAGTGACATATGGGAAGTGAGACCCGTCATGCATCTGAGGGCGTTTACGTAAGCGACCTTAAGAGGAAGGTCGTGTTCGGTTCTGAAATCCTCAGGCTCTCTGATTTCGTGTTCCAGTTCGTCGATGAGGTAGTTTAGGTCGTCTTTGATGCTGATGAGTTCATCAAAATCTCTGCTATCGAGTGTTTTGAGGAACTTGGTTGGTGATTCGAACATGATGCCTACCTTGGTCGAATATCGGTTACGTACAGGCCAACACGAACCTGCTTCCAAGGAGCAGCTTCTTTGTCGACTTGAAGAATGCGGCACTCGAGGATGTTCCTGTGGCCAAAGTGAAATAAGGTCGAGGCTAGGCTGTTCTGGTCGGCGGGGATATAGCCGATCATGACGCCGTTGAAGTACAGGGCGATTGATTCTGGGTCGTAGGGATTGCCCGGCTCGGGGCAAAGCTCGATGCTGTCGCCAATGCTCATCTGATTAATAACGAGTGCGCCATCGTAGTGCTGGAATCCTGCAATGAAAAATGTTGAGAGATGTCGGCTGGGCTGATACATGGCTTCCTCCTTGAAGCGGCTGGGATGGCAAGAGGCAAGGGGTTGGTAAAGTGCCAGCCCCTTTTGTCGACCACAGCAAGCAAATTCGAAAGGGTGAAAGCGAGTGAAATGACAAGGAGTTTATTTTGCTTGTATGTGGCGGCCTCGATAGGAATGGCCTCTTGATGGTTTGAATAATACGCAGGTCGCAGCTTGTGCGTGGGTATCGCAGTGGACATCAAATAAAAAATTGGGAAAAGAAAGAAAAAGGCTCGCATTGGCGAGCCTTCGATGGTTGTAAGTATGAATAGTTCCGCTTAGCGCATTTTGCGTGAGCTGGCGTGCTTGTCCGGATGGGAATAGGAGTCAGCTCCGCTGCTTCTATTGTCCGATCTTCGATCCGCAAGCGATGCAGAAAGCGTTTTCGGAGTCTTGCCTTGTTCCGCACTTAGGGCAGTACTGAACGGACGGATCGATAACAGGTTGCTCCTTTGCTGCGGGCGCAGTGGTTTCCGAGTTCTTCTTTGGGGCTTCTTGCGGCGCTGGAGCCTTCGGGGCTTCCTGTGGTGCCGAAGCGGCTTTGGTTTTCGGTGCTGAAGAGGCTGAAGGGGCTGCGCTGTCTGCGTTTGGGCCCTCGGCGGAAGATTGCGCTGCTTTCTGCTCCTTGCTGTGCGCAACCATATCGAAGATGAGGCCCAAGATAGCAGGGAAAAAGAACCCAATGGTTTCGAACAGCGCCGGTCCGCTGCTGAAGTCGATGAATTCTTGCCCTGTGATGATGGCGCATATAATTGCGAGTGCCTGGATAACGTAGAGGACGATGGCTGCTGTTTTCAAGGCTTCTCCTTCTGGTCGTGTATGCGTTGCGGGAACTATTGTCCTGCCAGGTCTTTTGCGACTTCGGCGCCGATAGCCAAGCCCATTGCCGCAGGAACGAAGGCGTTGCTGCCGGGAACGCTACGCCGGTCAAGGCAGGTGCGCTCGCTGTTGGGCGGGCATACGCACCCTGCGGCACAGCCGGCCTTGCCGTCTTCTTCGGACTTTACGGTAGGTTCTGGCGAATAAGCAACCTTCAAATTATGGATGCCGCGTTTGCGTAGTTCTTTGCGGATAATGCGTGCTAGGCGGCAGATGGAAGTCTCTGAGATATCAGCGATGCGAATGGCTGTGGGATCAAGTTTGTTGCCAGCACCCATAGCGGAGATAATGGGCGTTCCTGCTGTCTTTGCCTGGGCAACCAGATGAAGCTTTGCCGTTACCGTGTCGACGCAATCGACGATGTAGTCGTATTTCGAAAGGTCGAATTCGCTTGCCGAATCGGGTAGGTAGAAGCATTTGTGCTTGGTGATTTTACAGCTGGGGTTTATGTCGAGCAGGCGCTCTTCCATGGCATCGACTTTATCCATGCCGACGGTTTTCCAGGTTGCAATTATCTGGCGGTTTATATTTGTCAGGCATACCTTGTCGTCGTCAACGATGTCGATGGCGCCCAACCCACTGCGCACGAGCGATTCGCAGACATAGCCGCCTACGCCACCGCAGCCGAACACGATAACGTGGGCCTTCTGCAGCGATTCGACGCCGTTGCTGCCAAGTGTCAAACGGGTGCGTGAAAACTGATCGAGCACGGTATACCTTCCCTAAATTTCGACAACCCACTGCTAAACGTTGCCATTGTAGAACAAAAGAGCCTGCTCGAACGAGCAGGCTCTTCATGTGCGCTATGTAGGCGATGCTTACTGCTGACGTGCCGCAGGCATTCCCCAGGCAAAGTGGTCGGAATGCAGCAGCTGTTCTGCCTTTTCGGAGTTCGGTTCGCCGAAGTACTTTTCATAGCATTCAACGACCGAAGGATTCTCGTGGCTGAAGCGCAGCTTCGAATTGGTGTCGATGTCGCGCAGGATAAGTTCACGTTCGGCTGCGCATTCGCGGCCCTCGTGGATGGGCTGGCCGCCGCCGCCAACGCAGCCGCCAGGGCATGCCATAACCTCGACGAAATCGTAATCAACCTCGCCGTTTTCGATGGCGTTGCACAGGTTGTCAGCATTCTGGAGACCGCTGACGATGGCAACGGTAAGTTCTTTGCCTGCCAGGTTGTAGGTTACCTCGCGCCAGCCTTCGCAACCGCGTACGGCGCTGAAAGCATCGGGGTCGGGGTTTTCGCCGGTGACCAGGAAGTGGGCGCTGCGAAGAGCCGCCTCCATTACGCCGCCGGTGGCACCGAAGATGTGACCTGCGCCAGTGGCTTCGCCCAAGGGCATGTCGAACTCTTCTTCGGGTAAGTTCCTTACGTTGATGAACTGAGCCTTCAGCATGCGTCCGAGTTCGCGCGTGGTAAGCACTACGTCAACATCGGGACCGGTTCCGGTGGTGTCCATGTCCTCATAAGCGCATTCTGCCTTCTTGGCAACGCACGGCATGATGGACACTACGGCAATTTTCGCAGGATCGACGCCCAGGATTTCTGCGTAGTAATTCTTCGCAATGGCGCCGAAGATCTGCTGTGGCGATTTCGTGGTGGAAAGATGCTTTACCAGGCTGGGATGCTTTGCCTTCAGGAAGCGCACCCAACCAGGGCAGCACGAGGTAAACATGGGCTGCCCAGGCTCTTCTTTCAGGTGATGAAGAAGCTCGGTGCCTTCTTCCATGATGGTCATGTCTGCTGCGAAGTCGGTATCAAAGACATAATCGAAGCCCAGTTTGCGTACGGCGGCAACCATGCGGCCCATCGTGGCTTCTTCCTTTGAAAGGGATACGGATTCGCCCCAGGCTGCTCGAATGGAGGGCGCAATCTGGACGATGGCGATACGCTCAGGGTCGGCGATGATGTCGAATACCTTCTGGGTATCGTCGCGTTCGGAAAGAGCACCGCAGGGGCAATGTGTGATGCACTGGCCACACAGCGCGCATGCCGCTTCGGATATGTCGCGGCAACCCGCAGCGCCCACATGGGCGTTAGAGCCTGTGCGGGTGAGGTCCCACACGTTCAGGTTCTGAACCTTGCTGCATTCACTTACGCAGCGCATGCAGCTGATGCATTTGGAAGCGTCGCGAACGAGCGGGAAATCGGCGGGGTTCTTCTGCTGGTCGTATTCGACAGGGTAGGGGATGTTGGTGATGTTCAGTGCAGCTGCGTTGCGCTGGATCATGCAGTTGCCGTTGCGCGTGCATGTGGTGCATTCGCTTTTATGGCGCGAAAGAATAAGCGCCATCGTTTCACGGCGGGAGGCAACAACGCGGGGGCTCATGGTGTTTACCACCATGCCCTCGGCAACTTCGTTGTTGCAGGAGGAAACGAGCTTGTCAGCGCCTTCCACCTCTACAACACAGATGCGGCAGGCGCCGATTTCGTTAATGTCTTTCAGGTAGCACAGCGTGGGAATCATGGAGCCTGCCTGATAGGCGGCGTTCAAGATGGTGGTGTGCTCGGGAACGGAGACTTCCTTCCCGTCGATGGTCAACGTTACCATGCTCGGCTCCTTCCGCCCTTGAATGCACCGTAGCCGAAGTGATCGCACCCCAGGCAGCGGCCTGCTTCTTGCATCATTTCCTCTTCAGACATGCCGATTTCGCACAACTCGAAATCGCAGCTGCGCTCTGCGCCAGGGCGCTCCTTCATGGTTACGCGACCGCAGGGAACGCGATCTGCCAGGTTAGGGGCGGGGATGTCCACGTCGCAACGGATTTCGTGGTTACCGCCCAGATAGGTGTCGATTGCACGCGCTGCAACTTTGCCGCCCTCAATGGCGCGAATGACGGTTGCCGGGCCCCAGCTGCAGTCGCCGCCGGTGAAGAAGCCAGGCTTTTCAGGGATGCTGGAATCGGGTTGTGCTTGGATTTCGTTCCACTTGCAGGGCAAACCGAATTCCTCGAATGCGCCAGAGTCGATGTTCTGACCGATGGCAACAATAATGGTGGTTGCGGGAATGCGAACCTCGGGCTTGTTTGCTGCTTTGGGAGAGGGGCGGCCGCCGCGCACCGTGGAGATCATCTGGGGCTGGCCCCAGAGTGCCACGGCATGGCCTTCATCGTTGACTTCAACATGTGCAGGGGCAACAAGCTCCATAAGCTCGCAGCCATCCTCGATGGCTCCGTCGATTTCTTCAGCGAGCGCTGTCATGTCGGCGCGGCGACGACGATATACAATCTTTACCGACTTGGCGCCCATGCGGCGTGCGCTTCGAGCGGCGTCCATGGCAACGTTGCCGCCGCCAACGACAACAACATCTTGACCGGAGAGGTCGGCGATCTTGCCGTCGCCGATTTCGCGCAGCATGGCAACGGCGGGAACTACGCCCGGTGCGTCCTCGCCTTCGATGCGGAGTTTCTTGTCTGAGTGAGCGCCGATGCATACGTAAACGGCATCGAAGTCGCGTTCGAGATCGGCGATTGCAACGTCCTTGCCAACGGAAACGCCCAGCTTAACCTCTACGCCCAAAGAGGTGATGTGCTCGATTTCGGTGTCGAGCAGGGTTTTGGGCAGGCGATAGTTGGGGATGCCGTAGCGGAGCATGCCGCCGAGCTTGGCGCGCTGCTCGTATACCGTTACGGAATGGCCCATGCGGGTGAGGTAATACGCTGCGGTAAGACCACCAGGACCACCACCGATAACGGCAACCTTCTTACCGGTGGGTTCTGCCACCGTAGTGGGGCGGTTGGGCGTTTCGTGATCGCAGGCGTAACGCTTCAGGCCGCGGATGTTGACGGCGGAATCAACGAAGCTGCGACGGCAGGTGTTTTCGCAGGGATGCTCGCAAACATAGGCGCAAGCGCTTGGGAAGGGGTTGTCTTTACAGATGAGCTCAATGGCGTCGTCGAAGCGGCCGGCTTTTACCAGTGCGATGTAGCCAGGGATATCGACATTTGCGGGGCAACCCTGAACGCAGGGAACAGGGTGGTCGGACGTGCACAGGCAGCGGCCTTCTGCATGGAGCTCGTAGTCTTCGCGGAAAGCGCGTACTCCGGTAAGGGCCATTTCGGCAGCCTGGGTACCGATTGCGCAATCTGCCGAAACGCGTACGTTTTCAGCGAGTGCCTCGATTCGCGCAAGGTCGGCTTCGGTTGCCGTTCCTTCCAACACGCTGTCGAGCAGCGATTCGATCTGTGCCAAGCCAATGCGGCAGGGAACGCACTTGCCGCATGTTTGCGTGCGGCACAAGGCGATAAGGCCGCGCGTCACATCAACGGGACAGGTACCTTGAGGATGCGAAACAAGACGACGGGCCATATCTTGACATACGCCGCGCACGGTCTTCTCCGCTTCGCTCGAGGTGCGGATTTCCAATGGGCTCATGGAATTCTCCTCGGTCTGTATGGTTGAGCTGGTATTTTCCAGCCTTGCGCATACGGCTCCGCCAAAATAAATCGGCGCTTTGTCCTATGAGCGCGCATGCTTATACAAAGTATAGCAACGGGCAAGGGTGAGCGGGGTTGGTTAACCGATGAACGGCAATAAAACGAAATTGCACCCATGGAAATCTGGTGTCCATGGGTGCAATTGTCCACTGCAAGGTTGTGGTTTTAGCACTGATTTTCTTTCAGGAATTGTTCCATGCCAGGAAATGCCTTGATGGATCGATCGAATACGCCCATTAAATAGGCAAGGGTTAAACCGTAGTTGGATACTGGTACGCCCGCGTGCACGCATGCTTGGATGCGAGAGAGCACGGCGCGGCGGTTGAATGTGCAGCCCCCACAGTGAATTACCAGGTCGTAGCTGGAAAGATCTTCTGGGAAGTCTACGCCCCGCACGTTTTCGACGGTAAGCCCTTGCCCGATACGAGCGCGAAGCAGACGGGGGATCTTCACCGTGCCGATATCTTCTTCAATGGGGTGATGGGTGCAGGCTTCCGCTATGAGCACGCGGGATTTTTCTGTGAGCTTGTCGATGGCAAGCGTCCCTAGGGCTTGGGTGGGCAAGTCTCCCTTGAAGCGGGCAAACGCAACCGAAAAGCCAGTAAGGGGAACGTTTTCCGGCACGATTGCCGCCACCTTGTCGAACGCCTGGGAATCGGTAACCACCAAGGCGGGCGGTTCTTTCAGCGCCGCCAATGCGTGCGGCAGTTCCTTGTCGGTAACGCAAAGTGAAAGGCAGCTGGAGTCGAGCAAATCGCGAATGGCTTGAACCTGAGGGAGGATAAGGCGCCCTTTCGGCGCTTCTTTGTCGATGGGGATAACCAAGATAACCATCGAGCCTGGACCAACGATGTCTCCGATGATTTTCGGGTCGTTCACGAATTCTCCGGGCGCGTTGTCGAGCAGGGCTTGGCGCAGATCAAGCACGCCTTCTCGCTTTGCCGCGCACATGCAAACTAGAGGTTTTTGCTGGAGGTCACGGGGAAGGGTGCTGCGGCATGCTGCGATAAGCGCTTCTTGCTGGGGGTCGACGACGGTTCCTCGCGGTGTGTGACTTTCGGCCGAGCCAGGGGAGCTGGAATTGGGCCCCTGGGCGCCAACGGGAAGCAGATCCGTTTTGTTGCACACAATGATGAAGGGGATGCTTCGCTTGGAAAGCTGGGCGGCAATTTCCTTTTCATAGGGACCCCAGGTGCCAGCCTCAGTTACGATGATGCCCATATCGCAACGGTCAAATACCTTTTTGGTGCGTTGAGTGCGTAGCTCGCCAACGGTTTCCTGGTCATCGTCGATGCCTGCAGTGTCGATGAACAGCACGGGGCCCAAAGGCAGGAGCTCCATAGGTTTGTCTACCGGGTCGGCGGTGGTGCCTGCTACGGCGGAAACGATGCTGGTTTGCTGGTTGGTAATGGCGTTCAGCACGCTCGATTTGCCCACATTGCGTCGCCCGAACAGGCCGATCGCCATACGCATGCCCTTTGGGGTACGCATGAGTGCAGGGCCGCTTTCGGCAAGAAGAGGCGTGCCTGTAGAAGATGATTGTGGCGTTTGCCCACGTGGGTGTCTTTTTTGCGCGATGCCCATACGAACCCTTTCCCGTGCGTCTTTTTTAGGAATGTTCCCATTGTATTGTTTCGTTTCTTTAACAGATTATGGTGCCGTTTGCAGATGAGCGTGGTTTCTGGTGAGCGGGCAGTCTCAATTAGCAGTAGATTAGACACAGTTGCGCATACGCGCGATAACCATATCTTCGGCAAAGGTGATGCCCGTTTGCTTTTGCCGTTTGTTTCTATAAAGGCAAAGCGAAAGAAGAACTTATGACGGAATTCCGCTACGATCCGAAATCGCTTCGCGCCGACGAGTTCATCAACGACGCGGAGATCCTCGATTCCATCGCCTACGCTGATGCGCATAAAGACGATATCGAGTTGTGCCGTCACATTCTGGACAAGGCACGTGCCAATCTGCATCCTTCCGCAGACCATGGTGCGGTTATAACCCATCGTGAGGCAAGCGTTCTTCTGGCCTGCGAAGATCCGCAGATCAATAGGGAAATCAAAGAACTGGCGCACCAGATTAAGCTGGCCTATTATGGCAATCGTATTGTTCTTTTTGCGCCGCTGTATCTTTCTAACTACTGCGTGAACGGCTGCTTGTATTGCCCGTATCACGCAAAGAATCGCACCATCCCCCGCAGGAAGCTCACTCAGGAAGAGATCCGCGATGAGGTTATTGCCTTGCAAGATATGGGTCATAAGCGCCTGGCCATCGAAGCAGGCGAAGATCCGAAGCACAACCCCATCGAATACATCCTGGAAAGCATGGAAACCATCTATTCCATCAAACACCGCAATGGCGCAATCAGACGCGTTAACGTGAACATTGCCGCGACCACGGTCGAAGAGTACCGCATGCTTAAAGAAGCAGAGATTGGCACATACATTCTGTTCCAGGAAACGTATAACAAAAAGGGTTACCAGGAACTGCATCCCACAGGCCCGAAGCGTGATTACGATTGGCATACCGAAGCGATGGACCGCGCCATGGAGGGCGGTATCGACGATGTGGGCCTGGGTGTATTGTTTGGATTACAGGGATATCGCTACGAGTTCGCCGGCTTGATCATGCACGCTGAGCATTTGGAGGCAGTGCACGGCGTGGGCCCGCACACCATCAGCGTTCCGCGTGTTAAGCCTGCGATGGATATCGACCCTGAGGTGTTTGACAACGGCATTCCTGACGAAATGTTCGAGAAGATCATTGCCCTCATTCGCATTACCGTGCCTTATACCGGCATGATTATCTCTACTCGCGAAGGTCAGCAGGTGCGTGAGCACGCGTTACAGTATGGCGTAAGCCAGATTTCCGGTGGGTCCCGCACCAGTGTTGGCGGCTACAACGAGCCGGAGCGCCCGCATGATACCGAGCAGTTTGACGTATCGGATCAGCGCACGCTCGATGAGGTTATCAGCTGGTTGATGGACAATAACCACATACCTAGCTTCTGCACGGCTTGCTATCGTGCAGGGCGCACAGGTGACAGGTTCATGAGCTTCTGCAAGAACGGTGAGATCCTTAACTACTGCCATCCGAATGCTCTGATGACACTCACGGAGTATTTGGCCGATTACGCCACTCCCGAAACCAAGGAAAAGGGCCTTGCCATGGTGAAGCGTGAACTGTTGAACATTCCCAACGAAAAGACGCGTCTCGTTGCCGAGCGGCATGTTGGCGAAATTCTTGCAGGAACGGGAAACGATTTCAGATTCTAAAGAGCGATAAGATTATGTGCGGGCCGGCACTTGCCAGCCCGTATTTTTATTTCATGGCGAAAGAGGTGCACTATGCGGGCAACCGAGGAAGACATCGAGGCATTTGTTGCAGAGCAGTGGCCGGCATTTTTGACCGACGCCCAACGCTTGATTTCCATTGATAGCTCGCTTGATGCCGAGCACGCGGCACTCGGTGCGCCTTTCGGCCCGGGGCCTCGTGCGGCGCTTGACGAAGCGCTTGCCATTGCCCAGCGGATGGGGTTGGAGCCTCATGATGGAGATGGGTACGCCGGTTTTGCTGATTTGCCAGGCGAAAGCGGGCAACAGATTGGCGTTATCGGCCATGTTGATGTGGTTCCCGCTGGGGAGGGTTGGGATTTCGATCCGTTCAGCCTTACTTGCAAGGATGGCGTGCTTGTTGGACGCGGCACCTCTGACGATAAGGCTCCGCTGCTCACGGCGTTGTATGGCTTGAAATTCTGGCTTGATCGCGGTGCGAACCTGCGCCATGCGGTGCGTTTCATTTTTGGCTGCAATGAGGAGTCGGGGATGGGCGATGTCCCCTACTACTTGGAGCACAACGATGCCCCCGATTTCCTGTTTACTCCCGATGCCGAATTCCCCTTGTGCTATGGCGAGAAGGGGCAATTTGGTGCAACGATAACCTCCGGAATCATTGAGGGAGCCATTACCTCTTTTACGGCAGGAACAGCCCCCAATGCGGTGCCCGGCATAGCGCGTGCTGTGGTTTGCGTTGATGCGGAAAATCTGCCAAAGGCCGATCGCATAGAAGTTTCCTCTTGCGAAGAAGGGGCCCTTGTTACCGCAACGGGTATTGCGGGGCATGCCTCGCTCCCTGAAGGCACGTTGAATGCCATCGGTATTCTGTGCCGCTATCTTGTTTCTGCTGGTGTGTGTTCTGGTGAAGAAAATGCATGGTTGCAATTTGCTGCCAGCATGGCTGAATGCACCGATGGGGCAATTGCCGATGTTGCCTGTTCAGATGCTGATTTTGGTAATTTGACCAGCGTTGTTGGCATGATGAACAAGGTCAACGGCGCTTTTGTCATGACCGAGGACATTCGCTTCCCCGCGGCAATTACCGGCAGCGAGCTCAGCACTGCATTTGAGGCATTGTCGCATGCCCAAGGCGCTTCGATTGCCGTTACCGCATGCAAGGATCCTTTTGTGGTGGACCCCGATACGGCCCCCGTTCGTGCGCTCATGGATGCGTATTGCTCCACCACAGGCAAAAAGGTGCGTCCTTTCACCATGGGAGGCGGCACCTATGCTCGCGAGTTCCCCAATGCCGTAAGCTTTGGCCCCGCAGAAGAGGGGGCGTATCCCGTACCGAGTTGGGTAGGGGGCATGCATGCTGCCAACGAGGGCATTGCCGAAGAAGAGCTGAAGCGCGCTTTGCGCATCTATATCAGGGCGTTTGGCAACCTTGCGGAAGTGGAAGACCTGCACAAATAAGCTTTTTGCTTATGATGGAAACGCCTAGTTGCAGGAATGGGTGGTTGCTCAAAGCGTTACCGCCGGACAATTCGCAGCACTGTCGAAATTGCAGAATATCAGAGAAGAAGAAGTAGCATCTGATCTTGATGGATGCCACTTCTTTGCATGCTGATAGTGGGCTAAACGCTTTCGATGCTTATGCTGCGCCAATCCCCTTGGGCGGTTGGCGCGTCGATAGAGGTATACCCTATGCGGCGAGCATAGCGATAGGCCTCATGGACGTTATTGCCAATGCGGTTTGCGTGGTGGGCATCAGAGCCCACGGTCAGTGGCACGCCAGCCTGGAAAAAGCGCTTCAGCAAGGGCTCCTGCGGATAAAAATCGGCAAAGTCCTTGGTCAAGCCTGCCGTGTTGATCTCAACGTGGACTTTGCCCTCGCGGGCTGCCTGCGCCATGGAATCAAATAGCGGAGCAAGGTCGAGCGAAGGCGCATAGCCGGAAAGGCCAAACAGGCGCGGCAAGTCGGGATGCGCCATGGAATCGAACAGGCCGCTTGTTGCCGCCTTGCACCATTCTTCAGCGTAGAGCCGCCAAAGCTCGTTTGCCCCCAGCTCTTCCCAGATGCGCATGTCTTCATCCCAGTCGAGCGCCTTTTCTTGAAGGTAGTGGATGGATCCAAGAAGGAACGTTGCGTTGCCGCGTGTTTCCGCCAAATCGGTGCTGCAGCCCGGGTACCAGTCTGCTTCCAAGCCATGCACAATTTCGAGTTCGGGAAATTCGCCCCGCACGCGCTCGATTGCGAAAGCGTACTGCTTGAGCTTATCTTCTTCGATGGAGCAATCGATGAAGCTTGGCCTGCCCCAATGGTCGGTGCAGGCTATGGTTGTTATTCTCTTCGCTAGGGCTTCCTGCATGTTTTCCTGAAAAGTGCTTTTCCCGTCGGAAAACACGGTGTGGGTATGGCAATCAACCAGTTCGATGGGCATAACGTTCCTTTCGGGACAGGTTATTTCGATGTAATGCCGCTTGTTGCTATGCGGATAGCCTCTTCATGACTGTCGGTAACGGTGAACAAGTCGATGTCGGATTCGCTGATCATGTTCTGATCAAGCAAGGGCCCTTTGATCCACTTGACCAGGTCTTGCCAGTATTCGGCGCCGAACAGCACGATAGGCATGTTCCCGATCTTATGCGTTTGCGCCAGCACCAGCACTTCGAACATCTCGTCAAGCGTGCCGTAGCCTCCAGGGAAGAAGATTGCGCCCGAAGAGTACTTCACGAACATGGTCTTGCGGACGAAGAAATAGCGGAACTCGATTCCGAGATTTACCCAATCGTTGGTGGTTTCTTCGAAGGGGAGCTCAATGGAAAGACCCACCGAAGTGCCTCCCGCAAGCGCTGCTCCGCGGTTGGCCGCCTCCATGATGCCGGGGCCGCCGCCGGTAATGACGGCGATGTCCTTATTGGCGAGCTTGCCTGCAATTTGCATGGCGTGTTCATAGTAAGGGTCGGTTGGTTCGGTTCGAGCCGATCCGAATATGGATACCGCCGGCCCTAATTTGGCAAGAGCGTCGAAGCCGTCTACGAACTCAGACTGGATGCGTAGCGTGCGCCAAGGGTCGGCATCGCGCCAATCGGTGCCCGGCTCTTCGCTGATCAGCTTTCCTGTGGTGCTGTGGCGAGGGATCATCTTTCCTCGCAGGGTTACCGAGCCGCGGCGGTAGGGCGTTCCGAGGGGCGAAGCGTCGCCGGTCTGTTTTCCTTCATCGGTGCTAAGCGTTGTTGAAAGGTATTTTTCCAAGGCGTTTTCAACCGCTGCCGCGGTCTCTTTCCTTGCCTGCTTCTTCGTGATTTTCTTTGCCATTTCGGTTCCTTCCCCTCGCGCCGATGCGCTCCTTCAGCATACCCGATGAAATGCTTCAAATGTACCGAACGGCACCATGGTGCTACACTGGCATGAAAATCGTCGTTCCATCGGAGGGAAGGTTTGGAGCGGCGGATTGAGGGGGAAGATTACCATGGGAAGTACCGCAGCTGGGGGAGGCAAGGCTGCCATAACCCGCTCGATGCCTTTGCGCGTAGCCATATATCTTGGTGGCATTTTGATTTTGGGCGTTGGTGTTGTCTTGAGTGCGCGAAGTGATTTCGGCGCGCCAGCATTCCAGTCGATACCGTTGGTGTTCAGCGAAGGCACCCATCTGCTTACCTTGGGGCAATCGTGCATATGCCTATACTGCATCGATATCCTTATTCAGGTTCTGGTGTTTCGAATGCTCAATGTCAAAATCGCTCTTCAGATTCCTTTTGCCTTTGCGTTCGGTTGCCTGATCGACCTATTTGACTTCGTATTGGGGCTTGATTTCTTCTGGTTTTGCCATGACCCAAGCCTGCTAACCAGCTGCATTATGTTCACGATCGGCATCACGCTTATCGGCATAGGGGTAAGCGCCATGGTGGCTATGAATTTCGTTTTGAACCCCGCCGATGGCTGCACGCAGGCCTTTATGAAAATCACCCATCTTCCCTTCGGTAAGGCGAAGATCATCAACGACGTGTTGCGTTTCTCTATTGCATGCGTAATGGCGCTTGCGATGATGGGCCACCTGTTCGGCGTGGGCGTTGGTACGGTTATTTCAATGGTTGCCATTGGCGCCATATGCCAGGTGGTATCTGATGGCGCCCGCGGTTTTTACCGTCGTGCCTATGTGCCTGCGAGCTTTGTATGATGCTTTGAACCACTTATTTCATGCGTGTTAACTCTTGAAATCTGCTTTGTTACGTATCGAAACGAAGCCAAAAGCTGCCTGCCGAAGGCGGTACCTTGTTTGCTAGCGAATTATCCCCACCTTTCTTAAAACGGGAAAGGCAAACGGTTCGCGAAAGTCGTTGAGCGGAGAGGACAAGCACTCAGCGGCTTTTCGATTGTGAGAGTGAGAGGTTCAGAATGCAAACACGGAACGTGCCTGCGCAAAGCGGGCTGTATCGTCCTGAGTTCGAGCATGATGCGTGCGGTATTGGCGCGCTGGCACATCTGAAGGGTGTGCGCTCGCATCAGATGATCGACGATGCCCTTTCGGTCCTTGTCAATCTGGAGCATCGCGGTGGTAAAGGTTTGGAGCATAATACGGGTGATGGCGCCGGTATCTTGTTCCAGGTTCCGCACCACTTCTTCCGTAAGGAAGCGCAGAAGTACGGTCACCTTCTTCCCGATGAAGGCGACTATGGCGTGGCTATGCTCTTTTTTCCCCAAGACGAGCGTGGCGTAGAGGTTTCCAAGCGCATTTTCGAAGAAGGTTGTGCGAAGGCTGGTTTGCCCCTGCTGTTTTGGCGCGAGGTTCCCATCGATCCCCACGATTTGGGCTCCACCGCACGCGCCTGCATGCCTACTATCCTGCAGGCATTCGTAGGTCGCCCCGAAGACGTTGAGCGCGGCGAAGCGTTCGAGCGCCGCCTGTACGTATGTCGCCGTATGGTGGAAAAGGCCGCCGATGCCGAGCATGCGCTGAAGGGTCATATCTTCTATGTGTGCTCTTTCAGCGCACGTACCATCGTGTACAAGGGCATGCTTGTTGCTACCCAGATGCGCCGTTTCTACCTGGACCTTTCCGATGCAGCGGTGAAGACCGCAATCGCATTGGTTCATTCGCGCTACTCCACGAACACCACCCCTTCGTGGGAACGTGCCCATCCGAATCGTTACATCATCCATAATGGCGAAATCAATACGTTGAAGGGCAACGTGAACTGGATTCGCGCCCGCGAACCAAACCTGTACTCGCCGGTTTTGGGCAAGGATCTGGAATCTGTTCTGCCTATCATCAACAAGGAAGGTTCCGACTCCGCCATCCTCGATAATGTGCTCGAGTTCTTGGTGATGAATGGTCGCGATATGACCCGCGCCGTTTCCATGTTGCTGCCCGAGCCGTGGGACCACAACGAAACGCTCCCCGCTCGTCGCCGTGCCTATGACGAGTACCAGTCCATGCTCATGGAGCCGTGGGACGGCCCCGCTGCTATCGCCTACACCGATGGCTCCACGTTCGGTGCTGCGCTCGACCGCAACGGCCTGCGTCCTGCTCGTTACTACGTCACGCGTGACGATCGCTTCCTGCTTTCATCCGAGGTTGGAACCATCGAAATCGAGCCCTCCAACATCCTTACCGCAGGTTGCCTTGGTCCTGGCGAAATGGTGGAGATCGACACTACGGCCGATCGCGTTATTTGGAATGATGAACTGCGCGCCCGCTATGCAAAGGAAAAGCCCTACAGCGATTGGGTAAAGGAAGAAAAGATCGAAGTTTCCGATCTTGACGCACCTGTTCAAAACGATGCTGCACGCGATGCCGAGGTTCCCATGACCGTACGCATGGCAAAGCTGGGCTATCACTGGGATGACGTGGATGAGGTGGTTCGCGCCATGGCTGAAAAGGGCGGTGTGCCCCTGGCTTCCATGGGAATCGACGCTTCTCTCGCATGCCTTTCGAAAAAGAACCGTTCCTTCTTCGATTACTTCTACCAGCTGTTTGCCCAGGTAACCAATCCACCTATCGATGCTTTGCGTGAGAGCCTGGTTACTTCGAGCGTGCTCTATATTGGCAACCACGGCAATCTTCTGGAAGATTCCCGCACGGCATGCCAGCTGATTCGCCTCGATGGCCCTATGTTGACGAAGGATCAGTTCGATCGCATCTGCGCGGTTGATCGCGTTGGTTTCAAAGCCCAGCGCTTCAGCGCTACGTATCGTCGCGAAGACGGTGAAAACGCACTGGAACAGGCGCTGGAAAACTTGGCATGCAGCGTTGAAAAGGCTGTGCGCAACGGGGTAAGCATCATCGTGCTTTCCGACCGTGCTGCAGAAGGCGAAGTGCCTATTCCTTCGCTTCTGGCGGTTTCTTCTGTTCACAACCACCTTATTCGTGTGGGCGTTCGCACCTTTGCCGATTTCGTGGTTGAGACGGGCGATGCCATTTCCGCACACGACTTCGCTGCTTTGGTTGGTTATTCCGCTTCGGGCATTTACCCCTATATGGCCCATGAGTGCATCGCTGATTTGGCGGCAAAGGGCGCTTTGTCCGTATCTGCCGAAGAGGGCGTTGCGAACTACAACAAGGCGGTAACCGCGGGAATCACCTCCATCATGTCGAAGATGGGTATTTCCACGGTTCAGAGCTACCATTCTGCTCAGATCTTCGAGGCTGTTGGTTTCAAGCAGGAGTTCGTCGATCAGTATTTTGCTGGCACTGTTTCCCGTGTGGGCGGCTTGGGCGTTGCCGATGTTCAACGCGAAGAGAACCAGCGCTATGACGACGCTGTGGCTATCCTCAACACGCCGGCACCCGAGCAGCTGCCTTCCTTGGGCCTTACCAAGTGGCGTCCGCAGGGCGGTGAAGAACATCTTATCGATCCGCAGACCATCTACCTGCTGCAACATGCTTGCCGTGAGGGCAATTATGAGATGTTCAAGGAATACAGCGATCATCTGCATCAGGAAGGGCGCGCGATTCGCTTGCGCGATCTGCTCGACTTCGTAACTGATCGTACCCCTGTTCCATTGGAAGAGGTTGAGCCCGCCACAAGCATCGCCAAGCGTTTCAACACGGGCGCTATGAGCTACGGTTCCATTTCCGAGGAAGCTCACAAGTGCATGGCTATTGCCATGAACCGTCTGGGCGGCCGCTCGAATTCTGGTGAAGGCGGCGAAGACCCGAAGCGCGAGACTCCGCTTCCTAACGGCGACTCCATGAATTCTGCCATCAAGCAGATTGCTTCCGGTCGCTTTGGTGTAACGAGCCGCTATCTTTCTTCGGCTATCGAGATTCAGATCAAGATGGCTCAAGGCGCAAAGCCTGGCGAAGGCGGCCACTTGCCTGGTAAGAAGGTATATCCCTGGATCGCCGAAGTTCGCCAGTCTACTCCGGGCATTGGCTTGATTTCGCCTCCGCCGCATCATGACATCTACTCCATCGAAGACTTGGCAGAGCTGATCTTCGACTTGAAGAACGCAAACCCCAATGCGCGCGTTTCCGTGAAGCTCGTTTCCGAGGCCGGCGTTGGCACCATCGCAACCGGCGTTGCCAAGGGCGCTGCCGACAAGATCTTGATCTCTGGCCACAATGGCGGTTCGGGCGCTGCTCCGCGCGATTCTATCTGGCATGCAGGTTTGCCTCTCGAGCTTGGCATTGCCGAGGCTCAGCAGACGCTGCTGCAGAACGGCCTGCGTTCGCGCGTTGTTCTTGAGGCTGACGGCAAGCTGATGGACGGCAAGGATGTTGCCGTGGCCTGCTTGCTTGGCGCTGAAGAGTTCGGTTTTGCGACGATGCCGCTCATTGCTATGGGCTGCCTGATGCAACGCGACTGCCAGCAGGATACGTGCCCCGCTGGTATTGCCACGCAGAACTGCCGCTTGCGCAAGTGCTTCCGCGGCAAGCCCGAGCACGTGGTGAACTTCATGCTCTTCGTTGCCGAGCAGCTGCGTGAGGTTATGGCATCGCTTGGCTTCCGCACGGTAGATGAAATGGTTGGCCATCCCGAGTGCTTGCGCCAGGTTGAAGTGCCGGGCAACTGGAAGGCTAACCTGCTCGACCTTTCTTCGGTGCTCGCCAATGGCGAATGCGAGTTCGGCGCCCATATTCCTGGTGCTGCTGGTCGTCATTTCTTGCCTCAGATGAAGTACGACGTGGAGCTGGAAAAGTCGCTTGACTCCACGTTGTTCCTGCCCATGACTGAGCAGGCTCGCAAGCACATGAAGCCGGTTCGTTTCCGTGCCGATATCGCCAACGTAAATCGTTGTGTGGGCACCATCTTGGGCGCTGCGGTAACCAAGGCGCACCCCGAAGGCCTGCCCGATGGTTCGGTGACGGTTGACTGCGAAGGCTCTGCCGGCCAGAGCTTCGGCGCCTTCATCCCGAAGGGCGTTACGCTCAACGTTACGGGCGATGCGAACGACTACTTCGGCAAGGGCCTTTCCGGCGGTATCCTTTCGGTTCATCCTTCCGAAGATGCCACGTACAAGTTCGACGAGAACACTATTGTGGGCAACGTTGCCTTCTTTGGAGCAACGTCGGGTCGCGGTTTTGTAAACGGCCTTGCTGGTCAACGCTTCGGTGTACGCAATTCCGGTGCCACCATCGTGGTTGAAGGCGTTGGCAACCATGGCTGCGAATACATGACCGGTGGCACTGCCCTGATCTTGGGCGAGGTTGGCTTGAACTTTGCAGCGGGCATGACCGGTGGCGTAGCTTACGTGTACGACGAGTACGGTACGTTGGAAAGCCGCTGCAACATGGGCTCGGTAAAGCTTGAAGTTCCCACCGAGGCCGAAATTGAGCTTATCCATAGCCTTATCGAAGAGCATGTCGGTTATACGCAGAGCCCCCGTGGCATCAAGATGCTGTATCGCTTCGAAGCTATGAAGCAGCACTTCGTAAAGGTAATCCCGGTTGAATATGAGCGTGTTCTGCAGATCGTTGCCGCGGCAGAGGCTGAAGGCAAGAGCCATGAGGAAGCGCTTGAAGAGGCATACGAGATTGTAGGAAAGGGGCGCCAGTAATGGGCAAAGCAGGAGCATATCTCGAGCACGATCGCGTTGCTCATGGTGAACGTACGGCGTTGGAGGCCATTGAAGACTTCAAGGAATTCGCCTTGCCACTTTCCGAAGAGGAGCAGCAGGTCCAGGCGAGCCGTTGCATGATGTGCGGTGTGGCGTTTTGCCAGGCTGGCTACAGTTTCGGCAAGGCGCGCCCTTCGGGCTGCCCGCTGCACAACCTTATTCCTGAATGGAATGATTTGGTGTATCGCGGTTTGTGGGACGAAGCGGCCGAACGACTGTCGCTCACCAATCCGTTCCCTGAGTTCACGGGCCGTGTATGCCCGGCGCTGTGCGAGGCTGCTTGCAACCTTGCCTCCATCGAGGGCCCTACCACCATCCGTGACAACGAGCGCGCCATTTCCGATCATCAGTGGGCAGCGGGCGGTCCTAAGCCCTTGCCGAAACCTGCGGCGGGTGCGCCGAAGGTTGCGGTGATTGGTTCTGGCCCCTGTGGCTTGGGAGCTGCTTGGCAGCTGGCCGAAGCGGGCATTCGCGTAACCGTATTTGAGCGCCATGACCGCGCTGGCGGTTTGCTGATGTACGGTATCCCGAACATGAAGTTGCCGAAGGAAATCGTTGATCGTCGCATCAAGTTCCTCGAAGAAGGAGGCATTTCCTTCGAACTGAATACCGATGCATCCGAAGAAGCGGTGGCAGCGCGCCTGAAGTCCGACTTCGATGCGGTTGTTGTTGCCGTTGGCGCAGCGGCTCCGCGTGGTCTTGCCGCTCCTGGCGCCGATCAAAAAGGCGTGGTGTTCGCGGTTGATTACCTTACTTCTTCCACGAAATCGGTAATCAGCGGCACTGAACCGGCAATTTCTGCCAAGGGCCTGGACGTTGTTGTTATCGGTGGTGGCGACACGGGCACCGACTGCATCGCAACGGCTCTTCGCCAGGGCGCAAAGAGCGTGCATCAGCTGGAGTACAACGCTGCGCCTCCCGAGGTGCGTGCTGCTTCCAACCAGTGGCCCGAATGGCCTTTCGTGAAAAAGACTGACTACGGCCAACGTGAGGCAATCGAGCATTTCAAAGAAGATCCGCGCTCGTTCGCTGCCGATACGGTAGAGGTTCTGGGTGAAGAAGGACACGTAACTGGCTTGCGCGTGGTTACGCTTGATTGGAGTCAGGGCGCTCCCCAGCGTCAGATGGATACCGAGCGCGTTATGCCTGCTCAGCTGGTTCTAATTGCATGCGGTTTTACGGGACCCGAACGTGGCATCTATGATGCTCTGGGTGCTGAGGTTGTCGACGGACGCGGAGTTCGCCCCGTTATGGTTGAGGGCTCGCATCGCGTTAAGCACGAGGGCGAGACGCCCATCTATGCTGCAGGTGACGCAAAGCATGGTTCCACCTTGGTGGTCAATTCGCTTGCCGATGGCTTGGCTTGCGCAAAAGAAGTTGCTGCTGATCTGCTGAAATAGCATTTGGTAAAGCAAATGGGGCTCCTTGGTGGAGCCCCATTTTTTATGCGCTGGTACCGGTATTATGCGCTATGCATCGCTTCCAAAGACATTTCGGATGCTCTGTACCGTGGTATCGCGGTTCATCTGGGCGATAGAGGTGGTAAGGGGAATGTCTTTGGGGCATACCCGAACGCAATTTTGGGCATTGCCACAGCTGGTTATGCCATCGGCTCCCATAATTGAACGCAGACGCTCTTGTTTGTTCAACTTGCCGGTGGGATGGGCATTGAACAAGCGGACCTGGGAAATGGCGGCAGGTCCGAGGAACTGATTTGCATGCCCGGTATTAGGGCAGGCTTCGAAGCAGCAGCCACAGGTCATGCAGCGAGACAGCTCATAGGCCCAGCTTTGAGTGCGTGCGGACATGCGTGGTCCCGGTCCTAAATCGAAAGGACCATCTATGTCGATCCAGGCATGGGTCTTTTTCAAAGCATCAAACAAAAGGGTTCTGTCCACTTTCAAGTCGCGTACCAGGGGGAACTTGGTTAGTGGCTCCAAACGAATGGGTTGCCTTAGATCGTCGATAAGAGCCGAACAGGCTTGGCGTGGTGTGCCGTTGATGATCATGGTGCAGGCTCCACAAACCTCTTCAAGGCATACGCTTTCCCAAACCACGGGGGTGGTTGGTTTGCCTTGGGCGTTTACGGGGTTCTTCCTAATTTCCATCAGGGCTGACACCACGTTCATATGCGGTTGATGGGCAACGCTGAATTCTTCCCAATGCGGTTTTGCGTTGGGGCCTTCTTGTCGCTTAACGATGAGACGAATTGGGTCATGGCCTGCGGTTTCGGTATTCATGGCAAGCTTCCTTCTAATGAGCTTTCGTGTAATCGCGCTTACGGGGCGCAATAAGGGAGGTGTCTACCTTTTCGTAGCTGAGCACCGGGCTGTGCGAAGCAGTATCGTAACGAGCGATAGTGGTTTTAAGCCATTCCTCATCGTTGCGATCGGGGAATTCCGGTTTAAAGTGGCTTCCCCTGCTTTCGTTTCGCTCCAACGCGCCCTTTGTGATGACCATGGCGAGATCAACCATGCCATAAAGCTGACGAATGAACGGCACATTTGCGTTGCTCCAGGTTGCTTTGTCTTGAACGCCGATGCGGGAAAGTCGTTCATCGATTTCTTCGAGCTTAACCAACGTTTCGGCCAAATCCGCGTTGTTGCGAACCACAGTGACATTCTTTGTCATCAGTTCGCCCATTTCCTGATGCAGGCGGTAGGCGTTTTCGATGCCATCAAGCTTCAAAATGCTTCGATAATCTGATTCATCCTTTGCAGTGGCTGCTTCGTAGACGCTTTGGGGGATGTTCTGGCCTTCTGGGAGCCCCTTGGCATAGGCGGCGGCGTTGGGTCCGGCTGTCATGCCGGCGAATACGGCAGAGAGAAGGGAATTCGCTCCAAGGCGGTTGGCTCCATGTTGGGTATAGTCGCACTCACCTGCGGCAAACAAGCCTGGGATGTTTGTTTGCTGATCGAGTCCGACCCAAAGCCCGCCCATTGAGTAATGGACGCTGGGTGCTACGCGCATGGGCACCTTGCGCGGGTCGTCGCCTACGAACTTCTGGTAGATATCCAGTATGCCTTCCAGCTTCGCGTTCAAAACGGATGCGGGGATATGGGAAACGTCCAGGTACACCACGTTTTGGCCGTTGATACCCAGGTGCTGGTTCACGCATACGTCGAAGATTTCGCGCGTGGCAATATCGCGAGGCACCAGATTGCCGTACGCGGGATACTTTTCTTCCAGGAAATACCAAGGCTTTCCATCCTTGTAGGTCCAGACCCTGCCGCCTTCCCCGCGTGCCGATTCGCTCATCAGGCGGTTTTTATCGAAGCCGGGAATTGCAGTGGGATGGATTTGGATGAACTCGCCGTTGGCGTAGAGCGCTCCTTGTTGGTAGCAACGAGCTGCAGCGTAGCCGGTGTTGATGGTGGAGTTGGTTGATTTGCCGAATACGGCACCGCAACCTCCGGTTGCGATAACAACCGCATCGGCGGGGAAGGCGCGTATCTCCATGGACGAAAGATCTTGCGCGGTGATTCCGCAGCATACGCCATTATGGATTATGGTGGAAACGAATTCCCATCCAACATAGGTGTGCACCTTGCCTTCAACTTCAAGAGCGCGCACCTGTTCATCGAGCGCATAGAGGAGCTGCTGACCGGTTGTAGCACCAGCAAAGGCGGTGCGTCGTTTTTGCGTACCGCCAAATCTGCGCAGGTCAAGCAAGCCCTCAGGGGTTCTATTGAACATTACGCCCATGCGGTCGAACATGTTGACGATTTTTGGGGCGGCTTCGCACATGGCGCGTACCTGCGGCTGGTTCGCCAAAAAGTCGCCACCGTAAATGGTGTCGTCGAAGTGCTCGCCTATCGAATCACCTTCACCTTTGGTGTTCAGCGCGGCGTTTATGCCCCCTTGCGCACAGGCGGAATGCGAGCGCTTGAAGGGAACGAGCGAAAACAAGTCAACGCTCAAGCCTGCTTCTACGATTTTCAAAGTTGCCATCAGCCCCGCAAGGCCTCCGCCAACAACTGCGATTGATCCTTTGCCCATAACAGCCTCTTTCTTGTAGCGTGCGGGTTTAGCCGGCAAAGGCGGACAGTGCCTTTAGGCCAAACGCAGCGAATGCGATAAACAGGGCGAACAGTACGTAGCCTGATATTTTTTGGGAGCGGGGTGAAACGGTGATTCCCCAGGTAATAAGGAACGTCCAAAGGCCATTACAGAAGTGGTAGATGCTGCAAAGAAGGCCTATGGCGAACAGGGCAAGTCCGATTGGTGTGGCAACGATTCCCGCCACCATGGCATAGCTTGGGTCAACGCCGGTAAGTTCAACTTGTAGCTTTGTGCCATAGATATGCCAAATCACAAAGAGCAGTGTGACGATGCCAGCTATACGTTGCAGCACGTAGCACCAGTTGCGGAAGTAGCGATAGCGTTTCACGGTAACGCTTGAGGTGAGGGAGATGTAGACGCCATAGAGGGCATGGAATAAAAGGGGCAGGAAAATTCGAATGTTTCCAGCACAACCTTGTAGGGCATATGGGCCATAAATGAGCCCATGGTGTCGTATGGGGTGGTTCCCCAGTTTGCGGAGTAGTTTACGCACATATGGAAGCAGAGAAAGATTCCCAGTGGAAATACGCCTGCGAAGGAGTGCAGTTTCCGCAGGAAGTTGGCGCGGCGGTCTTTGTCCATGATCCCCTCGATTCCGTCGCCTTTTGGTTGTTAGACGGTTTGTGTTCAGGCGGGCGCTGCGATTCCCCTGTGCAGCTGCTAGCCTGATGCTGAAGCTGGGCATCAATGCAAAATCCCAGCTCATCTTTAAAAAGTATACCGTTTTCCTTGCGGGTGCTTGTGGAGTGCCCGGTGCCGATTCATTGCATTTTCCCAGCGATTCATACATTGGTAACCAGGTAGGGCTCGTTCCTGCACCTGAAGTTGGCGCTGAGCCCTAGCGGTACCGCAAGCTGAGGGCAATGTGAAACAGGGTGGGTAAGAAGCTGGTTGGCCCAACAAGGTGCCTTCGCTAGGCGGCGGTGGGCGAACACCGTTAACGAAATTGGAGTGCATAGTTGCCCAGGAGGCTTTGGGGCCAGCAGCAGACCAAATTCCATCAACAGCATGGTGACCGTTGGTTTTTAACGGGCTTGAACAGGGGTATTCTTGTGGATGGAAAAAAAGAGGGGGTACCCATGAAGAGAGCAAACTTCCATGCAGCTAATACCGTGTTGATGTTCGAGGGCGGTGGGATGCGTGCGAGCTATACGGCCGCAATGGCATCGCTTCTGCTCGAACAGAATATAACCTTTGGTCACGTGTGCGGTATTTCTGCTGGTTCAAGCCATACCGTGAATTATCTTTCAGGAGATATCTGGCGCACCCGTGCCAGCTTTACTGATTTGGTAATGGAGCCCGAATTCGGTGGCGCTAAAACATTTGCTCAGGGTAAGGGCATGTTTTCAGCTCATTGGATCTATGAGGAAGCGGGTTTGCCCGAAGGCGTATTGCCGTTTAATTTCGAGGCGTTTGCCCAAAACCCAACTCCTTGCTCAATTCAAGCATTTGATCGCGATACGGGCGAATCGGTGGTCTGGCATAAGGAAGATATGGCAACGTTGGAGGACTTGATGGTGCGTGTGCGTGCCAGCAGTACGCTCCCTGTGGTGATGCCGCCTGTTCATATTGGCGATCATGTCTACTACGATGGCGGCTTGGGCGTTGGCGCCGGTATTCCGTTGCAGCTGGCACTCGATTCGGGATGTCCCCGTATTCTGGCTGTCCTCACGAGAGCCAAGGGCTTCCGCAAGCCTGTTGACGACATCGGCGCAAGCGCCAAGGCCATTGCTAACAGCTATCACAGGTACCCGAAGGTGAAAGAAGCCCTGCTTACACGCAATAAGCGCTATAACGCTGAACTTGAAAAGCTCGAAGCGCTGGCGGAAGAGGGGAAGGCATACATCGTATATGCTGACAAGATGGCCGTAAGCAACAGCACCACCGATCTGGAACGTTTGCGTGCTAGCTACTTCGACGGGTACAACCAATATCAAGATCAGCTGCCAGAAATCCTGGAATGGCTTAAAGCGGGGGAATAGCAACTACATAAAGGTGATGCCCAGCGCTTGGAACAGGAGCCCCCATGCAACGCCCGTGGCATACAGTCCAGCGAGGATTGCCACGTTTTGCCTGATGCGACGATTTTCGCCGAAGAGCACCAGGATACCCACTCCTGCAGACACCAACAGGCCAGAAAGCATGGCGCCCGTGCCCAGCATGCCATCAAGGTACAGCTGGGTTATCACTACGCTGGCTCCGCAGTTGGGGATAAGGCCAACCAGCGCCGAGCCGAAGATAGCAAGGCCGGGGTTCGAAGCGAGGAACGTGGCAACTGCCTCTTCTCCGGCAACTTCCATGACGGCAACCAGTGCGAGCGAGATAAGAAACACGATTATCGAGACTTCAAGAGTGTGCTTAACCGCGCTTACTGCGATTTCGGTCCAGCCAGTATGCGCGCTGGCACAATGGCAACTGGGGTTGTGGCAATGGTCAGGTCCGAAAGCATGGTCTTCGGCATGCTCGTGTTTGCAATTGCAGAAGCGGGCGTGTTCGTGGTTGTGCTCTTGCGTTGCTTTGGTTTGGGCAAGATGGAGGCGGAAACGCAAAACTCCATCGATTGCAAAGCCCATGATCATGCCGATAGCGACTTTTACGCCAACAATGCCTGCCATTACGTGCCAATCAACCTGTTCGGCGATGAACAGCGGCAGCATTTCATCGGACGTGGAAAGCAGTACCGCAAAGAGGGTGCCCAGAGTGATGGCCCTGCTGGAAAACAGCGCAGCACCAGCGGCGGAAAAGCCGCATTGGGGGATGGCGCCCAGCACGGCGGCCACGGCGGGGCCGAGCTTGCCTGCTTTCTGTACCAATTCTTCGGTTCGGTTGCCGGCCTTGTGCTCGAGGGCTTCAAGGAGAAAATACGTCACCAGCAAAAACGGAACAAGATAAATGGTGTCTTCGAAGGCGTGTTCGAGAAGATGGGGGATAAGCTCGAACATCCGCTACTCACCGCGCTTTGCCAGGCATGCTTCGCACAGGCCGTACAGCACCGTCTTCGTGGGGTTGATGCGCACGTGATGATGCTCGATCACATGCTCGTAGAGCTTCTGCAGCTCACCGCAATCGATAGGGGAAAGATTCCCGCACTCTTCGCACTTCAGGAAGAAGTACACGTCTTCAGGGGCGTCAGGAAGAAAACGGTAGCAAATGCTGGATGTGCCTTCGATGCTGGTGCGGGCGATGATGCCCTCTTCTTCAAGACGCTCAAGGTTGCGATACACCGTGGCGGTTCCCACTTTGGTGCCCTGGTCGGCCAAGGCGCTTGTGATATCTTTGCTGGTGAAAAAAGCACCCTGGTGTGCCTGGATGCATGAAAGGATAAGCTCCTTTTGTTTGGTGCGGTATTGCTTGGTATTGCCCGTGCTCGCCATGCCTTGTCTTCCGTTCGTGTGCGTGAATGCGTCACCCAAGAGGGGCGGTGCATAAAATGAAAACGAGTCTCATTTTATTGGCGGAACGACGTTAGTCAATAGAAATGAGAAAAGTTCTCATTTCTGAGAACTTTCGATAACACATGCAGGTATGTTCAAGTGAGAGCGTGTTGTTGCCAAGTGGATATGCGTGAGACGTCTACCTGGCGCTTCCGTGGAGCTAAGGCAAATTGCGAACTATTTTCAGGCAGTCGCCGCTGAAACCTCTATGCGATTTGCCCCACGTTTTAACGGAAGGCGATTGTGCAGCGTGTGATGCGATGAAGGCGTTGGGCGCGTGACCAGACCGGGTGCTACTCCTGGTTCGTTGGGTCTTCATCGTTTTCTAAATCGTCTCCTTTGTTTTTGCCGGCTTTCTTTTTTGCCAGCCTTGCCCAGGCTGAGTCGGAACAAACAAGAAGCACACCTAGTATGAACCAGACGGCAGGGTGGATGCCCAGCACGGGAGCTTGCCCGGCAAGGTCGACGATTCCGATGCATATCATCGCAAAGCCAAGGATGACCGATCCGATTTTCATGAATTTGCTCCTTTCTATGTCGGTGCTGTTATTCGCAGGTTACTTCCCATGATAGGACTTAATGGGGAATCGTTTTCCCATATCGGCAAAGGATCTGGCAATCTCGTGCATTCCCCGTGCGCGTTTCCTGTTGCATTCCTTTGGGCAGCGCGGCGCGGAGTTGGGGGATCTATACTTATTGGGATGCAGGTTGTCCTGCGTTTGTGATATTTGCGCTTTCGGCGCCGCACAAAGAAAGGCTAGCTTCTATCAGCATGCAGGGAAGACACGCGAAGAATACGCAAGGCGGTCAATCCTTCAGGGAACGCGCACGCACTGCTGCGCAGCAGGCGAGCAAAAAGGGGTCGACGGTTTCTTTTGCCGACACCTTCCGCGAAACGCGCGGCAACGGCAGGCGTCGGCAGAGGCCCGATAGCAAACCCCGCAAACCCCGCAAGATGAATCCAGTCAAAAAGGCGGTTAACAATTGGTGCAACCGTCTCCTTGGTGTTGTTTCTGAAGGGTCGTTCGACCAGGAAGAAGAATTTGCTTCTCATAAAACAACGCGTGATTATATTTGCAACACCATAGGCACGGGTGCGTGGGGCATGGTATTCCCCATCCTTACTATTGTGGTAACGCAGTTGTGCGGTGTCGAGCAGGCGGGCATGTTTTCCATGGCATTCATCATCGGCACTCTGCTGATGATCATCGGCAATTATGGCATGCGTACCTATCAAGTTTCCGACATCAAGGAAACGCATTCGTTTTCGGACTACCAGATCAGTCGCGTAATCACGTGTATCGCGATGATGGCAGTGGCATATGTGTACTGCGGAATTCGCGGTTACAGCGAGCAGATGTTCACCATCTGCATGGGCGTGTGCGTGTACAAGATGATCGACGGCTTGGCTGATGTGTATGAAGGACGCCTTCAACAGAAAGACAAGCTATACCTTGCGGGAATCTCTCAGGCATTTCGCTCAGTAGTTGTGTTTGTGGTGTTCTCTCTATTCCTTCTGGTAACGCGTGACCTGGGGGTTTCCAGTATTGCAATGGCAGTGGCAGCCATTGCTACGTTCTTGGTGCTTACGTTCCCCTTGGCGTTGTTGGAAACACCGAAATCGCGCAGGCAGAGCGTCCAGAGCATCATCGCCCTCTTCAAACAGTGTTTCCCGGTGTTCATCGCGCTGTTCATGTATGCCCTTATCGACAACATGCCGAAGTTCGTTATGGAAACGGCGCTCAGCTATGACAACCAGCTGTATTTCAACGCGTTGTATTTCCCCGCACAGGCTATCCTGCTTACGGTTGGCTTTGTATACAAGCCACTGTTGGTGCGCATGGCTCAGATGTGGGCCGATGCCGAAAAGCGCAATCGATTCCATCTGGTTATCTTGGCCATTGTCGCTATGGTTATCGCGCTAACGCTGGTGGTTATCTTCCTTATGGGCTGGATCGGTATCCCCATCATGAGCTTCATGTACGGTGTCGATTTTGAGCAATTCAGGGGCTTGAGCTTCATCATGATTGCTGCAGGCGGCGTAACGGCTATTATCGACTTCCTGTATCAGGTAATCACGGTGCTGCGTCGCCAGAAGTCGGTCATGAAACTGTACGTTATCACCTTCGGCTTTTCGCTGTTCGTGCCCATTTTGCTCATAGATTTCACGGGCTTGCCTGGTGCGGTGATTGGCTATCTTATTGTTATGACTATCTTGATGGTATTGCTGGTGTGGGAGTACATCAGCATCTGCCTCAACCTTTCCAAGCACCCCGTTTCGCAAAATCCTGTTTCTGTTTCCGTTGATGAATAGTGTTGGGGATGCCCCGATGGGCGTTGCTGTGATTGGGGAGGATGGTATCTCTTCGGATTAAAAAGGAACGGCATCCGCGTTGACTGCGGATGCCGCTCCTTTAATAGCTAGCAGCTTTGAGGTTAAGGTTTTGCCGTTAAGAGCGCGCCAAGCCGTCTACAGAAAGAACCACACCGGAGATGTAGCTTGCCATGTCCGAGGCGAGGAATACGTATGCGTTGGCAATGTCTTCCGGTTCGCCCATACGGCCAAGCGGAATAGTGGCAATAAGAGGATCAATTACTTCTTTGGGCAGGGCATCTACCATGTCGGTGTGCGTAACGCCCGGTGCCACCGCGTTGACGCGAATCTGGTCAGCGGCAAGCTCTCGCGCGAGTGACTTCGTCAGGCCGTTTACCGCAAATTTGGATGCAGGGTAGGCACAGCCTGAAGGCTGACCGTAGATGCTGACCATAGAGCTTGTATTGATAATGACACCGCCGCCCTGGGCGCGCATGAAAGGTGCAACTGCCTTGCAGCAGTAGAACACGGCATTGACGTTGAGCGCCATGGTTTTATCGAATGCGGCGGGGTCGTAGTCGTAGAGGGACTCGCGGGCGGAAACACCAGCGTTGTTGCCAAGGATATCGATGCGGCCGAAGGCTTCGTTTACCTTCGCGAATTCTGCGGCAATGGAGTCGGGATCCGTCATGTCGGGCCAGATGCCCATTACCTCATAGTCGGGGTTGATCGCCTTCAGTTTTTTAACGGCTGCGCTTGCCGTTCCTTCGCGTGAGCCGCACAGGGCAACTTTGGCCCCGTTGTCCAGAAATGCCTTAACAATAGCGAATCCGATACCGCGCGTACCGCCAGTAACGATTGCGGTTTTTCCCTTGAGCAATTCCATGTCATCCTCCTTGGAGTGGAATGGGTACCTTTCCATTCTTTCATTCAGCCACAGGGAACGGAGGGGAGTTTGGAGCGAGTGGGAGAAGTTCACGGCCGTCGGTTAATTATCCGATTCGAGAATAATTGTGTTGCTGGTTGCTTGTACGGTTGATTGACACCGTCTGTTGCGGCATTGATTGCCTGTTTGAGTGGCTCCGCTCTTGCTGCGCAAGCTGGGCCCGGGCTGGGGCATCCCTTGCTCGCAAGCTGGGTACCAGGTTGACACAACCCTTGCCGCGCAAGCCGGGTACCAAGCTGGCAAAGCCCTTGCCGCCACCAAGCTGGTGCAGCCCCTGCCGTGTATGTCTGCGCCGGATTGGCGCCGGCAACACTAGTGAGACGCCGCTGGGCAAAGTTAGCCGACGTCATGTGGGAAAAGCACGCCGAAACCCCTCGATTTCGTTGCCTTGACCACTACTAACCAATATCTAGCGATGCGCTTTCCCTGATGGGTAGGCATAATTCGCGCTAATGCTGCCGCGTAAAGGCAGCTGAGGATCTGAGAGGAGAGTAATAATGGCTATTTCGACTGAGATCGTAGGCAAGACCTTCGGACCGTTTGTGCGCGACTACACCTTCAAGGATTTGGAGATTTGTGCGTTGGGGTGCGGTGCTGGCTGGGACGGCCGCGTCGATCTGGACTATGTTAACGAAGGCGATGCGAAAAACCCTGAGCTTAAGGTTCTGCCCATCTTCGCAGTGCCGCTTACGGTTAACGAGGAAACGACCACCACACTCGATTACGGTTTCGATTATTCCGGATCGCTGCATTACGGCATCGACGTTCATTTTCATGCGCCGTTCAAGATGGCCGACCACATTGAGACCTATGTAACCCAGGAAGCCATTTGGGATCGTGGTAAGGGGCGCGGATCTCTTTCCAAGCAGGTAGGCAAGTCCTATTCTTCCGACGGTACGCATCTGTGTACGGTGGATACGTACGACTGCTGCATCTATGATGGCGGTTGGGGCGGCGAGCAGCCCCCGAAGGATGTTGTCGAGTATCCCGATCGTGAGCCAGACTTCGTTTACGAGGAAACCTATGGCTTGAATTGGCCTCTTGTGTATCGTTTGATGGGAGACTGGCATCAGCAGCACATCGACTGGTCCTACACCGAGCAGACTGGCCTTGAGCGCCCCATCGCTCATGGTGTAAGCAGCGCTGGCGTGGCAATGCGCCATGCAATCTCCCTGCTGCTCCCTGGTCATCCCGAGGCAATGACCCGCTTCAAGTGCCGTTTCACTTCGCCGGTTCTTCCTGGCGTTCGTTTGCGCACTGAGGTTTGGAAGACCGCCGAGGGTGAGGCAAGGTTCCGCATGGTTAACGCTGATGCTCCCGATTCCAAGCCGTTCTTGAACAGCTGCATCGTGGAGTGGGATCCCTCGCTCGCATAGCGAATTCGTTCCTGAAAAGGTCCGCCGAAGCCTCGGCGGACCTTTTTCTTGCGTCTCATATCTGTATTGCAACCCCTCATTTTTGTCTTGCGGACCCCCTGTTTTGTAGCCCTCCTTCGTGAGATTTGCTCCGCCACCGTTGCTGGGGGTCATGTGGTTTTTGCGGGGTCCCTCTTGCCCTCGCTGGGACTCGTGCGAGTTTCTCGGGTTCTGCCCTGCCGCCGTTGCCAGGACCCTGCGCTTTCGCAGAGTCTGCCCTGTTAATCTAGCTGGCTCGTGTGGTTTTGCCTTCTTGCTTTTTTTGGGGGATGCCCTTTTGCCCTTGCTAGGGGATTTCACGCGTTTTTCGTATGGTCTCGTTCCTGCCGTAGCAATCCGCCCATCGTGAAAACAGAAATTGCGGCATCTTTGCAACTTTTTTGCGATTAGGGGCTCATTTTTCAATTTCGCAAAGTGAAAACGGCCGCTAAGCGGCGGATTACCTGCGGCTTTGTATCTCGATCTGCGATCGGAAGGCTCGCAACAATTGCCAATCGCAAAAAAGTTGCAGTTTGAGTCGAATTTTTGTTTTCAGTCTCTCGTAGACGGCTTCTTAGCGGTGCCATGGGCAGGGTGACTCGGCCACGGCGTGTGCATCGTCGGGAAGTCCAGCGAAGTGGGGCTATGGGAAAAGTGGGCCATAGGACAAAAAGGGGTTATAGGACAAAAAGCGTGCTTGGTCAGTTTGTCGCGTATCCATATGGGCAGTTCAGGGTAGGGCTAGGAATGGCTAGGGCCCGAAATGGCCCTAAGAACCAAAACGGCTCGAGCGCGCTTTTCCTATAACCCAAATTTGCTGGTTAGAAAACAAAAAGCCTGCAACCGAAGTTGCAGGCTGAACACTTGGTAGCCTCGATCGGATTCGAACCGACGATCTCCGCCTTGAGAGGGCGGCGTCCTAAACCGCTAGACGACGAGGCCATGAGCGCATATTGGCTGGGGTGGAAGGAGTCGAACCCTCACATACGGTACCAGAAACCGCTGTCCTACCATTAGACGACACCCCAATGAGTTGTGCGTTGCTTTCGCATCGCTTCCTCGGTGGTGTTACCCTTTGCCAAGGCGCGAATCAGTATATTACGGATCGGGACACTCTCCGTCAAGCCCCTTTTTGAAAAAATTTGCTGATTCTGCAGGTAATATATAAAACCCCAGGTGAGCGTGGTGTAGGTGGGTCTTTTATGAAAAACTACCGCAGCACCGTGCGTTCGCGTACGATGAAAACCATCTACCCACCGTTGCGTGGGTAGTTTGCTGTTTGTCGTTCATTGCTAGGCAAATTGCATCAAGCACTCTATGGAAGGGAAGCGCATGTCGCCTGACATTCTTGTTGAAGCCTTAAAGGCGTTGCTGCTCGGTATCACCGAGGGCATCACCGAATGGCTCCCTATTTCCTCGACAGGTCATATGATTTTGGTCGACGAATTCGTGAAGCTCAATGTAAGCGATAAGTTCCTGGAGCTGTTTTTGGTGGTTATCCAGATTGGTTCCATCATGGCGGTTGTGGTTACCTTCTGGCATAAGCTGAATCCCGTTTCGCGTACAAAGGACGAAACCGAGCGCCGCAACACATGGCACATGTGGGGCATGGTTGTTATCGGCAGTATTCCTGCTGCAGCTTTGGGTCTTGCCCTGGACGACTGGGTTCACGACCATTTTTATAACGCCTATACCGTTGCCGCCATGCTTATCTTGTATGGCATCATCTTCATTGTCCTGGAAGCGCACAACCGCAAGCGCGCTCGCGAGGTTATCGAATCGGCGGAGCAGCCGCGCGGCAAGCACGCCCGTAAAATCGACGCTTCCGACCCCGAGTCGGTTGAAAGCGCCCTGTTCCGCATCACTGATCCGTATGACATGGATTGGAAAACCGCTCTGAAGATCGGCTTCTTTGAGGTTTTGGCAATCGTTCCTGGCACCAGCCGTTCGGGCGCCACCATCGTCGGCGGTATGTTGTGCGGCTGCTCTCGTACTGCTGCGGCAGAATTCACGTTCTTCTTGGCCATCCCTGTAATGTTTGGCTGGGGTATGGTTAAAGCTGTCAAGTTCTTCTTGGCGGGCATTGCCATGACGCAGGTTGAAATTGCGGTCCTGGTGGTTGGTATTGTTTCAGCTTTCGCCATGGGTATGATCGCCATCCGCTTCTTGATGGGCTACATCAAGCAGAACGACTTCACCGTTTTCGGTGTGTACCGCATATTTGTTGGCTTGGTTGTGCTGGGTTACTTTGGCACTAAGGCCCTTGGTATTTTCTAAGGCGTTGAATGGTATCCTTAAACCATGAGCAAAGGAAGAAAACATACTCGACGCAAAGCTCTTTCCGAAGAGGAAAAGGAGCAGTTGCGGGAACGGTCCAATAAGTGCATTTCCCGTTACTGCAATTATGCTGCGCTTGTCATTATATTGGTGGCGCTCGCTTCCTATGTGGTAGGGAGGGGCGATGTATTCTTCGGCCAGTTCGGCATCATGGTTTCCATCGCGTTATTGGCTATAGCGGCCATCAACGATCCAGCACGAAAATAGAACTGCTCTAACGGCCCCTCGGGGCCGTTTTTCGTATGAACGGGTTCTATGTTTCCAGCTTGTTTCAATAATGCCCAACTCGGGTAATAGCGGCGCAAGGAGGCTTATTAGCCTGGCGTTTTGTTATCATAGGCTAACAGCGCCTATAGGGTGCGCTTACCGTCTTTTCGTGAAAGGAGTATGAGATGTCGGAAAAGAACGAGGCATTCGAGGAAATCGAGAAGCATCGTGCCGAGATCGACGCAATCGATCAAAAGCTCGTCGCTCTTCTGAATGAGCGAGCCGGTCATTCCTTGGACATCCGAGCCTTTAAGCCCGATGCCCACATGGGTTTGTATGACCCGAAACGCGAGGAAGAGATCTTTGCGCGCGTTGCAACGTACAACGAGGGCCCTCTGTATAACGAAAACCTTACTGAGATCTATCGCGGAATCCTTAAGGTTATGAAAGAGGTACCCTCCCGTGATTAATCCACTTTCCTCACTCCCCAATTACGGCACTCGCACTAACGAGATCACGCTTTACGCTGGTCCCTGCTCTGTTGAATCTGAAGAGCAGTTCAATGAAGTTGCCGAATGCATTGCCGGCCTTGGCCTTACCTGGATTCGCGGTGGCGCCTTCAAGCCCCGCACGAACCCCCATTCGTTCCAGGGTCTGGGCGAAGAAGGCTTGCAGATCATGAAGGCTGGAGCTGAAAAGTACGGCCTGAAAACCCTCACCGAGGTAATGGACTCCGCTCATTGCGAAATGGTGCATTCCTATGTTGACGGTCTTCAGATCGGTGCTCGCAACATGCAGAATTTCAGCTTGCTAAAGAATGTTGGCAAGGTTACCGCCCAGTCTCACAAGATGGTGTTGCTGAAGCGCGGCCTTGCGGGCAGTATTTCCGAGTGGCTTTCTGCTACGGAATATCTGACCATGGGCGGCAACGACAACATCGTGCTGTGCGAGCGCGGCTTGCGCACCTTCGAAACCGCTACGCGCTTCACGCTTGATATTTCTTCTGTTCCGGTTATTCACAAGCAGTCGATATTTCCTATTTGCGTGGATGTTTCGCATCCCGCTGGAGTACGCGACTTGGTGCCTTCTTTGGCATATGCCGCCGTCGCCGCTGGTTGCGACAGCATTATGATTGAAGTTCACCCGAACCCCACTGAAGCGCTTTCCGATGGTCCCCAGCAGCTTACGCCTGCTCAGTTCACCGAACTGGTAGCCCAGCTGCGCGAGATCGCCGCAGTTTTCGGCAAGAAGATCGTTTAGGTTGCACTGATCTACGATCAGCGCAACTCTCGCATGAGACGTTATGACGCTGCGCGGGATTCTGACGGCACAGCTGCCGCTCCAAGCCCGCTGGACGTGCGAAGCACGCCTGGCACGGTCTTTCGCGGCATCTGTGCTCGCCAGAATCCCGCTCGCTGTTACGTCCGATAATGTGAGTCCATTAACGCCCTTTCGGGCGTTTTTTGTTTTTGGGTGAAGGAACTGTCAAATAGGGACTGATGCTTTTAGTGCTTTCGGACAATTTGCAAGCAAAGTGAAATGCGCCAAAAGCCCCATCTTTTTAGATGCTTGCCGCAGGGCGAAAATTCTGTTCAATCAGGACGTTTTTCAAGCCTTATCAGCCAAAACAATGTTAAGGTCGCTCATATCCTTCCGGGAGAAAGGAAGAAAATGCGCCTTTCGAAGAACGTACAATCGCGAGTTGTTGCTGTGTTGGTTTCGCTGTTCTTGGGTTTTGTCATGCCCTGGGTTCTCCAGGCCAACCGGGATTTTCGCGGGGAAGCTCAATTTAAGTTCGACCCATCGGCTATGTTCGCCAGCACGGTTGCTGAGGTTCTTGTTAGCATCGTGTTTGCCGCGGTGTTCGTCGTTTCGCTTCTTTACCTCGCAAATCAATCGAACTCTCGAAAGCTGCTTTTGTTCGCAGGTGTCATGTCTCTAGTTGCTTTTGTCGGATTCACCATGACCTATTCGCTTTTCGTTCATGGCAGCGTAGATGGTTGGATCTACTACGCTCTTTCCCAAATGTTTCTTGGCCTAATTCTCGTAGTGGGTTATGTCGTGTCAGCAGTTGTTTGCTCTCATCTCAGGAGTTGGTCCCATTCGAACAAACCGTAGGGATACTGCGGATAGGGTGGGGCATTGCCGCTTGGCGCGGTAGAATAGCAACCCGAAATAAAACGTGAGTGCCGCGCAGGCCTTAAAGCCTGTGCGGTTTGTTGTGTTAGGACGAATTGCATGCCCATCGATCTTGATACCCTGAATGGCCCTCAGCGCGAAGCGGTGCTGTGCACGGAAGGCCCTCTGTTGGTTTTGGCGGGTGCCGGTTCCGGTAAAACCCGCGTACTTACCCATCGCATTGCCCATTTGGTGGAAGATCTGAACGTTGCCCCTTGGCAGATTATGGCCATCACGTTTACCAATAAGGCCGCTGCTGAAATGCGCGAGCGTCTGCAGAGCCTTATCGGTGGCGGCGCGCGTGGCATGTGGGTTTCCACCTTCCACAGCATGTGTGTGCGTATCTTGCGCACCGACTGCGAGCGCGTAGGGTTCGCCAAGGGCTTCACCATCTATGATGACAGCGATTCAAAGCGCCTGGTCGAGCAGATCATGGATGAGCTCAACATCGACAAAAAGCGCTATCCCATCCCTGCGCTCCGTAACCGTATTTCGCAGGCAAAGAACGACCTGCAGGTGGCAGAAGTGTTTGCCGAAAAGACATCCGACCAGGTAGGCCAGGTGGCTGCGCGCGTGTACACGCGCCTACAGGAGCGCCTGCGTCAGCTAAATGCCTTCGACTTCGACGACTTGCTGCTGTACACCTGGCTTCTGTTGAAGAACCACCCCGATGTGTTGGCTGCCTATCAGAACCGTTTCCGTTACCTGATGGTGGACGAATATCAGGACACCAACCACGCTCAGTATGTGCTTACCCAGCTCTTGGCGGCAGCGCATAAGAACATCATGGTAGTAGGCGACGACGACCAGTCAATTTACTCGTGGCGTGGCGCTGACCTGCGCAATATTCTCGATTTCGAGAAGGATTACCCCGAAGCCTGCGTGGTGAAGCTGGAAGAAAACTACCGTTCCATGGGCAATATTCTGGCGGCAGCAAATGCGGTAATTGCCAATAACCTTACGCGCAAGCCCAAGAAGCTGTTCACCTCAAAGCCTGCGGGCGACAAAATCTCGGTGTACAGCGCAACCGACGAACGAGATGAAGGTCGTTGGATTGCATCGGAAATCGAGCATCAGCACGGCGAAGGCATGTCGTACAACCAAATTGCGGTGTTCTACCGCACCAATGCGCAGAGCCGTATGCTTGAAGATATGCTGATGCGCGCCGGTGTGCCGTATAGGCTTATCGGCGGTACGCGCTTCTTCGATCGCGCGGAAATCCGCGACGTAATGGCGTACTTGAATCTGGTGGTCAATCCCGCCAACGACGTTGCCGCTCATCGCGTTATCAACGTGCCCAAGCGCGGCATCGGCAAAACCACGGTAGAGCACATCGATTACGTTGCTCGCGAAACGGGTATTACGTTCTTGCAGGCTGCCGAGCTGTGCATTGCCGACGATCAAATTCGCTCCGCAACGCGCAAGGCCATTGCGGAATTCGTGGCGCTTATCCACGAGGCCCAGGGCTATGCCGGCGATCTTCGCAAGGTGGTTGAGGCCATCGTAGACAAGGCAGGACTTATTCGTACCCTTGAAGCGGAAAACTCCGACGATGCCGCCGGTCGCATCGAGAACATTCAGGAGCTCTTCGGCGTAGTAGACGAATACGCCCAAACGCACGACGATGCCGATGCACTGTTCGAGCCTCCTACGGCAGAAGACGCGCTTGAGGCAGACGACGAGCCGCCCGTGCGCACCTTCCAGGCAAATTCCTTGCCTGACTTCGTGGAATGGGTAACGCTGCGTACCGATATGGATACGGTGGCGGAAGACGGCGAAGCCATCACCATGATGACCATCCATGCCGCAAAGGGCCTGGAATTCGACTGCGTATTTGTGGCGGGCATGGAAGAATCGCTGTTCCCTCACGGAAATTCGTCCCAAGATTCGCAGGGCTTGGAAGAAGAACGCCGCTTGGCTTACGTTGCCATCACCCGTGCGCGCAAGAAGCTCTACCTTACCAACGCCTTCACGCGACAGATTTTCGGTCAGTCAAGCGCCAACCCGCCTTCGCGCTTCATCGGTGAAATTCCGCTTGAATTGCGCAAGGGAATCGGAATGGGCTCTGCTGGATTCTCTGGTTCTGGCTGGGAAAAGCGCGGTAGCCGTCGCGGCATTGCCGGCTCTGGTTCCGAGGCGGGTGGCGGTCGTGTGTTCGGCCAGTCGAGCGCTTCAGGGTCGCGCCCTCGTCAGCAGGCGCGCCCTGCGGTGAAGCCCGAAGCCCAGAAGAAGGCGGCAGCGAAGATGACGTTTACTAAGGGCGATACGGTCGACCACAAGGTGTTTGGCCGTGGCACCATCACCAAGGTGGACGGCGATACGCTGCATGTACGCTTCAGTCGCACCGGCCAAACCAAGAAACTGCTGAAGGACTACGCACCTATCGTAAAGATCGGTTGATGCTGTGAAGGAGCTGGGCGGCAAATGCCCTAGAAGGCTTTTGGCGAAGGCCGCACGTAAACGTGCGGCCTTCTTTCATTTCGCGTTACAATAGATAAGTTCTACACGTTTGCGCGCACCGAAGCGCGCTTGTTGAGGAGGCTACATGGCTAACCAGGTTTTTATCGTAGGTCATAAGAACCCAGACAACGACTCCATCGCAGCAGCGGTGAGCTACGCATATTTGAAGAACGCCCTTGAGGCAAAGAAGGCTGAGCCGGAGGCAGAATATGTTGCCTGCTGCCTGGGCCCGCTTCCTCAGGAATCCGCAACTATCCTTGAGCAGGTTGGCCTGCCCGCTCCGAAGCTTATCGAAAAGGTTGGCGAAGGCGACAAGGTTATCCTGGTTGACCATAACGAGTCCACCCAGATGGTTGACGGCATTGCTGATGCTGAAATCGTTGAGGTTGTAGACCATCATCGCATCGCTGGCGATGTGGTTACCGGCAACCCCATCCTGTACCTGAACATCCCTGTTGGCTCTACGGCAACTATCGTAACCAAGCTCTATGAGCAGCTTGGTGTTGAGGTAACCCCTGCTATTGCTACGGTGCTTCTTTCCGCGATTATGACCGATACCGTAATTACCAAGAGCCCCACCTGCACTGATTACGACTTGGTTCAGGCGGAAAAGCTTGGCGCCATCATTGGCAAGAAGCCTACCGAATTCGGTCTTGAGGTATTTAAGATGCGCGGCGGCGACAACGATCTTTCCGTTGAAGAGCTGTGCACGCACGACTCCAAGGAATTCAAGAAGGGCGACGACGTATACATGGTCGCCCAGCACGAAACGGTAACGCTCGATGTTGCCATGGAGCGCGAGGCTGAATACCGTGAGTTCCTGCGCCAGAAGGTTGCCGAAAACGGCTACAAGTTTGCTCTTCTGCTTGTTACCGACATCTTCAACGAGGGCTCCAAGTTCATCTGCGAAGGCGACGTTGCTCCCGTATCCGAAGCATTCGGTATCGACGCTACGAAGGCTGAATGGGTAGACGGCATCCTGTCTCGCAAGAAGCAGGTTATTCCTCCTCTGTCATAGGAGACGTTACGACGTTGCGCGCCATTCTGGCGGCATAGGGAAATTTCAAAGGGCTAAGCATGAGACAAAGATCTACGCTTAGCCCTTTTCAATTCCCTCCGCACTCATCAGAATGACACTTGCATTCGGCTGGGCTACTCTCATTGAGATTCCAAGGCAATAAAAACGGGCACCCGATTGGGTGCCCGTTTCGTTTCGGTAGGGAAATGCTTGTTGCTTACTTCAAGTCTTCCAGCTTGCCGTGCTTTTCGTAGCGGGTAAGACGACTGATCTTGTTGTTGTCGTCTACGAATACCACGTGAGGCGCATGCTCCGGATCGGCGAACTCTTCGGGAGTCATCTGGCAATAGTTCATGATGATTACCTTGTCGCCTACGGTAACCAAGTGGGCGGCTGCGCCATTCAGACAGATTACGCCACTGCCTGTCTCGCCGGCAATAACATAGGTTTCAAGGCGATTGCCATTGTTGCAATCGGAGATGGTAACCAGTTCGTATTCCTGGATGCCGGCTGCTTCCATCAGTTCAGAGTCGATGGTGATGGAGCCGATGTAATCAAGTTCCGCCTGGGTGACGGTTGCACGATGAATTTTGCCCTTAAGCACATTCAGCAGCATAAGGTTTGAACCTTCCTTCTTCGCATGATGTTCCACTCGAGGTTTCACTGCGTAGTAGCCATTATGCGCGGTTGCGCATAACCTGCCGTATTCTTGCGCAATATTGCGCTGTGTGCAAGCTTATTCGTCAAAATCGAACAAGTAATTGTCAATAAGGCGAGTTTTTCCGATATAAACGGCAATAGCAACCAGGCCAGATTCGCCGAGCGAATCAACGGGCTGCATGTTGCCCAAGTCAACTACTTCGATGTAGTCGATCTGCGCCAATGGCTCTGCTTCGATGATTTCGCGAACGGCAGTGCGAACGATATCCGCATTGCGCTCGCCGCCTTCAATAAGATCCTGTGCTGCAAAGATGGAGCGGGAAAGGCACAGTGCTGCCTTACGCTCTTCTGCGGAAAGGTAGCTGTTGCGCGAGCTCTTTGCCAGCCCATCCTCTTCGCGAACGATGGGGCAGCCGTATACCTTCACGTTCATGTTGAGGTCGGCAACCATGCGCTTGATGATGGCAAGCTGCTGGGCATCCTTCTGGCCGAAGAATGCCTTGTCGGGCTGCACGATGTTGAACAGTTTGTTAACAACCGTGCATACGCCGCGGAAGTGGCCGGGGCGTTTTGCGCCGCAAAGCGTGTCGGTCAGAGTTTCCATAACTACATAGGTGTTGTAGTTCTTGGGATACATCTCTTCGGGCTCGGGATGGAACACCACGTTAACGCCCTTTGATTCTGCGATAGCTGCATCGCGTTCCAGGTCGCGGGGGTAGTTGTCGTAGTCTTCGTTAGGACCGAACTGAATGGGGTTCACGAAGACGCTGGCAACTACGCGGTCGCATTCCTTTACGGCGCGCTCCATCAGCGACATATGACCTTCGTGCAAAGCGCCCATGGTGGGCGTAAGACCGATGGTGAGCCCCTCAGCTTTCCATTCGGCGACCTGTGCCTTCATTTCGGCAACAGTGGTGATGATTTTCATTGTTTTCCTTTCGTCGTTCTGTCGAACGACGAAGGATCGCACAAGACGTCCTTACGCTGCGCGGCGCCCCAATAAGCATCTTGCCCCTCAATCGTCGCTCACGTACGAAGTACGCTTCGCTCCTTTTTCGGGGCAATCTATCTTATTGGATGCGCCGCTCGCTGACGTATATGCAATCCCTCGTTTGACTTCCGTTGGTACTAGGATAACGCTCTTTAAAAGAAAAGGCCGAGTTTGCTCTCAGCCTTTTCTTTGGGTTAGTAAAGTTTTTCCAGGGCTTCTTCGTCGATCTTGAAGGTGTGCTCTTCTGAAGGGAAGGTGCCAGCCTTGACTTCTTCGTCGTATGCCTTGAAAGCGGCGGTCATTTGCGGGCCAATATTGCCGAAGTGCTTTACGAATTTAGGTTTAAAATCGCTGAACAAGGCGAGCATGTCCTGATAGACCAGAACCTGGCCGTCGCAACCTGCACCTGCGCCAATGCCAATGGTGGGGATGTCGAGCTTTTCGGAGATGATAGCGGCAAGCTTTGCGGGAACGCATTCCAGCACAACGGCGAATGCGCCTGCTTCCTGGACTGCCAAGGCATCTTTGACCATCTGTTGGGCCGCTTCAGCTGTTTTGCCCTGTACCTTGAAGCCACCGAAAGCATTGACCGACTGAGGCGTAAGGCCAATATGGGCACATACGGGAATGCCCGCCTTGGTGATGGCCTTGATCTGCTCGGCAACGCGCACACCGCCTTCGAGCTTTACCGCGTTGGCGCGCCCTTCCTTCATCAGACGACCGGCGTTGATAACAGCCTGTTCGACCGATACCTCGTAGCTCATGAATGGCATGTCACCGACGACAAGCGCATTCTTAGCGCCGCGGGCTACGGCGGCGGTGTGATGGATCATGTCTTCCATCGTTACCGAAAGTGTATCTTCGTAGCCGAGCATAACCATGCCCAGGGAATCTCCGACAAGGATCGAATTGATTCCGGCTTCGTCAACCAACTTTGCGGTGGAGTAGTCGTAAGCAGTCAACATAGAGATCTTGGTGCCCTCATTCTTCATCTTCTTGAATGTGGCAACAGTATTCTTCATGTTCCCCTTCTTTCTCTTACGTTGTGCAGCTCCTTACTATATATAAGTAACGCGCTGCACCTTGAAGGCGAAGCGCGCGTCGGAGCTGCGTTGTTTCGATGCCTGTATTGTACACGCAGGCTTGTGTTTCGGAATGGTTTCGGGAATGTTTTGCCGTTCGGCATCTATAAGCGGTAAATAGCTCTTCTCGCATCGGATAAAAAAGTCCAGAATTATTTGAAAAATGGAAGGGAATTACTGAGCGCCGATACATTAATCGCTCATTTACCAGCGAAAACGGATTGTGAAGAGATAGATACGCCCGGGTGCGTGGCGTTTGACAAGGCATATACCCGGTGATAAAGTTCATTTTCGCGTTTCGGGTAGAAACGTATGTTTTCGCGTGCGTATCTGCAGAACGCACAGAAAGCAAAGTTAGTAAGTGATAGTAAAGAAAAGGAGCTGAAGCTTTGCCTACTATCAATCAGTTGGTCCGTAAGGGCCGTGCCAAGCAGGTCGACAAGCAGAAGACCCCGGCGCTCAAGGGCAACCCCCAGAAGCGTGGCGTTTGCACCCGCGTGTTCACCACGTCTCCCAAGAAGCCGAACTCGGCTCTTCGTAAGGTCGCCCGTGTGCGCCTTGTCAACGGCATCGAAGTCACCGCTTACATCCCCGGTGAGGGCCACAACCTTCAGGAGCACTCCATCGTCGCTATCCGCGGCGGCCGTGTTCGTGACCTCCCTGCTCTTCCGCCGCCATGTGTCGAAGCTCTTCCGGGCCGAGCGCGGCTGTATTTCGGAGCTCAATACCTTCCTCAGCGAGAATCTGTCGGGCATGAAGCTCATTCAGGTCTTTGACCGGGAGGATCTCAAAGCGCTCGAGATGTGTACGAAGAACGAGCGGCTCCGCCGCGCCCGCTACCGTGTGGTCGTGGCGTTCGGTATCTACCGCCCCTTCATTTCCTTTCTGTATATGCTCGCCGTCGCCGTGACCTTCTTCTTCGGCGTGTCGCTCTCGCTCTCGCCGGGTATGATCGTCGCGTTCTATCTCTACCTCTCGAACTTCTTCAACCCGATTCAGAACCTCGCCGACCAGCTCAACCGCCTGCAGGAGGCATTCACCGCCTGCGAGCGCATCTTCAACCTGCTGGACGTCGCGCCCGAGGTGCGCGACCTGCCGGGCGCCGTCGACATCGGCGAGGTGCGCGGGGAGATTGAGTTCCGCGACGTGTGGTTCGCCTATGAAGGCGACGACTGGATTCTGCGGGGCGTCTCCTTTGTGGTGCCGGCGGGGAAAACGTGCGCCTTCGTCGGTGCCACGGGCGCCGGTAAGACGACGATCCTCTCGCTCCTTGTCCGCAATTACGAGATTCAACGCGGGCAGATTCTCATCGACGGGCAGGACATCACGAAGTTTACCGTTAAATCCCTGCGCCGTGCCATCGGGCAGATGCTGCAGGACGTGTTCCTGTTCAGCGGCTCCGTCCGCTCCAACCTCACGATGAACGACCCCGACGTCCCGGACGCGGCGGTGACGGAAGCGGTGCGCTACGTCGGCGCCGACCGTTTCCTCGGCGACCTCCCGGCGGGGCTCGACCGCGAGGTGCTCGCCGGCGGCGAGAACTTCTCACAGGGGGAGCGTCAGCTGCTGTCCTTTGCGCGCACGGTACTCCACCGCCCGCAGATTCTGATTCTTGACGAGGCGACCGCGAACATCGACACCGAG
>ERZ827168.105-NODE-105-length-134359-cov-32.639981_pt1 | contig 134359 bp, 120 predicted proteins | sample MGYA00519868_ERZ827168 | MGnify/ENA primary metagenome ERZ827168 (study PRJEB31778, sample SAMEA3449271) | human gut metagenome | biome: human gut; feature: human-associated habitat; material: faeces | place: United Kingdom | collected 2010/2012 ... | reverse complement strand
CATCCTTAAATTCCTCTGCGTAAAGTTTTTTAACTTTATCAATATCATTATCTGAAAAATCTGTAGATGCTTCTATTGTGCCAGCACTATCAATATTTCCAGGTAATTTTATTGAATCTATAGAGCCAATCTTAATATCATTTCCATCATTTGGACCTATTACCAATATCTGCAATTCAGGTCTATGCCATAATGATGTTTCTCTATCTATCAAATTTATGTATCCATTACCACCATTAGGATCAAATTCATGAATTTTATCACTAGAAGAATTGTCAGGAATTGGTTTGTTTCCTTGAATACCTCCTAAACCATCTTTTGTATCCCAATGAAATGATAATGTATTTTCTAGGCAATTGACATTAAATGAAGGCCATATTCTTTTTTTATCATATTTTAATTCATATCCATAAGATCCACTAGATCTCATTTGATGTACTTCATCAGATGATGTTTTCTTTCTAGATATGAATCTACCATTTCGTATAACTACCATATCCTTATATTAAGTCAATTTTATTTGTTGTTTCTTATGATGAATACTGTATTAACATCATTAGCAAGAGAACCAAGACCAACAAAGTCAGTTGTATTACCAGACCAAACATAACTAAAGTTAGAGTCACCGCCAAATCCATTGAATTTAGGACTATAATTAGCGTTGTAAAGCATACCTTGAGTATATTGCTTAATCTTTTCTTCTACTTTTCTGTTTACTATGTCATCCATCTGATCTATACTAATAAAATCATCTCTTGTAGAAGCATCACCATCATATATGAAATACAAGGTATTTGGATCTACTTGTTTAATTTTTATATAGTCAGCATAATCACCCTTCCACATATAAGTAGGTCCGGTTCCATTCAATATAGAAGTAACTATTGGTTTTTTATCTATGAAAGCTATACCATCAGATGTTGGTGTTCTCTTTATTTCAAATGCATTTGCTCTGTTTATATTGTTTGTACCCCATCCAACGGAGAATAAAGTGTTGTCTGATGATTTATTCCAGTTACCAGAAGCATGCTCTCCAGGATTTCTTGTTTCAGTACCACAACCTTCAGCATGAGAATAAGTACCACCAGTATGGCAATAAGTACCCCATCCTTCTGCATGGCAGAAATTAGCATAAGCATTGTTAGGAGCAGTGTTTTTATCACCATAATTGTTGAAATATTCTGCACCTATAAATGTAGGATTAGCATTTTCATCCAATGGATAGAAATTTCTTCTACCAGCAGAATTTCTCATTACATAAGTAACTGTTGCTACTTGGGCAAGTTGTCTTTTAGTAATACAGTAAGATGATTCATTGTTTGCAACAGTAGAATAAGGATAGTCTTCTACATAATCCCAAGTATATATTCCTTTATAAAGATAGCTTATTCCATTCTCTCTTATATCTAAAGCATTTGACTCTTCATTGTCATTACCATTACCTATCATGAATATGGTATTTTGTTTATCTTGCTTTTGATTATCTAAATAAGAACGTGTATATCTTCCAAAACCAACTTCATAAGGAGATTGTAATGTTATGTTAGAACCATGAGCAAACCCATAAGTTGCATTTTCTCCAACCGAAATATGATTACCAGAAACATTAACAAAATCTATTCCCTTTTGGTTATTTTCAATGCTATTACTGTTTATTTCTAATGATCTACCTCTTAAAACAGAATAGTTTGCATAACTGTTTATATATTCACCATTTATATCAAAACATACACCTTTTACTCGGTTTGAACGGCCATATATTATATTATTCTCACTATTTGGATATACTGTATTGTTGTTACCACCAACATGAACATATTTTGTATCACCTATACTCTTTCCTATTCTATTTGCATATCCTTCTATATGACTTGTATAAGCATAAGTTATATGGCCAACACCTTCAATATGAGATTCTTTACCAAAATTATTTGAATCTTTTCCTTCTATATGTGAATTTATAGCATAGTTCTTATTGTTCAAACCTTCTACATGAGAATGATGGGAATTTGTTATTATACCTATGTTACCTCCGTTCACATTGCTATCACCTTCTACATGTGAAGATTTTGAAAATGATATTTTATTGTTTGATCCCTCAATATGTGAAGAATCAGACAATGTATTTATTATATTATTGTTTCCTTCTGCATGTGTATAAGTGGAATATACACTTGTTTCAGATCCTTCCGTATGGGAATTCTCTCCTGCAGCTATAGTGTGGTTTCCTTCAGCATGGGCATTCTTTGCTCTAGCTTCGGTATTATGACCTTCAGAATGGGAATTCTCACCAGTTGCTTTTGTATCATTACCTTCAGCATGGGTATTAGTAGATGTTGCTTGGGATTTGTAACCTTCAGCATGGCCATTTTCTCCAGCAACTAAAGTATTGTTACCTTCAGCATGGGCATTCTTTGCTCTAGCAATTGTATTTAAACCTTCAGCATGGCCATTTTCTCCGGTATTTTCTACTTTTGTACTATTTCCTTCAGCATGGGCATTCTTTGCACTTACAATAGTATTATAACCTTCAGCATGGCCATTTTCCGCTTCAGGTTCTACTTTAGTTATATTACCTTCTGAATGTGACCCTTTAGCTTTTGCAAAAGTATTGTTTCCCTCAGCATGAGAATCTTCTCCAATAGCAAAAGAAATGAATCCTTCAGCATGGGAATTACTACCTTGGGCTTCTGATTTATTTCCTTCAGCATGAGAGTTTGTTCCTTTAGAATAAGAAAAGCTACCTTCAGCATGAGAATTCTCCCCTAAAGAATAAGAAGAATTGCCTTCAACATGCCCATTAACCCCATCTACAAATGTTTTGTATCCTTCTGCATGAGAATAATTTGATTTAGCAATAGTGCTATATCCTTCTGCATGAGAATATGCACCAAGTGCAATATTATTCTGAAGATCATTGAATATTTCACCATACGATAATGTACCTGGATATACATTACCAAATGGCATGCCTTGGTGCCATATAGTACGATGATTTACATCAAATATCAATGAATCCCAATAAGAATATATCATCTTACTAGGAACAAAGCTGTCATTTTTATAATCTGTACCGTGTATGTATGTGTAAAAAAGCTTGTTTGCCATTTTATGCTTTTGTAAATCTATGCTTATATCTAAAAATAAGAATGGGAAGTAGTTTATTTAACCACTTCCCATTTATTATTTTGCATAAATTATTTACATACCTGGCAAATTGTTCAAATCAGTTTTAATATACTTTGCTTTCATTTCTTTATTCAAATCTGGATTTAATTCTGGATCCATTTCTACATTGTATGTAAGATCCTTCCACTTATCAGGATAAATGAATTTAAGCATATATGTATTCAATTTTGACATTTCATCAAAACCTTCACATTCACTTGACTTGTTATTCATAATGGCTTCCAAATCAATCATAGAACGTGTATACATTGCTTTGAGCAACTGTCTATCATCTTTGAATCTTGAGAACAATTCTGCTATAGCTGAAATAGTACCAAGTCTTGTATCAACCCAATTAGTTCTAATAATAGAATTAGATGCTGCTCTGTAATTGATTTGTGGAATTGGCATAATTACTACTTTCTTGCAATTACTTATCCACACAGGAATTGTCCTTACATCTTCGAATGTTCTTACTGTCGAATAAGGATAACTTTCCACAATCTTTCTTGTATACATCTTAGACCAAACATTGAACTTGATAAGATTGTCTTTAAATAAAGCTATTTCCATATCATGTGGATCAGTAAGCACAATCTTCTGTGGGGCTGTAGAATTAGATTGCTGTCCATTCTGCTGATTGTAGATAACACCATATTCTACAACATCCGCATTTTCTGAAGTAATAGTATTGTAAGCATTTTCTACAAAGTCAAGATGAATATAGTAATCATCTGCATCCAAGAACATGAAATAATTTCCTGTAGCATTTTCAATACCAAACTTACGAGCACCACCACATCCAAGATTAGTTTCTGGTTCTACTAACTTAAACTTGAAATTCTCTTTTGATGTATTGTTTATGATATTCTCAACAAGATTTCTAGAATTGTCTTGTGACTTGTCATCTACTAAAACATATTCAATTTCACAACCATCTGGTACTTTCTGTCCTAAAACAGAGGCAATAGCATTACCAATAAACGTCTGTGCATTATAAAATGTTGTTATAATTGATATCTTATCCATGTTAGACTTCTAATTTTTTTAATTTGTTCATAGTAGGTGACATCACTATCTCTATAGTGTTTTCTGTAATACGTTGGGTAACATAGAATTTCCAACCATAAACTTTCATATCAGCTGGTACAGCATATCCTCTATGTTTCTTAGATTTTCCGGTAGAATTAGGTTGACAATATTCTCCTGGCTTACACTTACCATTATCACGTACAATTACTTTACCAATCAAATTTACTCGTACCCATTCTTTACGATTACTACGTTTTACATATTCTTGCTTAGGATCATAATATTGACTTGGTACCTGTACATAATGGTTATATGGTCTGGTGTGAATATATGAAAACTCTTCTACTTGGTCATATTCTTTTACACCAATAGCAATCTTATCATTCTTCAAAAACTTATCACCAACTTCATTACACATATATGCATATTTCCAATTGTTTGGATCATCTGAAGTATGTGCTGTTTGAATAGTTGTTACACCAAGAATATGCTCATCAGAACCGGATTTTACAGGTTCTATCTTATCAGGATTTTCAGAAGAGAATGTAACAAAGAGTCCATAAGGACTCTCTGCTGGTATCTCTGCCCACTCATACATTTCTGAATATCCAACTGGATTAATGTATTCGTTATTTTGCATTATTTACTCACCATACATATATTTGATTTGAGCATCCAACATTGGACGAATCTTTTCTGTATATAGAAGAAGACTAGCTGCTTCTTCACGTGATTTAATAAGATCATACCAATCCTTATACAAATCACTCTCTTTCTTATCCTTAATCTGCTTAGATGTAAGAATAAACTTAGTTGGCATTGTATCCAAATATGGACTTACAAATCTAGCAAAATCAGTTCCAGAAATTGCATTTGGCAACTTAATTGTCATAATAGGGTTGACCATAGCATTCTCTGCAGCCATCTCTACTGCTAAATCTTCATCCTGTCGATTGTCAATAGGATTCTGACGTGCTACACCTACAAACAATACATAGCGCTCTAAAGGATTTTCACTTGGACCATTCATCTTATAGAGCTTACCTACGAAGGTACTTGCGCAATATGTACCCTTCATAACAGCTCTTCGTCCGTTATCTAACACAGTTTCCTTTTCACAACTTCGATCAGTATGGATATCTGAAACAACAAACTCATCAACCAACTTCTTTGTACGAATTGTAAATGGATCTGGCTTAGCAACAATAGTTGCATAAACCTCTTCTAAAGGAATATTCTGCATTTTAAATAGTATTTAATTAAATTATTTTATTTAAATTTGTACATGTTTATATGTACATCTATAATATAGAAACATATAAATTAGAAATTCATTTATATTGGCAACTTTTTAATATAATGTTCTGAATTACCTTTACAAAGCTTAATTAAAGTTTCTGTAAAAGCATCTTCAAAGTCTGGTACATTCTTGATATTTTCCTTTTCTTCATATTCATCAAGCAACTCATCTCTGATACGATCAGCAACATTCTTTGTTTCAATTGGTTTGAACATGATTGCATTAGTCCAATCATCAAGACGCTTCTCTTCAAAATTGTACCATCCTGGTTTTAGTCCACTATCTGGATCTGGAATGCAATATTCTGCTATACTAGGAATTGCAATGAATCCATCATTTTCCATAGTAAGAACTGTTACCCAATCAAGTTCAATCCCGTTATTTCTCATAGCAAAATAATCTTCAATTGGCAACCATCCTTCCAACTTCATCAAATTAATGAAATTGCTAGCCAAGCCGCTACCAACAATAATATCATGTGTCAATTTATTCTCCATCTTATTTTAAGAATTTACAAGTTATTATGAAATCTAATCTTTTCAACAATCTAAATAAGAAATTCATCATTCTTACATTATTTAAGTCCATTCTACAAAAGCATTTAATTCAAATCCAGAAAGCATCTCTTCATGAGTTGCCTTCCACCAAGCATCTTCTACATCATCTGCAATCCAAATAGCTTCTGAATCATTATGACCAGGAAGAACAATAGAAGTACGTGACCAGTTGTCTTCAGAATCATCATACTTTACAAAAATCTTTGTATTAGTAGGAATATGGATAAATTCATCCTGAAGATAAACAGAACCATTTTCGTGCATAATATCATGCATATTGAAATGAATAGGAGTACCTTGAAGAATTTCCTCATGATTCTCAATCTTCTTGAGAAGTTCATCAAAGGTAATTCCTTCAGTAGGATATTCGCCAAAAGTTACCTTTTCGTTTTCAACTACGTTTACTATTTCAGGATATACAAAATTCATCATGATTATATTCATTATTTATTTAACATTATAAATATAGATTATATAAAAAGAATTTCAAATTATTTTTGCAATTTTTATATATAAAGTTTAAACAAGAAAATCTTTTCAGATGGGAATATACGTTAAGAAAACTGGTAATCAAGATATTGGTGCAATAAAGTTAGTAGATTCAAAGACAGATAAGCTCAAAGATATAAATGCGGTCTTTTGGAAAAATATGATGATTTGGCCAAGAGATTCAAAATATCTTTTCTGGAGTTCAAACAACAAAAACCATGATTTCATTTCTGTTGATTCTGATTTTGATAGAAATGGAATACATGTAAGTGCAGCTAGTAATGTTGTGACAATATACGTCAGATCTTGTGTAAAATACTGGCATGGAAGATATCCATTCAAAGTGGTACCTTACCAGAACTGGGTAACTGCTCCTAATATAATATATCCTATAGGATGGAACATAAAGACAGCTACTAAGCATGAATATGACGCTTTGTTTGATTTGAACATATCTGGTAATGTATCTACTTCAAGTTCTAGAACTACTTATGTATCATTATGGCAAATTGACAGTAAAGATGAACAGATAAACACTTCTACTTCTAAATACTCTGGAAAGCAAATAGTGATAAAGATAGTTCAGGATAAAGATGAAGAAGACCCAAATGCTAAACCATCTTATGCAAACGCTATAATCACTTGGTATAAAGATGAGACGTTTTCTGATGAAGTAAAAGAATATGGTACTGAAAGTAATCCTTATGTAGATGTAAATGGTAAATCTATTACTTTATATTGCAATATAACAGGTACAGTAAAGATGATGTCAGGAAACACTGCAAGATGTTTCTATGGTGACCATTATGGGGATGTAATTACTATCAATGAACTTAATATAGACAAGAATGCAATGTCATTAGAAAGTTCAGAATATCTTGGTAATGGAAACTGGAAGATAAATCTGAAAATGAAGAGCAATATTCCTACTAGTGCTAACTATACAAATGTAATAAAAGATCTTGCATTGTCATCTAGTATAGTAGACCATACTGGTGATGTTGTTACAATGACTTGGAAAGTGTTTAATGAAGCAAATACCTTAACAAGATATTCTAATGTTGGTTTCTTGCTTGACAGAACATATACTTCAACAACTAAAGTATGGCAACAAGGTGGATTAGTAAGTAATCAAGTAACTAATGTACCATGTACCAGCCTGGTGTCAAAAGAAGTTGCAAAATGGATAAGCATATCAAATCCACAGATAAATTCTGCTACTTCTTCTTATTATGCTAAAGTAACAGTCAATCCACAGACTGCTACTGAAAAGATGTATATTGAAAACATCAGTACATCTTACGATGATGATATAATTCCTGCGACTGATACCTTATTTCAAATAATGTTTATGATATTCAAAAAGACGGGATATTATGCAGAAAGAAAAGGTATCATAAATGTTACTTGTATTTCGGATACTAAATCTGTAGAATTGACTCAAACAGAGTATTCTGATACATCTTCTAATAAAATTACCGATAGAGATATAGATAAGAAAAAGATATCTGTAACAGGAATAGTTCCAAATTCTTACTATTCAAACATGATAACTAGCATTACAAACTTAAGATATGATTACAATTATCTCATGTGGCTTGCTGATGTTTCAGTTACAAAAAACCCTAAGAAAGTTTTGAATCATGAATTGTCAGTCAACTCTTATCCTAAAATAATATCATCAAAATCACAATATCTTGAAATAACTTGGTCTATCATGACAGGTGAAGTGAATTCTTCTCCTCGTTATGGAAAGATAAAATTCTCTATCCCCGATTACAATTGTGAAGATTACTATGATATAACACAAAATGGTTCCACTGATGCACAAGGAGTTAAGTTTGATAAAGACTATTTATCCAAGTCAAAACTGTATAATATCAGTGATAATATTATTTCTTCATCAACAACCGCTGATAACGGTCCTGGAAAAATATCTTTAAATGGAAATTTCTATGTTGGTACTATAAAGATAAATGAGAATACTAACCACAATAATACAGTTGCATATATAAAACCAACAGAAATATCAGATTGGTCTGCTTCTGACTTTGACAACTACAACAATGCTGCATTCTATATAAAGATAAAAGGAAAGAATGTATATATTGGTATCAACAGAAATGTAAAGATAAAGTTGGAAATTACTGGAATAGGTTCTAAAGAAGATACTATATTGCAAGAGAAAGCACCATCGGTAAACAGCAATACTTTAGCTAATGTAACAGATTTAGATGTTTCTTCTATTAAAATATCTGGTGAAGCAACAACAAACAAATTACCTTATCTGATAACAGATGAAATGTATTGTGTACCTGTTACTTTGAATAAGAATGATGTACCTACAAAATATGATTATGATGTTGTTATTGGTTCGAAAGAATATGATGGATCATTTGGATATGGGAATTATGATGATGTATCTTTAACACCAGAATATTCAATACCTAACTATGACAATATGTATACTGTTGTTACTTCTTGGTGGAGAAGACAAGGAGAAGAAAAGACAAGAACAGTAAGATTATCTGTTGATGGAATAACCCAATCTATTACAAATACATGGACTGGTATGAAATATCAAGGAGACCAAACTTACAGATCTAACTTATCAGAAGATTATTCTCTAACATTATCTGACTACAACCAAGAATGGATATCGTTGAATCAAAACAATTTGATTTCTTCTTCTAACAGTACTTCTAGTACAAGAAGATTAGGTTTGACAAATACTCTATATCTTGATGATTCAAAACAGAAGAATTTGAAATTAACATTAAAGCAAGAGCCAAGAGGAACTAGTACAAATTTCTTGTTCTCTTCTTCATTAGAATCAGGAACAACAAAATACCTGAATGCTACTGATAGTGCTTCATTTATGATATATAGCTTAGATGATGATTTGATGCAACCATTAGATGTTAATTGGACACCTACTGAGTTCAACAATATGATATTGAGTTGTAATCATAATGATTACTGGTATAAGTTTACTGTTGCACCTACATCATTGAATATATCTAATGCAAACAGAACTTGGCAAGTAAGCTTTACCCAGGCTACTTCTGGTAAGAAGATTTCGTTAACCTTTGTACAACATTGCTACCAGTTCTCTTTAGATAAAACCATTATAAACATTACGCCAAATGTTGAAGTTGAAATAAATGTAAAATCTACAAAGAGTGGTAACTTCTTTGGATTTACCTGGGATGCATTACCAGATTGGCTAATGGTATACAGAACTTCTGATACTAAGCTTACATTCAAATGTATTGAGATAAATGATTCTACAAAAACAAGATCATGTACAATAAGATTTACTCAGTATGAATCTGAAATATCTACAACTCTTACAATATCAGAAGAATCTTGGAGAAATCCAGAACTTGATGAAAGTACAGTAGATTTATATTATAAAGGAGAAAAAACAGTAAAGGAGTTGTATTCTGATCAAGCAGGTGTTGGATTACCTATAACAATAAGACAAAGTGATGGTACTCTTGATTCAACAAAAATAAAATTAACTTCAAGAAACATATCTGATTCTCAATATGCTATAGATATTGTATCTTTAGAAGATTTGGAAGGAACTATTCCATTAGTTGGAAGGTATGCATTATCTAACAAAAACCAATATCTTGGAGAAATCTATTGTATTATGCATGCTTATCAATTCAGCTGTTCTTCTGACAATACTTCTGAAATAGTTTGGACTTTAAGCCCTAAAGCAAATGAACTATGGTCAATGTATTATGTTACATCAAGAATTGATGGTGAATTTGTAGATTATGAAATTTCTGAAGCTGCTGGTGATTTTACTTGCTACCATAGTGGTGCTAACATTACTATACTTCCTAAATTTACTAATTATGATAATGAAAGAAAAAACTGGTCTTTGACACTAAAACAAAATAAGACTAATAAAGAAATAGCGGTAAAAGTACAACAATTAGGTGCTAATGAATATGAAGATATATATATTTAATTGAAGGATTCACCAGGAAAGCGCCTGGGACGTTCAGGAAGCGGAAAATGGTCGAGAGATATAATTTATCAGCTCGACCATTTTTAATTGTTCCTAGTGAATAACTTTAAGTTCTTGAACAGAACTGAAAGTGATGTTCATTAATTTTAGTTCTGTTTAAAAATTTAAACAATTTCTATAGTGATCTTTTCACCTCTACTTTTACTTGCAATCTTCATCTTATTGTAAAGTTCTTTAAAGCAGTTAGTAGAATTGCTTACCCATCCTACTTTATCATTTTTTCCAGGAATAATGCAACCTTCTGTATCTGATGCAGAATTGCCTGGGTGTATCAATACACCATCATAACCAGGTACATTCAACAATCTAGGCATGTATGCTTTACAGAACTGCATCATTGTCTTAGATTTCTTATACTTAGGACTTTGTACATTCAATACAATTTCATAAGTACCTGTAGGAATTGCAGTAATACCAGGTTTCTTCATGAACAGGATCTTTTCTTTAGTCATATTCTGATTAAGACCTCTGTCTTTATCTTCTATTGTATTAGAAAAGAATACACCATCAACATAAAGTTGTCCGATAGTGTATCCTTCTTTCTTCCATTTTCTTACTAGTTTGAGTTTCATTTATTATATGAATTTTATTGTTTTTCTTACTTCATTTGTACGTATATAATCCCACCAAGTTGATTTTACATAATACAAATCATCTTGTTTCATATATGCTTCATATTCAAATGGGATTGTCTTATAAGCTTGCTTCCATGACATAAAGAATGGCCAAGCCTTCAAAAATTGACAGATATATACCAAGTAAAACCAGAACCATTTCATGAAAGTAAATGTATCTGCTTGATAAATATGTATTGCTTCATGATGTGCCCAAATCTTACCTCTATTCGTCTGGAGATATCTCCAAACTACATCTGCACTCTTTCTTGTATATACTGTACCAAACAATGTGATTGCAGAATAACCTTTAGGTGGCAATATCTTACATCCACAAACAAATTTCAAGTCTTGAAATTCTATCTTTCTACTCATATATTAAACATCTAAATATTTTTCATATTGCTTTCTGAATATGTTAGTTAAATTAAATTCATCTGTGCTAGGTAAGCTCTTTACAAAATATGGATAGAATTTTATATCAACATCAAATGGCTCTACATATTCATCAAAATACAATGTCCAACATAAGAAATCAATCAATGGATATAAGTCAATATTTTCATTCTTAAATGAAAGCAAATCACAAGCACCAAAATCATCTGACTTACCACCAAGTGATAGCTTCCAAGTTGCATCATACTGACTTTCAATTTTCAATACTCCACCACCAATAGGTAATGGTTCTTCCTTCTTACGAAGATCTTTATGATACAAAACATATCCTGCTCTGATTTCTAACTTACCATTATTATAGATTGCAATCCATTTAATAGGCTTATCCGAATTCAATTTTTCTTGTGCTAACTTTTTGTTTATATTATAAATATCCATCAAGTTCATATTATTAAATTCTTATATAGATTCATCAATATCCATTTCACAATCATGATATCCACTTGACCATCCAATATGATAAGATTCTTCAACAGACAGAGCAATAGCATCAATATCTTTTTCCTTTACTTTGTACTTCTTAAGTAATGGGAGAATACTTTTATAAAATACCTCATTTACTTTATTTGGGTACACATAAACTTTCTTTTCCATATTCTAATCATTTAATACATATCATTCTCACTAAATCCATTGATATGAATCTCTTTCTTATCATGATCGATAACCATACTTTGTGCACAAGCCCAATCAAAGCAAAGTTGAAGTTCATCATCAAATGTTCCTAAGAAAAATCCACCAGGACATAAAATCTTACGCTGTCCTTCTCGTTTGATTTCACGTTCTCCAGCTCCTCGATAAGCAAATCCTGATCTCCAAAAAACTCGATAATTAGAATATGTAGCTATTGCCTTTTTACAATTTTTACTTCTTGTCAAACCCATCTTTACAATATTCTGTCCCATAGTGTATTTTATTAACATTAACTTATTTATTTTAACAATCAAAATATAGAATAACCTTGATAAATTTCAAAAAAATTCTATAATATTTTACAAAACCAATGTCTCAATTCTCTTATCTTGACCTTTCTTTAATTCTATGGACCAGATGGATTTCTCAATCATGGGGATCCCATACTTCACCATTATCTGTTTTCTGAATATCTCATCAAGTTCAATTGATGTGTATCTATCAAAATAGATTCTGTTTCCTTTTGTTAGATCTTTATAATAAGGAACTACTTTATCAATGAACTTCTTTACAGGCAAATTAACATTGAAATGTACAACATGATTATGTTCAATATGCTTAGTGATGTAATTATCTTCTTCATAAGTGTCATTCTCATCACCATCATATTCATCACCATCAGTCTCACTAGTTATCCTTTCATAAGTTGACCATTTGATTGTGACGTATGTATACTTATCTTTATCCATAATAATTCATTCTATTTTAATTCTATTAAGATATAGAACTATCTTAAGAATTTTCAAAAGGAAATCAAATTATATTGCAATCCTATTCCACCCCCATAAACAAATCCTTTATTGCTATACCCACTAAATATGGATGGGCCTATTCCAAATTTCTTTTCTTTCTTTTGCTTAGGTATTGTTAGTCCAGTTATTGAATTGAATTTTACATAAGGATTGTCTGAAGTCATATATACAGCATTATCTTTGACAGCTAATGCATACTTGAACCGTATTCTGTCTTTCTCTATGTGCAATCCTAAAGTATCATTAGTATAATTTACATTACCGGTAAGTTCTCTATACTGGTTAGAAAAATCAAACTTTCTATATATATTCTTAGAAGTTATTTCAGTAACGCCAGTTGCACTGACGTCAGCAGTGCTAGCAGATAGTATCCATATGGTATCATGCTTACCATTATCTATTGAAGTTGATCCACCTATTACTATATCTGGTTTCTTTACTTGCATACTTTGTATCATTCTATATAGAGAATCATTGATGTTTTGCAAGTTCTTGTAATCAGCTTCTACCATTGTCTTCTTTGCCACTTCATTACCATACTTACCTTTATAATACTTTACAGAATCAGTAAGTACTATAATATTCTTATCATTTACATTTTTGTAATAAGTGCATTTGTTGATTGACAAAGTTATAAATACGAAAAATGCAACCACTGAGAAAACTTCTATCAATATTCTCTTGTGATTGCGTACGAAAGTTAGGACCATTTGTCCCAACTTTTTACTCCATGAGTTTATTGCATTCATTTTGCAATTTGAATATTTTTGTTTTTTTCTTTATACACTCATAAGTTCTTTTCAATTCTCTTTCATAATTCTTATTGGATGAGTAACGATGACCATTCAAATTAACGAAATTATTCATCAAATGATGAACTGTTTTCTTCTTTCCTAGGTATTTTCTTTTCAATAAATCAATATAAGCAGTAGTAGAATGATTTCGATGTTTGTAAGTCTTGTATACACCATACATACTATTTCTTGATTTACCAATACCTGTTGTTCCAAAACAAGTTTCGTTCTGTGCTTGTGCTAATGCGAAGCAAATGTCAATGTCATTGTCAAGGCACTCCTTTACAATGTGGCTACTAATGTCTTTGTCAAATTTTCTTGTAGTATTCTTTCTAATGTACTCTTCAACTTCACTTGTCAATACAACTTTACAATTTTCAAGGGCAATTTTCTTGTTCATGAAAACAGCTTGCGCTGAATCCACTTTTTCGACATGTTCAACCTTTGTACCAGTCACATGCTTTGCCATTGCATGCTCTTCAGCACTAAAAGGAGTAGAAACCACTAAAAACAATGACATTAATGTTAAAAGGATTTTCTTTTTCATTAATGTTATACGTATTTTAGATATATTTCCGAATACCGAACATTGGTATTCATATTAAAAATAGAAAAGCACCATGAAATATTTCATTCATAGTGCTTTATATATTTTATTTTTTGAATCTTGTGAGTATTTCCTTTTCAAATGCTTTATTTAAGAACTTTGTCTTAAGAAGATCATAAGAAAGATTAGTAGTCTTGTAACAATTTTCTATATTAAGTTCAAGGTATTTAGACATACTAATAATAAGAGTCATTTCTACTTCATATCCAAGCTTTTCTTTTCTTGGATATCCTTGGTACCAATAAGGACCTGATTGTACACTTTCCCATTCATCATAAGCTTTCTTTACATTTTTCTTAGATACTAAAGCTCTAATTAGGTTTTGTGCCTTTTCCAACGAGATCTTTTGTGCACCTGTAGGATTGGCATCTTTAACAAAGTCATAATCTTTTAATTCATCAAAAATGTTTTCTACTTCTTGTGGAGTAATTTTATCATGATTCCATGATCCTTCTTCACAAAAATCTTTACATAATATTATGAATATATTTCAGCTTATTCAATTCTTCGTTAATTAATACTGTTAATGATTTCATTTAGAAAAAATTGTTTTATTAATAATTAATATTTACTTATCAAGACTGATTCCATCATATTCTAATCTATGGCATGGGCCCATTTCCTTTTCATAATAAAGGTAATTTATAAATTCCTTAGTAAAATATGAAAAGAAACATCTTGTTCTATTAAAGAGCTCTGGTCTAGCAAGAAGATAGTGAAGATTTCTTCCATTTACTCCGGCAAGTCTTTCACAAAGTTCCATAACACCATTAGCTCTTACAGAAACTTTAACAATTTCATGTTTGTTAGTAAATCTGTTAAAAACATGAATGTTTACCTTGATAATATTGTTTGTATTTGTATTCATAATCATAATCATTTTAAATTAACATTATAAATATAGAAACAAACTAAAAAATTTCAAATAAACTGAAATTAAAGTGAACAAAATAAATCAATATTGAATGATTCAACTCTTTTAGATCTTGTAAAGAGAACTTCAAACATTGTATATTCTGTAGGGCGATCTTCAAACATGATATAATCTGCAACATATACATATTTCTTCTTTCCTTGTGGCATGATTTCCACCTTTTCTACTTTGTCATCAATAAACGGATGAAGAACTTTAATGCGAACTGAAGCACCAGTAGGAATATGTTTAAATACAGCAACTTCATTTTGATAAGTATCAAGCTTAAACTCATTTACTTTGATTGTAGTTGTATAAAATGTATTGTCAATATCAAAGTGTTTCTTGATATAAGACTTACCATTAGAAACTGCTTTAACCAACTCACTGAAAGAAATATTTGTTGTATTCATAATCATAATAATTTTAAATGTTATTTATTTATTTGACATGTATAATATAGAAACAAACTAAAAAATTTCAAATAAACTAAAGTTAAAATGTGAATTTTTAATAATAAAGTTACTATTTTATATATTATGGTTAGATCAGATAACTTCATAAAAAATGTGAAACCAAGAAAGAACAGTTACTACCACCAAACAATGGTGGATCCTAAAAAATTCAAAAAATGCAAAGAAAAAGATCCAGTAATTGCAAGAAGTTCATTGGAAATGAAGTTCATTCAATATGTAGAAAATCAATCTAGCATTACTGGATGGGTATCTGAATCTTTAGCTATACCATATTATAGTAGATTAAAGAAAGGTATGGCGAACTATTATCCGGATTTCATTATAGAGAATGCTGATGGACACCAGACAATAGTAGAAGTGAAACCTTATGCACAAACTAAGAAACCAAGACCACAAGATTCTGTTTGGTTGAAAGAACAATGGATAAAGAATTGTGACAAATGGAAAGCTTGTATGAACTTTGCTAAAGAACACAATATGAAATTCATATTGGTAACGGAACGTTTCTTCCAGTAAATTTATTTTATAATTTAAATGCCTACACAGAATCAACGATTGCAACAAATAGATAATTGGATATACCAACCAGAAGAAATTAAAAATTTTAGGTTAGATGATGCTGTTAATGAACACCCATTAAAACGAAGACCTATTAATTTGCGTTCTCGTTTGGCTTATAGAGAAATTCTCATAAATACTAAAGCTACTACTAAGTATATTCTTCCTGGACAGATAGTGGTATTTAATTATGCCACACCTAAGACAGCAGAAGATTTGGAATATTATGACAAAACTCCTATGACTGTATTTTTTGGATTGACAAGAGACAAAAAGAACAATATTAGGGAAATTGGTGTAAACATTCATTACTTTCCACCATTTGCAAGAACACGTGTAATGAATTCAATATATGAAGTATTTAAACAGTATTATCAATTACAATTCAATGAACCTGTACATAAAGTAAATAAATACATCAATTGGCCAGTACTTAAGAGATTATGTAAGAAGTATAAGATAGGATTCGCTGTGAGGATGTACATACCTATGTTGAGAAGTCAAACACATATCATACCTACAAGATTATTACCAACAGCTATATATACAGAAGGTCATTTTGCAAAAGATGTATTGACAAACATTATGACTTATTGGAGACACTTCAAACCATAAAATTAACAATATTTAAAAATGAAAAAGAATTGTATCATCATACCTATATATAAAGAAAAGCCTAATTTGTTAGATAAGCTAAGCCTCAATTCATTATCAAAAAACTTGAAGGATTTTTCTGATTATGAAATCTATTTCATATATCCAGAAAATTTGGGTATGGCAGAATGGAAAAGATATGTTGACCATGATGTAATATTACGGACATTTCCTTATGATTATTTCTTATCAACTTTATCTTATTCTAATCTTCTTGAAAGTTATGAATTTTGGAATACCTTCAAAGAGCATGAATATGCATTGATATATCAAACAGATGGATATTGCATTGGTGGAAGTCTTAAAGAATATATTGATATGAATTATGACTATATTGGTGCACCTATCATAGCACAGAATGCAAGATGGTTCAATGTTCCTGCTGTTGGTAACGGGGGAGTTAGCTTAAGAAAGATTTCTACCATGATAGAAGTTACTGATCCAACTGGAGAATTCATTAAAGAGAATAAAGAAGATATTGATAAGCATAACAGAATGAATAGCAATATGTATTCTATATATGAAGATTTGTACTTTGCTCAGTTAGTACCAATGCTTTGGGATTTTAGAAAACCAAATTTTGATATAGCTACTTCATTTGCTTATGATATGAATACAGATATTGTTTATGAAATGACAAAGCATAAGTTGCCACTGTTTATTCATGCTTTTGATAAGAATATAAGATTTTGGCAAAATATTCTTGATGATTTCAAAGATATAGATGTCATATCAGAATGTGAGATAAAGAATGAGAATGAATATCTGTCAGAAAGAATAGGATATCAAGCAAATTTACCTCATGTAAATAAGATAAAGATAGCTGCTATAATGATAGTTAAGAATGAAAACTATCATTTGAATGAACAAATTTCCAAGATAATATCTTCTGGTGTTTCTAAAGTTTTTGTTATTGACAACAATGATATATCTGGAGAGGATCCTAAAGACATTCTTGATTTTTCCAATGTAGAATTAATTTCCAAATACAGAGGAGAACATGAAATATTATCTGAAGCTTATAGTGATGTTTACAATAATTATCTAAATGACTTTACTCATTGCATATTCATAGATGGAGATGAAGAAATCCATTGCAATTCATTGAGAAAAACTATACAAGACAATATTGATTCTAAAATACTGAAGATAAAGAGCATTATAGTATACAATGATGGTAACAGATCTTCTTATCAAAATAATGCTTTAAAATCAATATTAAAGTGTGGATTACCTATCAGAAACTTTACTAGAGAAACTCCTTTATATTATATAGATTCTAAAGAAATTCCAGAAGAAGTATGTTGCTTACATAATTATGCTGGTTGCAATTCATTAGAAGAATATAAACAAAATAAACTTTATAGAGGATACCCAGATAAAGAAACAACAATTGGAAAGCAACTTACTAGCATGGACTTATATTATAAAGTAAATCCACCAAAAAATAGTAGAATATATTTTTAACTATAAATTTCAACGAAATTCAATAAATGAAGACATTGTCAATGATAAAGGAGTCATTTGATAACCAACCATTAGGAAATAAGGTTGGTGTAACTAATCATTTGACTCCTGTGGATAATATAGTAACAAATGTAAGAAATTTCTTTTCATCCCAACTTTCTATGGTTGTTACAAAGGCGGAAGATAATTTCTCTTTGAAATGTACATCGTCATTATGGCATTCAGAAGAAGATGTTAGAACTGCTATATATACAAATGTATGGAATGACAGAACTTCTCTTTTTACTTATGTATCAATGCAAGGTTTGTCATGCATAAAGATTGTTCCTGTTGGTGAAGAATATTTCTTATATTTTTGCCCTTCAGATATTAAACAATCTTATGGATATAATGGTTCATGTGATAATGAATCATGTGAATCATTACCAAAAATTGCTTGTCATGAACAAAAACAATTACATCTTGGTGATGTAGAATATAATCAGTTTGGTGAGATAAAGGAAGATGCATGGCAACCAGATCAAGAAATTGAAGATACAACCAAGAAAGATATAAGACAGTTGTTAGCAAGTAACGATAAAGTAAAAGCTGCAAAGGCATTTGCTGAAATTCTTAAACAGAATATGAGAATGCCAGATAATTATTATATAACTGCAGTTAGAGATGAAGATGGTAATGAATCAGTTGCTTTACGTTATAAACATGACGTAAGAAAACCATTTGGTAAGACAGCTACCGTTACAAAAACTCTAGTAAATATTTATGGTTTAGGTGATAATGGTATCTGGGTAAATGATGCCGATAACCCAAATGGAATGGATCAAGAATTGAAAGGAGTTATTGATGATATGCTTGGATTCATTGGAGTAAGAAGAACTGGAGATGCTTGTTGTTTTACTATAGCTGAAGATCCAAGTACTGCAGATGATTTGAAATCTGATCCTAATAATTCTGATAATAAAGATGATAATACTGATAACAATCAAGAAAATAACAAAGACCAAGATACTGAGCAAAAGAATAAAGATGATAATTGGCAAGGTATCAATACACCCAAAAGAACTGATAAACCATCACAAGTAGCTGCTAATCAAGCAGATAATTCTCTATCTAATTCAGGAATTATGAGAACAGATGGTTCTAGTATGTAGATCTTTAATATGTAACAAAAAAAAACAATATATATGAAAAGTTTATTAGAAAGTTTGAATATTGCATTATTCGAATCAAAAACAGTAAAATCTACAGTAAAAGATTTTTTCAATTGGTATTTTGATGAAGATTGTGATGATCTTGTAAAAGATGGAGATTTAGGGCCAAGATGTGCTGATTTATTAGATGATGTAGAACTTAATAATACTATTAAAAAACTAACTCATAAAGATTATGATCAGGATGGTTTAGCATCAATTATTCAATCAAATTTCAATCAACCAATATCTGTTAAATTTGATGAAGCTAAATATGGTTTTACTGCACAATTTAGTATTAAGGATAAGAAATTTGGTACAATTAATTTTAACTTTAATCCAACAAGTGCCACATTGAAACCATCTAAATAAATTTAAGCAAAAATTGTGCACAATTTTTGCTGCAGTAAATATAGTAACAAAAAAAACAATATATATGAAAAGCTTATTACAAACCCTTATTAATGAACAAGCAAATTTTGAATTGGATGATTTAGATCAGAAAGTAATATTTGCTATGGCAGAATATTTTTATGATAATCCTAAAGCAAAAAATGATTTATTAAAATATGCAAATTCAAATGAAGATTTTAATATTAAAATGACACTTAAAGATTTAAACACATTTATTAATAATTGGGATGAAGAATTACATGGAAAATTTTAATCATTTTAATCTTAATTACATGTTAGATTCATAAGCAAAAATGGTGAAATTCTTAAGAATTTCACCATTTTCTATTTAAACAAGTTCTAAGCAAGTTCAAATACTGGACGTGTATTGCAAATAACTACTCTACCTTTTCGTGTAGTCTTAAATGCATCTTTGCCATCTTGAACTTCAAACTCCTTAATCTTAACATTAATAGGATCTCCTGGATGATAATCAAGCAGCTTGTTAGGATCAATTGGCATCAAACCAGTAATGTTCAAACCATCAAGTTCAATGAATACACCTTGCTTCTTAGTTGAATTGATGATACCTGTAACATGACCATCTAAAACAGGACGTTCATAAGTAACATTATCATTTTTCTTTGCAAGACGTTCCTTCAACCACAGATCATATAAATTCTGATAACCATCAAGCTGAAGCAATCGCTTACGTGAACCAACAATAGACTTCTCAATACATCCAGTAGCATAATCACGTTTGAAGTCAACTACCTTTTGTGGAATAATATCAATATCCTGATTTACCCACTTATCAAAGTCTTTCTCAATATTCAATACAATCTGTGAACCAGGAATGAATACTGAATTCACATACTCCTTACCGGTAAGTTCAGCCAATGGATCAATATTGACATGAGCAATAAATCCACCTTTGACTACCTCATCAATATGAACAGAAATAGGTGTTTCCTTCTGGATATCATTCTCTATCTGATGCATCCAATAACGGAAATAACCATTAGAAACAGATACAATGTAAGTGTTGTCTTTCTTCTCACGTACCTCAAACATCAATTGATTATTGTGTGTCATAAGGTAGTTACGAATTGCATCAATACAAGAATTGAAATTCTCCTTACAAATAAGCTCTTCCTTAACACCAGGAATAGTGAATGTCAAAACATTCTTGTCAAACTCTTTAACTTCACCAAGATAAAGCTGGCCAACTTCAATATTAGTAACAGTATTCATTGCCTTATCTTTCTTTACATCTTCAGACAATTCAATACCGTAAGTCTTTGCAAATGCTTTAGCAATAGACGTTGTTGCGAATGCTCGTGAATTGAACTTAATTCGATCCTTGTCATTTGTAAACATTGAATTCAAAATGTCATTCTCATCTACTCGAGCGCCAATGAGATTTTTTGTTTTTGTTTCTTTACTCATTAAAAAGATTTAATTTAAAAGGGTTAGTAATTTATTATGTTATGTATGATATTCATTCATCATACATGTATAATATAGTATTTGTTTATTTGAAAGTTCAGTAATATTATGTTAATGATTGTTAAATTATTTAAGAAATTAATCAATCATTATTCTTCAACAAAATTTCATCATCACCTGGTCTATATCCATTACCATATTTGTCTTTACAAGTAATGCATTTGCCTGTTTCATCCCATACCCATCCATCAATAGGTCCTTCTGAAAAGAATACTTTACCATGTAACTGGTTTGGAATTTCTTTATAATCTACTGAATCTATCTTTACTTCATAACCAGACTTTGTAATAACTGGTCTATCATTATTGATCCAGTCCATATCCAATTTGTCTGGATTAGACTGGATCATTTTTTCTTCTAATAATTTCGAAAGTGTTTTCATATTTAAAAATTGGTTTAAACCAATTTAGATTATATTATGAAATAGCTGCACGAAGACCTTCAATCTTATCACACTGAGCTTTCTTCTCTGCCTTCTTACGATCCTTTTCATAACTATCCTGCTTCTCATATTCCTTACCCCATTTCTTATAGAAGAAATCATAAGCTTCAGGAATTTCATTCTTAAGCATATTAGTAGTAGTGATAGTAGAGAATGCACAAGAAATATCCTTTTTGAACTTCAAATATTTCATTACTTCAATAAAGTAATTCAAGAAAATTTCTTTAACTTCGGGATGATCTAATGCATACTTTGCAATTACATGTACATTATCACGACTATTGTAATAACGGCTATCGCTGGTATCACAACCCTTACTTATTTCAAGACCAATGAAGTCAAAATTAATGATATCGTATTTGCTAGTACTATTATATCCAAAGTAACTTGAACCGGAATACTTTACAAGATCAAGCTTATCCAAAGAATCATAAATATAGTTAGCAAATTCAATAGATTCTGGGCTATAATTCTTCTTTTTACTTTCTATTTTACCCAATGCACCTGGTTGCTCTGGATCATACTGTGAAGTATTTGCATCAATAAATCTTGCAATATCATAAATGTTTCTTTTCTTCAATTCAAAATAATCTGGATATTGCTTATATGCTTGCTTTACAATATCTGGCAAATTATCAGTCATTAAATCAACAATCTTCTTTTGTGCTTCTGCTTTCTTTTCTAACAAATGATTTTTCTCAACATACGTGTTACACAAGAAAGTTCCAATCTCATCATACTGATACTTCAAAATAGTTCTACTTTTCATTTTATTTTACTTTTTAATGTTTGACTTTACAATTCTAGCGATATCTGACTTACGAGCGGTTGGATGTCCAGCAACAACATGATTAATTACTGCTTTCATATCCTTTGGAGTAATTTCTCCATACTTAATTACCCAATCTGCTACACCTTCATTAATCTCATCATCTGATGCAGGCTTAGGAAGAAGCTCATTCACAATATTGAGCTGATTCTGGGATTCAGATGCATTAACAATAGACTTTGGTGTATTGATATTCAAATAAATCTCAACATCCTTATGCAACTCTTTCTGTACGGTTTCAAGCAACTTCTTCTCTGTTGTCAAATCATATACTGGACGTGGTTGACCTTCTTTTACTTCCTGTGTCTTGAATTCCATAATTCGAGACATGATCTGACGAAATGTCATTAAGGCAAACTTGTCACCCTTTAACATTGCTTCCTTTACCATAGATGGAAAATCAAAGAAACCATCTTCCGTCTTCTTAATTTCTACAATCATTTTAATAAATTTTAAACTTTTAAAAAATTCTTTAAATATTCTTTAGTTGATGGAACAAACTTACTAGTGTCACCAATTGCCCATGCAATATAACCTTGGTCAAATCCAGCTACAAATTCAACTCCTAATCCTCTGTATTTTCCTAATGTAAAACAAGGTACAACTTTACCATTGAATTCTTGCATAGCTACTACATTATCAATAGTAAGAATTTCTTTTGGTTCATAAGGATGCGCTTCTTGCTGTTTTACAAAGATAGCTGCAGTTGCTTTTACATCAGACAAAGCATCATGGGCATTCAAACCACATTCATCCATTGTCTTTCCATAATAACGTTTAAATGTATCACCTAATCGATTTCCATTAATACGTTTCTCTTCATAGAAACAATCATAATTGTCACAAGTTCGTACATCAAATAAGATACCACATCTAGAAAATTCTTCTGTCAATATAGCATTGTCAAATGAACATCCGTTATATGTTACAATATCACATCCTGTAAAGAAATCAAAAATTTCACTTGCAACTTCTTCAAAATGTGGCTTATCCTTCAAGAATTCTGCATTAATATGATGTACCATATAAGCACCAATAGAAATAGAATAACTTCCTTCTGGTTGAATATAATAATTCTTACTATCAATGATTTTCTTTATATTCCAATCATATTTTACTAATGCAATTTGAATAATCTGATCTTTTGACTTGTCAAGACCAGTTGTCTCAACATCATAAATTACTAATGGTCTATCTCCTAACATGTTTAATTTTATTTGTGTTTATATTCACTTTATTTGAGTTAATTTCAATATTTTGTGTTATAATATTTTGTTCAGATATAAGATAGAACAATCTCGATTTATTTCAATCTTGTTGCAAATAAATTTAGAAACTTATTTAGAAATTTCAATTTTTAATTTGAATAATTCAAAAGTCTAAATTGCCTATAAGCAATTTTTATATAACAGAAGTTGTATTTTTTAATTCAAATGAAAAGAAAAACTAATCTATTTTATAAGTCAGCTAGCCAAGATTCTAGTTTCTTGACTTTCTCTAACTATACAGAATCTTTGACTGCTAATTTGATGTCTACTGATAACAAGATATATCCTTCTACTTTCTTATGTATCAGTATGCCAAAGCTTAATTCAAGAGATTTTGCAATAGAATCCTACAATAAGTGGAAAGCAACTATATTAGATACAAAGAATGTCTCTTATACACTTAAGACAAATGTATTTGAAAACTATGTAATTAAAGATAGTACAAACATAAATAAGATATATGTTGATAGTCTTGGAACTGAATATAAAGCTGGTATGTCGATCAAAGAAAGCCAAATGGAATTCTTAATGAGTACAACACTTTCTAAGACAACATTGATAACATATAGAAATGATACTAATCATACTAAGCTTTCTGAAAAGTCAAACAATGTAAATTCTCCTTATTCTATTACTATAGAAAAAGTTTTGCTTGACTATAAAGATGATCCGGCATTTATCAATAAAGAAGATGAATTGAGTACATTCGTTTGGAATAAGCAACAGTTGATAAATAAGCTAATAACTTACTATGAGAATAAATTAGCTTCTTTAAGAGATTTTTGTTTGGAAAAAGATATGAATCAGGAATCTGTATTGCTTCCGTTAAATTACTTATTAGAAACTTTACAGTCATTTGATTCATCTATTAAGATAAACTATGTGGGTGATATCACAGAACAAGATTGGAATGGAACATTTTCTGACACTATCTGTGTAGTAGATACTAGATCATTCAAATCTGGTACTATAATAAGTGACAACAACTATACAATGTCTTTAGCTCCAGTTGATGGTGATGATACTAAAGAAAATGTGTTGAACAATTATAATAGTGAGAGATATTTGTATGGTTGGTTTACTACAAAATCAGAATATATAAGAGAATTAGATTTTGATAAAGATGAAAAGAATACAGTTTCTGTAAACCCTGTTGCTACTAACAATTTATATACTAATCTATATAGTAAGCTCAGTACAGAAGAACAAATAAAATTTAAGAGAACCCACAATATCTCTACTGGTGATACTGATGATTACAATACTTATATCATGATGGTACCAGAAGCAGATAAGCAAATTCCAGAATATGTAAAGACTTTGGAAGATATAATAGAAGCAGCAGAAATAAAAGAAGAATATATAGGTCCACATTATGTAGAAGATTTGAAACCAGAATATGATAATTATGAAAATGGTACTCATTATTATGAATTGACTTCACCTTTAAAAGAAATATCTTTTACAACACATAATGACGTGAAAGAATGGAATGAAGTATCATTCAACTTACTTATTCCATTATTTGACTTAGTAGATATGAACTACAATACAAATTCTACTAATGTTGAATCTTCAGATCATTTGAATTTGACTAATGAAGATGAAGACAAAGAAATGTGTGTTAAGAATATGCCATTAGGTATTTGGTTTTCTGGTCCACAATTTGTAACATTGAAGTCTGATTTGTCAACTGGATTCTCTCCATCTTGGTCTTTATCATTATCTAGTCAGTTTAAGCCATTTCCTACTTCTGACTACATGCCTAGTGAGATAACAAATGATGCTAAGAAAGAAGCTTATTGTACATTTGCTCAGATATTATCTAGGCAAAATGAAGTATTAGATAAGTTTGTTGATATGTCAAAGATAATTAATAAGCTAAGTGAAAGAGTAACTTCATTAGAATCTGCTGTTGGTTCAGTTTTGACAGCTTACAATCTTGATACATTCCGGACCGACATAATGGATTTTAAAAACCAAATAACATATCAAGTATCTTATCTTGAAGCCTCTATTGAAGGTCTGCAGCTTCAGTGGGTTCAACGTGAAGGTTAAGCAGATAAAAGTATTTTTAAGTATAAGGATATATTAAAGAAGAAATCAGCTGATGATAACTAACAATTCTATAAAAGAGTACTATACAAAACTCCATGGCATGTATATTCAATGCTATGATATGATAAAAGCAATGACCCAGAGTTTGTCTACTAGAGATAGTCAAATATCTTTAGTAGTCACAAACCCTCAGGGTGAAAGGGAAACTTTAAGAATACCATCATTCCTATATCTTGACAATAAGATAGAGCAGTTGGATTCTTCATTATCTTCATTAATAGAACTTCCAAATTCTGGTGAAGCTTGGTTAGAGTCAACAAATGATTTGTATAAGATAAAGATGGTTAAGAATGGAATTTCTCCTTCTACACCTAAATTAGAATCTGCAAATCCTATTGCATTATTTAAAGACAACAATTTCTTAAAAGACTTAGTTTCACCTAAGACTTATCTTAAAGTAAATATACCAAACATGTCAGATATCATATCTTCAATGATGATGAAAAAGATCGTGATATATGATTATGATATGTATAATGCTTTATCTGGGTATTCTTCTTATGAAGATATAAAGGCTGCTTTATATGGGTATACAAAAGGAAATGATTATGAAGAATATGATAGTGAACTTGATATTCCTATTAAGCAGGAAAGATATAGAAGTGCATTCAGAATAGAATCTATTCCAACAAAAGAAGAATTAGGAAATGACAATCCACATACCATTTCTATTGGTTCAAAGCTTTCTTATATTTTGAATTTAAATACATTTGAATATTTCAATTCAGAAGATTCAACTATTTCTTATCAGTTGAAAGCTGGAGATTTCTTATGTATGAAAGGACAATCTACTACATGGAAAGTAAAGGATGTAGATTATTCAAATATGCAGATAGAGATAGAAGAAACTTCTGGACATACAGCATTGCAAACTACAGAAGAAAATAATGATATGGTTTTCTCTATATACAACAACAATTATTCTGACTATCATTATGTAGAGATACCATTAGAGGAAAACCAATATATTATAGTATTCTTATCTGCTGTATCAAACAATACTAGATCTTCCTGGTCTACTCCATTGTTTTGTGATCTAAATTCTATCTATGTAAAAGATGCCGGTGGTAATTTTGTACAAGATAAATATGGTAATAATCTTTCTTATTTGAAATATTATAAGAAATATTGTACAAACATTGGTGATTTGATTCTTGGTATAACAAATACAGCGTATCCACAAATAAGCAACTTTACTATGTCACAATTAGAATCATTACAAGATTCTGATGATATGCAAATTGCAGTATCTAATACATTTGATACTGAAAACATATTGCAAGTTGTACCAATCAATAAGCATTTGGTAGATGACACAAGTAATGAAGAGATAAAGAGCTTACATGCTTCTAAAAATGATTTTCAACAGCAAATATCTGCTAAGCAATCAGAAATCAATGAGGTGACAAACAAGCTTATGACTACTGATTTCTCTAAAGAGATAACAGTAACTCAGAACTCTCTTAAAACTCAACTTAATTATCTTTATACCGAAAAGATACATTTACAGTCCCAGTTGAATTCTATAGTAGATGAAATAAACATAAAGTCTACTGATTTGGATATTACTGGAAATGAGGTAAAATATAGAGTAAGAGGAGTAACAAATATAAAGTATCTTTCTCAACTTGTTTCTTCAATAGGTAATGGAATAGATGTAGAGATAATTGGATGTGATGTCGAATATAAATATAAATCAACAAATAAAGAAAATAACCAACTCATATCTATAGATTCTTCTACTTTTACTGATTGGAATAGATTAAGTAATATAGATAGGCAAAGAAAGCTAGTATTTGATAATTCTGTTGGTGTAGACTTTGTTGATTATTCTACAACAGATAACATCATTAAGTGGAATCAAATTGATATTCCAATACAGCAAGGTGAAGATGTAATCATAAGATTAAGATATAAACTCAATATTGGACAGCCATTCATTTCTATATATACTCCTTGGAGTGATGAAAAGACTGTAGTATTTCCATCACAATATAAGTCTAATATAGATTTGACAACTATACTTACAGAAAATGATAAAGATACTGTTACTTCGGCGTTCTCAAAAACTTTAATAGATGATGGATATACAGAGCACATACAAGATAAAGTAATAAGTTCAGATCAAACGTTCTTCCATACACCAGAAAACATATATTCTGGTTTCAATACACCAGAAAATAAGATGATATCATTGAAGGATAAACTTAATGATATGAATAATAATGTTGAAAAATGGAAAACTTTAATAGATAATGAATCAAACAGTAAATTTGAAGTATACTTGACTTATGATGATTATTCTATATTATTGTCACCTAATACAAAGAATTCAGTAAATATATATAACATCAACCATATTTCTGATATATTCATTAAGAAACCAATGAATATTGTAATAAAGAATACTGGTGATGTCAGATTGAATCTTTATAGTATATTCCCTGGTAATACAAATACCCCATTGATAAATTGTAATATTGACTCTTATAATTCCAACTTAGCTAACTTCGAAAGAGTTCCAATGTTAGTAAACAATAAGATATCTGCACAGTATCTTGGACAATGGATTTACTTTAGAGAGAATTCTGCTTGGAATGGATCTTCTATATATTTCTCAACTACTGAACAGAATAGTAAAGATGAAATAAATGTTTCAAATGGAAATAAGTTGGAGTATCAAATAACTCCTTCTAACTATATTGGAATAAACAACAGACAAGTATTGTTAGGATATAGGCCAAGACAAGGTTCATTGCATTCTTCTACAATAAGTACAAGTAGTGTAAAATGGAAAGGACTTGTTTTCGACAATATCAATTCTAAAGATGGAGTACAATATGATAAATTGTTAGAGTATACATCTAAACTGAATGAAATTTCTACTACGGAAAACAAGACTACAGATTCTATTTATGTAGATATAGTAAAGTCTAATTCTTCTTGGTACAATTATGGTTTATCTAATGACAACAACTGGTTGATGAGATATGAAGATATAGTAAAAGTTTCTTCAAATAATGAAAATGCCAATTATGAATATCTTACAAATAATACAACATTCAATACATTCATGGGTGGAGGTGGAAGTATAAGAAACTTCTCATCGCAAAACAGTTTTGTTGGTGGATTTGTTTACCCATCTTTGCTTTCATTAGATACTATACTTACTAGTGGAGAAGATAAAGCTTCTAAATACATTGAAGTTGGAGAAAGCTTGTCAATCCCAATAGAATTTGAATATTATACTAATTCAAATAGCAATTCCATAGTAAAATCATTGTATTTTGATTTGAGAAATTCACTCATAAGGGATCCTTATCATTATATGATTGAATTCACAGGAAACTATGATATGCCATCAGAAAACATAGATACATCTTCTAATTCGGATAATGCATTTACTGATGAAGTAATATCAATGAGGTAAAATATAAGTAAAATAATTGGATAAATGGCAATTTCAGAATATAATAAAGTAAGTTTTATTACTTCATCATCAACTAAAATACCTAAGATGCTAAACAGAACTGGTTCACTCATAGTTCTGTCTAGCAACTTATCTAATAGCCATAAGAGAACTTCTCTTTGGCTGAGAGGTAACTTGATTGCTAGTGGATGGGGATTAGAAAAGGAAGAAAATATGAATAATGCTGAATGGATTGCAATGTCATACAACCCAATATTCAGTCAAACGTTTGGAATGTCTTACTTTTCTCCGGAAGAAGATGTAGTAGAAACTATAGATAATCCAAGATCTGTAGAAATGTGGTTGAAACATAATCATAATTATACAGATACTTGCTATAATAATCTTTATACTTATGCATCTGAACAATTTACCAAGATAAATAAAGATATAAATAGTATAAAGGTTGATATTGGAAATATAGATGTAAAACTCAATAAATACAAAGAAGATACATATAGTTATGTAGTAACTGCTAAAGAAAATTGCTATACATATACAAAATATTGGGTAGATAGAATTATTGGTGGTGCACCAGATTTCATAGACTCTTTAGATGAAATAAAGAATTTCTTAAAGAATGACAAAGAAAATCACATGGCAACTCTTGCTAAAATCCAGAATGTTGATAAATATTCTGTTAAAAGAGAAGATGAAATAACTGGTAGTAATGGAAAGCTATATACTTACATAACAGAAAATTCAAGTTATGAATATGTTGACAAGAGTATAACGTATGAAGGTACTTATACATATATAACTTATGATAGTGATGGAAATCCAATAAAGAATACAGGTAATTATACTTATTATGGAACATCAACTTATAAAGGAGGCCAAGTATCTTTAAACTCTTTCCAAGTATGCACTGGAGAAAAATGGAAGAATACTCCATTAGATAAACTTCTAAACTTATTAGTAGAACCATATCCTTATAAGAAACCTGTATTGAATAGTGTCATCATAAACGATGTTTCATTATCAGATTGGTCTAATGAAGTAATTGAGTATAATTCAAAAGTGAATTTAGATACAATTGGATTAGATATATCATTAAATGATGCTTCTTCCACTACATTAACATTTGAAAACTCCATATTGAAGAATACGGCTTCTTTAACAGATGGATTAAACAATGTAACTGGATTGTTGAATTCAATATCTACTATAACAAAGAATCCTACTACTAAAGCAGAAACATTAGACTTGATAAATAAGGAGTATACATTGAATCCTAACATGAAATATCAGTTCAACCATGGCAAAGCTAATGTAAATTTGTACCCACAACTTAAAAGTTTGAATATACAAGATACAGATCATGCATTTGCAGAAGGGTTTACTGAAAAAGCTGATTTTCCAAAAATAGGTAAGAAATTCTCATTCAAAGTATTCTGGGGTATATCAGATCAAAGCGCTCCAGTAACAGCAAATGATCTTAATGGGCAATCAAATAAATTGGTTGATTCAAAAAAATCTACTGGGCAACTTAAAATAACTAACTTACCAGGACAATATATTATTTGGATAGCTTTACCAGGTGCATTATTTGACAATTCTAGAGTAATAATGAAATCTTGGAATTCAGGAATTGAAAATGATATAACTGAAATAAATTCAGTAATGTTGAAAAAACATATTTCTGATAAGTACATCTATAATGGAACAGAATACAAAACATTCTATTTAGAAAATATTGAATACACAATGTTCGCAGATACTATGTCTCTGGAAGTCAATTTTTAACTAAATCGTAATATATAAATAGCCAACAAAATGGGTAATAAAATTCCATCTCAAGTATATGATACAAAAGGAAGAGTTGTAGATGTTGCATTCTCAATGAGAAGAAACACAAAGCAGCCATTAGATGAATCTTCTCTTCCTTTAAATTATGATTCTTTGAAAGAAGAAATGAAGTCTAGTACTTCATCTATATACAAGGGTCAAATTGTTGTAACTCAAGGTCCTGAGATAATACCAGAAGGAGAAAAGAAATCAGATTATTATACTCCTTTCTTAATAAAGAATGAGGGTAATAGTGATGTTTCTTATTATGCTGATAGAATCATGACTGCTACTTATACTAATACTTTCCTACAGAGAGAATTTGTAAAGAAGAAGCAATTAGGTACTTCATATACCGGTGTTGGTAAATGGCCAGATGCAACAGAGGATAGAGGTTCATTAGCTTATAATGAAATATTCAATGATTATAACACTTACAAGATAACAAATAATCTTAAAGGTGAATCACCAATAATGTCCCATATTGAGGGTAAGTCAAATACTTTATCTGGATCTTTTACCCATATAGAAGGATATAAGAATACTGGTGGTAGTGATTTTAGCCATGTAGAAGGAGCAAACAATAATTCTTCTAATAATTCTTCATATTCACATGTAGAAGGTGAATCAAATTCAGCAATAAATTCAAGTTATTCACATATTGAAGGTCATTCAAACCAAGCAATATCTGCAGCGTCGTCCCATGTTGGTGGATCTAATTCCAAAGCACTTGGAAATAATGCATTTGTACATGGTGCTGATTCTGTTGCTTTTGAAAATGGTATAGCCATAGGAAAATCAACTTATGCCAAGGCTGGTTTTGCTACTGGTACAAATACATCATCTTATGGTATTGGTGCATTTGCAACTGGTAGTAAAACGATATCTAATGGTAATTATTCTGTTGCTGAAGGTGAAGGTTCTATATCTAATGGGCAAGGTGCTCATGCCGAAGGTAAAGAATCTAAAGCTTATGGTAAATATTCTCATACAGAAGGATCTTCTATTACAGGTTCAGCTACAAATACTGATTTGGGATCTTATTCTCATGCAGAAAATAAATCTACAGTATTAGGTACATATTCTCATGCAGAAAACAATGCCCAGATAACAGAAACTGCTAATTATGCACATGCTGAAGGTAGTGGTAAAGCAATGGGTTCATTTTCCCATGTAGAAGGTACAAATACTGTTACAACTGGTACCGGAGGACATGCAGAAGGCATTGAAACTAATGCTTATGAATATAGTCATGCTGAAGGCAATTTCTCTTATGCTAAAGGTACTTATGCTCATGCTGAAGGTAGCAGAACAATGTCAGCTGGAACAAGTACACATACAGAAGGTACTTATACATCGGCTTACAACATTGCATCTCATGCTGAAGGTGGATATGGTAGAGCTAATTCTAACTATAGTCATGTTGAAGGTTATAAAACTTATGTTACTTCGAATGCAATAGCTGGTCATGCTGAGGGTAATGGATCTTATACAACGGCTGAATATGGTCATGCAGAAGGCAATGGTACTTATGCTTCAGGATCTGGATCCCACGCAGAAGGTAATGTTACACATGCTAATGGACAATATTCTCATGCTGAAGGCAATAATACAATAGCAGAATCTACTTCTTCTCATGCAGAAGGTGAACGTACTAAAGCAATAGGACAATCATCACATACAGAAGGTGTTTCAAATTATGCTGGTGGTTTAAGTGCTCATGCCGAAGGTAATGGTACTTATGCTAATGGGGTATCATCACATTCTCAAGGTGTGTCAACTTATGCTAACGGAGAAGGATCATTTGCTAGTGGAAACAAGACAACAGCACAATCTAATTTCTCTTCATCTTTTGGTGTATCAACTTATGCTAATGGTATAGGTTCTATATCAGAAGGAAACAATACATCATCTTATGGTGAATTCTCACATTCTGGAGGTGTTGGTAGTATATCAAGAGGATCTTACTCTTTTACTGATGGTTTCTATACAGTATCTAAGAATAAGACAGAAGTAGGACATGGTACATACAACAGATCATATTATTCTGCTAATGGTTTCTTAGTAGAAAACAATGATACTAATAAGATTCCTAATGAATTTGCAAGAGTTGGCAATAGATATTTACCTGGTAGATATCCAGACGGTCAAGCAGATCCAACCACTGGTACATATTTTTATGATTCTAGTTACGAAACAATTTTCACTATAGGCAATGGAGGAACAGGAGATACATCAAAAGGGCCTGATCCACTATATCTTGGAGAAAATGGAGTTGATGCTGGTAAATATGTAAAAAATAATTCTCGTCATAATATTATGGATATCCGTAAAAATGGTCAGATGTATTATGATGGTAGTATGATAGTTGGTGGTGAAGTGGTTGCTCCAATGTCATATTCTTATGTAGCAAGTTTAGGACCTACAGCTTATTTTACTACTATCATGGCGGCGTTGCTTACCCAACCAGAATATTACAGACCTACATTAAGAGTTAATTTCAATGGTGATAGAGATTTTAATGCTGGAGCAACATTTGATGTAGAAGTTGGTACTAAAGTAAATTACAATATAAACTTTACAGGAAAAAGAGTAGCTTATGATTGCTTACAACATGTTGATCCAATATATGGTAGCATACTTGGAAACATGTTGGGATATACAAAAGGAATAACAGAAATAACTTATGAATTATGTCCAAATAGTTATCAATCTTCAAGGACACAAAATAGTTCATTAAAACAATGCACAATATCTTTAGGTAAATATGAAAATGAAAAATACTTTGGTTATTTAGGTGGTACTCTTAGTTTAGGAAAACCATTAGGTGGTGGTAAAACTGATTCATTTGCCTACAATCCAGCAGGAGCAGTTAGGGCAACACAAACATATAATAATGTGTTAAATAACAATAATTTAACAAACAACACTGCTAAAACTGGATTGATTGTTGGTACCGAAGATACATATACTTTATTGAAAACAACATCATATAGTTTTGCAGAACCTTCACAAATGTATTTCCAACAGTTGGCAGAAAAAGGAACTTATATTGGTGCTTCTGGTACCAAACCAACAGAAAAATGGAATTCAAATGAACCACCATACAGATGTAATGGTATAACATCAATAAGAGGAAGATATAAAATATATTGGGGTACTACACAAAAGACATGTAAAGAATTACAAATTGCCCATGATAAAGGAGATTATAATAATGGGTGGGATGGTTTAGTAAAAGGATTAAATAAAAACCAATATAATAGTACATGGGCTAATTATCAAAGTAGTAATGCGTCAATAAATAATATTGATAATCAAACTATAAATACTACAGTAAATACAATATGGGTTGCCTTCCCTGCAAGTTTGTATGGACTATGTAAATCTTCAACAATAGCATCTAATTACATATATTATACAAATAAATTAGGTACTGTGGGTTTGGATACCGGTATTACCGATTATAATGACTTAATGAAAGGCCCATTACAAGGTGGTTCTACTCCATTGTATACATATTTGACACATGGACCTATTGGTAATTGTGGTATGATATATAGAGTAATTGCATTTACCAACAAAAACAAAACCTCTGGTGATAATTCTTCTACAAAATATGGACTATCTGTAATTAAGAAAACACCGTATCAAGAAGATCATGACTTTAGTGAAGCCGCACCATTAACACAATATTTATATAATAGAAGTGGTAATCCACAGAGTCAAACAGTTGGATAATTTAATAAGAATTTAACAATATTAAAATGGGTAGCCGTTAAATGGCTACCCATTTTTATTTTTAAATATCAAAATGAATATTACAAAGCATATTTTATAAAGTATAATGGCAGTAAGTACTATAAAAACCACTCAAATGACTTGGGGTTTTTTAAATTCTCGTCTTAATCGTGAACCTATTGATGCAGCTAGTTTAAGCAATTCATATACAGACCTTTTATGGGAATTAAATCAAACTTCATCTACTTATGAACTTGGTAAATCTAATACTGGTGGTTCATCAAATTTTTATGTTGGTCTTATTACTTCAGTTCCTTATGTAAATAAAGGGCATGGTAAAAATGAAGATGGATCATTAAAGGGCCCATGGTATGTCACATATTGTGGCAGTGATCCAAATGAAGGAACTGGAAAATATGCATTTACTGGGCATATTGATGATCCTATAAATGCTGCAAACACATATTATGCCGATAGAATAGTTTTAAAGAGAGAACTTGACTATACTTTAGACAAAAATACAGTGTCGCCATTATTACTTGGTACTTATTATACTGGTGTTGGTCATTGGTATGATAGTTATACTAAATCTAAAGAATATCGGGATGAAAATAAAGAACTTCCAGATGGTGTTTATTTTCCTACTACTTCTTATGCAGAAATATTCAATGACTATACATATAATGTAGCTACCGGTAATTTTTCTCATGCCGAAGGAAAGCTTACTAAAGTAGATGGTGAAGCATCACATGTTGAAGGATATAACAATACAGTAAATGCTTTACATGCACATGGTGAAGGTCACCAAAATATAGTAAGTGCAGATGACTCTCATGCCGAAGGTAGAGAAAATATTGTATCCGGCGAATATGCTCATGTAGAAGGATATAAAAACAAAGTACAATCTAATGCAGGACATGCAGAAGGTACTACTACTACAGTTTCCGCTGTAAATGCCCATGTAGAAGGTAATTCTACTTATGTACATAGTAATGCAGATAATTCTCATGCTGAAGGTAATGGTTCTTATACTAAAGGTGTAAATGCCCATGCAGAAAACAGTTCTTATGCAAATGGAAAGAATTCTCATTCTGGTGCCGAAGCAACTGCTGGTGGTGTCAATTCATTTGCCCATGGTATAAAGGGTACATTAGCTTCTGGCGTAAATAGTATTGCATTAGTTTCTGGAACTGCTTCTGGTGATAGTTCTGTTGCAGTAAAAGGTACTGCTTCTGGGTCTAATGCTATTGCATTTACTGGGACTGCTTCTGGAAATAATTCTATATCTTTAGATGGTACTGCTTCTGGTGTAAATTCTGTTTCTATACGAGGTACAGCAAAATCAGCAGATAGTGTTGCTATTGGACAAGGTTCTATAGCAGAAACTGGCCAAGGTGCTATGGGTTTAATAAAAGGACATGCTACGGGTCAACAATCATTAGCTACTAATGCAAGTTCTGCTCTAGGAACAAATTCTGTAGCTATGAATTCAAGTTCTGCTTCTAATACTCAATCATTTGCTGTAAATAATAGTACTGCTTCGGGAGTAAATTCTGCTTCACTTAATAAAGGTAATGCTTCAGCAGAAAATTCTATTTCTACTAATATAAGTACTGCTACTGGAGTAAATTCCGCTGCATTAAATAATGGTACTGCTTCTGGCGAAGGATCTGTTGCTATGAACTATGGCAAAGCTGATGGTAAAGGTAGTGTTGCTATTGGTTTAGGAACAGTGGCAAAAGGTGAATATTCATTAGCTCAAGGTCATGAATCAAGAGCTAATAACCATGATAGCCATGCTGAAGGTTATGGTACTAATGCAAGTAGAGATCAGTCACATACCGAAGGTATTTTTACAACAACTAACGGTTTAGCTTCTCATGCAGAAGGACAAGGTAGTACAACAGGAACTAATGCTACTGCATCTCATGCAGAAGGTTCTTATACTATAGCAAATAATGAATCAGAACATGCACAAGGTAAGTACAATGTATCTGATACAGAAAATAGTGGTACATTGTTCACTATAGGTAATGGTACAGCAGAAGATAATCGTCATAATGTTGTAGGTATCTATCATAATGGTGATATAAATATTGAAGGACCAAATACTACCAATCACAATACTGGATATTTCAAGACCACAGTAGATGGAAGCCATACAGAAGTTGTAAGAGGTAACTATACACAAACAATAGGTACCACAGGTAAAAACAATACTTGTAATATTACTGTAAATGGTAATACTACAAATAGATTCAACGGTACTTCTGATACTAGAACAACTGGTGCTACTTATGAAGGTTATGGTTCAACATTTATTTCTAGTGTTACCGGATTTAAATCTTCTTATGCTTATAATAATGTATTTAATAAAGTAGATAAGTCATCTTATAACTATATTGGAGAATCTTTAGGAACTTATGTAAGTAAATCTATATCAGAAAGATCTGATACTAATGTATATTTATCTGCTCCTAAAATATGTATCCATGGTGATACAGCAACTGATGGTACTTATGTTGATATAAGTTCTGATGTATCTTATGTATATGGTAGAAGACATACTTATATTGGTCAACCTGTTCATAGTGGTACTTCTGTTACAACTACTATAAAAGGTAATACTATAAACGAAAATAGTACTACGTCAAATAAGACAACTAATACAAATAATGAAACCGTAACAGGAAATTCAACTATAAATGTTACAGAAAGTACTAATTTAACCACAGGTTCTTTAAACGTAACATCTGGTGTTACTAATTTAGACTTAAACAAAACCCATATTCATGTAACTAATGAATTATGTATTAAGTCTAGTACAAATACATATTTTAAAGGTGTTACAAATACTTATATAGGTAAAGACAAAGAAGGAAATAAAGGTACTAATTTCTATGTAACTTCTACTAATACAGGAGATTTAACCTCTCCTAACATAAGTCTTAATGCAAGTACAAAATATGATGAAAATGTTGGTAATAAATCTGTAATAGCTAAAGGATCACTTACTGAGGATATTACTGGAATTGTAACAACAACCAATCGTAATAATTATAATATTTATACTTATGGAAATTCTTATACTTATGTTCAAGGTAATATAACAGATACAATAGAAGGTGAAAGATTAGTTGTAACAAAAAGCCATGTTAATGTACATAATTTAAGTAATTCTACTACATCTACTTCAGGAAATACATATCAATATGCTTCAAGTAATAAGACAGATGCAGTAGGTGGTACTAGAACTAATATAACAGATGGTAAAGTTAGTGTAACTAACAAAGTCGATGTAAATATAAATACTGGAGGAGCACATACTGAATCTATAACTAATGAAAGATCTTTTACAGTAGGTAAGCATGATAGTTTAATAGTAAATTCAGGTGGTAGAACAGAAAAGATAACTGGAGAAAAAATAGTTCAAGTTGTATCTGGAAACATCAATGCTTATACAGATGATAGTCATGATACTAGATTGAATACTAGAAGTACTTATACAGAAACAGTACATGCTTATATAGGTGATAAGACAAATACTGTTATTAATGGAAATTACAGTATAGGTTTAGGACAAGGAATAAAAGTTTCATCAAACACAAATGTTAGCACTGGTAAGTTTAATAAAGATGAAGCAAGCTACTTTGCTGTTGGTATTGGTACTTCTGATACAAATAGAAAGAATGCATTCTGGATTAGCCAAGGTAATACTGCTGGTACCAATGGTGTAGGTTATTTTAGTAACAATACTTATGTATATGGCAATACTTATGATCCAAGCCAATATCCAAATAATAAAGAAGATAAATCTTGGTCAACTGTGGTGACATATAATATGTATAGAAATAGCTATACTTATTTGTATAAGACTATAAACGATAAGTTCAATACTTTTGGTACTGGTACTTATTTTACAAAGTCTATAGATCCATTTACTTATACACCAGTAAGCTATACATTACATTATACAACACAAACATTCAATAATAAAGAAAATAGTTGGCCAACTGTTAAGCATCAATATGTATTGCCACAAGCAATCCCAGGTGCATTAGAAAATGATAATTCTGGTATGGCAGGTCTTATGTCAGCAAGAGATAAGGCTAGACTTGACTCTATATGGGAAGGTGACAAACAGATTGCAGGAATACAAATTTCAACTGGTTCATGGCAAGTATTTAAGAATGATGGTAGTACTACTTATACATTAGCAAATATTAAACACCAGTCAAATAGTATTACTAATCTTAAAGTAGAATATGGTTTTAAAATCAAATGGTCTGGTACTTGGAAATGGACAATAAACAATCAAAAAAATGCAGAAGAATGTAAAGGTGCATGGGGAACAACTTTACCTGCAGTAAATACCAATTCTTCTACTTATACATCTCCACTATTGAGTGGTAATGGTACTGGTAATTGGAGCCAAATTTGTCATGAAACAATATATGCAGCTAAGCGTGGTTTGATTATTTCTGGATACCCAGATGATTATGCATCTAGTTCAAATGGTACAAGGCACTTGGGATCTATAGTACCAGCATCTGGTAAAGACAATAGATCTTGTTCTGTTAGTTGGGCTACTTACAGATTGTTATTCTATGGGATGTGTACACAAGCAGAAGCAGATGGATTGAAAATAGATGTAATGAAAACAAAAACTACCAAAGATATAACAGGAAAAAGTTGGACAATAAATTATACATCAGATTCTAGTCATTGTTTCTTCATGGCTTATCCTGCAGAATTTGGTAACATATCAACTATTAAGAAAAATGGTGTAGAAATCATTACATCATCATTTATTAAGGTAGGTGCTGTTAATTATACAAATGGTGCTGGATATACACAACAATATAATGTGTACAGATCTGGTGTAGGTGCAGCAGGTATGTCAATTACAATTTCATAAAGATATTAAACAATGGCAGAAAGAATAGTAACTGGAACAGATATAACATTAGCTAATGGTTCAAATACTAATACACAAATTGGCGCAAAGGAAACATTTCTTGATAGAAATGCTAAATTGATTCCATCTGATGAAACAACCACAGCAATCACTAACATGAATTGGATCGCAGGCCATCATACTGTAATTGATTTAGATCATTTATATAAGATACCTGACTTCATACTTTCACAATCATGTTATGCGGATAAAGTATCTAAAAATGGAAAGGATGCTATAGGACAATTATGGTATGTAGAAAATGATCCAGGAAAAGGTTATTATATGTTGATTAAGTGGGATAATCGACATGATGCTGCTGGTTGGTCAAAGACAAACATTAAATCATTAATAAATGAAAATGGTGCTAGTTCAACGCAATATATGAATAAAGATAATGTTTATGATAATATACATAGTATTACTGTAGACGGTTCTGATAATCATACTTACACAGGATGGACACAAGGATTTAAATATACAAATAATGCCAGCGCTGTAACATTATCATATACACATTATACAGGAAATGACAGCAGTATAAATATACCAGTATTGAATGATGGCAATACTATTAACCAAGGATCTGCTAATGCCTCTAAAGCTGGTATAGTTACAGCAGATCAATATAATAAGATTGTTTCTAGATTGACTTACCTTGAAAAATGGTGTATGTGGCAATCTGGATTACCTAACAATAAGTCTACATATATTTGGTCAGGTACATTAGCACAATTTAATTCGTTGACATCAAAACCAGAAAATACAACATTTATCATATCAAATTAATATACCAAAGAGGAATTCTGTTGAATTCCTCTTTTTATTTTTGTATAAGAAGATATTGAATTTTAACACATGCCACTTAATTACGGATTAATAACAAAGAAACCTGAATTGGAATATAAATTTTCTGATGGTACAACAGAAACTGTAAAAGATTTGTTAGTAAAAACATTTGACAATACTGTTGATTTTTCAAATGCTTATACTATAATTGAAGTAACAAAAGAATATATTGCCAGACCAGATTTAGTGTCATTTGTTCTTTATCACACAGATGAATATGCTGATATATTATGTAAGATAAATGGAATATCAAATCCTTTTGAATTAATGGAAGGAAACATATTGATATGTCCAAGAGAAGAATTTATAAACAGATTTTCAAAAGCTGTAAGTGACAATATGGATGGGCTAGCTTCTACATCCTCATCTTTACTTACTAGAAAACAATCATTCAAAAAGAATAAGGATGAAAAACGATCACCAAATGAAGCAACGGTATTTGACCATAATTATGTACAAGTTGGTGATACAAATTTATTGATTTATTAATTTTATGGAAGATTTGAAAGAACTATACCAACCATTAAGTCCTGATGTAAATAAATTAGATCCAATAGTAAGGCATGATCCAACTGTTAAGAAAAATGGTATTGTAAAATTTAATGAATCACAAAAAATAAAATCATCCGGCCTTGGAATAAATAATCAACCAATAAATGTTGTAAAATTAGAAGGACCAAGAATACCTATTATAAGAATTGACAATAAAGTAATTCTTAGGAGTTCAATAAAATATGTACATATTGATTATGATAAGTTTATCCCTACTTGCAAAGTTATTTTATCCCAGCAAGAAAAAAGTGAGGAGTTGATGGAAACTGCTTCTATGACTTCTAACATGACAATAGTAATGACAGATTCAGTAGATGGTGCTTATAAACCTATTTCTATAGATTTCTATATTACTAAAGTAGAATATCAATCTGATCAAATAACATATTATGGCGAATATCATTTATTGTCTTTACGACAGCAAATGACAAAACAAATTACATTCAATCCTTATCCAACTCCTGGATGTTCTGCTAAATATTGTCAGCTTGGACCAAACAAATACCCTACTACTTATGAGTTTTTACATTATGTGGCAGTTACGGAATGTGGATTAGGATTTGCTGCAACAGATAAAGTAAAAGAAATAAAAGATGATAAGACAAGAATAATAAGAAGTGAAACTTATAAAGAAGCTATTCAGAAACATGTTGCATTTGGTGGATTAGATGAAAACAGTGTATTTGATTGTTGGGTAGATCTATATCGTTATCTTGTAGTTGTTAACTTTTCTTGGGTAATGAATGAGAAAATAACACCAAATGATTTAGGAATACATCCTGTTATTGGTCTTGGTTTTACTGATGATAATATTAAAGAAGATATACAACATGGGATGGCACATAGATTGCTTACTAATTACAAGAGAATGCCTGAACTAGGTAACTATCTTGTATCATCTTGGAAATGGAGAGTAAACAATAAAGATGTAATGGAACATGGAAATATAAATGAATATATGATTGGGTCACCAACTTCTGGAACCGGAAATGATTCTCTCAATTCTACAAATATAAAATTCAATGGAAATTCAGTAAATGATACTGTAAACAATTCATGTCAATTCAGAAATACTGTTTTTTCTGGATATGAATATGGCGATTCAGAAGATCATAATACACCTGTTCTTAAACAAAAAATGATTCATGATAATTATTTTAGGAAATATAGAGCTAAAACATTGGAGGTAAAACTTGCAAAACCGAATTTTGGTCTTCAACGAGGTACTCTCATAAATTTAGCTATATTTGAATATTCAGAATTAGGTAAACGTCAGATGTGGCAAAACTGGTATAATATAAGTGGAGATAAGACAGAAATGCCTAATCCATCTAGTGTTGAATTAGAACAGATGTTTTCAGATTCAACTCTTGGTTTTATAAACCTATCTGTATCAGGCATTTATTATATTGATGGTATGTCATTTGAATATGATGTTAAAAATGAAGAACATGAACTTATTCAAAAAGTATACCTCATAAGAAGAGGCATTATACCTGGTTATATAAACAGTGATTCCTTTGCTAAATCATATAACAATACTTAAAATGAAAACTATAAATAATTCTTCTGAAATATATAAACAAATAATAGTATCTGATGATACTTTGGTTTCAACTTCTGATTATATAAACGATAAGGTTAATGATGTTTACAATCAAATGTTGGAAAAATCAATTTCTGATTTTTTAACAGATCATCAGATATACCATGGATGGGATATTAAACCAATAAAAGATAAGAATTGGAAAACGTCTCCACGTATTATGATTACTTCTAAAAAATATCCATTTGAAAAGAAGATAGTAAATATAAAAGAATACTGGGATAAAGCGGTACAGTTTTCTAAGAAAAATTCAGAATCATATACCGACTTAATGATAGATGAAGATACTTTAAAAGATGCTGAAATAGTAAGTATCAATTATGTGTTAGGTATTGTTAAGATGAGATCAAAATTTACACAAGTTGAATTTGAAGTTCCATTCTCAAGGATAAATGGCAATACAAATATGTCATTAGATTGTACATTAGCAGGAACATTTACTTATCTTTTAAATCAATAAATAAATAAAATTAAAATCATGTCAATTTTATCAAAATTATTAGGAGGATTAGGTAAAGGTGTTTCATCCACTGGAAATGGTTCTAATGGATATGAAAAAAAACCTCAGCAAAATACTTTAGATTATAAAGGCCCGTTAAAAGCAAATCCAATTGTACCTGATTGCCAAGTGGAATATGATGGCTCTGGTAGGATAGCATCTAGAGATGCCAATACAGATCAAACATTACTTGATGTTCCTGCTTGGGGTTATAAAGATTTTATAAATGAACGAGTAAGTTTTCAGAAAGGATTAGATTCTATTGCAACCCAACCAGCTTGGCTATACTTTAAATTATTCTTTAAGTTTGATACATCTTATGGTTTGTTAGGAGGTATCATGCAATCTTCTAATGGAAGTAAATTTGCAGCAAACAACACTGCTATACAATATCTTGATAGAAATTTTTATAAATATAATGATAATATGATGGCTAGAAAAAAGTCTTTAATAAAGTTTGTACGTTCATTAAGCTACATATCTTCTTATGCTCCTTGGTTCTTCAAGTCAGTAAAGGATGTAAACAATGCTTTGAATATGAATTTAGATAATTTGACAGCAGAAAAATCTATAGAAATAGAATGTTCAGAAGAAGCAACTGATCTACGATTACTTACTTTAATGGATTTCTACAAATATGCTGCTTATGATGCAATAAACCAAAAAGAAATATTACCAGAAAATTTAAGGAAATTTGATTTAGATGTTGTTGTATTTCAATCACCTATAAGATATCTGCAAACTTCAACCAGAGATTTGAAAGGAAGAACAACTGTATATAAGAATCTCAATAGTGCAAACATGACAGATAGAATGTCATTTAAATTGTTTTCTTTCCAAGGTTGTGAAATAGATTATTCTACTTTAAATACAATGCTCCCACAATCATTTTCAAATCAAACTCCATTCCAATCTACTCCAACGTTCAAGATAAAATATGATCGTGTATACCAACATAACCAAAATGAATTTGCTAAGGTATTGTTTGGTGATTCAGGATTCTTATGGAGTCAAAATGGAATTAGTAGTTATGTGTTGAGTGGAAAGAAAGGTGACCCTGATATAGATAATCGTGAAAAACACCTTGATAAAGATCCTAATACAGTTAATTTGGGTGATGTAAATGTGAATGGAATTAATTCGGGTGGTAGTACAAATCCTGAATCTGATGACCATGAAAACAAACGCCATAAGATGATGCAGTACGCAATAGATAATAAATACTATTACAATCCTGCAAGTCAAACTTATAAGACGTTAGTTGATGCATCAGAATCTACTATATCTGCAGCAATGATGCTTATAGATGGCAGTGCTGGTCTTGGTAACCTTTATGGAGAAGCTGCTAGTGTTGGTTCAACATTCAAAAGTATTGGTAAGAATGCTAAGAAAGCTTACAAAGACCTTTGGAAAAATGGTGTTAAGAATTTCTTACAATTTTAATCTGTCTGAAATCATCAATACACCATCTATTAAGAAATAGTCACTATCATAAGGTGTTGAATCAAATAATTTCATATAGTCATATTTTTTTAAATTATTCAGATCATAATCTAATTTTGATAATGAATTTATAAAGTATGAAAAATCATTTGATTCTGTTGCAACAAACACATAACCCCCATATATAGAAAATGGTAAGCTAGATCCATTATGTACAAAGATGAACCTTCCAAGATGCAAATCATTAATGAACTTTGCTAATGTTTTCTTTGTATATGATGGATCTTTTTCTTTTAATTTATTTTCTATAGTCCATTTAGTAACATAAATTTCTTCTGGATCTTCATTAGAAAGATTTACTATATTTTGTATAGAATTCTTTATTTCTTCTTTTGTAAACATTATGTTTATTCTATCATTTATAGTAAATATAGAATATGAATGAAATAAGTTCATAAACATTTCTATTTTTAAATATGCAGAATCTAGTTAACAAAACTACAGAAAAATGGAAACACCCTTGGAATGTTGAAAAATTTGACAATCTATTTGATAGAGATGAAAGATTTTTCTCAATATTAATAAAGGGTGCTTTATCTTGGCTTGCTAGAAATATAGTATTATATGATAAACCTATTAATCATTTCATATTCAACACAGGATCTTCTTATATGTATATGGAAAACAATGGATATAAATATAGTTTGAATGAAGTATCCGGAGAAGACCAGATTTATATGAAAATGCCAAGATGTATTGTTGAAATGGATAATGTAAACATACCATTAGAAGAACTTACACAACCTTATATTAGAGGTGTTTATGAAAGAATAGTAGGAAATGAAATAGTTGGTATGAATGCAGAAATGCGTCGATTACCATTAGAAATAACATTAAAGTTAAGATATGTTCTATCTAATTTCAATGAATCTGTAGTATTGTTACAGGAAATAATTGATAAGTTAGTATTCAACAAATACTTCAGAATAAATTATTTAGGACAAACAATAAAATGCTCTTTAGATTGGCCAACAGAACAATCTATACAAATCAATAAGATAGATATGACTAGCTCTGATACTAATCAGAAATCAATAGAGTTTTCTCTTAAATTATCAACATCATATCCTCAAATTGATGAAAGAACTGAATCTAGAAATGATAGTATAATTGGTAAGTTCAAACAAGATGTTTGTTTACATCCAAAATCATTAGATAACAAATCTTCTGATAGAGAATCAATCATAAAAGAATAAATTAAAATGGACAATAATTTAGTATCTTCGCATATAGGAAATTTAGCTCAAACAGGAAAAGATTTTAATGTAATAGTGACAAATGCTCCATTTAAGCTATTATCATCATTAGATAAGATATATCGTACTGGAAGTTCAAATACAGGAGGAAATGGAACTACAACAGCAACAAATAATGGAATGGGTACTAAGATTGCAAACTCATTCATGATATGTGCTCCACAAATTCCTGATGACTATACAACTTATAATTATGTTGCTAACGTTGCTTATATAGACAGAGATAACAATGGACAATATACTTATGGGGATACACAATTATATAATGACGCTTATACTTATGTGTATACTTCATATAATGCATATAAAGATACCGGTGAATTTGATTTAGTGGCTACAGATGCTTATGGTATACCTGTTGTATTAACTCCACCATTCAATGATATTGATAAGAACTATTTTGATATAAGTTCAGATATGCCATCAAGATATAGAGATTACTGTCATTCTAGATCACTTACTTTATCTAAAAATTTCAGTACACAATTTGGTGACCTTGGTAAATATGTTGAAACAATAGCTTATTCATATACTCCAATAGTTACAGATATTGATAAAACATTATACTTTATTAGAGCTAGTCAAATAAAAAATGATATCCCAAATTCACACCCATTATATTTTGTGGGAAAAATGGATACTGCAAATTCAAATGGGGAACTTTCATATAGAGCTAATATAAATGGTACATATACGTATTTAACAACTAAAATAAAATCGGATGGTAAATATAATTATGAATATATACCAGTATCATTTGAATATTTGTTAGATGAAGTAGATAAATTGAAAGATTGGAAATCAACAGAATTTCCTAATACTTCTTATGATTGGAATGAAGGAGAAAACCTTGAAGATTCTGCTTCAATATTAAAAAAGCTTTCCTATTTAATGAAAACAGTAAGTAAGTTGAATAACTTACCTTATGTATTGAATAGAACTGGTTCAACATCTAAAGATATATGTTATCTTTGGAGTGGTAATATGAGTGATTATGAAGGAATAACAAAATCCGATAAAGATAATAAAACAACATTCATTATTGAAAGCGATGATAAATAAATACAAATGGGAAGAGCTTAAGCTCTTCCCATTTTTAATTTGAATATTTTAATTCTTATTCTCCTTCTTCATTATCTTCTTTATCTTCTTTATTTTCTTTATCTTCTTTATCATCATCTTCTGATTCAATAAAGTCACTCAACTTATCCAATTGATTTGCTAATGACTTTACATCATCTTGGTCTGCTTTATCATCATCTTGCATTTTCTGAACATATTGCTGAAGTACATCCTGAATAGAATCTAACTTATCTTTGTTAGAATCATTCACCTTAATCTTGATACCACCATCAATCTTTTCTGAATATACAGAATTCTTATTTGCAAGGTCTTCAATAGATTTGATAGTCTCATCTGCATGTTCAAGATCGCCAAATTCAAATCTAAGCATCGTTTCTTTGCTTTCATTGATATTTAGTGATTCATTCAATGTTTCTACTAAACTTTTCATATATGTTTTAATTAACGTTAATTTAAAAATATGTTAAAAAATAATTAGCAAAATCTCTGCCATATACCTTTATCTTGTTTCTGTTCTTTACAGTTTCACATTTCTTTACCCATTCTAGAACTTTGATATAGTTCATGATTGTACTTTTAATGCAATCACTGTCATCATAAGAACTATCTAATGATGGACAATTGAAATTAGTTATGCTATTATGTTCTTTAGATGGGAAGTTGTTATACTTAATATATTCATTCAGAAATTCTATCAACAGATCTATCAAATCATAATTTGGATATTTAGTATTGTTCTCGTTTACTGTCATCCAAGAATTGTAATATACTAAATCACCTAACATTATCTTCAACCATGAATCCATAGCATCCTTATACTTTTCAAGACAACCCTTTTCACCTATGTTAGATTTTCCATTCAATAGGTTATATTGATTAGTACAAGAATTACAAGTGGAAATAGTAGAAGGCAAATCAGTACCATCTGTACTAGTATTCATGATAGTCTGTAACAATTTTGTTGCTTCATCATTTTTATGATTAGCAAAATATTTCTGTACAGCATCATATACATTATTAGGTACTGCTTGTCTGTTTTCTTCTGTTATAGTTGTATACTTCAATATGATTTTGAAGAAAGTTTGTGGGAAGAAATAGAAATCATCTTCAGTAAACTTCAAATCTGATATTTCATTTTTATTAAAGAAGAAATTCAAGTCAATGCTTTTCTTCTCATTATCAGACAATTCTTCAAAATATGATGTTATTTTAGGTCTGTCATTTTCTCTATCATAGTAAAGATAGTCAGGTAAATATATATCATCATCTTCTTCTGCTAATGATTGAATATCATTGCCGGTATGATCCTTTGTTCTAGTACACCATTTGTATAAAGTTTCATTCAAGTAATATTCTTTGCTTGGTCTGAAACCTTCAATACCTGTGCCATAAACACTATTATCAGTAAGTGCTTTAATCAAGAACTTTCCTAATTTTGAAGTACTATTAGATAGCAATTCTTGTGTAATTGGTACATAGATTCTAGGCATGTCAAACTTATTAGCACCACTATCCTCAAGCATCAGATACTTAGGACCTAGAACCTCACCTTCAATAAAACCATCACCATATTCTAGTGTTATGTAATTTTCTTCAAACCACTTGATACCCATTGCATTTATACATAGAAGATATTTTCCTCTACAAGATTTAGGTATGCAAATATCATCTATGAACTTTACAACAAATGGTTGAAAATTATTTAAAAATGAATAATTCATGTTCGTATTTCTTTGGTTATTTAAAAATAGTTTCATAAGTTATAGTCAATAGTTCATTAGATAAAATATTCACACAGGGACGTTAAAATTATCTTAGCTGATAGAATATACTGAAACATATTCTTCCGCTCCCTGTGTGACCCAGGCGCTTTGTAGGGGAACTTATTGACTATCGTACACATATAATCAATTTATCCTTCTTTGCAATTTCAAAAGCTTCTTTCATTCCCTTTTCAAATGTACCATTATTAACTGAACTACCAGAGCATAAATGTGAAATAATGATATCTAACTGAATGAGGGCTTCTGGGGATGGAATTACATACTTCCATTTTCCATCATACTTGATTACCATCTTAGTTGCATTTGACTTTTGTGCAGATTGAACAAATTTGAACATTGATACCCAGTATTCAGTATTTTCTTGAGATTCAAGATCCATGATAGGCATATTTTCTGTATCAATGTTCTTTACAAAATATGTAGGAGTGTTGGCAAATGACATAACAGATACTACACACAAAATAAAAGTAACAAAAAACTTCTTCATAATCATTATCAATATTTAAATTAAACTTCTTGTTTTGAATGATTTGTTCTTTATTTGAACGAATCTAATATAGAACAATCTTGATTTATTTCAATCTTGTTGCAAATAAATTTAGAACAAACATAAAAAATTTCAAAAAACCTATTATTATTATTTATAAAGTTTATATAAACAAAAACTAACAATGAAAAATTTAACACAATATTTGAATGAAGCATTGATTATGGAGCTTAGTTCTGAATTGCTTGGTCGTGCTTCAAAGGCTGCTAGAGAGAAAGGTAGAAATTCACAAGCAGACCGATTTGCCATTGCTGCTGGTAAGGCTCTTGCAAAGGAGCTTAAAGGCTGGAAACCAGGTCCTGATGCAAAGAACTGTGGTAAAGTAGTTGCTACTATTAAAGATATGACTTCTAGTAATAGTGCTGTCAAAGCTTTAGCTAAGGCAGATCCAGCATCTAAAACACATACAATCAAATTCCCTGTATTAAAGCAAATTACAAGTGGTAGTGATGATGGGGCGTTTAAATTTATAAGATGGGAAGATGTCAAAGTTCCTAAGGCAAAATTCTACATCTATAAAGATGAATATCATCAGTGTTTGCATATTGGTACATTATCAGACTTGCTTGGTCTTTTAGGTTCTGCTTATTTTGACTACGAAGATTTTGATGCTAGCTATATAGTTAAATCATTTGACAATATTAAAGATGCGGTAAAATATGCTAGAAAAAGTGGTGAGAGATTCTATGATAGTGATGAATTCATGGATGATGTAATGAATGGTGAATATACAGATGATGATCTTTATTGGGATGGTCCTGGTAGTAGTATTATTGATATAATGCTTGGTTGGACAGATATTTTAAACTTACCTGATGATTGGCAAGATAAAGAGGGCTCTTCTTATGATTAAATACAAAAATGGAATCCTATAGGATTCCATTTTGCTTATCTAAATATCTATTTATGTTTGTTTCTAATTTATAAGGTTCTATCATCTTATAAATATCTTCTTTAGTCCAATATTTCATTTTGAAATCTCCTGAATCTATAATTTCTTTCCATCCTTTTCTATAGCTATTTATCATCAATCTAGCTTCTAGAATTTTTACTTCTTCTGGATATTTATAATGTTCTGAATGAATACCTTCCCATAAAGTTTCTACTGAGTTGAAATGACTTCTATCACCATCATCAAAAACCATATTTACTATTTCATCAACATTTGTTGTAATGAATTTGTTTGATATTACTTCAAATGTATCAACATTAAATATTGTCTGATATAATCCAGTTGGAACAAATCTGAATGAACCCATTTGATTCTTTGACAAATCCACCCCATTCAATCTCTCTTTTGTATGGTTCAATATAGTATTTGCCCACATGATTTTTACACCAACTTTATATTTTGATTCATCTTTTCTATAATCAGGACAGTAATATCTGAATTCAGTGTATTCTTTGTCTTTCATCATCATAAAGTCAACTGCTGCAAACTTTAGCTTGTCATCATCTAATGGGTCTTTATAAGGATACAATATAGATACAATGAAATAAGATTTACTTGTAACACTTTCTGTATAAGAGAATACTTTAGTTATCATTGCTTCCAACTCTTCTATAGTATCTGTTTTTATAGCAATATCTATATCTCCATTGTATTCACCATCTTTCTTCTTACCTATGGATCCAATACAGCAATATTCCATATCTGGATAATTATCTAACAATTCTTTTATTACTAATTGTTGCAATAATGGGGCTACTTCTGATTTGATGGGCGTTGCCCTATATTTTCCCTGTTGAAATAAATTTCCACTCATTTAATTAATTTTCTTTTATAAGAAAATAGAAAAACAAACAGTGAATTTAATTATTAAAATTGTATTTTTAAATAAGCAATAGCAATGTAATATACATGATATTTGGTAACTTAAGTAACGTATTAGAAGGAAATAAGACTATATATGAACAAGCTAATGATATGATGCCTATACAGCAAAACCAGATGCAGGTAAGAGAACCTGGTCATCTTGCAAAAATTCTGTATAAGCTCAGTCATTATGGTATGAACTGGACTTCTGATGTTGTAAAGAACATGAAAGCAGTACCAGCTGACAAGTTGATGCAACCAAAAGATATTGGTGTAATGACTTCTAACTTGTATGCTGGTATAATGGATAACTGGAAGCAGAAGCCAGAAGAAGACAAGCCATTCAGAGAAAAGACTCTTGAACAGAAGAGAGATGTCTTGAGAAAGATGGCGATGAATCCAGAAATTGAAGATATATTGGATATCATGGCTAATGAATGCATTGTTTATGATGATAATGATGTCTATATTGGAGAACCTTATATTGAACCAAGTGTACTGCAACAGTTGAATGAGAATCATATAGAAGAAATAAAGAACTGTGTAGATACTAGCTTCTATAAGATATATATGCTTCTCGATTGGAAAAACAAAGCTTGGGACCAGTTCAAAAGATGGTTGATAGATGGGGTAATAGCTTATGAAATTGTATATGACAACATAGAAAACCCTCATACAATCATTGGTATTATTCCTATAGATCCAGCTACTATTACTCGTGTTATTGATAACGGCATACAATATTGGGTACAGTTCAAAGATGTGATTGGACAAGAACGTATCATGCTTGATTCCCAAGTAATATATATCAAATATGAAGATAGTGGAGTAATAGACAGACAATCATATCTTGAACGTCTGATTCGACCATTCAACATATACAGAATCATAGAGCAAGCACAACTTATCTGGACTGTAACTCAAGCTAGCTTCAAGACAATGTTCACTATACCTGTAGCTGGTATGAACAGGGCAAAAGGTATGCAGACTCTGAATTCTGCTATGGCTAGATATAAAGAAGATATAGACTTCAATACAGAAACTGGTGAACTTAAAGTAAATGGTAGAACTAATCTTCCATTCAATAAAGAATATTGGATGCCTGAAAATGAAAATGGTAAGCCGGAGATAGAGACACTTGTTGACCAAGGTCCAAGCCTTAATGATAGTGAACAGCTTAAATACTATCTTTCTAAGCTATATAAGATGTCTAAGGTACCAGAAAGCAGATTTGACAAGGAAAATGCCGCTGCTTGGTTTGGAACTGATCCAACTCAAACCCTTCGTGATGAAATAAACTTTGGTAGATTTATTGATAGGCTTAGAAATGTATTTTCTATGGTAATCATCAAACCTATTCAGATTCAAGTTGCTCTCTCAATTCCAGAAATGAAGAATGACAAGAGAGTATTAGATGCTATTATATTCAGATACAATTCTTACAACCAGTTTACTGAAATGATGGATCTTGAAGTTACCAACAAACGTCTTGAAACAATTGGTATGCTTAAAGATACATTCACTACAACTGATGCTGAAGGAAATGAAGATAGTTATTTTTCTATGAGATTCTTACTTGAAAGATATCTGAAGATGTCTGATGCTGATTTTGAATACAACCAAAAATGTAAATGGTTAGAGAAGCAAGAAAAGGGTGATGCAGAATCTGAGGAAGAAGAGAATGGTGAAGAAGAAATGTCGGGAATGGATTCAAGTTCAGAAGATACAGGAATGGAAGATGATGGATCTGAAGATGCTGGAGGAGATTCAGAAATGATGGGTGATGTACAACCTGACAATTCAGCTGAAGGTGGATCAGGAGAAATGTAAAATAAAATAAAATAAAATAAAATAGAATAAAAATGAAATCATTAGTAGAATTTATTACTGAAGCAATATCTAAGTCGGATATTATGGGAAATGCAAAAGAAGTGAATGACTTGACACCAATATTCACAAATATCGGTTTGAAGAAGACAAGAATCACAAAATGGAACAGATCTGTAAAGAAAGTACTTGGTACTAACAAGTCTTTATATGTAATTTCAACAACAGGTGCTGAAAAATCTAACTTAGAAGCTTTATCTAAGATTATAGATAATGGACAGATAAGAAGAAGAGGAGTTCGCAATACAAAAGATTTGTTTGAAATAACCCCTATAGATTATGCATCATCAAATGCCGATTTCCATAAAGTATTCAATAAAGAAAATTGGTCTAATAAAGACCCAAAAGAAATTATTAATATGTTCAAAACCCACATGAAAGCTGAAATAGCAAAGAATGAATACATTAAGAAAGTTGGAATAACAGATGATGTTGCAAATCAAGTAAAAGATATATGTGACAAATTTGAAAAGGAATTCAACAGTGCGATTGATGAAGGAGATTCTTGGTTCATATATGATAATGAAGGTGATATAGTAACTCTTTTCCCATCATTATTTGTTGTTGGTAAGAATGTTGTTAAAGCAGTATGTCTTGGATGCGACAAAAACTACGGAGAAGACAGATATAAGAAGAAAATGGATAAAGGTAAGTTTACTATCATATTCTCCAAAGATGATATAGATAATTTATCAGATGAAGCTTAGTAATTGTGAAATAAGACCAGGAGTTGTAGTTACAGCTGATGATCCAAAGAAAATGGGTCGTATAAAAGCTGTAGTTCCTGGTTGGTTCAATAATGCCTCTATGCATGAAGAAGATATGTTTTGGATTGCTCCATTTACTAGTGGATCAGGATATCAACGTGTCTCTAAATGCATAGAGGGACAAAAAGTATGGATATTGCATGATTCCACAAATGAATATGAATATTATTATATTACAATGTGGGAAACAAACATCAATACCACTGCTGCTCAACAAGATTTTGATTATGATGTATTAGTGTCAAGATCTGGTAAGAGTGTTGGTGCTCAGATGTTCTACACAGGAAATCAAGGATTTGTAACAAGAATAGGAGAACATGCCCAAACACAGATAAATCAAGCTGGGGATATAGAAAGCAAATCTAATGGTACCGAAATATCTATAAGGGGATCAAAAGCATTTGTTGGTTTATCAGACAAGTGTAAAGACCCAATAGTTAGAGGAAATAAACTATATAAATTGTTGTCAGATTTGAAAGCCGGATTAGATGAATTGAATAATGCTGCTAATGGAAATCCTTATACAGTAAGTTTATGTCCTTCTATATTGAAGTGTTCTAAAGCTATATCGGATACCATAGATGAAATGAATTCAAAAACATCATTTGTAAGTGAATAATATATGGGTGCAATACCAGGACAGATGCAAGCAAAATGCATTGATTATGGACAGAATTTCTTGACAGGGCAAGCAACTTCAGTTATTGCTGCTACTGGTATTGATATAGAAGCTGGTAATTTGAAACAGTTGGCAGATGCTGTACAAGACAAGACTATGGCTATGGTCTCTGATCTAAAAAGTACTGCTACTAAAGAAGTAACTAAAGTTGGAAGTCAGATAGGTGGCATGGCTGGTAGCTTAGTTGGTGCTGGGTTAACTGCTATGCAAGGGGCTTTTCAAACAGCAGATGTTGCTAAGCAAGCAGTTGGAGAACTTACAACTTATGGAGTTCAACTTACCGCCAAAATGGGTACTAAGATAGCAGGTATGATTGCTGCATTTCCTACGCAAGTTACTAAGAAAGCTAATGCTATAGCAGCAGAACAATGTAAAGAAGAGCTTCAACAACGTTTGAAAGAAATAATGGGTACCCCAGCAGAAGAGCATGCCCAAAAAGAAGCAGAAAAGGAAAAAGAAAACAAAACAAAGAAAGTAATAGCTTGGTGTAAGAAAGCTGTTAAAGATGCTAATGAATTTAAAGATAAGACATTATCATCTATTCAGAAAGATTGTGAAGATATATCTGTTTTAATGATACAATGCCCTGGTTTGGTAAACAATCAAATAAGCAGTGCTATTGATAGTGCTAAAACATATATGTCTGATTATGCTGATGATAAGATGGAAGATATTCAGAAGCATTATGATGAAGCTGTAGATAACTCTGCTTATGCTGCAGCTACGACAATGAAGAAAAAACTTATTGATCCAACATTGGAGAGGGCTAAAGAACAATTTAATAATCTTGGAACATCAACAAATAAGACAAAGCAAAAAGCCAAAACAGCTGTTCAAAAACAGTTGTTCAAGCTTGCAGGAAAATTAGGAATATCACCAAATGGCTAAAGAATTTGAATTTGATCCGGTAAAGAGAGATAAAGGAGGAAAAGAGGCAGAAGCAGTCATCTGGAGCTGTTCAGTACTTGAGAAAGCTGTAGATGCTATGAAGAAGGGTTTGCCATTAAAAGTAAACCCTTTTATTGGTAAGAATACTAAGTTATTGAAGCCAGATCTGGTCTTCAAGCGTACACAAGAAGAGATAGAAGACTATATGCATTGTATGGAAGATCCATTATACTTTGCTACCAAATGCTATCTTATGACCCCAACAGGTTTGCAACCAGTAATACTTCGTGACTATCAGGAAGATTATATGAGGCATCTTCAACAAAACAGATTTAGCTTGTTTCTTTCTTGTCGACAAAGTGGAAAGACAAATTTTTTTACAACTAAATCTAATTTTATTTTTTCTAAGTTATTAATAGACAACTACTTAAAAAATAATCATTCCCTTATTGACAACATCTTAGAAAAATATTATTTTTATATAGATAAAAACAATAATTATATTGTTGAAAATCTTCCAATTTATGAATTACAAAATCTGTTCGATAATTCATTTATTTGGAAATTAAAATATAATCTATATAAAATGATATCATGGCAAGAAAATCAAAAGAAGAAAGTAAAAAATACCCTGAATATTATAAAAAGAATTTTCCATTATGGACAGTAGAACAATGTGAAAATGCAGCGAAAAACTTCAGAAAATCATGTAACAACAACTCTATAGAATATTGGATTATAAAACACCCAGAACTTTCTAAAGAAGAATGTAATAAATTAAGAAAAGAATATATAGAAAAGAAAAAAATTAAAAATCCAAATTATTTACAATATTATATTAATAAATTTCCTAATTTATCAGAAAATGAATGTAAAGAAAAACTACAGCAATATAGAGATTCTATAAATCCTTGTATTCCTTCTTACTGGAAAACAAAATATCCAGAAAAAACTTTAGAAGAATGTAAAGAAATAGCATTTAAAGAAAGAAAGAAAAGAAAAATAAAATCAGATAATCATGGTGCTAATAATCCAATGCACAGATCTAAAGTATCATTACAAAAAACAAAGGAATGCTCTCCAATGTGTATAGAATTTTATCAAAAACATTATCCAAATCTTTCAAAAGAAGAACAAGAAAGTATGTGGAGAGCAAAACATGACGAGATGAGTGAAAGTATGAGAAATGCAATAAAATCAACAAATATTGAATATTACTTAAATCAAGGAATGTCAGAAGATGATGCAAAGAAAGCATTACATGATAGACAACTCACATTTACATTAGAAAAATGTATTAAAAAATATGGAGAAAAGGAAGGTATAGAAAAATATAATGAAAGACAAAATAAATGGAAAGCTAAGTTAAGAAAATCTTTTTTGATTGACGGTGACTCTAGAGGAACACAATCACAAGTAGCAAATAAACTATTTGATGATATATCTAATTTACTTAATATAGAAAATCCTATTAAAGAAAAATTCATATATGACAAAGAAACAAAATATGGATATGCTTATGATTTTTGTTATAACAATAAGATAATAGAATTTAATGGTGACTATTGGCATTGTAATCCAAGAAAATATAAAGAAGATTATGTGAATAAAACAATTAATATGACTGCTAAAGAAATATGGATAAGGGATGAATGTAAGAAAAAAGTAGCAGAAAAATTTGGATATAAAGTTTATTATGTTTGGGAAATGGACTATAGAAAAGATCCATCTTCAGAATTAATCAAATGTATAAAGTTTTTACAATCGTGATATATTTCATATTATATAAAATCATTTCTTTTCTTGATTTTATTGACTATATCTTTATTAAGAAGAAAAAACTTCTAGACAATTACAAAACCACTAAAGAAATAGATATTTCTGAATATAGAATAAAAGTATTGACCGATGTTGGATACCAACCAATATCATATATTTACAATACTAAGCCATTCAAGATATATAAAGTAATTCTTGAAAATGGATATTTTATAGAATGTGCTGACAAACACATGTTATTTGATAATAATTTGAATATAGTATATGCTGATGAACTTGTAGAAAACATATCTATGATAATGACAGATAGAGGGCCATCTATAGTAAAGTCTGTTTCGATATCTAAAACAAAAGTATCTATGTGTGATGTTTCTGTAGATCACCCTTATCATAGATATTATACCAATGGAATATTAAGTCACAATTCAACAACTACTGCGATATTCTGTCTTTGGTCAGTATTGTTCAGAAATGATAGAAATGCATTGATACTTTCTAAGTCTGGTCCAGCAGGACAAGATTTGATAAAGAAGATAAAAGATATGTATTTGTATCTTCCTTACCATCTGAAGCTTGGTACTTTAAAGTGGAATCAATCAGAGATAGCTTTTGACAACAACTCTACAATATCTACTGAAGCTTTCTCTCCTACTGCTGGTCTTGGTAAGACAATAAACTTCTTGATACTTGATGAGTTTGCTTGGTGTCCACCTAATGATGTTGAGTTGTTTTACAACAATATTCTTCCTACTGTTACTGCAGATACAAGTTCTAATATATGTATCATGTCAACACAAAATGGATTCAATTTGTTCTATAAGCTATGGCATGCTGCAGAAACAGGAAAGTCTATGTATGCTCCATTTAAAGTAGATTGGTGGCAAGTTCCTCAATGGGATCCTGACAATCACATTTGGAAGAAGAGAGATAATGCTTGGAAAGTTATGATGGTTGGCGTCTTAGGTTCAGAAGAAGCTTTCTACTATCAATATGGCACACAATTCTCTGCATCAGATAAATGTCTTGTATCAAGAGAATGCTTAGGTAAGATAAGAGACTTGACTTACTTGTTTGAAACACCTACAGATGACAGTTGGTATTTCAGCTTACATAAGACAGAATTTAAGTTCAAGAAAGACTATGATTTGCATTTTTTGAAAATTGGATGGTTCATCATATTAGTTGACTTAGCAGAAGGTGGTGGTAATGACTTTACAACATTCAACATAATAGAAGTAGTAGGAAAAGACAAGTTTGAACAAATAGGATATTGGCATTGCAACACTGTGGATTTAGAGCAAGCTAGCTTAGAGTTCTGGGTATTGTATGGACAGTTATTCAATCCTAATAAGACTATAGTGTCAGTAGAATGGAATACTTATGGTGCTTTATTCTACAACTATCTTAAGAATTTGAATGAACCTGAATATATGCCAGAGGCAAGTTGGAGATGGCAAGTAAACCCATTAGGTGAATTTGACTTAGCTAATTTGATAAGATATAAGAAAGGCAGTCAAGAAGACAATATTGCTAATTTGAATGGATTCAAAAACAGCAAGACAATTCCTGGCATAAGATTAAGTCATGCTACTAAGATATCTGCATGTGCATTGCTTAAGATGATGTTAGAGAAATTTGATGTCATAATAACAGACTTGCTTACTGTTTCAGAGCTTGAGAATTTTGAAGATAAGAATGGAAATGGCAGTTATGCTGCAGCATACGGGCATGATGATTTAATAATGACTTTTGTACAACTTCCACTTCTTAAAAACACCACAAAATATAAAGATTTCATTGAAGAATGGGAGATAGAAATGAAAGCTACAGGTCAATGGGAACAAATAGAAAAAGAAGAGTCAGAAATGAAGAAACTAGATATGCTTAAGAAGATAGCAGATATGATGTCCAATGTATTGCAGAAAAAGAAAGAAGAGAAGCAGATAACAGTATCATTGGATAACAGAAATCTACCTACTAATACTGCTGTAAATTCTTCTGATATATATAAAGAAACACAAAGTAATGCAAGTACCGGTATACCTAACATGTATACAATGTACAATACATGTATGCAACAGGGATTGCCATCTATGAATGACTTCTATGGGTCACCTAATGGTTATGGAAATGAACCAAGCATATATGATATGCCTGGACAATATAACCAAGATCCATTGAGAGCTAGATTCAGGCAATTCAATTAATTAAAACATTCACCAGGATGGCGGATAATTTGGTCATCTGATAAATTATACTTATTAGCAATTATCCGCTCCCTGGCCATCCCAGCCGCTATCCTGGTGATTGCATTGCTTATTCATTACATCTAATATTTTATTGTATTCTTCATCTGTAACATTTATGATAATATCATCGTTTGTTCCAAATTTTCCATCAGGACCAGGAAGTTTATGCTCATATTTTTCTGACCACACTTTTGTAAGACCTACTGAGGTGAAAACAGCTGCTACTGCTGTTATATAAGCTGCCATTGCTGTCAAATCAGTAGTTATAGTATGGTTGTACCAAGCTTCTATAGTAAGAGAGAATATTGGTACGGCAAGCAGTAAAGAACCAATAAATGTAACAACAACTAAAAAGAAGCTTTTACTGCTATATCCTGAATTCTGCTGAATGAGCTTACTGAAGAAATTTCCTTTTACTATTTTCTTTATACATACAGTCATTTTAGAAAAATCCATTTTTATAGTCATTCTTTATATAAAAATTTTCTGAATATACAAAAAATGACAGAACATAATGTCCTGTCAGCATCAACCAAAGGAGCCATTCTCCTTTGGTATTTTGGATCTTAAATGTCGAATGTTACTTTGTTGCCCACAAAGGTATAGATCCAGTGCAGTTCATCAAACCAAGTTCTGCAGATACCTTCATGTTTCTCTTGATGGCATTTAGAATTTTCTTCATAGTTCTCATTTTTAATTAAAATTTAAATTGATCTTGACATGGTCATTGCTTCACCATACATCGCCATAGCTTCCTTGTATGAATTCCAAAATTTCTTAATTAACTTCTTCATAGTTTTCATTTCTTTTATGTTTTGTTTTTATAATTCATCTCATTTGATGAATAGCATATTGATAATGCAATTACCTTCAAATAGAGATTTCCTATTTTCTTTAATATCTTCATGATTAATACATTATATATTTATCATTCAAATTAAATATAGATTTGGGTTTAAAAAACAGTTATAAAAATAAAGAAAATTTTTGAAAATCCCATAATTAATTGATGTAGGTCAATTGCAATGATAAATTTATTTTTAATTTGATTGGAATCAAAAGTCTAAATTATCTAATAATTTTTAAATATGAGAAATTTTGTATCATTACGTTATGTGCATGATAATGCTCCATCTATATGGAAATATATGACAGAGCATAATTGCATACTGAAAAAGTTTGGATCTATTATATATGAAGGAGTATTAGATGAAGGTAAATATTTGAAGTATTTGTCAGATGATGATAGTCCTTCTATTACAGTGGAGTGCTACGTGAATTCAGATTCTACAATACTACTTACTGTAGAGAATAATGATTATATAGAGAAAGTGAAAAGTCTTTCTAGCAAAGTAGAAAATATAATTGAGAATCCTAAATTATATTGTGAAGCTATAAATCTGATAACGATGATTCCTATGGTTGAAGGAAATACTTGGAAAGATAAGATAAAGTATGTATTAGAAGAAGGAGAGGAAGAAGGTCAAGGTATGGATGATGCAGCTTCAGAAGAAACATCAGATACAGGAGATGATGGAAATACCGAAAATAATAGTAGTCCAGCATTAGGTCAAGATGGAGCTAAAGATGATGCCAAAGCTAAGCAACATTCCGAAATTCAATTTAAGATATTTACTGCTCCAGATAAGCAAGTAACAGATTTGAAAGAAGGTGAGAAATATCTTAAGATAGAATATGTACATAGAGACAAGAAAGCAGGAATAGAAATAGATTTCTTAATAGGTAAAAAGAAAGAAAATGGAGATTGGCAACTTTATATTGGTAAGCCAGGTTCAGCTAGCTATGATGATGATCCATATAAATCATTAGAAACAAAAGAATTGTCAAAAGCAATAAACAAAGCAGTTGATGAAGCTATGGATTTAATAGAAGAAGTTAAGAAAGATAAAGATAAATGGGTGCAATTCTATACATATAAATAAAAACAAAGAGCATTCTTAAGAATGCTCTTTTTCTTTTTAGAGCCATTAACCGGGTATGATCCGATAACCTTCTGTTTACAAAACAGATGCTCTACCAATTGAGCTATAATGGCATATAAAATCAAATATGGCATCAGATGTGCAAACTATCATGACCATATTCTAGTAATACATTGAGCTATCAGGAGTACCCGTAGATTGCACTGACACCTCTAACAACCACCTAGTTAAATGCTAGGTCCTCTCTATTACTTGTGGAGATGATGGAGTATGATTCCATATCATCTGTCTTGCAAGGACAGTGCTCTATCCATTTAAGCTACATCCCCATTTCTAGTACTTATTTATTGTACATATATACAATGAAATAAGGTTGGCAGGTACTAGAACCTTCAAGTGATTAGCTTGACCATATCCGTTTGAGTAGCAGTTAAGCCGCCTCTAAATAATAGTTGCCGTTTGCTGGCACTCTGGGACTCGAACCCAGGACCTTGAACTTAACGGGTTCCTGCTCTAACCAACTGAGCTAAGCACCAATAATTCTTCACAGTGAATTACTCTGTATTCCTAGCCGTGGATTTTAACTTTAGTTCTTGAACAGAACTGAAAGTGATGTTCATTACAAGGTTTTCAGTGATTTGGATTAACTAGTATCTTGAACAGAGCCAAGCAATGTTCATTAGCTACTCCTCTTCTCCTACTACGGCCATCCTTGTCTAAACGTATCGCGATACTATTGTTTAGAATTTCTTTAATTGTGATGGGTGTGGGAGTCGAACCCACTATTGTACGGCTTATGAGACCGACGTGATTTATAAATATCCGTTTCACTCACCCACGATATATAGTTAACTATTTAAATAATAGTATTTTCTTTTAAATATTTCAAGAATTCATCAAATTTTTCTTTAACATAATTATTATCTTTTGCTCTTGATTTATCTTCATCTTTTATAATATATGGAATATATCCATTTTTCTTTATAAGTTTAATTTTAATTTGATCTCTTCTTTTTATTGCATCTAAATTTTCTTGAGAAGTAATTACTTTATAATGCCATGGGCCATTCCATAGTACGCCAAATTTTATATCTTCTATGATTACATCTGCATCCCATCCATTAAATATACATTCATTATGTTTAACATTATCAAAATATTCTTCACATAATTTACAGAATTCAATTTCATTTTTACTTCTCCTTTTATCTCCTTGTATTTTCACAGAATGTCTTCCTCCTAAAGATAATTTTTCTCTTTGTTCTGGAGAAATAATTCTATTTTGTTGTGTTATTTTGGCAGCAATACTTAATTTTTTTCTAGTTTCTTCTGATATTTTAGGTTTAGGTAATCCAAGTAATTTTGCTTTTATATAATGATTATAACCTGGATATCCTTTAGTTGCACCATGATTACCACAATTTGTAATTCTATTAGGATTAGAATGACATCTTATTTCATGTTGTGTTAATGAATTTAAATTTTTACATTTTCTCCCACAATATTTACAAATATATTCCATGTTATAATTTAGTACTCCAGGAGGGACTTGAACCCACGACCACTTGGGTATAAGCCGAGCACTCTAACCAACTGAGTTACTGGAGTATTTATTTATATTAAATATAGAACAACTATATCCAAAATTTCAAAGAATCTTGTAGGTGGTATAGGACTTGAACCTATGACCTCTTGCTTATCAGGCAAGCTATCTAACCAACTGATATAACCACCTAAATTGTTGGACCACGGAGGTTCGAACTCCGAATAACAGAACCAAAATCTGTAGTGTTTCCAATTACACCATAGTCCAATCTATTTGCGGAGCATAAGGGACTCGAACCCTTGGTTTTACTAGAGTGACAGTCTAGTTCCCTTACCAACAGGGCTTAATACTCCAAATACTGATTAAAGTCTCAGTTAGCTGCACATCAATCTCCTATGTGGCTTTCGCAATAACTTTAGTTGCAAGCAACGTAAAGCGTTGATTATATCTAAATTGCTCACACATCACTTTGTCATGATTTTCATTTGCTCTTTTGACCCAGTGGGCAGGGTTGGATTCGAACCAACGAAAGGAAGACCTACTTGATTTACAGTCAAGCCATTTTAACCACTTATCTACCTACCCAATATCTATGGTAGCCGCAATGAGAATCGAACTCATGTAATGTCATCGAAAGTGACATGTACTAACCACTATACGATACGGCCATTTATATTATCTAATTAATATCAATATCAGTAAACTTACCATATCTTCTTTGCTGATATTCAATTTTCTTTTTGATTCTATTCAATGTAACTTCTGATTCCTCATAGAACTGATCAGTACCGAGAATTGCATCAATAGTTGTAAGCAACTGAATGAATCTCATATCTGGAAACATATAGGCAAGTTGCTTTGTAATATTCAATATCTTAATGTTTGCTTCTAATCTTGTCATAATAATTATAATTTTAAATGTAATATTTTATATAACTTCAATTCTGTTGGAACGTGAAGCGTTATAACTTACATATATAATATAGATTTGATTTATCAGTATTTCAAAGATCTTTCAAAAATTTTTCATTTTTTTTTTTGTTTATCAACTTTTTAGTACTTCATGCTTCAGTAACTTAGTTCTTGGACAGAACGTAAGTGATGTTCATTACAGCTGAAGCTAAATCAACAAAGAGCAACACATTTCTGTATTGCTCTTGTCTTGATTGTATTGTTGAATGTTTAAACAGTGGAGGACGTATTTAAAAGCCAATTTCATCACTTTCACACATACCAAAACAAGAGCAAACCATTTGTTGATTATCAATGGCCTGTTCATCAATTATTTGATAATATGTATTTGTGATAGTTCTCATTGTTTTATTCATTTATTCATTTAAATATAATATATAAATAGTAAAGTGGACAATATTATTTAGTTAAATTATGTTAAATCTTTTCTTTATTCTATTTAATCTTGATTCACTTACTTTTTCTTTCTTTATTTCATTATTTGAATGCTTTTCTTTATAATAATAGTAAATCTTTGGTATGATAGTACACATCTTATCAAATGTTTCTTGTATATCATATTTCAATTGTCTTAATATCTTATTGTCTGTCTTGTTTGATTTCTTTATTTCTCTATATACATCACACAATACTTTCTTTTCTTCTTCATTCATTAACATAAAATATTCTTTGAATTGATTGAATCTTTTCCATGTATCTGAATTCTTAAATATTTTTAATGCATCCATATATGTATAATCTTTGATTTTTTCCCCTATACTTTCTATTTCAGCTGTCAATTCTGACATGTAAGCATTCTTTTCTATTGAAGTGAATGTATAAATCATTTCAGATGCAATCTTTTCATTAAAATCATTTGATTTTATCTTATCAAGTAATTTATCATATCCCGTGTTTTTCTCAATATCAAGTAATGTTTCAACTCCTTCTTTTGAGTGTCTATTCCAATCATCATAAGCATGTGTAAGTTCATGGGTAAGTGCAACTGTAATGTCTTTTTCTTTATTGTATTCTTTGATATTTATATAGATATATACATCTTTAAATGTAAGGGTTTTTGGATTATATTCAGATTTTCTTGCTTGATATCCTGTCTGACACATTGTATTACATATCAAATGAATATTGTCAAAAAACAATCCTTTATAATAATCTTTGATTTCTTCTTTATTTAAGTCATATCTAAAATCAGTCATATTAAGATTGTCTTGTATGTCTTCTGATAACATTGTTGCAAAATCTCTACAAAATTTCATCTGTCCATCATAAGACCCATATCTTTCACAAATATTAAATTCTTCATTGTCTCTTATATTGAATTCTTGTCTAAATGATTCAAATAATTTCAATTCAAATTCATTCTGTCTATTCAATACCCATTCTGAAAGTGGTACCAAAGGTAATCTCATGTAAAATTAAATAATTGTTTAATTGAATAATAAGTACTCCGAACGGGGATCGAACCCGTACAGCCATCACTGGCCAAGGGATTTTAAGTCCCTCGTGTATACCCATTCCACCATCGGAGCATTTAGGAATTACAAAAGGTGACGCTACCGGTGTCTGCACCTAAAACTTCATTCCTGTCCATACATATAGTTATCCAGATAGTATATTATGGTAGTTTCATCTAACTTACTGACTTCTTTAGAAGTTCTGAAGCGATCTGCTCAAACAGATCCATAACTCATTTACTAATCGTACTTTATTCTCTTTAGGATAACATAGAGAGCCATTAGGTTTCCATTACTAATGTTAGACTTTCATAAACTACATTACTTCAACGATTGTGGGAATAGTGGGACTCGAACCCACACACATTACTGTACAAGTGCCTAAAACTTGCGTGTATTCCAATTTCACCATATTCCCAAATTAGTGGCGTAAGATGGACTCAAACCAACGACCTCATCAGTATGAATGATACGCTCTAATCAACTGAGCTATTACGGCATTGTGGGCATACCCTATTTTATAGAATTACTTCCCACATAATTCAACCATCTTAAGCAGGTGTACGAATTTCATGATAATTCGCATGGGCGATATATTCTCTTATAATCAGAATGTTTTACGATGCTTTAAACTACAAGGCTCTGTAAAGCCCAGACTGCATAGTGAACTTAAATAATCAATCAATTCAACAGGCGTTACCAAACCTTATACCTGTCATCTTAATTTTATTGATATTTAAAATACAAATGTAGGGAGGCGGCCATAGGTTTGGCTTCCTTCATCCGCGCTTTGTATATGTTTCATGCAATCATTTACGCGTATTATTGCACTACTCTTCTCAGCTACATTGTTTTTATTCAATCACCAGTATATTCTGATCACGTTTGGGGGTTCCTTAGAGAATCGAACTCTAATAAGGAGAACCACAATCTCCTGTCCTACCATTGAACGAAAGAACCCATGTACATAATCTATACTACATTATTAAGATAGAAACTATCTTCTAAAGTTTCATCATATATGTCATCATATTCTTGAATTCCTTCATTGATAAGTTTCTTGTTGTTGATACGTTGCAATTTGATCTTTCGCTTAGCATCTATTTGGTCTGATATATAAGTACGGTACCCAGAACCATTCTTCAAAAACCTAGCCCATGGATCAAGTTTCTTCATTTCTCTCCATGAAGTTGGTCTTCTCAAATTAGCAATCATTATTGTACGTCTGATTTTCTTACCATTACCATCACTTATCTTAAATGAATATTCTATATCACCATCTCTAAAAATACTATCAAACATAAACTTCTTACAACGAGAATTCCACTTTGATTCGGTCTTCTTTCTTCTCCAAGCTCTATTTCTAATGTCACCCATATTTACAACATTTAAAATTAAACACTTGCACACCGAACTGGAATCGAACCAATACCTGTGATTTTGGAGACCACTAGTCTAACCTTTAACCTATCGGTGCATGATATAGAGCATCAGACGAGATTCGAACTCGCGAAAGCCTTCTGGTTGGAAGCCAGATGTGCACCACCAACTACACCACTGATGCATATACTATAACCGGGTTGACTTTACAATAGGATCTTATTCTCACTTCACTGCTAGTTCTCCGGTTTATTATGTGGTTCAACAAAGATTCGAACTTTGGACCTTCTGCTTGTAAAACAGACGCTCTAAACCAACTGAGCTATTGAACCAAAATACAAGAACGAGAGTTTCTATAGTCCTTTTAGCCATCGGTATCTATAGACAACATAGAAAACTTATACCAGATATATTTACTGCAGCATATATCCGCTTAATATTTCTATTTGAAGAGAGCGACATTATATCGCGAATATGGTGTCCACTCGACGTATCAATCTCTTTCAATGAACTTCAATGTCATTATTGGTTCTTGTATGTAATTTTCTTATGTAAATGACTGCCATATTGGATTCGAACCAATGTTATAGGTTTTGCGGACCTATACCTAAACCACTCGGACAATGGCAGTTATATATACATTTTGCGGAAGATGAGAGATTCGAACTCCCACAACATTTCTGTTACCTCTGATTTCAAGTCAGGTCCGTTACCATTCCGGCAATCTTCCAATTTATATTTCTTGCGGAAGCAGAAGGATTCGAACCTTCGGAACCTTTCGGTTCGGCACGTTAGCAGTGTGCTGGTTTAAACCACTCACCCATACTTCCATACAAGGGATTTGGTATTTCAATTGCTGTTCCCTTCTTCAATTGATTTGCAACTTCAATTGACATGATCCAACAATAACAACCTGTTATCAAACAAATTAGGACGATTTATTTAAATAACTTTGTTAGCCATCATTAATTATCTCTTGAACTTTTTTTCGGCCGTAGCCCATGCAAAGTGATCTATGTAATTTTTTTGGTCTAGTCCAATTAAATTCAACCTTCTTACATACGACCAACAGAGGTATTCACATAAATCTGTTGATTATCCAGATGTTAATGATGTTGATCTTCTCATTCTTTTATTCATTCTCAGCAGAGATCTCTTGACTACCATGGTGTCTCCAACGGGACTCGAACCCGTGACCCCTAAATTAAAAGTTTAGTACTCTTCCAACTGAGTTATAGAGACAAATTAGTGGTTCCAATGGGATTCAAACCCATGACCCGGATTTTAGAAGAATCCTGCTCTATTCATCTGAGCTATAGAACCAAATAATTTTTGTGGGTAAAGATGGATTCGAACCAACAACACTTAGATCTTCAATCTAATGCTCTACCATTGGAGCTATTTACCCAATCAATAAACAAATTACGGATCTCTAGAAAATCCTGTTATCATGGATTGTAATTGTTTATTAAGTAATTACATATATAATATAGTATCTATAAGGAATATTTCAAACTTTTATATACAAAAAATGAGAAAAAATTCCTAATTGTTTACGGAACTTCTTCTCAATCAATATTCATCTAATAAAATAAGAATTGTTCCGTTCACTAATTCGTGATCAGATACAATTCCTCTATCACGAACTTTACTATGAATGTCTAAACCCACAAAGCATACTGCCACACCAAGGTAAGAAGCAACCAAAAGATTGTTTCACCGATGAGACGTTATGTAATTTGAGTGACTTCATTTAAAGTTCAATTTTAATTTTCTTATATTAAAATAAAGACAAAAATGTATACCAGACATATTTTAAATGTTAAATAATATTAATAAACTGTATTGTCAATTTTTAAATATCAGAAAAACAAATATTGTCCTACTTTAATGATAAAGCCATTGATAAGAGTCATTCCTACATATAGTGGAAATGTCAAAATAGTTTGCACAACATCAGATTATATCAAATCAACAGATAAAGAATATGATGTATATGATTGCTTTGTAAGAGGTGCTGTGTTGTCCCCATTGTCTCATACGATATATGATAAGAAAATAGAAGCTAATCTTCTGTCTTCAAACTACTCTTATGACCTGAAAGAATACTATAAATATTACAATAATGTTTTCTTCAGTAATGGAATGTCTTTTGATGAAACCAATGTTCAGAATTTTGATAAGTTAAATCCAATTTATGATAGAAACATAGATTTGGAAATGGGTTGCAGTAGAGTATTGAATGTGAAGAATAATCATAAATTTGAATTTTTTGCACCTATATATGTGGATGATCCAAATGACTTACCTGATGCATTCATTATAGATATGATATTCACTAATAAAGACAGAAAACTGTATAAGAGAATGAAAGTCAATATAATGGATCATTCAAAAGATAAGAGAAACTATTTGTTTCACTATCTTGATTCTTATAAATCTTGTATTGATTCTAAAGTAGCAAATATTTCAGTCGACAATAAAAATGCAACATATAGTGGAATAGATTTGAATCATGGTGGTATAGCTACGGCGATATCTAATGAAATAGGTAACATGCTATCCTCTATGTCAACTATAAATCTTTTTGATCTTTCTTTAGGATTGCAATTCAAAAGAAAGAATATTGCAATGAAACAAGTATTGCCATTGTGTTTCAGTATTGATTTAGATAAAGTACTTGACCAATCAGAAAAATCATTATATAAAGGTGCACAAGTTGAAGTATCTGGATATTATATATCAAATGGAAACAGAATATCTTGGTATGATTGGAGTTGTGACTATGATACATTAAATCAGAGCATTCTTAGAATGGACAAGAATACAGGATTGATGAACTACATACCTGGAAATGTTCCTAACATAATGGATAACAAATATCCTAGCTTACATGAAGCAAGAATGCAAAAATATTCTTTGTCTAATAAGATAAGCAAAATGTATTCTAGATGGAAGTTACAAGCATCATCGGATGAAAATCCATATATCATAAATCTTGCTTTTGCATTTTCTGACAACCAGTATTCTAATCTCTTATATATGGAATTCCCAACACCATCATATACTATTTCAGGAATATGTGAAACAGTATCATCAGGTAAATCATCTGTAGCTGAAGATTATTCACTAATATTTCCTTTAGGAAAAGATATTGCTAAATATAATGACAGATATCCAAACATAACAACTAATTATGAAAACATAATGAATAAGTATGGATATAATTGGTTTAGCTTATGTAAGATATCGGAAAATGACAATTCCTGGGTAGATAATGCATCTTGGGGTACTGTATCAAATGATGAATGCTACTATAATGGTATTTTACATAACCTTACTAAGATATATAATACACTTACTAATGATAATGAAAAAATAGATAAGTTTGGGGTATTTGTAAATCCAAGATTCTCATTAAAGACTTCAGTAGCTAATGATGTAATGAAACATGCTAATTATGCTATATCTACCAGTATGGCTAACCAGTTTGAAACAAATTGTAAGTATAATACTACAATCATGTCTTCAATGCTATATAGTGATGCCATTACTAAAGCTGCCTGTGAAGCATTTACTTCTACAAATCCTGCAGATAATGAAAAAAATGCAGTGATGTCATTGAATGATACATTTGTAAAGATAGATTCTAATAATTCATATTCATATTCAAAATGGTATGTCAATATAAATGATTATGGATTCACAATGGATGACATAAATACTTGGTACAATTATGATGATACCATGATAGAGTTAGAAAACATCTTTGCTTATGAATTAAGCTATACATATTTCTCATATAGTCATGAAGTACAGAATACAACATTCAATGATGCATTTAACTTATTCAAAAGTGAAAACATATATAAATTAGCAACTTCTGATTCTGTGGAAGATCTTATAAATACATATAAGGCTAATTCTTATGAAATGTTACCTATACATACATTAAAAATGATGGTAGATGACACTTCATCATATTTGTCTTACATTAAGATTGGTGGCCCACTCAGTTATGTTTCTTACAAATATGGTATCAAAGTACACAATGGAAGTTCACCTATAGATCCATACAATGATAATTTTGTAAATGCAAAAAATTATCAATCTTATGTTTTTGCTCCAGGATATGATATATCATCTTATGATTTGATAACTGACCCAGATAAGAAATTCTTATCATATACATTGGAGAACTACATTACTGGAAGTACTTCTACTTATTCTATAGAAAAAGAAAACCCTTACAGTTACTACTGGTATCAGTATACTGATTTTGATATCTGGCAAGACCCAATGGTAAGACAGATTTGCATATCTTCTAAGAGTGATAAGAAAATAAGGTACCAAGTTGGTTTTACATATTATATTCCTAAAGAAAACATAGAATCTGGTAGAAGAGAAGGTTTCAGTTATTCATATATATTGTTGCAACCATCATCCCTAATAAATACCCAATATGGGTTTAATTTATACAGAAAAGGAGAATTCTTCAATGAAAAACGGATTAAGATGTTGGATGCTACCGATACTGACCAGATAGCTTATTACTATCTTACTGGATTAAAGAGTAATGGTAATACAGATAATTATGATTTAACATATTTTAATGTTGTTGGGAAACCAGCCTACAACTTCAGAATGACATTGAAGAACATATACAAAGATACTAGCTACTATCTTACTAAACGTTTATCTTCTAAATCTAAATACACATTCATGCCAGTAGTATATGGGGATAATGAAATATGTGCAACAAATGTATTCATAAAGAAAGATCCAGAATTAGAATTCCATGGTGACAATATGAATGATGAAGATAAAGATAAAGATCTTGATGTAATATGGTGTGATGTGTATAATTTCAGAAGAGTACTATTGAAGAGTGGAATATCAGAAGATAAAGTACAAGAAAGATTAGATTATGTAAGAAAGATGAAAGCTAAGTTCTTGAATAAAGAACATCTTTATTGGTGGTATAATGAATTGTGTAAAGACTATAACTATGACTATCCAGTTGATATAATAGAAAATTGGTATGACTACTTGTATGTAAAGCAAAGAATAATGTCAAATGACAAAGATGGAAAGATACAGATAGTAGATGCATATACCAAATTGAAGGATATTCATGGTATGGAAGAACAGATAAATGTTTCAGGTAAGAGTATAGATAACCCTTATAGAATATTCAATTACTTTTATGACAGAATAGAATATAAAGGAAATGGAATATGGAAGTTCCGACATAGTGATGAAGATGATTTTGACATGAATTCATACGAAATAGTATTTGATATAAATGTAACAAGACTTGATGATACTATCTATGATAAAGTAATGAAAATAGAAAAGGATGATAGTTCTGAATACAGGGATATTTATCTTTATAGATTAGAAAAAACTGATGAATGGGAAAGAAACATGTTGTCTTCAGAATATAAGATATCCTATGATGTTCAAACTAAGGTAGAAGAGTATGATCCAATAGGGCATGTACTTATTCCATTATTTAACGACATATATGCTCAAGAAAAAAAAGATACAATAATATATGCACATTATTTGTTAAATGATTTGATGAAGACTAAAGTAAATAAAAAGGGAGATATCTGGTATATGTACAGATATAATGCAAACAATGTAAATTGGATGATAGAGATAAATGAGCAAACTGTAAATAATTTAAAAAAACTTTATAAAGACCCAATAATATATTCTAATTATGATAGTGTGAATATTCAGTTAGATAATTTCGGATATGATGATTTAGGATATGAAATTGAAAATTTTGGTACAATAAAGAAAGATGGAATAAATTATGGTTTCTGGATAATAAACATAGATGCTGACAATACAACAAGTACATTCAATGTGATAGCTCAGTATAACATATCAAATGTTCCTGATATTCCAATATATACTTATGACAACAAGATAAAGCTTATAAAATATATAAATGGTGTTGATATAAATATAAGAAAGGATTACATATTCAAAGTGTTCAAACAAATGCTTCCATTCTTTAAAATACAACCATCTGTGATATTTGACCGATTGATTACTATAACTAAGCCATCAAATTTCAGATTCATAATGAGATATAAAGAATCTAAATGTACTGTTGATGATCCTAATATAGAATTATCAGAAACTGATGTAACTATAGCTAAGTCAAATACATATCTGCAATATAACAGATATTTTGGAAATATAGTACCATTGATAAATAGAGTAACTTCTGTATCTGACCAATGGTTATTGAAATTCAAAGATACTATAGAAAATACTAACAGAATGGTAGATACTGGGAAGTACCCATCCATAGGTGATAGTGTAATATATAAGACTTCTTTACAATTAGATATGAGAAATTCAACACCAATATATGTACCATCAAAAAATAATGCTATAAAAGATTACAACAATAGAAAGAAAGATAAAAATGGACAAGAAATAAGAGTAAAACTATTAGAGCAAAAACATTTTAATGATTCTGTAATTGTATATTGTGATGATGTACTAGAGTGGTCTACTAATAAGTTATACTCATATAATGAAGTTGTCAATAAATCAACCAAAGAACAAGCTTATGCAATATTCTTAATGTTGAACATGGGTACATTGATTGATGATATGAATGAAGATCAAAAATTATTTTTATTCAACAGGTATGATTATAAAGTGACGTCAACACCAATGAAGATGAATTCACTTAATTCTAACAAGCTATATAAAATTCATTACAAATTTGTTTTGAAATAAAAATGCTTAATCCTGATTGAAAGTTTAGAATAACAAACAAATATCTATGTCAATAATCAATATAAACTCATTTGAGTCACGAGTAAGCAATGCTAATTATTTAAGCAACTATACTGATCCCTATTTAAAACAGTCTTTGGCTAACCTTGGCCAAAGACTTTCAACTAAAGGTGATTCCATAAAGAATGACAGTTTCATCATTTCTGATTTGTTTCCTAATTATTTAGGAGATTTCAATCAGTCAAATATTGCCGCTGAATTTACTTGGGCTAAGTCATCAAACAGTATAGTTGGTAAGATAGTTGAAGTAGATGCTGAGGAAACTAGTGATAAGTCGGGAACAAGAGTTCCTGTGGGATATGATGAGGTTAATTCAAATATAAATGGTAATGCTAATTCACAGTTTACTATAGAATCATCAAATAACATTCTTAAGAACATTACTAAAGATCAGTATGGTTCTGAGATTTATCTTAATGATTCAACTGGTATAAATGGTTCATCATATTGGCATAGAAATTCTGCTATTATTGCACGTACACATGATAAGAGCATTGGTAAAGATGTTCTTATCTATAAAGTTGTAGGGCATCATGATTCTGGTAAGTATGGTCCTTATGATAATGAGTATATATGTGAAGAGATAACAGTAGATGGGGAATTTGTAGATGGATTCAGAGTATTTATGTCTAATGAATATAATCTGATGTTACCAGAAGATGCTACTTTAACTAATGACACTTCAACAGAAGTCAATCCTAACGAGTATGAAAAGTTAGTATTGATCAGACTTAAGAAGAATCCAAGCTATTATATTACTAACACTAATAATGAACACAAATGGTTGTTAGAAGTATACAAGTGTAATTCTACTAAGATAGATTTAGGAGACTTTACAAGAGTAGACTCTGTAAATTATGATTATGAAGATGACTTGTGGAAGAAAATATCTGACACTTATGATGATGATGGTAGCTTAACCCCATCCCAATTGATTGATTCATTATGCAATCTAATGACAGAAAATACTTATGTATTCACTGATGATGGATCTCCTTTATTTACAAAGAAGTACACCTTACAAGTAGATGAGAATACTGAAAACAATGTTGGATGGTCAGTAGCAAGTTTTGCACCTATAGTCAATAATGAAGTTTGCAATTCGGTAGGTGTTGGTGAATGGTATATGGATGATCAGGACGATCAAACAATGATAGAAGAAAAGCTTGAATATTTTGTAAATGATGCTTCACAACTTTTCCCTATGGTACTTTCCGTATATGATGATATCATGTACAGAGATTCAACTAACATAAAGATAAAGAGACAGATAATTGCTCAGTTATTGTTGTCTGCTAAAGAAGAAGCAAGTACACAATATGGTGCAAAATCTGTAGAAGTTGAAGATTCTTATAGTATTATCATGCCATTGGATTTTGTAGTAAACTTTACTTACAACTCTAATGATTCTTCTATAATATATAATTCACTTTCTTCTTTACAAGTAAATTTCATACAACTTGGAACTGATAAGAAACCTGGTAAAGGAATATTCAAGTACTTACAGAAAATCTGCAATTATACTGATGCGGATAATGAACAAGTAATATTAGCTCATGGAACTGAACAGAAGACTATATTATATGATTTCATAATCAGTTATGTAAATGACAATATCATATCTTCTATTGATTGGTATCAATCATTTATATTACCTTATATCGGTACAGATGGATATTGGATCATAAATGGTGTAAAGACAGATCAGTATGCTAGAGCGATTAGTTCAAATGGTAGTGGAATCATAATAAAACAAGATACTGATCCAAACCATTTTGATCCAAGTTCTTCTATCATATATGGACCAGAAACAGTAAAGAACTGGGATAAGTCAAATTGGGAATTGAAAGAATTTGCTGCTAACTACATGGATAGTGATTCTAATGTTGGAGGAGATTCTGTTGTTTCTGTATATGTTTGGGTACCATCCAATGAATGGTTGAATACTATAGCTACTACTGATGACTATTCATATATAAGCAATTCTTTACTTGTATGTTCTTCTTATGTAGATACTATGGAGAAGGATTCTACTGAAAATAAGTATATATGCAAATATGATACTTATACCGATACATGGAATACTTATCTTTCTACTTATTCTTTTGAGGGAACTAACTATAGATTCTTTAAGAATGAAGATATACTTAACAACTCTTACATATATAGAATAGATAAAAAAGCAACTTCATTGTCTTACCTTCTCGGCAAGGATACTCTTGTTACTTCTTTCTGGACTTGTTATGAATATGAAGAGAATGGAGTAAAGAAGCATGAAATGACTTATCTTAAGAGACCTGGTGGTATTGCAGCATTAGATCTTTCTTATATGATGAGTTTAGAGAACATGATTGCTCATTATGCTAATGCCCAATATAGTCCTGATAATTATCAACATAGATGGGTAGTATTCTCTAAAGTAAACAATGACTTAAAGAATAACAGTCATGATTCTTCTAATGTGGTATATCCTGTAATTAGAAATCATAATTCTGATTATTTTACTGCTATTACTGGTTCTTATTCTAGATCTTTAGGAAATTCTGTAGAGAAAGATGTAGAACAATATAAGAACAATCTCAATTTCTCTCTAGAATTTACAGATAGCATACAAGGAAAGATTGAAGGAACAGAGAATACTTATGACAATAGGCATTTTGATATAAATGATGAAGTCATAGTTACTAGAACTCCAGTATCTTACATTTCTATAGATAGTGTTGGTAATAAAATTGTAAAAGTAGATTCAGAAGCAACATATAAGAGATATGGTACTATCCCAAAATCAATACCTTATACAAAGTATCCTAAGGAATATGTTCCTAACTCTATTTACAATGCTAATGATGATGTTTCATCTACAGACAGTTATCAATACCCAATATTTGATTTAGCTGAAGTATTAGCAAAGAATCTCACCACTCTCAACAGATACAATATCATGGGTATTGGTAGAGAGTCATTCAACGGAACAGATATTTCTACTATACTATGGAATGCATACTTTGGTGTTGCACATGATACTGATGACAAATCAAGACTTAAGATAGGTAGTAGTAATGTCAATCCAAACCTCGGTACTACAACGATGGTACATAATCCATCACAATGTAAGCTTACTCCGATGGATACATTTGATATTGACATGTCATATACCAATATTAATGGTGATGTGAATATCAAAGGTCATTTGTTTACAAATAATGCATCTTGGGAAGCCCATTATGTAAATGGAGACAATAAGAAGTTATGTGCATATAGTACTATAGTAACACCTATAGGTAATCATAGATCAGCTAGGGTTAGCATAAGTGATTTTGATACCACTGGAGATAACAGTTTGTTCAAATCTTATTCAAATGAAAACATAGGTGCAGAAAATTATTTGTTCCATACTTTATCTGTAACAGATGATGGAAAGAATAATAGATATAATACAAGATATTATCATGAATACCCTCATAATTATAATGTTTCTTATTTGAATCTTACTAAATTGTTAGAAGAAAACCATGTGATGACAGATTTTGGAAGCATATTCTTAGGAGATGCTTCTAGAATATCTAAACGTTATAAGAAGAATGATGATATTGAAAAAGTAATTGACTTAATAAAGATACAAAATGGATCTCATGGTGTATTCTGTACTTTGTATGATTTGGTAATATTGAATAAAGGAAACATATCAAGCGGTGCAGGAAATCCAAATGAAGAATGGTATAACTGGTTGCTTGACAATTATGGTGATAAAACGAAATTAGGTAAACTTGAAAACTTATTAAATGATTATAAAAAATATATAAAGATCAATCCTTATGGTAACAAGTATAAGTTGATCGGTAATGAAGAATGCGTACTTTGTGTGAAAAACAGAACATCTGACAATGAACCAGTAGAAGAAAAATGGATGAAGATACCAGAAGCAGGTTGGTCAAAGAAGATAACTGATGAACCTTATGTATCTACAGAAGGATTACCATTATACGAATCAGCTAACTACCTTGAATTAAGTACATATTTATCGGATACGGAAAATAGTATTGGAAAAGATATTTTTGTTGGAAATCCAGTGGTTCTTTCATATATGGATGTTCCAGGATCTTATACTGGTACTTTTGATGTAACTTCAGTAAAGAGAATATATACTTATGCATATGTCGGTAATGGTAAGTGCATTGGTGATAGCAAGTATGGTGGAGAAAAAGATCCAAATTACAAATATGAGTTGAAATATGAAAATGGCAAATATATCTTACCTGAAGATTTTGCTAACTACTCTTATAATGAAATATGGACATGTGATGGATGTGAGAAATGCTCACAATATTCGTGTGATATGATAGAAACTTGTACAAAATCTAAAGTACAAGGATCTTATTTGCTGAGTTATGGTAGTTTTATTTGTACATATAATGAAGACCCAGTATCTTACATGAATGAGAAAACTCCAGTATATCGTAGACGAGTAGTAAGATATAACACAGATGAATCTGGTAATTCTTATAAATATGTTACTTATTCATATTATCCATCTTATGAATCTATTCCGGTATCTGAAATATCTGTAGAAAATGAAAACACATTACTTGGTATTCTTACAATAGGTAAAGATCCTGATGGAACAAGATATGTATTAAATAAAAATCAACATGTTGTAAAATATGATAATAATGATGATATATTAGCTACTTATGTATATATTGGAAGAAATATATTATGTCCTACTCAGGAAGAATATATACATGAATATTCACCTAAGTTACCAAAGGGATATTCAATGTCATATTCTGTTGGATCTCAACAAATAACTGTAAATCCTAATGATGGAAGTGAAACATATTTCATTGGTATAAAAGAAGCAAATACCTACTGGAAAGTACCTAACAGATATAATATAGAAGGTAAAGGACAATACAGTGGTTGGAAGATGATGACAGAATTACCTGATAGATATGACAAATCAAGTAAGTTCTCATATTATAACGAGGTAATAGTACAACAAGAATATAGCTTATGTTATCGTTATATCAATGTAAGAGAATTGTTGTCTAATAACACAATACCTCAGTTCTATGATAATTATGAAAAAGATTATAATAAGTTTGCAAACATAAATATTCAACCAGATAAACCAATTCCATCGGAACCAGATAAATCTTTAACTGATATATATCATAAAGAACCAGCTACTAATACAAATAAACCATCTGGTAAGCTACGTGTAAGAGTTTGTGAATTATGTGATAAAGATGGAATTCCTTATAAAGATGATACACTTAAAGAAATGTTGAATAAAACATATATATTGTATAATGTAAACTGGTCTAATACAACTGGTGAAATAAAAAATGATAATTACGTAGGTTTAGAAGCTAAAGGATTAGAAGATATATATGTACATTGTTATGATGATATTTATAAAAAACAATATGATCTAATAGATAATGAATGGGTTTATAATGAAAATGAAACCAAGAAACATCATATAGAAAAGGTACCATGTCATCCAAAGATATCAGTTGATAAATATTCTGATTTATCCAAGTATACATTTACATTAACGGAAACAGTTAAGGGTTCTAATGTCTATAAATTAGGATGTAATGTTACAGAAGATATGTTGAAGACTTTCAAAGATAATGTGGAAGGAAATATTATTATATCCAATGAGGATCAACAAGAGATAACTATCAAGTTGAAAGGTACATATACTTCTAAAAAATCAGTAAAATATACATTTACTACTTGGTCAACAACGGATGATGGTAATATTTCTGGAAGTGGAATTGAATTCAATTATAAGTTTGATGATATTAATGAAAGATTCTATAATGTAACTTCATACTATGAAAATCTTGTAGATTGGCAAAATACATCTGGTCTTAAATACTGGGTTGGATGTACAGCATTGAAATACGATGAAGAACACCCTGATGGACAACGTTCTACATATTTTGAATCTATACTTGAAAATATTTCTGACAATAATACTACAAAGAGATATAGAGTACATCAAACCACAGAAGCTAAGAAAGTTACTTCCGAGATAACAGAAACTTGGAGGATAACTCCTAATAAGCAAGCAGATGGAGTTAATAATTATGGAGAAATAAAATTTGTAAGAAAATCAAAAGAAAGTTAGTTATACAAATGAACAACCAGAATAAGATAATTGTTGTAACTTATGACAATCAGAAGAAAGTAGAAGTTTTGGCTACTTTGAACACTTTGAATGAAGAAATCAAAGTGGCCAAAACTTTCAGTACTGATATCCTAAAGAAGGATTCAGATATAAAAGAATGGAAATATTATATGGATAATGATGATTTGTATTTAGCATTCAAAAACAATGCATTATTATGTGTACATACCGATGACAACCAAATATCTGAAGGTATAACAAAAGAAGAAATGTCTAATTCTAATATAATTCCAATGACATTTGATATGTTCAATACTGTGTCAACCAGATATATTAAAGGAATTACCATTTGTTGGATGGATTCTTCCGTTATAAAAGATAAGAGAATGATGCATGAAGTAAATGACTTTATGAAGTCTTCTAAGCAATACAATATGCTTTATTTTGGAAAAGAAGATGATTATACTACTATAGCAAATTGTATTTCTAAATATCTTAAGTCTGATTTTGAAGGTAGAAAAGAACTATTAAAAGAATACAATTAATTTAACTTTAATTAACAATATTTAAGTTAAATAATTTGTAATGAATAATAATGAATTTCTATATTTTATTGTAAAAATACATGTATTTATAAATAAATGAATAATATGCCAAATAACTATTCACCTATTGGTGGTGGCGGTTTTTGTATAGACATGCCAGGTGGTCCTGGTGCACCAGAAATAAAGGGTACTTGGATATCTAAGAAGACTGGTGCTGAAGTACAAGTAAGAGATTGTATCATTGCAGAAAATGGAATGTCAGTAATGCTTTCTGATGGTCGTATGATTGATATGGATGAATTCAGTACTGAATTCTATCAGATTTCTGATGATATTTACGATTCAAATGGAAATATCATTGGTAAGGCTGATGGAAATCATCCAGTACCAGTACCTCCTTACAATCCAGGTCCTGATGAGTGTCAACCACCGCATCACCATCATCCATTACCTCCACCTCCACCAGATTGTGGATGTCATCATCATCCAATGCCACCATGCCCTCCTCATCATCATCCAATGCCACCATGCCCTCCTCATCATCATCCAGAGTGCCAAGTAGATGTTGAGAAGAAACACATGAATATGGTGACTGATGTATTCAGTAAAGTAAATCCTGTGCCTAAAATAATTTGTGGTTCAACATTAGTTATGGAAAATGCACCATTAGATCAGTTGCAGATGCTTATTGATATTTTTGGTGTACATATTGAGGATATTGCTATCTACTTATATCAGAATTACTATACACCAGAAAAGGTAATTTCTTATCTTAAGAAAGTATTGACTGAAACATATAAGCTGAAGGAACCAGTTATTCAAGAGCCAACTAATCCTGATACTGATGGTACAACTGATACAACAATAGATCCTGATTTTGGAATATAAATTAATGTTTAATGTTTAAAATGGAATTTAAGAATGATAAAGTATTTGAAACTAAAGAATGTAAAGACTTCATAAAGAGAGTAGTAAATTATGATTCTAGTATAATTAAAACAAGTTCTTTTTTGAAAGAGAATTTTAATGTTGATCTTGAACTTACAGAAAATGGTGATATTACATTACAGGCTGGAGATGGCTGTATAAATGAATCACAATCTCTTTTGGATGCAAAGGAATATGTCAAGAACAACTTGGATCCAGATTATTACAATGAAGTACTGTTTATTTAAAACAATATGAGCTCTGACTTAAGTCAGAGCTCTTTTTGTAAAATTCACTAGAAAACGTTAAAATTATCCCAGGTGATAGAATATACTGAATCATAATTATCCGCTCCCTGTGTGACCCAGGCGCCATCCTGGGGAATCTAACTTAAGTTCTTGAACTAATCGCCAAGCCATTTCCAATATTTGAAAAAGAGATTCATTCCTTCTTCATAATCTTCATGATCTTTCAAAATATCCATTAATTTTTTCGGATCATCACTTTCATGTAACATTTTTATTGTTCTTACATCTTCAATACAATCATTGTCACAATTAATATACAAACGAAATGCCTTACACATTTTTTCAAGAATAGCTTTCCATTCATCTTCATTCTTCAAGAAACCAGGATATCCCATAAAAGATTCTTTAAAAGATTCAAGACGAGGAAGAACAAACTTTGCAATAGTAAGATCAAGATTCCATGTTTCAGAATCATCAAATCCACGTTCTAATCTTTGTTTTGTAAACTTATCCCATTTTGGATGATCTGGACTAATCAATGAAAAGTTTACATTATTGATACCATAAGGATCTTTAGATTCAAGCTTTGGAAGATTACCTGTATATTTGAACCAACCATTTTCATCATCAAACTTGAAGTGCATGATACCAATATATGCATCACCACCTTTTACAGTATTGATATAGTCAGATGTCCAATTAGGAGCATTAGTACTTTTCTTCCATTCAACAATATTCTTAATTTCAAAATTGAAACTACCTACTGTTACAATACCACCGTAATTGAAAAATTCATCAGGGTATAATTCATCATATATTACTTTCATGTTTTAATCTGATATTTTAATTACTTGTTCTGGCAATCTCTGAACAACTTTATCATTCATATAACGATAACTCTTAGGAGCATCAAAAATCATGCATTTCATTCTCTTGGGTTTAATGTCAATTACTTTTGTATGAAAAAGATTATTGCTATCTGTATGAGCAACTAATACTGTATCACCAATTCTTACTTCTTTACCAACAATATCCGTTGTAACTAATGTTTCCATGTTTTAAAACTATTTAAATGTTATAATTCAAATTCTTTCTGTTAACCCAAAGATTAAGATCACCAACCTTAACATCTGTAAGTTCTGCAGCTACTGCTTCTTCTGTTTCAGATAAATCGCAAGGAACTTCAGTATGGCCAATCTTTATAACTTCTTCAGGTTTTCTATTGAAACCAATTTTTGACTTATATACATTTCCATGCCATTTACCATCACCTACATCAGCCATAGTTTTCTGACAATATTGGGCAGTTTCATTCTCTAATTCAGATTCTGGAAGTACAACAACTTTTACTGTCTTTGCCATAATCTTTATAACCATGCATCTGAGCAATACAGAAGTCTTAGGATGAGAAATCAATACTAAGTCATGAATATTTAAAGGTTGATTTAATCTATCTATCATAATAATTATAAATTTTAATCATACATATTCCATTTATCTAACATTTCAGCTTTCTTATTGATGTAATCATTAGTTTCATCAACGAACTTCTGATTTAATTCATCATCATCAAAAACTGGCCACCAAGTGTTGAAATCTTCAAGCTTAAATCCAATAAGATGATTTTGATATTTTTCTGGTACTCTGTTGATGAAATGTTCAATAACAAATTCATCATAAGGATCTTCTAACCAGGTTAATGGATAAAGAGAACAAACATCACTACATTCAAACTTAATCTTAATCATGATTGAAGAAACATCACTAAGACGATTTTCTTTTGTTAGTTCAACATTAATCATGTTGATAATTGAACTCTTTACTTTTTCCAAATTATTCATATTTACCATAATCATTATAACTTAAATTGGTTCTACATTTAATATTTAACATACTAAATATAGAACCAATCCTTAAAATTTCAAAAATTATTTAAATTTTCTTAAATTTCTTCAAGAACATCATAAACGTCATTCTTTTCTGCTTGAATTTTCTGCTCTGCTAAACTCAAATCCTTATTGATTACAGGAATAGAATATTTTGTCATCTTTTCAAGAATCTCATCAGGATATTGACTTGGATCCAGCCATACTAATCTTTCATTATAAAAGAAGTGTTCAATTATTTCATCTAATGTTGACATGGCTTTATCTTTCCATGTTTTCTTATTCAACAAATCTTCAAAATAAGCATTCACTTCATCAAGTCTTGTAATATCAATAGACAAATCCAATTCCTTGTTGCTTACTCTAAATATCTTGTCGGAATTTGGATTCTTAGCCTTTTTATAAACTACTGGTAAAATATTATCTCCTAAATCCCCTCGAATAATCTTATCTATTACAATATCCATAGGATGAATTTTTTCAACTTTCTTTGCTTTCATACAAAGGGTTTCTAACAATTTCTGATTCTCATTTGAATCATAACTATTGAAAAAGAAATCCATTTCATTATCCGATGTATGGTCAACAGATTCAATTACAATAGCATCCTTTTTCCAACAAGCAGTAAAGCATTTAGATTTTGAATCAATCTTAACTAATTGAGTCAAATCTCTATCAGCTGACCAGATAAGGCAATTTGTGTTTTTACTATTCAATAACTTACTCCAATAAGCACACCAATCATCTCCTTCTACACCCTTTTCTCTAGAAACACATACTCCAGTCTCTTTTAATATATCAATAAATTCATCATATCCTTTAAATATCTTGTCCCAATCAAGATCTTTATCTTTTTCTCTATTACCTTTATAAGTAATATGGTCTTTCTTCAAAAATTCTGGAATACTTATCTTATTTCTCCATGATCCACCATCTGCAACAAAAATTACATTATCAATCTGTGGAATATCCCGAAGTAACTTATTGATTGACTTAATCATCATCAACTTTACTTCTTTAACCAAAGTATCTTCATCTTTAATTCTCATTCTAAGAATAGAAAGACGAGACATCAGCAACCAGTTACCATCAATAATTAAAACAAAATTACTTTTATTCGACATAATCTACTTTTCTATTAATTTATATATTTACTTTATAAATATAGAAATTTTAAATAGAATTTCAAACAAAAAAATGCAGGATCTTTTGAATCCTGCATCTGTGTTTAAATTGAATTAATTAATTCTACTTTGCTACAACGGCTGAGTCAACTGTTACAGAATCTGCAGCAGTGTCAACAACTACTGTATCTGAGTCATTTACAGATGCAGTTGACTTAGTTGAATTGCCACAAGAAGCAAAACTAATTGCCACAATAGCGGCAAATACTACCAAAATCTTTTTCATTTTCTTTTAAATTTATATTGTTATTAAATTATGTTATTATGAAACGAATATTAATATCGTTTCAAGATTAATAATAGAATATTTCTATTAAAAGTTCATCGTCTACCACCAAAATTTTTATTCTTTGGATAAATAGGTCTACTGTCTACTTTACTAGGTACTTTCATATCCTTTCGCATATTACCAAACCAATTAGGTTTTGGTTTATATGATGGGTGCTGAATCCAAACTGGATGATAAGGATCTCTTAGTGGAGGACAAACATAAACTGGTCTCTTTGGAATTGGAGGATAATATGGTTTATGATATTTGTACCAATAGTCATGATATTCATAAACTACTTGAGTATGATATGTTGTTTCAATAGGTACATTTGATGTAATACATGATGTATATACAAAACACAATATTGCTAAGTAGATATTTAGAAATATCACATGAATCAATTTTTTATTTTTCATGAATTTAATGACTTTAATAACATTCTAGCGTATTTTACACACCTATCTGCTATTGCTTTAACTTTTCCATCACCTAAATTAACAATATTACCATTACTATCAATTTCAGATAGAGTGGCATTAGCAAATAATGATTTTGCAACTTCTTTTACATATTCTTCATCCTCATATTTAATACTAAGAGGATTGGGAATTCCCAATCCTTCAGTAGGGGATTCTTTATTTACTTTACTCATTATTATTTCTATTGAACTATTATTTTACATAATTTACATTTCAATGAACTTCTTGTTATTACGATAAACCAACTGGTCAATAAAGATCTTAGGAAGATCAGAGTATTCCTTACGGGACCAATCATTGACATTAAGATGTCCGGTCAGCCAGTTAGTATAATCAGACTTATCCAATCCTACAATTTTTCCCCTTGACTCATAATGTCCCATACTGAAATTGTCTTTTCTCATCATTGAATTCAATGCTTTGTTGATATGTCCAATCAAATCATTTAAATCATCATAAATAAAATATGTATGCTTTGATTTTCCTGTCTCAGTATTGTATAAAACATATCCCCAATTGCCAATTCTCTTGTTGTTGCTATGATATAAGAAAAGCTTATCATAATAATCAATTCCTTTGGTAAGATGAATATCAAATACCATACAATTTGACTTTCTTCTATTGAATGCCATCAAATCTTCTACAATAGGATTCCAATGCTTATCATCATAAAGGTCAAACGTCATCTCACCATAATTAGCAAATGAAATATCTTTTACATGTCTAGTTTGTGAAAGAATCCAAATAATCTTATTAGCTTCCTTTTCTTTAATTGGATCAACATTGATATTCCAAAATTCAAACTTCAAATTATATTTCTTCATACTACTCTATTTACTTTTTATCTACTTCCTTATTATCTACTACCTTATTATATTCTGCTCGCAATTTCTCGATATTGTCACACATAGAAGTCTCGTTACCCTTATCATCTTTTACCTTTTTGCAAGGTGAACCCGGTTCACCATACAACTTTACATAAACAGTATATGCTTCAGGAAACTCTTCCTTCAACTTGTTGATAGTTGTGATGACACCTAATGTACAAGAAAGCTTATCAGACCAATCTTGCAAGTCCAATCTCTTTATAGTAATTGCTTTGATTTTCTCTGCAATCTCTGGAGCATTCTTCTTAATGTATTTTACCAAAGTATCATTAAGTTGAAATTCATGAATACTAACACCATCAATCATCTTGTTGTAAATATTATTTACATGGAAGCAAAGATAAGCATAATTCCATCTACCACAAATATTATACTTTTCTTTATCTTCCTTTGTCAAGAAATCATATCCATATAATGTCACATCACCCTTATCAATAAGATGAGGATACTTCTTTTCAAACTCGAATACATCATTTGGAATATCCTTCATAAATAATGATGTAAGTTCATTTTCTACATTGGACATAATTGGTTTGTATTCTTTCTCAATAACATTTTTAGTCATTGTCCGAACTACACTTTCTCTTTCTGCTTTTGTAAATTTCTTATAAGCTACCATAATTTTACTTTTCTAAAATGTTCCTTAAATAATCTATTACATATTCAATATTCTCTTCTGTAAAGTCATACACTTCACGTTTTTGCAACTTGCTGTTTACCGCTTGAATAAATGTAGACTTATCAAGCTTATCACCAAACTTGCTCTGTACTTTCTCATATACTCTGTATATCTGTTGCAAGTCATCATGCAAGTCACCAGAATATTCCATAGGAAACTCTTCACCTGGAAAACTTGCTGTCCAAATATAGTTCAAACCATTTCTAAGAATATTCCAAACATACATATCATGAACTGTATCATCATATTGTAATTTAGACAATGGATAAGCTTCTTGCAATGTTATTGATGCACTATCTGTCTTTACTTCACCATTATCATCTATATAGAACCAAGATAAATAGAATGTGGTTTTGCAATAACTTGATACATCTCTGAATATTCTCTGTTTCTTAAGATATTCATAGAATTCTTTTGTATTCAATGCTTGAAATTGGTCTGGATTATCCTCATCTTTAACATAAAGAATTGGACAACCTTTGTTTGGACCAACAAGCACACCATCATTTACAATTGATATAGCTGTTGTTAAATTCATAGTGTATTTTATTAATATTAAATTATTTACTTATTTATTTTACATCTAAAATATAGTATAAAACAAATAAATTTCAAATAAAATTTCATTTTATTGACTTAAAGTCAATCTAATTGGGTTCACTACAAACCTCATATTCGCTGGCTCTATTACTAGAGCATCACGCTTTACATTTATCTTATTGCAACCTAGTACCATTATATTCAAAGCACCATTTATATCTGCATTTAATCTAAGGCCATTCTTTGTAACAAACAATCCTCTTCTTATCCTAGATCCAGCATATACTTTGTGCTTACAAATCTTTTCATTGTCCATAAAGCTACACTTTGAAGTGTATGCTTCACTCACTACAATGAATGTGATACCTTTTAACTTGCACTTATATTCTAGCATCTGTATTAGCATATTGTATGGTATTGAAACAAAGTTTTGATTTATAACATGTCCTAGCTTGGTACTGTCTTTCCAACCAACATTCTTTCCTACAATCAATGTATTTATGTTGTTTGATTCCATGTAACATACTATTGCATGACTCAGTTTATGCATGAAGTCTTTTACTTTTCTGTTTCTCTTACCATTCAAACGCTTTATTCTTTTAGTTGACTTAGTCTTTACTTTAGATTGCAACTCGGCTTTTCTCTTGTTGTAAAAGTGATTTATTGCTTTCAATGGTCTTCCATTGTAAAGAACAGATTGAGCTGAGTTAGAAGCCAAAGCAACTATATTGTCAATTCCAAGATCTATGCTAGCATAATTTCCATTGTCTTCTTTAAATTCATATTCTACTTGATATATTATTTCTACTACTATATGATTTCCTTTAGGTACTATCCTTACTTGGCATACATCTTCCTTGTCACAATTAAGATAAATGAAATCAGTCTTGTTCACTTTAAGTCTTAGAATGCCATCCTTTACCTTGATACATTGACTGGTATATACAAATACATACCTTCCATTTTCTTTGTCTTTATACTTAGGAAGTCTGACTTTCTTTCCTTTATTCTTAGCTGACTTTATTCCTTTGAAGAATGAAGTATATGTCTTATCCACTAAACGTAGTATTTGCTGGCTACATTGAACATAAGGTAAGCTAGTATAATCCACTTGCATTGTATCAGATAATTTCTTATTAAGAGCAAAGTAATTAAGATAAGTCTTGTCTTTACTATATTGCTGTCTTATCTGATACAAAGCTTGGTTATAGAGATTCTTAGAAAGCCAACACAATCTATCAAGTGAAGCATAATTCTCATGCTTCTGTCCTATGATAATTTGCTGTGTTAGCTTAAGTTTCATATAGTAAAATATATTATAATTTAATATAGTATTTTGAATGAGTTAATTTTAATATTTTGTGCTATTAAAATTAAATCATATATCCATCTCCTAATTCACCAAAATCTTCCGGTCTAGTACCATCATAAAACATATAATCATCATCTTCATCATTAATGATCTTCAAATCAGTTGGTAAAATTCCAAGCTTCTTTGCAATTTCATTAATAGTAAAGATACCATTTGCATGTCGTTCATCAGTTTTCTTCTTCTTTTCCTTTGTATATTCAATGAACAAACTTCTGTACTTTATAGCATCATCATACCATGTGAAAATTAGTGCATTATCAAGATTGTCATTTTCTTCAAATACAGGAAAATCATTATCATCAGTCAAAGTAAAATCAGCAATACAATGCTTACCAATTACATAAGCCATATACTTTGCATCCTTAACAAGATACATATCTTTAAGGTATGGATAAGGAATAGGAGTCATTCTATATCCATACTTTACCTTACTTACAAATATAGGAATAATATTATCTGTAACAATTCTATTATTCTTAGTAGAAATATTCACAACCCAAAAGATATTGTACTTCTTCTGAAACAATACCTTTGTCTTGAATAGGCCAGACAATGCATTATGAATAGTTTCTTCTTCGGTACAATAGAGATCCATAAGATATCGAGTATACTTGCTCTTTTCCTTAAGAATTGATAACTTAGCTAATGTACTTGATAATGTTGCTGTATATGTCATAATCTTTATTTTAATATTTTACATCTAAAATATAGTATAAAACAAATAAATTTCAAATAAAATTTCATTATCTTCAGTAAGGTGAATTTCTGTAACCCAAATAGTTTACTGTATTGTGTAGAACATATCCAATGTTTCATCATTGACCATATTCAAATCCATACCTTCATCTTTGTGGTAATCAATGAGATCCATCATTGGAGCATTATTATAATCAATATTTGCATTCATATTTTAATGTTTTAAGTTAATTAATAAGTCATAGCCATTCCTACTTTTGCATAATTCCCGTTGCTAATGTTATATCTCAATCTATTGATCCATTCATAACTTTTGCTAGCATGAATATCTCCAGGAAGTACAAATGTATCACCAACTTTAGTGAATTTTACAGTACACATTGCACATTCAAAACTATATTCTGGAAATGTATTAAATAACTCTTCATATTCTTCATTATCTTTAACACCAATATCTTTAAGATAATATTCTTTTTTAATCTTAACTACTCTACAAGCGCATATTTCATTATGAGCTAAATGCATATCTATAACTGTACCATTTCTATATACTCCCATCGAATGTTGAATATCTGTGGACCAAAGAATTGTCTTATTCTTATATAATTTATCAAGAACTTCTTTAGTTATCTGTGGGTTATTGTTAATATCATAACCTTCTGAAGCTAAGAAGGAATACATATCCATCATTGGAGCATTATCATAATAATCTTTAGCACTTGTTGTATAAATATTTCTTTTCATAATCTTAATAATTTTAACGTTTAAAATATAGAACAAACAAAATAAATTTCAAAATAAATTCAAATAAAATGTTTTGAAATTGCAATTATTTTATTTCTATTTTAATTTAGTATAAACATTATTTTATGGAAGAAAAAAATACTTTAGTGATAGGTGATTTCCATTTTGGAACAAAGACAAATTCAGTACAATGGCTTGAAGAAATGGAAAGTTATTTTGTAGAAATTGAGAGTTTGATAGTAGCAAATGGTGCACAAAAAGTAATTTTCTTAGGTGACTTGTTTGATGTAAGATATTCTATAAATACCTTGGTTGGCATCAAAGTAAAAGACATGGTAAGAGAAATGATAGAAAGAAATCCTGTAAAGAGTTTCAATTTTCTTGCAGGTAATCATGACTACTATTCTCCTAAGAAAGAAGATATGCATTACAATGCTTATGAAATGGTTTTTGGTACCGAATTCATGAAAGAACATGATAATGTACACTTCTATACTGAAAGCCCATATCTTGATAATGATGGTGACTTATATTTGCCTTGGTTCTTCACAGAAGATAAGGAATTGTTTGGGCAAACAATAGAACACTTTAAAGGAGAATTTATAAATAGAATATTCTGTCACTCTGATCTATGTACTTGGGATATAGATATGATAAAGAACATGAATGGAAGTCCGGTATATAGTGGACACATTCATACACCATGGACAGATGAAGAACATAAGTTATATAATCTTGGTGCAGCATTACCATTGAACTTCAATGATGTAAATGACAAGAGATATGTATATTTGTTAAGAGGTACAGAAATAGTACGTAAGTTTGAAAATGAAGAAACTTATCAGTTTTACAGATATTTTAATGAAGAAATCTTTAATCTTACTAATTTTGATAATTGCTTTGTTCAGCTATATATTGATAAAGACTTAATCAATAAAGCAAAATACATTGAGAAAGTAAAAGAACTGAAACTGAATAATCCTGGAATATCTATAAGAGTAGTAGCAATAGATAAGATGATGATAAATGATGATGAAGTTGGAATTGACATGAATCAAGATATAAAGAAATATATTGACAGCAACATTCCAAAGAATCTATATAGTAAGTATGAAATAGTGAAGAATAAATTAATTAAAAAGGATTATTTTTAAATGTAAAACATCTATATTAGAATATATACTACATGGAAATCAATGATGAATATATAATTAATGAATTTTTTAAAAAAAGATTAAAATTAAATAAGAAATCTTTTACAGATGAAGTTAAAAAATATTTAAAGAATAGATTTAAAGAATTTAACTCTTATAAAGAAACTGTATATAGAATAAAATATAATATAGAAGAAATTCCAAAGTGTCCAGTATGTGGTAAAAATTGTAAATTTAATGGACATCCTGGATTAGTGTATTTGACATATTGTTCTAATGATTGTAAGAAAAAATCTAATTTAGTTGGTATTCATATTGCAGAAACAAGGTTAAAAAAATATGGTAAAGGTATACCAGGTATAATTACCAAGATGAAAATGACTTGGCAGAATAAATATGGTACAGAAAATCCATTCCAATTAAAAGAAATCAAAAATAAAAAAGAAAATACTTGTTTAAAAAAATATGGAGTAAAATGTGTTCTTTCTTCCAAAGAAATTCAAAAGAAATCAGAAGAAACAAGACTTAGAAAATATGGCTATGCAAATTTCTTTTGTGATGAAGATATAAGGAAAAAAGCTCAAATATCTTTATCATCTGAAAAATGTAAAGAAAAAACTAAACAAACCAATTTAATCAAATATGGGTATGAATATTATAATCAATGTCCTAAAGCAAGAGAAAATTTAAGAATTAAATTATCTGATCCGGAAGTACAAAATAAAATAATTCAAACTAAAATAAAAAATGGATCTTATAAAAGATCTAAAAAAGAAGATAAATGTTTTGAATTATTAAAATTAAAATATAAGGATGTAATAAGACAATATAATAGTAATCGATATCCATTTAATTGTGACTTTTATATTCCTAGTGAAGATTTGTTTATTGAATTCAATGGATATTGGACACATGGCGACCATATTTATAATCCCGAATCAGAAGAAGATAGTAACATTGTTAATAAATGGAAATATAAATATGAAAATGAAAATAAAATTCTATATAAGAATGCAATACAAATATGGACAGAAAGAGATCCATATAAAAGAAAAGTTGCAAAAATAAATCATTTGAATTACATTGAATTTTTTAATTTAGATGAAGTAAAACATTTTATTAATCATGATAATAAATAAAATAAGAATAAAAAATTTTGGATCTTTATATGGGGTTCATGAATTTAATTTTAATGAATTAAAGGGAATGATTAAGCTTTCTGGCCCTATTGGAAGTGGAAAAACCATGCTATTAAATTCTATTTTATTTGGTCTTTATGGTACCATAAAAGATCATAAGAACCCCAATTTGATTGCTTGGAATACTAAAGACTATAAAGTTGAATTATGGCTTACTTCCGGAAAACATGATATCTATATATCTAGACAATGTTATTCAGAAATGGTAGCGAAGATAGATGGAAAGGATTTGCAAGCACCATCTAAGAATGATTATCAGAAAATTCTAGAAGAATATTATGATGTACCAAGAATTGCAATAGAAAGAATGTGCATCATATCGTTCAACCAGTTTATGTCATTAGCAAGCATGAACCCATTTCAAACAAAATGTTTTCTTGATGATGTATTTGGGTTTAAGACTTTTACTACTTATAATGATGAAGTGGTTGAAGAAAGAAGAGATGTGGCAAAAAGAGGAACAGAATTACAAGCATTGATACAAGAAACTTCTAATCAGATAGAATCTTTAAAAAAGAAGAAAGAAAATCAACAGCAGAAACTTGCAACATCAATAGATATAACTGGTTTAGACAAGCGAAGAAATGACTTGATTGAACAAGGAAAATCTGTAAAAGAAGAGCATAAGCAAAAAGTTAATGCAACAGTAGAGCAAAAAAGAGAATTAGAGAAAAAGAAATCTGAATTTGTTGATAAGAGAACAGAAGCAGCTACTTTGGGAAAGCAACAGAAACAAATGTATGAGAAATTCAAATCAGGCAAATGCCCTACATGTGGCCATGATATTGAGAAATCAAAAATAGATGAATATCTCAATAAAATGAATGATTATGCTAAAGTTTGGCATGATTGGAATGATAAGATAGAAGAAGTATCTAAAGAAATTTTATCTATAAATGATAAGATAGATGTAGTAAACAAGAAATATGATACATTGATTTCTGATATTAAATCCGAAATTCATTCTATTGATACTAAAGTATCAACTTACAATTCTAATCTTAAGTTAATGAAAGATAATTTTGACAATTTGATATCAGAAGCTAATGATAAGTTAGAGAGATTGCAACAAGAATCATTGGATAATGAATTAGAACAAGGAGAATGGAATGATTTGTCAGAATTGTTCACTAAGTCATTACGATACAAGTTGCTTGATTCTATGATACCACATATCAACAATTCAATATCTAAGTATCTCAATAAGCTTGAACAAAACTATTCTGTCAAGTTTGACCAAGAATTCAAGTGTCATATATTCATAGACAATAATGAAAAAGAAATTTCATATAAAGACTTATCGACTGGACAGAAGAAGACCTTAGATATTTGTATCATATTTGGAATTCTTCAGAATGTCATTGCAAATGTCAATTTTAATATAATAGGACTTGATGAACTTTTTTCGAATCTTGATGATAATATGAAAGATATGATGTTGGAAATGCTTCAAACTTCCATAGCAAATAACAGAACTATCATAATTATCAATCATGGCCCTATGTCAGATGACAGATTCGATCATAAAATAAGAGTAAGTGTAAAGAATAAGAAAATCAATAAAGAAAACATTAAGAAAAGTTTATGTACAGGTCAAGTAATAGTACATGCATCTGAATATGAACAAGTCTTTTAACTAAAACAAATAACTTTATTTTTTAAGTGAGGAAATAAAAAATCAAATTTGATTAATAAATATGGCAATACGTAGAAAACAAACACAAGAAGAAACAGAACAAACATTAGCTGCTCAAATTGGAGATCTTGGTAATGATTTGAATATGGAAGCAAATGAAGGAGTACAGCAAGAAGTATATGATGATGTGGCTGAAGAAGCTCCTTCTACTAATATGGCTACTCAAATGATAGGAAAGAAGTTGAACAGACTTCCTGGGGCTATGTCAAATGAAGAGAGAGAACGTGATAAAGAATTTATCAAATCACAGAATCTTTCAAGAATTGGTCAGAAAATTGGGGATACCACAAGAGTTCGTGAAGGATGGCTCCCAGTAGATAGAACATTGTTAGGTGAACGTGATATTTTCTATCCATCTGATTGGTCATTCTATATTCGTCCAGCAACAGTAGAAGCTATTCGTAACTGGTCTATGATTGATGATCAGAATGGTAATAGTATCGATGAAGTATTTAATGAGGTATTGAAGACTTGTTTGCAGATTAAGGATAGTACAGATCGTCCTATTCCTTGGCACAACATTTGCTCTTGGGACAGATTCTTCTTCTTACTTCTTGTAAGAGAATACACATTCCAAGATGGTGAGTCAAATATTTCATATTATGAGGATTGTCCTGAGTGTGAAACCCCAGTAGAATTCAACTTGACTTCTGATGCATTGATGTATGATATGCCAGATGAAGAAGTAATTTCATATTATGACCAGACTTCTCGTACTTGGGCAATTGATCCATCAGAATATGAAGTAGAAGGTGATCCTATTACTTTGTATGTACCAACTTTGGAAAAGGATGCAAACATCAAGGCTTGGATGATCCGTAAGCTTCAAGAAAACAGAAACACAAAGATAGATCCAGTATTTATTCGTTTTGTTTCTTGGATGACACCTAAGATTTCTAAGGATGATGAAATTAGTAAGAGACAAATGAAACAGCTTAAAACAGCATTTGATTCTCTTTCTATTGATCAGTTTGAATTCATGGATGAAGTTCTTAAGAATATTATTGTTACTCCTAAGACTAAATTGATTACTAAATGTCCAAGTTGTGGAGAGGAGGTAACTTCAGATATCAGGTTTCCAGATGGAGTTGGGGCTTTATTCCATGTACAAAGTAAGCGTCGCCGCTTCGGTAAGAAATGATCTTTTTATCTGCAGAGAATATCACATACAACCTAGTGAGATACTTAGAATGCCTTATTGGATATATGAAGAGTATCTTGCTAACATAAAAGATATCCAAAAGAAAGAAGAAAAGGAACAAAAAGATCAGGATAAGAGATATAATAGCATGATGCCTAAGATGCCTAGCATGCCTAAAATGTCGACACCGGCTATGCCTAAAATTTCTATTCCTAAATTCTAAAGAATGGATGAACTTAAGTTCATCCATTCTCTATTTTATTAATATGGATTACGATAAAATACTTTTAAACATATTCTTAACAAATAGTGGAAGGTCTAAATATGTTTTAAAAAAATTAAATAATTATTCAAACATAAAAAAATATTTAGATAATAGATTTTATGATTACTCAGAATCATATAAAGAAATATTAGATAGAATAAAATTTAAAATAGAAATAAGACCTACTTGTAAATTATGCGGTGCAAATGTAAAATATAAAGGATTGTTAAATAACCAACCTACGTATAAAACATATTGTTCTTGTTCTTGCGCACAAAAATCAGAAGAAACTAGAAAGAAATATAAAGAAAAGTGCATTCAAAAATATGGTGTAGATAATTCATTCAAAGATAAACAAGTACAAGAAAAGAAAAAGAAGTCATTGATAGAGCATTATGGTGTAGTAGTCCCATCTAAATCTGATAAAATAAAAGAAAAGATAAAAAATACTTGTTTAGAAAAATATGGGTCCGCATCATTATTACAAAGTGAAGAAATAAGAAAGAAAATAAAAATAACTAATTTAGAAAAGTATGGTTCAATTACTCCATTAGGCAATACAGAATTTATGAAGATCAAGATAAAAGAAAAATATGGAGTAGAATATTCAACTCAAATACCTTATGTAAAAAAGAAAATAAGTGAAGGAACATCATCTTTAAAATGCAAGAAAAAGAAAGAAAAAACTTGTATGGAACGATATGGTGTACCCCATATATCAATGGATGAAGATATAAAAAACAAGAAAATAGAAACAAGAAGAAAAAATCATACATTCAATACTTCTAAACCAGAAGAAGAATTGTATTTGTATATTAAAGAAAAGTTTCCATCAGTGGAAAGACAGTATAATAAAGATACAAGATATCCATTTGATTGTGACTTTTATATTCCGGAATTAGATTACTTTATAGAATTGAATGGATTCTGTTCACATGGTGGTCATCCATATAATCCTAAAAGCAAAAATGATGTAAATAAGCTTAATTCATGGAAAGAAAAATCTGTTGAACATCCAATGTATAACAATATGATAAAAACTTGGACAGTAACAGATCCATTAAAAAGAGAAATAGCAAAACAAAATAATCTTCATTTTAAAGAAGTATGGAATTTAAATGAAGGTAAAAAATTTATCGATAAATTATGACGGTAAACTATTGTCCTTTTTATTTTTATTTATTATTAATTAAATGTAATTTGATAGAGGCTTTTTACTTACTTCTGTTATTTTTAAAAGTAACATTAACCTAATTTAATATATAGGTCAAAATTTATCCTATCAAATACGAAATGGCAAAGAAATGTCTAGTATATGAGACACTTGGCAACATAACTGCAATGAAGGTTAAGGAGTCTCTTGACAATAATGAAATTCGCCTTTCTGGTGTATTCGGTGTTTGCGGAATTAAAAATGGTAACAACAGAATTTACAGTAAGGAGAATTATGGTCAGATGGTAGAAAGTTTGCAAAAGACAATAGCAACAGAAGGTTGTCTTGGTGAACTTGAACATCCAAATTCAATGAATATTAATCTCAATAATGTTTCACACAAGATTGAAAGTGTTCAAATGCATGAAGATGGTACTATTACAGGTACTGTTGTACTGCTTGATACTGAGAAGGGTCGTAATGCTAAGGCTATTGTAGAAGCTGGTGTACCTTTGTATATCAGTTCTCGTGCTCTTGGTTCTATTGATGAATCCGGTAATGTAACACTTACTATGCTTAAGACTTATGACTTGGTTGGTACACCAGGTTTCTCACAGGCAAGTTTGCACTTGGATGAAAATCAGAAGTTTGAATCATTGAATGAATCTATGTGCGCAGTAATTCTTGAAGGTGAAGATGACAAGAATGATGATCCTGATAAGAACAAAGATAAAGACAAAGATAAAACAAATATGAAAGACTTGAAAGAAGCAGTTGATAAGCTTAGTGAAAAGGTAGAAAGCCTTGAGGCTGAACTCCATGTAGCTAAGGAATCTATCAATGAAAAGGATGAGCAAATCCAAGCTCTTACTGAACAAGTTTCTGAATTCAAGCCTACTAACTATGATGCTATTGAATCTTGGATTAAGGAAGAATTCAAACCTGAATTCAGCCAAGAAATGGCAAATGGTGTACAGAAATGGGTAAGTGAAGAGTTTGCTCCAGTTGTTCAGAATTGGGTATGCGAACAGTTTGCTCCTGAAGTACAGAAGTGGGTTGTAGAGCAATATTCTCCAGAAGTTCAGAAATGGGTAACAGAACATTATTCTCCTGAGGTTCAGAAGTGGATTGTAGAGCAGTATTCTCCTGAAGTTCAGAAGTGGATTGTAGAGCAGTATTCTCCTGAAGTTCAGAAGTGGATTGTCGAAAATTACTCTGATGAACTACAGAATTGGATTACCGAGCAATTTGGTAAGGAATTGACTAACAAGATTAATGAGAATGTTTCTGAATATCTAGAATCTAAGTCTAATGACAAGTTCGAGAATATTGATAGAATGCTCGAGATGCTTGAAAGTGGACAAGGTTCTAAAGAAAATGAGATTCAGATGTTGAAGGAACAACAAGAGAAGAATCTTGGTAAGTATGCAACTTGCTATGCTATTGTAAACATGCCAAATGAGTACCGTCCAATGTTCGAAGGTTTGAGTGAACAAAAGAAAGATGAGATAGCTTTGCAGTCTCGTGCTTATGACTTTACTAAGACTGGTGTGATGGAAAGCTTCTGGGCTGGTATTGATTTCAATGAGAAGCCAGTACAGAATATCAATGAGAATCATAACCAAAATCCAGTAGATAACTATATGTCTAGTATCGCTGCTCAGATGATGGCTTTACGTTAAATGTCTAAAAAGCGGAGGAACAATTTATTTTTACTAAATTCTAAAAGAAAAAGAATTATAACAAAATCATATTTCTAGTAATAAACATGTTGATTACAGAAAATCAGAACAAAGCAATGTGGACTAAGATGCTTACTGAGCAGTTCCATGTTGAAGATAATGAAAAGTTGAATTGGGTATCTGATTATGCCCAAACACACGCAATGTTTGAAGCTAACCTTGGTGCTCATGCAGTAGCTACAGCCACAGGTGTTCAACCTGTAACAGTTCCAGCTGGTGGTCCTCAGGGTGGTCCTGGTGTTGGTCCTATGTATGCTACTCCAGCTAATACTCTTGGTATGGGTAATATTGCCGCTCCTAGTGGTCCTCATGGTGCTGATGGTCGTGGTAGTTCTACAGCTGGTATCAATCCAGGTGCATTCTTCAATCAGACTCCTGGTAGTGGTGATATTCCAGTTTCTACACTTCCTATGGCTTTGAACGTAGCTTTGATGACTATTGGTCTTGAGCTTGTTCCAACTATTCCTACTAAGGGTCCTTGGGCTCTCTTGAGTTATATGGACTTCCCTTACGCCGGTGGTAAGATGGGTCGTAGAAATGAAATCGCTGGTCTTGACGGTGTTGGCGCTGGTCGTGAGAACAAACCAATGTACTTCAAGGTATTGCTCCCTGGTACTGCAATTGCTAAGCTCCGTGCTCTTGGTACTTTGGTTGAAGATGTAAAGGTTGATTTCGAAACATCTGCTGGTAAGGTACAAACATTGTTCAAGGCATTTGGCCGTATGGATGGTGGTCTTCTTGTACAGGTTATCGATTCAAAGAAGGATACCAAGGATATATCTATCAATGAGGCATTCTCTGGTGATACATTCAAGATGACTATTGGTGGTACAGAAGTAACAGAATTGTCAGAGGATGAAAAGAAAGCTGTACAGGTTGACTTTGCTCAGACAATGGTTGACTTCATCGATGGTTTCGCTAACTTCGCTACTGGTAAGAAGGAACCTATGACACGTGCTGAGAATGAAACCGGTACTGGTAACACTATTGGTCTTCGTCTATTCTCTAAGTGGATTACAGTAGGTAGTTATGAAGTAACAGGTGCTGTAACTCGTCAGCAACTTCAGGATCTTCCATTGTACGGTGTTAACGCTGTTTCTAAGATTATGGAAGCAATGCAGAACGAAATCACCCAGTCTATCAACGCTCGTATTCTTGAGCATGTATTCCGTCTTGGTGTTACTAACGCATTGAACTTGAAGAACTATCAAGGTGTTGACTTGAACCTCTACATGGGTACTGCTGATAAGGACTTCGCTCAGCTTCCTATGAATATCAAGGAGTACAAAGATATCTTTGGTAATGATCTTCGTGCTACTTGGGGTACTATCAAGAATTCAGAAGTAAACACTTCTGCTGAGAATCTTCACACTCGTCAACGTCGTATTGCTTCTCGTGTACTTGCAGCATCTAACCTCATCCAGGTAACTAACAGACGTGGCCCAGCTAATTGGGTTGTTACAAATACTCAGGTTGTTACAGCACTTCAAGATTGTGCTCAGTATGTAGTTGCTCCAATGCAGAATACATTCACACAGTCTGTAACTGCTAACCTCTACAAAGCTGGTACTATTGCAGGTCTTCAGGTTTATGTAGATCCTTACATGGATTGGGCTGATACTCGTATTTGTGTTGGTCGTAAGGGTTCTGGTAACGAACCAGGTGTAGTATTTATGCCTTATATCCTTGCAGACCAAATGCAGCTCATTGCTGAAGGTACAATGGCTCCTAAGATGCTTGTAAATAGCCGTTACGCCATTGCTGATATCGGTTTCTTCCCAGAGAAAAGTTATTACACATTTACTGTTTCTTCAGACTTCGGTTTGCTCTAATAGTAAAAGTATAAAACATATTAATAAATTAAAGAGAGATTCCTTAAGGAATCTCTCTTTTTTCATATAGATTATCAATAAATTCTTTACCTTCTTTTAATGACCAAACTTCTTTAAAATTCAAATTATGATTTTTAGCACAATTTCTTTTTTCTACATCCTTTATTGTCCAAATTTTTATTGCATTTAAATAATATTTATGCCCTTCTTTACCTTTTGATCTCCATATTTCTAATTGTTCTTTATCATTTATATTAGTTTTATTATATGGATGTTTACCATGTGTCCAAGTACCATTTAACTCTATAAAATAATCTAATTCTAGTATATAGAAATCACAACAAAATGGATATCTTTCTTTATCTTTATATTGTCTTATAACTGATGGAAATTTTTCTTTAATATATAAATACAATTCTTCTTCTGGTTTAGAAGTATTGAATGTATGGTTTTTTCTTTTTGTTTCTATCATTTTATTAATAGGTGTTAATCCTTGTAATGGCCATTCACCACCATATCTTTTAATGTTAGTTAAATTGATTTTATCTATAGTATCATGATATTTCGAAGGGTTATCAACACCATATTTTTCTATGCATGTCTTTTTTACTTTATCTTTTACTTGTGGATTACATAAAGGTGCATTACCACCATATTTATTTATACAAGTAGTTTTTCTTTTTTCTTTATTAATTGAATATCTATTGTTACATTTTATACTACAGCAAATACTATATTTACCAACAGATCTATATGGACTAAATTTATGGCATACCGGACAAACAGGATGAACATTTATATGATAGAGAATCCTATATATGTTTTCTTGTAATAATTTTGAACTATTTTTATATGTACTATTATCGCTGAATCTAGTATTTATATATCTTAATATATTAGGATATTTTCCATTTTTAATTTGCATTATTCTAACAGAAGAAATATTAAGTTTATTTTTATCATTTCCAGGAAATAAAATATTTAATAACATCCAATCATATTTATTAATATATTCTTCTTTAGAAAATAATGGATAAGGCCTTCTATTTCTTCTTTTTATTGTTCTTTTAATTTTTTCATATAATTTATATTTATCCATATTTAAATATTCTAAAATATTAAAAATAATATAGATTTTTAATTTGTCTTATTCATTTTTTTAATTCTATTTTTAATCATAAATTACAATAGAAATAAAAACGAAATTTATAAAAAATTAAATAATATGGCAATCCCAGTATATTTGCAGAACTTTAAACATGCTGGTCTGTACAGAGTGGTTTTTGACAAATCAACTGTATTGAGTCAGGATACAAATGTTCTTCGTTTACTTGTTGGATATTCTGATAAGGGTCCATTCAACATTCCTACTTATATCCAAAGTGCTGCTGATTTTATCGCTATGTACGGTAATATCAATAAGACACAAGAGCGTCGTGGTAATTTCTTCCACCGTACTGCTTTACAGATGTTGAGTGTATCTCCTATTCTTTGTTTGAACTTGAAGAAGTTTGATACAGAAAATGTTACAGGTGCTCAAATCAATACTAACTTCAATGCGAAGGATACTATTGATACAGTACAGATCCCTGTGGCAGATGTTTACGATACTACTCGTTTCTGGTCGTTAGACCCAGAAAAGCTTAATGAAGTACGTGGATCAGAATATATCAATATCGCTACTACCGATGTAAAAGCTAATTCTGGTACTTTCTTCATTCGTAAGGCTTCTGGTGGCAAAGTAAGTTCTTATAATGTTACAGTAAGTGATTGGTATAAGGATGCAGGTGAAGCTGTTCCTGAATTCCTTGAAGGTTATGAAAATGAACTTATGTCAGCATTCTTCGCTGAGGTTTATGTATTCAGTGGTAAGTTTACAGCTGATCAAGTTCTTGCTTCTGAAACTTTAAAGAATTACTTTATTGTAGATAAGAACGGTAAATTGAAGCTTCGTCAATATGTAAAGGACAGTTTTGGCGACTATAACGATACTCTTGACTATCTCTTCGAAGATGAGACAAGTGGTGCTATTGGACATTATGTTGGTTGTTTGATTCCATATTTCAAGGATAAGAATGGCAACTATGCTTCTCTTGATATCATATTCAATCTTGATTCTGATGCACACCACATGATGATGAGCTTCAATGAAGATATGCTTTATGAATATGGTACTGCTAACATCGACATGTCAGGTGCTCGTTGGATCTCTACTTCAGATTCTACTCCTTATGACAATACCCATGTAGAAAGCGATGGTTCTGATGTTGGTCACAGCCGTGCTAAGATTTACAAGCAATATGGTACTAGCATTGTTTGTATCGACAGACTTTGGAAGGGTACTGCTTTAACATCACTTCTTGGTAATGTTGATGCTCCAGTTGTTTCTGCCAAGACACATTTCCGTACAAACATCTGGTCAGATGAAGATACTATCAAGCATCCTCTTTCTTGGGAAAATGTAAAGAAGATAAGTGGTAACATGTATGTTCAATCTTGGACTGATACTGCTATTACTTTAGGAGCTATTGGTTCAACTAAGCATATTACTATCGACTTACTTATGATTAGTAAACCAAATGTAAACTATATTCTTTACGAACTTGGTGCTGCTTACAAGAAGACAGTTGATGGTGTAACTTCTTATGTTCCGTTTGAGTCAGGTCTTGGTACAGTTTACAAATCAGCTGATGCTTATGACAAACCGGAGAATATTAATGGTCCTAAGAAGGTAATCACTTCACTTTCTAGAGATTTAGATAGTACAGATGATGCTATGGTAATCTTGAGTTCTGAAGTTGTTAAGTGTAATATCGAAGATGTTTACATTACTACAAAGACCGAATATCTGAACCCAGATACATTGATAGATGAACATAATAAATATGCTTCTTGGAATGTATATGGTCCATCTGTTACATTCATCCCATTAAATGAAAATTGGACTTTGACAGCTGATGTATACGATGAAACTGATGAAGATGCAGTACATACATATCATTTAACAGCTCCTGCTACAGCTGATACCACTGTTCTTGCTATGCTTCAGAAGGGTGATCAGTTCTTAGCTGTAGATGGTAAGATTGATATGGATGGTGATGGTGACTATTCTGATGAGGTAAATAATGGTTATTATGACCTTTGCTATGTTCAGGAAACAGAAACCATTACTGATGAATATGGTAATCCTAAAACATACTCTATCAAGTTCACAGGTAATATTGCTACTTATGAAGGTGCTAGCAAATCTGACAAGGACGTAACTATTTCTAATGGTGAATATAAGTTACTTAGTCCATCAGAACAAGCTCTTTATAAACCTAAGAACTGGGCAGTTACTTACAATCATGTGGGACCTAGAACTTTAACAGCTGAAGCTTATGCAGTTGCTACAAACAAGGAAGGATTCAATCCATCAGGTATAGTATTCTCTAAGCAAGTTACAGCTGTAGAATACATGATGTTAAATGCTACTGCACGTAACATGTGTACTAGAAATTATCATTACCATAAGATTGCCACATCAGATCCAAATAAGGATAATATAACAGGTGCAGAATATAAAACAAAGAGTGAAGGTGAAAAGAAAGACTATAAATATGTAGAACTTGATTCTTATACATTCATCTATGATGATATCAAACAAGTATATTCATCTAATGACGGTCTTAAGAGACCTGTTCAAGTAATAACCGCTGATGGAACATTATATATTGATGCAACTTCTAATCCTGATTTGAAGGTAGATGAAGCTGGAAAGATTAGCGCAAATACAACTGCTTTGAAGCATGATGGTACTGATAAAATTGGTTATTATGTAGCAATGTATACAAATCCTGCATTTAACTATGGTCAGGAGGTAATTATGCTTACTGATACAGAATATCAAAAGATTAAGCCAATTTCTGCAGAAAAATATAATAGTCTTTCTACTTCAGATAAGACTGCATATAATAGTACAACAGCGAATTATACAGAAAATGGTGGTGCACCAAAGAATGGCCATTATTTGATTGGCTACTCCACTTTAGTAGCTAATACTAATGAATGGATTAAGAAAGCTGCACAAAATGCAACAACTTATGGTAAATATCTTGTTCGTATTGAAAATGGTTTGAACCAAGAAATTGGTACTATGGAACCTGTATACTTGAAGGGTTATACCTATGAACATCCAAAGCCAGATGGAGTTGGTCAACGTGCTAAGCTTGAATGGCAGAACTTCCAGTTGTCAGCTTTGACTGAATACAAAGGTCTTCTTACTGGTCTTTTGAATAAGTCAGAAATTGACTTCAGATATGTTATCGATGGTTTCGAAACTTATGTTGATGCAGGTGCTAAGAAGGTACTTTCTTATTTAGCCAAGCAGAAGCAAAATGCATTCGCTATTCTTAACTTCCCTTCTGTTAAGACATTTGTAAAGTGTCCATACAGTTCATTTACAGATGCTAAGGGAGTATTCAACGTACAATATGTAGTTGATGGATTCAATAAGAAGAAAGCTCATACAACAGCATTCTCTCTTCCATCAAATGATGAAGGTGCTAGCTTTGCAGCTTTCTATACCCCATTGAAGCTTTCTGATGGTACTATTGATTCTGTTGTTCCATCTGCAGGTCTTGTATCTAACTTGTTCATGGAGAAGTACAATTCACGTCTTCCTTATGAAATTGTAGCTGGTCCTAACTATGGTGCAATGTCAGTATCTGGTCTTGTTGGTCCTGATTACAATTATAGTGGTGATGAACTCAACATAATTGAGCCTTTTGGTGTAAACTGTATGGTATACCGCCCAAGCTTTGGAACATTCATCAATGCTAACCAAACTGCTAAGCAGACACCTAAGTCAGCATTGAGTTCTGTTAACGTTCGTGAGTTGGTTATCTACATCATGGATGAAGTTGAGAAGATTCTTCAGTCTTATCAGTGGGAGTTCAACAACCAGACTGTACGTAATAAGATTAAGGATCGTGCTGATTCTATCTGCGCTAGAGTTCAGGCTAATGGTGGTATTCAAGCTTACTTGAATGTCATGGATGACTCTAACAACACACCTGATATTATTGATAATGAGATGGCTATCTTGTCTACTCATATCGAACCAGGTCGTGGAATGGGTAAGATGGTACATGAGTTGACTCTGTATCGTACAGGTCAGATGAATTCTACTATTCTTGGAGAATAAACAAATGAGAGAGTTCTTAAGAACTCTCTCCATTTATAGAAAATAACAAAATCTTATATATAAGAAAGTTTTATGCAGAAAATAACAGAAAATAAGCCTAACATTTATTGGGGTGGATCAGTTGCTGCAACTACAGGTGATTTTGCTTCTCGTGGCCATGATGGCAAAACACATCTTCCTCATTTGATGAATACTAAGGCTGGTGCTAATCGTCAGGATCCAATGAACCGTGCAGTGTTTGAGGTATCATTTACACTTCCTACACAATTGCAAGGTATGTTTGGTGCTGATGCTGCTACCATGACAGAACAAGTTACGGATGTTGCTGGTTTGGATGTATTACAAAAGACAGTACAAGCTGGTTCACAGAAATTCTTTGGTGTTGATGTGAGCTTCTTGAACCCAACATTGGATAACACTTACGCTGAAGTTACAGTAAACTTCAATTTGAATATTCGTTCCAAATCAGATGCTTGGTTGCTTCGTATCTTTAAGGCTTGGGAAAAACTTGGTTATGACCTTGCTGATGGTACTCGTACATTGAAGGCTGACTATGTTGCTGATGTAATGAGAATTGCAGAAGCTAATAGAGACGGTACAATTTATCGTGCTTATGTATTTCATGACACAATGATTACAAATGTAACAGGTCTTGATGCACTAAATTATACTGATAATGAACCTGCAAAACTGGCTGTTACGTTTAGATCAGATTTTTGGGATGAAGATATGAGTACCGGTGAATCAAGCAACTAAATTAAAAAGTTGAAATAACTAATATAAAGTGTCTATTTTATTCATATATAAGATAGACACTTTTATTGTATAGATTCAAATGATAGATCAAGATATTATAAATGAATTTAATAATTTAAATCATCCCCATAATAAATTTGCATGGTTTTTATTTCATTCAAACCAAGAAATAAAAGATTACATACATAATAGGTATAATGATTCAAATTCTGATAAAGAATCATTACAAAGGATTCTTAATCATATAGATAATATTCCAACATGCCCAATATGTGGAAATAAAAATATTTATATTGGGAGACCAAATAGAATATATTCTAAATACTGTTGTAATGAATGTAAATTCAAAGATATTAATTTAATAGAAAGACATAAACAAGGTTGCCTGAAGAAATATGGTGTAGAAAATATCTCACAAGTAAAAGAAATAAAGGAAAAGAAAGAAAAAACATTTTTAAGGCATTTTGGTACTAAAAATAATTATGGACGTTCAAGTGTTGTAAATAATATATTCAAAAGAAGAAAATTTAATAATACATTAAACACTTCTAAATCAGAAGAAGAATTATATCTTTATATAAAAGAAAAGTTTCCATCTGTAATAAGGCAATATAAAGATAAAGAAAGATATCCTTGGCATTGTGATTTTTACATTCCGGAACTAGATTGTTTTATAGAATATAATGGATTTCAAGGACATGGAAAACATGCTTACAATCCCAATTCTATAGAAGATAAATCTATAGTAGAAGAATGGAATAAAAGATATAATAATGGTGAGCATCCTTTATATAAAAGAATGATAGAAGGATGGACAATATCTGATGTACATAAAAGAGAAACAGCTAAAAGAAATAATTTAAACTTTTATGAATTTTGGGATTTAAATAATGCAAAAGAATTTATAAATAATTCAAATGACGGATAATTTAATAATCAAAATAGTATATTCAAAATCAAAGCCAAGTACACATTATATTAGAAATAAAGATAAATATCCAAATATCACTAATTATATTATCAATAGATATAAAGATAGTAAAACATTTAGAGAATCTTTAGATCGTATGAAATTTGGGATAGAAGAAAGACCTGTTTGTAAACATTGTGGTAATAATGTAAAATATAAAGGATTAGGAATATATCAAACATATTGTTGTAGAAAATGTAGTTGGATAGATACAGAAAGAAAAAGAAAAGAAACTTGGTTAGAAAAATATGGGTTTGACAATCCAGCAAAATCTGAAGAAGTAAAAGAAAAAGGAAGACAAACTTGTTTGAATAAATATGGGGTTACAAATGGTGGGTGGGCACCAGAAGTAAGAGAAAAAATAAAGAAAACTAATCAAGAAAGATATGGTGTTGATATGCCATTGCAATCTAAAGAAATATTAAATAAAACAAAAGAAACATCTAAAGAAAAGTTTGGTACAGAGTATTATATGAGAACTAAAGAATTTAGAGAAATTTCAAAAGAAATTTTCTTAGATAAATATGGTGTTGATTGCCCAATGAAGAATAATGAAATACAACAAAAATTATCTAATAAGTTAAATACAGAAGAAGTAAGGCAAAAAATATATGATACAAAGAAACGGAATAATTCATTTAATACATCAAAACCAGAAGAAGAGCTTTTCTTATATATAAAATCTAAATTTCCAACAGTAAAAAGACAATATAGAGATAAAATTTATTATCCATATAATTGTGATTTTTATATTCCAGAATTAAATTATTTTATCGAATTAAATGGTTTATGGACACATGGAGGACACCCTTTTAATCCATTTGATGATAAAGATAAAATAAAATTGGATAAATGGAAAAATAAGTCAAAAGAACATTTATTTTATAAGGGAGCGATAAAAGTTTGGACAATTAAAGATCCTGAAAAGAGAGATTGCGCTAAGCGTAATAATTTAAATTTTAAAGAAGTTTGGTCATTAGAAGAAGGAAAAACGTTCATAGATTTTCTATATTCTAAATATAACAAACAATAAAACACAAATATGAAGAAAGAAAAGATAGACAAGGCTTATACAAGTAATGATTATGAAACATGTTGTTTTTGTTCTAATAACAGAAAAAGATTTGTAATAGATGGAAATGAACTTACAGCAGAATATATTTGGACATTGAATCAAGAACAACGTGAAGAATTGATAGATAAGATAATAAAGAAAATCCGTATAGATGGTTTCCCTTATAAACAATTGTTAAAACATATTTATGAAGATGACAAGTATATAAGTAAGCAACTGCAAAAATTGAAGAAAGCAGATCCAGAAAGTGTAATGAAGAATGGTTATCTTTCCAATTCTGGTAGTCTTTGTTTGGATATTTGTAGATATATGTGTCAAGATTTGTTTTGGAAAACCAGAGGAGATGATGGAACCATATCTATAGAAGATGTGTTTAATGATGATGTACTGATAACAAGAGTATTGAAAAATCGAATGGGTTGGAATCTTACAACAGAACGTGGACAAGAGGAACCTTATATATTTGATATGTCACCAGAAATGATTGTTCAAGGAATTCGTTCATCAAAGATTGGATATGGTGTTTCTAATTTCAGACCTATGATTGCTAAATTCATTTATTCAAGATATTTGAATGAAGGTGATAAAGTATTTGACTATTCTTGTGGATGGGGTGCTCGTATGTTAGCAGCTTGGTCATTGGGTTTAAATTATTCTGGAACTGATCCATTAGTTGTAGATGATTTGAAAAAATTTGATAAAGAATATCTTGGTGGAAAATCAATGATGTTTAAAACAGGTTCAGAAAATCCAGATCCATATAATAAAATATTAGAAGAGAAAGGTAAAGTAGATATGTGTATGAGTTGTCCTCCATATTTTACATTGGAAAAATATTCAGATGACAATTCTCAATGCTATAATAAGCTTGCAAATTATGAGGATTGGTTGAAAGAATATTGGGTACCAACAGTAAATAACTGCAATAACATATTAAAAGATAATGGTTATTTTGTTTTGATAATAAAAGACTTCTATAAAAAGTTTGCTTTGAAAGAAGATATGGCAAAAGTCATAATGGACAACAATATGAAATTGATTGAGACTTTTCAATATAAAACCCAACGAGATCATTTGTCTGGTAAGAGAAAGTCTGGTGTAATGTCAAAGAACTCTGAATATGTTTTAGTTTTTAAGAAATATTAATAAAAATGAAAAATACTGGAAATTATGTAAATAGTTCATCAATCTATGGATTGATGAACTCTAATTGTAAGATATTAGATAATAAAATTGGGTTTTGGAAATCAAAGAGTCATAATAAATTAGTATTATGTGAAGATAATATAAATGGCATTGACTTATCTGATACTTCAAAAATATCTATGATGTATCTTGATAAAGTAAATTATGACAAGGAATTTTGGAATTCCAAAGGTTATGAAATGTCTAAGATTACTGAAGCTGAAGAAATATTTTCTTATATAGATAAAGAATTTTTCAGTAAGTTGAATAGAACTGTTAACAAAGAAGTATATGAAACATTGAGAAAATATGATAATTGGAGAAAATCAGGAAAAATGACTGTTGTTGATTATTCTGATATTCTATATGATGATATATTGAACATGATAAAAGAATGGTCAACAACATCTGGTAAGAAATATGGATTTTTTAGACATGACGGAATTGACAGAGCATTTTTCAAAAGACTTAAGAATAAAGAAATAAACAAAGACTTATATGACATAAGAATATATAAAGTAGATGATAAAGTAGTAGGTTATAGTGTAATAGAACATTATCCTTCATTTGAAAATCATGGACATGTTTATCTTATAAGAAAAGCTGTAACTGATTTCAGAAATTTATGTTTATATATTGATTATGATACATTTAGAGAAAAAACAAAATATGAAAATAATATCATAATAAATTGGGGTTGCTCTTCTAGTGGTGTTAAGAAATATAAACTAAATAAATTCAAACTTGCTTACATTAAGAAACTATATTTCTACAATCTTAAGAAAAATCAATCCTGAAACAATAAAATGGTCGAGAGATATAATTTATCATCTCGACCATTTTCCGCTTCCTGTGTGACCCAGGCGCTTAATAGGAGACTCCTAGTTTATTTAAGCTTATCATAATTTTTTCTAACAATATTAGAAAATTTAATCAATGCTTCTTTCATTCCTGATTTTGTATCAGATACACCTACCCAATTATCCCCATATAATTGGTTATTGATTGCCTTATATTCCTTTTCATCATTTTTATATTTACAATCTGATGAATTGATACAAAGTAATCCGAATAATACATTTTGTTCCTTCCAATTATCAATAACTCTAATTAATGATGTTTTACTACTTAGATATAAACTATCTGTAATATTCAAAAAGAATATTTTTTTATTTGTCTGTAATTTTATATCTTTCAATATAGTATCATAAGACTTAGCATCATTTTGACTCATCTGGTATAATCGATTTCCTAACTTATAAGGATTTTTATCTTTAGGTGTAATATATTTTACAATATTTTCACCATGCCCATAAATATACAAATCAATCCCCTCATAATTCTTCATTGCTTCATAAAAAATACAAGCAAGTTTTGATGCGACATTTCTAGCAGAATATTCACCATTTTGAGGAAAATTCATTGATCCAGATTCATCTATTGATATTACAAATGCATATTTAGGATCTGGACTTTCTGATTTCTTCATAACCTTTCTATGATATACACAGTTTACTCCTTGAATTGCCTGTACAAGATGAGATGATATAAGTTGTCCGTTTCTATGGAATTTATCATCTTCTAATTCAATTTTCTTATTGTTAGGAATGATTATTTTCTTAGCAATCTTTATTTCTTCTGATAACTTAGAAATCATCTTCTTATAAGCAATGGCATCAGAACTATTTGGTTTTACTGCTCCTATTTCTTCTTTTGCTCCATTAAATAATTTATCTGGTTTATTAGTATCATATTTACCAAGGGCATCATTTTCTTGATTTACTGAATTTTTTGCATTTTTGAATTTTTGTGATATTGCATTCTTTGATTTATTTCTTCCTTCACTTGTATTAGGAGAAAACAATCCATTTTGACCACAATTCTTATCCTGATTTGGATTACCTTCAGTTGAAGAATTTCCTATCATACCAAGATTTGGCTTAGATAATTTTGAATTAAGATCATCTAACTTTACATATTTCTTGATTATTTCTATAGTATCAAGACATGCAACAACAGTATTTTTTGTAGGACTATATTTGAATTGATTTGGGTCTTCAATATTTACAATAACCTTTTCATATATCTCATCCAGCATTGGTCCAAATTCATCGATCCATTCTTTAGGAAATCTATTTGAAAGATTTGAATTTCTAACCATATACAATACCATGAATTGTACAATATCTATCTTACTGTTAGAAAGAACAAGCTTCTTTATAGAATTGATGAATTTATCTTCAGAAAAGTAATGTGACAATACATGGTTCAAAAAATACATCCATTGTGGTTTTCTGACACCTAACATTTCTTCAATACATTCATCCTCGTATACATTATGGAGCCAATGAGCAATAGGATATTTTACCATTTTCAAATCATAATTTTTGAAATCAGTAAAAGCACAATGGCATGCTTCATGGCAAGCCAATCCCATTTCAATATCCATGCTATCATAAGCATCTTTATGTTCCTTCATTGGATTCATACCAACAACAATATGTTTTCCATCTGTATATGATGAATCAGAATTTTCTTTAACAACTAATTGTGCAGAATTTTCTGTTACTTGATTAGAAACATAAAGTAAAGCTTGTGACATCAATGCTGCTGATGTCTTATAAGCTTCAATTTCCATTTCTTTATATATGAATTTTGAAGATGGATTTATACCAAACTTATTGATAGTATAAGTAGGGCGGTTAGAAAACCATTTTGTATGTTTGAGAGTATATGTCATAACTTCAGTTCTTCTTAAAATTTACATTATGAATATAGAACAAGCAAAGGGAATTTCAAACAAAAGTTCAAAATTCCCTTATATATTTTACATAGGTTTAGGATCATCATCCCAACTCATATTCTGATAAACTGCTGGTAAACATTCTTTATTTACATAAGCACCTCTACCACCAGCAGAAGACCAATATTTGTTGAATTTTCCATTCCATACATAAGGATGATGTTCTTTACCATAATGGTCTTCTTCCAATTTAGTAGTATCTTCAACAAATATTTTTTCTGTATGACGATATGGATATCCTTCAAAAACGCGATATTCTCCATTCTCATTTACGGCAATATATGCTTGGTCATATCTATGTTGTACTACTTTATCATCATCTGATGGTTTATTCAGATACTTGTCAACATCAAATGCATTAGGGCAATTAATATTTGAAAGGTACTTAATCAAATTAGGATCAATCTTAATAGTCTTCAAGTTATTGAAATAATTTTCATTCAATTTACTTGGTACTCCCATTTGCCATATCTTCAACTTACTAGCACTCTTAAGAAGATATTCATATTCTTCTTCATAACCAGGTGGTAATGTAGCAGCATCCTTATACATTCTAGATAAGAAATGAAATAATCTGCTTGCAAATGTATAATCAATTACAAAACCATAATTACTAATATATGGACAATGCAATTGCTCTTCTGGTATATTCTTTTCTTTATTGAACATATATAATTAAATTAAACAGTTAAATATGCATAATAGTCTTTATATAGAGTTCCTACTTCTTTATCAAAAGTATATTCAATCAATTTCTTATGCAAAGTATCAAGCATCTGTACTTCAACACCACCTTTCAACAAAAATATCAATGGTGTAATATCTCTATACTCTTCCCTAAACACAACTCTCTTAATACCAGATTGGATAATGAGTTTTGAACACTGCAAACAAGGGCTCAATGAAATATAAGCTGTAGCACCTTTACATTTACCTTCAGAACACTTGGCACATTTAGCAATAGCATTAGATTCGGCATGCAATACTTCATCATTTGTTACAAGATTGTCATTTTCATCAAGATGTTCACATTCATTTGGAAATCCCTTTGGCATGCCATTGTATCCTTGTGCGATAATCTGATCATCAGAACTTACAATAATGCAACCAACCTTACTTCTTGTTGCAAAACTCAAATCCTTCAAACATGAAGCCATATTCATGTAAGCAATATCATATTCTAGTCTTCTATTTTCTGTCATGATAAATTAATATAAATAGTCAGTATCTGTCTTGAACATTGAAACGAATGTCTTGTATTCAGTAAAGTTCATTTTTGTTGTATTTTCTTGGGTTGTCAGAATTCCAACATTATCCATAACTGGCCAACATTTTACAATGAACTCTTCATCTTCATCCTTATAGAATACTTCACAATCAACAGTAATATAGAATGCAGGATATTTCAATTCAAGCTTATTGTTTACCATATCTAAATCTTGAACATATACTGGAAGTGATGAATAATTAGGAAGAACATTAGGATCATCCTTCATCAATTTCTTCAGATAGTCACTATATCCAACAATATAGAATTCTGTAGTAAAAACTGAAGCTTCTTTACTGATATCAAAATTGAAATAATTAGTCATAGTGTATGTTTATTTATTATTGAATCTTCTATTTCTTGGTGTCTTTTCTGGACAATTCTCTGTAAAGATACAGCCTTTATCCATATCTTCTATTATAAGTCGTGTTAAAAACTTACCAGAAGGATATTCAAAGATATCATAATTATCAAGCCACATATAAGACCATCTTTTCAAATTATATTTAATAAATTGTTTACATTCATCAATATCTGTAAATTTGATATTTGAATATCTTCTACTGTTCTTATAAATTATAAATCCCATAATCATATTATTTTGTTCAGATATAAAATAGTATCAATTCTAAAAATTTCAAAACAAATTTAAAAATTTCTATAAAATAATGAACATCTCTTTCAGTTCTGTTCAAGAACTAAAGTTAATGAACATCTCTTTCAGTTCTGTTCAAGAACTAAAATTATGCACACAGAGAGTGGAAAATTTTCTAAGGTTATTAATCATACTCCTAAGTAATTTTCCGCTCCCTGTGTGACCCAGGCGCTTCCAGGATGAATCTTATTTTATATCCAATAAAATTGATTTACGTAATGATTGCAAGTCATTGACATAAACTTGATTCATTAAAAATCCTTTAACAATGATTGCTTCAATGACTGCAAGTCATTGACATACATCTGCTTTTCTGTTGTATTCTTAATATATTCAAGATGCTTTTTTATCTCTTCATTCTGATTCAAAAGTTCATCTCTTTCTTCTATAGTTATTTTTGACATAGGTGTTGCTAGCAATGTCATTGGTAAGTGTTGTGCATCCATATCGGGTTTGATATCAACCTTACTTCTGTTACGAATCTTAAGCTTACCTTTACATATAAGTTCAATGAACTTTACCAATTCTGAATTGTTCTTGTATTTCTCTTCAAGTATCTTTACAAGCTTTTTCTTTCTCTCAACATAAACAGTCAATCTCCAATTTACAAAATATCTGATAACCTCATATCTGTCTTTGAAATACTTGAGCTTGCCATTTTCATCAAGCAACCAAAGCAAATCATCTGGAAGTTTCTTAATGAGCTTGAATTTATTAGCTAATCTCTTACCTGACCTATCTGATTTGATTTCTTTTGCAAGTTGACCTTTGAAAAATTGTACTTCATAATGTACATTGCCATCTTCTGACAAGTCTTTATAATCTTTGATTTCTTGTTTATCACAAAGTTTATTCAACAATTTTTCAAATTCAACATAAGTAGTATCAGATGGCAAATTAGTGATTGTCATCAAGTCTTTTGCTTGATTTGTCTTCCATTCACCATAACAATACCATTGACCAGATTCTAATTTCCAATTGTCTTGTGGTATATCTCTCAAATAAGGCCTTACAACTGTCTTAAACTTTTCTACACCTTTCTTACTTTTAAGAATCTCTAAACAGCAATCAAGTACATCTACTGGATTCCAAGCATTGCTATGGAAAGAATATCCATTAGCAATACCCATAGTTGTATTGGAAAGAACTGTAGGTACAATAGGAAGGTAATGTTCTGGTTCAACATAGTCACCTTCTTCAAATACATACTTCAACAAATCATAATCTGCTTTGTATACTAAGTCTGCATACTTTGACTTTCTGATATACAGATATCGAGGTGCACCAGCTTCTGGACTACGAAGATATCCTCCTTGGCCTTCAATTTCCAGTGGATTGTAAAAATTATAAAAGGCTTTAGCCAATGTACATGTGGTACCAACAAGGGAAGCGTCGCCATGTGCATAGAGAGATATCTTCATTGTGTCACCAACGAGAGCAAGCAATTTTGATGTTGATCCATTCTTCAATGAACCTTCAAACATTGCATGTACAATCTTTCTTGCACCTGGCTTAAACCCATCACATATAGAAGGGATAGCACGATCACTGACAATATTGCTCGCATAATTTAAATATTCAACATTGAGAAAGTCAGTTATTGACTTTTGTATATCTTTCTTTATTATAACTTTATTTTCTGTTTTCTTAACCATAATTATAAATTAGATATTTCTTCAAATAATTTCATTCCTTCTTCATAATTCCATAATTCAACATAAAACAAATTGTTTTTCTTAGCTTGATTTCTCTTCTTAATATCTCGTTTAGTCCAGGTATTTATTGCATTATCATAGTATTTTGTATGCTTAGATTTCCATTGGTCCAATTTTTGCTTATCTTCTTTAGAATTTTCATTATATGGATGTCCTCCATGGGTCCAATGAAAATTGCATTCAATAAATAAGTCAAAATCTGGTAAATAAAAATCAACCATATAAGGATATCTTTTATCTTTATTCCAATTTCTCAAAACTTTACAGATACTAGATAAATATTCATATAGTTTATTTTCAGGCTTAGAAGTATTATGAGTGTGATTAATATATTTAGTATTTATCATATTTTCCACTTGTGATTTATGGTCAAAAGATTGTTGTACTAATCTTGACTTAAGTGGATGATCTACTCCATATTTTTTTAACCAAGTTTGTTTTGACTTTTCTTTATTATTTTTACTTTGAAATGAATATTCAACACCATATTTTTTTAAACAAGTTTGTCTTGACTTTTCTTTGCTTTCTTCGGATTTCCAATTATGGTCTACTCCGTATTTTTCAAGACAAGTTCGCTTTATCTTATCTCTGACTTCTTTACATTTATTTGGATTAGATACACCATAATTATTTATAAAGGTGTTTTTTGCCTTAGCAATTACTTCTGGACACATTTGTCTATGTTTATTGCAACACCCTATAGAAAATAAATGTTCTTTATCACTTGTCCTATACCCTATAAAATTTACTTTTTTACCACAAATCTTACAAACAGGTCTTTTGATGACATTGAATATTATTCTACACCAAGATTCTTTAAATGAATCAGAATCATTAAATCTATTCAACACATAATTATATTCATTAGGAAAACAAGATTTAATATGTTGAATAGAAAAATTCTTCATTCTTCTATTCAACTCAATTATGGTTTTATCTGTAATTTTATTTGTCATACTAAATCTGCCATCATTTCCTTTCTATCTTCACTATTCTTACCAAACCATTTCTTGAACATTGACTTTGTCAAATCATCAATCTTGAAATGCATAAAAATAGGGTTTCTCATTGATTCCTTTGTTTCAGATGCATCAAGACCAGAAAGACCTTTGACGTACTTAATCATATATCCTTTAAGCTTTCTTGCATCTTTATCAAATTCTTCTTGACTATAATATTTCTTTACTTCTTTACCCTTCTTTGCAATAATGATAGGAGTAATGCTTCTGCATACTATACCCTTCTCAAAAAGAATTGGCCATCTAGAAAAAAGGAGAAGCAACAATGCTGCAATCTTATCTCCATCAATATCTGCATCAGTAGATATCACAATCTTATCAAACTTCAAATCATTAATATTGAAGTCGTCACCAAACTTAAGACCTAAAATAGTAATGATATCATTGAACACATCATTCTTCATAATCTGCAATGGTGACATATCTAATGAATTAGGTGGTACACCTCTCATTATGTAACCTGCTTGAGTTTCTGGATCTCTACCAATACGAAGACCTCTTGCAGCAGAATCACCTTCATAAATCCAAAGCTGCTTACCTTGTTTCTTTTTTGATGAACAAGTCACATACTTATCTGAACGGCGAAGACCTTTGCTTGCTTCTTTATTGAGCTTACGAAGAGTACGTTGATCTTCTGCTTCACATTTCTTCTTATACCAATCTCTTACATTATCTATGATTTCAGACTTTACAACTGAATCAAGGAACTTGTTTGGAAGTTCAAACTTGACATTTTCATCTTTATAAAATTTCTCTACAGGTGTAGTCAAACATTCCTTTGTCTGTGAATCATAAGATGGATTGGAAATAGTCAAGTCACAGAACATACTATAATTGCCATCAACTTGTCGTGGAAGCAAATCAATCTTATCTTTCTTCTTAAGAAAATCACATACGGTAGTATTGATGATTTGATGCAATGCTTTAACATGAGTACCTTTATTACAAATACCTCCATTGACGAATCCAATATTGATAGCACCATCAGGATATACATAGACATGCTTATGTTCATCTTTCATCTCTATGCAATCCTTTAAAGTAACATAGTTTCTATATAAATCAATATAGTCTTTGAAATTATCAAACTTATATTCACCACATAAATCTTCATCTTTATATATTACTTTCAACCCAGGATTAGCAGCTGCTGCATTGATGCAACGTGTCAATATGATATCCTTGAATGTTCTGTCAAACTTATCTACATCTTCAAATCTAGAAAAATCAAGACGAAATGTGATCCTAGTTCCATGATTCTTTTTAGAAGATTTTTCTATCTCCTCATCATAGAATTCAGACATATTGTTTTTCCAATTACCAAGCCATCGCTTCTTTCCATCGTCAGTCATTACACCAAAATATGATGAAAAAATAGCTGTTAAACTAGCTCCAATTCCATTTTGTCCAAGGCCAGCTCTATCTTCATCATCATTATAATTAGAAGAAGTACGAAGTCTACCAAAAATAAATCTTGGAAGCATCACACCAGCATCTTTATGTTTAACAACAGGAATTCCTCCATTATCTTCTATTACTATAGTATTATCTTTCATTACAGTAACGGAAACATTAGTAAGGCCAAGATTATCAGGTCTACGATATTCATCACATGAATTTGATATAACCTCATCAATAAGCTTTAAAATACCCGGAACATATTCTACTTCTTTTTGTACCATCATCTGTTCTTTATAATCAAAAACAAACTGAGTAGAAAGTTCTGGTTTAATAGACCCTACATACATATTTGGGCGAAGGATCACATGCTCTTGTTCCGATAACTCTTTATATTTTTGTTCTATTGTCTTTGCCATATAATTTACAATACCTTAAGATAAGCATCATTCAAAGTAAGCCATTCTTTCTTACCATCTTTATTATGAATTCTCAATTCACATTTATATACTGGGTATTTGACATTCTTAGGTGCTACTAATGTTACTCTTGAATTCAACACTTTACCAATATGTTCTACTCGTTCAATATTAGCACCAAATCCTCTTGGAGATGGTATTAATTCAGGAACTTTAATAGAAACATTTTGGTCTATCATTGCATCAAGTTCATTTTTCAACCAATCGTGAAAATGATCCATTTCTGATATCTTAAACATTTATCTTTCCTTTCTTATATAATCTATTAATTGTATTATTTATATAATTGTAATTCTTCTTAAATTCGTCTGTCATGAATTCCCAACTCCAAAGATAGAGCTGTTCTGGTTCTCCATTCTTTTTTATTTCGAAGAACTTCATATTATGCGGTGTACAACTTGCAATAAGTTCATTATCTTTCTTAGTAGGCAACACTTCTACAAGACATAAAATGTTTTTATGTACGGTATTGTCTTTCTCATTAAGAATATAGTTTACTACATACATGGTACCACCAAATATTGCATGTACATCTGATTTGATAACAGATTGCAAATTTCTACTTACTCTTTTCATATTTTAGGAATTTATGATTTGAACATTTATAATATAGACAAATCATAAAGGATTTCAAAATTCTTACTATCAAACACTTCTATATACTTTAAATTGTTTTTGATAGCGGTTTCTCTTTTATCCACATCAGATTGTGTCCAAACTTTTATTGCACTTTTGTAAAATCTTGAACCATTATTTACTTTTGATTGCCATCGTTGCAATTTGGCTTGATCCTCTATTGAATTTGGATTGTATGGATGTCCACCATGTGTCCACATACCTTGCAATTCTATAAATGTATCTAAAGATTTAATGTAGAAGTCACAATGCCAAGGATATTCTTTAGATATGAATTGTCTAAATACATCATCTTTACCATATTTTTCGACTAGTAAATCATTTAGTTTTTCTTCTGGGATTGAAGTGTTGAATGAATTATGTTTCTTTTTAACATTATGAATATGTTCTTTAACTTTAGTAGACATCATTGCATCAAACATTTTTTGTTTTATTGTTTGATTTTGTGATGGATATTCTACCCCAAATCTTTCTTTGTTGGTTTTCTTCCATTTTTCTTTCACCATTGGTGATTTAAATGGATTATCAACGCCATAGTTAATTAAGGAAGTTTCTTTAAATTTATTTCTAGTATCTTCTGAATTTACTGAACATTTTATTGAACAAAATTTTAAGAATATTTGATTAGGTCTTCCTCTAAATTGTGTATATTTTCTACACATGGGACATTTAGGCCTATTTTCAATATGATATTTCATCCTCCATAATGTTTCCATTATAGAAGATGAATATTCATATCTAGTTTCAAAATATTTTAAAACATTAGGATGTTTTTTGATTTTTCTAGATGACCATGAGTCAAAATGCGTTTCATCTGATGTAAATATTTTTACAAATAAATTATCCAACCATTTTCTTGTCATTCTTTTCCTCTTCTCTTATCTTTATAAGTCGATCAACTTCCATCATTAACTTACCCTGAGCCTCCCAATTCAAATATTTGTAGTGATCTCGACGTTCCTTTTGAATTCTTTGCATTTTCGCAAACATATATTCCTTGTCATTTTTGTAGACAGTTCCTTGCAATGACACAAAATAGTTAGGGTCTTTTCTGAACTTATCAAGCTCTTCTTCTGTCCATGGAATTTCTGTATATCTTCCAAAACTGTCTGGACCTACTTTATTTGTAACAATAGATTCCATTGATATGTTACAAGTTCGAACTACTGATGGATAAAGTGAAGCAAAATCATCACATACACTATATTCCCAACGTCCTGGAACACATCCGCAAAAAGCACCTTCATAATTTACTTTTGTTCTTTCAACAGCATCATAATCCCATACTACATGTCGATCTTCATCATAAAAACATCTGAACAAATTCGCCGTTGTCAAAGCTACTTGACCCAAGGCTTTCTGGGCTGGAATTCCTGTTACTGTTGCCATAGAACAAGGGCTTTCAATACATTTGAAACGATAATGAATCAAAGCATTCAAACAAGAGTCGATAGCATTATAGTAAACAAACAATGGGAAATCATTTTCATAACATTCCTTCATTGTTCCTTCATATTTTACTTTATGAGCATTAACACCATGGCTACCAACCCAATCCAATGAATATGACTCATAAGGCCTCATTGAATATTCATAAGATTTGATGAGCTCCATATAATCCCATATCATACAGCCTTGTGGTGCTGGAATACTATATTTTGTACCATCCATCTCTGACCAAGAAATCTTATTGATTTCTCCAACAACACTAGCAGATCTCATCAATTGCATTGCTTTGAACTTTCCAAACAACTTTACTGTTCTATTCCAAATATAGTTCCAGTCAAATCGATAATAGTTCCATCCAGCTAAACAACCAATCTTTGGCATTATTCTAGTGAACCAATGTTCAATCATTGATTCTTCTGTTTCAAAATATTGATAATATACTTTTGGTGTAAAACCTTTTTTCTTTACTAGGTTTTTTGCAAAATCATTATCTTCTATATATTTAAGGTATCTTTCCTTCAATTCTTCTTGTTCATCGGAATTTAATGGTTTGATACCTAATACCATTACAGACAAATCTGGACCAACAAGACTTATCAACTGAATTCTTTGTTCCGCTTTTTCTGGTTCTGGAAATTCGTCTGAAATTTCGGTTTCTATATCACTAAAGTAAATTCTTGGAAATCTCATTGCCATTACTTCTTTATAAATATCTTCTGGTAAATTGTATAAGAATTCCAACTGATCAAACTCATTTGGCTGATATTTAGATGCATCCTTAAATACCACATCACATCTCTTTTCATCCCATGTATACTTCTTTCCATTTGGATTATACTCATAAGTTTTCCAATGATGCATCTGTTTTGAATAGCATTTTCTGTTACCATTTTCATCCAAATAGAAAATATAATACGTCTGATTCTTTCTTAACCAAAATCTGTCAATTATCATAGTCTTTTAAAAAATTATTAATTATTAAATTTAATATAGTTATGTCTTGTTTGATTTTTAAGATATCCTTATGGAATATTTCCAAATATTTCAAATTATTTTCTTTTGCTTTATTTCTTTTTTCAACATCTTTGATTGTCCAAATAGTAATTGCTTGACAATTAGGACCATATCTTTCTTTATACTTTTGTACTAATATTTGATGCTTGATAGAATTTGGGTTATATGGTTCTTTTCCATGCGTATAATACCCTTGAACTTCTATAAATAAATCTAAAGATTTGATATAGAAATCACATCTGTATGGATATCTATCTTTGTCTTTGTATTCCCTTAAAATATCATTTTTACCATATATATCTATCAATTTTTCATATATAGTTTCTTCTATCTTAGATGTATTGAACGTATGATTTCTTCTTAAAGTTTCATATCTCTTTTGTTTTGTCTTTTCTAACAATAATTTTTCTCTGTTTTCTTTTCTATTAAATACACAATATACACCATATTTCTTATATGTGGTTTCTTCTGTCTTATTATATATTTCTTTATTTGCTAAAGGAGAATAAGTACCGAAATTTACATAGCATGTTTCATGCCATTTTTTGTTTATTTCTTTATTTTGTAATGGTACTTCTACGCCATAACGTTTCATATTTGTTTCCTTAACCTTATCTTGATACTCCTTCAATAAGCTAGCACGAACTACACCATATTTATTCCTACATGTTTCTTTACCTTTGTCAATAACATTTTTATTCTTCATAGGATTATCAACCCCATATTTATCAATACAAGATTTCTTATATGCTTCTTTAGTTTCATTTGAATTCATTGAGCATTTACAACTGCAGAAATCAGCATACAATTTTCCTGTTTTCTTATACCAAGATATTCCTTTGAAATAAGTAGGTTTACCACATATACTGCAGTAATTTCTTTTTATATTATATTTTATCCTAAAAAGTATTTCAGTAAATGTTGATGGATTGTCATTAAAATATGAAAACAAATAATTTCTTATATTTTGATACTTTTTACATCTTATTTTATTTATATTGACTTTATCATCTTTATACAAATATTTTAATATTATATTATTTACAAATTTGTTTGTCATTGTTCAATACTAATAAAGTGTTCAATTATATTGAACATAGTCAATTAATTGAACACTTATTTCTATTTGAAATCATCCATCTTATTTGTAACCTCATATATAACACCAACATCTGTTGTCTTTACACTTAACAAACCTAATGATATTAATGTATTTATGATGATACTAGTATATTCTGATGTATAGTAATATTTGAGATATGTATCATAAGCATTCAATGGCTTATCTGGCTTAGTGAACCTAGCACATTCCCAATCTACTATTGCTTCTGTCCATTCTACTTCATCTTTAGGTTTGTATGCATTGTTTCCATCTAGATCCTTATAACATGGATGATGATCTTGCCATAATGTATGGATATGGTTGATGCATTCAACTCCTAACCATGGAAACAATGCATACATTACAATCTTATCAACATCATGATATTTATGAATTACTCTACCTCTCAAATAAGCTTCTACTTTCTTAAAGCATACATGATGCTTATAAGAATATAGGAGATGTGAATAACTTTCTGCTACATTTCTAAAAATCAAAGACAAAAGTCCAAAGAAGTCAAATATCTTATATTGGACTGAATAATCTTTAAAAGTTTCTCTTACATAGTGCAAAACATACTTAAGTTTTTCTTTACAACAAATCATAGTCATTTTCATTTTTATCTGTTTTTTCTTCTTCTGAATCTGCTAAACCTCCATAAGGTGTATATGGGCAATTAGAACAATTTCTGTACAATTGGTTATATATATGGGCAGCAGATTGACCTACTTCAATAGTTTCATAAGCATTATCTTTATCATAACTAACTTTTTTTGTTCTTCCATCATAACAATTATCAATTTCTAATCCATTACCGATAGGTGTCTTAAGCACTATCTTAGTTGGTATTGTGCAGATAATTTCATGAATTCTATCAATAGGAATCATTTTGTCAGTATACCATTTTACATACAACTTCTTTTCTTTTTCTACATATTCATAAATCTTATCATCTGATATAACACTTACCAGCAAGAATCTAGGAACATAAGTCATATCTACATCATTCATCTTCTTCCTAGTCTTTATTGAATAATCAAATGCTTTGTAGTTTTTAAAATTTTGTTTCATAACATTAATTCCAATCTTCTATATTACTATCAACAAACCATCTTCCCACATACTCATAAGTAAACAATTTAGTACTTGTATACTTTCCAAGTCTTCCATAGAATGCATGTGATGACCATAATTCATCTGTATAATGATACTTCATCCAAAACAATGGATCTACATAATTCTTATTTGGATTTGTATCTCTCCACTTTGTCTTATATATGTTACCTATAATACCATAGCATATAAGGTAACCTCTAAATACATAAATTAACTTTTTCATAAGCTCTTATAATATTATCTAGATTCCCCTGTTAAGCGCCTGGGTCACACAGGGAGCGGAATAATATGTTTCGGTATATTCTACCATCCAAGATAATTTTAACGTTCCTGTGTGAATATTTTTTTTTAGTTCAATGTCATCATAAGTTGTTTTACAGGTTTGACATCATCATCATTGAACTTGTTGCAAACCACAAAATTCACCGCATCCAATATATCAAATCCATCAGAAATCATTTCACCAATAGCAATATTCTCTCTTGTAGAAACAGGAAAATTCACGACACCTTTCTTATTTTCTTGTCTCATTGCATTTGCAAATTTTACAATGATAGTAGCATCATCTTCTGATATCTTACACCTATTCTTCAATACTTCTATCTCATTTCTTGTAGGCATGTAATCCACTTTCAATGGTAGAAATCTGTTCATCAAAGCAGCATCAATTTCTTGAGTACCACTATATTCTGAACCAATGTTAGCAGTAGCAATGAATACACAATCTGGATGTACTTTTACAGAACGTGGACCTTCTGAATCTGCTATAGCTAATGGTAGTTCTCTACGAGAATCTAAACAAGGAAACAGAATATTGTTTGTCATCAATGGAGCTCTTGAAAGCTCATCAAGCAAGATTACACCTGGCTTCTGAACATCATCAACAAACTTCGCATAATCAAATGTAGAACTACCATCTTTAATACGATGACATCCAAGCAAATCAGTTAATGGATCTTGCATAGCGCCCATATCATGTACTTCACAATTGATTCCAAGTTGCTTACAAGCCATCAATATCAATTCTGTTTTACCAGTACCAGTAGGACCAATCAACAATGTTGGTTTCTTTCTCATGATGTTTCTTATAAGATATTTCCAATTCTTATTTTCAACATAAAAACCAGTATTTTCTACATTTGGGCAATCAGGTAATGAATCAATAAAATTTTCAGAATTTATAATCTTCTTTATTGTTCCATCTTCTGTTTTTGTTGTTACAACTTCTATTTGTTCATCATTAAGATCATAATCCATGGTTGGATTAAATTGACATTTCTTACTGAACAAATCATTCAAATCATCATCAGAAGCTATATTTGGAATTCCTTGAAAAACAAAAGTAAACTTCTTAGAATCAAAAATATACTTGTCAGTATAATATATTACTGCTTTATTCTTGTTTCTTTCTATGAAATCTATTTGCTTCTTAGTATATCCTTTCTTGTTCTCTTCAATTAATTTCGTATTTCCACGAAATTTTGCATCTAATACGGAATTCTGTCCTCGATAAGGATAAAATATTCCTAATTCAATTGTAAAGTATAATCTTGGATTTCTCATTTCTTTTAAATTTTATCAGAATTAATATAGAAAAGGGGAGAAAAATTTCAAAATGATGAAAAATTTCTCCCAGTTGATTACCTCAGGCAGCAATCATCAAATCCAAGTTGTGAATAAGGTTCTTATAACGAGAACCATCCAAATTGAATTTATATTGGCGGTCTTCGTATGAAACTTTACCGAAGACTGTTGCTAAAATCTTATCACGACTAACACAAATGAACTTTACTTTTCTTCCATCTCGTGTTACTAACTTAACACCTTTCTTTGCTTCATCCAAGTTGAACTCTTTGAAATTATTGTTCATTACTGAGTTATTTACTGATGCTGCTACTAACTTATTCATAATCATAATATTTTAAAATTAAACATTTATTTGACATAAATAAAATAGAAACTATTCAGAAAATTTCAAAATTTATTCAACTTTTTTAATATTTTATGCTAGATCAAGTTTTTCATAAACTATAGCTGCTATCTTCTTTATAGACTTTTCAAAATCATTTATCCTTGATGGAATACAACAACAAGAGCATGAACATCTCTTATCCTGATAGATAACATATCTCACATCGTCATTCAAATGCAGCCTAATATATTCTTTAATGCAAGCTAGTTTAGTTGGTGATGCATCTACTATCAATGGAAAATTGTCAATTTGCTTAAGTAAGAATTCTCCTGGCAATGTATGCTCATCACATTTTGCTTTGTTGTAGTTTTCACTTATTAATAAATAGTTTACCATTTTCTTTAATACAATTTAATTTCAATATTCTTTTCTCTAGCGCGCTTCATCTTACCAGTATTTGATTCTAATGAATTGGTGAATACAATCTTCACTTCTTTCCAAGAACCAGTCATTCTGTATTCTGGATGGTACTTCAAGAATTCTGCTTTGCTAGAATAATTATTTGGTTCTCCTGTCAATATTACAGGAATCTTGTCATTTTCTTTCTTAGTGTCTGCTAACTCTTTCTCAGATAACTTGAAGGAATCTAATGACCATCCATTAAAATCAAGAATCTCTTTGAATCTCTTCCAATTTGATGATTCTTTATCATCAACCCAATCATAAGCAATATGTGACATACTTGTAAAGTCATAAGGTAATCCAATTAGCTTATTCTCTATCTGCTTGGCTACTTTATCTCCACATAACCTAAAGTTGCAAGACAAAATAATATCCTTTAATGTAATAGTTTTAAGCAACTTAGTATATGCTTTATTTACATTAGAACCTGTCTTACCACCTATAGCATTCTCAATTTCTGTTGGTGTACATAGAAGAATATTCCATGGCATTTCTTTTGCTTCAATACCAAAGAATTCATCCGGTTCACAATCCTTCTTTTTCCATTTGATGAAATCCTGTACTGTTGATGTTCCAAATCCAGGAATCTTGAAACTCAATGCAGAATTCAACAATTCAAATTCATTATCAATCTTAGAAGCCATTACATGACAACCATCAATATAGCTATCTGATGATGGGAAGCTTTTTCCTAATTTAGCAGGATCAAAATTTGTATAATCATAAACTTTATATATGTAAGGAATGATATCACCAGCTAGTGAAAGGACAACCTTGGTTCCAACACTGATTTTTCTATCCATCAGATAACCTGCGTTGAATGCTGATGCTCTTGTAATCTTCTTACCATCCATATATACAGGATCAGTAATGATAGTAGGAATATATTCACCTGACTTACCAAGATTCCATTCAATATCAATTACTGTTGTTGGTTCAGTCATAGGAATGTACTTGATAGCAACACAATCTGCTGGTCGACGTTCAGTCAAGTTGTTCTGTCTTTCTGATTCTACTGGTTTGATGACAATACCGTCCTGAGAATATTCTGACATGTTTCTGTACTCTTCATACTTCTTATATATATGAATCAAGTCATCTACAGTATTCAGTTCAATACCTTCATCATAGAAACTTGGGAAGAATGTATTATATTCAAATTGATTATCAGTAAGGAGACGAGTCCAATCAAGATCTTTCCATTCACCATTCTCTTTTATTCTGTAATCATAGATAACAGGGAACAGATATGCATATTCAGGAACATCCTTATCAATTCTATTGAGCATACCAGAAACAAAAGCTCTAGTATTTGCAAACTTATCTGCAAATTTCTGTTTGAATGTTGATTTGTCTACAAGGACTTCACCTCGTAATGTTACTTCAGAAGCATTACCGGATCTTTCCATTACAAAATTAAAGAAACCACCTTTGCAATCAAAAATAGGCTTAATCTGATTAGAAATATCTTTACCATATTCACCATCACCACGACCGGAATATGTGACACCTAATGTACCATCCAACTTCTTTGTAATATGGATTTCAAATGAACAACCATCATATTTTGGTGTAACGATTACCTTACATGCTTTCTCTTTACCATTGTATATATAACTGAAAATAGAATTCAAGTAAGTAGTCCAATCAATACTACCATCGGCCTTCTCATGAATCTGTACTTTAGATAAGCTACCCATCATAAATGGATGCTTTACAGTATAATTGTCAGAATGTTTTGAACCAACATAGCTTTTGTTTTCTTGACCTATTGACTTCTCAAGATTATCGTATTCATTATCATTAAGGATTTCCTTGCCAGTATTGTAATAAGCATCTTTTGCTTTATCAAGCAGAAACCTAGCTTCATCATCTGTCAAATTGTTGTAATCTCTAAATTTCATTACGAGAATATCAACATCTTTTGACATATCATAAGATGGGTCAAATTTACAATTTACATTTGAAAATATTTCTTTATCCATATAATTTTTCACTTTAATTATATAAATTAACAATCATTTTAATGAACATCTTCTCAATATCATCAAAGATAGTGGCAAACTTAGATTTGATACTATCACTATCATATTTTGTTGGGTCTGGTTCGGTATCAACATCTTCTGGAAAATCATATTTGCTAAGTATTTCTATCCATCCAGTTGCCTTATTAAATATTTCTACTTTATATACACTTCCATAAGAATTAAGTGTAATCTTAAATGTTTGACCTACCATCTTAATGATTCTAATAGACTTGCATGTCCATCTTACTTCATTATGATATTCTCTGAAGAAATACAACTGAGTAATGTTGATTCTATTCATCTTAGGTTCAAAACCAGCCAAACAATTGATATCTAGTTTTGATGGAAGAGTATTCTCTTCAGGAGTAATGTTCCAAAGTTCATTATAATACATAATTTATTTTATTTTTTAACATTTAAAATATAGAAAAGTTGAATTAAAATTCAAACTTTTATTTCCTGTTAACTTTAATTAACTTCAGTTGAACTGAAGTATGAAGTTCTAACATATAGAACAATATTCTTAAATTTCAAAATAATTTTTGTTGAAATCAATACTATTTATATTCTATTTTATACTTATATAATTTAATCCTTTTAAGAATAAATGAACATGATAGAAAAGCTAAGAAATCTAGATAATAAGTTTGTAGATAAGAATATTCCATACGTTACAATTAGTGCAGTAAATGGGTATATTAGTCCTAAATTTGACCAAGAAGCTATAGCAAAGAAATGTGAAGAAAAAGGTAAAACAACAAACTGCAAATGGACAGGATTGTCATATAAAGAGATATTAGATTTGTGGGAACAGAAAGCTAATGTTTCTAGAACTTATGGAAAGAAATTAGATGCTTATACTGAATGCAAGCTTAAAGGAGATGAAAACAATATAGAAGAATTCATGCTTGATAATGATGTTGATGCTGATGAAAGAATGAAGGCACACATCAAAGCATTTGACCAGTTCTATGAAAGAATCATGAAGTCTGGTGATGTGGAATTTGTTGGTAGAGAAATAGAAGTTTGGAATAGAATTACTATCAATGATAATGATTTCTATGTGAAAGGTAGGTTAGATGCACTATTCTACAACAAACGTACTGATACTTGGATCATCATAGATTGGAAGTCAAATGAATGCATATCAACTAAAGGAAACAAATGGACACCAACATTGCTTGGTCCCGCTCAAACACTCCCTAATCTTGATTGGTATACTTATACTATGCAAGTATTCAACTATAAAGAAGCATTGTTGCAGAATTATTTGCCAGAAGGTACAGAAGCTAGTCATGTTCAATGTATGGTAGTGAATTTACCTAAAGCAGAATATGAGAATGCAGATGCAGTTCTCGGTAAGAACAAAGGAGAAATCTATAAAACATATATGCCGGCATTCAAATATGATGAGAATTTTTTGAACAGAGTATTTGAATTTGGTTATAAGAAAGATAAGCTAGAAAGAAGCATGAGAAAGTTGAAAGAGAAAGAAGAATCAGAAACTAAAGTAGAGAAACAAGAGGAATTTGATTTATTTTAGATAATATGAAACAATTAGATGAATATATTAAAGAACAATTAAAGTTAGAAAATGAAAGGAAACTTAAATCTAATTCATTAGAAGGTTATCCAATAGGTTCATATTTAGATGCAGAACCATTATCAGAAGAATATAAAAGAAGAAATGAATTTATTGATAATTTCTATAAATATGAAGAATGCCCTTTAAATGTTATTGAAAAAGCTAAACAAATTGATGGTGACTATATGTTAGAGATGTTAAATAGTCATTCAGTTGAAAAATTAGTTAATAGAATTAATAAAGAAAAATTTGAAGGAGTAAAATATGTTTGTAGGGTGAATGGTACTAATGACAATACATTAGACAAAAAAGAAGAACCAAAAGATGGTATATCTATTTTGGTAAAAGATGAAGACACAGGAATTAAAGTATCAAATAATAAAAATTTCAAAAATATAATAGATTATTTTAATTATTATGTTACACAATTATACTATGATGAAAATCAAAATAATTGGTTTGTAATGTTAGAACCAAGATATTCTAAAAGAGTAAAAAATATAAAAGAAAGAAATTATGGGAAAGCATACCATATAACAAATAAAGAAAATTGGGAATTAATCAAGATAAGAGGTTTAAGGTCATCAAATAATGTAAAATATAGATATTACCCTAAAAGAATATATTTGATATTACCAAATACAAATAATCAAATTGAAATCCATAAATTTATAAATAACATTATAAATATAAAAGGAAAATCTGATTTTGTAATATTGGAAGTTAATTTAAGGAATTTAAATGGAAATTTTTATGAAGATGTTACCATGGGTACTAAAGAAGAACATTATATTTATACTTATGAAGATATACCATTAAAATATATAAAAGACATAACTAATAGATATGAAAGTAATTGATAGTCAAACTGCGGAAATTTTAAGTTTAGGTGAAGCAACACTCGAGGAAGGTAAGAAGATTGTAGAGATTGCAGGTAGAACTTGCTACAAATCATTGAATCTTATAACAGAAGGTAGTGCAGAAAAGTTTGTAAATAGAATGATTGAATCAGAACATTTGTCAACATTGGAACATTGTACTATCTATCTTAAGTTGCCAAGAAGTAAGAGAGATGATGCATTGTTCTTTTCATACAACAAATATAGTGAAGTAAATAGTGATGGCAATTATTGTTATGTTACCACCAACTATAGAGTAATTGTTGAAAACGAAATGGAAGATGTACTTAAGTATCAGTGTGCTTATGAACCAATAAATCATATCAGACGAATTACAGTACGAATGATAACTAATCGTCAAATTGCAAATGAGTTTGAACGCCACCGTGTATTCAGTTTCAACCAAGAATCATCTCGTTATTGCAATTATGGTAAAGATAAGTTTGATAATGAGCTTAAGTTCTTGAAACCAACATTTGGAAAGTTCTTGATTTCAAATGAGGTATATGATGAATGGGTAAAGCAGATGGAACGTGCTGAATATTCATATCTTAAGTTATGTAAGATGGGTTGTAATGCACAAGAAGCAGCTACTGTACTTCCAAACTCTACTGCTACGGAATTGGTGATGAGTGGTACAACAAAAGATTGGGAACATTTCTTTGATTTACGTATGAAAGGTCTTACTGGTAAACCACATCCATTAGCTTATGATTTGGCAAATAAAATATATTTGTTGTTCAAAGAGCAAGGTGTCAAGATCTATCCGGAAGATTAAATTATGGTACTATTAAAAGACTATATAAGAAAATTATACGAAATTTAAAAGAAATGAAAAAAGACAATAAAATTATGGAACATAAACCTATGGGTCATATATTTTGTGGATATCCTGCTATAGGAAAGACAAACATAGGAGGTAACAGTATTCAAATGGAAGATGGTCGATGGGTTTCTATAATAGATTTGGAAACTAGCTTGATGAAAGGAAATGATGGAAGACCAACCAACTGGGTAGAAATCTATATAAACTATGTACAAGATTTAGTAATGCAAGGTATCAATGTGATGTGCAGTACTCATCGATTGGTTAGAGATGAACTGGAAAAGAGAAATCTGATTTACACAAATGTGATGCCTAATCTGAACATCAAAGAATATTGGTTGTGTAAGTTACGTCAAAGATGGAAGGATAGTGGATTAGAAAAGGATAGACTTGCTTATGAGAGAGCCATGGAATATTATGATAAGGATATTAAAGACTTGATGGACCATGACAGATATTGTATGATAGGTGTAGAAAGAAAATATGATTTGCAAGAAGTGCTTTGTAATTATATTAGATATAATCAAAAGACTTGGACTTTTAATTGACACATTCAACTAGGTTGAATTTATGGAAAATTACAATGGACTGCTAACTAATATAGAAAATTGGCTCGATCTTAAGATCGAGCCATATTATTTTATTCAACATATTCAGCTAGCATGGAAAAATAACCAAATGCAAATGTTACATTTGTATCATTTGATGTTGAATACATATCTATTAATATTCCACTGTAATTTGGTGGATAAATATATTTCCAATCCGGTGAATCAATATTTACAGTTTTCTTCCAAATTGGCAAAGAATAAGAAATTTTATTTATCTCAAAATTCGAATTCAATTGACCATAATATGTATATGATATTCCAGAACCATAATTATTGTCAAATCCTGTTATTGCAAAATGATGATAATTTTTATTAATATCATTTACAGGCCTGCTTGAGAATAATTTATCCCTAGCTATCATAAAATAAGATATATTACTTACCCCACTAATTTCATTTATAAACCCTGATGATGAGTTTACTGAGGGATTTCCGGGATAGGCAGGACGATATTTCCCATAATAAATTATTGTCATATTCGGGCTCATATCAATCCTATAAATAACATTTTTTTTCGGATAATCTTTGTTTACATTAATATTAATATATTTAAAGCTTCCGTAAACAACAATACGATTATTATTAAGATCAACTTCTGGATATAAATTAAAAACAAAACCATATCTATAATTTTTGTTTTTATAATTACGAGTAGAATAATCTTCACCATATAACGTCATTAGTCCAAATTTTTCAATACCAAGAGATGCCATATTATTATCCATAAAGCGTATTGTTTGTGCTGATACAACACCAGGAAATAATTCTTTATCTGTACTTGGAAAATACGTATATATATTAGAAGGATTAGAACTGGGATGATTAGAACAAGCGTAAGAATTATATGAAAAAGTACTTTGTTGTAACCTTGTATCTCCTAAAATCCCATATTCATTTCGATAAAACCCGCCTGAACTCATATTAGTTCCATAAAATGCCATTGTTCCTGATTTAACGTTAGGATTTTTTTGATATGAAGGAAAACTTTTTAAGTCTTGGCATACATAATTGTCTATTGGTACATACGATGTAACAGTATTAACAGTACCATCACTATTTGTTGATAAGGTACATGTATAAGATGGCCAGTCAAATATTTTTATTCCCTTTACACAATCTTGCTCATATTTCTTCACATCACCACTCTGAGTGTATTTAAATAATAACTGCCAACCTTGAAATTCTCCTTATCAATTATCTATTTTTATATAAGATATTAGACATGAACATCATGTTTCTTCAAAATTAAGTTACCAATACCATCTCCATTTGAGATGAATCGGTA